>Ga0308159_1000053_pt1 | contig 536175 bp, 486 predicted proteins | sample PhyCR1_FD_201040 | JGI IMG/M metagenome (GOLD analysis project Ga0308159, IMG submission 201040) | Phyllosphere microbial communities from UC Gill Tract Community Farm, Albany, California, United States - DLSLC.R1 | ecosystem: Host-associated > Plants > Phyllosphere > Unclassified | place... | reverse complement strand
ATTGAATAAGTAATATCAAGCGTGCTATGGCGCTTATTAGATGATATACCTGGCTCGCCATACTGCATATGTATTTTATTAGTATTTGCAGGATCGCGAAAAAAACCACCAAAAATTTGATAATTTGCAGAAGTATTAGTTAGGTTATTAAAAATTACTACCCCATTTTTAACATATTTAGAACGGGCATAAAGGTAATCTATAAAATAACCGCTTACATCACGTTTTTCTTGCTTGTAAAAAACCACAGTAACTTCTTCGGTAGGGTTTGTTGTAGTGTTCTGGTACTTCCAGGTACCTATAAATTTATTGAGCACCCCATTTACATCTTTATAATAATAATTTTTTCCTATCTCCTCTTGCTTATATGTTTTTTCCTGTTCAAGTGGTATAATGGTTTGTGCTGTTGCCTGTATTGCTAAAGTAAATAAAAGTATTTTTAGTAAATTTTTCATACTAATTTACCTTAGTTAATGTCATATCTAATGGCATTAAAGGCGCAGGCACATTTTCATCTAACGGGTACCAATCAACCGACCATTTTAACTTTGTACCAGCCTTTACAATTGAATAAGTAATATCAAGCGTGCTATGGCGCTTATTAGATGATATACCTGGCTCGCCATACTGCATATGTATTTTATTAGTATTTGCAGGATCGCGAAAAAAACCACCAAAAATTTGATAATTTGAAGAAGGTTTTGTACTAGTAAGGTTATCAAAAACCACAACTCCATTTTTAACATATTTAGAACGGGCGTAAAGCCTGTCTATAAAATAATTTCCATTATAGTCGTCCTTAATTTCTTTATAAAAAACAATTGTAACTTCTTCGGTAGGGTTTGTTGCAGTGTTCTGGTACTTCCAGGTACCTATAAATTTATTGAGTACCCCGTTTACATCTTTATAATAATAATTTTTACCTGCCTGATCGCTCATATAATTCGATTCTTGTTCAAGTGGGATAATGGTTTGTGCTGTAGCCTGGAATGTTATAATTAACAATACTATTTTTAGTAAGTTTTTCATATTTAGTAGTTTTATAGTTTTACCCAATCGATAATGTTTCCGTGTGCATCATATGATGCCTGGTATAGCGAGATACCTATTAATTTGCCGTTTACCTTTACAGTATTAATAAATTTAATAATGGCTAAACGCTGCTCGGCATCAGTAGTGACATTAAAAATTTCCTTATCATAATCATCATCAAATTTTTTTCGGGCCTCGCTTATATTACCTTCACTATCTTCTGGAGACAATAAAGCAACAGCAGCTTCTGCCTTAGCAGCATCGTCTATCATTAATGCATACGTGCCTATACGGGAAACCAGCATTGCTGTTGTTCTTATATTTTTAGTATTATGGTATAACAATAAGCAATTAATAATATCTGTAGGAGAATAAACGGGGGTTGATGGCTTTAATTTTAAACCATCTCTCATGTCATAATATTGGTCCTGATGCATGTGCAATGTTATAAAATAATCTAAAGGATGCCCAAACCAATTGGTAAAATTACCACCGTGAGAGTTAGATTCAAACCTATCCTGGGCGGCATTAAACATCGTGCCATTTTCTTCCTTACTAATAGGAAGTTGCTGTTTTAGTTCATCTATCCGTTGCTTAATATTGGTTTTTGTACCATTGCTTTTATTAGTGGTTAACGAGTTTAAATGTTTCTTTCTAAAAGCATCGTCTGTTTTTGTTAAATCTATAGTTAAAACTGGCGGAACAGTAATAGTTGTATCAGGGTTAAGTGGGTTTGTACCAACCTGACCAATTATAGCGCCATTACCAGGCGTGGTGGGCATATCTACTATTGGCACATTGCTAAATACAAAATTGCAACCAATAAGGCTATACGTGTAAACGTAGGTATAAGTATGCCCATCGTTAGTGCCGTCTACTTCGCCCGGATGGCTTCCTATTATTTCTTCATTTTCTACTGCTGTAACATTCACTAAATAATCACAAACTGTAACATAAGATGATACGCTAAAAGTGGTTAGTAGCGAGCCTGTATCTATTTTATCGAGCGGCGTATACAGGGTTTTTTCGTTAAGCTTTTCTACCGTCTTGCCGTTAGCTAAATCATCAATTTCACTTTGGGTAAGTTTATACTGTACTAAAAAAGCGAGGTAGCTATCATCTGCCTGCGGGTGTAAATACAACCGCTCTACATAACCATTATCTTGCTCCCTGCTTATATTAAACATGTAATAGTTGTAGCCATTTGCCTGTGTGTTTACAATATTATCTGTATCGATAGTAAAACCATAATCGGCATTATAAATTAAACGTTCTTTACCCGCAGATTTTGTGCCTAAATATTTCTGGATTTTAGCATAGGCCGATGGGTTACTTTGTAAATCATTTAGCGAGATGGTTTTAATAACAGTAGCGTCGCTATTTTCTATAGCGGGGTTTTTAATGTAATCGTCGCTTTCGCAGCTTACAATTAAAAACAGGGCCATTATTAAGCATACAAGTATATGCTTAATAGTAAGGTGGTTGGTGGTCATTAAAATTGTTTTATTGGTTGGTAAATCAAAAGTAAACAATTACAGCACACTTACATATTTTAACAAAAATTTATGAATAAAAAGGCCGCATCATAGTATGGTGCGGCCTTTTCGGGGTATAAATTACGGGAAATAATTTCTAAACTTTGGTAATGGCAAGCTCTACACGGCGGTCATATTCAGACCCCTTGCCCAGTGGCTTTGTGTTGCCGTAACCTGCAAAGGTCATGCGGCTGGCGCTTATTTTTTTTGTAATGAAGAACTTGTACACGGTAAGCGCCCTGTTTTTAGAGAGTTCCCTTTTGCGGGTTCCCATATCTATCGCTTCCTTTTGAAAGGTGGGCGTACAGCATATATGCCCCTGAATTTCGAAGCTCAGGTTTTTATACTTCTGCAATAATTTTGCCACTTTTTCGAGCTCAATGCGCGATTTTGCCGTAAGCTGGCTGCTGCCTTTTTCGAACAATATGTTTTCGAGGTAAATATGGTCGCCTACTACGGCTTCCTTTTTAACCACGTTGTACATACCGGGTTCCATTTTTAAAGGTGGTGCCGGTTTAAAGTTTACCACAACGTCTACACGGCGGTTTTTAGATCGCGCCTCGCTTTTATTGTCTATATCTTCCTCCAGCATTATGCGGCCCTTGCCCTCTATGGTAATAATAATTTTATTTTTTACGCCCTTGGCAATAAGCGCGTCGCGTATAGTATTTGCCCTGTTATTGCTTAGTTTGTAGTTGTAAGCATCTTTACCCCTATCATCACAATAACCGTAAATTTGAATAGTTTCTATACGGGCGGTATCTATAGCGGTAATAAAGGCTACTACATTGCCGCCTTGTTTATCATCAAGGTTAAACTTATCGAACTCAAAGTATACCGAATAAACCGTTTCTTCCTGCGCCCAAACTGCTGCGGGTAGTAATGCAAACAATAGTATGTAAATAAATCTCTTCATTTAGCTCTGGCACTGCTGGTTAGGATCATCAATCCTGGTAAGGTTAATGTCTTCCGGCGGGTGAATAATTATAGGGTATTGCTCTACTTTAACCGAACTGCTGTCTAACCCAAAAGCACGGCCTTCGGTTAAGCTTATTTTTTTAAGGAAAAAGTAAGCATCCAGTATCATTCTTTCATACCAGGGCAATTCATTATCATACGACATGAATTTTTCGATAATCACAAACTTAAAGTCGCCAATAACGTTATTACGGTTAAGCGATTCGTAACGGCTGGTAATATCTACCTCGCCCTTTTTAACCATGTCGCGCACTACCTGCTTAAACATTAGGTTAATACGTGGCTGAATCCTGAAACCAAGGTAAAAATCGATGCGGATAACATCGTCCTTCATAATTTCCCTAACGCGGTAATCCATACGGTAGGGTTCATCTACCACATTTACGTGAAGGAACCAATATATATCGGCACGTTTAGGCCTTTTTTGTAGAATAGAATAGATAATTTTCGACTCAATTTCGTCGCCCAAATGGGCATTAGTCATGTATACCAGGTGCGTAGCATATTTAGGTATACTGTTATCGTTACTAAGCTCTGCAAGTACGGTTTTGTAGTTGTTAATTTTAGTAAACTCGGTATACTCGCTGCGTATGCGCTTGGCGGTGTGCCATATACCCATAGTTGCAGCCAGTAATCCGGCAATAAGCAGCGATACATAACCACCGTGCCCAAACTTACTCATGTTTGCAATTAAAAAGGCAAATTCTATAGTAAAGTATACGGTTATTGTGGCGAGTATGAGCAGTTTGTTATAACGTTTCATGACCATGTAATACCCCAGTAGGGTAGTGGTCATTATCATACATAATACAATGGCAAGCCCATAAGCGGCCTCCATATTGCCTGATTCTCTAAAATGAAGTACGATAAATACACAACCCCAAAACAACAACCAGTTGATTGACGGAATGTAAATTTGGCCTTTAAGTTCGGTAGGAAATTTAATAGATACCTTAGGCCAGAAGTTAAGGCGCATTGCCTCGCTTATTAGCGTAAACGACCCGCTGATTAATGCCTGGGAGGCGATAACCGCCGCCGATGTTGCAATGGCAATACCAAAGGGTAAAAACCATTCGGGCATTAATAAGTAAAATGGGTTACCCGGGTTATCTGGCTCGCCCAGCATGGTAAGCGTTTTACCGCTGTGCTCCATAAGGTAAACACCCTGGCCAAAGTAGTTAAGCACCAGCATACTTTTTACAAATATCCAGCTTATGCGTATGTTGCTTCGCCCGCAGTGGCCCATGTCACTATATAAAGCCTCGGCACCTGTAGTACATAAAAACACAAAGCCAAGTACATAAAAACCATCGTGGTGAATGCTTAATAAATGTATAGCATAGTATGGGTTTAAAGCCCTGAGTACACCAATGTTATGAAACATAGGTATAATACCCAAAACACCAAGCATACCAAACCAAAGCAGCATCATAGGGCCAAAAAACTTGCCCAAAAATTTAGTACCAAAGCGTTGTATAGCAAACAAAGCAAAAATAATACCTATAACAATGGGCACAGTATCGAGCTCTGGCTTATAAATTTTAAGCCCTTCGATAGCCGAAGAAATAGAAATTGGGGGTGTAATAATACCATCGGCTAAAAGGGCGCTACCGCCTATAATAGCAGGTACAATAAGCCCTTTCTTTTTAAGCCTTTTTACAAGGGTGTACAGCGAAAAAATTCCGCCCTCACCTTTGTTGTCGGCCTGCAGGGTAAGTATTACGTATTTTAACGTGGTTTGTAATGTAAGTGTCCAGAAAATACAGGATAAAGCACCCAGTACTACTTCCTGTTTTATAGGCTCATTGCCCATAATAGCTTTCATTACGTAAAGAGGAGAGGTACCAATATCTCCGTAAATAATCCCCAGGGTTACCAATAGGCCACCCATGGTTACCTTGTTAAGGTGCTTGTGACTTCCGCTCACGATAAAATAGAGTTTTAAACAACAAAGTTACATGATTTTGAATCAATAGCCTTATTTAGAGGCCAATATTTACTTGTTGATAAAAATGTGGGTTTTGATATAATATTTTACGATTTGTGTTTTAATCACACTTTATTGCTGCTAATTATTTGCGTTTTAAATAATTATAATGCGCCGTAATTTTACAGTTAATTAATACACCGATAATTTTTGTAGTATTTGTTAACAATTATACTTGGGAATTAGTCATCAGTTGCAGTTTACAGTCGCGGTCGTAAAGAATATTAGTCTAGGTAATAAGCTCCAGAGGAGGGTATGTGTGTAGTATTAATATAAAAGATGCCGCTTCTCCGAAGCTCGAATCCACGAGGGTATTAGATTTTTCTATAGATATCCCGCCCTTCCAGGGCTTTATAAAATTTGTTCAGATATTTGATAAGCTCCGGAGGAGCGATATATCTATAGCATTCAACGAATGAAAGAGATTTAGAGGAACGGCTTGTTATTTTAATTGCCGTGAGCAAATTTAACTTCTTTATCAATATTTAAGTAATAAGTATTCGCCCCCTTTGTGATAATTAAAGTGTCATTGTTTTTTAATTTCCTCAAGTTAAACGGCGGATTAATTTCATCTAAACTTAGCGAATCAATTGAGTTGTAATTTTTCACATGAGAATAACCACTAATACCAAATGCATTATAAATTTTGCCGTTAATAAATAAACAATTTCGCTCAAACGAAATTTTATGGACCGATATATTCAGGCTTTCCTCAAATCTTATTTTTGGAGCAACATTACGTTCATTTATTTGTCGCTTATTCATAATGTATAGATATAGTATTCCCAATAAGAAAAGCGGGACATATAATAGATACAAATTCTTTTTGTTCATTTTTTAAAGATTGCGAAGTAACGGTTTGGAGTTCCGGAGTAAAGGCATGTTATTATGTTGGCTAATCATAAAACCAATTTTGGTAATTTCCTACATCGTAAAATGAGGTAAATATCAATAAAATTAATCCTATTGCAAAAAGCCATTTTAAAGGTTTAAAAATAAAACTCCCCTTGTATTTAATAACATCTGTAAGCATTATCAAAACACTAGGGATAATACTTAAATAGCCTATAAAAGGCAGGAATAAAAAGAAGTTACTGTAAAGATATCCTATGGCACTGTTTTTTGGATCGATTGAGAATATCGCTGTAGTACCTGCCGAAATCATTACTAACACCACATAAATATATACTGAAAGAGCTCCTAACAGTGGTAGTATTAATATCGCGTTGGCTAATTTTTTCTTTTTCATTTAAGAAATAATGTTTGTTAGTTGAGTTTAAGCTTTAGTAAATAAGAATTTATGCCGCTTCTCCGAAGCTCGAATCCACGAGGCTTTATACTTTTCTATAGATATGCCGCCCTTCCAGGGCTTTTTATAATTATCTAATATTGCTAAGCTCCGGAGGAGCGGTATGTTTATAGCATTTGGTGGGTGAATTGGTTTTGGAGTTCCGGAGGAACGGCATGTTTGTTTATTGTTGTTACTTCGTTCGTAATTCAAGTTTAGAACACGCAAAAACCTGAACTAACCAAGGTTCAATCATCGAGCCGTGCTTATTAAAAAAGCCTTCAATCAAAATGTAATTTCCGCTTAGCCCAGTCAATTCTTTAAAATCACACTCAACGGCATCATAATGTATAATAATCGAGTTTGGATATATTCCATACAAAGCATCATCTTTATGTAAAAATAATCTTCCTTGCCTTCCATAGTCTACAAAATAACCTTTTACCCTTAATCTTTCTTCATCATGTTTTTCGCCATTTGCAATGAGCTCTACCAGCGAAATTAGCTTTGTTTGTTTGTTTAGAAAGGTATTTTGCGAAAAAGCACTTAATGTTGTTAACATTAAAATACTTAGATATAATGTTTTCATATTTTAAAAATCATCAAAAAAATCCCCAGCTAAAAAACCGGGGATCATTATTATTTTTTTAAAAGCAACTTGTTATACTCCGGCGCGTTACTCAACAATGCCGACGCCTTTAAAATTTCTGGGTTACTGGTAATATAGTATTTATACAAACCCTCTTTATACTGGTAGCGTTTAATAAGCTCATCAGTCAGCAATTGTTTAATTTCCTGCTTGTGGGCATTAAGTTCTTTGTCTTCGCTTTTTTGCAGGGCCGTTAGCAGTTGCTGATATTCGGCAGCAATACTGGCATCAACCTTTTCTTTTTTGGCAACCACCAGGGTTTCTTTAAGCGCCTTTTCGGTTTCGGTATCAAACTCAAATTTTTCCTTTTTTAGGTAGGCTTTAAAAGCTTCAAAGTCGGCATCCGTCATGGCCGGAATTTTACTGCCCAACGCCGGGTTTTTATAGTAATAGTTAGTCGCGTAGTTAAAAATACCGTCTTTACGTTCTAAGGCATCAGCAATGGCGCTTTGCTTGCTTTCGTCGAGCTGAACATCGGGTAAAATACCGCCACCATCATACACGGTACGGCCGTTACGGGTTTTAAAGGCATTGTAATTTTTCTGGTCGATACGTATGGCTTTACCATCGGCATCTTTATGGGTATAATCAAGCGCCTGTATGCCTCGACCCGACGGAGTATAGTACCTCGAAATTGTAACTTTTACCTGCGTACCATAAGTCAAATCGAGCGGACGCTGTACCAACCCTTTACCAAAACTACGGCTGCCCACAACCACGGCACGGTCTAAATCCTGCAACGCTCCCGAAACAATTTCTGAAGCCGAAGCACTGTGCCCATCTACCAAAACAACTAGCGGAATATCTAAATCTACCGGAGCTTTTTGGGTTTTATAGGTATTATTATATTTTTCGTTTTTAGACTTAGTGGTTACAATTACTTCGCCCTCTTTAACAAACAGTCCGCAAATGCTCACGGCTTCGTTTAACAGTCCGCCCGGGTTGCCTCTTAAATCCAGGATGATGTTTTTAGCCCCCTGACCTTTAAGGTCAATCAGCGCCGCTTTAGTTTCTGCCGAAGCCTTACCGTTAAACTGCGACAGTACTATGTAACCGGTTTCTTTACCCACAAGCGAATAAAAAGGTACGGCTTTAATATCGACCTCGCTTAATACAAGCTGTGTTGTAGCGGTTTTACCCTGGCGCACATACGTAATGTCTATTTTAGTGTTTTTAGATCCTTTAAGCAGCTCCCCGGCATCTTCTTTAAAATCGGCCAGCGATACATCGCCTATTTTAATTATTTCGTCGCCCGCTTTAAGCCCGGCTTTATCGGCAGGGTAATCTTTATACGGCTCTTTAATAATCAGCTTGCCCTCTTTACGGGTAATAAGCGCGCCAATGCCGGTATACTCACCGGTATTATTAATTTTGAATTTAGCAACATCGGCCTCGTTAAAATAAACCGTGTAGGGGTCTAGATCCTCAAGCATGCTTTTAATGGCTTTATCCATAAGCTGGCCCGGATTGGTCTGATCTACATAATTGGTATTAACGGTTTTATATAGGGTGGTAAAAATTTCTATTTGCTTTGCAATTTCAAAAAAATCGTCTTTAAAGCTGGCTCCAACAAATAAAAACCCAACAGCAACGGCCGGCAGCACATATTTTTTATTCAGTTTTTTAAGCATTGTTATTTTGTTTTCTTTTAAATTTTTTGCGGAAGATGATATACGCTATCACGAAAATAAGGATAAATGGCCATATGTACAGTAAACCAAGGAAGAAACTTGACAGCCCATTAAAGCCAGATGCTATAGCATTGCCCATTTTAGACCCGTACGATACGGTTGTACCCGTTTCTACCGGAACATTTTTATAAATAGTGATGGTGACAGTACTTAGCGCAACGCGGTTTTGCATATAGCGCAGCCTGCCTTCCTGCGCTTCGATCTCCTCACGAATTTCAGATATCTTTTTTTCAATTTCGAGCATATCGCTCATTTTAGTTGCTTTTTTAAGCAGCTCAAAGTAGCGGGCTTCGAGTATTTTTTTAGCTTTTATGCGGGCATCTACATCTACATATTCCTCGGTAACATCTTCGGCAGATATATCTTTAACATCAAAATAGGCAACGCCTTTGCTAACATCGGCAATAAAACCTTCAAAGTTTTGAGAAGGGATGCGGGCGGTTATAATGCGCGAAATAGACCCTACATCTTTATTCTGGCTATCGCTTTGTACCAGTGCGTTATATTTTTTTACCGCGCTGAGTATGGTATTAGCCGAAGCATTCAGGTCGGACGCTTCAAAACGCAGGTTGGCATTTTTAATTATTTTTTGAGAGGTATATTCAACTACTGGTGGCATTTCAGATTTATCTACCGTTGCCTGAGACTTATTCTCGGCAGCAGGCTCGGCTAACATTACAGCGTTGCGGGTATCGCTATTTTCAGATTCATTTTTTTTGTTGCAAGCGGTAAGTGCTACTAAAAGCAGCAGGGTGTAAATGGTAGTTTTCATAATAGTGTTGGTGGTTTACACCTACAACGCTAAATGACTGACCTGTAGTATAAGGATATGTGAAATAGGAATTAGTTGAGGTTTTTTGACACGAATTACACTAATTTTCACAAATAGTAAAGATTGAATTATGGAATAAATTAGAAATTCGTTTAATTGGTGCAATTCGTGGCTAAATCTTATAAAACCTCCTGTGTAGCAAATTTTTCGAAAAGCTGAATAGTTTTGGTGTTTATCTCTTCAAAACTTAGCCTGTCTTTAGTTTGGTAAAAAAACATAAGGGCATACGGCTTATCGAGCCTATCGAGCAAAATATGCTTGTGGTGGCGATAGGTTTCGCGCAATACACGTTTAAAGTAATTACGGTCGTGGGCGCGTTTAAAATGTTTTTTTGAAACCGACACCCCCATTTTAATAATGCCCTCGCTATCATTTTCAAGCGGTACATATACCAGGCGCAACGGGTATTTAGATACCGATTTTCCTTCTGTAAACATTAGCCCTATTGTGGTGCGGCTTTTTAGCTTTTCTGCTTTTGGATATGTAAATTTCCTTTCTTCCATGTGGGGGCAAAGATAACAGATTAAAGTTAGCCACGAATTACACGAATTGTACAAATTTTATTAATTGATATTTAAACCTACAAGTTACAAAAACCTTGCAGGTTAGTGTACTGTCTATTCATACTGCCAGATACCTGCAAGGTCTCTAAGACCTTGTAGGTATAATTTTATTAGAAAAGAGATATTCTTAATTGCTAAAATACGTGGCTAAAATATCTTTACAAAAAAGGCACAAAAAATCCCGGCAGTATAACACACAAACTGCCGGGACAAATAAAACAAAAACTAACTTACAAAAACTTATTGTAGCAATGCGTACTGGAATACAGGATAGCCCCTGTTACCGTTAGCATCTAACATTGATATGAATTTTACTTTATATAAATTTCCTTCGGTATCTTTAACAACAAAAAACACATCGTTAAATACTACCCTTGTAATAACATCTCTCCAGTCGGCACCAACAGCTCTTTGGTCAGTACTAAATGTTAAGCCGGTAGCCGATGCTAATGTGTAAGCGTTATAAGTTGCCTCATCGCCACTAACCTTAACAGCCGTTACGCCACCTTTTGTATTGATAACTGTAAAATCTGAATAAAAATATGATCCTGCCGATACTGCATCCTGAAATACCTCATTTGTAAATGTGGTAAAAGCCAGGTCCCATTTATCTTTTGCAGGTTCTACCGTAACCGTTGTGTTGTTTGTAATGCTAAAAAACACATGGTTGTAGTTAGCATCTTTAGCAATAGTTACTATTGTAGATGAAGCCGAAGCCAAATCAGCATACTGTAATTTATAGCTGCCTGCATCCTGCCATATTTTTACTTTTTTCCAGCCTCGTGCCGCGCCCGCCACATTTGTAGACCCCGCTGATGCCGCCACGGTAGGCACTGCTTTACCAAGGTTAAGCAAATATACTTTTGCAGCAGCCTCGCTGGTTGCTATAGTGCCAAAGGCAGTATTAGCAATTGTACCGTCGGCTTTATCAACATAGGCAAGATTGTCTGATGTAAAAGTTCCTACATTTATAGTAGCGTCATCTTTTTGCGGTAATGTAATATCTGTAGTTTCAAGCGCTTTTGTAGCCATCGCTATCGATCCGTTAAGCACTACCTTAAAATCGCTGCCGCTGTAAAAACCAAGTTCCCAGCTGTCGCGGGCTACTTTTGCAGTAGTCTCGTCGCTTAAATCAACATATACCTGGTTTGTTTCGTTACTGCCACCTAATTCTAAAGGCTTATCTGCCGTACCCATAATAGTTCCTGCAGATACTTGCTCTATAGGTGCTATTTTGCTATCATCATCGCCACAAGAAACAAGGGCTAAAAGTGCAAGGGGTAATAAAAATATTTTTTTCATTATATTAGAAGTTGAGATTATACGTAAGTTTTACAAAGTAGCTACGGCCGTAGCCCATTAAAAAATCGGTAGTGCCGGCAGTATGTACCGTACCACCCGATGCTATGTTAGACCTAACGGTTACTACATTTAGCAGGTTACGCGCACCTATGGTAGCGTCGAGCCTTTTATCAAAAAACGATTTTCTGGCAGAAGCATCAAGCAGGCCAAACGATTGTATTTTTTGTAAATTATATGCCGGTTGTGTTAGCGAACCATTATCTACAAACTGTTGCTGCTTGCCATTTAACTTATAAAAGGCGCTAAAAACAGTATTCCATTTAGGTACGGTATAAGCTACGTTAGCATTAAGCTGGTAGGTAAATAAAAATTTATCGTCAGATACAGCAATGCCACTATCTATCTTGCGCGATATGCCTGCCACGGTAGCACCGGCCTTAGCCTCAAGATTGTGGTACTTAACGCTGTGGGTAGTGCTAAGGTTCCACATTTTATACTTGTCTATGTTAATGTATTTGTATTGTAAGTTAGGCACTACAGCTACAACGGCCATTTCTATACGGTCGTTAACATCAAGATAGCTAGAGCTTAATGCATTAGTTAAAGAAAAATCGGCATCAAAATTAGTTACCTTTTTAAAGTTAACCTCAATACTGTTACCGGTTTCCGGTTTAAGGTCTGGGTTGCCCTGTACGTTATGGTTAGTATCTACAAAATACGTGTATAACTCATCATAAATTGGGGTGCGGTACGACCTGCCATACGATGCCCTTGCTTCAAAACCATTATCATACAGTTGCCTAAGCCCCAAAGATGCTGCCCACTGATCGTCAAATTTAGACTGGAACGAATACCTGGCGCCCGGGCGAACAGAGAAGCGTTCGTTTACCTTAATTTCAGATGCTGCAAAAATATCGTAGTTTTCAATACGTTTCTTTAAATCTTTACCCACTTGGTCAGGGCTGTTAAAGTCGCCAGATAATGATGAGCTGTAACCGTTCGTATTTACGGCTTCGTACCCTATTTGTAAATCGGCGGTTTTATTTTTAAAGAAGTTGCTTAATGTACCGGTTGAGTAAAGTACTTCGGTTTCCTGGTATTTTATACGTGGATTAGAAATTTTTTGGCCTGTTTGTATGTAATACCTAAATTCGTCAAGATTACGCTGCTGTTTTTGGTACGAGCCCGATATGTTATAATCGAGCTTGCCAAACAATTTACCCACCGCGTTTAAGTGGTTAAATATTTTTTGGGTATTGTATTTTCTGTCCTGCGACCAAAAATATTTACTCGAATTAATAATTTCTGAATTTACTACCGGGTTGTAAAAATCGATATCTTCATTAAAATACTCAAATTTATAAAACAGCCTGGTACTGCCTTTTTGGTAGCGTATTAAAGCATTAGTAAATATTTGTTCTTTAGGCAGCCAGCTGTAACCGCGCTGGTGTTGCAAATCTAACGGGTCATAATCGGTAAAATCACGGCCGCCACGCTGGTCCTTAAAGCCTGTAAAATCGTTACGGTTTGCGCCAATAGCTGCATACCAGTTTTGGCCTATGTTGTGTGCAATGCGTATAGATTGTATGTGCCTGCCTTTATTTGCAGCAGGTTCATATTCTTTACCAATAGATTCTTCCTGCAGCGTTGTATTAATTTCCCATTTGCGGGCTGCGTTTTTACGGGTAATAATGTTTATAATACCATTTACGGCATTAGCACCGTGGGTAACCCCCATAGCACCCTCTATAATCTCTATATGGTCTATATCATCCAGGTTTATCTGGGTAAGGTCTATGTTGTTACCAAGGCCCGTATCGCTTACCAGCGGTACGTTATCTACAAGTATTTTAGTGTAGTTGCCGTTAAGCCCAAACATAGATACCGTAGAGCGACCTTCGGCAGCATTAGGCGATATCATTATGTTTAGGTACTGGTTAAGCACATCGGCCAGGTTATTAGCAGCCTGCCTTTGTATATCGGCACGGCTTATAACACGTACATTAAATACCGATTTTTTAATAGACTGTGGCTCTATTTGCCCCGTTACCACAACCTCGTCTAGTTTTGTAGCCGCAATAGTATCGGTTTGTGCAAAAGCTGCATATCCGGAAAATATAAATAAAGATGTAAGAGCTATAGTACGTATTTGCATTACTAACTTAAGTTAGATTAATTCTAAATTGCAAAGCTAACCCCCCTGATTTAGATATGCAAATTATTTTTATTAATTCTAAATAATGATTTAAGGTGATTTTGTGATGTTTTTGTAAACAAAAAAACCGCCCTTGCGAGGCGGTTATAATTGATATTTTGAAATGTATTATAAGTCGAAACCTATGTTTACATTAAGTTTTGCAGCAATAAGTTTTGTAATACGCGCTTTAAGTTCTGGTATTTTTATACTCTCAATAACCTCATTACTAAAGGCATACATTAATAGGGCTTTAGCTTCCTTTTTAGGTATACCACGGCTTTGCATGTAAAACATAGCGCTTTCGTCGAGCTGGCCTACAGTACAACCGTGAGAGCATTTTACATCATCGGCAAAAATCTCTAACTGAGGTTTTGCATTAATGGTTGCTTTCTCGCTAATTAAAATATTATTGTTTTGCTGAAAAGCATCGGTTTTCTGAGCTTCTTTTTCAACATATATTTTACCGTTAAATACCCCGGTAGAATTTCCATCAAAAATACCTTTGTAGTTCTGGTGGCTTTCGCAGTTAGGTGTAGCGTGCTGCACAAGGGTGTAATGGTCTACCAATTGCTTGTCGCCAATAATGGTAATGCCTTTAAGCGTACTCTCTATATGCTCGCCCTGGTGGTAAAAGTTTAGGTTGTTGCGGGTAATGTTACCCCCAAACGAAAACGTGTGGACTGATGCGTTGCTTTTGCCTTTCTGGGCTATGTAAGTATTATCTACCAGGTTTGCAGTTAACACGTCGTTCTGGATTTTGTAATAATCAACCACAGCGCGCTCCTGCACAAAAATCTCGGTAACACTGTTAGTAAGTACCGGGTTGCTGTTTAAGCTTTGGTGCCTTTCTATAATTTGTACCTGGGCATTTTCGCCTACAATTATAAGGTTACGCGGCTGTACCATAAGGGCTGCCTCGTTACCGGTAGAAAGGTACATGATTTCGATAGGCTTATCGGCCACTTTGCTTTTAGGTATGTTTATAAATGCACCCTCGTTTGCAAATGCGGTGTTTAGCGATGTAAGGCTATCATCTATATTGGCAATTTTGTTAAAGTAGGTATCTATAACCTCTTTATATTTTGGCTTTGTTAATGCCGATGACATTAGGCAAACATCTACCCCATCATGCGTGGTAGCCGACAGGAATGAGCTAAATATACCATCGATAAATACCAGTTTGTACGTATCTATTTCGTTTAGGAAATACTTTTTAACATCGGTAAAGCTTAAAGCGTTATCCTGTTTGGGGAATACGCTAAAATCATTTTTTAATACCGAGTTAAGCGATGTGTATTTCCACGCTTCATCCTTTTTTGTAGGGAAGCCTTTGTATTCAAAATTTTTAATAGCCTCTGTGCGCACACTGTGTAAATCTGCATCTACATCTATACGCTCTTCAAAAGCCATAAAAGAAGATAATAGTTTTTCTTTTAATTCCATTTTAATAATGTCTAAAGTCTTAAAGCCGAAAGTCTGTAAAGCACTTCCCTGACTTTATTTATTAAGATATTTTATAAAACCGCTAAGCAGTTTTGATATTTCTAATATGTCTGTAAGCAATTCATCAAATGCTTGCTGTGTAATATAGTTTAAATCTAAGGCCAGATATAATTGTGAACGAACTTCGCCAGCCGACCCTTTCGCTATGTATAGAAAATGGCTAAATTCTTTATCAGTATTTCTCTCGTAACCTTCAGCAATATTAGATGATATAGATACAGAGCATCTGCGTATTTGCCTGGCAAGATCGAAATCTCTTTTAAAAGATTCGCTTTCGGTTATAAGATAAATTTTCTTATTAAGAGCCCTCGCTTTTTGCCAGGAACCAATCTCTTCGAAAGAATTAAACTTACCCATTATTTGCTCACTTTGTGACTTTCGACCTGATGACTTTCGACTTAAAGGCTTACTTCTGTATTCTCTGATTTAATCCAGTCGTATCCTTTTTCTTCAAGTTCGTAAGCAAGCTCTTTTCCGCCCGATTTTACTATTTTACCGTTATATAAAACGTGTACAAAATCGGGTACAATATAATCAAGCAGCCTTTGGTAGTGGGTAATAACAATCACTGCGTTTTTCTCGCTGCGTAGTTTATTTACGCCATTAGCCACAATGCGAAGCGCATCAATATCAAGGCCAGAGTCGGTCTCGTCTAGTATCGCCAGTTTAGGCTCCAGCATTGCCATCTGGAATATCTCGTTACGTTTTTTCTCGCCGCCCGAAAAACCTTCGTTTAATGAGCGCGATAAAAACTTACGGTCAATCTCCAGCAATTCGCTTTTTTCGCGAATAAGCTTCAGCATTTCGTTAGCAGGCATTTCTTCAAGGCCGTTACCTTTACGGTTTTCGTTAATAGCGGTTTTCATGAAGTTAGTAACCGATACCCCCGGAATTTCTACCGGGTACTGAAACGAAAGGAACACCCCTTTGTGGGCACGTTCTTCCGGAGCAAAATCGCTGATGTCTTCACCCTCAAGGTAAATAGTACCATCGGTCACCTCATAGTTTTCGTTTCCGGCAATAACCGATGATAACGTACTTTTACCCGACCCGTTAGGGCCCATAATAGCATGTACTTCACCAGCCTTAACCTCAAGGTTAATACCTCTTAAAATCTCCTTATCTTCAACACGTGCGTGTAAATTCTTAATACTTAACATTGTTCTATTTAAGTTTCGGGTTTCAGGTTTCAGGTTCTTACTCGAACTCTTTACCAAGCCTTATTATTTTTATATTATAATTAATCTAAATCTTTTGCATCAAGCCCAAGATATTTATTAAGATCTTTCATTTCAATTCTAGTTCCGCCACCATTTCTTACCTCTTCGGCAGCTTCAAGTATTTCTTTTACATATTGAGGCCTTGAATGTTTCTCTTCAGATAAATTAATTTCAATCTCAATATCTAAACGTTTAGAAAGTAGTTTAATAAGTTTCAGATCTTTCTTCTTTACGTTTTTTAAAACTATATCCATGACATAAATTTTATCGTTTTTAACCAATCAACTTAAAAAAACCTGAAACCTGAAACAAATTTTCTTATCCAACACTTCCTTCAAGGCTTATCTCTAAAAGCTTTTGGGCTTCTACAGCAAACTCCATAGGCAGTTTGTTTAACACCTCTTTACTAAAGCCGTTTACAATAAGTGCAATAGCTTTCTCGGTAGGTATACCACGCTGGTTGCAGTAAAACACCTGGTCTTCGCCAATTTTACTTGTTGTAGCCTCGTGTTCTATTTTAGCCGTTGTGTTTTTAGACTCTATGTAAGGGAAAGTATGCGCGCCACAGTTGTTGCCCATAAGCAATGAGTCGCATTGCGAAAAGTTACGTGCATTTTCGGCACGGCTGCCAATTTGCACCAGCCCGCGGTAACTGTTTTGCGATTTCCCTGCAGATATACCTTTAGATATAATGGTACTCTTAGTGTTTTTACCTAAGTGAATCATTTTAGTACCGGTATCGGCCTGCTGATAGTTATTGGTAACAGCAATCGAATAAAATTCGCCTACCGAGTTGTCACCTTTTAAAATACAGCTTGGGTATTTCCATGTAACGGCAGATCCTGTTTCAACCTGTGTCCACGATATTTTCGCATTTTTCTCGCAAATACCACGTTTGGTCACAAAGTTATACACCCCACCTTTACCTTCTTTATTACCGGGGAACCAGTTTTGTACGGTACTGTATTTAATTTCGGCATCATCCATAGCAATAAGCTCTACCACAGCAGCGTGTAGTTGGTTCTCGTCACGGCTTGGTGCGGTACACCCTTCAAGGTAACTTACATAACTGCCGGCATCGGCAATTACAAGGGTACGCTCAAACTGGCCGGTACCTGCCTGGTTAATACGGAAGTAAGTAGACAGCTCCATCGGGCAACGCACCCCTTTAGGGATGTAGCAAAACGAACCATCGCTAAATACAGCCGCGTTAAGGGCTGCATAAAAATTATCTTTTTGAGGCACAACGCTGCCCAGGTACTTTTGTACCAGTTCCGGGTGTTCCTTAATAGCTTCAGATATTGGGCAAAAAATAATGCCTTTTTCGGCTAGTGTTTTTTTGAATGTTGTAGCTACCGACACTGAGTCGACCACAATATCCATGGCAACATTGTTCATCATCTTCTGTTCATCTATCGAGATGCCCAGTTTTTTGTACATGGCCAATAATTCAGGATCTACATCATCCAGGGTTTTATTGGCATCTATTTTTTTAGGTGCCGAATAATAGGATATTGCCTGAAAATCAGGTTTTGTATAATGCACGTTAGCCCATTCCGGCTCGGTCATTTGTACCCATGTTCGGTACGCCTCAAGTCGCCAGTTAGTCATCCATTCCGGCTCTTCCTTTTTTAAAGATAGTGCGCGCACAATGTCTTCACTCAGCCCAATGGGGAATGTATCCGATTCTATATCAGTATAAAAACCGTACTCATACTCTTTAGTTTCGAGTTCGATCTTTAATTCTTCTTCTGTGTATTTACTCATTTTATTTTATTTAAAGATTTAAAATTTAATCATTTAAAAATCACTCTTAAACTTTCGATTTTAAATACTCTATAAATCGTGATAGGTTTTTAGAAATCTCAATACTCAATTCAATTGCGCTTTTAGTCTCTTCAGTTGTACACAACTCCAATTCTCCGGCTAATATCAACATACTTCTTACTTCGGCACAACTGCCTTTAGAATGTCTTAAAAACCTAACAAACTGTTTGTTATTGTTATACTCAGATCCTTCCGCAATATTATTACTTATCGAGACTACGGCTCGCTTGATTTGATCTTTAAAGCCATATTCCCTCTCAAAATTTGGGCTCTTCATTAATATAAAAACATCTTTTGCAAGAACTAATGATTTTTTATAAACCTCAAACTCCGTGAAGGATTTCGTCATGCCTTTTTAATCTTTCAATTTTTAAATTGTTTCAATCTTTTATTTACAACGAAAAACTCTCTCCACACCCGCAGGTTCTGCTGGCATTAGGGTTATTAAAAACAAAGCCTTTACCGTTAAGGCCACCGCTAAACTCCAGTATAGTACCGGCAAGGTACAGTACACTTTTTTTATCTACGGCTATTTTAACGCCATTGTCTTCAAACACTTTATCAGTTTCGCTAAGCGCATTGTCAAATTTTAATTCGTATGACAAGCCTGAACATCCACCACTTTTAACACCTACACGAATATAATCGGTAACGGCATTAAAACCCTCATCCTCCATAAGCATGACGGCTCTCTTTTTTGCTGTATCAGATACTTTTATCATAATTCAATTTCTTAATATTAATCCAAATGATTTGCAAAGATACCACATTTTTGCGTAAAGCAGTAATAGGTGTAGTATTTATGCATATAGTACTATAAGCAATACTTATACCAATTGTTTAATGAATTTATCGTATCAATTGAGAGGGCTGTAATGGTTGTTGAGAATTAAATTTGTGTAGTTGTAATGCATTATTCAAAGCATTTTTAGCTAATTCATTCAATGCAGGAACTGGCCTGTTGGGTATGGGCTTATCAGCATAATGCAAAACACGCACCATTTTAAGGGGCTTTTTGCCATCCTGCTTTTCGATACAGGTTATCCAGTTACCTTTATTATCAAAAGTGTAGTCCCATGTTTTGGTATAACTAATGCCGTCGGGTTCTTCAAATACCTCGCTTATTTTATTACCTTTATCATCATACTTAAATAATAACTTCCCGGGTGCGAGTGTTTCATTTTTGCCCATAATGTTTATTTGCAGTATGCCGGGGGTTATAGGTATAAATTTTGGTAGCAATATTATCAATGTTTTTTCCTGTTACCTTTTTGGTGTATAATGCTAATGTACCATTTGCATTGTATTTGCTTATGCAGGTTATTGTTCCATCTTCAAAAAGGTGGTTAACTTCAGTTACCTGTTGCTGCCCATTATTATTAGTGGCATAAGTGTATTCGAGCCATCTGTTTATATAATTTTCTTTAGCCTGTTTATTTGGTTCAGTACTGTAAAACGTGCGCACCTTATCATATAATATGCCCAATGCAGTAAATGCTGCCTGCCTTTTGTAATATATAGGATCATCATGAGTACGTTCGGCAGGTTTGCTTCTATTAAGCACAATTTCGTTTACTACGAATGCGTTCTTTGTATATATGTAACTGTATTTACAGTAATTAAGAAATCGTACTTCATTGCCTGCCAAATAAAAATAATCACTCATAAGGTTTCCGGTGGCATCATACGTATAATGGTGCGCATTTATGACAGGCATGCCTACATCAAATTTATTTCCTTGATACCTATACAACACTGCTAGTCGGCCCTGTTTATCATAAAAAAAGTCATACGGTGCACCTTCTAAATTATGGTCACAATATCTAATAACGCGTGCTTTATTATCAAGCTCCATCTCGTACCTGAGATACAAAGTATCACTACCAAATACTTTTTTTTCAGGCTTCCATGTCCTGGCAGACTCGTATACTTCCATAGCCTCCAACTTGCCCGTGTAATTAAGATAATCTCCTTTTTTTAAATAGCTGGGCACATATACTGCGCTGTCTACTGCTGTAGGGTTTATGTAATTTTTACCTGACTGAGAATAACAAGTGCCAAAACATAATAGAATGAGCATGAGTACAAAAACCTGTTTCATTTCAAATAAATAAGGCGCTAATTTATGGAATTACCGGCAGACGGGCATTTGGCTATGCCACTAATTAATCTTATTTTGCAGGCATATTACATTATACATACACAAAATGAAACTTTACCCAATAGAGAGTGGCAATTTTAAACTAGATGGTGGCGCCATGTTTGGCGTGGTGCCTAAAACAATATGGAATAAAACCAACCCAGCCGATGCTAATAACCTGATAGATATGGCCGCACGTTGCCTGCTTATTGAAGATGGCGATCGCCTTACCCTGGTAGATACCGGCATGGGAAACAAGCAAAACGATAAGTTTTTTGGCTACTATTCGCTTTGGGGCGACCATAGTATAGATAAATCGCTGGCGAAACATGGCTTTAGCCGCGACGATGTTACCGATGTTTTTTTAACCCACCTGCATTTCGACCATGTAGGCGGTGCCATACAGTGGAATAAAGACCGCACCGGATACGAGCCTGCTTTTATAAACGCCCATTTCTGGACGAATGATAACCACTGGGACTGGGCCACAAAGCCCAACGCCCGCGAAAAGGCTTCGTTTTTATCCGAAAACATTTTGCCAATGCAGGAAAGTGGCCAGTTAAAATTTATTAACCGACCTGAAGGTGACTTTTTAGAAAAGTCAGAACTGGGGTTTGGGATACTTTTTGCCGATGGTCATACCGAAAAACAAATGTTGCCGCACATAAATTACAACGGTAAAACCATTGTGTACATGGCCGATTTACTGCCTACCGCAGGGCACATTCCGTTGCCGTATGTTATGGGCTACGATACACGCCCGCTACTGACAATCGACGAAAAGGCTAAATTTTTAAAAGAAGCTGCCGATAATGAGTATTATTTAATGCTGGGCCACGATGCCCATAACGAGATTATTACCGTAAAAAATACCGATAAGGGCATTCGGCTTAAAGATGTTTTTACCTGCGCCGAAGTATTAATATAATGTTAATGTGTATTTTTGTGTAACATTTTCAAGATAATATAGACAAATTTGCTACTTAGTAATTCATATCAAAATAATGAAATTTAAATCAATTGTCCTTTCTGCCGCATTAGCTTTGTTTTTAGCAAGCTGTGGCGCTAAAAAAATTACGGCAACCCCGCTTGCCATAAGTACGCCAATTACGGCTAAAAAAGCGAAACTTACTGATGCTCAGGAAAAACGCTGGAGCCACCTTGACCTGTTTAACGATACTATTCCCGGTATGAGTGTAGACCGTGCTATCGAGTTGCTTAAAAACCGCAAAAGCACTAAAGTAATTGTAGGTGTTTTAGATAGTGGCGTAGATATTGAGCACCCGGAATTAAAACCGGTTATCTGGACGAACAGTAAAGAGATACCAAATAACGGTATCGACGATGATAAAAACGGTTACATTGATGATATTCATGGCTGGAACTTTTTAGGCGATATTGAGCACGAAAATATGGAGTATGTGCGTATCCTTAAAAAAGGCGATGACGGATCGGCTACATACAAAAAAGCGAAGGCTGAGTACGATAAAGAGTTTCGTGAAGCTACAGCAGGTAAACAACAAATGGAGTTTATTTTAAAAGCAGATAAGTCTATCCAGGACAAACTGGGTAAAAAAGACTACACTGCTGCCGATCTTGAAAAGCTAGATACTGCAGGCGACCAGATGTTGGGCGCTGTTAAGGCTCGTTTTATCCAGATTTTAGGACAAATACCGCATGAGCAGCTTACTAAAGAGCTTGCAGGCGGATCTGAACATTACGATAGCGAACTTAAATACCACCTTAATAAGGATTATGACGGGCGCAAGCTACTTGGCGATAACCCAGACGATTTTACTAAAAAAAGCTATGGTAACAACAACGTAACAGGCCCTGAAAAAGAAGGTGCTAAACACGGTACGCACGTTGCGGGTATTATTGCCCAAACAAGGGGTAATAACATAGGTGGCGATGGTGTTGCCACAGGCCATGTAGAAATTATGACGGTTCGTGCCGTGCCCGATGGTGATGAGTACGATAAAGATGTTGCATTAGGTATACGCTACGCGGTAGATAATGGCGCAAAAGTAATTAACGGTAGTTTTGGTAAATACTATGCTACACACAGCGACTGGGTGTACGATGCTATTAAATATGCTGCCGAAAAAGATGTACTTATTGTATTTGCCGCCGGTAACGAAGGGACAGACCTTGATGCCGATAGCAGCCAGCGTTTTCCTAACGATGATAAAAACACGTTAACCGAATTTACAGATAATATACTTACCATTGGTGCTTTAGATTATAACTATGGTAAAGAAATCGTTGCCGATTTCTCTAACTACGGTAAAACTAAGGTAGATGTATTTTCGCCGGGTGTGCGCATTTATGCTACAACACCAAACAACGGTTTCGAATTTTTACAAGGTACGTCTATGGCATCGCCTAATGCGGCGGGTGTAGCAGCACTGGTACGTGCATACTACCCAGAGCTTAAGGCTGCACAGGTAAAACAAATTGTAATGAAATCAGGTATTGCATTAAACCTAGATGTTACTGTAGGTGGCGATCCAGAAAATGTTAAGCCATTTAGCGAGCTATCACGTTCGGGTAAAATTGTAAATGCTTACAACGCTATTATCCTTGCCGACGAAGTTTCGAGAGCAAAATAGTTAGCTGTTTTTAATATTAAAACCCCACGGATTACTTTGTAGTGCGTGGGGTTTTTGATTTTATCTCCAATCTCGATTAAATAATTTTTTTGTTTCTGATAATTTAATAATAGATCTAGATGTCAATATATCTTGTGTTTTTATGCTATAACGATTTATACCGTCTAATGCTATAAAAATTTGTTTATCAAATGTTAGATATTGCTCTATAATTTTATCAACAGATTTATCTTCAATATTTTTAAATAATATAGAATCATGTATCAAAATCGGTAATTGTGTTAAATAAAAGATTGCTAAATCAAACTCAATTAAATCTGCGTATGATTTGCCTGTTCCAGTATTTGATGAATGATCATATCTGTAATTTTTTTTATTTAATTTTAAACTCGGAATTTTCTTTTGACCGGAATGTATTTTCTCACTTACTTTTAATATTTCAGAGTTTACCATTGTTTGTATGTCAGACAAGATTGAAGTAATATTTTTTTCTAATTCTTCGTTTAGAATTTTTAAATTATCAATTGTGTCTATTTTCTCTTGATAGAACTTATTTGCAGTATCATATTTAGTTGATTCAATAGTTAAATCATAAATTTTTTCTACTATTATTTTAGGGCTATCAACATTTTCCAGCAGTGATGATATTTTGTAATTCAGTTGCTCAATTTGAGTATTAAAATTATTGTTTTCTTCATCTAATGATTGTAAAGTAGCTGTTAATTCTCTATTCAATATTTCGCTAATCTTATTGTGAAATAATTCAATTTCCTTAATTTTAGATTCATTTGGATTTTCGAAAAATTCTGAAAGTTTATTAAAATAAGCACTTTTAATACTTTTTCGATCTAAATTCAATTCTAGTCTTTTAATCTTATTTTGTATCAAGGATTGAGACTCAAGAAGTATACTTTTTTCTGTCTTCAGTTTTATTAATTCCTTATTTGACAGCTCTTCAACATTGATTGTGAACTCAAGTAAATTATTTTTTATTCCCTCAATTTCTTTTTTTATACGTTCAATTTCTTTTTCATTCTTTTTAAATTGAGTTTTGGTTAAGTTCTCGATATATTTAGTTTTATGTAAATTACTGAGGATTTTTTTAGATTCATTTTCAGCCTTAATTTTATTAGAGGTTTCTGAAATATTGTGATATTGATTAAAGAGCTTTATAAAATTGGCGATTGATATTGCTTCAGATTCTTTTAAAAAATTTTGGATAGGCTTATCTACATCATAATTCTCTTTACCCCAAATTCTCGTATAGGGATTTATGGTTGATCTAAAAGATAATTCATTCTGAATTTTATAATAAACCATTAAATCATATGTGTAAGTTTTTAGATCTAATTCTGAAATAATATTATAATCTTTATCACAAATAAAAACTGTGTTTTCATCTTCCGTATTCCTCTGGTAATAATAGTTTTCGGACTCAAATTCAAAATTATAAGAGAATATATGGTGCCCAAGTTCTTCTTTTGCTCCAGAGTTTTTTTGTAAATAGGTATTTCCACCAAACACAAAATCTAAAATCATTAGTAAAGTGGATTTACCTATAGAATTGGTCGAATGACTATCACCCAGTATGACATTCAAACCTAATGTGAATGTTATTGGATTTTTTATAAAATAATTACATCTAATTTCTTTTAACATATTTAATGGTTTCTTTTTCAAAATCCACATCTATTACGTCTAATATATATAGAACATCTAAAGAGTAAATGAATTCGTCTGGGTTAGTAAAATGTTTCTTTGTTCTTGAAAATAATTCATGTATATTAATTTCAAATTCATGCGTATTTTCCAATATAAATAGCATTTTAAATATAATGGAGTCTTCAATGCGGATATGTTTATTTGGATATATCATTCGAATATTTCACAGTTTTGGATAAAATAAGAAACTATAATTTCAGATGCTTTATCACTCTTGTTTCCAGTAGTTTTATCCATCCAGGCTACCATACCATCAAATATAATCTTCTGATTTAATGCGGGAGATTGTTTACGCAAAGCTAAATAATGAGAACGAATTTGAGAGGATATAGTCTCTGTTGTCAATGGGGCTATACTATCAATTTCAATAAATTTTCGATTTATTTGATGGTAATAATCTTCTACATTTCTGTGAATTGATCTTCTCACTAGGAAAGTAATTGACTCATTGGTTTTAGCATCTATCGTTTTTGGATCATAATTTAATTCAGGACTATTTGAAAGATCAAATTCATTATTGCATAATGAATCAATTAAAATCTGAATTTCACTTTCAATTTTTGTATTTGTCCAAATTGCTTGCTGTTTTCCAATTGCAATTAAAGTCGTTTTTTTCAGAACTAAATCTCTATACTCTTCTACGGTTCGTGGTTTGTCAAATATAGTGTGGCAATCTACACACAAGCAAATTAAATTATCAGTATGATTTGAATCAGCATTTAATTTTTTTTCATTTTTTAATAAAGCCAATTCATCAGGTTTTGGATTTAAAGGATAAATGTGAGCAATCTCAAATTTCTTTTCTTTTCTTCCATTTTTTTCATACATGAGAGATGCGGGACAATTGGGACAGTACCCATTTACTTCAGCAAATAGAAGAAGTTGAATATTTGGCGAGAAAGCTTTTCTCTTGTCAGTCATATATTGTTTATTAATTGCTAACTATGAATGTTGTTAAAATTTGTTAAAGCTAACTAAAATATCTTATAAATTTTATGGCTTCCCTCATCTTAAATATTCTTCAATAATTTAATCATTTCAAAAACTTTACGACTTTAGACTTTATGACTTTGCACTTTTTTTTTACTTTTAACCCATGAGAACATTTTTAGCCCTGGCAGTACTATCGGCATCGAGCCTATTTGCCCAAAAAAGCCCAAACCCGGGTTATTGGCAGCAGCATGTAAATTACAAAATGGAGGTTTCCATGGATGTGAAAACCTTTAAATATACCGGTAAGCAGGAGTTGGTGTATACCAATAACTCGCCCGATACGCTGCGCCGCGTGTTTTATCATTTATACAACAACGCTTTTCAGCCGGGTAGTGAAATGGATGCGCGCCTGCAAACCATTGCCGACCCCGATAAACGTATGGTTAAAAGCTTTAAGAGCGGTAATACCACTGTTAAAGAGAGCCGTATAGCTACCCTTAAGCCTAATGAAATAGGCTACCTGAATATAACCAACTTTAAACAGGGTGGGGCAGTGGCTAAAACTACAGTATCGGGCACAGAGCTGGTGGTAGATTTAGCACAGCCGTTACTACCGGGCGCATCGGCTACGTTTACATTGGATTTTGACGGACAAGTACCGTTACAAATTCGCCGTAGCGGACGTAATTCTGAAGAGGGCGTGGCACTGAGCATGACCCAGTGGTACCCTAAAATGGCCGAATATGATTTTGAAGGCTGGCACGATGACCCATATATAGGCCGTGAGTTTCATGGCGTGTGGGGCGATTTTGATGTAAAAATCACGATTGATAAAAGCTACACCATTGGCGGATCTGGCTATTTGCAAAACAAAAACGAAATTGGTAAAGGCTATGAAGATGCCGGTACCACTGTTGCAAAACCTAAAGGCAAAACCCTTACATGGCATTTTGTAGCGCCTAATGTGCACGACTTTGCATGGGGTGCTGACCCTAATTATATTCATGATAAAGTTACAGGCCCTAATAATGTAGAGCTTCACTTTTTTTACAAAAACAACCCTGAGTTTGTAGAGAACTGGAAAAAAATGCAGCCTAAAGTAGTTGAGCTTTTAGATTTTTACGATAAAAATGTGGGTCAGTACCCATATAAGCAATACTCTGTAGTTCAGGGTGGCGACGGCGGTATGGAGTATGCCATGTGTACCCTTATTACCGGTAACCGCAGTTATGGCAGCCTTGTGGGCGTTACGGCACACGAGTTTGCCCACTCATGGTTTCAGCACATACTGGCCAGTAACGAGAGCAAACACGAGTGGATGGACGAAGGTTTTACAAGCTATATATCTGATCTAGCTATGGAAACCGTATTGCCTGCAAAAGTGAAAGCAGGCGAGGAGCCGGAGAGTCCGTTTAAATCGGCTTACGATAATTATTTTTACATGGTAAAATCAGGCAAAGAGCAGCCGTTAACTACACATGCCGACCGTTTTGATACCAGTACTATGTACAGTATATCGGCCTACAGTAAAGGCGAAATATTTATGGCGCAATTAGGCTACATTATTGGCGACAAAAAGCGCGATGAAGCTATTAAACGCTATTTTGCCGACTATAAATTTACCCACCCAACGCCGAATGATGTGAAGCGTAGTGCCGAGAAAGTTTCCGGCGCTAACCTCGACTGGTATTTAATCGATTGGTGCCAGACTACAAATACTATCGATTACGGTATTAAAGAGCTTAAAGAAGACGGTAACAATACCAAGGTAACTTTAGAGCGTATTGGGCGTATGCCAATGCCTATAGATCTTATTGTGGTGTATGATGATGGCACTCAGGAAAGTTTTTACGTGCCATTGCAACTAATGCATTACGTTAAAGATAACCCGTACCCTAACCTTAAACGTACTGTGCTTAAAGATTGGGACTGGGGTCACCAAACCTACGAGTTTACCATTAACAAGCCTAAAGCTGCCATTAAAGTGGTGGTTATAGATCCTACAGAGCTTATGGCCGATGTTAATAAGGCTAATAATATGGTTACTAAATAGTAGTCAGTATTTAGTAAATAGATTAAAGCGGTACCGGGTAACGGTGCCGCTTTTTTGATTTTAAATAGCCCGAAAGTAGCGTTTAATATAAACAAAGTGGATAAATGCTATAAAGATACAAATAGAAAATTAAGACTACCATTGGTGCAAGGGCACAAAGCAGGTTCTTATTTTATTATTTTTTGTCATGATGATAAGGAAGCATCTCTTATAATTATTGAGATTTTTCGACTACGCTGCGCTGCGCTCAAAATGACATAAGTTGCTTATTTAATGGTAAAACCCGAGTGAATCTAAGGCCTTAAACTTTGTTGCGTTAAGCAAAACAGCAGTTGATGCGTTAAGAAAGATTTGCTGTTTGAGCGAAAGCGAGTTCAAATCTTTTAGCTGAAGCTGCTGTTTTGTAGCATAAGAAGTTAGAGCCTTGAATTTTTGTTTCAAGACAAAAGAAAAAAGAAGAACCACGCCGTTTTCAGCAATCCCTCGAAGAGGGAATGCCACGATTACTTTAAACAATTCACATACGTGGTAAGCCCCAGCGGGGCGGCATATTTATAGCAAACATTCTTACGTGTAATTAGAGCTCCGGCGGGACGGCATATAAAATAAACATGCCCCTCCTCCGGAGCTCAACTCTGTGTCCTTATATCTTTTGTATAAATATGCCGTTCCTCCGGACTTACAGATAGTTTCTTCAAACAAAAAAGCCGCTACAATAACGTAACGGCCTTATCAAAAAATATGAACGAATAATTATAAAGAAGCAACTAAATCTTTCCAGCCTTGTAACTCAGGGTTGCCCGGTTTACGTTTGCCGAAAAACTGAACGATGATATCGCCAAGTTCATTATACACTTCAAGCGCAGTAACTTCGCCATCGGCAGTAGGTTTGCGTACTACCCATACCTGAGCAATTTTGCTCATATCAAGGTGCAGGTTAAAGTCAGGATCCATAACATTAAACCAGTCGTTATGCCACATAGTTTTGCGCACTAAACCAGTGTGAATTTGAATGTTACCCCTGTTGCCCACAAATACCATAATAGGTAGTTTTACAGCAGCCGCACCTTCAAGCATTTTTACTACCACCTCTTTATCAACCTGTTTTGCAAAGTTTTCGTTAGGTGCTAAGCGTAAAGCCTGTGTGCGGGTAACGCCAAATTTACGTAGCATCCCGAAGAACTCATGCGTATCTTTTAGGTTTTCCCAAGTACTCTGAAACGTAGCAACATCAATATCGCTGTCTGGTTTTTCGTCAAGGTTTAATGGTACAGCAACTGAAGTTTCTTCGGTTGACTGGTCTTCTGCAGTATATTTAGCTACTAAAGCATCAAAAGCTTCGGTGTTACTGTCGGCAGTAAGGTATATTTTGTGGATAGCAAGGCCGTCTTTACCAAAAAACTGAAGGCTTTTGCGGTCGCCGTGCTCGCTTTTTTCTGCTACAGCATAAGCTTTAGCCCAATGCGTAAGGAAAATACGTAAGTCGATGTCTTCGCCTAAAAATATTCCGGCGTGTGGGTTGCTAAAATCAGGGTTAAGGTAAACACCTTTACGTTCGTGCACGCACTCATCGTTACGGGTAAGGCCCATAACTTTACCAAGGCTTTCAACCTCGGTTAATATATCAGCAAATTCCGGGCGAAGGCGTGTAACCGTGTCGCCGGTTTGTGTAGCTAAAAGTTCTGCTTCGCTCACGTTAAGCTGTTCTGCTGCGTTACGTATCCTTAAATGTGGGTTTTCAGTTTTTAAAGTGTCCCACTGTTGTTTAAGTGAATTGGTGATCGTACTCATATGCGATAGTTTATTAAGTTCCAAAAATAATTAAAGGGTTCTGGTTAACAGGGTTTACACACACCGTGCACGGAAAGTTGTATACACTACTAATAATAGTATTGGTAAATACCTTATCCGGTACATCATGTGCTACAATTTTGCCTCGTTTAAGCAGCATAACCTTATCTGCAAACTGTGCTGCCAGGTTAAGGTCGTGCAGTACCATTACGGCGGCATTGCCCTGTTTGGTTAAATTTTTTATAGTGTGCAGTATGCGGTGCTGGTGTAAAACATCGAGGTTATTAAGGGGCTCATCTAAAAAAATAAGCTTATTCTCAATATCATTGTCTAACTGGGCCAGCACACGGGCAAGGTGCACGCGTTGTTTTTCGCCACCCGACAGCGAGTTGTAATCGCGCCCGGCTAGCGGAGCCACATCGGTTTCCTGCATGGCTTTTAGCACGGCATCATTATCGGTACTATTTGGTATGCTGTTAAAGTAGGGGTAACGGCCCATCATAACCACTTCTTTAACGGCAAGCGGAATATCGGGGCTGTTGCTTTGCGAAAACTTAGCTTTGGCATGCGCCAGCTCTTTTGCGTCCCACTGTTTAAAGGTTTTCTTTTTAAAGTAGATAGGCTCCTCATGCTTGTCTATCTCGTTAGCCAGCAGGCTAAGCAACGTGCTTTTGCCGGCGCCATTAGGCCCCACAATAACCAGTAGCTCGCCATAGCTTACCGTAACATCGATGTTTTCGAGTATGGTAAACTTGCGGTGCGCGTAGGATATGTTTTGTGCAGTTAACATAGTTACATAGAGTTACGGTTGCGAAGCAATATGGTTATAAAAATAGGTGCGCCCATAAAAGCGGTCAGCACCCCAATGGGTATTTCGCTGGGTGGGGCAATGGTGCGGCTAATAGTATCGGCGGTTAATAATAGTATGCTGCCAAAGATAGCCGCTAAAGGCAATATAATATGGTAATTCGATTTAAAAATCAGCCTTAAAATGTAAGGTACAATTAAACCCACAAAACCTATGGTGCCCGCAAAGGCCACACAAGTGCCTATCATTAAAGCCGTTAAAATAACAATTTGTTTTTTAATACGCTCTATAGGTATGCCCAGGTGTTGCGCATCGCGTTCGCCCAGCATCATCGCGTTAAGCGCTTTGCCTTTATTTAGTAAAAAGAAATACGCCACGGTAATTACCACCAGCAGTATGCCATTCTTAGTCCATGAGGCGCCGGCAAGGCTCCCCATATTCCAAAACGTAAGGTCGCGTAGTTGCTCTTCTTTACTGAAGTAGATAAGCAGACCCATTATGGCAAAACCCATTGCAGTTATGGCGACGCCGCTAAGCAGCATCATAACCACATTAGTACGGCCGTTTACGGTACTTATACGATAGACTAATATCATGGTTGCCAAAGCACCCACAAAAGCCATTATGCTTAATAACGAATAGTGTAAAAATTCAGGAATGTAAGGTTTGAAGTAAACGCCCAATACTATGGTAATGGCTGCACATAACGATGCGCCTGCGGTAATACCCAGTAAATCGGGGGTGGCAAGCGGGTTGCGGAACATACCCTGCAAACATGTACCGGAAACCGATAGCGCGCTGCCTATTAATATGCCCATAACAATACGCGGCAATCGTAAATCCATCAAAACAAAACGTTCGGCAGCATCAATAGAGCCGTCGTTGTTTACAATGCCCCAAAATATTTCGCTAAACGAATGCTTTTCGAAAACATACACACCCATATATAGCGAAACTACCGCTAGCGCAGCCAGCAGTAGTAAGCTTAATGTAATATATACAGGCAGTTTGGTTTGCATTATTTGCTTAGTAAACCGTTAAGTTGCGTTGCAGCTTCGCCAAGGCGTGGGCCAAAGCCAGATAGCAATCCGCCATCCATAGCAATAATTTTTTTGTTTTTACCGGCGTTTGTTTTATCAACACCAGGAATTTTAAGTACGCCTGCTGCACCGCCTACGCTTTCAAGACCCGAGTCGAACATTAAAATAACATCAGGGTTACCTTTAATAAGTGCTTCCGGAGTTAAAGGTTTGTAATCTTCAAAATCAGTAACCGCATTTTTAGCACCTGCAAGAGCAATAACTTTATCTACCGGGGTGTTAGTACCGCTTACCATAAGCATATTAGCACCACGGGCGTAAATAAATAATACCTTAGGAGCTGTAGCTAACGGTTTAACGTTTTTAAGGTCGTTGTCTATTTTAACATTAAGCGCGCTAAAATCTTTATGGTTTAGCACACCGGCAACATCGGCAATAAGCCTTTTAGTACCTGCCGGAGTAAACTCTTGTTTAAACAATTCGGCTTTAACGCCAGATGATTTTATTTTAGCAAGCAGCTCAGGGCTAAGATCTTTATCGGTACCAATAATAAGCGTTGGATTTAAAGCCATAATACTTTCGATAGATATAGTACGCACGTGGCCTAAATCTTTAGCCGTTGCAGCAACCGTTTTGGGGTAGGTACTGGTAACATCTACACCTACAAGTTCTTTTTCGTGGCCCAGGGCAGCAACAATCTCGGTTACGGCGCCGTTAAGCGAAACAATTTTTTGTGCAGCAGCAGGTTGTGCTACGGTATCTTTAACTTCGGTAGTTGTAGTCTCGGTTGTAGTCTCTTTTTTACAAGATACTGCCGAAAGGATTACAAATGTAAGGGCAAGAAATGTGTTTATTCTTTTCATTTGGTTGATGATTGTTTTTATTGAATCTAAATTAAGGCGCAAATTTATCCTTTTATTTAGAATGAAAAAAAATAAAGAGGTAAAAAAAGGTCACTTTAACGGTTAAGTTTGTGTAATCGCTATGAAGGTTGATGTTTTTTTTGAAACGAATTACATGAATTTTCACAAATTGATTAGTGCCAATTAGTGTAATTCGTGGCTAAACTTAGTAGGCACAATGTGCAAATCATCCCGTCAAAAAGAACATTTTAAAAAAACATGGCGTAACTTTGCAGTAATAAATGGTATACTTTATGTATAGTACACACAACAACACAGGAGAGATACAAATGTTAGATATACAAGCCATAAGGGCTCAATTCCCGATACTTACACAAACCGTAAACGGCAAGCCGCTGGTTTATTTTGATAATGCCGCGACATCGCAAAAGCCGCAGGTGGTTATTAATGCCATTGCCGAATATTACGAAACCATAAACGCTAACATTCACCGTGGGGTGCATGCCCTTAGCCAGATCGCAACAGATGCTTACGAGGCTTCGCGCCACACCATACAAAACCACCTTAATGCAAAACATGCTTTCGAAGTATTGTTTACCAGCGGTACCACACACGGTATTAACCTGGTAGCATCTGGCTTTACAAAGTTTGTTAAGGAAGGCGATGAGGTAATGATAAGCGCTATAGAACACCACAGCAACATTGTACCATGGCAAATGCTATGCGAGCGCACGGGTGCCAACTTAGTAGTTATCCCTATGAACGATAAGGGCGAACTGATAATAGAGGAGTTTGAAAAACTGCTATCTGACAAAACTAAAATTATTGCCGTTAACCACATTAGTAATGCATTGGGTACTATTAACCCGGTTAAATATATTATTGAAAAAGCCCATGCCGTGGGTGCTGCCGTTTTGATTGATGGCGCACAGGCGGTGCCGCACCTAAAGGTTGATGTGCAGGACCTGGATTGCGACTTTTATGCTTTTAGCGGACATAAAATGTGTGGCCCAACCGGCACCGGAATTTTATACGGTAAAGAAGAATGGCTTAACAAGCTCCCACCGTACCAGGGCGGCGGCGAAATGATTAAAGAGGTTACTTTTGCTAAAACCACTTATGCCGACTTACCACATAAATTTGAAGCGGGTACGCCCAACATTGCGGGCGGTATTGTATTGGGTAAAGCCATAGACTATTTAAACAGCATTGGCTTAGAGAACATTCAGGCGTATGAGCATGAGTTATTAGAATACGGAACCGAAAAATTATTAGCCATAGAAGGCCTTACCATTGTAGGTACTGCCGCGCAAAAAACATCGGTAATATCGTTTAATTTAGAAGGTATCCACCCGTACGATATTGGTGCTATTATAGATAAAATGGGCGTTGCCGTGCGTACCGGCCACCACTGTACCCAGCCTATCATGGATGCGTTTTGCATACCAGGTACCGTACGTGCATCTTTCGCCTTTTACAATACTAAAGAAGAAATCGACATTTTAGTTGAAGCGGTAAAAAAAGCACAGCGCATGCTGGCTTAAAAATAAATTGTAATTTTATGTCCTCACCCCAACCCCTCTCCAAAGGAGAGGGGCTAACTACAAGTTTTGAATAACTCTTATAAATAATTAGAGGTAATAAGAAATGAGTGTAGTTGCTCCCCTCTCCTTCGGAGAGGGGCTGGGGGTGAGGACTGAAGCTCTCCAAATTAAGGTGAGGTTTAAAGAAAAACTATGAAAAAAATACTTTCACTTCTTATCATTACCGTACTTATAGCTGCGGGCTGTTCGGCCACAAGGCAGTCGGAATTACAAAAAAAGAGCGCAGGCCTTGCTTTCGAATATGAAGCTACTACCCGTGGTGCTTACAAAAAAATTATTGTAACGCCCGATTCTATTACTACGGTTAAAGACAGGAACATGAAAGATGTGGTTGCCCGTAAGCTTAAAGCCAAAGAATGGAAACAGCTTGCCGCGGCCTACGACCAAATTAAAAGCGTAACAGCAATAGGCGATTTAAAAGCGCCAAGCAACAAAAGTACTTATGATGGTGCCATGATGGCCAACCTTAAAATTATAGTAGCAGGGCAGCAAAATACCAGCAGCACTTTCGACCACGGTAACCCGCCGGTTGAGATTAAAGCGCTAACGGATAAAATTATCGAACTTTCGGCCCTGAATACGCAGCAATAAAATATGGAAATTAAAACGATACAAGACGAGATTATAGATGAATTCTCGATGTTTGATGAGTGGGATGAGCGTTACCAGTATGTGATAGACCTGGGTAAATCGCTGCCGCTTATTGAGGAGCAGTACAAAACCGACGATAATATTATTAAAGGCTGCCAGAGCAAAGTATGGCTTCATGCCGAACAGCAAAATGGCAACATTGTTTTTACTGCCGATAGCGATGCTATACTTACCAAAGGCTTAATTGCTATTATGATACGTGTTTTCTCGAACCAAAAACCGGAGGCTATTTTAGAGGCCAATACCGATTTTATTGATGAGATAGGCCTTAAGGAACATCTTTCGGCGACACGTGCTAACGGACTGGTAAGCATGATTAAAAATATTAAAATGTATGCACTGGCGTTTAGTGCCAAAAAATAATACAATATGACACAAGAGATAGATACACAAAAACTGGGCGAAGAAATTGTAAAAACCTTAAAAACCATTTACGATCCTGAAATTCCGGTTGATATATACGAACTTGGATTAGTATACGACGTTATGGTAAATACCGATCATGAGGTTAAAATACTTATGACACTTACATCGCCTAACTGCCCGGTAGCCGAAACGCTGCCTGTTGAGGTTGAAGATAAAATTAAAAAAATTGAAGGCGTTACCGCTGCTGAGGTTGAAATTACTTTCGACCCACCTTGGAGCCGCGACCTTATGAGCGAAGAAGCGAAGCTGGAACTGGGAATGCTGTAAGCTGCAAGTTTGCAGTAATCAGTGTTCAGTGATTAGTCGCAGTTTTCAGTTGCGCATCATTGCGGGGTACGAAGCAATCGTTTATTAGATTGCCGTGCTTCGTTACACTGCGCTCGCAATGACATGCGTGTATGAGTGTAGCTTATTCCCCTCCTTTGGAGGGGTGGCTGTAAGCCGGGGTGGTTCCAAAATAACCGAATTACCGCATACCCAAATTACCAAAAAAGTAAGGACCTTAACCCCTTAAACTTTAAACAAAATGATTGAAGAACAGGAAATAGTAAACAAAGTAGCTAATAGCGCGCTTCAGGTTTTCGACCTTGAAGATTATTATCCTAATGGCGAGCGTGTAGCTTTAGATATATCAAACTGGTTGTATGAAGGTTTTGTGTTGCGTGAAAAAGACTTTCGCGAAACCCTTAAAAACCACGACTGGCAGCAATACCTAGGGCAATTTGTAGCCCTAACCTGCAGTACAGATGCTATTGTGCCCGCATGGGCCTACATGCTTATAACCACTTATCTGCACCCGGTTGCCCAAAAGGTAATTCAGGGTACTGTAGAGCAGTTAAACGTACTTATTTACCAGGAAATTTTAGATGGGTTAGATTATGAACCCTACACCGGCAAGCCTGTAATTATTAAAGGCTGTAGCCGCAAACCGGTACCGCAGGAAGCCTACACACTGGCTACCCAAAAGCTGCTGCCTTTTGCCCGTAGCATTATGTTTGGCGAGGCGTGCTCATCGGTTCCGCTGTATAAAAAGAAATAGGTTTTTACGCTTAACAGGCAGCTTTTTTAGCTGCCTTTGTTATATTTGTAGTAAACACAATTATCATGACGAAGAAATTACTGCTATTGCTATGCCTGGGCTGCGTTGTTGGCCTTAAAGCACAAGACACAATAACTACTCCGGCAAAGGCCGATAACGACACTATTGGCCCGTGGACAAAAAAGGGTAACGCCTCGCTGCTGTTTAACCAGTCAACATTTTCTAACTGGGTAGCGGGTGGCGAAAATAACATATCCGGTACGGCAGGTTTTAACTATGATTTTAATTATAAAAAAGGCGACTGGGCTTGGGATAACAAAGTAATAGCATCTTATGGTATTGTAAAAACCCGCACCAGCTCTTTCGCGAAAAAGACAGATGACCGTATTTATATTAACTCTGTAGTGGGTAAAAAAGCTACCAATCGCTGGTCGTATACCGCTTTTGTAAATTTTAAAACCCAGTTTACAAAGGGATACCTTTATGATAAAGATACTAATGGTACCGAGATTCGTACCGAATATACCAGCTTTCTTTCTCCGGCTTACTTACTTGTAGGCCCCGGTATGCAGTACACTCGCGATGAGAATTTTAAGATTAATCTCTCTCCTGCAACTTCTAAATTAACGTTTGTAGATAAAAATTTCACATTGCCTAATGAAGCTTATTTTGGCGTGAAAGAAGGTAAAAGTATGCGGTATGAAGTAGGTTTTAACGCATCTATGTATTATAAGCTGGATGTTATTGCTAATGTAACGTTTGAAAATATCGTAAACGTTTATGCAAATTACCTGGAAGATCCTGGAAATATAGATCTTGACTACCAGCTTAATATTGTAATGAAAATTAACCGGTATCTTACTACAAACCTTTCATTTCAAACCATTTATGATGATAATGCCTACCGTGGTTTCCAGCTTAGGCAGGTGTTTGGCGTAGCGGCTAATTATGGGTTTTAATTTATTTAAGATTTCAGAATGTAGATTTTAGATTGAGCTACATTAGTACGCAATTGTTATTCTGCAATATGACATAAGAGTGTATTTAAATCTGAAATCTAAAATCCCTTTACTTCTTGTAAAAAAGGTTATGTTCCACATACTCCCAAACTTTGTGGGGCAGGAGAGGGCGAACGTTTTTACCCTCTTTAATACTCTCGCGAATAAAAGTAGATGATATTTCTATAACCGGGGCGTTAACGCGGTGTATGCGGGCGTTGGTGGCAATATCTGCATTAATTACCTCTGTGTTAATGCGTGGGTACACATAAATATCGTGGTTTTGCAGTATTGCCTCATAGTTTTTCCACTTATGCAGGGAGTTGAGGTTATCTTCCCCCATAATTAATGAAAACTCGTGCGTAGGGAATTTTTCCTGCAAGTGTGCCAATGTGTTTACGGTATAGCTTGGCTGCGGCAGCCTGAATTCGATATCAGACGGTTTTAGCTTCGGGTAGTCCTCTGTTGCCAGAAAAACCATTTGCAGGCGGTGGTGGTCTTCTAAAAGGGTACTTTTCTTTTTAAGCGGGTTGTGGGGCGTTACTACCAGCCATATCTGGTCGAGGCCACTATATTCTGCCATGTGGTTGGCAATTATAAGGTGCCCGGCATGTATGGGGTTAAACGTGCCAAAGTAAAGTCCTACTTTCATTATATTAATTTTTACAAACGCTTGTTACAAGCTTTGTCATCCTGACGGAGGAAGGATCTCTCTAAAGATTCTTCGACTACGTTGCACTTCGCTCAAAATGACAAAGCGGCTATAAATTTTTACGAACCCGTAACAAAATTCTTAACCAGTTCATACGCCTCTTTTTTAGCTGTATCAAGGTCGTAGTTTTTTATAATAGTATCAAACTGTGGTGCTGTTGCCAGCTCTACCGATGCTTTTGCAATACGCATGTTGATTTTATCGTCACTTTCGGTACTGCGTTTTTTAAGGCGAATTTTAAGCTCGTCGATACTTGGTGGTTTTACAAAAACGGCAAGCGTTTCGTTAGGAAATTTCTTTTTAATGCGCAGTCCGCCTGCTACATCAATATCAAAAATTACATTTTTACCTTCGGCCCAAATACGTTCTACCTCGCTTTTAAGCGTGCCGTAAAAGTTATCGCGGTATACTTCTTCCCACTCTACAAAGTCTTCGGCTTTAATATGTTTTTTAAACTCTTCAAGAGAGATAAAATGATAATGCTCGCCGTGAATTTCGCCATCGCGTGCTTCGCGTGTTGCTGCCGAAACCGAGAATGCAAGGTTAAGTTCAGGATGTTCTAATAAGTACCTAACTATAGTAGTTTTACCCGACCCCGATGGTGCCGAGAATACCAATAATTTGCCTTTTTTCATGTAGTAGTTGTTGTGTTGCTGGCCTCACCCCCAACCCCTCTCCAAAAGAGAGGGGAGGAGCTACACTCGCCCTGTGTGATGTTATATTTGTAGTTAGTACTTACTGTTATACTTTAAAAACTTTCGACTTTTAAACGTTATAACACATTAAGTACCTGCTCTTTTATTTTTTCGAGTTCATCTTTCATCTGCACTACCAGTTTTTGCATTTTGGCGTGGTTCGATTTAGATCCCATAGTATTAATTTCCCTACCCATTTCCTGGCCTATAAAGCCCAGCTTGCGGCCATTAGCCTCGCTGCCTGCTATGGTTTCTAAAAAGTAGTTAAGGTGGTTTTCAAGGCGCACATGCTCTTCGGTAATGTCCATTTTTTCAAGGTAGAAGATAAGCTCCTGCTCAAAACGGTTTTCATCTACATTAACCTTAAGCTCTTCTATAGATGCTAAAAGCCTTGTTTTAACGGTTTGTATACGTTCGCCATCCAGCGATACGGTTTCGTTCATTAACGATAGTATGTTGCCTATGCGTAGTAAAAATTCTTTTTCTAACGATACCCCTTCAGATATCCTGAAGTTGTAAATATTATCGAGCGCTTCGGTAATTACACCGTCTATCTGCGCCCAGTCAGACTCATCAATATCTTCACGTTCGGTTTTAAGAGCATCGGGCATGCGCACTGCCATTTTAAGCAGTTCGGTTTCATCGCCATCTACCACTTCTTTCATTTGCTTAATATATGCCTTAACAATAGGTACATTAATTTTAGATGATGTTTCTTCGCCGGTAATTTCTACATACAGCGAAAAATCAATCTTACCGCGTTCCAGCTTTTGGGCTATTTTGGTACGAAGCCCCAGCTCCATTTCGCGAAATACCGAAGGCATCCTAACATTAAGGTCGAGCCCTTTGCTGTTAAGCGACTTAATTTCTACGGTAATTTTTTTAGTAGGCAACTGCAAAGATGCTTTGCCAAAACCAGTCATTGATTGTATCATGCAAAAATTTTATAAAGCAAAGGTAATAAAAATAAGCCAGTAGCCTGTATATGCCACAAATTACAATAGTTATGCAATAAATTATTGCAAATGCGCAATGGCTGCCCCAACCACTTTAGGGCTGTTGCCTATAAATATAGCAGTACCATCTACAATAACAGGGCGGCTTAAAAAGGTGTAATGCTCCAGGATAAGGTTTTTGTAATCGGCCTCGGTAAGTTGCTGGTCTTTTAGCCCGCGCTCTTTATACAAAGTAGCCCTACGGCTAAATAACGCCTCATAACTACCCGCAAGCTCGTGCAGCTTTTCGAGTTCGGCCTCTGTAAAAGGTTCTTTTTTAATATCCTGCAGGGTAAAACCCTCTATATTAGGTAACGATTTTATTATTTTTCGGCAGGTATCGCACGTGCCAAGGTGGTATATTTTTTTCATGGAAAAATTAGTTTCAGGTTTAAAGTTTCAGGTTGTTTTGCCAGTTAAGGGCGCTCAAATCAAGTTTATACCTTACTCCACCACAATACCATCTTTCCAGATAACCGGAACCTCAGCAACGTTAGCTTCATCTATAGATCCGGCTGCAAACACATAGTTTTTATCGTATAAAGTGTTGCCTATAAAAAAGGTAACCATAAACGAGTTATCGAGCACCAGTACACTATCTTCTATCATTTCTATTTTAACGGCGGTAACGGCAGGCACCTGTACAAAGGCATGGCGCAGCAGGCTTGTTTTGCGTTCTTCGCCATTAAGCATTCCTTTTGCGTTACTTACTATAATAACGGTATCCAGGTCATGGTCGCTATCGTTAACCAGGTAGGCATACCATGTTTTTGCCATAAAATCGTCGTTCCATTCCTGTACGGCAGCAACAAACACGTTTTCGACCTGGGGTATAATAATATCTTTTTTCATTTCTTTAAGATTATATCTGTTTATAAAAAGGTACCTTTAAGGTAAATAAAAATATTCTGATTATGAAAGTACTGCAAATAATATGCCTTTCGGCACTGCTAAGCTTTGCCATTGGCTGTAAGAAAGAATCTGTAACCCCATCTGTCGACCAACAGGAACAAGGCACTTTGCCTCAAACCCCAACCGATACTGTACCACCAATGCCTACAGATACCGTTACCGGAGACACTGTAAAGCCGGCTTGAACTGGTAGCTATTCCGGGAACTTGCCTTGCGGCGACTGTGCCGGAATTAAAACCAATATAACACTTAACGCAGATAAAACCTATACGCTGGTATCGCAGTATACCGGTAAAGGCAAGCCTGTAACTTACAACGGAACTTATTTTTTAGATGAAGCTACCCAGGTTGTAACGCTCGATGCCGAAGGCGACCACCTTAAATTTAAAATAATTGATGATGGTGCTTATGGCATGCTTAAAAAGCTGGACAAATTTGGCGCAGATGAACAGGGAGGCCCCGCAGCCCGTTACCTTTTGCACAAAGTACAATAAACCCCGCCATGGCGGGGTTTCTGTTATTTATATGCTGGCTTTAAACTGCTCTAAAAAGCGAACGTCGTTTTCATAAAACATACGTATATCGCCTATACCGTATTGCAGCATGGCAATGCGCTCTACGCCCATACCAAATGCAAAACCGTTATATTTAGCAGCATCTATACCGCAGTTTTTAAGTACGTTAGGGTCTACCATACCGCAGCCGCCTATTTCTAACCAGCCGGTACCTTTAGTAATACGGTAGTCGGTTTCGGTTTTAAGGCCCCAGTAAATATCTATCTCGGCACTAGGCTCTGTAAACGGAAAGTACGATGGGCGAAGGCGTATTTTGCTTTTGCCAAACATTTCTTTTGTAAAGTACAAAAGGGTTTGTTTCAGGTCGGCAAACGATACATCTTTATCTACATACAATCCTTCTATCTGGTGAAAAATGCAGTGCGAACGCGACGAAATGGCCTCGTTACGAAACACACGCCCCGGAGATATAGTACGTATAGGTGGTTTGTTCTCTTCCATATAACGCACCTGAACCGATGAGGTGTGCGTACGCAAAAGCACATCGGGGTTGGTCTGGATAAAAAACGTATCCTGCATATCCCTTGCCGGATGGTATTCGGGCAGGTTAAGTGCGGTAAAGTTATGCCAGTCGTCTTCAATTTCCGGACCTTCAGACACGTTAAAGCCTATGGTACTAAAAATATCGATTATCTGGTTTTTTACTATAGATATTGGGTGGCGTGAGCCTACGGTAAACGGCTCGCCCGGGCGCGAAAGATCGCCGTAAATGCCTACCACTTCTTCTTTACTTTCAAGCGCTTCGGTAATTGCAGCTACCTTATCTTCGGCTGTTTTTTTAAGGGTATTAACAACTTGGCCAAATTCTTTTTTCTGCTCGTTAGGTACGGCCTTGAATTCGGCAAAAAAGTCGTTTAAAATGCCCTTTTTCCCTAAAAATTTAATCCTGAAAGCCTCCAGCTCTTCTTTATTCTGGGTAGAAAAAGCATCTGCCTGGGCTATGTATTCTTTAATCTTGTCTATCATTACTCTCTACTAAAAGTCTGCAAATTTAGGCATTTTAAAATTGCCGTGCCACCTATTTGTGAGGTATAATTATTCATCTAAATATTCTTTTCCATCTTTATAAAGCCAACCTTTATGCCCATTGGGCAAGGTAAAGCGGGCAAAATCTTCGATAAAGTCGGTCAGTTCTTTATATCGGGGTACTTTTTGTAGCGGATAATACCCCCAAAGTCCCTCTTTTTTTATTTTAAAATAAGGATAATCCTGTTGGCATTCGTCCAGATTTTTTGGCAACTGTTTGCTGTCCTCTAACAGCTCTGTATCATTTACTTTGGGGATAATATAATCTACGTTTTCATCGTGTGTTCCATGTAAGTAGTACTGTATATAATTTATATCGTATTTGCCGTTGTTTAACAATGCGCAAACAGGGTAGTCTTTAAGTTCATTATCATAAAATTCACTTTCAAAAAGCGCTCCATCATAGTGTGAAAAAAAAAACTTTTGAACGTTTATAGTATTAACGAGCTGTGTTTTTTTTTCTGAAAAAGGATCAGCAAAAATAAGAGTAAAAATACCGCCTTCTTTTATAATCTTTAAACCTATATATTCATTAGTTGGCATTTCATCATAATGCTGAAGAATTCTCGATAATTTTTTCCCGTCGGCACATATCTTTTTAACTTTATTGTTTTGTAGTATTTGTAGTATCATAGGGAAATACTTTCTCCCTCTAACAATCCTTACATTGGGTAAATCAAGCTTTTGTAAAGCATGGTTATAAATATCGATATTTTTGCCGGCATAGGCTATAATAAAATAGTTGTTGTGTACAATAGAATCATATAGCCTTGGTATAACCTCCTTGCCATAGTAATTGCGAAATCCAACTTTTTTACCTAACGTATCAATATGATAAACACTTTCAAAATTATTTTTCTCAGAAAACTGCTCTAAAATATCTGCTGATAATTTTTTTTTAACATTTTTTGCGGGAATATGTGCTGTAGAATCGTAGGTAACCAGCGTGAGCCCTTTTTTTAGAGGAATAATAAAATGTGCGCAAGGGCCACAGAGCATAAGTATTTTAGTATTGGCTAACGATAAAAATATTGGTACAAATACATTTTTTACAGTTGGCGAATTCTTTTCATTTTCCTTTATATAAATAAAAGCCTCTCTATTTACCTGTTGTATGGTAAAATGGTCGTTTTCATCTCCGTTCCATTTAAAACTTAAGTTTTTAAGGTCTTTAAAATCATCTTTTACAATATCTGTAGCAAAAATACTTGTTTTATCATCCTTTAATTTTTTAAGTTGCTCCGGGCTTGCAGGAAAAAAATTGGTATGATACTTCACTTTACCCTTATCTATATCAGGGTCGATGCCCAGCAAATAGTAAGCGCCGCCTTTTTTAATCACAAGGCCTGCTTCTGGGTTAATAAGTTCGAGCTGGGTATCTTTAAGTGTAAAGGTATCTTGCCCAAACGTAAAAACGCAATACAGCAGACAGCAAAGCAGTGCATATTTTTTCATGGTATGGTTATCTCGCACTAAAGATATTTAATATTGGTTTACTTAGCAGGCTGTTATAAAATAAAAATTCCGGAAGTTAGCGCTAAGCCATCTCCCGGAATTATGTTTAATACGTTGTTTTTCAACTCTTAGCTAATTAAGCCTTTTTCTAAAAAGTAATCTACAATAGCACCTTTCATAAGTATGCTTTGCTCACCGGCTTTTAGTGGTGGCAATTGTTCTTTTACCATATAATGCGGCCAGCCCTGCTCGTCGAAATAATCAAACTCATAATAGCCAAAAGGTTCTAACAGGCGGCAAATGGCAATGTGCATTAGGTCGAGCTTTTCGTCTTTTTTAAATTTACGGTTAAGCTGCCCTAATTCCTGCACGCCTATTAGGTAAATAATGGCATCAAGGTCGAGTACATCGCCGTCGGCAAAACGGTTACTTAGTATGGTTACAAGCTGTTCCCAGCGTTCTTTTAATTGTGCGTCTCTAGACATGGGTATGTTTTATGGCGCAAAGATAGTAACTAGAAATTTAATGGAAAATTGAGGGGGGTTTTTGACTCCTCACCCCCAACCCCTCTCCGAAGGAGAGGGGAGCAGTACGGAGCAGTCTTACTTTTTTAATTTGTGGAAATTGGTGTAATTAGTGTCAACTTACAGCAAAATTTAACTTCCAATAATGGGCATCGATTTTATATATTTACCCTGTTGCAGCTCGTTAAGTATAAACTTTGCAATTTGCCTGCGCGAAATACTGAAGGATACCGGCGCATCGCCAAAGGTAACTTTAGCCGGTTTAGTATTAGCATCTACCGGGGCAATAACGCGTACTACTGTCCAGTCTACGGTGGCACGTTGCATTACTTTGCCTACTTCAAATTCTTCTTTATATGCTTTAGGAAACAGGAGCCATTCTTTAATTTTCGGGATTACAGTAGCAAAGCTTATTTTATCTTTATTAAAACGCATGCCCGGTGTGGCAATGGTAATAAAGCGTTTAATATTGTTCCAGCGCATAATACTAATAATGGCTTTGTGCACATAGTACAGCGGCATGCCTTCGTAATTGCGGGCATGGGGTACTTCGAGTGTGCTAACTACAGCATCGGCATCTTTAATGGCGGCACCAAGTTTAGGAATGTTGGTAAGGGCACCTTCCATAGTAGTTAAGTGTGGGTGCGAAATGGCTACATCGCTGCTGTTTTTTACGTAAGCCACTACGTCATGTCCATTTTGTAGGGCAAGTTCCAGTACCTGCGATCCTATTTTTCCTTCCGCGCCCAGTAATGCTATTTTCATTGTAAATAAGTTTAACTATTTAATAAAACATTATGTCATCCTTTTAATTGAAGATTAACAAGTACAAAATTAAAAAATTAAACAATTGTTTAATTCGTTCACTATCTTTAATGATAGCTTTCACAAAAATTAAAATACTGATTATTAGTTATTTAAAATTTAATTTTAAATAATGTTTAACGTATACCCCAATAACTATTACCTTTGCGAAACATGGAATTATTAGATATTATACTGGGCGGATTACTACTTTATGGCATAGGAAAAGGCATTTGGAAAGGCCTTTTTGCCGAACTGGCAGCCTTAGTCTCTTTACTTATTGGTATTTATATTGCTGTAAAATTTTCGGGCTTTGTGGCGCATATGCTCGAAGGTCATGTAGCCAACCCTAAATATGTAAGCATAACCGCCTTTGCTATAACTTTTATAGCAGTGGTGGTAGGTATTATTTTACTGGCGAAAGTATTTACAAAACTGGCAAGCCTTACCGGACTTGGGCTTGTAAACCGATTACTGGGCGGACTTTTTGGCGGAATAAAAATGGTGCTGATACTTAGTGTATCGCTTAATTTTTTTGTGAAGCTAAACGCCAACAACACTTTTGCCGAACAAAAAACGCTTGATAATTCGGTCTTCTTTTACCCAATGCTAAAGGTATCTAATACTATTTTTCCGGTATTGCAGGAATGGTTTACTGATTTTAAGGAGAAGGGAGTTAGTGGTAAGTAATTAGTTTTCAGTTGCAGTCGCAGTCTGCATTTTCACGTAGAGACGCATTGAATGCGTCTTTTATTTTAGATTCTTCGACTTCGTTGCACTTCGCTCAGAATGACAAATATTCCGGACAGCCTTGTGCTCTTTGTGGTAAAGTCAAATAAAAAAAACATAAATAGCGCCCATTAAAGGCGCTATTTATAATTTTGTATGTAATGTGTTAAAGGCTTTTAAGGTCTTTAATAACTTTAAAGGCAAGGTCTACTTCCTGCTCTGTTACTAAAATAGTAAACTCGTAAGATGTGGAAATTACTTCAATAATAATAATACCCTCCCATGCTAACCTTTGGAAAATGTAGTAATACACACCCGGGGTCGAGATATTATCTTTAGGTAACTTTACAGTGATAGAAGCTAAATTATCGGTACGCTCTATTTGTTTTTCATCGGCAAATAAGCGGTCTACAATAGGGTTCATAGACGAACTTACTACAATATTGGTTTCGTTAACACCGCGCGATGAGGTGTAAAAAACATCGGGCGTAGCATTAATGCTGGTAATTAGTTCGGCCTGCTTGTTAAGTATGGTGTCACTCACGCTAAAGGTATAATCAGTAAGCGACGATCGAACGGTAATTTCGCCAATGCTTTTTAGCACCTTTACAATTTTGTGGTTTACCCTAAAGTCCAGGTCTTCCGACAATCGTTTGAGTGACATTACTACGGCACCCTGCTTTACATCTTTACCCAGTTCTTGTTCCAGCTCCGGCATCATGTTGCGAGCCAGGGAGGTAAGGTTAATTATACCCTGTGAAAGCGCACTTAATAAAAAGGGCTTGGTTTTAATGTAGTGTTCTACTACAGAAGAAATAGTTTTCATTGCGTAAATAGTTGTGTTGTAGTTGTTCTGGTGTACAAATATAGCAATTAAAACAAATTGTTAAATATTTAACAATCTAAAAATGATAAAATGCATCTGTTAAATGTTGTATATCGTAGTCTACCCCCCTTTTTACTATGGCAATGATGTCAAAACGGGCTTCCACATCAAGGTCGTTAGTAATAATATACTCATTAATGGCCTTTACAAGCAGTTGTATCTTTTTTGGGTTCACAAAATCCTGTGGCGAACCAAACTCGGCGGTCGACCGTGTTTTTACTTCAACTATAGCCAAAATGTTGCCTATTTGCGCAATGATGTCAATTTCTGCTTTCTGGAAAACATAGTTGGTTTGCAAAATACGGTAGCCATTTTTTTGCAGAAACTGCACTGCCTGTTTCTCGCCTTCCTTACCCAGTTCATTATGGTCTGCCATTATTCGAAGGTTATTTTAGTTCCGGCAGGGGTTACATCGAGCGTAATTTGCTTGCCCATTACCAGGGCACGATTGTCCTGAATATGCCCTGCGGGGAAGTTAAAACAAATGGGTATTTTGTACTCTTTGGTAATATCCTGAATAATATCTAACGCATCATGCCCCCACGGAATATCATTATCGCGCATTTTAGTCATGCCGCCAATAATAATGCCTTTTACGTTTTTAAAATAATCGTTGCGTTCCAGGTTCATCATCATCCGGTCAATATGGTATAGGTACTCGTCAAGATCTTCAATAAAAATAATTTTACCTTTATAGTCAGCCTCCGATTTACTACCCATAATGCTGTACAGTACCGATAAGTTACCGCCAATAAGTTCGCCCGTAGCCTTGCCCGGATGATTGTATTTATGTGCAGGCAGGCTGTAACTTAACTTTTCACCAAACAACGCCTTACGGAAGCTTTCAATCGCCTCTGGAGTAGCATGCGCAACGCTTATACCCACAAGCGCGTGTAGTGTGGCAATATCAAAATTATTAATGTGGCTGTGCAGTACGGTGGCATCGCTAAAGCCTACAAACCATTTGGGTTTCTTTTTAAATTTAGTGAAGTCCAGCCTGTCTACTATGCGCACGGTACCGTAACCGCCTTTAGCGCACCAAATGGCTTTAATTTTAGGGTTATCCAGCATTTCCTGAAAATCGGTAGCACGCTGCCAGTCGGCGCCGGCAAGCTGGTTATCGCTTAGGCCAATTGTTTTACCAATTACCACATTTAATCCCCAGCTTTTAAGCAGGGCAATGGCAGGTTGCAGGGGTGCTAAATCTACTTTACGGGCGGTTGCTAATATACCTACGGTATCGCCTTTAGTTAAATAGGACGGAATTTTAACAGCCGTTTGAGCCTGTAGTGTAATCGATAAAAATAGGAGTGCTGCTATAAAAAAACGTTGCATTTAGTGTTGTTTCGGGATTAAAACAAAGCTAAGCAAATGCATGATTATTCAGGGGAATTTTTAGCCACGAATTACACGAATTACACCAATTTTATTTGTTTCAGAAATTAAAAGAAAATCAATGATCACAAGAATTTGTGAAAATTAGTGTGATTCGTGGCTTATACTTTTATAATTCGTGTGCTAGTGTTGCGATAAAAATGAAGTGAAAATTATGCCTCAACCAAAGTATCAACCAGTTGTTGCGGTATGGTTTGAAATGCCTCCAGGCTGTACGGTTTTACTAAAAAACCTTTTACGCCCAGTTTTTCGCATTCTTCTTTATGGCTTGGGTTAATGCTGGTAGAATATACAAAGCACGGTATTTTGTGGAATTTATTTGTACTGAAAATTGTTTTTAACGCCTCTATACCATCCATAAGAGGCATGTTGATATCGGTTAAAATCATATCCGGCAGTGGGTTAGCATCTAAATAATTCAAAAGTTCCTGCCCATTATTTACCACTACAACCTGAGTGAAATCAGGGTGCTGCTCAAAACTATCGCTAATAATAAAAGCATCATCAGCGTCGTCTTCGGCAATAAGTATGTGCAGATTTTTAGATTCTAACATTCTATAAGTCAAAATTTATAGGGAAATACAGGTTAAACACACTTCCCACGTTAAGGTTGCTACTTACGGTAATACGGCCGTGGTGGTTTTCCATAATTTTTTTACAGATGGCCAGGCCAATCCCGTTACCGGAATATTCGTTACGCATGTGCAACCTCTGAAAGATAGTGAAAATTTTGTTAAGATGCGCATTATCCATTCCAATTCCGTTATCTTCCACGCTAATGCGATAATAAAAATTATCGCCGTCGGGTTCTATATCGTATGTTATTTTTATAACCGGGTCTACCCCTTCTTTGCTGTACTTAATAGCGTTAGAAATCAGGTTGCTAAATAACTGGCGCATTTGCACGCGGGTACCTGCAATTTCGGGCAGGTCGGCGTACTCAATACGGGCGTTGTTTTCGGTAATAATAAGTTCAAGATCGTCAGTAACTTCTTTTAAAACGTTGTTAAGGTTTACTTGGGCAATATCATCTTTAACCGAGCTAAAGGCATATTTAACCAAATCATCTACCAGCGAATTTAATCGCGTTGCCGATGATTTTATAACATTTACCGGGGTACTTTCGCCAACCGATGCCGTATCCGTCAGCCGGGCGGTATACATTAATATTTTGCGCAGCGGCTCTTTTAAATCGTGCGATATTACATGAATAAACTGCCCCAGGTTTACGTTAGTTATATTAAGTTCGGCTACTTTTTCTTCCAGTTGCTGCTGGTATTTAAGCAGTGCCTGTTCATTCTGTTTTTTCTCGGTAAGGTCGGTCACGACTACGCCTATGGCCTCAACGGTAGGGTGCAAATCAGTGAATGAAATATTTACCGGTATCTTTCTGCCTTTAATATTAAGGGTAATTTCCCGCTTAACGGCCTCTGTGCTAAGATTAGCCATAAGGGTATCAAACTCGGCAGGGTCATCAAAATAATTAGAAATGTAACTGCCCGTTATTCGCTCGCACGATATATTAGCCAGTTTACCAAAATAGTCGTTACAATATAAAATAAGCCCGTTATGGGCAATGCTTAACGCGCCTTCGCCAAATTTTTCGATAAGGATACGGTACGTATAATCGGCACTTTCCATAGAGTATATCTGCGGAGAACCATCGGCGTGAAGTACAAGCGCGTCAACCTCGCCGTGCTTTATAGCATCAATTATACTATTCGCGTCAAAGAGCTGGTTTTTCAGGTCTTCAATTTCAGATAATAGCCGGTTAATATGTAAGTCTTTCTCTTCCAAATGTTATGCAGTGATATCCAGTAAAGATAGTACTTTTTGAGTATCAGAAAGGTCGCCTAAAATAATTCGCTTAGTAAACGGTTTTGTTTTAATAAGCGTGGGTATGGCAATTATCTGGTGTATAACAGCCTGCTCTTTATGGCGGCTGATATCGATAATTTCGAGTTCGAAATTATCTTTTAAGTAGGTGTCGCAAATAGCACGCAGGTTCTCGATGGCATGCACTGATTTAACAGACATACCCGATACGAACAACAAAAAATGGTACTTGCCATCTTCCGGAAGGTCCTGCGGTGTGTTATCCAAAATTACTTAGTTAGGGGTTTAATATTTAACCCTACGAGCACACGCTCTTCATTACTTAGGTCGCCAATAATTTTGCGTATAGGCTCCGGCACCCTGCGCACAAGCGTAGGCACGGCCAGTATCTGGTCGCCTTCGGCAAGCTGCGGGTTTTTAAGTAAATCTATAATTTCTATACTGTATTTACCGGTAAGGTGTTCCTCTGCATATTTTTTAATATTGCTAAGTGCCTTTATCGATTTTGGGGTTTGCCCCGCTATGTATAATAACAACTGCCATTCGGCAGAATCATTCTCGTTGCGGGTAAAAGCCGTTTCGTGATTATCTATCATCTTCCTTCTTTTTTAGTGCAGCCTGCTCGTGCATGGCCTCGGTGGCTTTTAAAAGGCTTAGCTCTTCTTCAACCGATTCAAATTCATTTTTTAACGCCTCAATATTGGCCTCAAGTACTTTGCGTTTACGGGCAATTTCGCGGTCTTTACGGTCGAGTTCGCTTTGTAGTTTAATTTCAGACAGCCTGTTGTTCATTTCGTGCGATCGCCTTGCAGCACCCGTTAAAATACCTTCAGGACCCAGCTCTACATCCAGCAGCTCGATACCGTTTTTAGTAATTATAAATTCGCGCACCTGGTTGCTGTGCCCCATACCGCGTGCTTTTATAATAAATATACCACGGTTGCGCTCGCCCAGGCCTTCCATATCCCTTACGGTTATCCAGGTATCGACTAATGATGATACCGATTCTTCCGCCAAATCCGGCCTCATGGTTTCAGTCTGCTTGTTTAGCGATGTAAACATGGCCGTAATGTTATTAAACTTAAGCATATCTATAAGGCGTACCAGCATAGAGCGTACCTCGTGCTCGCTGCCCACACTAATAAGGTTGCTTATAGGGTCTATAATAACGGTAGTAGGCTTAAAATCTTTTATAAGTTTGCGAAGCGTAAGCAAATGCAGCTCCAGCCCGTTTAACGATGGGCGCGATGAGTGTATTAGCAAACAGCCATCGTCTATATGTTTTTGTAAATCGATACCTATCGATTTCATGTTGCGCACCAGTTGTTGCGGCGACTCTTCAAACGCAAAGTAGATGGTTTTTTCGCCTTTTTTACATTGCTCATCGGCAAAGTAGCAGGCTACTGTAGTTTTAGCAGTACCTGCGGTACCACTTACTAATATGTTACTGCCACGGTAAAAGCCACCCCTGTCGAACATTTCATTAACGCCCGGTATTCCCGTAGCAACAATATCCGACGATACTTCGTTATCTAGCTTTAGCGATGTTATAGGCAGTACCGATATTCCATCTTCATCAATTAAAAACGGATACTCGTTAGTACCGTGGGTAGAGCCCCTGTATTTTACAATACGTAGCCTGCGGGTAGAAACCTGTTCTATAACGCGGTGGTCTAAAAGTATAACACAGTCTGACACGTACTCCTCTAACCCCTGGCGGGTTAGTGTAGCCTGGCCACGTTCGCCGGTAATTATAGCAGTAACGCCTTTTTCTTTAAGCCAATGAAAAAGCCTGCGCAATTCGGCACGTAATATGGCCTGGTTATCAAGGCCAGAAAACAACGATTCAAGGGTATCTAATACAACACGTGTCGCTTTTATAGAGTCGATAGCATAACCAAGGCGAATAAACAAACCTTCAAGGTCGTACTCTCCGGCTTCTTCAATTTCAGATCGTTCTACACGCACGTGGTCTACCACCAGTTTTTTATCAGCTTTAAGCTGTTCAAGATCAAATCCAAGCGATTTTACATTTAGCGATAAATCGTCAGACGGTTCTTCGAACGACATAAACACGCCGGGCTCGTTAAACTCTGTAATACCCTTAATTAAAAACTGCATAGACAGCAGTGTTTTACCACAACCGGCACCACCACATATAAGCGTTGGGCGGCCTTTAGGGAAACCACCCTCTGTAATTTCGTCTAACCCATCTATGCCTGTTGGCGCTTTAGGGAAAATAAACTTTTCATCTGCATTAAATTGTTCTCTCTGCACGTAAAGTATTTTTAAATTTTAACAAAGGTAGTACTAAATTTTTAGGCTATGTTATACTTTAAGACATCTATAACTATAAATACGGTTATAAAACCTACAAAATTTGGGTTAATCATCCTACCCGCAGCACCTCTCCCTTGGAGAGGGGTTAGGGACGGTATAGTCTTAAAAATATCATGAGGTTTTACGAAATGAGTAAGCATACCCGAGTGAAGCTAAGGCCTTAAACTTTGTTTTGTAGCATAATAAGTTAGAGCCTTGAATTTTTGTTTCTTTTGTTTCAAGACAAAAGAAAAGAACACCTCACCCCCAACCCCTCTCCGAAGGAGAGGGGAGCCAGGAACGAGTATAGTGTGTGAAAACATCAATAGTGTTTAAGATATCGTGTAGCTGATCCCCTCTCCTTTGGAGAGGGGCTGGGGGTGAGGATACAACTTACCCCAATATTTCGTATTTTTGCATATAAAATTCGAAAACCGTAACATGATACAAAACCCGAAACGCTATACCGTTACTGCTGCTTTACCTTACACTAACGGCCCCATACATATAGGTCACCTGGCCGGAGTTTACGTACCCGGAGATATTTACTCACGCTACCTAAGGTTACAGGGGCGCGATGTAGCTTTTATTTGCGGTAGCGATGAGCACGGCGTAGCCATATCTATGAAGGCTAAAAAAGAAGGCATTACTCCACAGCAGGTTATCGATAAATACCACGCCATAATCAAACAAAGTTTTGAAGATTTTGGTATATCGTTCGATAATTACTCGCGCACATCGGCTAAAATACACCATGATACCGCATCCGAATTTTTTAAAAAGTTATACGATGCCGGCGATTTTATTGAAGAAGTTACCGAGCAGTTGTATGATGCGAAGGCCGACCAGTTTCTGGCCGACCGTTTTGTAATTGGTACCTGCCCTAAATGTGGTAACGAAGAAGCGTATGGCGACCAGTGCGAACGCTGCGGATCGTCATTAAACGCTACCGACCTGATTAACCCAAAAAGTACCATTACCGGTACTGTGCCTATATTAAAAAGTACCAAACACTGGTTTTTACCTTTAGATCGTTACGATGCGTTTTTACGTGAGTGGATTTTAGATGGCCATAAAAACGACTGGAAACCTAATGTTTTTGGTCAGGTAAAATCGTGGTTAGACGATGGTTTAAAACCTCGCGCCGTAACCCGCGACCTTGACTGGGGTATCCCTGTGCCTGTACCAGGTGCCGAGGGTAAAGTGCTTTACGTTTGGTTTGATGCGCCTATTGGCTACATATCATCTACCAAAGAGTGGGCACTGCGCGAAGGTAAAGATTGGGAACCGTACTGGAAAAGTGATGATACCAAACTGGTTCACTTTATTGGTAAAGATAATATTGTTTTCCATTGCATTATTTTCCCGGCGATGCTTAAGGCAGAAGGTACTTATATTATGCCAGACAATGTTCCGGCAAATGAGTTCTTAAACCTGGAGGGTAACAAACTTTCTACGTCTAAAAACTGGGCGGTATGGCTGCATGAATATTTGCAGGATTTCCCTAACCAGCAAGATGTATTGCGTTATGCCCTAACCAGCAACGCACCCGAAACTAAAGACAACGATTTTACCTGGAAAGATTTCCAGGCACGTAATAATAACGAGTTGGTTGCCATTTTTGGTAATTTTATTAACCGTGTGGTAGTGCTTACCAATAAGTATTACGAAGGCGAAGTGCCGCAGCCTAACGCATTTAGCGATGTAGATGAAGCTACACTTACCGAGCTTCGTGCGTATCCGGCAGTAATTGCAAGTTCTATAGAGCGTTACCGTTTTAGGGAAGCATTAGGAGAACTTATGAACCTTGCCCGCCTTGGTAATAAATACCTGGCCGACGAAGAGCCTTGGAAAGTTATAAAAACCGATGAAGAGCGTGTTAAAACCCAAATGTATGTAGCACTGCAAATTGCTACTGCCCTTGCGGTACTTTCTGAACCGTTCCTGCCATTTACGGCTGATAAATTAAAAGGTATTTTAAAACTAAATGCGGTGCCGGAATCTGTTTCTGTTTTCGGGATTGTAGATGAAACGCTTAGCGCCAATGATGCTTTAAATAGCACGAAACAATTGGCTTGGGGAGATATATCGGTTAAGGCAGAGCTTATTGCACCGGGCCATGTAATAGGTCAGGCCGAATTGCTATTTGCCAAAATTGAAGACGAGGAAATACAAAAACAGGTAGATAAATTAGAAGCGACCAAAACCGCTAATAAAGCTGAGAACCGTGTTGCCGAACCTCAAAAAGACCTTATTACCTACGAGGATTTCTCTAAAATGGATATTCGTACAGGGACAATTTTAGAAGCTGAGAAAATGCCAAAAGCCAACAAGCTTTTAGTACTTAAGGTAGATACCGGTATTGATGTGCGCACCATAGTGAGCGGCATTGCCGAAAGCTTTAAACCCGAAGATATTATTGGCAAACGTGTAACTGTATTGGTTAACCTTGCGCCCCGCAACCTGCGCGGTGTAGAGAGCCAGGGCATGATACTTATGACTCAAAACCCCGATGGTAAACTGGTTTTCCTTAACCCGGATACCGATGGTGTAGATAATGGCGAGGTGATTAGCTAATTAAGTCTGTAAAGTCTTAAAGTCATAAAGTTAGGAGGTGGTAAAGTTGCAGAGTAGCAAAGTTGTCATTGCTTTAAACGATATGAGTAAGCATTCTCCTCCTTTGGAGTGGTGGCTGTAAGCCGGGTTGGTTTGTAGTATTCGTTATTTAATGGGCACGTTCCAATCCGAACGAAGCGCAGCGTAGTTGAGGAATCTTTATTTGATATCCTTCCTTTGCTAGGATGACAAGATTATCGCAATACTTTTTATTATCGCACAACCATTCCAAATAAAAAATCTTCCTTTGTTGTTGTTACAAAGGAAGATTTTTTTGTTTTAATAATTCAAAATATACTTATTTTTCCCCATCCCATTCGGCATAAAACTGGGCAAGAAACGTTTCCATAAACTCATGGCGGCCCTGCGCAATAGTTTTACCGGTTGGGGTATTCATCTTATCTTTAAGCAACAGCAGTTTTTCATAAAAATGATTAAGCGTAGGCGCGGTGCTGGCTTTGTACTGCTCTTTAGTCATGCTTAATTGTGGCGCTATTGCCGGGTCGTGCATAGGCCTGCCCTTAAAGCCGCCGTAGTTAAAAGTTCGGGCAATACCTATGGCGCCCAGGGCATCGAGCCTGTCGGCATCCTGAACAATATCCAGTTCTATTGAGTGAAAATGCTTCTCAAAATTACCTCCTTTAAACGATATGTTCTCGATAATGTTTACCACGTGCATTATAACATCATCCGGCACCTGCTGCGACTCTAAAAACACCCAGGCTATACGCGGGCCCACGGTTTCGTCACCACCATGAAATTTACTATCGGCAATATCATGCAGCAGCGCACCAAGTTTAACCACGGTAAGATCGCATTCCTCGCCTTTAGCAATAAGCAGGGCGTTGTTGTATACGCGCTCAATATGAAACCAGTCGTGGCCACCTTCGGCACCTTTAAGTTGTTGTTTTACAAAATTTATGGTAGTATCTATAAGTATAGCGTCGTTCATGGGTATGTTTTTATCAGGATGCAAAAATACAAACTAAGATTTGAACATGCCCTATATAACGAGCGGGCGATTGAGAATTAAACTAAAGTCATTATAGGTGTAAATCTAAAAATTATGTTAATTTCGTCCGATAACCAACATTAATACCATGGACAATAATTTTGATGAATTTGAAAACGTACAACGCATAAAACGACGCGACCTTTTACCTATATGGATAAAAATTTTCTGCTGGATTTTTATGGTTGGTGGTGTTGCCGCCTGTATTATAGTAGCACTGTCTGTTTTTGGAATATATGCATCACTCGAGTTTTTTGGCTTTACTGCCGCAAATGGTGTTGTAAGCATGCTTATAGCTTTTTCGGCATTTATATTTAATGGCGTAGCCGCCTTTTTATTATGGACGGAACATGATGCTGCCATAAATGTTGCTAAACTAAGTGCTTACTATGGCATATTGTTGTGTCTTATAGCTACATTTTTATCGCTATCATCTGGAAATTTTATGATCAGGCTCGAATTTATTCCTTTAGGATTTTTCCTTGCAAAATTAAATAAGATAGAGTACGACTGGGCAAATGCGAATTACGTTATGAAATAGCTTTTGAATGAAGCTAAAAACCACAATAAGCCCCCGGCGTTACCCCGGAACTCAAAACTAACACAATTCGATAATGGTTGTAATTTATTTTATAAAAAAAGCACCCCGGCTTTCAGCTACCCCTTAAAAGGGGAATGCCACGATTGCTTTTAGTGGAGCAATAAATTTAAAAACTAATAAATACTTCTCGCAACCCTATAGGTATTAGCATGCGCCTCGATAATAATTTTAATATCAGGACTGTAACCGCCACCCATACTGCATTGCACGGGTATGCCCAGTTTATGCGCCAGCGATAAAACCACTTCATCGCGCTGTTTGCAACCGTTAATGGTACAGGCAATTTTACCCAGTTTATCGGTTGCCAGGATATCAACCCCGCTCAGGTAAAAAATAAAGTCGGGTTTATGGGAGTCTATTAATTTGGGCAGCGTTTGGGTAAGTATGCTTAGAAATTCATCATCGGTAGTGCCATCTTTAAGCGGAATATCCAAATCTGACACTTCCTTTTTAAACGGGTAATTGGTTTGCCCGTGCATGGAAAATGTAAATACCGATGTGTTATTTCCGAAAATCTTGGCCGTACCATTGCCCTGATGCACGTCGAGGTCTACAATCAAAATTTTTTTAGCCTGATGAGTATTGATGAGGTACTGCGCCGCAATAGCCTGATCGTTAAGCAAGCAAAAGGCCTCGCCATGATCGCTGTAGGCATGGTGGGTTCCGCCGGCAATATTAAAAGCAATACCGGTTTGCAGTGCTTTTTCGGCACCTAAAATAGTACCTTGTGTAATGCGTAGTTCACGTTCAACCAGTTCTGCCGAAAGCGGGAACCCTGTTTTACGCGCCGCCCGTGGGTCGAGTGTTAGATTAATTAAATCATCTACATAACTTTTTGTATGCACCGCCAGTACATGCTGCATATCGGGCAGGCCGGGCTCGAAAAAATCACTTTCTACCGCCGTGCCTTCGTACAACAATTGCTGCGGCAGCAAATCGTACTTAAGCATCGGGAAACGGTGGCCTTCCGGCAACGGGTGTTTGTAAATGGGGTGAAAAGCGATGGGCAGCATGCAGAGAGTCTTAAAATATTACATCGTCGCGAAAGCGCTGCAATATGTATTTTTTAGCCTTGGCATCATAATACCCCAGCACATAAAAATCATGAAACGGCGTAACGGTTTGCAACGTTATATTTTTTTTACCCGCTAAAAACTGACCTATATGATCTACCGCCAAGGCCGTTGGCGCATAGTTTTTATGGTTAAAATCATTATCAAAAACACTGTCAAAATATACCTGTTGGGTTTGCTCGTCGTCCATTAAGCCACCGCCGCCATAGCCGCTTAACGCTGCGCCCAGTATCATATTGCCTGCAGGTACATAAGTGCGCACGCCACCGGCTGTAACTAAAAGGTTGTACGGCATTTGGTACACGGTAAGGCCGGCATCGCTATCGGCTAATCGCCTTAAAAAGCGTTTGGTATCTTTATACGCCTTAGGCCTTTGGTTACCTGATTGCGAAAACAATGGCGAGTTGGCAAAGCTTATGCTATCGGTTTTAAGGGCGCTGTAGGCTTTTATGACTTCGCCGGTAGTTAAGTCGCTGGCCGAAAGTGAAAGCTCATCTTCGTTAAACTTTATTTGATACAGTTTGTTTTTATGGTAATAGGAGTTAGCCTTGGCAGCATTTTTTAAAAATACCTGTGGTACCATAGTTTGCTGCACCGTAAACGTGCTGGTATTTATGCTAAATATTTGGGTATAGGTGCTGTTATAATCAAGCGTTAATACAACCTCGTTTTTTAAAACGTACATTTTTATTGGGCTGGTGCCTGCCTCTAAATTGTTGTAGGCATTGGTTTCTATTTTTTGTAGCGGAAACAATTGCAGTAACGCATTAAAGCTTAGGGTTTTATTGGTAACGCTCGTAAAATCGTATTTAGAAAAATCGACTATGCGGGCAGTATATTTGTCTTTATTAAAAATGTAAAATTTAAGCTTATCGCTGCTGCTTAAAAGGGTTACAATGTAAAACGAATTGTTTTCGCTGTAGGTACTTACAATGGTTTCATTTTTAAAAACCATATCGAAGTTATAATCAATTACCTCGCGGGTATCAAAATCAAAGTACAGCGACTGTATTTTATGATAATCGCCCGATGCCCAAAATACCGATGGTTGCTTGTTATTAAAGCTAAAGCCTGCCATAAGTTCATAATCACTACCTGGCCGTGGTGCGGTAAGGCTATCTTTAAAAAAGAGGCCACCGTTAAGTTTTAGGGCGGTTACATTATCTTTATCAGATACAAAAACTGCCATTTGCGAACTGGCCGAATCGGCTGCGGTAAGTGACTGGTGATAGTCCTGATTTTTTTTGAGCTCCAGGTGGTGTTCCCCTAAAAACTCCTGGGCAAATAGTGCCTGAAAATTTATAATGAGTAATAGTATTACTATTTTTTTCATATTTACATTGCTTTTTAAGCTACTACAAAGTACTGCTTTTAGGCCGAAACAGCCCACTGGTTTAAGTAATAATTAAGCAAAAGCAATGCCGCTTTTTTTAAGATGCCGCTTAACTATTCATTGCGTGCTGTAACGCCTCAAAAAACAGGCCTACGTGGTAGCCGTCCATAAGGCCGTGGTGCACGTGTACAGATATTGCCATACTGCGTTTACCATGCCCATCAACCGTCATTTTGCCAACCGATATTTTAGGGCAACTGTCCGGAAAAGTAAAACTGCGCGCATGCGACAGCGATGTGAAATCGATCCACGGCAGTGCAGAAAAGTGGATGAGGTTATCGGCGTCAAATGTTCGGGTAAAGAGGCCGGGCGTGTTGCGCACACGTTCAATTTCGGCTTTAGCGCCGATTACAAAAGTATTGATATCAGGGTTGAATTCCATAAACGAAAAGCCAAACGTGTTATCATCGCGCGTTAACGTAGCCGATGCATTTACAACATCATGTATGTATATTTCGCCATTGCTAATGCGGTACCTAAAGGCTTCAATAGCATTAACAGCCACTAATGTTTTGTGCAGGTAATATAAAAAGAAGGGCACGCCCTGCTGCTTGGCAGTAGCATAAGCTTTGGTACAATCTATAGGGGCAACAATACCAAAAAATGGCTCTTCAAATTTACTGAAAAATTCAAAGTGTTCTTTGCGGGGCCAGGTGTCAAGGTTTAGTTTTGTGGGCATTGTGTGTATTGTAAAATGGCTTTTGTTATTTAAGCCTACTTGTTTGCGGCACGCAATTTAATGCGATACTATGATATATGGATGTTTTTTTTCGATTATTGTAACAGCTACTCTTAAACTATGATTACAAAGTACTTATTTCATGAGCTGTAACGTAATCTCATAAACGGGTTTTTTTTCGGCTTTAGCCAGTAGCCAGGCTAAAAAGCTTACCACAAAAATATCCTGTTTTGCTTCGGCATCAAGCATGTTAAGTATGCCTTGTTTAAAAGCGGGCTGAGCCGCAATTTCGGGTTTTAAAATGTAACGCTCTACTAGAAGTGCAAAGTTAGTTACACGGCTTTCATTTACTTCAGCCAAATACTTTTTGTAGCGGCGTTTAAAACTTTTAAGTCGGGATAATGCCAGTTCGATATTCTCCAGGCCGGTGTGCATTAATATTTCCAGTAAATTTTTCCGGATAGTCCAAATCATGCCCAGCTTTTTTTCGTACCAGCTATCGGTATGCGTAAACTGCGCCATATATTTTAACGCAGCGCTGTTATTTTGCTGAACCAGAAACATAGCCAGGCAGGCACGCAGGTCGTTTTCATCTAGCGGGTCGGCTTTTTTGGGCAGTTCTTTCAGGGTTTTTTCGGCAATGGTAATAGCGGTAAAGGCATCTCCACTAAAGTTTTTATTGAGTGCTATCAGCAAAAAATACCGCAGGCTAAACCGCTGGTAGTACCGCTTGTTTTGCAGCAGCATTTGTTCTATCATTTTTTGCAGGTAGGTTTCGCTTTCCGTAAAGCGGCGGTTCCTGAAATGAATGTTCGCCATAAAATACAATATGTAAATATGGTAGTACAGTTGGCTGTTATCAGTATTGGTTTTGCCGCTTATAAACGCATAGCTTTTTTGTACAAAGGGTTCGACTAAAGAGTAGTTGCTGTTAAGCGTGGCGTACTCGTTAGCAATAAATAATATTTGGTACAGCGATTTATACGTAAGCACATCGTTAAGCGACACGCCCAGTTTTTGCATGGTACTCATAATAAACTCCCTAAAATCGATAACCTTACCCTTAAGCTGAATTTCGGCCAGCTCACGGCGCAGCAATGCATAGCCAAGGTTAAGTTGCTCTTCGCGGTGCATTTTTTGGGTATTGGCAGTAAATTTTTCTATAACAATGTTTAAGTCGAGCGCAGGATTAAGGTGGGCATACTGTATTTGTGTATGGTAAATTTCGTTTAGCAGGCTAAAATGTTCCAGGGCAATGGCTTTCACTTCGGCTTTAGCCAAACATTTAAAAGCGGTTTTGGTAAGCTTGTGTTCTAAAAACAGGCGGCTTACAACCAGTAAGCGCAGTACCTCGTGGGCTTCGCCGGTGTTGTTCTCAAACGTGCGGTTCGCCATAAAAAGCACCAGGTTATCATACAGCCTTTTGCGCAGGGCATGATACGCATCGTTATTATTTGTATCTGAATATAAATTATTTAAACTGTTTATATCGTCAGTTTCTAATAATTTAAACAACTTAGTGTTCTTAACATCATTGCGGGTATTTTTCTTCCGAAGGTAAACCATAAACGCTTTATTATCTTCGGTATTCATTAGATTTATGATTTCTGAAATAGCATTCATACGCAGCTTTTTTGAGATTATAAAGATATATAAATACATTTTATGTCGTCAGTTTTGTTTAGATATTGATTTTTACATCCCTGTTTTTTAGCGGAGATTTGCTTCATAATTATAAACAACCAAAAATTATGGAACCGCTAAAAACATTTGAATCGAACGAAAGTTCATCAACACCAAAAAAAGAATTTAACAACGCACCAAACCCCTTAAAACCCAGTAATGCCTTTGTAGGCGCGGGGTGGTTTGCACTACTTGTAGGTACAGTAGCTTATTGCATAGGGCTTTTTAATGCCGATATGCTGCTTAACGAAAAAGGATACTATTTTACCATACTACTGTTCGGGCTTTTCGCTGTAATATCGGTACAAAAAAGCGTGAGGGACAGGCTTGAAGGCGTACCCGTAAGCGATATTTACTATGGGCTAAGCTGGTTTTCTATGGTAGCATCTATAGTGCTGCTTATAATAGGCTTATGGAATGCCGATATGCTACTGAGCGAAAAAGGGTTCTTCGGTATGTCGTACACCCTGGCGTTGTTCTCGGCTATAGCCGTACAAAAAAATACCCGCGATTTAAAACTGTTTTCAGATACTTTATAAACGCTTAGCGGTTAACCCCATGGTTATTGTAATGATAGCTGTGGGGTTATTTATTTAATTCAAGCTAAAGTTTCAGTATATTTAACATCAACCAATCAACAATTATGACACCTATACAAAAAGAGCTGCCGCAACTGGTGGCACATAATGTAATATCGGCACAAACCGCTGCAGATATTGAAAGGTACTATGCCAACAAAAAAGTACCCGAAAGTAACATACTACTCTCTGTATTCGGAGTGTTGGGCAGTGTGCTTGTAGGGCTAGGCATCATCCTGATCTTTGCCCATAACTGGGACGATTTTTCCCGAACCACAAAAACACTGCTGGCCTTTTTACCCTTGGTGGTATTTCAGGGCTTAACCGCTTACACACTTATCGCGAAAAAAAGTAATGTTTGGAAAGAAGCAGCCGGAACGCTGCTGTTTTTCGCCGTTGGGGCATCTATAGCGCTGGTAGCCCAAATATATAATTTACCCGGTAATATGGGCAGTTTTTTAATTACCTGGGTAGTGCTTTGCCTGCCGCTTGTATATATATTACGCAGCAATACGCTTGCGGTTTTACATTTGGTGCTTAGTACCTGGTATGGGGTTGAGGTAGGTTATGTAAGCGATACACAACCTTATCTGTACTTACTGTTACTAGTTTTGTTTATCCCGTTTTATTACAGGCTTATTAAGCAACAGGCAGATAGTAATATAACAACGGTTATGCACTGGCTGCTACCGTTAAGTACTATTATAGTTTTTGGCAGTTTTGTGAACGAGCATTTTCGTTTTGTAATACTGTTGTATGTGTCATTTTTTTGCCTGCTGTATGCGTTGGGCCGCCTGCCTTATTTTAGCCACTACAGGCGTACGGGTTACACCTCTTTTGGCGAAACAGGTATTTTAGTTTTACTTTTTGTAAGTACTTTCAACGATTTTTGGGATATGGTAAGTGTAAATAATAGTATGCCTATTGGCACTATTATTTTTTGGATGGTACTTATTGCAGCCGGTATTGCCATAAACTGGTTTAGCGACAAACAGTTTAAAAACCCCGACTGGCTATTGTGGGTGGGCTTTGCTTTTCCGGTATTGTTTTTATGTTCGCTGGCAAGCACAGGTATGGCTACAGTGGCTAGCAATTTACTTATACTGGCCTTTGGGTGTATTACCATAAAGCAAGGGGTAGATAATTTACAATTTCGCACGCTTAACTTTGGGTTACTTGTAATAACAGTGCTTACTATTTGCCGCTTTTTTGATACCGATATGTCTTTTGCCATTCGAGGCCTGTTGTTTTTAGTCGTTGGCGTAAGCTTTTTTGCTGCTAACTATATTGTTGCCCGTAAAAAACGTAGTAACCCTTAATACTTAAATCATGAAAACTAAATATATAATTATTGCTTTTATAGTGACAGTAATTGCTCAGGCTTTTGTACCTGCAAAAATGGTGTACGATAGCGAAATGACCGAAAGGCATGGTACGCCTTTTAAATTTAGAACCGAACCGGTAGACCCTAGTGATCCGTTTAGGGGCAAGTACATTACACTAAATTATAACGATGATGTCTTTTTTACTAAAGACAGTACCTGGAAAAGGGATGAAAAAGTATATATTATTTTAAAAAACGACAAAGAAGGTTTTGCCGAAATAGCCAATGCACTGCATGCCGCCCCAAAAACCGGAAGCAATTATATAGCTACAACTGTTGAGTATTATGATGGCGAACGCTTGCACATTAGCCTCCCATTTGATAGGTTTTATATGGAAGAAAGCAAGGCTTATGAAGCCGAAACGGGTTACCGTGATTATAACAATAGTAACGAAAATGTAAAGCCTGCTTATGGTTTAGTAGCGGTGTTAGATGGTAGCGCCGTACTTAAAGATGTTATTATAGACAATATCCCTATAAAAAACTATGTACTTAGGAAACGCGAAACAGACGCGGCAGGGTTAAATAGTGATCACTAACCACTTTCTGTAAGGTTAATGTATTTATTTTCAGTGGGATATTGTTTTTTGTTACATTTGCAGCAAAATATACCAAACAATGAAAAACTTTATTTACCTGCTAATGCTGCTACCGGCAGTATGCCTTGCGCAAAAAATTAAAATTAAAAAAGAACAAATTCTGTTTGATGAAAAACCCGTAGCCGTTATTAAAGATGCCGGCAACAGGCTTTACGAATTTTATAGCCTTGATGGCACAAAACAATTTACGGCACAGTACAATGCCATTTCTCAGGATAAAGTAGTTACTTACCAGTGGCTTACAGTAAAATCTGCCGATGGGGCAAAGCAAAGCGAAGTACCTTATGAGGTTTTAATTACCGCCTTTAATACCGGCCGTATTATACTGCAACTGGTACACCAGCGCTACGGCCTTGTAGATGCTAACGGTATTAACCAAGCAAAGCTCGATGAGTTTTTTGTAGCCAATACAGAAAAACTTAGCGATAAATATCTAAAAACCGTTACCATAGCTAAGGAAGATGCAAAGGCATCTCAGGCAGAATGGGCTGCAAAAGTGGGTGCGGTACGCCCGTTTGTTAAAAAAGACGGTACTATAGTTGCCGGCGGATCGCTGGGCACAAAAATTATGGGTAAAGTATACCCAATTCAAAATTATATAGCATTAAATAGTAATAATGGCCCTATAACCGTATACGACCTTGATAAGGTTAAGGTAGCCAGTGCCGAAGTTTCAGATAACGGTAATAACGATATTAATGTAACCATGTTTAACGGTACTACATTTACCTATGCCGCTAAACGCAGGTATACTAATACCGAGAACGAACTGTTTTTAACCCAGTTTATAGAAGAGCTTGTTGCCAGAGATTATACCCTTGGGCATCAGGCTACACAATACAATCAGGCTACCTTAAATCAAAAAATTGCTTTGGCTAAAGAGCGTAGTGCTAATATTTACGGCATTAAGGGCTATGCTATAGACGATAAAGGTGTAAAATACAAGGGCACGGTTACAGCACAGTTCCAAAAACTGGATGTTAACGAAACCGGTAACACAGAAGTGGTAGATGCTATAGATAATTACGGCAAAAATGTAACGGTAAAATACCTTAACGAAAAAAACAGAGAGCGTGTTACTACCTTAAAAGCCAGCGATGGCACAAAGTTTTGTGTAACTAATAATGATGGGTCTGAAACGTGTTTTATAGGCATGAAGGTAAAAGGCGACGCGCTTAAAAAACTATCTAACGCAATGTCGCTGGGTTTTAACAACGCTTACTTTTATGAGTTGGTTTATGAGGCTAATGGCAACCAGGTATTAAGAGACCCGGTAGAGCCAGATGTTTATGTAATTAAGCTAAAATCGCAAAAAACCGGCCAAATGATAGATACTCGTAATAACAAATCATTATCTAAAGAGCTGGCCGAGTATTTAGGTACTTGTAAGGAGCTTTCTAATGAAATTACTACTGGTGTTTTCGACCTAAAAATACAGGATAACCTTATAAAAATAGTAGACGAATACAACAGCTGTAAATAGTTTGAGGTAATAAATAGTGCTGCAAACTGATCACTGAAACTGAATACTGTTTTATGGCGTGCCTTCGGCCGGGCTTTTCGCTCTATCCCTTCGTTGCACAACGGGGATGCCGCTGCAATCCCTCACGCGGAATAAGTAATTTTCAATGTATTTATATTTTTTAAACCTACAAGGTTTTCGAGACCTTGTAGGTTTATTTTTGTAACGCTTACAAGGGTTACCTGTAAAGCAATCGTGGTATTCCTCTATTAAGGGATGGCTGAAAGCCGGGCGGTTTCTTTGTCTTGAAACAAGAAAATCCCAATGTTGTTGTTTAAGATAGTTACTGAGGCACGGCATATTTATAGCTAACATAAATGTAAAGTAATTGAGCTCCGGAGGAGCGGCATATAAAATAACATGCCGCTCCTCCGGAGCTTTTTATAATATGTTTGTAAATGTTGCTATAAATATGCCGCCCCGCTAGGGCTTGCATTGTGTATGAGTTAGCGTAACGCAACGACGTTAAATTTAAGCACCGTTTGTCATTTTGAGCGGATCCCGATAGCTATTGGGAGTAGTTAAAAAATCTCACTTATTGTAAAGAGACGCTTCCTTCGTCAGCATGACAAAAAGTGCCAAGTCACTATATAGTATTTGACCTCGCACCAAAGATGCTGTCTCAATTTTCTTTGTGAATCTCTGCGGTACTTTATTCCTTTTCTTTTGTCTTGAAACAAAAGAAACAAAAATTCAAGGCTCTAACTTCTTATGCTACAAATCAACCGTTTCGGCTAAACGATTTGAACTCGCTGCGCTCAAACAGCAAATCGTTTTTAACGCCTCAACGCTTAATTTGCTTAACGCAACAAAGTTTAAGGCCTTAGCTTCACTCAGTTTTTTGTACATCCATCACGCTTTGTGAACTCGCACCAAAGGCGATATCAATCTTCTTTGTGAATCTCTGTGTGTCCTTGGTGTATCTTTGTGGCAATTTTTTCTGAAATAAATAACTAAACGCTCTCCTTAGCCGGAAATGCAAACGAGGCTATTACAGACACGATTAAGATTCCGCCTACTACCATTAGCGAATGTACGCTCGAGATTTCGTAAAAGGGCCCAACAAGCATTTTAGCACCTATAAAGCATAGTATTACGGCTAAACCATAATGTAGCTTGCTAAACATGTGCATAAAATTAGCCAGTAAAAAATACAGCGCCCTTAAACCCAGTATGGCAAATATGTTTGAGGTGTACAATATAAGCGGGTCTTTTGGGGCAATGGCAAAAATTGCAGGTATAGAATCTACCGCAAAAATAAGATCGGAAAATTCTATAACGGCTACCACAACCAGCAGGGGAGTGGCCATGCGTATGCCATTCTCTTTCACAAAAAAAGTACCGTTGCTAAAATCATTCGTCACTTTAAAAAAGCGGTGTACAATTTTTGCGCCGGGGCTTTTAGAAAAGTCTTTATTTTCATCGGTATCCTCATGCGATGCCCACGATTTTATACCGGCAATAATAAGGAATACTCCAAAGATGGATAGTATAATATTAAGGCGAACGCTTTCGCCAAAAATAGTCATGGATGGCAGGTAGGTAAGGTTAATGAGTTCTACCCCGGTAAATATAAATATCGCCCTAAAAAACAGGGCGCCTATAATACCCCAAAATAATACTTTGTGGTGCAGGTGTTTGGGTACATTAAAAAACCCGAATACCAGTATAAATACAAATAGGTTATCTACAGAAAGGGCTTTTTCTATCCAATACGCACTCTGGAATTTTGTAAAAGCATCGAGCCCCATTACATAATAAATCACGCCACTAAATGCCATAGACAGCGATATCCAAACGGCAGTCCAGGCAATGGCCTCCTTGTTACTAACCTCATGGTTGTGCTTGTTAAACACGCCCAGGTCGAGCAATAGCATAACTACCACTGTTATCGCAAATATGCCTAAAACGGCAGGATGGTTTATCAGGTGGTCGTTATTCATGGGCAAATGGGTTTAGTCTAATTTATCGGTTAGGGCTTTAAAAACTTCTTTAGCATCTTTACCTTCATACAGTATGTTGTAAACAGCATCTATTATTGGGGTTTTTGCTTTGTAACCACGGTTAAGTTTGTAGGCGCTTTTTGCGGCATAATACCCTTCGGCAACCATGCTCATTTCCATCATGGCGCTTTTTACCGTGTAGCCTTTGCCTATCATATTGCCAAACATACGGTTACGCGAAAATACCGAGTAACCCGTAACCAGTAAATCGCCCAGGTAGGCAGAATCGTTTATGTTACGTTTCATTTTATGCACCTTACGGATGAATTTTTTCATTTCCCGCACGGCATTACTCATAAGCAGTGCCTGAAAGTTATCGCCATAGCCTAAACCATGCGCCATACCGGCAGCAATGGCATAAATGTTTTTTAGCATAGCGGCATACTCTGTACCAATAATATCGTCGCTAATTTTGGTTTTAATGTAGTGGCTATTAAGGTTGGTTGCCATATTGCGTGCTTTATCTTCGCTGCCACATGCAATAGTAAGGTATGATAAACGCTCTAACGCAACCTCCTCTGCATGGCAGGGACCGGTAATAACGCCTATGTTATCATAATCAATATCGTACGTATCATGAAAATGCTCGCCTACAATAAGGCTGGTTTCGGGTACAATGCCTTTTATGGCAGAGAATATTACCTTATCTTTTAAACTAACAGTAAGTTTTTTAAGCTCGTCGTTTAAAAAAGCCGATGGTATGGCAAATATTACGTAATCGGCAAAAGCCACCGCTTCGTTAATATCGTTAGTAAGCAATAGTTTATTAGTATCAAACTCGACCGAACTTAAATAGTTAGGATTGTGTTTTTGTAGTTTTATGTGCTCTATTGCAGCGGTGTTACGCATGTACCAGGCAATTTGGTTTACATTAACACATAGCATTTTAGCTATAGCTGTTGCCCAGCTTCCGCCACCTATTACCGCAAACTTAGGAGTAGTACTCATTTACTTGATGTTTGTTTTACGCGCCAAAAGTACTCAATTTTAACAGAATTTTCCAAAAGTGTTTTAGGATAGGGTTTTAGCGTATTAGCAAACATTAACATTTTATTAAGATTTGCAATGCAATGAAACCCTGTTGTGCCCCGTTAATACTTTAGAATTTTGTTTGTAAACCGTAAGGAATTAAAACAAGGTTAGTTTAAATTTTTGTTTTTGGTGTTTTAAAAGGCATTCGTGTTTTTGCATGGGTGCCTTTTATATTTATCTCTAATTACTGTAAAGGTATGAAAAACCTTATGCAGCGAGTTATAAAGTAATGTTAAGTATGTTACACTTTAAAAAACAATTTAGGTATATATAAAACAAAAATGGCTGCCCGTAAAAGGCAGCCATTTTTAATATTCAGAATAAATTTTACTTACTGCTTAACAATTTTTAAGGTAGCAGTATTGCCTAATGATTGTACTTGCAATAAATAAGTACCAGTAGCAAGTTGTTCTATATTTACAGCAACTACTGTATTATTTACTGCCTGGCTTATTACTGTTTGGCCTAAAAGGTTAGTAACAGTAACATGATCTATAACATTGTTATTGCTAACAGTTACACTACTTTTTGCAGGGTTAGGGTATACAATAAGATTTTTAAATTTAAACGAGTCTGCACCGCCTACTTCGCCACCACCATCATCAGGATCATCTACAGTAACTGTAATAGGGTAGTACTCGCTAGCGCAGGTAGAGCTGTTTTGTTGTGCGTAATATGTTGCGCCATCTACAAGTGGTGTAGTTGTAGGAATCGCTACATAATCACCTGCTTCGTTTTTAGTAAACCAGGCTACCGTATTGTTGCCTGTTGTTGTTACCACTATATTAGCCACAGTTGCTTCTGCTGGGAAATGCTGTTCTGCATCGCCGCCTACAACAGGTGTGCTGCTTATAGTTACTTCAAACGGAGTTTTTACACTCTCGCAACTGCCTATAGTTTGTGTAACATAGTAAATGCCAGATGTTAAATTTGCAGTAGTTGTAAGGCTTATTGTAGCATTTGCTGTAGCATACCATGTAATGCTTGCCCCTTCGGTAGCGGTTGCTTTTAAATCTTCAACGGTAGCGCTATCGCAAAATAACTGGTTTGCTACAACTGGTGCAGCTGTTGTGCTTATAGATACTGTAATGGTTGATCCGGGACCTGTACAAGTACCTAGTGATTGTGTTATTACATATGAATTACCCGAAATTAGTTCTTCATAATATCCTAATTCTGTAGTAAGGTCTGTAGATAGGTAGTAATGAAAAGATACACCTTCTTCGCCTGTTTTAGCTAATTCAGATACGGTTGCGTAAGTACAAAAACTTTGTTGGGCAGGTGCTGTAGGTGCAGGTAAATCTGTAACAACTACACGTATACTCCAACGGTTACTTTCGCAATTACCAATTTTTTGTGAAACAAAATACATACCTGTAGCTAATGCATCTGTAGCAGCAAGCGGAGTTGTACCATCTACAGTGGTGTACCAGTTAACTGTAGCGCCCACTGTTGTACCTGTAGCAGCAAGTTGGGCCACTGTTGCAGCCTGGCAAAAAGTGCGCGAGCTTGCTTGTGGTGTTGGCGGTACAGAGCATGTACCGTATTGCGATGTTACTGCAAGTATGTTTATGGCACCTGTACTTACCGGTGTAGCTGCTTTTGTAAAGGTAATACTTGCTACAGATTTGTATGAGTTACCTATTGCAAGTGTTAATTCAAATAACCTTGGCTGGCCAGCTGTTAATGTTGTAACATCATTAGTTCTGTTTACATTACCACTACCGGTATAAGCTGTAGTTACAAGGGTACTTGTGCCTGTTGTCCAAAGTGGTATTAATGTTGCTGCGGCTCCTGTTTGCGTTGTGCCATCGGTAAAAGTAATTGTAGTATTTAGCGTTGCTGCCGCACTACCACTTGTAACCAATACATACAGGTTAGATGTAAATACAGGTTGTGCAAATGTAAGTGTACCACTTTCGCCCGCACCTACAAGCCTAAGCGAGTTGTTGCCTGTATAATTTGCAAGTTTAAATTTGCGTGCGCCTGCTGTAGCATCGCTAATTAACGATGTTAATACACCATTAACCGGCAGGCCATAGGTTAACGCTGCAGATGTTGCTGTTGCTTTAAAATCGTTACTTACAAGGGCTAGGTTTGCATTATCTACACCTATTGTAGTTGATGCAGATGCGTTACCAGTACCATTTGCAATTACATCGCTGTTAAAGCTGGTAGTGGTAATTTCTACAGGCATAAAGGCTGTGTTTATTAAAGCAGAAACCCATAAACCTTTATCGGTATCGCTACATTTAGAACGTACCCAAAAATAATATTTCGTATTTACTGTTGTTGCAAAATTTACCTGGGTAACAGTGTTAGCTACATTACCTGTAGGGGTAGTAGTATCTAGCGGGGCTGTAGCCGATGCAGATACATAATAATCATACCCGCCGGCAGGTAGTGTAGCAGGTACATCCCAGTAAGCAGTTGTGCTTGTAAGTGTAGATGTAGATGTTACGTTTTTAGGCGATGGGCAGGTAGGCAGTATTATTGCAGATACTGCAAATATGTTACCTACACCGGCGCTTAAAGTGGCATCTCTTGTAAAGGATATGCTTCTTACATATTTAGACTGGTTTGCTGTAAGGATATCTATAGCTATTTGATATAACCTTGGGTTTCCTGACGGATTTTCGATAATGTCAGACCCTCTTCCTACCCTTGCAAAGCCACTTCTGGCAACAGGCTGTGTGGTGCTATTGTACCAGTCTGGTATTAGTGTAGATGTTATTGCCTGTGTTGTATTATCGCTAAAGGTAATAGTGCCTGTAAAATAAGCAAGGCCATCGCCGCCTGTTGCTAAAACATATAAGCGCGATGTGCCTACGTTGTTATTAGCAAAAGTTAATGTGCCGGTAGGTGTAGCAGCCGCAAGGCGTAATGAGTTGTTACCGCTGTATGGCCCCATGTTAAATGTTAAGCCCGGTGTTGCTGTAACTGCCGATGTAAATGTGCCGCTTGCCGGTAGTGCTGTAGATAGCGCAGGTGCTATGGGCGATACATAATCGTTAGTTAAAAACACAAAACCTCCAACATCTACAGTAGATGTGGTAGAGGCTAAGGCCGATGATGTACCATTAGCTATAACATCTTGCGTATAGCCGGCAGTAACCGTTAGTGGGTTGTATATATCCTGCGCGTGCAGTGCGCCAAAGGATAACATACAACCAAAAAATAAAGTATGTAGTTTTAATTTCATAGATAAAATGTATTAATAATAGTGTAATTAAATAAAAAGCAATTTTTAAAGGGATTCTATAGCCACTAAATTTAGCAATAAAAATTTGGCTCAATCATAAAAAACCGAAAAAAATGTTAAACCTAACAATATTTTTTATGATTGTTATTTTTTTAATGCGAATGATGCTTTTTTTGTCAGCATTTTTTGAGGCATTAAAATACCCAATTTTAGTCAATAAAAAAAGAGGCTGCCAATATTGGCAGCCTCTTTAGCATTATAATAATTTACAGAAATTATTTTTTGATGAATTTTACAGTTGCAAAATTATCTGCAGAGTATACTTGTAAGATGTATGGCCCTGCCTGTAACGCTTGTGTATTTATTTGTACTGTAGTATCATTCGCTTTTCTTTCAAAAACCGTTTGGCCTATCAGGTTAATAACCACAACTTTTGTAATTGCGCTTGTGTTAGCTATTGTAAGCACATCTGCAACAGGGTTAGGGTATACCGTTAAGTGTTTAAAGGTAAACTGATCTGTACCAAGTACTTTGTGTGCTGTAACAGCAAAGGTTGCACTTTCGCAAGTACCATTGGTTTGTGTTACATAATAAGTAACGCCATCTTCGGCTACTGTAGTACCAGGCACAGCGGTATAAGTACCATCTGTTGCTTTAGTATACCATTGTACTGTAGCTCCTGTTGCGGTAGTAACATCAAAATCGGCAAGGGTATCGCCCTCAACAAAATCTTGTGTTGCAGTACCTGTTGGTGCATCTGGAGTAGGAGTTATTGTTACAGTAAATGTTGTAACAAGGCTTGTACAATCGCCAACTGTTTGAGATACTGTGTAAGTACCGCTTGTAAGCGATGCAGTATCTGCAATAGATTCTCCATCCTGGCCAAACCAGTTTACAGTAGCACCATCAATAACTGTTTTTTGAAGATCTGCTATATTGGCAACATCACAAAAAGTTTGATTAGCAACAACCGGAGGTGTAATAGTAGTTATCTCAACAGTAATTGTTGTAGGTAAGCTTGTACATCCGTTTACAGTTTGTGTAACGTAGTATGAGCCTGCAGCTATAACATCTGTAGCAGCTAATGGAGTTCCTGATTCTGTAGTGTACCATGAAAAAGTAGCACCATCTGCAACATCTACAGCAAGATCTGCCACTGTGCTGCCTGCGCAATACGTTTGTAAAGCATCTGCAACTGGTGCAGCTGGTTTAGGGTTTACAGTAACAACTGTTTGAGCCGCTAAACTTGTACAAGCGCCTACAGTTTGTGTTACGTAGTAAGTGCCTGCAACCAATACAAAATCAGATGATAAAGCAGGCTCTGTTAAGGCTGCTGTTGTATACCATTTAATTGTAGATCCGTTATCTCCTGTAGCTGTTAAATCAGCAATAATAGCATCAGAACATACTGTTTTAGCATCATCTACAACCGGAGTTGCAGGTAGCGGTGTAATAGTTACAATAACCGCAAGCCTGCTGCTTTCGCAGTTGCTTACTGTTTGTGTTACATAGTATGTACCACTTGCCAGTACTGTAGTAGTATCTAATTTAGTTGTAGTAGTAGCATCTGCATACCAGTTAAATGCTGGTGTAGTACCTGTGCCGTTAACAGCAAGGTTTGCAATTGTACTGTTTGCACATAGTGTTTGAGCATCTGCAGTAGGGGTATCTATAACAGGGCAAACTGTTGTAAATGTACCTACAGGAACGTTAGATGTACAAACGCTGTTTGTTGCTTTTACACTATAGTAGTATGTAGTAGATGTAGCTAAGCCTGTTACTGTAAACGGCGAAGCGGTACCTGCTGCGAATGGCGAACCTGGAGCAGGTATTGTTCTTGCAGCATCTGTATATACTTCAACAGTGTAAGAATCTGCAGTACCAGAGTTAAGTGTCCAGCTAATAGTAGCACCTGTAGAGGTAGCCACTGCGGTTGTAGCATTAGCTAATACCGGGCAAGGGTTAATTACCTTACCAGATATTGCAAATACGTGTGGTACCGGTTCTGTAGTACCAGTAGATGTTTTTGTAAACTTAACGCTTTTAACTGTTTTAGTTTGGTTGGCAGCTAAAATAGGTAATGATAACTGGAATACTTTAAATGCACCAGGTCCTTCAGGAGCACCAGTAGCATCTGCCCTGTTAACACGGCCAATAGCTGTCGCTAAGTAAGGAGAAGCATCTGTAGCAGCACTATCCCAGTTAATAGTTGTAAATGTAGTAGCTGGTTGTGTAGTATTATCTGTAAACTGTACTTCGGCAGATATTGTAGCATCGCCACTACCAGAAGTTACAGCAAAATACAGGTCGCTTACACGTGCCGGTTTAGCAAGCGTTAATTCGCCTACCTGATTTTGAGCCGGAAGCCTTAGTGAGTTGTTTAAGCTATAATCTTCAAACATAAGGTTAAGGCCTAATTCTGTACCTTGTAATAACCTGTTTAAAGGTAAACCGAACGCAGCAGCAGCAGCGGTAGCAGTGTTTTTATAATCTACAGATAGATAAGCGTTGTTAACAGCATCTACAGCTGCGGTAGTAGATAAGTTTGCTATACCGTTACCGTTTGCAATAACATCTGCATTAAAGCCTGTTAGGTTAAATGCTGTATAGCTATTACGGGCAATAAAACTAACTGTTGATGACCATGTAGCATCTGAACAGCCTGTTGTAGAGCCTTTAACACGGAAGTAATAAGTAGATCCGTTAGTTAAACCTGTAAGGTCGTAAGTGTTTGTTGAAGATGTGTATGAACCTACAAGATTTGTAAGGGCAGCATCTTTATACACTTCTACAGTATATGTAACAGCAGCACCACCACTACCGGCAATAGATGTCCAGTTAAGGGTAGCCGTACTGTTAGTAATATTAGTAGCGCCTACTGCAACAGTTGCATTAGCACAAGTAGTAGCGTTTACTGTAACCGCAGTACTGTATACAGGGCCTAAACAAGTAGCGCCACCATCGTTATAAGCATATGCAAAATAGTAATACTGAGTATTAGCAGGTAAAAACTGTGTAGTTGCAGGAGCAGTTGTTCCTACAGCTATTACAGTACCACCGCCTACTGTAGCACCTACTGCGTAGTTTGTAGCTACAACCGGTTGTGCTGTAAGTGTAGCAGCTGTGCTGCGTATAACAAGGTATCCTGTTGGAGCCGTTGCAGGTGCAGTAACTGTAGTAGTTATTGCAGATGCTGTTACACCGCTTACCGCAATTGTAGGAGCATTAGGAGCTGTACATGGTGCAGGAGCTGTAATAATGTTTAAAGTATAATCTTCAAACGACCCGTAAGAGCTTGTCCAACATGGTGTTGGTGGTCCAACGTCAACACCGCCAATTCTCATGCGGTAGCTGCCAAGTGCTGTACCTGCAGGAACTGTAAATGTACCAGAAAGAACTGTAGGCCTTGCATTAGTAGACATACCTACATAAACCTCTTCGCCGGCATCATCAAAATCAAGATCTTTATTCCAGTCTATCCATATTTTAGTATCATACGTGAAGCCTGTATCAAAAGTAATAGCAAACGGTACTACTGCACTTGCCCATGAAGTTGCAGCCATTGCAGTAAAGTCGCCGTAATTGTTAGTCTCTTTACCTGTAGTATTGTTAATAGTACCAATAGTTACATTAGTAATACCGTTATTATCTACAGATGATGGAGCAGGTGAACAGTATACAAGCGTTTTGCTTGCAGTTGCTGAATAATCTGAATAACAAACACCATTATAAGCTTTTACCCTAAAGTAATAAGTACTACCTGTTGTAAGGCCAGTTACTGTAAGTGTTGTTGCTGTTGTTGCTGCAAATGGCGAGCCTGTAACAGGTACTGTCATTGCGGCATCGCTAAACGCTTCTACAACATATGATGTTGCTGCAGATCCTTCTCCGGCAGATATTATATTATAATCTAATTTTACCGATGTGCTAGATGCAATATTTGCTGTAATAGTGCCTATTGTTGGGCAGCTTCCTACTACACGGCCAGATATACCAAATATATTAACCACGTTACCTGAAGTAACTTTTGTAAAGGTTATACCTGTAACAAATTTACCTTGATAAGCAAGGTCTAAAGGTATTGTAACCTGATAAATTTGAGAAGCATCTGTTTGTGCATTTTGCCCTACATTGGTTTTAAGTACACGCCCAATGTTTGCTAATATAATAGGGGTGCCAGCAGCTGTAAACCAGTCTGGTATAGTTATAAGAGGATTGTTTACCAATAATGATGTACCATCCTGAAACAATACCGTTGCAGTAATAGATGATGCACCACTACCGCCAGTTGCAGATATGTAAATGCTGCTTAATTTTACAGGTGTTACAAAATGCATTGTACCAGCCTCATTAAGGCCTGTTATTCTTAAAGAGTTATTGACAGAATAATCGGCCATTAAATAAGTAAGCCCGGGCGTAGCTGTAGCTGTACTGGTTAATGTTCTGTTAATAGGTAATCCAAAAGCATAAGAAGCTGTTGAATTGTTTTTATAATCTCTTGATGTATAAGAATATCCACCAAGATCAATATCGGCATTTGTACTTGCTGTAGCTAAACCATAACCATTAGCAATAACATCTGCATTATAATCTGCAGCTACAATACTAATAGGCGTAAAATTATTTACCGCCGTAAAGCTGCCTGTAGAATAAGTTTGGTTGCTACAGCCTGTAGCAGTAACACCATTAACCCTTATGTAGTATACAGTAGCGTTTACTAAACCAGTTACATCCTGGCTTGTAGTAGTAACGTTAGTAAACGATGCAATTTTATTTGTAAAAGCAGCATCTGTAGCAACATCTACATTATAAGTAACAGGATTACCTGTAGCAGTTGCTAAGGTGCTCCAGTTAATAGTTGCGTTAGTACTTTTAATGTTACTTGTTGCTGCAAGTTGTGCCTGTGCTGTACAAGTAATTAAGTTTGCTGTAGCCGCGGCAGTACTGTATACAGGGCCAAGACAGGTTGCGCCACCATTATTATAAGCGTATACAAAGTAGTAATACTTAGTATTTTGTCCAGGATTATCTGTAAAGTTAGCAGGTGTTGTAGTGAAAAGAGCCACTGTGCCACCACCTAAAGCAGAATCTACTGCATATGAAGTTCCAAAAACAGGCTGTGCTGTTAATGTAGCACTTGTAGATCGTACTACAAGGTAACCTGTAGGAGGTGTAGTTGCAGGTGTAATAGTACTTGTAACGCCTGCAGTTGTAGATGCAAGTGTAAGTACAGGAACATCTGGCGTTGCGCAGTTTGCAGGAGCAGTAATTACAGCAAGTGTGTAATCTTCTACATCGCTATATGTTTGAGATCCACATGGGCTTGGTGAAGCATTACCAAAGGTATAACGCGAGCGTATCCTTAACCTGTAATTACCATTAGGCTGGTTTGCAGGTATAGTAATAGTACCGCTAAATGCTGTTGCTGCAGGTGCTGCAGTTACAATAAATTCGCCGGCATCATCAAAATCAAGGTCACCATTCCAGTCAACCCAAACGTCAACAACACTATAGGTTTGCGCAAGGCCTTTTACACCATTAAAGTTAAAAGAGCTTCCGGCAATTTTAGTAACTATTTGTGAAGAGTAGTTAGTATAAGCATCGCCAACACTGGTATTGTTTATATTAGTATAAGCACCCGTTGTTGTAAAGTTAGTTACAATATAACTTGTAGATGTACTCGTTCTTGTAGGTACACAGTAAGCAAGTGTTAAACTACCTGTTACATAAGGAGAGTCGCACGTACCGTTGTTAGCCTTAACTCTATAGTAATAAGGCGTGCCAAATGTTAGCCCGGTTACTGTTTGAGATGTTGCTGTTATGCCGGTAAATGGCGATCCTGTAAAAGGAGTTGTAAATGCAGTATCAGTATACACTTCTAGAGTATACGTTACAGATGTTGCGCCGTCTCCAAACGAGCCCGGTACCCAGCTTATAGTGCCCGATGTAGTAGATAAGCTTGCGGCACTTGTACTAGCAATTACAGGGCATGCAGGTACTGGTACAGCTGTTGCACCAAATATTTGTGCTACACCTGTACCTGTTGCATTTGTTTTAACAAAAGCAATAGAGCTAATTAATTTATTTTGGTTAGCCGGTAGTATAGCTACCTGCATTTCAAAAACTTTAAAAGCTCCTGTAGCCGTAGGTGCAAGAGCGGCAGCTACAGTAGTAGCGCTCCTGTCTACACGGCCCATCGTCATTGCATTTGGTATTCCTTGCAGCGTAGTACTTGAAACGGCGGCATCCCAGTTTACAAGTGTAATAGCCGCAGCTGTTTGTGTAGTACCATCGCTAAAAGTAACGGTAGGTGCAAGTATAGCAGCACCGTTACCAGATGTTACTGCAAAATATATAACGCTGGCTTTAACCGGTGTTGCAAGGGTTACGGTACCAACATCGTTCATGTTTAAAATTTTCACGCTGTTGTTACCGGTATAGTTTTGAACCTGGTAGGTAACTCCCGCTGTTGGGCTGGTTAAAACCCTGTTAATTGGTAATGCAGAATTTGCTACAGGTAGTGGGCTTGCAGCACTTGGCCTGTAATCCATTGCTATGTAAGCAAAGTTTGCTGTATCTACAGATCCTGTTGTAGATGCAGATGGTAAACCTGTTCCGTTAGCAATAACGTCGGCAGTAAAACTTGCAGCAGTAATTTCAAGAGGTGTAATAACTTTACCTGTTGTAAAACTTGCAGTTGTAGATGTTGTAGTGCCTGCTTTTACTACAAAGTAGTATGTAGTAGCATCTGTAAGTCCTGTTGCAGCCCAGCTTGTTGTTGTAGCTGTAAGTACAGGCGATGTAAACGCAGCAGGTGCAGTAAGAGCAGCTGTTGTGTAAACTTCTACCGTATACGTTGGGGTAGTGCCATCCGTTACAGCGTTCCATTTAAGCACGGCGCTTGTTTGGGTAATGTTACTGGCACCCACAATAACTGGGGCCGTAGTCTGGAAAAAGTCTGATTTGGCAGTGGTCACTGCTACATAACTTTCTTTAGACCATCCGTTTACAGAAACAAGCACGGCAAGTAAAACAACAAAATGCTTTAGTGTAGGCATCGCTTGTTTTTTACTTAACTGTGTAGTCTCCATGTAATTTCTTTGAGGTCGCAACAAGGTGCGTAGGCCACTAAGAAATACGTTGTAGTTTTCTTTCATAGTATGTGTAAATTAATAAAACTAAAAGTAGTATATTTAAGAATAAGTTAACATTGCGGTTATTTATTTATTAAAAAAATAAACGAAAACGAAAATAGCCTGTTATATGGCTATAATATTGTGATATAAATTATTAATAATTTACTTTTTTATGAAAATCATTAAATATCAATCTTTACTCGATTAAAGAAATAGACTACTGTTTGATGAATTTTGTGTAGCTTTTTTGGATTTTATTCGAGTTTTAAATAATAATAGGCATAATCCAATTATTATTATTTAACAATAGTAGTATAAATGTTGCGATTTTCTAACAAGCATCTTTGTCGCTTTTTTAATAAAAAATCAGGCCGCCCACAGGCAGCCTGATTTTGATAATTTAAAGCTTTTTATTGCTTAATAAGCTTTAATATTTTAGAGTTTTTACCCATTTGTACCTGTACCAAATATGTACCCGATGATAAATTACCGGTGCTAAGTGTAGTACTGGTAGCGTTAACTTTACTATCTATTAATATTTGACCTAACATATTGGTAATAGTAATGTGGTTTATAGTAGTGTTGTTGCTAATTGTTACCACATCAAAAGCAGGGTTAGGGTACATGGTTAATTTACTAAAAATAAACACATTATTACCTAATGTTTTATTAGCTTTTACGGCTAAGTAATCACTTTCGCAATTGTTAGTGCTTTGTGTGGCATAATACATTGTGCCATTAACAACAGCCGTAGTAGTGGTTATTTTTGTATACTCACCGGCATCATTTTTAATGTACCACTGTGTTGTTGCGCCATCTTCGGTTACAATAATAAAATCAGCTATAGTAGCACCTTCGGTAAAATTTTGTTCGGCAGCACCGGTTGGGGCATTTGGTAATTTATTAATAATTACCTCAATTGCTTTAGGTTCGCTGGTACAATCCAGCGTTTGTGTTACATAATAAGTGCCGGTAGCTAATAGTGTTGTTGCCGGTAAAGTAGTTCCGGTAGCGGTAGCACGCCATGTAATAGTTGCACCTGTTGCAGGTGTAGCACTAAGATTTGCCACAGTAGCATTTTCGCTTTCGCAGAAGTTTTGCGTTGCGGTGGCTTGCGGTTGTGGCTGTGTGCCTATTGTAATAATAACGCTTTGCGGAGTGCTTATACAGTTTTTGTACGACTGGGTAACATAATAAACACCATTTGTTAGCGGAGTTGTTAATGGTAAAGCATCTCCGGTGGCTGTTGCGTGCCATGCAATGGTGTAGGCCGGCGATGTAGGCGGAGTATGAAGATCTGCAACGGTAGCGCCGGTGCAAAAATTTAATGTGGCTGGTGCAAAAACATTTGCCAGGTTAGCCGTTTCTACTTTAACAGTAGTGCGGTTACTTTCGCAATCGCCTACAATTTGAGATACATAATAGGTGCCTGCCGCTACAACATCGGTATTAGTTAAAGCACCCGCTGCAGATGCCGATGCATACCATTTTGTTGTTGCCCCGGTTGCAAGTCCGTTAACAATAATGTCGTTATAAGTAGAACCATTACATACCAGTTGGGTAATGGCTGTAGGTGTTGCCGGAGTAATACAATCATATGTAGCTGTAATAGTCCAGGTGCCATCGTCTACTTTAGCATAGGTAGTGCCGCAGTCTAAATTACCACCATTAGCATTGGTGCGCATGGCGTGTAATTCAAAATTTACGGTTCCTGTTGCGCCATTAGCAAAAGTAAGGTTGTTGCGGGTATAGGTCTGGAAATACGTTGTGTTACCGGTGCCGCTGGTTATGGCAGTTTCTTTAGTGCCCATTGTTGGGCATGAAAGGTAAGAACGCTGTTGCGATGTATAATTACCCGTACCTACAGATGATATTGTGTATGATGTAGCCAGCGACGATAATTTATAACCATTGGGTATGGTTAATGATAATGTGCCGCTACAATCAGTAGCCGCTACAGCATTTGTAGTTAAAGCCGTTTTTGGTAACGAAGCCGGATTGCCGTTGTAATAACTAGATGATATATCGCCATTGGTATACGTAGCGCTAACGCTGCCGTTTGTAAAGGCAACACCTCTCCACGGGCTGGTTGTGCCATTGCCGCAGTTAGACCGTACCCACGCTGTATAAGATTGGTTAGCAGTAAGGTTGTAAATGGGCACGCTCGATACTTCTGCCGATACTGTGCCTGTAGGCAAAGTAATGTTATTAGGCGGGGTGGTGTTTGCGCTGCAATAATAATCGTAACCGGTGGCGGGTGGTGTAATAGCGGGCACCCAGTTTAGGGTAGCTGTAGTAACACCGCCTATTGCCGATACTGTATTAGGTACAGTGCACAGTGTAGGAGCTTCGGCAGTAACAGCAAAAATATTAAGCGTGCTTGTAACACCGTAAGATGTTGTAGGGGCCATATTGCTAAAAGTAATGCTAACAATTTGTTTGGTTTGGTTGGCCGGTGCTATAGTAGCGCTCGCTTCATAAAGCTGTAATCCAGGAAAAGTTTGGAAAAGTTTCTGGTTACGCTCTATACGGGCGAGGTTTGTAATGGCAATAGGTGTTGCAGATGTTGGGCTGCCCAGCCAGTCGGGTACAAAAGTATCGGTTTTAGACTGCGTGCTTCCGTCAGAAAAATTAATGGTATAATTAAGCTTGGCAAAACCACTGCCACAAGTTACCAGCATATATAGTTTAGATGTTGTAACAGGTGTGGCAAATACTAGTGTGCCGGGGCTATCTGTAAAGCTAAGCTTTAAACTGTTATTGCCTGTGTAAGGAGCAAACTTATACGTAACACCCGGTGTTGCTGCCGATGTTATTATGCCCAATGGTGGCAAACCGGTAGTTTTTAAGGCAGCATCTGCTGTAAGCTGAAAATCGGTGGTGGTAAGTACAAAGTTAAAAGTATCTACCCCTGTGGTAGATGTTAATGCAGGGTCGCCTATGCCGCTTGCAATAACATCCTGGTTAAAGCCAGATGTAATAGTTACGGGTTCGTAAACCGGGGTAATCTTTATTATTTTAGTAACCTTTACGGCAAAATAGTTGCTTTCGCAATTGTTTGTGCTTTGTGTAGCATAATAAGTAACACCTTCAATAAGTACTGTTGCAGGGTTTAAGGCTGTATATATGCCAGTATCATTTTTAGTATACCATTTTACATTTGCGCCATTAACGGTAGTAATTGTAAGTGCAGTGCTGGTATCGCCTTCATTAACCGTTTGTTCATTAGCACCGGTAGGGGCATTTGGCACACTGTTTACAATTACATTTACTTGTGCAGATGGGCTTTCGCAGCCATTTATAGTTTGTGTTGCATAATACACGCCGCTACTGGTTAATACTGTCGTGGCATTTAGTAAGTCGTTGTTGCTGTTGTACCAGTTTATAGTGCTGCCACTAAGTGGTGTTGCAGTTAATGAGCTTATAGTAGCTCCGGCGCAAACACTTTGTGCTGCCGGGACAATTGGGGCAGTGGCGCTATTAACAATAACACTTACTGCAGTTTTGTTGCTTTCGCAGGTACCTGTTAGTTGCGATACATAATAAGTGCCGGTGCTTAAGGGGCTATTGGGTGGTAATGGATCACTGCCAAACTCTGAAGCATACCACTTATAGTTAGCGCCACTTACCAGGCCACTTGCTGCCAGGCCGGCTACAGTACCACTATTACAAAAGGTTTGGGTACTTGCGGTAGGTGCTGCGGGCGGGTTACAGTTATTAACGGCTGTAGCGGCAAAAAAATTAAAAACGCATGAAGTTGCCTGATTGGAAAGGTTGTTAAATGTAATGCCGGATAATAATTTTAATTGATTGGCCGGCGCAATATCTACACTTATTTCGTATAGAATAACTTTAATAGCTGAAGGTAGTAATTGTACCATTCCTGTGTCGCGTTGTACACGGCTTAAATTAAAATAAGCAGCAGGTAAACCGGTTGGCTCAAGCCAATCGGGCACGGCAATGTTTGCCTGGGTTTGTGTAGTTCCGTCAGCAAAATTAAGTGTATAATTTATAACAGATGGGCCGGTGCCGGATGTAACCAGCAAATAAACTTTTGATGTTGCAAACGGTGTTGCAAATGTTACAGATGTGGGGCCGTTAGGTGTATTAATCCTTAACGAATTGTTTTGGTCGTAAGGTGCCAGCTGGTACATTAGCCACTGGGTGCTTGTAGAGTAAATGGTTCCGTTATTAGGTAATGCGGGTAATCCGGTAGAGCCGTTATAATCGGCACTAATTAGGGCGTAATTTTGATTGTTTGCAACATAATCTATGCCATTTGTAGTCGATACTAATGGCATAGCAGTTCCGTTTGCAATAACATCGTGGTTAAAACCTGTGGCAACAGTAAGTGTTTTGTAATTTTGTGCCTGGCATATAATTGCAAATAGCAATGCCGCAAACAGCAGGTAAGGTGATGTAATTAATTTCATAAAACGAAATTGGTAAAATTGGTGGTTGGTAATTTTTCTTAAAACATCAAAAATACTTATTAAATTAACATAAAAATTAAAAGCATCTAAAATTATTTAATAGTAACAGTTTTGGTAATCAATGGTTTGATTTCGCGCTCGCGCAAATGCTATAATTACGGTTTCTTACAAAAAAAGCCCCGCAATTGCGAGGCTGTATATATTAAAAAATATTTTTTAATTTAGATATTTTGTAGCTTTTCCCTCTTCTCTAGATAGGGTTGGGGTAAGGCCTTAAATAAACAACGCTTTCAATTCTGTAGCGTCATGCGGGTTCATTTTACCGGCCAGTACTAAACTTAATTGTTTACGGCGCAGGGCAGCATCAAAACGGATAATTTCCAAATCGGTTTGGGGTACAATAGGCTGCACTTCGGTAGGGAAACCATTTTCGTCTACCGCTACAAACGTGTAAATAGCTTCGTTAGCCTTAGTGCGCTCGCCCGATATACGGTCTTCAATCCAAACATCAATATAGGTTTCCATGCTCGATTTAAACGTGCGCGACACCTTAGCCTCTATAGTAACCACACTCCCTAACGGAATACTTTTATTAAAAGCCACATGGTTTACAGATGCTGTAACCACAATATGGCCACTGTGCCTGCGTGCCGATATACTGGCAGCCCTATCCATACGGGCAAGCAGCTCGCCCCCAAACAGGTTGTTAAGCGGATTGGTTTCTCCGGGTAAAACCATATCGGTCATAATACAAATCGAGTCGGCGGGGTGTTTTACAGGCATAGCTTTTTTTTGCAAAGATACGCACTGGGCAAAAAAAATCTCCCATTGCGGGAGATTTCATTTTATTGTACTTCTTTAACTAAAAGCCACGCATCTTTATCGCGGGTTTTGTGTAATTCCTGCATTTTTTTCTGTGCTTCGGCATAGGTAGCGTAGCTGCCATAGCCCACTAAAAATAATTTGTATTTATTTGTACCCAGCCTGCGGGCATTAAAGCCTTGGGCTTTTAATGTGGCAACGGCTTTATTTGCATTAGCATCGCTTTGGTAAGCACCTGCTACAACATGATACGGTGTTTCAACTTTTCGGGCTTCTTTAAGTGGTAAAGTTACAGCCGGTAGTGGGTTATCTATAAAAAAGGTAGCCTGCTGTATGCGCTGCTGTACTTTTTCCTGTACGGCTTTTTGCACGGCAAGAGTTTGCTGTGCGGCAAGTTGCTCGTTATAAGTTTTTAATCCAAATGCGCCTGAACCCAGTAGTACGGCAAATACCGCAGCATATTTAAGGTAGCTATAGCTGCGCCTTCTTTGTGGTGTAAATGTAATAGGTGCTTTTTCTTCTAGGGCTTCAACCTCTGCTATATAAACTTCACGTTTTACGACAGGCGATACCAGGCTGCTTAAACCAAAAGCTTCGGTAAGGTAATTAACAGGCACATCGGGTGTAAATACCAGGCTGCCTTCGGTGTTAAGCCTAAACTCGCCCAGGTTTTTAAGCGCAATAACATCAAGGTTATTTAGCTTGCTTAACCAGTTGTTTACTGCTGTATTAATATGTGCCACGGCATCGGTATAAGAAATTTTTTCCTGTACCGCGATATGGTTGGCTAAAAGCCCGTCATTATTTTTTACATTCGCATTAAATGAAACCAGCTTTTTTGGTGGATAAAACGTATGCGTACCGGCATCGAGATGTGCCGAACGGATATCTGTTAAAAACGCACCAAAACCAGGCACGGTAACGCACTGGTAACGGTAAAGTAAAGCCGATATGTGTTTCTCTATCATCATAGCAACAAAATTAACATTTACAGAACGATTGCAAAATTTTATCCACAAATGTTATTAACAATACTAAACAACTAATTAACCGACTATTACATTTTTTGATGACCGATACCGATTTATTTAATACCCTGGCACTGATGCGCGTAGAGGGTGTAGGCGATATTGTGGCAAAAAAGCTTATAAACCATTTGGGCAGCGCGCAGGCGGTATTGAGCGCAAAAAAATCGCAGCTTTTAGCTATTGAGGGCGTAGGCGAAATTATGTACAACAACCTGCAAAACCAGGCGATATATAAAGTGGCCGAAGCCGAGGTACATTTTGTGCGCACCAATAACATTAAGCCACTTTATTTTTTAGATGATAACTACCCCGAAAGGCTAAAACATTGTATTGATGGCCCGGTAGTACTTTTTAGTTCGGGTAATATTAACCTTGCCGGGCGCAAAACCATAAGCATTGTGGGCACCCGCCAGATGACCAGCTATGGTGCCGACTTTTGCCGCAAGCTTCTGGAAGATTTGCAACCGCTAAATCCTGTAATTATTAGTGGTTTTGCTTATGGGGTAGATATTTTTGCACACCAAATGGCAATGGACCTCAACCTGCAAACCATAGGCGTGGTAGCGCATGGGCTTAACCAGGTGTACCCTAAAGTGCACAAGCGCTATGTGGCTAAAATGGAGGACTACGGTGGTTTCTTAACAGAGTTTTGGAGCACATCTGACCCCGACAGGGAAAACTTTGTAAAACGAAACCGCATTGTTGCCGGCATTAGTGAGGCTACTATTATTATAGAAAGTGCCGATAAGGGCGGATCGCTCATAACGGCCAACCTGGCTAACGATTATAACCGCGATGTGTTTGCCGTGCCCGGCCGCGTTACCGATAAGTACAGTATGGGCTGCAATAATTTAATAAAAAGTCAGCGGGCTAATGTACTTACCGATGCCGCCGACCTAATATATATGCTTAACTGGGAATTGGAAGAGAAAAAGAAACAGCCCGTACAAAAGCAACTGTTTGTAACCCTCGACCCCGATGAGCAAAAGGTGTACGACTACCTGCAAAAACACGGTAAAGAACTTATGGATATTATTGCCCTGCATTGCGAGTTCCCTATTTTCAGGTTATCGTCGTTACTGCTTACTATGGAACTTAAAGGTGTTATCAGGCCGCTGCCCGGTAAGTTATTTGAGGCGATTTAGTTTTCTTTTGAGAAATACCACAGAGTTTCACAGAGTACACACAGAGATGCACAAAAAAAATAAGATAGCACTTTTGGTGCGAGGTCGCAAAAGCGAGATGAAACTCTGGTATGAGTAAGAGCAATCGTGGCATTCCCCTATTGAGGGGGTGACTGAAAGCCGGGGTGGTTATTCTTTTCTTTTGTCTTGAAACAAAAGAAACAAAAATTCAAGGCTCTAACTTCTTACGCCTCAACTGCTGTTTTGCTTAACGCAATAAAGTTTAAGGCCTTAGCTTCACTCGAAAATGCTAACTCATAAGTAGTTAATATCATCATATCTCCATCGCGCTCCCCTCTCCTTTGGAGAGGGGCTGGTGGGTGAGGCCTAAACCTGTTGATTAATATTCATTTTTGTTTCAAGACAAATGAAAAGAGAAAATATATATCTTTATCCTTTAAACCCGTTATGCTTAAAAGCTTAGTAAACCTATTATTTCCGGTAACATGCCCGGGCTGCGATAATGTATTGCAGCATAACGAAGTCGCGTTGTGCACCACCTGCAGGCACGGTTTACCCTTTACCCACCATTATAAAGACGCACAAAACGAAACCGCTAAAAAGTTTTTAGGCAGGGTAGAGCTACAGCACGCATCGGCACTGCTGTATTTTCATAAAGAGGGTATTACGCAGCAACTTATTCACAACTTAAAATATAGGGGTCAGCAACAAGTGGGTAAATTAATGGGCGAGGTATATGCACCGCTGTTGCAGGAGGTGGATGAACTGAAAAGTGTATCGCATATAATTCCTATTCCGCTGCATCCTAAAAAACTACGCGAGCGTGGCTACAACCAGGTGGCAGCGTTTGGCAGGGCTTTAGCTGGCGGACTCAGCATACCTTATAACGACCAGGTTTTAGTGCGCGCCGCCTACAACAAAACACAAACAAAAAAGAACCGTGAGTTGCGGGGTAGTATTGTCAATAGGTCGTTTGTGGTACAATTTAACGAAGCACACCACAACACGCACTTTTTACTGGTAGATGACGTTATTACTACCGGTGCCACGCTCGAAGCCTGCGCAAAGCTACTGCTGGGCATACCCGGCGCGCGGGTTAGTATTGTTACTATTGCTTATACGCATTCCTAATTTTTATAAAAACATTTTATTTACACTAAATATAATTGTTATTTTGTGCAGTTAAAGAAATTTTTAATATGCTAAAAGGTAAACCTTTTTTATACATACTATTTGTTACCATTGCCCTTTTAAGCTGTGCCAAAAGGGGCAGTATTACAGGCGGCTTAAAAGATACCCTTGCGCCGGTAATTACAGGCAGCTCGCCTAAAAACATGAGCACTAATTTTAGCGGCAATAAAATACATATCGATTTTAACGAATATATTAAGGTTAAAGATGCTAACAAGCAGCTTATTATATCGCCGCCCATGCAGTATGCGCCTACTATTGTACCTAGTGGCAGCGCCAGCCGTTATATAGATATTACCATAAAAGATACCCTTAAACCTAATACTACTTACAGCTTTAACTTTGGCCAGAGTATTATAGATAATAACGAGGGTAACCCGTACTCGCAGTTTAAGTTTATATTTTCTACCGGGGCGTATATCGATTCGCTTGCGCTAAGCGGCAGTATTAAAGATGCTTACGACCGTAAGGTAGATAATTTTGTAACCGTAATGCTGTATGAGGCTAACGAAACCTTTACCGATAGTACTATTTATAAGCAAAAGCCACGCTATGTAACTAATACGCTCGATAGTATGGTTAACTTTTCGCTGCAAAACCTTAAAGAAGGCAAGTACCACCTTTTTGCCCTTAAAGATGTTAGCAACAACTATATTTACAACCCTAAGGTAGATAAAATAGCCTTTTTAAATAAGCCCATTACCATACCTAACGATAGTACGTATGAACTAAAGTTGTTTAAAGAAAAAGGTGCTTTTAAAGCCATAAAGCCCGTGCTCGAAAAAGCGAACAGGCTGTATGCCGGTTACGAAGGTAAAGACCCGCGTGGTATAACAGCAACGGTTAAAAATGCCGGTACAGACGAAATTTATAAAACGCTGGTTACTAATGTGGCCGATAAAGATTCGGTGCAAATATGGCTGCCCCGTGATTTAAAAGCCGACTCGCTACAGGTTACTATGGCTAAAGCCGACTCGATTAAAAAGTTTGTAATTAAATACAAGCAGCTTAAAGAGTCTGACTCGCTAACGGTAGATGCCGTGCAAAAAGGCGGCCTGCATTTTAGGGAAACATTTACGCTTAAACCCAGTACACCGCTAACGGCTATTGAAAAAAGCAGGATATTTTTGGTTGATAAAGATTCTGTAGCTGTGCCTTTTACACATAAGTACGATGATTTTAATCAAAAACTCGAGTTTGATTTTGTAAAAGATGAAAACCAAAAATATACGTTTACCCTAATGCCCGGCGCCCTTACCGATTTTTATGGCAAGGCTAACGACACGCTCACGTATAAACTGAGTACCCGCAGTTACGATAAGTACGGTAACATGACGGTAAACATTAAAAATGTAAAGCGTTTTCCGGTAATTGTAGAACTTACCGATGATAAAGGCAAAGTATATACCAGTGCCTACAGCGAAGGCGAAACCGAAGTGCATTTTGATTACGTAGAGGCGCGCGACTACATTTTGCGTATTATTTACGATGATAATAAAAACCGCGAGTGGGATACCGGCGATTACCGCATACTCCTGCAACCCGAAGAGGTTATTTATTTCCCTAAACCTATACCTGTAGGCGAACAGTGGGATGTGGAAGAAACGTTTCCGCTTACGAAGGGTTGATGCGTATGGAAAATTATAAATTAGATATCTACCTTAAAGAGACAGGAAATATTTTTGCCGGAATAAAGAACATCTCTGTTTTTAAGCAAAGCGCAATTATAAAAGGCCTGCGAAAACAGGCGGAATTGAATGATGAAAATTCAAATCTCTTTATTGCCTTACGGGAATTATTAGCTGAAATAATCTTTACCGCAGAAGAGACAAATGATCTTAAATTAATTTTTGATAGGTTAGTTTTTGATACAAACGAAGATATCTACCTTATTTGGGATGATAAAAATATCGACCAGATTAACATCTGCACATTAATTGCTAATTGGCAATACATTTGGTATGGGGCTGGTGAAGACGCTGTAATTTTATATACTTCTAACTCTAAAAAAATTATTGTTGTAACACATTACGGATCTGTGTTTCACAATTAATTTATCAATTACAGAGCCTTGGAGAGGCGGCATATCTATAGCATTAAAATCAAGATATAAATAAGCTCCGGAGGAGCGGCATTAATATATGCCGCTCCTCCGGAGCTCGTTTCGTTCTAAAACTATTATTTACTATAGATATGCCGTTCCTCCGGAACTCACAATATTAATTAACTAATACTAAAACTATCCCTATCATTTAAAAAGGCAAATTTTTGTCGGGTATCAAGCAAAGTTTGTTTATCAAGTTCTACAGTAACAACACTTTCATCCTCAAAAGGGGCAACAATGTAATTTCCTAGTGCATCAATAATTTGGCTGTGGCCTATGTAAGTATGGCCGTTACCATCTAAACCGGTGCGGTTAACGCCTATGGTATAGCTAAGGTTTTCTATAGCACGGGCGCGTAAAAGCGTGTCCCAGGCAAGGGTGCGCACCTGCGGCCAGTTGGCTACATACAGCAGTACATCATAATCATCATTATTACGGGCAAACACCGGGAAACGCAGGTCGTAACATACCAGTGGGCATATCTTAAAACCTTTGTAATATATAATTAGTTTTTCCGCGCCTGCGGTATAAAACTGGTGTTCGCCGGCATAGCTAAACAAGTGGCGTTTGTTGTAGGTTTTAATATCTCCGTTAGGCAATACAAACAGCAGGCGGTTGTAAAATTTACCATTTTCTTCAATTACCAAACTCCCGGTAATGGCGCAGTTTTTAGTTATGGCGGTTTGCTGCATCCAGGTTGCCGTAGCCCCATTTATTGTTTCGGCAACCGCTTGTGGGTTCATTGTAAACCCACTCGCAAACATTTCGGGTAACACTACAAGATCGGTTTGCGTAATGCTGTTTATCAGTTGCGTAAAGTTTGCCCTGTTTGCAGCGGCATCTTCCCACGCAAGTGGTGTTTGTATTATAGATATTTTCATGGTATTGCTTTAGGCAGATTTAAAATTACGGCTTTTTTTTTCAAATCTTTAATCAAAATTTCATCTTCAAAAAAGTATTAAAGCCCGTACTCGTCGCCCACTTTAGTAATTTCGCGAATAATCCTGTTGGTTGTCTGAAAGCGGTAGCCTACATAAAACTCGAAATAGTTTTGCCTGTCTGTCACATTTACGCCCGATTGTAACTTATGAAAAAACGAGTTTACATTAAGGCCTGCGCCGGTATAAAAATGGGTGCTGTTGTATGCAATACTGCCCTGGTAATTAAACTGGTAGCTTATGCCCTGTACTTTATCGGTTGGGGTAGCATCATTATACGTAGTGCGTGTGTTATTATAGCCCACCCCGCCGTATACTCCTGCCGATACTAAAAACTCGTTACAAATAACCCAGTTATAAAAGTAACCGGGGCCGGCTACCAAATCTATAATTTTATTTACTCCCGGCCTTGCATACGATAGCTGGGTGTAGTAGTAATTAAAGGTAGGTACAAAACTGCCGGCGCTGTGCTTTTGCCATTCATTTTGCTTGTATATAGCCCTAAACGAAAAATCGCAGTTAAAAATGTACGATGTGCTGCCGCCCACTTTAATTACCTGCATATCTGTAAAAGGTTTTTCTATCTCATCTGCAATAGATGGTTTGCCTTTACGTATATAATAGCCTGTGGTTTTAGAATATTCTAAGTTTTGCATAAGGCGCCCTACATAAAAACGGGTTCCTAAATTAAAATAATTGGTAGTGCCATTGCTTTTTTTGCTTTTGCTGTATTTTAAAAAATTAGGTGTGTACCCAAGGTCAATCTCTACAAATTTGTAGGCAATGGTAGCTACTGTTTTAATTTGCTGGTTAGGGGCAAGGGTATATTTGCCATCTTCGGCACGGTCTTTAAAAACAAAGTTGTTAAAGTTATTACTGGCACCTATACGTACTGCTATAAAATCGTTGTACGATATAATATTAGTAGTGCCACGCTTTAAAGTATCTACAGGTTTTTGTGCGAAAGATGGTAAGCCAAATGCAAAAAGTGCAAACAGCAACAAGGTATTTTTGTGTAGGGTAAACAGGGTTTTCATTTATTGTTAGAAAAAGAAGCAAATATAACTAACGCCATTTGTTATAGCAGTATTTATTTGCTAAACGGCGCATTTCTTAATCCAGTTCAATAAAATGGATGTAGCAAACAGGCACGCTTTTTTACACTAAAGCCACCTGCAAAACGTTTGCCGGAAAGTACAGTGTTATAGCCGCACCCTTGCCGGGAGTGCCCGTTGCGCTAATGCAGCCATTGTTTGTTTGCATAATTTTTTTACAAAGGGCAAGCCCCACGCCCGATCCTGTATACTCGCTTTGTGAATGCAGCCTGCTGAAAATATTAAAAATAGATTCGGCATATTTTTGGTCGAAGCCAATGCCGTTATCGCTAAAGGTTACCCAATGCCCAGAGCGATTATCTAACTGGCCTATAACCTGGGGCGTTACAGATGCTGTTACCTTAATAACTACCGGCCTGTTAGGCAATGAATATTTAATAGAGTTGTGCATAATGTTAGAAAACAACTGCTTTATTAAAAACGGAACTGCCGTAATGGTAGGCAAATTGGTATAAGTAATGGTAACATCATTATCAGTAACAACATCGCTCATATCCTCCAGCGTTTGCTGAATTATAGTGTTAAGATTGGTGTTTTCAAACGATTCCTGTACGTGTTTTATGCGCGTGTATTTAAGTATATCCAGCAGCAGGGTTTGCATGCGGCTGGCACTTTTTGTCATTTTATTAAGCGATTCTATCATGGCGCCCGATGGCACATCGGCCTCATTGCCAAGCGCGTGCGATGCTATCATTTGTATTTTGCGTAGCGGTTCCTGTAAATCGTGGGTACTAATCCAGTTAATATTTTCAAGTTCCGAATTAGTTTCTTTAAGCACCTCGCTAAGGCTGCGGTATTTTTCTTCCTCAACGGTAAGTGTCATCATGCTAATAAGCTTTTGTACACTATGCGCGTAGCCGGTGGCAGCAACAATTTCTGGCTGAAGCCAATCAGTACTGGTACTTTTAACTACTTGTTTCCATAACTTAAATGAGTTGCGCGGGTGCAGGCCTTTAGCATTGTGTATAATTGATTTTTTAGGGTCGCCCGCCCAGTTTACCTCACTTAGCGTTTCTGGCCTGTACCACATAATACTGTTGCCATTACCCAGGGAATGGTATATAACACCCGATATTATTTTAGATACGTGGGCAACATTAGTATCAAAATCTACTATTTTACTGGTGCAAAAAGTAGTATCGGCACTGTAAACAGAACACCAGTGTGAGTAATACTGTATACGGTCGTCGCTTGGCGTTAACCCAGCCTTATATATTTTACCATTAAGCAGTATGCTAAACCCCGTGGCATTGCAAAGCGTTAAAAGTTCTGGACGGTTAATTATAGTGGTAAACGAGCTAAATACAGGTGGCAGGTTTATGGCATTAAGCTGCTGCAGGGCATTAGTACTCCTCTCGGCAATATCATACTCTTCATTGGCCTGCCTTATATCTATTTGCGATGTTATAAACTGCCCCTGCAACTGTACGGCTAGGCGCACCTGCGGTGTTATATTTTTAGCCGAATAATGATGGCACGCAATAAGCCCCCACAACCTGCCCTTATAAATAAGCGATATGGTTAGGGTTGCCTTAACCCCCATATTTGTAAGGTATTCTGCATGTATGGGCGATGAACTGCGCAGTATAGACAGGCTTAAGTCGAGCACATTATTTTCGCCCTGCCCCGATGTATAAATGGGTACGGGTGCGTAGCTAACATTAGTAATAATGCGCATTAAGTTTTTAAGGTACAATGCCCGTGCCTGCGGGGGAATATCGGTATGCGGGTAGTTAAGGCCTAAAAAGGGTTCTATAAAACGGTTGCAGCTTTCGGCATATACTTCGCCATTATAATCTTTATCAAATTTATAAATCATAACCCTGTCATAACCCGTAATATCGCGGGTGCCTTTAGCTATAAGGGTGCACAAATTTTTTAGGGTACTGGTATCGCTCATGTACGATATAAACTGAACCGTCTGGCTATAGGCATCTACAATTTTTTCGTAATTATTGGGGTGCGATTCAGCTTCCAGTATATAAACAGATGCGCTTTTGTGTATGGTAAACTGCAGCATTTTACCCTTAAGAGCCATCTCCAGCGTTATAACAGCCTGCATGCCATAGTTTTCTATGTATGCCTTAAGTATTTGCTGCTCATGAAGGCCAAAAACATCGGTAAAGGTTTTGCCTAAAACATCAGTATGTGCAATGCCAAGGTAGTCGATAATATTACTGCTGCAAAAATCTATTTGCCATGAAATATCGGTTATGCCCATTAAAAAACCGTGGGGCTGTATGCTGCCCGGCAGGTGTATGGGCTCGTGCTCACAATTAGTAAGGTTTACTATATCGCGGTTAACAATATCTTTAATATTCATAAGTAACTGTAAAAAAAAATAATAAGCGGCATGCCTAACAGGCTATTGCAAAAGCTTATAAATAGGTTTTTATGTAAAGCTGTTGTAGCCAATGCTAATAATAGCATTGTAAATCAGAGCTCATTACTTAAAAAGCCAAAGTGTATGTTTTGCTTCCTTTTCTAAAAGTAGTGGTTACTATGAGGTTAAAATTAAAGCCGGCGTATAACCAGGTACACGGGTCTTTTTTTAAATGGTAGCCCAATTTGGTGGAAATCAGGGCTTGTAATTACCAGTTTGGTAAATGTACTGTTTTATAAATGGCTATGCCTTATTTAGTTTTAATTATAAAATGTAATGATTGGTTTGCTAAAGCACCAATGTTACCAAATTAATAATTTTAATTAATATTTTTAACAGTATTATTTTTGTTAATATATTTTAATATATTTGTATTGTCCTGAATTTAAATTACTTATAAATACTGCTTGAATTTTATTTATTGATGAATATGTATATGTTTAACAATTAATATAGAATTTATGAAAACAGTTAAAAAAGGAGACCAGATTTTGGTTAGCGTTGATTTAGAATTTGATGGAGAGGTGTTTAACCATTCTATCATGGTAGAAAACCAGTTTATACCTACCATTAACAACAAGCGGTTAAATTTTCCTATAATTGCAGATGGCGACCCCCTACAGGTAGATGCTAAGTTTATAGGAGCCGTAGGCGGTGTATTAAAAAAGTTTGAAATTACCATTAACGGTATTAAGGGGTTTGAATCTAAAGATGTGAAGTTTAAACAAGAAGGAATTGTATATATAGGCAGCCTGCCCTATAAACAATTTGACATGAAAGAAGTTTAATATGAAGCATTTTTACACCTTACTAATGATGTTTATAGTATTTACATCATTCGGCCAGTCTGTAGTAGCTACAACGGCCAGCAAAAGCGCAATTTTAGTAGGATCGGATACTGATTATGCAGGTATTAATTATGAAACAGGATCGGATAAGTTTTCTTTCAATTACAAACTTAATGTTCAGACCAAGAAACGTGGTAGTAACGAATTTTCTGATTTTTATGGCGTTAATATAGGTGCCGGTATTAAAACCGAAAAGGCTAAAAGCACTATGGTTAGCGATGAAAAATGGAAAGGTGCGGTAGATTTTGACCTTACATTTCTTTATGTATTTGATAATAGCAAAACAGATTCTGTAGTAAAAGCATCTGATGGCTTAAAACCTGTAGATGTTCCTGCAACCATTAAACAAACAACACTTTATATTAAAGTTGCTAATGCCCTGGAGCGAATAAACACTTATGAAACCCGAATTGCCAATGCCGATACTACTTTTATAAGCCTTAACAACCCAATAAATACTACATTTACTGTAACGCCGGGCATTAACAAATTATACCATAAAGCCGGCACAAAATTTTATATTACCGGTGGCGCATCGGCTAATATAAATTTTATATCAAACAGTACACGTGGGTTAAAAGAATCGATTATACAGCCACTATCAGGGGTTGTGCTAAATGCTAAAGATTCTACAGCAATACAACAGGTAGGTAAAGCAGAAACCTATTTTGCAGGCAGGCCAAAAGCAGAGCTGTTTTTTGTGCCCCGGGCAGATGTTTTTGCGCGCTATTGCTTCGACTCTAAAAAAGTAGCAGTAGGTTTATTGTGTTCTTATTCGCCACTTGTTAGCTCATTAAATTCGGTTAAAACACGTAACTGTTTTGCCTTTGGCCCTACTTTTGGGTTGGCAAAATTTCCTAGCCAGGTTGTATTTGCCATTATGAACGAATTTAACCAGGCGCCAGATGGTGTTTATAAATACGCACTTACATTTCAGGCATCTTTACCACTTACCTTTAAGTAACACCGCGTATTATGGAATATTCTATAGATCATGTAAAATCGGTATTTAACCTTATAGAAACCGTTAATCCCTATTCGTTACTATTGCTAGTTTCGCTTATTTTTCCTTTACTGTGGATGCTTTTTAAAAAATTATTTGGCTTTACATCGCAACCAGAAACGGCTTTAGTTGTTGTAAATGAAAATGAAAGTACACTTAAAAAGTTTTTAAAAGGGGTACATTCCTTCATTTTTTTTAAAGGCGAATATGTCGATAAAATAGTGTTTTATATATGTATAACGGCTTTTTTTGCCGGCATAGTAGTACTAAAAATAGGAGAAAATAAAGAGGAGGTAATACGGCAAAATGCCTTAACATTAAAAAACCTTTGTAAAAACGATAATTCTCTTTTTTATTATAAAAATGCTCTAAATTACAGGCATTATACAAATGAGGTGTTAGATAATATTATCAACAGGTATCCTTCGGAATTTTTAGAATGCCGGCAGGATACCAGTAAAATTATTGTATGTGTAGACTCTTTAACAAGGTCAAAAATTACACAGTCCTGCTACGCACTTTTAGAAAGTTATTTACGGCAGGCATTTAAAACCAAGGATAGTATTTATATTAATGATTTATTTGAAGAAGATAATGTTTCAAAAAATGTAAAAAATATATTTACCGAAGATATTATTTACGGTTATGTTGCAAATCATGGTGCTAAATACAACCTTGCTGTGGCGCATGGCAAAACAGTTATATTGCAAGACTAAAACGTTTACTGCCACTTTTAAACGGCCGCAACTTCGGCCGTTTTTTTACGTATTACAATTTACACCACAACCCTTTTCCACCTGCCGCGTTTAAACAAAATAACGCTGGCTATGGCCATACAGGTTTCGGCAATGGGTATCGCCATAAACACACCTGTGGGGCCTAAGCCAAAATGTTTGGCAAGCAAAAAAGCCATAGGTATCTGGAACAGCCAGAACCCAAAAAAGTTAACCCACGTGGGTGTTGCAGTATCGCCCGCGCCATTAAAGGCATTTATTAACACCATGCCTATACCATAAAAAATATAACCGGCACTAAGTATACGTATTGCCTTTACGGCAATATCGTGCACGTGCGGGTTGTTTGTAAAAAACCACATTAAATGGTCGGCTGCCAGTAGGGTTACCACCATAATAGTACCCATATAAATAATGTTGAATTTTGCAGTTACAATAACGGCACGTTCGGCGCGGTCTTCTTTTTTAGCACCCAGGTTTTGGCCTACCAGCGTTGCCGCTGAGTTGCTTAATCCCCACGCGGGCAGCATAAAAAACATCATAATGCGTAAGGCGCTTTGGTATCCGGCAGAACCTTCATCACCACCGGTTGTTGCTACAAGCTGTGCTAAAAATATCCAGCTGCACGAGGCTATTACAAACTGTAATACTCCCGGAGCCGCGATTTTTACCAGCGCTTTTATCTGTTGCACATCAGGTATAAAATACGATGCTATAATTTTAAGCATGCCCTTACCATTAAACAAGTTATAGGCCTGATAGATAACACCACAACTACGGCCTATGGTGGTGGCAATGGCAGCACCGGTAAGCCCAAAAGCACGCACAGGCCCCCAGCCGTTTATTAGCAGCGGACATAAAATAATGTTGGCAATATTAGCTATCCAAAGGCTTTTCATGGCAATAGCGGCATTACCCGCACCACGAAATACTCCGTTAAATAAGAACAGTAAGATAATTACAAAGCTTCCGCCAAGGGTAATGCGAATAAACGGCGTACCAAACTGTGCCGATTCTACCGACGACCCCATGAGTATTAAAATATCGGTAGCATAAATATAGCCCAACACGGCAAGCACTACGTTTACGGCAAGTGCTACAATTATGGCCTGCATACCTGCTTTGGCCGCGGCCACAGGGTCTTTTTCGCCTACACGGCGGGCAACGGTGGCGGTGGCTGCCATACTCATACCAATGGCAATTGAGTACAGTACCGTTAAAACCGATTCAGTCAGTCCCACAGTTTGCACAGCATAGCTGCTGTTTTCAAGGTGGCCCACGAAATATAAATCTACAAGCGCGAATACCGACTCCATCATCATTTCAAGCATCATGGGTATGGCCAGCAACAGCACCGCACGGCGAATGCTACCGGTAGTAAAGTCGATACTTTCGCCATTAAGCGATTGTTTTAAAAGGCTGTAAAAGCGGGATAAGGCACCGGCGGGTTGTACGTCGTGTGTCATATAAATATGTTTTTTGAGTATTAAAGGTAAGGTTATTTTTCGGCTGTTGCCGAAAAGTTATGCTATTTCCAGCAGTGGTTTGTTGATGTGTAAAGTGTTATATTTGTAATCACAAATATTATTAAATAAAAAAAGCCCCATCAAAGAGCTTTTTTAAGAAAGACCTTTCAGATTAAAAATTCTGTCGAATGACCTATCAAATTTTTTATCCTGTCTTATGGTACAAAGTTAGTGTATATATACATAATCAATAATCAATAATCAATACTATTAATCTATAATTATTGTTATTGTTATTGTTATTTTCTATTAAGACACATTAGTTCTTTATCTTTTCCTTGCAGATATTGACACAAAATAGTTCTATCATGATGTAACTGTATAATATACTGACCTTCTCTTTTTTTGAAATTTGCTTCTTTCATAGCCGTCCAAATTGTAATTTCGTAGACATCAACTTCTAAAAAATGATACTCAACAGCAACGTTTAAAAAATTCTCTTCTGCATTTACTAGATCCTGCAAAACAATCCTTGTGCTTCTTGGAGGACTAAACGGCGGGAAATTCATAATTTTGCCGTATTTAAGTGCATAGCTAATTACATGTATAAAAGTCTCTTGTATTAAAGGCACAACAATTTCAGCCTCGATTCCTTCTCTTACACCATTCTCATCTCCATGCTGAACCCTTATATTATAGTGTTTGTCTGCCCAGATATCAGAATTAATTTTATAGGAAACTAACTGAATAGGTCTTGCGTTTTTAGAACACATATTTTCCTTATATTCCAAAGGATCATTTATTTGTTGAGGAAGAGTAGGCTGTATACGAGGTCTTTTTTTCTTCTCCGGTTCGTCGCTCATTTATTTTTTTGCTGCAATGATAGTTAAAATTCAGATGCGGAATTGTAATTTAAAAATCAAAATTTATAATTATTATGAAATTATATGAATATGATTATGCTATTTCCAGCAGTGGTTTGTTGATGCGGGTGGCGGCTATCCACGAGGCTAAAATGCCCAGTACAAATATAGTAGCCACTACAACAAAAATATTAAAGGCGGTAATTGCCGTAGGGTAGGGCATGGTGCCGCTTACCATTACAAACGCAAATTGCTGTTGCAGTATAATAATTATAAAGCCAATTACTAATCCGAAAAAAGTACCCAATGCGGTAATAAAAATGCCCTGATAAAAAAAGATGCGGCGCAGGCTATTAACCTCGGCACCTAAATTATAAAGGGTTTTTATATTTTCTTTTTTATCTAGTATGAGCATTATTAATGCACCGGCAAGGCAAAACAGGGTAAGCACCACTACTAATGAGCAAAACAGGTAGGTAACCAGGTTTTCGGCATTAAGCATTTTGTATAGTGACTCGTTAAGCTGCGCGCGGTTTTGTATGGTAACTTTATCTTTAAAAATGGCTGCAAGCTCATCGCGCACTTTGCTTTCGCGGGTGCCGGGAGCCATTTTAATTTCGAGCGAACTGTATTGGTTGGGCTTGTATTGCAGCAAGCGTTGTGCTAAGTTAATATCGCAAAACACATACTTATTATCTACATCTTCGTTAACAGAATATACGCCTACCACCATAAGTTCGTCGATATTAAAAACATCGCTTTCCTTATTAATCACGGTGTTTTTTCCGGTTGTAGGTACGTACACTTCAAGCGCACGGTTAAGGTCGAATAAACCAAGCGACAGTTTACTAAACACGCCCGCACCGGCAACTACCTGCGGTGTGTTGGGTATAAACCATTTAGTACCACCTACCAGCGATTTCTCGAAAGGGGTAACTTTTGTGTACAAACTGTCGACACCCTTTAAATACGCTACCTGCCCCTTTTGGTCGAACGAGAACATTACGCGTTCCTCGGCCACATGGCTGTAAGCGGCAATGTTTTTTGATGCTTTTAGCTGCTTTTCCTGCTGCGGTGTTACCATAAACCATTTGCCGTAAGCCGCAGATACCTTCATATCCGGGTCGGTACTATTGGCAAACGAGAGGCTAAAATCACGCAGCCCGCTAAAAACCGATAGTATAACAAACAAAGCTGCCGTACTTACTAATATACCCAACGAGGCAATGCGCGTAATAATATTTACGGCAGTGCTTTTACTACGGCTTATGGTGTAGCGGCGGGCTATGTAAAACGGAAAGCTCAATAGGTTACATTTTTCTGCGCCTGTCTAACAGCTCAGGGTTTGTAATTGGGTTGTTGTCGCCTCTAAGCTCTTTGTCTATCACTTCAATTTTATCGAGCGAATCGTCTATATAAAACACAAGGTTGGGCACTTTGCGCAGTTGTAGCTTAACGCGTTGTGCGAGGTCGTGTTTTATAAGCGGCGCGTTGCTTTTTACAGCAGCTATAATCTCTGCAGCTTTACTGGTAGGGAACACGCTAAGGTACACTTTCGCAATAGAAAGGTCTGTTGTAACCACCACTTTAGATATAGAGAGTACTAAGTTGCTCACGCCGTTTTTACGAACCTCTCCCTGCAAAATATCTACAAGATCTTTTTGCAGCAGTCCGCCTATTTTTTTTTGCCTATTTGTTTCCATCCTGCAAAAATACTCAAAATTTTAATCGTTTCAATTTTAAAGTTTCGGGATAGGGAGTTACAAAGTAGAAGGGTGGCAAAGTTGCAAAGTTTTAGGAAGAAAAAATACCGCAGAGATAGACAAAGAACACACAGAGATTCACAGAGAAAAATATTAACAAGTTAGTGCCTTTAGCACAAGTAAGCAAAGCGTGAATTATATGATGATGTAATTACGGTTTAATCCTCACAATTTTACCATCGCGTTTTACAACAAGTTCGCTGTTCATCCTTTTTTTGTAGGCAATTAAATTTTCATACACTTTATCCATAGCTGCAATTATGGTAGCCTGGCTTTCTGTTCTTTTATATTCTTTCATAATAATGCTTTAAAAGATTCAAATTTAATACGATTCACAATATTGATCTCTGTATCAATAGTTTTCTCGGCAATTAGTTCGGGTAGTCCATTAGAGTTGTCAAAAATAATAGCTTCGTTTACAACAGGGAGATAAATATCAAATAAATTTTTTATGCCTGCAACATACCTTCTCCTAATCACATCTTCCGGAATATTATGCCCTCCTTCAGATACTCTCGTTTTTACCCTTTCTACAGCCAATGAAACCTCGTCAAGCCAGAAAAACAAAAGTTTTACATTGTATCCCTTTTGCTGTGCCTGTAGTATTTTAGACTTGTAACTTTTAGTGGCCAGTGTAGTTTCGAATGCAAAGGTTACATTAGCGTCAAACAATTCATCTAAGCGTTTTAGCATTATACGGCCAGCTTCAAAAGATACGGTTTCTGGCTGAAAAGGCGATAATCCTTTGGCAATCTCATCGGCATTTACAAACTCTTTACAGTTTAATATCTCGGGTAAAATGGTAAATGAGGCAGTTGTTTTGCCCGCACCATTACAACCCGAAATTATATAAAGGTTTTTTTCCATTACACAAATGTACTAAATATACTGCTTTGATACAGCTTATAATATATCCCCAACATTTGACCTTACCAGCAAACAACCCAACCCCCATAACCACTAACTTTGTTACTCTAAACAAAACGTAATGGCAATAAAACTAATACTAACCGGCAGCACCGGTATGGTGGGCGAAGGCGTACTGCTTACCTGCCTTGATAATCCTGAGGTTGAAAAAGTACTTATGGTAAACCGGAAGCACAACCCGTTGCAAAACCCAAAACTTACCGAACTTTTAGTGCCTAACTTTATGCAGCTTGAGCAATTTAAAGAGCAATTATCAGGTTACGATGCGTGCTTTTATTGCGCAGGCGTAAGCTCTGTAGGGATGAATGAAGCCGACTATACCAAAATTACTTACGATACCCCTGTGCATTTTGCTAATACATTGGTGGCGCTTAACCCAACTATGACGTTCAGCCACATATCGGGCGGCCATACCGATGGCACTGAGCAGGGCAAAGTAATGTGGGCACGGGTAAAAGGCAAAGCCGAAAACGCCCTTATGCGCCTGCCGTTTAAAGCGGTGTACAATTTTAGGCCAGGATTAATGAAACCCATTAAAGGGCAAAAAAATATTAAAACGTTTTATAAAATAATGCTGGTGTTTTTCCCTATCATGCAATTGTTTTTTCCGCCCATTACTTTAACACAGTTAGGCCTTGCCATGATAAATAGTGTGCGCAAAGGTTACCCTATTAATGTTTTGGAAGTAAAAGATATTAAGGCGCTTGCTGATGCTTAGGCTAATATGCTTTCATTAAATAAGAATGTTCTTCTTCTGAAATTATTGTAAAGCCCAGTTTTTTATAAAGATTAATAGCTTTGTTGGTTTTAAGAACACTTAGTGTAACAGCTTGATTTTTAATTCTGGCATTCTCAATAATTTGACACATAATGCTGGTGCCTATTCCTTGCCCTTGATGCAGATTGTCAATTTGTATTTGTATAATTTCAACTGCATCACTATGATGGGTAACCTTAAGCAAACCTATAGGTTTTTGGTTTAGTAAAATAATGCGGGCATCATTATAATTGTAAAGTATACGTTGCATATAGCTTTCCGGGTTTACTTCGATCCCGCTGCTAAGTAAATGTGGCGTCATAGTATTTTGTCGCAATTGCATAAGAAAGTTTACATCATCTTCCTTGGCTTTGCGGTAACTTATTTGTAGGTTTTCCATATGCATTGATTTACTATTTTAAATATACTGCGTTAAAAGCTGCTTAACAAAAATAAGGTTTGTAAATTTGCAACTTACCAATTTTTAAAGTAATGACAGTACTTACATTTACCCTCATTATGCTGCTGGGTGCTTTTTTAGCGGGCTTTATAGGTTCGTTATCGGGCTTGGGTGGCGGCATTATCATTATTCCGTTATTGACCGTTGTGTTGGGTGTCGACATCCATTTTGCCATAGGCACGGCACTGGTATCGGTAATTGCAACATCATCGGGGTCGGCAGCGGCTTATGTGCGCGAGGGAATAACGAATATGAGGCTGGGTATATTTTTAGAAATTGCCACAACCATTGGCGCTGTGGGCGGGGCGTTGCTTTCGGCTATTGCGCCAACATCGTTTATAGCGGTATTGTTTGGACTGACTCTGATATTTTCGGCCATCAATTCGCTTCGTAAAAAAGAAGAACATATAGTAAAAGAGTCGAGCCCGCTGGCTAAAAAACTTCGCTTAGAAGGTACGTATCCGGCGCACGACGGGCAGGTAATTAGCTACGGCACTAAAAACGTGATTGGTGGTTTTAGCATGATGGGCATTGCCGGCATGATGTCGGGCCTTTTAGGTATTGGGTCGGGTGCGTTTAAGGTTATCGCTATGGATAATATTATGCGCATACCCTTTAAAGTAAGCACCACTACCAGTAATTTTATGATGGGCGTTACCGCTATGGCCAGCTCTGTTATTTATATTCAGAAAGGGTATATAGAACCCGGAATTTGTATGCCGGTGGTTATAGGCGTACTGTTTGGCGCTATGGCAGGGGCTAAGGTTTTGGTTAAAACCAACCCTAAAAAACTGCGCATATTTTTTGCCTGCCTTATTTTTGTACTTGCCGTGAACATGATTTATAACGGACTTAACGGAAAAATATAACATGGAACAGCACACTACTTTTACAGAAAAAAACTTTCAGAATATTATAGGCAACCTGCTGCGTTATGGCGTGTGGATATCATTAACAGTAGCTGCAATAGGCGGTGTTATTTACCTGGTGCACCACGGTAACGACATTGAAGATTACAGCGTTTTTACAGAGAACGACCGTAGCATTTTTGCAGTGGTAAGCACCGTGTTAAGCGGTGTGGGGCAGGGCCAGGGCGAATCGATTATTTTTCTGGGGGTAATATTGCTTTTCCTTACCCCGGCATTACGAATGTTGCTGTCGTTGTTTTCTTTTTTAATGGAAAAAGACTACCTGTACACCGTTATTACCCTTATTGTTATTGCCATTATTGGAGTAAGTGTGTTTTTAGGCTTTTCGCACTGATATGATTTCAGATTTCAGAATTTAGATTGAGCTACACTCAAACCTCAATAGACTTGAACGCTTGTCATTACTTAGCCCGTTTGTGCAAGACCTCTTAAGGATCTCAATACTATAAGAGATGCTTCCTTCGTCAGCATGACAAGCGTCTTTCATATGCAGTATATGCAGCTTCCGGCAACTGCTAACTAACAACTGCCAACCAATTTACACCACCATACCGCGTTTTAAAAATTCGGCATAAAAATTCGGTATTGGGCTGGCTTCAATAGCTTTAATAACTTCCTCAACAGGGTAGGGCAGTTTTACAATTTCCGGAATAATGGCCTTATCATCAATCGTTAAAATAAGGTACGATGCCAGTGGCGAACCCTCGCGCGATCTCCCTACAGACCCTGTATTAATAACCAGCCCGGCAGGTGTTGCAGTTGTAGCATTTATATACTTAATGTACGACTGGTGCGTGTGCCCCATAATAAGTACATCGGCTTTTTCGGCAAACAGCATTCCTTTTATATCTTCTAAATCGTGGTTTTCATAAATATACTCGGCATTGCTGCGAGTACTTGCGTGCACCAGTAAAACATTGGTAGGTTTTCCGGCAACGGTAAATGTTAGCCGTATGGTTCTGGGTAACGATCGTAAAAAAGCTTTGTTAGCTTCGGTAACCGTTTGCTTGCTGTGGTTAATGGCGGTGTTGCGGGCATCGGTTTCATGCTGCGGGTGCTTGGCAATGGGTATTATGGGCTGGTCGAACGCCACACGCTCGTCATGGTTGCCCAGCAGGCAGGGTATGTTATGGCTTTTAATAACCTCTATAACCTCGTTGTTCCAGGGGGCAAAATCTACCAAATCGCCCAGGCAGTAAATGGTATCAATATTTTTGTTTTTAATATCGTTTAAAACTACGTTAAGTGCCGGCAGGTTGCCGTGTATATCGCTTATAATGGCTATGCTTTTCATTTTTTTATTTAGGGCAGCCGTTTTTTACGGCGTAATGTATTGTACAAAGTTACGGCATAGGTTTTTGTTATAAAAAAGGAGGTAACATAAAAATTAACTACATCGTTATACTAATAAATTATGATACTTTTGTAACGATAACCAACCACCAAATGAAACGCTTTTTACTGATTGTTACCACCTTACTATTTTTTTTAACCGGCTATAGCCAGTGCTGGCGCGTGCTGCAAAGTGGTAGTTCCCATACTGTTGCTATACGGGATGATGGCACGCTTTGGGCATGGGGGTTTAACATTAACGGGCAATTAGGCGACGGGACCACTACCGATAGTTATGTGCCAAAACAAATTGGTACAGATACCAGCTGGAAATCGCTGGCTGCCGGAACAGGGCATACAATAGCTATAAAAAACGACGGAAGCCTATGGCTTTGGGGTGGAATGATGGGCAATGTAACAACACCCACACGCATTGGCACAGATACTAACTGGGTGCAGGCCGCAGGGGGACTGGAAACATGTTTTGCTATAAAGGCCGATGGTTCGCTTTGGGCATGGGGAACTAATTATAATAACCTGTTAGGTCTGCCATCATCGGCCAATACCAACGGTAATTTAGTAGAAACGCCTACCCGTATAGGTAACGATAGCGATTGGTTGTTTGTAGACGCCGGATTATATTATGTATCTGCCATAAAAAAGAACGGTACGCTTTATACCTGGGGTACTGATGCAGATACTGATATTATTAGGACACCCACAAAAGTTGGTCAGGATTCTGATTGGGCATCTGTTGCGGTGGGATATGACCACTGGATAGGGCTAAAAACAAATGGCACCGTATGGGCGTGGGGCAATAACAGCGATGCGCAGTTTGGCAACGGAACCACCACAAGCAGTAAAACACCTGTACGGATAAATGCTGAAACCGACTGGGCACAGATAAAAGTAGGAATGAGAAATAGCTACTTTATTAAAAAAAATGGCACCTTATGGAGTAGCGGGCTTAACGACACCGGACAAATGGGTGTTGGCGATTTCGAAATGCACACTACAATTACACAAGTAGGTAAAGATGTTAACTGGGTAACGGTATCAGCAGAAAGGGTACAGGCTATGGGGTTAAAAAATGATAAATCTGCTTGGGTTTGGGGTGAAAACTATTATGGCGAGTTAGGCTTGGGTGATATTGGTATTCGTAACGTTACTCCTGCGCAAAAATTCCCTTCGCCCGTATTGCTATCCTGCCCGTGCGCCAGTACCCAAACCCCCGATTTTGTACTAAGCATTACTACCTGCCCGGGTGGCGCAACCCCGGTTTTAGCAACTACATCGCCTAATGGCATTAGTGGTATCTGGAACCCGCCAGTGGTAGACATGACCAAAAACGGCAGCTATGTTTTTACTCCAGATGCAGTTAAATTTCCGTGTGCTAAGCCGGTTACTGCTACGGTTACTATTGCTCCGCCACAGGCTCCGGTATTTGATAGTTTACCCACTACAGTATGCCAGGGTAGTACGGTTACGCTTCCGCAGGTGTCTGATAATAACTTTACCGGTATGTGGAATCCCTCTGCTATAAACACTACAGCTTTAGGTAAAACTACCTATACATTTACTCCTGATGCAGGCCAATGCGCCACTACTAATGGTTATAATATTGATATTACTGTTACGCCAACTGTTACGCCCAATTTTGCACCCATTGACCCGGTGTGCCTTAACGGCGATGTTCCGGTGCTGAAAGCTGTTTCGCCTAACGGGGTTACAGGTGTATGGTCGCCACAGGTAATAAGTAATACTACAAGTGCTAATTATACTTTTACCCCTACAGGCACAGGTTGTTTTGCAACACAAACGCTATATATAGATATTATACAACCTATAGAGCCCAATTTTGAAGATATAAAACTATGTACTGCCGTTAATACTATTTTAGAAACCACATCGCCTAACGGTATTGAGGGCACGTGGAATCCGCAGGCTATAGATGATAAAAAAAGCGGCCAGTATACCTTTACGCCGCTGCCGGGGCAATGTGCCACGCCAAAAACAATTACTGTTACCGTGCGTAATGAAGAGGGTAATTATTTTACCTACAAGGTTGACAATATAGAGAACCCTACCATTACGGCGGTTATACAAAATAAGGGTAACTATTTATTTAGGTTAGATGGTGGCGAATTTCAAACCAGTAATGTGTTTAGGAGTGTAAGTTCTGGCCTGCACGTTTTAGAAATTATGGATCTTGATAATTGTAATTATATTTATTTGTTCGATAATATTTTAATCATCAATTACCCTAAATATTTTACCCCAAATAAAGATGGCTCTCATGATTACTGGAACATACCCGACCTGAAGCCGTACCATTGCACCATTACTGTTTTCGACCGTTACGGCAAACTAATTACCCGTTTTGATAATTCTAAATTAGGCTGGGATGGTACTTATAACGGCAAACCACTACCTGCTACTGATTATTGGTTTCAGGCCGATTATAAAAAATATAGTGAAAGTAAGATGTTAAGCTTTAAAGCACATTTTTCGCTGGTGCGATAAGTTAATTCGAGCTTAATGTAGTGTGCTAATATAGTGCTAATTTGTACTTTCGTACCTCTAAAAAAACCTACTGCTTGAGCCAGCTTACTATTGCTACCCATCGACTTTTACTTATACCGTTTACCGCACATAGCTGCAGTGCCGTTTTAAATAACAATTTAAATGCGCTTGCCGCCCTGGGCTTACAACCCGGCAATGGTTACCCCGATGATGAAACCCTGCAAACCCTGCCGCGCATACTTATTAATTTGGGCAAAGTGCCGGAGCCATCGGGCTTTGAATCGTGGATGGTGGTTATTAAAGATACCAATACCATTATTGGCGATGTGGGTTTTAAAGGAATTCCTAACTCAACGGGAGCCATAGATATAGGTTACGGCCTTATTGCAACCGAACGCAAAAAAGGGTATGCGCACGAGGCTGTTGCAGGCCTTATTAAATGGGCATTTAGCCAGCCGCAGGTAAAGGTTATTACGGCGCGCAGCCTTACCGATAATATAGCATCGGCAAGGGTGCTGCAAAAACTATATTTTAATGCCGAGACAGAACATGATGGTATGTTGCACTGGCTGCTGCGTAAACCCGATGAGGTTGTAACCCGATATGTGCATAGGTAGGAGTAGAATGATTAACTTAATAAGTAGTTAATTAAAATTAATCTTTTATTAGGTTTATAATTAACTTAATAATTAACTCTCTTTGCTCAGGTAAACTTTGTGCTACCGCCAAGGCAAGCGCTACTAAGGCATTCTCATTAATTTTTTTTACCTTGTTTTTATCAAGATGCGCTTTATTTTGTTCTAAAAACCATACAAATATAAACGATCCAATTCTTTTATTTCCATCACTAAAAGCATGGCCTTTTATTATAGAGTAAAGTAACTGGGCAGCTTGTTCTTCTATAGTTGGGTAAGCCAGTTCACCAAAAACTGTTTGGGAAATGCTGCCTAATATTCCTTTAAATGAACTGTCTTTTTCATTTCCAAATAAGGGGCCTGCTTCGCTTTTGTTTATTAAGTTTTCTTTAAGTTTAGCTACGGCAAATTTTACATCGTCATAATTTATGACGTAAATAAGTTTGTCATTAAGCCTGTCTAAAGAAAGCTGTTCTGTGTCGTATTTATTTAAGAGTTCAAATGATTTAGAATATTGTGCAATAATCGATAGAAAACCATCAGTAATAAATTTTTGCGTTTCGAAAACGGCTTCATTTAACTGATTTACTTTATTTTCTAATTCAGCAATTTTTTCTGTTTTTGCTTTTAGTAAATCGTTGTTGATAGCATAGCCTTTTATAAGATAATCTTTTAATTTACTTGTTGCCCATTTTCTAAATTCGATGCCCACAGGAGATTTAATTCTATATCCAATTGAAATAACTACGTCTAAATTGTAAAGTGATATTTCTCTTTCTACTACTCTTGTGCCTTCATTTTGAACTTGGCGGAATTCCCGCCAAGTTGCATCTTTATTAAGTTCGCCCTCTTTGTATATATTTTTAATATGTTCACCAATAGTTCTTCTGGCTTTTCCAAACATATCCATTATTTGTTGTTCTGATACCCAAACAGTATCATGCTCACCATCTAATTGAATTTGAAATTCAGTATTGTTATTAGATGGTTTAAAAATAATTAACTCAGATGAATTTATATTTTCTTTCATGCTATATGTCTTTGCGCTGGATTAATAAAAACTTTTTTTACTAATGGTTTTATTTACATCAATCACGTAAAACAGGGCCTGTATATCGTTAAGGTGCAGTTTAAAATCAGTAAACTCGGGGCTGTCGTTAAGCGAGTGGCAGGTAATATAACCTTCCTCGGTATTATGCTCTACAATTTCTTTAAGCAGCGGCATTTTGCTTTGCGTGGTGTAAATTACCCAGTAAGGGAAATCACGAAAACGCAGTTTACCAGTCCAGTGGTGGCGTTGCAGCTCGCGCGTACTTACTACGCTGTTGCGGGTTATGGCATTGCTACTGCCATCATCCATACTGTCGCCATTTACCCGAAATGCCACATACCGGCCTTTTACAGGGTTATCTACCAAGATGCCGTGCTGACTTAAATCCATCAAAAAATCAGCATCCTGATAGGTGCTTAAAAAACCTGCCTGCACGTTAAATTCGGCCAGGGGCATAAGCATGTACAATTGCCCGTTAGGTAATTCTATAAAGCGGTTGCCATTTTTATTTTCAAACTCATCAGTCACGGTAACCAGTTGTTCGCCGGTTACTTTTTTATTTAACACAGCTTCAGGCGATAATACTTTGTTTAATATTTCACTTTTACTTTTAGGTATTGGCTTACCTTTTTCGTAATTTATAATGGTTTCACGGCTGGCACCTATAAGGTCGCCCAGTTCTTTTTGCGTTAAACCCAACTGCTCACGTTTTTGTTTTATCTCTAAAGCTTCCATAATCAATACTTTAAATAATTATCAGAATAAATTTCACTTCAAAGTGAAAAATTTAATCTGATTAATTTTGTAAAGTGGAATATTCCACATAAATTTGCATCATACTTCTACAAAGATATAACAATATGTGTAATAAACAACACTTGATCAAAGAAATAGTGCAATTGAATGCGATTAAAGCTTCATATAAGTACTTCTTAGGGTCAGAGCGTTCGATGTTTGAAGTGGAAAACACCACACAGGTGCAACACAACCTGTGTGTAATAAACCGCTCGTTACGAGATTTGTATAGAGAATTGAAAGAGGTTGAAAGTTATAATGTTGAAAGTTTAAAAGTTCTCGACAGAGGTAGCTTACACCAACCAAACCTAAACGCCGTTATGCTTTTTAATGCCGACCCAAGGTTTACACTAAGGGAGTGAAGCCCCCTAACCCCCAAAGGGGGAATAGCTGGCGCAATGTATATTAACAATAATATTTGTAGTAATAATATCCCCTAATCCGCTTAGTGCGAACATACAACTGGCGCGCATTGTATGTAATTCCCCCTTTGGGGGTTAGGGGGCTAATTTTAAAAAAAAATGACAATTACAGGAACAATTGAAAGCATTGAGTACCGCAACACCGCCGGACACGAAAAAAAAGTAGTAACGCTAATGCCTGATAGCAGGCAGAGGGCTTTTGTAGAATTTAGGGGCCGCCGTATGGATGATTTAGATGCCTTTAGAGAGAATGACGAGATACAGGTTGCCGTAACCTTAGAGGGTAAAATATCTAAAAACAGTGGTATACAATATAACAATTTAGTGGCACAATCTGTAACGGCGTGCTAGTTGTAATTTAAATATTATTGTAAGAGTAATCCTTAAAAACACACAATATTTTTAAAAGCAGTTGTTTTTAAATATCTGGTTTTTAAGCTCCGCGTTCATTGACATATTGAAATTTTACTATATTATTTATAGCAACTTAGCACTTATAATTGTTATTAAGCTGCTATAAATAGTGTAATTATGTTAAATATAAATATTATTAAAATTAATAAGTTAAAAATTAACTTAAATAAAACGTTATAGTTGACAATGTTAAAAAAATCACAAAATGTTATAAAACAATTAGTTATGTGTTTTATGGCATTTGCGGTAGTTATAAAGTAAATAATTTATGGGCTATTGCTTGCATATTAAGCGTTTTACGGGGGTTGACTATTCATTTATAATGTGTTTATTTTGCACTCAAATAGCTAAAATTTAACACCTCGTAATGGGTGCGGTTTTGCTATTAAACCAAAATCATACCATTCGCACATGAAAAAAATTAATGCTGTAAACACAAAAAACAAGGCCTTAATAAGCCTTAAAAAAACGTTTTTTATTGCAGCCTTCGCACTCGCAACAACTGGGGCTTTTGCACAAGGTTTTGATGATGATGTTAACGATGAAGTTCCTGCACCAATAGGTGGTACAAATGTAGCCCTTGGGGCGGCACTGCTACTGGGTGGGTATTTTTGTTTTAAAGGAAAAGTAAACAACCAAAAAGCGTAATTATTAACATTAGGGCACAAGCCTCCTCATTAATATGAAAAAAAATTATTTATTACTCATAATGTTATTCATTGGCTTTTTTGCCAATGCACAGGTACAGGTAACGCAAATTTATACGGATTATAATGGTTTCTGGACTTCAAGCTATACAAACATAAATAGCGTTAAGCCAGATTTGCAGCACAACCTGCTGGCATTTAAAACCAGTAACGGTACGGTATATTCTACCGGTGTAAATAATGCCAAGCTTACAGAAAATGGTGTAACAGGGTTTCAAACTACAAAGTTTCGTGCGCTGCCTATATTATCTGTACCGCTTACCAGCGCAAGCAGTTCTTACTTTAGGGCTACTGGCGCTTTAGCAGATGGATCTGCCAGTACAGCTGTAACAGGTAGTTTGCCTGCAATTACAACAGGCGAGCAAAAAGCATCGTTACTTACAGATGGTGTTCAGGGCCTTGGCCTTGGGTCTGGCCTTGCTAATTTACCAACTACCACCCCGCTTGAGTTTAACTTAAGTGCTGCGGGAATTACACAAAGCAATATAGGCGATGGCGTGCCAGATATTTTAGTAAGCCAGATTGCAACGCCGGATAGTAGTTTTGACCAGATGTATTTTGTAGATGTAAATGGTGCTACAGTAGGTACTGTACTTTCTATAAGCATGAATAATAATGCTACTAACCCTATTTTGGGTAACTGGCAGGTAGACTTTTTTAATAACGATGGTACAGGTGCCACCGGTTTTGTAAATGTGCCAAGAGAAATGAGGTTTTTTACTGCCGATCTTTCTCAGTTTGGTATCACTACAGCTAATGCAGCCAGCGCACGTAAACTTATTTACAAACCGGGCGGAACATCAGACCCTGCTTTCCTGGCCTTTAACGAGCCATCTGTAGGTGTATCGGCTAAACTAGCTATTGCAACACAGCCAACAACTACTAACTGTAATGGTACAATGCCAAGTAATTTTACAGTTCAGCTGCAAGATACTTTTGGGTATAGTGTGCCACAGGCAGGTTATACTATTACAGCATCTATGTACAGTGGCCCAGGCCAGCTTTTAGGTACACTTACTGCTGTTACAGATGCTACCGGTCTTGCTACTTTTAGTACTTTACAGTTTGAAGTAGGTGGCGATCACCGTATACAGTTTAATTCTAGCAGTCTTGCTCCTGCTATTACGGCTAATATTGCAGGCCCTACTGGCTGTGCCGATAATATATGGACAGGTAATGTTAACACGGCCTGGAACAATACCGGTAACTGGCAAACGGCATCTATACCTAATGCTAATAACAACGTAACTATACCTGCAGACAGAACTAACTACCCGGTACTTACGGCTAATGCCGGTGCTAAAAACCTTATATTAGGCGCAGGTGCTACCGTTAACCTTAACGGTTACTTGTTTACTATTAAAGGTAACATTACTAAAGATGCTACTGCAAGTATAAGTGGTGCTACTGCGGGGTCAGAACTTTACATGTCGGGTACGGCAGCGCAAACTATTCCGTCAGGATTTATAAACGGTTACCTGTACAACTTTACATCAGATAATGCTGCGGGTGTAACCACTAATGCAGTTATGTTTGTAACAAATGTTGTAAAAGTAAACAGTGGTAACTTTGCTACAAACGGTAACTTAACCCTTGTATGTAGTTTTGCTCCGCATAAAACAGCACAAATAGGTGTTATGGGCGGTACAATTACAGGTAATGTAACTACAGAGCAGTGCTACCCGGCACGCCGTGCTTACAGGTTGCTTACATCGGCCGTTACAACAGCCACAAGCATACATGAAAACTGGCAGGAAGCGGCTAACGGATGGTCTAATGACCCTAACCCGGGCTATGGTACACATATTACAGGCACAACGTCTGACCAGACAAATGGTTTCGACTATCAGCCATCGGGCGCAGCATCTATGTTTACCTTTAACAATGGTACACAAGCATGGGCAGGTATAGCAAATACCGATGTTAACAAACTAACAGCAGGTGCGCCTTACAGGCTTATGATTCGTGGCTCAAGGAGTACCGATATTACTAAAAATGCTGCTACGCCATCTAACACTAAATTGCGTGCTACCGGTACAATTGTACAAGGTACGGTAAGTGTAAGTGGTTTATCGGCTACAGCCAATAATGTAAACTTTGTAGGTAACCCATACCAGTCTATTGTAGATATGACTAAAGTAATGGGCGCGGCTACAAACCTTGGTAACTTTTACACCGTTTGGGATCCAACACTTGGTGGTGCCCCTACAGTAGGCCAGGCCGGTGGCCGTGGTGCTTTTGTAACCATTCAGGCAGCAAGCGGCGTGTCAAGCAACACTACGTCATCTGCAGCAACAAAATACCTTCAGCCTAACCAGGCATTTTTTGTAACCTCTACAGGTGGTACACCTGTACTTACATTTAACGAAACAGATAAAGCGCCAGATGCTGGCCACACAGGTGTTTACAAAACAGCAGCTCAGTCTAACATAGATCTTGCCTTATTTACACAAGATGCTTATGATGCACATGCAACAGCAAGCGATGCTTTAAAAGTACTATTTGATGGTGCTTACAGTAATGATGTTGATGCTAACGATGCCAGCAAATTTATAAATCTTGATGAAAACCTTTCTCGTGCTAATAACGATGTTAAACTTGCTATCGAATCGAGAAACCAACCGGTTGATGGCGAAGAGTTACCGCTATCGCTTACACAATACCGTTACAACAATTATGTATTTGTAGCTACTGTAGGTAATTTTGATGGTGTAGATGTTTTCCTGAAAGACAACTACCTTAACAAAACTACAAGGCTAAACCAAAATGCCGAAACCATAGTGCAGTTTAGTAAAGATGATGCCATTGCAGCAAGTACAGATGCTGCAAGGTTTACCATACTGTTTAAACAAACAGCCCTTGGTATAGATAACCCTGTAACAGCTAAAACAGGCTTTACAGTATACCCTAACCCGGCTAATGGCGCAGAAGTATATGTAAACACTAATGCTAATTATGCATCGGCAAAAGTAGCAGTGTACAACACTCTAGGGCAACAGGTACTAAGTACAAACCAAAACTTTAGTGCAAACAGTCAGCTTAAGCTTAATGTAAGCGCACTACAGGCAGGTATGTATGTAGTAAAAGTTGTTACTAACAATGGTGCAGAATTTACTGCTAAGCTAATTAAAGAATAAGCTATAGCTTACATATTTATAATTATTAAGAAGGCACCGCATAACGCGGTGCTTTTTTTATGCGATTGTTTGGGAGATTTTTATTACCGGGATTTGTCATTCTGAGCGAAGCGCAGCGTAGTCGAAGAATCTCTTATGTAGAGATGCTTCCTTCGTCAGCATGACAGCCGCTTTGAGTGCAGCTGCTCCCCTCTCCTTTGGAGAGGGGCTGGGGGAGAGGATTCATTCAAATGTAAATAATATACTAAGAAACCACCCCGGCTTTCAGCCACCCCTCAAGAGGGGAATGCTTACTCATGTTATGCAGCTGCTCCCCTCTCCAAAGGAGAGGGGCTGGGGGAAAGGCCATCATCAACCAAAACTTTAAGACTTGACGACTTTCAATCTTCAATATTTCAATTCTTAAATCTTTAAATTGAATTAAAATGAACTACAAAATCAAAGGCATTATAACCGCCATAGGCGATGTAAAAACCACCAAATTAGGCACCGCAGTACAGCAACTGCATTTTGAACAAGAAACCGGCAGGTTGTTTTACCCGTCGGCACTGGGCACTAAAATAGAGATATTGTCCGACTTTTTGCCCGGCGATGTAGCCGAGCTGGAGTTTCATATTTCGGGGTCGAAAGGCACGTACAACAACGTGATTATCGATAACTTAGTAAGGGTGTAAATGGCGTTAAATAACCAGCCCTACCTGCCGCTGTATGTAGATGACTGGATGAATAACACCAAATTAAAAATGTGCTGTGCGGCGGCACATGGTGTTATGATAACAGTTATGTGCATTATGCACAAAGAGCCCCAATATGGTACAATGTTGCTTAAGCAAAAGTTTAAGCAAACAGATAAGCAAATTCGAAATTTTGCTTTACAAATTGCTAAGCTAAGCAACTTTGAATTTGCTGAAATAGAAAAACCATTACAGGAATTAATAGCAGAAGGTATTTTAAAATTAGATGCAGATAAATTAACCAGCCCAAGGATGGCAAGAGATTATGATGTATCAGAAAAGCGTGCTAATGCTGGGCGTAATGGTGGTATTTCTACTAAAAATAAAAAGCTTGCTACTGTAAATAACAAAGCAAATAGTAAGGCAAAAGATAAAGCAAACATTCTATCAAAAGACGAAGCAAACACTGTAATTGAAATTGAAGATGAAAATGTAACTGTAAATACAAATGAAAAAGGAAAAGAGGGTTCGGGAGAAAAACCAAACGTAGCTAACTCCCCTCTCCTTGGGAAAGGGTTTGGGGGTGAGGAAAGTTTCCAGGTAATTCATCCCTTTGCCTCAACCACATTCGCAACCCAGTGGATGGCATGGAAACGTTACCGTGCCACCGAACACAACTTTAGCTACCGCAGTGCCGAAAGCGAGCAGGCCGCCCTGGCCGAACTGGGTACACTGGCAAACGGCACCGAAACTACTGCCATAGCCATACTGCACCAAAGCATGGGCAAGGGCTGGAAAGGATTTTTTGAACTGAAACAAGATGCAACAAAACCAGCTGCCGGCAAAGGCAAAGTGCGCTATAGCGACGATTTCAAACGAAAAATTGCTAGCCGTTTACAGTCCCGCTAACTGCATGCGCCACGCCGGCAAACTCACCACCGTTAGCCTTGCCATGAACACCGCCGCGCCCACCCTTGCCGTCCTGCACCGCGAAAAAGGTAAAGATTTTGCCATAGGCCTCACCATGGGTGGCTTGTGTACCTAAACGATATACTAAACCTTAACAAACCCATGACCGAAGACCAGATAGACCTTTGTGCCACCGAAGTAATCGACCAATACGGCTCCCTTAAAATGAGCGACCTTACGTTCCTGTTCCGAAAAATAATAGCGGGTCAGTACGGCGAGTTTTACGAAAGCTTAACCATACAAAAGGTGCTTACGTTTTTTCGACAGTATTTCGATGAGCGTTGCGCCACCGCCGAACTGGAGTCGATTCGCTCCCACGCTGATTTTGCCAGTAACGACGAGTTTAACTACAGCAAAAACCTGCGGCGCATTTGGGGCGGGAAGAGTAGGAGGGGGTTAGAGACGTAGCATGCTACTTCTGTACAGTAGACAGTCGCGGTTTGCAGGAGCCTGTCATTGCGAGGGAGGCATGACCGCGGCAATCAATTGAGTAATAAAGTTAAAAAACCTATAAAGAAACCACCTGTACCGGAAACAGGTTCTTATAAAGTTAATAGCGGCATGCTATTTGAAACGTTCAAATTATGTTATGACAATAAGTTACGTTGTTAACTAAATTTAAATTAATGTTAAAAACTTTTTAAAAATAGTATGTAGGTTTAAAAAAAAGTCTACTTTTGCACTTGAGTTCATTTCTCATTTGAGAAAAGGAAATCGGAAAACGCAAGCCTAGATGCTCTGCGTTTTTTGCTTTTTATAATGTTTCTTCTATTCTCCGTTTATACTTTTTCAAGATCTTATCTCTTTGAGCATCCTTTCCTTGCAAGTAATAAGCAGTTAATAAAAAATAGATAGTATTATTATGTTTTGGTTCTAATACAATAACATATCTTTCATCCATATCATAAATATAAGTTCTAAAACCCTCAGGTTCTTTAACAGTAAAGTATAACATCGAATTTCCTTTTTTTTGCTCAATATGATGTTTTACCCAATGTAATCTTTGTGAACGATGTATGTCAAAATCACGATGTCTAGTTTTAGGGTCAGTGATTACAGTAGTTAAATGTCTGTAGAGAGTCTCCATTTCAACTCTACCATCTTCAGGAGTAGGAGTAATTTTTTTATTCCTAAAGTTAAAATGTGCATTATTAGCTATATCTCTATCAAATATACCTTTTAAGGAACTTTCGCGTTGTTGTAATGGTAGGCCTGAAATGTCAAGCAACTCATTATATCTTTTGAGTAAATTTAACGGCATACTATCTTAGTTCTATAAAAAATAAATTCATCTTATTGGAATAATTTGTTCTCATTAATTCATCATTACAATGAGACTTAATTTTTTCAATTATTTGAACTTTTGCGGCATTAAGTTTTTTTTCATCATTATGTAGGTATGATATAGCACCCATCATAAAATCTGCAATTTGCATTAGAAGGCTTTCATGTGATCTTATATTTTGCACGTTTCTAAACACTCCAAATTTTGTGTTAAGAATATTTTTCAACTTATTTACTTTATAAGCACTGAGCGTATCTTTAATATCAAGATATACATTATAGTTATATACGCTACTTATATTATGATTTAGTAAGCGATAATACATTTTATAATAAAAATCATCATATGTTTGGCTAAATGCATCATTATTTATTTTTGCTTTTTTCACTCCGATAGCCCTAAACTGCAAATCAGTATTAAAAAAATAATCCACCAAATCTAAATAAAACCTCAGTTTAGATTTTGAAACTTTTGACCATTTAATTTCAGCGTAGAAATTATGTTTAACTTTTAGTTCTTTTACCTGTTCTGTATGAAATTTAACTTGGTTGTAGGCGCTACTAATAGATCCCAAGAACATATATGGCTTATGGTCGTTTTCTATATGACAACTTTCGTCGCAATAAATATTAAAAGTTTTATTCATTTAAGGGTATTTAAAATTCAAATATAATACAATTGTAACAGCAATGACAATTTTACTAGGTTTCATACATAACTACTTGATAATTAATAGTTTTACTTGAGGCTTTTTCTTTACCTCTTTGATTCCTTAATAATAAGGTAGATCATCACTAAAATTCCAATTTCCATATTCTAACTGTTTATATTATTTCAGCGAAAGTAAACCAACCCTAAAGTTTAAATGGTAAACATTATTACCTAATTCCAATATTTCCACACCCACCAATAAATGAAACAAGAAGCAGCATCTGCTTCCGTAGTCATAAAAAATAAGCGCGGTGCGCAGTATGCAGAGCGGTATCCGCTCGATGCTTTTAAGCTGTGCCTGCTGGGCGCAACCGATGCCGATTTAGCAGTGCACTTTGGCGTATGCCGGTCTACCCTAACCAACTGGAAAAAAACCTACCCTGATTTTGCCGAGGCACTATCGCAGGGCAAAAAGCAGGCCGATATGGAAGTGGCAGCATCGTTGTACCAAGCCACGCTCGATAGGTTTATAACCACCAAGCAGGCCATAAAGTGCAAAGAAATTTATTATGACGAAAACGGAAAACGCGTTGAAAAAGAACGCATAGAAATTGTTGAGGTCGAAAAACATATTCCGGCCGACTTTAGGAGTCAGCAGTTTTGGCTGCGCAACCGCAACCCCAAACAGTGGAACGAAAAGTATGACGACGACGACCATGATAAACCCGGCGGTGTAACGCTAAATTTGGGCTTCGGCCAAAACCCGGATACCGATGCAACTGCTTATTAAACAGGAACACGCCATTTTTTACCTTAAAGATTCCGTGACCGAAGAAGTACTATATGGCGGTGCGGCAGGCGGCGGAAAGTCGGCTTTGGGTTGCCTTTGGCTAATCGAAATGTGCCAGAAATATCCCGGTACGCGCTGGCTCATGGGGCGTAGCAAACTCAAAACCCTGAAGGAAACTACCCTTAACACCTTCTTCGAACTCGCAACCATGCTTCGGTTAAAAGGGCAGTTTACGTATCGGTCTACAGAGCATATAATACTGTTTAAAAACGGCAGCGAAATTCTGCTTAAAGACCTTTTTCATTATCCGTCTGACCCTAATTTTGACAGCCTTGGTTCGCTCGAAATCAGTGGTGCGTTTATAGACGAATGCAACCAGGTAGCCTATCATGCCTGGCAAATTGTAAAAAGCCGGATTCGCTACAAGCTTACCCAGTACAAGCTCACCCCAAAAATGCTGGGTAGTTGCAACCCCTCTAAAAACTGGACGTACAAAGAGTTTTACAAACCGCACCGCGATACAAGTTTACCGCTGTACCGTAAGTTTATTCAAAGTCTGCCGACCGATAATCCGTACCTGCATCCTACCTATTTGCAGTCGCTGTTACGGCTCGATAAAAACAGCCGGGAACGTTTGTATTTTGGCAATTGGGAATACGACGACGATCCTGCAACGCTGATAGACAACGACAGCATTGCCGACTATTTTAACCCAACACACCTTACACCGCAGGGGCTTAAATTTATGACTATAGATGTTGCCCGTAAAGGCCGCGACAAAACGGTGTTTCGCATTTGGCACGGCTGGGTGTGTATTGCCCGCGAAAGCATTGCCAAAAGCGGACTCGACCATGTGGTGGGCAGGGCTAAAATACTGCAAACCCGCTACAACATTGCCCTCTCTAACATTGTGGCTGATGAAGATGGTGTGGGCGGCGGTGTGGTCGACTTTTTAAAATGCAAGGGTTTTGTAAATAACTCCTCTCCGCTCGAAATGCTGGAAGGCAACATGTATGTTAAGCCCAATTATGACAATCTTAAAAGTCAGTGCAGTATTAAAATGGCAGAGATGATAACCAACAAACTGGCCGGAGAAATCTGCGATAATGATACCGTTAAGCAAACCACTGCCGAAGAAATGGAGCAGGTAAAACTTAAAGATATCGACAAAGATGGCCGACAGGGAATAATAGCCAAAGACCGTATTAAGGAGCTTATTGGCCGCAGCCCCGATGAGTGGGATAGCATCATGATGCGCTACTGGTTCGCCCTGCGCAAAAGTTATAACGCACGGGTTAGGGTGGGAGTGCAGTGATCAGTTTACAGTCGCAGTGTTCAGTAATTAGTGTTCAGTCGCAGTTTACAGGAGCCTGTCATTGCGAGGGAGGCACGACCGCGGCAATCTAAAATATAAAAGATTGCTTCGTTCCTCGCAATGACGTTACGTGAAGAAATCTGCTAATAACATAACCGTGGCATTCCCCTCTTGAGGGAAATGCTCACTCGGCTATGCCACTTAATATTTAAAAATCCGCGCTTATTCGCCCAATCCGCGGAATCCGCGTTCCAATACTATCCATCAACCGGCAACTATCAACCGATAACTAAAATGAAAAACCTAACCTTAAAACAATATACCGCCTTAAAAGATACCTCCCAATACGACGCTATACTAACCCACTTAAAACCCAAAAATAACTTCGGCGGATGCCAAATGAATATTAGTCTGATGCCGTATGCAAATGTAAAATACTGCATACGGCTGTTGCCAAAGGTAAACAGTTGGGAAGGTGTGGAACAATTATTCCAAATATGTTTTGATGTATCTGATAAGGCTTTTTGGAACACCAGAATAATCGATTACTTCAGCGCACGAAAGTTCATGATTGCCGAATTTGAGCGTGTTATTACTACCGAAAGCAAACTGCTCGCTACCCAAAGTACCGATAATCATTTATGGGAAATGGCCGGTGCCGATAAACTTAAACCCTACAGCGACACGCTTCCGCTGCTGCAACTGGGCAAGTTGTTAGGTCAGTACCCTTTTGATCTGGGTCGTAAACCCTACAGCGAAATCTTTAACCTGCTTGCTCAAACCAAAATGCAAAATGAGGTAGAAGCAGCGTATCAGAAACTGAGCAGGGGGTAGTTTGCAGTGTTCAGTCGCAGTATTCAGTTTATCTATTTCGACGAAGCGTATTGCTGGAATCGGCACGAGTGAAGCTGGTTCCCCTCTTGAGAGGGGTTAGGGGTGTGTGATTTTATCAATCGTAGCATCCACTCTGTGAATTTTTGTTTCTTTTGTCTTGAAACAAAAGAAACAAAAAATTCAAGGCTCTAACTTCTTATACTACAAAACAGAATCTTCGGCTAAAAGATTTGAACTTGCTTCGCTTCAAACAGCAAATCTTTCTTAACGCCTCAACTTCTGTTTTGCTAACGCAACAAAGTTTAAGGCCTTAGCTTCGCTCGACTCTGCTCACTTAATCCTTAATCCGCGTTCCAAAAACCTTCAACTTTTAAACCTTCAACCTTCAAACAAAAAATGAAAGACATAGTACGCATTCTGCAAGACATTGCGGCCAGTAAAAACCTGGAATACCACTACGGTAAAAAGGCAGCGCTTAACCTGCTCGACGGGGCTTTGGAACCCGATAAAATATTTCTATTACACGAGTTTACCAATCGTAAAAGCGAGTACAACAGCAGCGGTACAAAAATAATATCGGTTACTTACGAGGGAAAGTTTTTCCTTGTAAAACACGCCGATTACGATCAGCAGTATTTCGCCGAGCGTGCCACCGAAGAAACCTCTAAATACACTACTAATATTGAGCCGTTACTTCAGGTTTTTGGCAGTATTGGCAACAGCCTTGCCTGCCTGGATGCCGAGGTTACCCAATGGGATAATATAGATGTTACCGATGCGCTCGATGCTAATATGGATGGCCTGTTATGCAGTTACAAAATTCGAATACCTGCTAATTATGAGTAGCGTTACCGAACTTTTAGCAGCCGAATTTGAACTGCTTAAAGCAGACGTTATTGCTAAGTATGAGGCATCGGGTATGGATGCATCTGGCAATTGGGCAGATACTGTCGAGGTACAGGCTACGCCTAATGGGTACAGTATTACCGCCGCCGATTATATTAACGGCCGTGGCCCGGGCAAGCCTCCGCCAAGCGAAGCTATAGAAGCCTGGATTAAACGAAAGGGCATAGCTGCCAAGCTCGAAAAAGGCATGAGCATACAAAGCCTGGCTTATTTAATTGCCCGCAAAATAGGCCGCGAAGGCTGGCAGCCCAAACCGGGTAGCGAGAATATTACAAATGCTGTGGTAACACCACAGCGCATACAGCAAATACTTGATAAAGTGGGCGAGGTTTACATTACCGAATTTACCACCCAAATTGTTAACCTTTTAAAACCCACAGCATGATAGTATTTACTAAAGATATTAACGCGCAAAAGCTGCGCATGGCTTATAATAACGATGTGATTAGGTTTAAAAGCAACATAGTTACGCCGGGCATATATTGCGATGTTGCCATTGGTACAGATGTTGCCGTGCGGCTATACCCAGACCCGCAGGGTATGTTCTTTTTTAATTTTAAACCGTATGCATCGGCACTCATTAATACTAAAAATTTTGAAGATACCTTAGCGCCCACCCTTACCGCCGGCAGTTCGCGCAGTTTTGTGTACAGTGCCGCAAGCAGTGTGTTTATGCAGCGCAAAGTTACATTAACCATTACCCTTGGCGACCTCGCTACAGATACCGGCACCTACACACTATCGTGGCTGGCAGGTGTGCAGCAATGGGATAACGCACCCGGTTATACCGTTAACGATTTACTGGTGTTATCGCCACCCAGCAAAAACGCTGCCGACAGTTATTTTTTAAAATACTGGCAGGGTTACCCGTTTGATATCTCTGTTTTTACGACAGAAACTACCGTAAAATTATATAACCAAACCAACTTGCTTTCGCAGCAATTTACCCTAACGGGTAATGGCGACCGTATTGTTTTTAGCGATGGCCGTACCGATGAAACGCTGGAAGATATATTGCCCCTTGCCGAAGGTTTTAACACGCTGCGGCTGGTGCATAAAAAGTCAAAATTTAATCCGGTTTTAGATATTGGTATTACACCCTGGGTAGGCCGCAGCACAGTAACTTTGGGTACTAGTAGTACACTTACTACAACTACAACTGCTGCAACAACTGCATTAACAACTACAAGCAGTACTGCCCTTGCCACTAACGTTGGCGCAACTGCCAGTCTCGATACCAGTGTTTTTTCGCTTTTGGTAGAAGTATCTAAATACATTACGCTACATAAAGTGCCTTACCAGTGCGGGGTATATTTAAAGTGGCTCAACACGCTGGGCGGTTATAGTTACTGGCTGTTTGAAGATACTTATAGCATAGACCGCAGTACCAAGCAACTGGGCGAAATAGACCATAATAATGCTAACCTTGAAGACAGCTACGGCCGAACGATTCAGATAGGGAAAGAGAGTCAGGATACCCTGAAAATTGTGGCCGAAATGCTAACCCCGCAAGAGCGTACCATGGTGGAAGGAATACTCGACAGCCCTAAAATTTACCTGTTTACGGGCAAGCCTTTTTCTAAAAACACCAACCGCGACTGGCTGGAGGTGGTACTTAAAACAACAAGTGCCCGGCTTAAAAATCCACGCCAGCCACTTACTACTTTTAACTTTGATATCGAACTGCCTACGAGGTTTGCGCAAACTTTGTAATTTCAGATTTCAGAATTTAGAAACCACCCCGGCTTTCAGCCACCCCTCCAAAGGAGGGGAATACCACCATTGCTTTTACTCATGCTGAATTAGGTTTGAGTGAGCATTCCCCTCTTGAGGGGTGCCCGCAGGGCGGGGTGGTTATTAAAGTAACTGTAGCATATACGTAGCATTGCTACGTATCTACAAGATTTCCTCCAAAAACAACCTCCTTTGGCACTTATATTATACATCAACGGGCAACTTACAGATCTTGCCTCCGGGCAGGTAATTGCCCAAACCAAGCAGGTTAACGACCTTAACAGCCTCGATAACCGGCAAACCAATTATACAAATAAATTCAACCTGCCTAAAACGGCAAACAATGTGCGCATCATGAACTTTTTAACGGTAACGGGCAACCAGTCGGCCGTACCGTACCAGCAAAACAGTTGCAGTTTATACAGCGAAACCGGCGAATGTTTTGTGTACAATGGCTGGGCTGTTGTTACCGATGGTGGCGATGATTATGAGGTAGTAGTATACGACGGTATTATAGACCTGTACAAAAAAATAGAAAACCAAACAATGGCATCATTAGGGCTTGACGAACTGCAGCATGTAAAAAACTTTGCATCTATTAAAGATTCCTGGAATGAATTGCCAATGCTACCGTACCGCTACATACTGGCCGATTATAATGGCAGTAACGGGGCGGTAAACGCAATGCCGGTGCCAGAAGTTAATATCGATTATTTAATACCATCAGTCAACGTGGCATGGCTGTGGGAAAAAATTTTTAGCAAGTATGGGTTTCAGCCGCCGCTTGGCGAAGTTTTTAAAACAGACGATTTTAAAAACCTCTGGATGACGTACCCTAAAGGTGTGCCTACCGCAGATGAGGGTACCGATGTGTTTACGGCTAAAAACTATTCGTATTTTAACGACCCGGCAAACTCTAAAAAAGATCCTAACTGGCGCACGCTTATTGCAAAATATACTGCCCCTTTTACCGCTAACACCGCAATGGTAACGCCCGATGTTAATGGTGGTTATATTCAAATTAAAGAGCCCGGTTATTATCAGTTTTATGTAAGCGGCAGTATAGATATTAAAGAGGCGTATGATATTTTTATGTGTACCAATGTGTATACAGCAACAAAATCCGATGATGCGGGGCTTAACAGCATTATACCTACTAACATACTTAAAGTTAACCAGCAGCCCGGCGACGATTTTGATGTGCAAACCGGTGTTTTAAAACTTAATGCAGGTGCACGTTTGTGGCTTTTGTTTAGGCACACGCACCACTCCCGCAACGGGTCGGTTAGGTTTACAGGCGATCGCAAATGGAATATTGAAGTTTCGCTTAAAAAAATAGAGCTTACCACGCTTGATTTTGCTACTGCTTTTGCCGATTTTTCTATTCGCGATTTTATGCAGGAAATTGTACAGCGTTTTGGCCTTACCATGTATAAAAATAAGTACGAGCCTAAGTACGAATTTCTTACCCTTAAAGAGCAAATAACCACGCCGCAGGTGCAAAACTGGAGTGGTAAATTTGGCAAAAAAATATCCGAAAATTATATTTACGGCAGCTATGCCCAGCGCAACTGGTTTAGGTATGCCTATAATGATAAAGAAAGTACGTACAACGATTTTTATATAGATGTTACTAATGTAAACCTGCCCGATAGCCGCGATGTTATAAAAAGTAAAATTTATAGCCCAGATAATCAAACCGTTAAATACTTAAACCAAACCGGCAATGTGTACCGCCTTTGGGATAAAGAGGCCGTTGAAGACCCACAGGAGGGCGAGCCACCCGTTAACTATAAACCCCTCGATAAACGTTATTATTTTTTACGGGCACAGCAAAAAATACAAAATGTAAAGTTAACATCGGGACAAATACAACAAAGCGAAACGGCTACCAGTGTTTGGGTAGAAACCTTTAACGGGCTCTCGTTTGAGGAAATTTTGCAAAATTATTACCTGCCCCTTCAACAGGTACTTAGCAATGCCATTATTGTAAATGCAGAGCTGTGGTTAACCGATACCGATGTTGTTAATTTCGATTTCCGCAAGCTGTATTATATAGAGCAGCTATCGGGCTATTTTATAATGAATAAAATAAACGGTTATGTGCCGGGCAAGGTAACAAAGTGCGAGCTGGTAAAGGTGCTGTATACCGCACCGTGGGTAGAGGCTCCGCAAATAACTATCGATGTGGTTACCCAGTTTATAGGCAGCTATACCTACAATGTTTTTTTTACTGCAAAAAATGTAACGCTCCCGGCAGGTGTGGGCTTAACCTATATGGCAAGTACAAACAGCACCACGTGGAATACCGTTGCCACCCTAACAGGCACAACAGGCCCTGTACATATAACGGCTGCAAACTCTGATTATTTGTACTGGCGCATAACCTGCCCGGCACTTGGGCTAACCAGTAACACGTATTCATACTAAGCCTTCAAAAATATTTAATTGTAATTGTACTTAAATGGCAAACCAAAAAATAGTATTGGCAGAGCTCGATCTTGATGCTAAAGCGTTGCTTAAAGCCGCTACCGATGCTAAAGATGCAATAATAAAGCTAACCAAGGAAATTGAAGCGTGCAAACAGGCAGGAGCCGATTTTTCTAAACTGCAAAGGCAGCTCGAAAATGTAACCAGTGCTTACGAGGCACAAGAGCAGGCCATAACTGTAAACATACAGGTAAACCAAACACTTATTGCCCAGCAAAACAACCTAACCCTTGCGCAGCAAAATACCGTAGTAGCAGTGCAGGAGGTAACCACAGCGGTAAAGGCACAGGGCAAAACTTTTGATGATTATAAAGAGCAGATAAACGATGCCTTAAATTCTATTAATATATTTAATGGCGGTTGGAGTGCCTTAAAACAGCGAGCGGCAGATGCGGGTAGCTGGGGTGGATTATTTACATCGGCACTGGGCGGTGTTACCCAGGGGCTAAAAGGTATGGGTCAGGCAATTATGACAAACCCACTGGGGCTGCTATTACAACTTGTAACACCTATTATTGAGCAGCTTAAAAACTTTGCCCCGCTTACAAACGCGGTAGAGCAGGCTATGGCAGCCCTTAGTCCGGTTATCGATTTGGTTACGGCTCCCATTAAGCTATTGGCCGAAGGAATAACGTGGGTTGTAAAAGGTTTTGCAGAACTTGTTGGCGGAATGAGCAATAGTGCGGGCGAAGCGCTAAAACTTACACAGGCACAGCAACAACTTACCACACAAATGGCAAGGCAGGAAAGCGCTAACGAAAAAGCGAAACAGCAAACCGATGAACTTATTAAAAAATCGCAAGACCATACCCTTAGTGAACAGGAGCGTATTGAAAAGATAAAAGAGGCAACCAGTGTTCAGCTAAAAAATTATAACGAGCGCAAGGCTATTGCCGATAAAACTTTTACTATTGAAGAGGCTAAGCTGGCCCAGGCAAAAAACCTGTCAGATCAGGAACTGGAAATACTTAGCAATGGTACCGATGCCCAGGTTAATAAACTAATGAATACCAAAAACATTAATAAGGAGGAGCTGGATGTATATGAAAAAGCCAAGGTTGAAAAAATGCGCATTGCTACCGAGGAAGAGGATATAAAAGAAAGTCAGGCAAATGCTATAAAGAGCATTACAGATGAACTTATTAAAAAATCGGAAGACCAGACTTTGAGTGAAAAAGAAAGGATAGCGGCTTTACAGCAGGCTCATGATATTGAAAGTGGCCTTTTAAATAAACGCAAAACCGAAGCCGAAACCAGTTATAATATTACACTGGCCTATGCTTTAAAAGCTCAGGGAGTAAGTGACGATGAAATTGCACAGGTTATAAAACAGGGCGACAGTTATAAAAATAAGGCTCAGCTTATTAAGCTGCTCTCGGCAAATCAGTTAAAAAGCCTGGAAGAGGCAAACATGAAAAGGAAAGCCATAGGCGACGAAGAGATAAAGCTTAATACAACCCTGCAAACGGGGCTTACTAAAATACACGATGATGAAACATCAAAGCGTAATGCTACCGCTAAAAAAAACATGGATGATGCCATTACCAAACAAAAGCAACTGCTCGATTTGTATGCCGCCCAGGGGCATGCGGGTGCAAAAACGTTGCAGGAACAGTTAGCTTTTGAAGAAACCTTTGCAGCAAAATCTATAGCGTTGCTTAAAAAGGAGCTGGCGGCTAAAAAAATAAGTTTTATAGAATACAATACACAACTACAGGGCATAAAAAGTACGCAGCTTAAAAACCAGGCACAGTTGGATATTGATTTTGGCAAGGCGCAGCTTGATTTATGGGTACAGCAAAATAAAAGCAGGCTCGATGGGGTAGATAAACTTACTGTAGATATTATAGCCACCGAGAACGGTAGGCTTACTGATTTACACGCCATGCAGCTTAAGCAGCTTGCTCTGGAAAAAGGGGTAGATGTACAAAAGGTGATTAATAATAAAGATAAAATTGAAACCCTTAGCCTAAATGAGCAGCAATTTTATGTAAGTATGTTGCAGCTCGATGAGCAGTTTAAAAATAGTATTGATGCTAATAATAAGGCATCGGATGCAATAGAAAATAAAGATGCAGAAGATAAAAAAACCAGGATTGCAGAAGAAAAAATTGCAAAAGCAGCATTAGATCAGGAAACGGACGAAGCTACTTATCAAGAAAAAGTAGAGGCTGAAAATGCCAGGCATGATGCCGAAGCTGCCAAATACAAACAATGGCTGGATGATAAAGTTATTACCGATGAAGAGTATAAAAAGTATAGCGATAATTTAGATAAAGATTCATCTAAAATAAAACAGCAGCTTGCCATACAAAATATGCAAACGCAGCTGGGCACTATGCAAAGCGTGGCGGGTGCACTGGGCGATGCCTTTGGGCAAAGTAAAGAGCTGGCTATAGCGCAGGCTACCATGAATGCCGGGCAGGCCATACTATCTATATGGAGTGGTACTATTAGTGGTAACCCGCTAATAGACGCTATTATAAAAGGTGCCTTAACGGCTACTACCGCCATTAAAACCGGCAAGCAAATAAAAGAAATACAGAGTGCTAAAAAGCCCAAGCAACCCAAGTTTGCTCAGGGTGGTTTGGTAACTGTAGGCGGTAATCGCCACAGTGCCGGCGGTACTATGTTTACCGGTGCCGATGGTACCCGCTTTGAGGCAGAGCAGGGCGAACTTATTGGCGTTATGAACCGTAATGCTGCAGCGCATTTTATGGCTTTTAATAATGCTTTCCCGGCAGGGGGCAGTAGTGCGCCTAACTATTTTGCAAGCGGTGGTATAGTATCGCGCGAAATGGCACAACCTGGCCTGAATATAGATGAGCTTGCTGCTAAAATTGCCGTAGCAAATGCAGCAATGCCTGCACCGGTTGTAGCAGTTCAGGACATTATTAGCCAGGGCAACAGCTATGTACGCGTGCGCGATGCAGCTAATTTTTAAGCAAAAAAAGCCCCCGTTTAAGCGGGGGCAAATATTTTATTTTTTAGCATCCATACAGTTAAGTACACCTTTTATAATGGGGGCTGTAATATAACTAGCATCTTCTTTTTGTCCTGAAATTGTGTAAGATACAATTTCGTTGGCTTTTAATAATTCAACTTCAGCCGGGGTTAAAGCTATATCTGCATAAACCCCACTGTTACTACCGCGATGTTCATAAGGTTTTACATTTTTGGCAGGCCTTGTAATTGTTTTATTGTTTGCAAGCAAAATGGTAATTGGCTTATACGGGGGGGCTACATCATATCCGGTCCTTATCGATAAAGAATAAAATGATGGGGCTTCTACAAATTTTGATATGTACATGTATTCGGTATAAGGTTCTGTCATTAAAACGCGTAAACCACCTATTTTCTTTTCAATAATATAATCGTAATAAAAATCGGCAGGAGCATTTAAACCGCCTATAACCTCAAATACAAATGCAGCAGGCTGGTCAAATTTATACCAATAATACACTGTTTTTTTGTTAGCATCTTCCAGCTTAAGTATATAATCTTTCCGGCCAAAAGAATTATCCGGGGTAACGCTTATAACTTTAAAAACACGATTAACAAGCGAGTCGGCCGTAGATTTATAATTGGCATTAACCGCATATGGCCTGGCTCTGTTTGCGCTGTTATAAAACCACTCAAGCCCATCTTGTAACTGGTATTTTTTTAAATTAGTTACCTTTAATTCTTTACCCAGTAAAAGTTCGGGCCTTTTGTACGGAAAATTTTGTGCATTGGCTATAAAAGCAAACAGCAGTGCAATAAGTAATGTAATGTTTTTCATTGGTGGTTGATGTTTAATTAATATTCCCAAAGAATTGTTTATCTGAGAATTTGGTGCCCAAATATATAAAAATTTCAATAGATATTTGCCTGATTATCCTTACCCGCAAAATGCTTAACCATATACTAACCGGCTGGAAAAACTATCTCGATAAAACCAATGTTACAGAAGCCCTGGCACAACAGCGTGCCACAATTTGCGCGGCCTGCCCCCATGCCCGGCAGGGTAAACTATTAACCTTTATTAAAGATGTTTTAAAAGAAGTACAGGGTGCTTACTGCAATGTTTGCAAGTGCCCGCTAAGCGCAAAATTGCGCAGTAACGATATTTGCCCCAAACATAAATGGTAATCATGACACGTTATGAAACTATAGTGAACCTTGGCGATAATTTTATTATGCTTATGGGTAAAAGCCTTATACCCGTGCATGTTTTAGACTGGAAGGTGTATTATGAAGCGTACCTAAAACAAGCCGAAGCCGTTACCCGCCAGTATGGTAAACCCAAAAAAACCCTTGCCGCTGCCCTTACTGCCGAAACCTATAGCATTAGCGAGCGCAGCATGTTTAACGTTATTGCGTTTATGGAGGGAAGTTAATTTTAAATTTCAGAATTAAGAATAACTAATCTCGTTTTGCTTAAGGCGGAAAACATCTGTAGTAGTTCCCGTAAAGGTAAACTCAACTTCGTAGCCGTTAATAATACGGGCATCCCAGTTTTTAGCGGTAATGTTTGTTTTAACGGTGCTGCCTTCAAAAGTGTCAAAGCTAATAAAAATGAGCATACTTGTAGTAGCATTAGCATCGCTAAGCTGTTGTAAAAAAATACCGTTAAATGCTAAAAAGTACCAGCCTGTAAATAGTTTATTATTTAAAAAATCGGCTTCGGGGTAGCTTTTAAAGTGCAGGTAGTCGCCCTGGATATCGGGTAAAGCGCCTGCATACCTGTTGTATATAAACAGGTTACGCGACTGGAAAAGCACACCCCACTCGTTTAACGCAACAAGGGGTGCCAGTACAGGTTTAGGTTCGGGCTTTTTAAACAGCGATAAAAATGACATGACTATTATAATATGCACCAAAAATACTAATTACTGCACCAAACAGTTCAGTAAAAAATGTTAAAAACAGCGTTAATTTTGTTGGAGATATTTAAAGATTTAAAATTGAAATATTTAAAAATTTCAGATGTTATTTATACCTAATGCTGTTTCAATATTTTAATTCTTCAATCTTTAAATCAAAGTTACTGCAACACCCGCTTCAGTAATAAAGGCTGCACCCGGTTGTAACTTTGCAGAACGGTTTAGACCTCACCCCCAGCCCCTCTCCAAAGGGAGAGGGGAGCCGTTACCGAAAACTTCTTGCGAACTTAATACAACGTGTAGCTGTCCCCTCTCCTTCGGAGAGGGCTAGGGTGAGGATATTTATAGAATTAGGTACGATTGCTGGCTATTAGGAGTTTCATTCAAAATTTTCAATTTTAAGATACAACGTGTAGCTGTCCCCTCTCCTTTGGAGAGGGCTAGGGAGAGGGCAAATTACCAAATCTTCAAATCATCGAATTGACCAGTATTTCAATCTTCACTTAAATGGATGACAGGAAACATTTATATCACCGGCCAGATAGGCACGTTTGATGGTACACCCGGCGTAGCCCTGGTAGATGTTGTGGGTCAGGTAAAAAAGCAGCCACAGGCCACCGCCTTTAATGTGCATATAAACAGCGAGGGCGGCCTGGTAGATGTTGGCTTTGATATTTACCACTACCTAAAATCGCTTAAAAAGCCCATTACTACAATAGGTAGCGGAATTGTAGCCAGCATAGCCACCGTTATTTTTATGGCGGGCAACAAAAGGCTGGTGCGCGAAAACACCCCGTTCATGATTCACCTGCCATGGGGCGGCTCTATGGGCACGGCAGACGAGCTGGAACAATTTGCCGACCAGCTTCGGGGTATCGAAAAACAAATGGTGGGCTTTTACAAAAAAACGCTCAACGTGCAGGAGCAGGCCATAATGCCGCTGCTAAAAAACGAAACCTGGCTAACGGGCACACAGCTCGCGGCACTTGGGTTTACTACCTCGCGGCAGGTTAAGGCCGCAGCAAAAGCTTTCATTAACACAAACTCTATGAGAGGAACATTTACCGACAAAGACAGGCACTGGATGGAAGGCTTGTTTACTAAAGTACTGGGCAAGTTTAAAAGCGCCCACATTTACAACAAAGTGGTGCAGGATGCTACCGGTGCCGAAATTGATTTTACCGATTTGCCCGATGATGGCATTGTTGAAATTGGCGCTACCGCAACCGTAGATGGTGCCCCTGCCGAAGGCGAATATTTACTACCGGACGGATCTACCTACGTGTTTGAAGCCGGAGCATTAACCGAGATTGTTGAACCGGAAGACGATGCCGAAGCACCAGCAGCAGCATCGCTTAGGGTAGAGAATAAAAACCTGAAACGCCAGCTAAATGTAATTCGTAACGAGGTGTTGGCACTAAAAAAACAAGTGGGCAGCCGTTACAGTATTGATGGTAAAAAGGTAGCCGCGCGCAAGCCCGGAGCTTCCGACAGGACTACAGGCATGAAACAATATTTGCAGAATAAAAACAGAAAATAATGGGAGTTATTAATGCAGATGCGCTAACACTAAACGCCCGCGAGGCCGAAACGGTAAGTGAGGTAATTTTTGAAAGGGTTTTTAATGAAAGCGACCTTGCCGAATACCACGAAATTGAGACGGGTATTGATGTTAAAACCCAAATTGCCTTTGCCGAAAGGCTGGGTTTATTAGGTAAATTATCGCAGGGCTGTACGCCAAACGAGGCGGGCGGTTTTGCGCTTACCGAGAAATTCTGGACTCCGGTTATGGAAGATTTTAGGCTTAGGCATTGCCAGACCGATATGCCGGCACTGCTTAAACTATTTAGGAAATCACAACGCATTAACCCCGACTTTTTTGATGTGGTAGGCACGCAGGAGTTTGGTGTAATCATCTCGGCTGTTGAAACTTCTATGCTCGAAAACATTCACCGTAAGGTATGGTTTAACGATACCCAGGCTAAAACTATTGCTAACGGCGGTGTGTTTACAACAGGTACAGATCTGGATTACTTCAACTCGTTCGATGGTTTATTTAAACAGATATTTACTGAAGTTCCATCTAACGCGGCTAATCGTGTGGCAATTTCGGCTAATGCCGGAGCAAGTTATTCGGCGCAGGCCTTACCGGAAGATGCTGCCCTTGCTATTTTCGAAAAAATGGTTATCGCTGCCGATGAGCGTTTGGTTTCTGCCGATGATGCTTTCATCTTAGCATCAAGAACTTTAGCCGACAATTACCGTGCTACACTTAGAAACAGAAACTTAGGGTCAGGATTTTTAGAAGTGGTGGAAGAAGGCCGACCAAAACTGTACTTTGATGGTATTGAGGTTAAAATTCGTTACGACTGGGACCGTTACGTTAAAACCTACCAGGATAATGGTACCAAGCACAACTTGCCACACCGTGCTGTGTTTACTACAAAAAGTAACATTCCGGTTGGTACATTAAGCGAAGACGACCTTACCAAACTAGATGTGTTTTACGATAAAACCCTTAAAACAAACATTATGGATGCCGCTTATACTATAGATGCCAAACATTTAGAAAGTTATATGACGGTGGCAGCGTACTAGCTTCGCGGTTTAAAAAGTTTAAAGTTTTTTTAAAGTTGTGTGTGGCGTAGAGACGCAATGCTTGCGTCTCCCAAACTACGTCACTAATTGTTATGGCATACAGCAGCAATCGTGGCATTCCCCTCTTGTGGGGTGGCTGAAAGCCGGGGTGGTTATTGTTTTTCTTTTGTCTTGAAACAAAAGAAACAAAAATTCAAGGCTCTAACTTCTTTTGCTACAAACTATCAGCTTCGGCTAAACTATTTGAACTCGCTGCACTCAAACAGCAAATCGTTTTTAACGCCTCAACTTATAGTTTGCTTAACGCAACGAAGTTTAATGCCTTAGCTTCACTCGACCCGAGTTGGTTTGTATGCTCCCCTCTCCTTTGGAGAGGGGCAGGGGGTGAGGTCAACTTTAAAACTTTCAACATTTCAACTTTCAACGTCCACACAATCTTTCAATCTTCAATCCTTCAATTTTTAAATCAAAACAAAAACAAAATGGCAACAGATTGCACAGGAAATTTAACAGCAGATATAACTTTTGATTGTTTAAACGCGCCAATAGGCGGTATCGAACAAAACGTGGTACTTATTAATAAAGACGATATCGATATTACCGCCACTACTACAGATGCTACAAACAGATTACAGGTAACTGCAATTCAGTTAAAAACGGGTAAAACTGGCTACAAGCTAACAGGTATTAAACAGGCAAACGGCAAAGCGTGGGAACTGGTTAAAAAAGAAAACGCGCCCGATAAGTTTAAACACACTTTTAGCGGCGTGATTTTTAACCCAAGCTTAGAAAATAAAATTCAGGCCGATAGCCTTAGCAAAGGCGGTAAGTATGTGGTTGTGGTAGAGCAGGTATGGAAGGGTGCCGGCAATAAAGATGCCTTCGAGGTACTTGGCCTTACTGCCGGGTTAGAACTTACCACTATGACCAACAGCAGTAAAGAAAACGACAACATGATTATGTTTGAACTGGCAAGCAGCGATGGTTTTGAAGAAACCACCATGCCTAAAACTTTCTTTAAAACTGAGGAAACGTATGCTATAAGGAAAACGTTGTTTGATAACAGCTTTACCGAAGCATAATTACCGGTATGGATTTTACCACCATGGATATCAGCACCCTTACCCGTTCTGTAACGGGCGAGGGGGTGCGGTACCTGGAGCTGTTTTTAAAAGAATACAGTTCCCTATTCCCCGGGCAGCTTAACCCATCGTGCCCTAAATGTTTAACCCAATACTTAACAAAGTATAAAAACCATTACAACACTATGGCAAACACATCGCCTTACAGGCTGCGCGCCAAATACGAGAATATTCCGCTGGAGTTTGGCTCGCACATTCTGGTTAACAACAGCAATATTACTACAGCGTATGCCCTTAAATTATTAGAGCAACCAGGCGGCGAACGTTTTTTTGCGCAACTACCACCGCCTAAAGCAAAACGAACCAGGATTAAAAAAGTAGTTACACTACAAGAAGAAACTACCGATGAGGTAGTAACCGAAGCAACTGATATTCCGGATAACAGCATACCACAATGAAAACCCTTTTAATAGAGGTTTGGAAACGCTTAACACCCTGGAACAAAAGCGCCGATGTGTATGCTAACGATATAGATAATGCCTATCCCGAACGTATGGACAGGCTGATAAACAACAGCGTTACGGCAAAAAGCGCGGCAGCCATAATGGTGCAGTATTTACTGGGCAAAGGTTATGGAGAAGACGCGGATAACTTGATTGTAAACAAAGCCAATAACTTAAAGCTGATTGATTTTGCCGATGATGTAGCCGATGATTTGGTAAAACAACGTGGTGTTTTTATTCACATTAACTGGAATGCGCTGTACCAGATAGCCGATTTTAGTGTACTGCCGTATGAGTGGTGCCGCATAGGCCGGAAGGACAGTAACGATTACGCCGGCAAGATAGCTGTTTGTAAAGAATGGCTAAAGCCAAAGCGGGTCGACATTCAGTTAATCGACATTTTTAACCCCCGCAAAAAAGTGATCGATGCGCAGGTAGAAAAGGCGGGTGGCTGGGAGCACTACAAAGGTCAGGTATTGTTTGTAAACATGGATACCAAGCTTATTTATCCGCTTTCGCGGATTGATTCGGTTTCGGAAGATTGCGATAGCGAAGCACAGGCATCCGTCTACAAAAATAAACTGTTGCGTAAAGGCTTTTTTGGAAACACGTTGGTAGTTACACGTCCGCTTGTGGGCGATGGCCTCGAACCCGGTAGCCTTGCCCTTCAGGAAGCAGAGAGCGAAAGGGAGCGTTTTCAGCAGGCTATAAAAGACAGCCTTGGTGCCCAAAACACGGGTGGTGTGCTGTGCCTGGAAATGGACTTTGCCGGAGAAAAGCTGGAAGATGCCATTCTTATCAAACAAATTGAAAGCAAGATAGACGATGAACTGTTTAATTATACCGAAACCAGCGTGCGCGAAAACATACTGGTAGCGTTTAACAACCTGCCTGCGGGACTGGTAAAAACAAACGATTCATCACTGTTTGGTAATTCGGGCGAGGCAATACGTGAAATGAAACGCACTTACTGGGAAAACACTACTAAAGAGCGCAGTTTGTTAACATCGGTACTCAACCAATTATTGCAACGCTCTCAGGATTATGCAAGCCTTGTTGTTCAACCCTTAAAATTGATAGATGATGCAACCCCTGATAACCCGTAGCGATATTGCGCGCTACAAACAAATATCTAAAACGCCACACGACGATAAACTTAACGAGCAAATACTCGATGCGCAACTGCTCGATTTACAGCCTCTTATTGGCGAACGCCTGTACAATAAAATAGTATTGCAACCGGATAATTACAGCGATTTACTTGATGGTTGTATTTACGAACACGACGGTATTAGCTATACAAATTATGGGCTTACCATGGTGCTTACGTATTTTGCCTATGCGCGTTACATGATGTTTTCATCGGCCATTGATACTCCGTTTTCTATCGTCGAAAAACTGAACGAGAACAGTAGGCCGGTAGAGGTATCGGCTAAAAAAACAATGTACAGCCTTAACCGTGAGGCAGCGCAACAAGTGTGGGATAATGTGCGTAATTACCTTATCCGCACCAAAAATAAAGACTATACACACTGCGTTAAACCCGCAGGCGGATTTCGATTTAAAAAAATAGGATAGCTTATGAATACAATAGTAACACAAACCGACAGGCGATTTTCGCTTAACGGTATTAACTACCTAAAAAACTATGTGTCGCAAGTGCACGGCAACAACATTATTATTTTTAATTGTTACGAAAATAAAGATGTACTGGTGCAGTTGTCGCATTACAGTCAGTTTACGGTTAATGGTTCGGTTTATTCATCGGCCACAGCTTTGCAAACTGCATTGCTGGATGTGCTGTACAGCAGGGGAACTCTGGGCGGCGATAATAATGGGTATGCTTTGGAACAAAACAACACTGGCAAAGTATATGATTTAGGCTTTTTTGAAAATACAGATAATGTTTATACAGCTGTGGTTAGTTTAGTAAATACATATACACCACTAAGTATTACAGAAAAAGATTCGCCGGTTATACTTACAATATTAAAAAGTGTACGACCAGATTGGGCACCTGTAAGTGGCCCTTATAATGGCACGATACGGCCTGTGGCAAAATACGGGTTTTTATTTTTAGGTGGTAAAGGCTACTGGGGATTAGGTGGAACGCCAATAACTGCCGCAATGCTTTATGCCTTACCACCAGAAAGCCTTACAGTAAATGATATTGAAAATAATCCGGTTACCAAGGTTAATAATTATGGTGCGCTAACCAGTCAAACTGTTTCGCAATGGTTAAATGCATGTACGCCCGCTTTACCAATACAGGCTCAGAATGATGGCTATGTTTTGTTTAAAGGTACTGTTAACGGTTTGGTAAAATCATATTTGTGGATAGGTACCGCAGGTAGTTACGGTGTTGCAAATTTACAAAGTACAGATAATGATTTTCAGGAATTGAGTAGCGAGGCAATTCAGATTGCCAGTATTCATAAACCTGTTAAGGTTATTACCGAAAGTACGGCTGGTTTTGTAAATGGAGTTTACACACTTCAACCTACTGATAAGGATTTATGGCTGTCTTTTAATATTGGTAACAGTTTTACAATTAAAGCACCTGCATTTGCAGTTAATACATTAATTGAAGGAGATTCTATTGGTAATGGTCAGGCTACATTTACTACTGCTAACGGAATAAACCTGCGTTATGCTATTAGTGAACTGCCTAAAACTGCTGATAAAAATAGTGTTTTTGGCTTAAAATACAGGGCTGCTACTGAGATTTTTTTGTACGGACGCCTACAATTATTATAGTATGAGTGGAATTATAGCAGCATCGAGGGTTGAGGAACAAACGCTTGTTTTAGAGGCGGAGGCCGCACCTAGATTTTATATAAATTTAAAAACATTAGGCTCCTTGTCTGGAAATCTAGGCAATGGAGATTATTTTAATATTTATTCAACTGATGATTTGCCTTATTCATGGAAATCTTATGATTACACACAACCCTATACCGGAAACATTTTGCTTAGAGGAAATCTTAATTTAATAAAATACTTTCAGGCCGAAACTCTTACCGGTGTAGGGGTTATAAAAGTAGCTTTTTCGGAAATAGCTAAGATGACAAATTTGCAATATTTATCTAATGGCAATTTGACTTCATACATGTATGGCGATTTTCTAGAGCTTCCGCATAAGCTTCAGGGTTACTATGTTTTGAATGGTTTAATTTCAGGGACTTTAGCAGATTTGCCAAGAACTATAACTTCTTTTCAGAATATTGCTGAAAACTCAATTACGGGAAATATAATAGACCTACCGCCTAATATAAAAATTTTTGCGATACAGAGGAATTCTGATATTTATGGAAATATATCTGATTTGCCTCAAACGATAGAAACTCTGCAGTTATATAATAATTACAATTTAAAGATTAAAGGTACAGTAAAAGACCTGTCGCCATCTATGAAATATTTTAGTTATGATGTTTCCGGCGATGGTTATTTAAATGGTAACCTTTCTGATTTAAAGAATGGTATTATTAGCTTTTACTTGTCGGGAAATTCTGTTATAAATGGTAGTATTAGCGATTTGCCTGCTTCTTTGCTGTTCATTACTATATATAGTATCAACGAGACGACCTTTTTAATAGGTAATTTATTAGATTTAAATAGGAATATGCTGGAATTTGCACTTGATGCACCTAATATTATTAATGGGAATATTGCTGATATACCCAACTCTTTATACTACTTTATTGTTAATGGCGATAATACTCTTTTTGGTAATATAAGTGAGTTAAGCCTGAACATTACATCATTTCAAGTACTAGGTAATAATACTATAACTGGAGATATAGCTGATATAAAAGCACCTTTAAATAACTTTCAACTTTATGGTTATAATACTATATATGGAGATGTAGCTAATTTAAGGTCATCACTACAGCGATTAGATATAAAAGGGAATAATGATTTGACGGGCGATGTGGCTACTATTCCTTCAAGCATTTTAGAAGTAGATATACGAGGCAACAATACTCTATATGGTAACCTTGGTACAATTCAAAAACAGGTGGTAAGAATAGTTGGTGCGTCAACATGCACTTATACTGGTACAACCTGGCGTTCACCAATGTATGACTTTATATATATGCCTGCAACAACAGGCCTAACCCCATCGGAAGTAGACCAGCTGCTTATAGATTTAAGTGTGCCAGAATGGGGAGCTTACTACCGTATTGACCTACGCGGTGCAAACGCATCACGCACCACAAACAGTAATATAGCAGTAGCATTATTACAAAGCAAAGGAGTAACTGTACTAACAAATTAAAATATGGCAAAAGCAACGATAAGTATTGTAATTTACAGACCAGAAATAAAAGCTATAATAGCGAATTTGCAAATAGATGAACGCTATTATCTGGCAGATACAGATTTAATATTTGAAGGGACACCGGAAGATTTTACGGCAGCAAACCCAGATTATAAAACACTGGAGGAAGTTTTAAAACAAGATTTAGGTACTATTCCTAAAAACTTTAATCATGAAACTATTCATACATAAACTTTATGTGTGGATTATTCTGCTCTCTGAAAAACAAGTTACTGTTTGGGATAAAATAATCTACACACTAAAGCTTATAGTGGCATTTGGCCCTGTAGTAGCGTTACTAGAAGCCCTCCGTATTTGGTTTGAAGACAACCAGACATTTATAGGTGGTGTGCTTGTGGCGTTGCTACTTAATATGGGTATAGGCATGTGGTACCACAAACGTGCGCATACCTTTAGTTGGCCGGCTTTTTTTGCCGGTAATATTAAAATGTTTTCTGGGGTAATGCTGGTTTATGTGCTATTAGAATTAATGCGGTCGGCGGCGGGAAATACCGTAATAAGCGAGGCTTTTAAAATAATTGTGCAAACCACAACTATGCTTTGGCCGGTTTCTAAAAGCCTAAAAAACATTTACATTATTTACGAAAAAAAGTTTCCACCCGCATTTATAATGGAACGGCTTTACAACTTCGAAAAAACCGGCAACGTAAAACAATTGTTCGATTCAGATTTAAAAACTAATTCTAACGACTAATGGCTCAATTTAACACTCTGGGTATTGAGGGCGACATAACGCTGCTGGCTCCCGCTGTAGCAAAGTGGGAAGGTGGTTATGTAAACGACCCTGCAGATAAAGGCGGACCCACAAACATGGGTATTACCCTTACCACCTGGCAACACATTGGCTACGATAAAAATAACGACTCAATTATAAACTCGGCAGATATAAAGCTTTTGAGTAAAGCTGACTTTAAACTTGTTTTGCGAAAGTACTGGGACAAATGGCAGGCCGATACTATTATAAATCAAAGCATTGCTAACATACTTGTTGATTGGTATTGGGGCAGCGGCAAGTGGGGTATTGTTATACCACAACGTATTTTAGGTTTGGCTGAAGATGGCGTTGCAGGGCCTAAAACCATAGCTGCTGTAAATGCCCAGGATCCTAAAATATTTCACGCCAAAATTTTTGAAGCAAGGGTCGCTTTTCTAAACAATATTGTAAAGAACAATCCGTCTCAAAAAAAGTTTTTAAAGGGATGGCTTAACAGACTTAACGATTTCAAATTTGCCGAATCATGAAGTCTAAAATACCATACATTATAATCATAGTTTTAGTCGTTGCATTGTTATTAAGTATGCAGCATTGCAGTTATAATAAAACTGTGTATACAAATAATTTACAAGCTTTAAACGATACACTAATTACTTTTAAAAACCGTATTGGTACCCAAACTTCAAGCATTAAAACACTGCAATATACTAAGCAACAGTTGCAGGATAATCTGCTTAAAAAGGATGCCGAATTAGATGCGCTAACTAAAGAATTTACTAAAGTTAACAGCGTAATTAAATACCAAACTGTGATGAGGTTAGATACGTTACAAGTTGTTTATCACGATATTGTACCGTGCATTTTTAACCGGGTAGGGGAAATGAAAAAGCCTTTTTACAGTTTTAAATATCAGTCAACGCAAAGCGGGTTTAGCATTGATAGCCTAACCATTCCTAATACCGCAACAGTTATAACAGGAACCAAACGCAAGTGGTTTTTGGGTGCCGAAACACTTACAACAGATGTTACCAACAGCAACCCTTACATTACCGTTACCGGAATTACCGCTACTGAGGTTACAATACACAGCCCCTGGTATAAAAAATGGTATGTGTGGTTTGCCGCGGGTATTGCGGGTGGATGCTTCATCGCTAAATAATTACTCGAAAACTTCGCGAAGCACATCAAGCGATTTTGGCCGCCTGAAACCCGTAAGGTGAAACGCATAATAATCCAGCAATACTTTTAATAGTGCCTGCCTTTCGCTAACGTGAAAGGCTTTGGTGCTGTTGTCAAATCGTAATGGCATGAGTCGGCGTAAAAGCGAAGTGTCTTCTGCCGAAAGGCAACTGATGGAATGATAGGGCACAAACACACCTTCATTCATTTCAAAAAACGGATAATCCTTGTCGGAATTATCAGGGTAAAAACCTAAAAACTTGGTTAATTCGAGCAATAATATCAGGTGAAAATTCACCACTTCGTCATGCCCGTCGAGCCACAATAAGGCAGCTTCTAAAAAATCATACAGCCCCTGGTTCTGTTCTTCTTCCTTAATGCAGTTGTGCAGCATTTCGGCTACAAACATAGCAATGGTTGTTTTGGTAATATTAGTATTTAAAGTGTGGTAAGGGTAAGCCATACGCACTTCTTTAAAATACTCCAGGCTGCCTTTGTTTTTATGCGAAGCCTCAATTTCTAAAATATTAAGTGGCCGGAAATAAATGGTTTTCTGGCTGCTTTTTTTAGATGAAAACGCATCGCGCACGTAGTACGATTTTAAGCCAGCGCTCTCTGTAAAGCATTTAACGACCAGGCTTTTTTCCTGATAGCGCAACGCACTTATAACTATAGCTTTGGTTTTTACTAACACCGTTTATTTAATTATAAATTTTTAATTATGAATGTACAAAATGCTCAGGGGCTGTGCCTTAATTCATAATTTAAAATTCGAAATTCATAATTGTTTACCGTACCACCATAACCTTTTTAACCGTTTTTGTAGTGCCATCCTGCGATGTTACAAAAATCATGTAAACGCCACTGCGCACTTTATTGCGGCCAAACACCTTAGTATCCCAAAGTATGGTACCACCTACAGATGTAGTTTCGTACACCAGGTTACCCTCAATATCGGTAATTTTTACATTGGCGTTATTTATAAGGCCGCTTACTTTTACGGTACCTTCAAAACCGGGGCGCACGGGGTTAGGAGTTATAACAACACTATCAAGATCTTCAGATGCCTGTGTAGACGAACCTTTAAACGATACCATACCACTTTCGGTAGCAAAAAATACTTCGCCATTAGCACTGTTAATAGCAATATCATTAATAATATTACTAGGCAGCGGCGAGTTTTCTTTCGTAAAATGATACAGCGTGGTTTGCCCGTCGGGCGATACTAAAAAGGCGCCGGCTGTAGTGCCTATCCATTTATTGTTAGCACCATCAACCTCAATATCGGTAATTACCTGCTCGTACATTAACTCCTGTGCTATACCATCTTCCAGTATAATAATAGGGTTAGACTGTAAAGCAGCTCCAGTCATAAAATTATCCAGGCTGGATATTACTCCCAGCCCGTTTACGGTGCCCACCCACAAGCGGTTGTTCTGGTCTAGAGCAGTACATTTTACATACGTACTGGGCAACCCTTCTTTAGTACTAACAATAGCACTTTTAGTGTTAAGTGTTTCATTATAAGCAATAATGCCATTGTTTATGGTGCCTATCCATTTAGTGCCGTTACGGTCTATAGTTAGTTTTGCATAATTTTCCTTGACAGATTCTGCGTCGCCTATAACATCTTTAAAATCATAAGCAACCCAGGTATTGGTGCCGGCTCTTAATTCTTTTAACGGCTTTTTAGTTTGGGCATTAGTAACCCACAGGTTGCCTTCGCTATCAAACGTACCACCATTTATCCTAACGCTGTAAAAGTTATCCAGGAGCTGCTGGGTTTCAAAAGGCGGTACTGTATAAAATGTAGTAGGCACATCATTAACCAGTTTTAATAAACCCGACTGCGCCGAATTTAAATACACTTCTTTTTCGTTTTTTGGGTTAATGGTAATATCCGATATCGACTGTATAGTTCCCAGCACAGACAGGTCTGGATAAGAAATAGATGTCCAGCCCCCCAACCCTAATTTGCTAACGCCATATTGCTGGTAGTTGGGCGTGTAATAAAAGTTAAAAGCCCCAAAAACCGCCCATAAAAAACCGGGAGACTTTTCGAGCGAAAATATGGTGTTGCGCAAAGGCCCATTAGGCGTTATGTTTGTAAAATTACGATTTTCTAAAAGGGTAGCAAACACACCTTTTTGCTGCGTACCTATATAAAGTTTTTCGTTAACCACGGTGGCGCAGGTAAAAGTAATTGCCTCGGTTTGGTCTGGTATAAAATTAAACTGGTAGGCAAGCTGCTGGGCACTGTTAAATAAACTTACCCTGCTGGCGCTGGTTACTACTAAATACCCACCGGCACTGGTTATATTTACAGCTCTAGATGACATTGTACCTATAGTTACAGGCGTTCCGCTGGTTAGGTTGTATATAGTTTGGGTATCGGCAACGCCATAAATTTGGTTGTTAAAGGCAGCAACACCATCCCATCCGCCGGTAAATTGCTCTGTCCACTGGCTATAATCGTTAAGGTTTGGGTTAGCCAGCAATGCGCTTCTTATACCATTACTTGCAGTAGATGCATAAATGTAACCCCCATTTACAGCCGCCTGGTTAACCGATATTTCTGCCCCGGCAGGACCCAGGTAATAAGTGTCGCCAAACTCGAGCGTGCTAAGGTTAAACACACTTATACCATAATCTGTAGCTATATATGCCAGGCCATTAAATTCAGATATATTGTTTATTTTTTTCTTGCTGCCCACTACGGTAGTTTCCTTAACAATATCGTTTTTGGTAACAATAGTATTATCTGCATTAACCACAATTAGCAAGCCGGTACTATTGCCTACAAGCACACGGTTATAAGTTGGGCTGTAATGTATTGCCGTTATGGTTTCGGCTTTAAGCCCATCTACGCTTGTGGTTGTTTTAAGCTCTTCGGTAAGGGTGTTTTGCGAAAAATAAGCACTTTCTGCAGCGGCAAATACCGTGCTGTTGCTTTGTGCGATACCCACAATATTATTATAAGAAAAATAACTGCCCCATTGCTGGTTTTCCTGACAAAAACCAATAAACGGCAATAAAAATATATATAGGTAGAAAAGCTTTTTCATTAACAATTATTTGCGCAAATATAGCTAAAACGCAGTTATTCTAATTTTTGTATGCCAACGCCTAATTAACAGGCATTTTTTTTACAAAATGCAGCTATTTATTTTACTAACGATGTTAACTGATACGTAGCAACACCATCGATGTCTAATTTTGTAAAGCCGGCAATTTCGCCTTTGTTTAAGTGTTGCTTAGAAATCTAAAATATCATTTTTAGGATTTCTAAAAGTAGGTGTCAAACCTACAAAAATGCCTTTTGTTTGGAAATACATTTTATCCATAATTTTGAGGTCAATCGGGCGTACAATTAAAAATGAATTTTCTCTATCGTCAATTCCAAAATTCCCAAGATATTTTAAATCATTATTTTCAATATTAATACTTTTAAAAAATTCATTTTCAAAATCAATTTTGAAGTTAACTTTAATTTCAGTCATCGGTGGGTAAAAAGAAATTATAGAATTTTCTATTTTTGATTCTAATTCATAATATTCATTATTTAAGTCAAAAGGAAAGTAAACTACTATACTATCTGATTTGTTAATTTCTAGCCCCTTATTGAATTTTTTGATTACAAAAATTACTACCTGATTTGAATCATCATCTACTTCATTGGAAAATTTTATCCCATCATTGTCGAATATCATTTGGTATATAGGAATCCGAGTCTTCATATTATTTTTTTTGTTGAGTTTTCTAAAGTAAGCTTTGATTTAAGAGTTTCAAACTTTTCTTGAAAAGAGTAATAAATAGTAGCATAAGGTGTTCTAATCACATCATAATTAAAAATAAAAATATTACGCTGTTTAGTACGATTTAATTTTCGCCACAAATTATAAACTCTGTTTCGGTTTTTTATTTTTAGAATCCTTAAAGAATTATAGTTTTTCGAATTAATTTCAAATTCAATTACTGAAGAATTAGACTTGTATTTTGATTTTGCTCGAGCAGCGCATAAAGAAACATTTACTCCAACATAAAAGCCTACACCTAATTCGCCTCCTCCTAAACTCAAATTTATATTTGATGGTGGGCCAACTATTGCAGCAGCTGAAACAGCATTCGTTCCGTGATATCTTTTAATCATTTTGTAGTATTGTTATTAAATTAATGCGGATGTTTGTTAATCTCAATTTAAGTATTGAAGCAGAATTAATTATTTTACTAACGATGTTAACTGATACGTAGCAACACCATCGATGTCTAATTTTGTAAAGCCGGCAATTTCGCCTTTGTTTAAAATAAGCCCGCCGGTGTTGGGCAGTAAAATAGCAGGCCCTGGCTGAAAAATAATTCCGTTAGCCTCTGATTTTACAGTAAGGGTTTCACCCGCGTTAAGGTTAGAATTTATAGTTGTAACAGGTGTAGTTGCCCCATTAATAACCAGTAATTTATTATAGCCGGCGTTAAGCACGCCGTTAGTTACCGCAATAGCTTGCGTAATACCTTTAGTAGCACTTAACGCTGGCGCGTGGCTGTTGCCATACAACTCTATACCCATATTAGGCTCGCCATTAATGCCACTTGCCGTTATAAAATAATTATTACTACTGGTGCCGTTAATTTGCGATACCGTAGCATAATTATTAGCAATAGTAGCATGCGAGTTAATAACATTTACACAGGTGCCCTGCCTTATATTGCCGGCATCAATGTCCAGGCTGCCGTAGCCGGCGGCATTAGCAAAGCGGTTACCCAGTATGCTTATGCCCTGGCATTCGTGCCAGGAACCATCTACAGTAACGGCAACACCCAGGTTTTCGAACCAGCAATTATCTACAGTAATATTTTCGGCATAGTTTATATAAAGGCCGTAATCGCCCTCCTGAAAAGTAGCATTTATAAACGATATTACTGCCGAATAGGTAGTTTCTACATGGCTAATATCTACCACATGGCCGGTATGAAATTTCATGTTACCATCATCATACCCATTAAAGGCACTGTTTAAAAATGTAATTTGCCCCTGCTGCCCTGTTATTTTTAAGGCGCAGGTTTTTGCCGGGGCCAGTTTACTTAGCCCTACAGTTACATTTTCGAAAACCGTAAACTGGTTAGGCATCCGGCCATTATCGCCACCTTCCAGGTAAATGCCATGATTTTTAAACCCCGATATGCCTATGCCTTTAAAAGCCGAGTTCCAAACCCCGGCGTGCGGATATCCCTCTGGCGGTGTTATGCCCTTAAAATGAAAGCACCCTTTATTACTATCCCTGCCCACAATACTAATATTTGTTATAGATGTTTGTACCGGGCCGGGCATAATGCTCAATAAATAATCGTTTTGGGTGCCGCCTTCGTTAGGCAGTTTAGCATATAAAATGGTGCTGTTTTGCGTATCGCCGGTAATAGCAACACCATTGCGCAGCAAAATGTTATTTACCATATAACCACCCTGCGCTATAAAAACAGTACTGCCCTTGGTAGGCGTATCGGCCTCTTGGCTATGCCAGCAAAAATCTATGGCATTTTGTATGGCCTGCGTGGCATTATCATAAGTAATACCAAAAAACGCCGCGCTAACATAACCACTGTACTGGCGCACCCACCGGCCGGTAGTATTGCCGGCAACTTTAATTATGGTGCCATTATTATCGTGGCTAAAGTAATTATTAGCATCTGTTAAGGTAGCATCTGTGCGCCACATAAAAAAGCCGCCCCCATTATCAAAATTATAAGTGTGGTACTTAACATACACCACATCATTAAGCACCCCGGCGGTAGTACGCAGCGTTTTAATATCGGTTACAATACGTATATCGCCTGCAGGGGCAGTACTGGCGGGGGCAGGAGCCTGCATGGCCGTTGTAGTAGAAAGTGCAGGAGCCTGGGTAACGGCAACACGGTTAAAAGTACGTTTTTGTACCTGACCCATAAATGATGTGCCTATAAGCAGCAGTGCTATACTTAGTAACTTTTTCATAAAGGCAATTTACGCCACAAAGTTGTAAGCAGCAATAGGGTTAACCATCAATTTTTTAGGGCGTGTGCCTGCATTGCATTACGGCACCGGGCTATGCGCTGCAAGTCCGCGCCGGTGCGTCGTGCCTCCGCCACGGCTGTGGGCTTTACGCTGCTATCCCTCACGCACAGTGAGCTCTTATGAGTGTATTTTTAGTAGATAATGTGTAGAGCAATCGTGGTATTCCCCTCTTGAGGGGTGGCTGAAAGCCGGGGTGGTTATTCTTTTCTTTTGTCTTGAAACAAAAGAAACAAAAATTCAAGGCTCTAACTTCTTATGCTACAAATCGTGCGTTTCGGCTAAACGATCTGAACTCGCTACGCTCAAACAGCAAATCGTTTTTAACCCCTCAACACACAATTTGCTTAACGCAACAAAGTTTAAGGCCTTAGCTTCACTCGGGTTCGCCAATCTGCGCGATTAAAGCAACTTTGGTATTCCCTACTTCTTTGCAGAAGGGTTAGGGGTAAGGCAAAAAGAGGCGTTGCAATGCAACGCCTCTATATCATTTTAGAGAGACGCATTCAATGCGTCTCTACGGTAAGAGTGGTAATCTAAATACTGAATACTGCGACTGGTTACTGAACAAAAGCCTGCTTAATATCGGCAATAAGGTCATCGGCATCCTCAATACCTACGCTAAGGCGCACCATATCATCGGTAATACCAATTTCTTTACGCTTAGGTTCCGGTATCGATGCGTGCGTCATTAAAGCAGGGTGGTTTGCAAGCGACTCTACACCGCCTAAAGACTCTGCCAGTGTAAACACTTTAAGGTTCTCTAAAAACGTAATCGAATCTTGTTTCTCGCCGCTTTTAAAAGTAAAGGTAACCATGCCACCAAAACCGCCAATCATTTGCTTTTTGGCAATATCGTGGTGCGGATGATTTTCTAATCCCGGGTAATAAACCGTTTTAACTTTAGGGTGCTTGCTTAAGTATTCGGCTACTTTAGCACCGTTTTCGCAATGGCGCTGCATGCGTATGTGCAGGGTTTTAATTCCCCTTAACACTAAAAACGAATCTTGCGGACCTAACGTTCCACCGGTAGCAAATTGTGCAAAGTGCAGTTTTTCACCCAGGGCTTCATCTTTAACAATAAGGGCACCGGCAATAACATCGCTATGGCCGTTAAGGTATTTGGTAGCACTGTGCATTACAATATCGGCACCCAGGTCAAGCGGGCGTTGCAGGTAAGGTGTTGCAAAAGTATTATCTACCGCAAACAGTAAGTTTTTAGCCTTGGTAATTTTAGCGATCGCTTCAATATCGGCAAGTTTCATAAGCGGGTTAGTAGGCGTTTCTACCCAAACCAGTTTTGTTTTATCGTTTATAAGCGACTCAAATTTGGCCGTATCGTTCATATCTACAAAATGAAAAACAATACCATAATCCTGGTAAATACGGGTAAACATACGGTATGTACCGCCATAAAGGTCGTCCATGGCAATAACCTCGTCGCCCGGTTTAAGCAGTTTCAAAACCGTATCTGTAGCTGCAAGCCCTGAAGAGAATGCAAGTCCGCGTACGCCATTTTCAATACTCGCCAAAGCATTTTCGAGCGCGGTACGTGTAGGGTTTGCCGCACGGCTATATTCGTAACCCTGGTGTACGCCCGGGCTTTTTTGTGCAAAGGTAGATGTTTGATAAACGGGCGGCATTACCGCGCCTGTACTGGGGTCGTGCTGCTGACCGCCGTGTATGGTTTTTGTGTTAAATTTCATATAAAGAAAGTTCGATGACTTAATAATTTAGGCAAATTTACTGTAATTTGGTCAACCCGCCTTAGGGTAATTAACCTTTTGCAAAACAATAACACTATACTACATGAAATATTATGCAACACTGCTACTAGCGCTGCTTGTGCTAACCGGCTGTAAAAAAGATACCGAAGAAAAAACCGAAACCATTACCGAGGCTGCTACAGCGTTAGCTTTTAGCCCTAAAGAATACAATAAAAAAACCACCCTGCCCTGCAAAGATATTTGCACTTATGTAAGCATAAGCGTGCCCGAAGCTACCGGCCCTAAAGTGGTGGTGGATACTATTAATAATAAAATATTTAACACCATTAGAAACATTGTATACTTTGGCGAAAAGCCTACCAACGCTAAAAATTATGAAGATTTAATGGCATCGTTTATACAATCGTATGATGAGCTTGCCAAGAAATTTCCGGATGATGCGATGAGCTGGGAAGCCAAAATTAAGGCTACCGTTGATTATAAAACCGACAGCATTATTAATATAAAACTGCACAACTACACGTTTACCGGCGGCGCGCATGGGTATGAAGGCGACAGGTCGTTACTTTTTAACCCGCAAACGGGTAAATCGTTAAGCTATGGCGATATTTTTAAAAACGAAACCGCTTTTACCGCTTTTGCAGAAGGTAAGTTTAGGGCTAAATTTAAAATCCCGGCTAACAAATCAATCAACGCTACCGGGCTAATGTTTGAAAACGAAAAGTTTGCATTGCCACAAAACATCTTTTTTAAAGAAAACGGAATTTTATTATACTACAACGCTTATGAGGTTGCCGCTTATGCCGAGCAGCAAAAAGAAATACTTATACCGTACAGCGAAGCCGATGCTTACTTAAAAGTGAAATAGTTTTTGTGTAGATTGTAAAGATACTACCTCTCTTAGTGCTTTCAACACCGCTTTGTACCAATCAATTACTTTTTAGCGTTAGACGCCGCAATTACTTTATCTACAAACACCGTGCGCCAGGCATTTTCTTTAGCATCATCAGCTTCAGTTTTAACCTCAAAGCTTTCTAGTTTTTTCCAGTTGCTGCGGCCCGATTCCAAGTGATATAAATGAGTAATCCGCGGTATTTTAAGGTTGTAGGCATTATCCATATCTACCCGTTTGGTGTACTTTTTATCTACATAAAAAACCCATACATCAAACTGTTTACTTAGGGCAGCTTTATTAATTGCCTCAACCTTTTTGGTAAGCACATTGTTTTTTTCGAACGTAGCGCCTTTAAGCCCTTTAACTTCTCGGCTGTACCATTTTTGGGCACCTTCTTTCGGGATAATTATAAAAAACAGTGCCGACCCATCTTTACCATACAGCTCGTCGCAGTTTTTAAACACGCCATCATCTTCCACACAAATATCTGCTAGCGAGGCTAAAAAATCGGTAGTTGTGGTTTGCGCCTGCGTTACAAACGGTAGTAAAACTATAAGTAGTGTAGCTAATTTTTTCATAGGTTGTTACTTATTGAGTTGCAATGTATCTATAACAGTAAGCTGATTTACACCCTTGTTGTAAATAGACGTATGCCGAACCAGTTCATTAGGCCGAGCCGAAAACTTATAATAATTAAGCATGGCTTTTAAATCGTTATTATGCCCGTCTATCTTTCCGTTTTCGTTATCGCGGGCGTATTCGTATAAATGGCTGTTGTAGTTTACAAACAGTTTTTTCTGGTAAAAATATATCGTAAAACTATTGCGGCGGGCAAGGCCGTTTACAGGATATTTATCATTAGCAAACTCCTGTAAATAAGCGGCAAGCTGTTTGGGCGATTTATTAGCATGGTCTATTTCATAATACTGCACAATATCGGTAGTGCTAAAAAGTCCGGGTTCGAGGTTTTTACCGGTAATAAGGCGGGAATTTAATTCGGCGTCAATAGGTTTTATTACAGGCGGGGCAGTACTATTACAGCCATAGCAGCCTGTTAAAAGTGCTATTGCCGTGATTTTTATAAAGTATAGTTTTACCCGCATGGTTTACATTGTGTTACTCGCATTTTACCTCATTTAAAGTTATAAATATCCGTGCGAATTGCCCTAAACAAGCTTCTTTTTTAACAAAATACTAAGATATTGCCCCTGTACAATTAGGGTGCTAGTAAAATAGTTTATACCTTTAAGGTATAACTATACATAACATTTATGCAAAACCATAAAAATAAAATATTAATTACCGGAGCCACAGGGCAGGTAGGCTCTAAAACAATTAATTTATTAACGGGCAACGAAAATATAGAAATCGTGGCTGCCGTGCGCAACTCGCAAAAAGCACAACCGTTTAACGATAAGGGAATATCGACCGTTATTCTGGATTTTGATAACGAAGCTACGTACGATAAAGCTTTTAAAGATATTCATACCCTGTTTATTGTTACTGCTTACACCGTAGATATGCTGCGCCAAAGCAAAGCCCTTATAGATGCTGCTAAAAAAAGTGGCGTGCAGCACATTGTGCACCTGGGTGCCTGCGGGCGAGACGATACCACCGTGGCACACTGGGCATGGCATCAACTCGTAGAGCGTTACATTGAGTGGAATGGATTTAGCTTTACCCACCTGCGCCCCGAAACCTTTATGCAAAACCTGCTAAGCTATGGTGGCGATAAGGTTATTAAGCACGGTATCATTCAGCATTATGTTAAGGGTGCCCGCAAAAGCTGGGTAGATGTTAACGATGTTGCCGCTGTGGCTGCCGAAGCATTGGCAAAACCCGAAATTCATAACGGTAAAACATATCGCTTGGGTTATGACGCGAAATCCTATTACGATATTGCCGACTTGCTAACCCAGCATATTGGCAAGCCGTTTAAATATGTACCGCATCCGCCGGAAGAGTTTTTAAAGATAATGGAAGCTAATGGTGCCGATATGGCTTATATGGATTGCGTTTACAAACATTACATTAGGTATGCCGAAGGGACTATTCCCGGGGCAGATGATACCTTTGATAATTTTGAAACCATTACCGGTAAACAACCTACCCGCTGGATTGATTTTATTGAGAAACATAAAGAGGAGTTTGCTTATTAGCATCTCTATTACCAAAATAAACAAAACGCCCGCAAATTTACTTTTGCGGGCGTTTTGTTTAATATAACTCAACTGTAACTCAAAATTTATAAATCTAACCTAATACCAAGGCTCAGATTGTGGTCTTTGTAAGTGCTGTGCTCAAACACGGGGTTAAGGTCGTACTTAGCATATATAGAAATAGATTCGATACCCGCATAAATACTAAGGCCATACACAAACTTGCTGGCGTTATAATCAGTAGTAGTTCGGGTAGTGATTTTTTTACCGTTTTCGTCTCTATACTTTAACATTTGGCGTGTGCCTATGTTGGTTCCGGCAAAGCCGCCTACTCCCACCCTAAACTGATTAAGGGTACTATACCTGTAATAATCTTTAAATTCTTTTTTAACCGATGGCCCAAACTCAAAATGAAACGGCACCACCAGGTTAGTAATTGTTAATTGCCTAACTTTTAAGTGAGGTGCAAAATCCTGAAGCTCTGTAACGCCATTATTGTTTACAAAAATTTGGTTTTGTTTAGGCATATACGAGTTTAACTGAAACGACACCCCATATACCAAACGCACAAAATTATTATTTTTAAGCATCCTGGTTCTTAATGCAAGTCCCATTTCAACAAACATGCTTTCGCCAAATTTGTAGGTGTCGCCTATGGTACGGCCATCGCCCACAGTGTTATTAAAGCAAGATGCAAACACCACATCAGAATATGTGCGTTTATCAAATTTCATTTTTTTACTGGCACCGGCCTGGTAGTTTATGCCCATTAAAAAGCTGCCCCTGTCGTCGTAAGCATTACCAAGGCCTAATTCTATAACAGTGCCTTTAACTTCGGGTGTGTTATAATTTTCCTGACGTTTTGCAAGGGCAATCTGGTTATCTAAAATAGTGGTTTTGTTGTCAATATTAAGGGCAATTCTTTTAGCGGCATCTTCCTTTTGGGCTTTAGCCTGTTCGGCAGTAATGGTGCCTGCCTCAAGCTGCGCCGTGATTGCTTCAACATTTACTTTTAAGCGGTATTTTTCGGCGGCAATAACTTCCAGCTTTTCCTCTTCCAGTTTGTTAACATACATCCTGAATTTATCTGCTCTTCTTTCCGCAATTAACTGTTCTTCGGTTTTAGGTGTGGTTTTAGGTGTGGTTTTAGTAGTTTGGGCGCTGGCATTAGGCATGCAAAACCCTGCCGCCAGTACGGCGATGTAAAAAATTCGTTTCATAATTGATGATTTGGTTGATTGATTATTTGTCGCTCAGGGCAATTTTTATAGTGCGGAATTTATGCTTAAAAATACCCAGCGTTTTTTCTCTAAAGTTATTTTCTACCTGTGTTTCGGCTTCTTTTAATAAGGCGGTATCGCTGGCGGGCAAGCTTTTGTTTTTAAGGCCTTCCATCGCGATTTCTTTTTGGGCATTAAGCAATAGGGCTTCTACCTCATCTTCGGTAACCTGTCCTTTTTGCAGTGCCAGTTGGTTAATACTATATGCCACCTCGTTTGCCTTTTGCAGTTCGAGCTGTTGTAGCGCGATACCCATGTGTTGTTTAGCAATACTATCTACAAGTACCGGCTTGCTATTATTATGCGCTACAGGAGCCTGTTGCGCGGGGGACAGGGCAACAACAGCCTGCTTGTGTACTGTAGCGGTAATTACTTTTGCCTGCTTTTCAATAACCGGAACTGTGATTTTTGTTTGCTGAACCACTTTATTTTCCTGCGGCGTTGTACCCGTGTTATTATTAATAAATAACCCGAACAATCCTAAACTAATAACTACAACCGCAGCAATTTTGTAAAGCAGCAATTTGCGTTTTCGTTTTTGTTGCAGTTTACGGTTGTAAGCAATACGTTCCCACGCGTTGGGTGAGGGCGCAATGGTACGCTGGCTGAATTTGCGGTGTAACTGCTCGTCTATATTATATTTTTCCATTTTCTTTTTTATTAAGTGCCGCCAGTTGATTTTGCAGCATTTTGCGGGCTTTAAACACCTGCGTTTTAGAGGTGCTTTCGGTAACGCCCAGCATTTCGGCAATTTCTTTATGACTGTAACCTTCTACAGTAAACATCATTAATACGGTTTTGTAGCCGTTGGGTAAATTATCAATCAGTAACTGCAGCAAATCGGTATCATATTCAACGTCGGGCTCCGATGCCGATATGGTTTCGGCAACCTCGATCTCGGTAAAATACAACTGCCTTCGGCTCCGTAAAAAATCAATCGATTCGCGTACCATTATCTTCCGCAGCCAGCCTTCAAAACTCCCTTCAAACCGGTACTTACCTAAATTTTCGAACGCTTTGGTAAACCCCTGTATCATACAGTCTTCGGCATAGTGCATGTCTTTAACATAGGTACGGCACACGCCCAGCATTTTTGGCGCATAGCGGGTGTACAGCGCCTCTTCGGCTTTACTGTCGGCACGCAGCGCTTTTTTAATCAGCGCTTCGTCGGGTACATGTAGCTGTATAATTTTCAATTGAAGGTTGGTTTGTTATGCTAAAGACGGATAAAAAAATATAAAAGTTGCCTAGGTTGTGTTTTTTTTATTTTTTTTTGATGATGGAGCAAATTAAGGACACCGAAATGGGGAGGGGAAAATAGATGCCGCTCCTCCGGAGCTCCAGAAATTTCCGCTAAATGTTTTCTATAGATATGCCGCTTCTCCGAAGCTGAACTACTTGCTGAATTTTTTATGGATTGCATGAGTGAACCCCGAAGGTTTGGTGTATTTATAAAATAACGAATTATATGCCGCTCCTCCGGAGCTCCAGAAACTCCCGCTAAATATTTTCTATAGATATTCCGCTTCTCCGAAGCTGAAGTACTTCCTGAATTTTTGTGGATTGCACGCTTGAACCCCGGAGGGGTGAATTATTTATAAAATAACGAATTATATGCCGCTTTTCCAGAGCTCTAAGAACTTCCGCTAAATATTTTTCTATAGATATGCCGCTTCTCCGAAGCTGAACTACTTGCTGAATTTTTTATGGATTGCATGAGTGAACCCCGAAGAGGTGAATTATTTATAAAATAACGAATTATATGCCGCTTTTCCAGAGCTCTAAGAACTTCCGCTAAATGTTTTCTATAGATATGCCGCTTCTCCGAAGCTGAAGTACTTCCTGAATTTTTGTGGATTGTATGGTTGAACCCCAAAGGTTTGGTGTATTTATAAAATAACGAATTATATGCCGCTTCTCCGAAGCTGAAGTACTTCCTGAATTTTTGTGGATTGCACGCTTGAACCCCGAAGGGGTGAATTATTTATAAAATAACGAATTATATGCCGCTTTTCCGAAGTTAAATTACTTCCTATTTTTTTTTGTGGATTGCACGCTTGAACCCCGGAGGGGTGATATATTTATAGAAATACGATATGTCCTCGGCAGAAAATAAGCTCCGGAGGAGCGGCATGTTTATAGATATGAAAAAACAGACTGAAAAACTACCGCAAAGTTTTGTAGTTTAGTACTACATAAACCTACCCATGAACAAAATAGAACATATAGGCATAGCCGTAAACAGCCTTGAAATAAGTAATGTATTATTTGAAAAACTACTAGGCAGTCCCGCTTATAAAACCGAAGAAGTAGCCAGTGAGGGCGTTAAAACATCGTTTTTTAAAAATGGCCCAAATAAAATAGAGCTGCTGGAAGCTACAACCCCCGACAGCCCTATTGCTAAATTTTTAGAAAAAAAAGGTGAAGGGATTCACCATATTGCTTTTGAAGTAACCGATATTGTTGCCGAAATTGCCCGACTTAAAGCCGAAGGGTTTACCATACTAAACGAAACCCCTAAACATGGCGCCGATAATAAACTCGTGGCTTTTTTACACCCCAAAGGCACTAATGGGGTTTTGGTGGAGCTTTGCCAGGAGAGAGTTTAGTTGGCTTCGCCGTTTAAAGTTTCAGGTTGCTCACTCAACACTTCTAATCGGTATGAGTGGGCAACCTGAAACTTTAAACCTGAAACAAATTTAAACTTCCTCTTCATTCAACGCATTCCAACCCCTTGCTTTTAGCGGAATTTTAGTATTGGCGCGGGTAATAAGGTGTATGCCTTCGCTTTCCTGGGTCATGTGGCCAATGATGGTAAAGTTAGGGTTGCCTTTTATTTTTTCGAAGTCTTCCATGGCAATTGTAAACAGCAGCTCGTAATCTTCTCCGCCGTTAATAGCTACGGTAGTAATATCAATTACAAACTCTTCGCATACATTTATAAGTTGCGGATCTACGGGAATTTTCTCTTCGTATAAATTACAGCCCACACCACTGTTTTTACACAGGTGGATAATTTCCGACGATAACCCGTCTGACACATCGATCATCGATGTTGGTTTAACCTCTAGCGTTTTTAATATCCCGTGAATGTCCTGGCGTGCTTCAGGTTTAAGCTGGCGCTCAATCAGGTAGCTGTAGGCATCAAGGTCGGGTTGGTTTTGCGGGTTCACTTCAAAAACCAGTTTTTCCCTTTCTAAAACTTTCAGTCCCATATAAGCCGCACCTACATCGCCGGTAACAACAAGCAAATCGGTACTGCTGGCACCACTGCGGTAGGCAATATATTCGGCGTTAGCCTCGCCTATAGCAGTAATGCTAATAATCATCCCTTTTTGAGACGATGTTGTGTCGCCACCCACAATATCTACACCATATAGTTTTGCAGCGTGCTTAATACCATCGTATAACTCATCTAACGCCTCCAGTGGAAAACGGTTAGATACCGCTATAGATACCGTGATTTGCGTAGGCCTTGCGTTCATGGCATAAATATCGCTCACGTTAACCACCACGGCTTTGTAGCCTAAGTGTTTAAGCGGCATATAAGCCAGGTCGAAATGCACGCCTTCCACCAATAAATCGGTACTAACCACTACTTTTTTATCTTTAAAATCAAGCACGGCACCATCATCACCAATACCTTTTAGGGTGCCTGGCTGGCTGGTAGTAATATCTTGTGTAAGGTGTTCTATTAATCCGAATTCGCCCAGGCTACTAAGGCTGGTGCGCTGTTGGTTTTTATCTTCTATCATTTTTGTTGAGGTTGTAGCTGCTGAGAAACTTAGTGACTTAGCATAAAGCTGCAAAGGTACAAAGTTTTTTATGTAGAGATGCATTGAATGCGTCTTCTGATTATTGTTATGAAGAATTGCGGTGTTTTGCACGTCGATTGTTAGACATTTAGACTGGGATGTAATTTATTTGAGATTCCTCAACTACGCTGCGCTTCGTTCGGAATGGAACAACTCTTGAGAGGCGGGCGGGCTGATTTATTATCGCACATTTTTTTGAAGGGAGCGTTGTACTCGCTAAATTATTATGCCCAGCGGTGTTTGTTTTAACTCCTTTTCCTATTAAAAAAAAGTATAACATCAAGCCGAAGCGTATAGGTAAACTGCAGGCTGCTTGCCATAGTGCCAATGGTATTATTGCTATCGCCGGAAACAGATGAGAATATGATATTGTTTACATACGTTAAACCTAACGACCACCGCTCTTTGTTGTACCCAAACGCAAACCGCGGAAATATAGTTGGGTAAATTTTAAGCCTGATATTATTTAAACGTTCTGTACCTGCATTTATACCAATAGTTGAAGACCCAGTGGCAAACCATCGGTTACTAATCGCCCATAAATAAGCGTAACCGCCATTAGCGCCTATTTGGTAACTGCGCAGCGAGTTGCGGCCGCGGTATACAAACGAACTGTCTGACGCTACATTGGTATAATACACGCCACCGCCAATAAGCCAGCTGCCGGCCGACTTCAATTGCCTTTCGGTTTGGTTAAAAGCTGCTTTATATGAAAATTTTTTGTTGTTAAAAACATACTGCATATTAGCGCCATATTGAGTAATGTCGAGATCTGGATACAATTGTATGTTTTTATCGTTATCATTGGCCGTATAAAAGCCTTTGTATTGTTGTAAAAAAAGGTCGATTATAAATTTGCGCCCGTAATTATGTACCTGGAAATCGAATGCCTTGGTATTTCCCTTTTTATCATCGGTTAAAAAATGAAGCGCTTGGCCCAAGCTAAGGTTTATAATGGTATTGTTAATAGATACACCCACACCTAAAACCATCGGGCTATTGGGCATATATGTTTTAGAGGTAGCCTTGTTGCCGGTTTCCCTATCAAGCGATAACCCATTAAACGCTGTATATGCTTTAACCGAAAGTTTATTTTTATACGGTTGTACATACACGCTATCGGCCTGTGCAAAGCAGATAAGTGGAAACAGGCACAGCAGCACGGTATAAAAAAGCAACTTCATAGTGGTACAAAACGGTTATAAGTAGTTGGTAGTATAATGCAATTATTTAGTTGAATAGTATTAGACTTTTAATGAGCAATTACGGCCATTATCAATAAGCCTATAAGGCTTAAAATAACTAATCCATACATTATAAATAGATAGCCATTAATTGATTTAGAATAATCCATTGTTTTGCGGGCATAGTACGTTTGTAATTCGAATAATTCCCTATCAGTATGGTTTTTTAAGCTGTCAATATACTCTTGTTTTTCTTGTTTTGGGCTCATAGTTGGTTATATTGGTTTGAGTTTGAAAGTTATTCATTTTTAGAGATTTCCGGCAAAGAATTATATAAAACTATATTTAGTTTTTAATGGTATACAAATTAAACCTACAAGTTACACAAGCCTTACATTCATTATGAAAAAAAACATCCGCCCTGCTGTTGCAAAACGGATGTTTCCAATAAAAATCGCAATCTAAATATATAACCTAAAAGTGAGCGCCTTAGTTTTTCTTGCCTTCGGTATCCATCATTTCCATAAGTTTCATGCCCAGCAGGCCGCTTATAGGCCCGTCGCTGCCGGCATTACCGGTAATAAGCACATCTGGTATTACTTTAATGTTGCCTTTGCCAATCTCTTCGGTAATTTTGTACTTGGTAAAGTTATCGCCACCCATAGCCGATACCTGTAACTGGTACGCCTCTGCGGTAGATTTACCCACGGCCATAATTTTTTCGGCTTCGGCTAAACCGGTTTTAGATATCCTTTCGGCTTCGGCGCTTGCGGTAAGCTTTGTAGCTTCTGCCTGTGCACCGGCTCTTGCCTTTGTAGCTTCTGCCTCTGCATTAGCACGCATTTTAGTCGCCTCTGCTTCGGCATTTACATTCAGCTTTAAGCTGGTCGCATCACCCTCGGCTTTTTTAACGGTAGCATCGGCAGTTCGCTGCGCGATCTCTACACTTTGCGAGGCACGTACAATTTCCTTCTGCATATCTGCAATCGCGGTTTCTTTCTCCACACCCTGCCTTTGTTCCTGCGCCATACGCTGCGTTTGGTAGGTTTTTTGTTCCTCTTCGGCAATCTTACGGTCGGTTAGCGTTTTCATTAACGATTCCGGCGGAACAATGTCGCCAATAAGCGTATCTACCGCGTTAACATTATACTCGTCTAACACCATTTTAATATGATGCTTGGCCGAATCCTGGCGCTCTTTACGGGTGCTAAGAAACGATATCACATCGCTGTCCTGCGCCGAGTTACGGAAGTAGTTACCAATGGTAGGCTCCAGTACCTGAGATACCAGGTTGTTCATACTACCAAAACGGGCAATAACTTTAGGCGCCTCGTTTGCCGGTACGTGTATAATTTGTGCCACATCGAGGTTAAAAGGAAAACCATCTTTAGATCGTACCGTTATGGTAGACAGGTTTTTATCAAGCTCGTGCGACTCGCTGCGGGCATTAGCCCAGTTAAGCACCAGGTTAGTAGTAGGCACGGCCTCTAGTTTGGTTGTGTATTTATTTAGGGCATATTTACCGGGGCCAAAAGGTTCCATCCACACACCGCGCTGCCCTTTAGATACTATGTTACCGTGTTTAAACGTGTCGCCGGTAACATCCTGCCCGTCTTCGCCAATGTATGATATTACTACGCCTACGTAACCAATAGGCACATCGGTCATAGGGTTTTGCTCTATAAGCACCGCCCAAGTATTAATGTAATACGAACCTGCCAGTATAACATGAGGCTGAAGCCCACGGTTACCACCTTTATCTAAAAAAGCATCAAAGTTTTGAAAGTTGTTGTGCCCCTCTACAAACTTACCGGCAATTTGCCCAATAGGTATAGGGTCGCCATCGAGCGCGGTTACAATACCCACCATGTTTTCGAATATTTTAACCTGGTCTGCAATTACAATTTCGAATAAAAACGTGTTAATACGGTACGACCCAGTGGTAATAAATGCCGTTTGTCGTCCTTTTTGCCCACCGTTATCTAAAAATGCGGTAGCATCCTGAAAGTTATCGCTGTCTACTTTACGGGCAAGTATGCGCCCGGTTTCAATCTCACGGCCATCTTTACTTAGTACAAGCCCAATTTTCCCTTCGGGGATAATGGTAAACTCGCTCATATCTACAGAGTATTGCCATATCCACATCATCCAGTACAACCCCGGTGCCAGCGTTCTTGCCTGATAGCCCGCTTCGCCCTTAGTTGCAATAATACGTCCGTCCGGTAGTGCGCGCCCTTCGCCAAAAAGCACGAATTTTTTGGTTACCAGCCCAATTTTGTTTTCGGGTACAATAACCATCCCGAAGAACACGCGTAAAACAAATTTGTAAAAAATAATGCATAGTAATAATAGGAGTAACCATGCATACCCCGGAGTAAAAGTTGTCATAATTGTTGTTTGATTTGATAGTAAAATTACTGCTATTTTAACAAGTACGTATGTAAGATTAAAACTTTAACTTATGCCGCCTGCTACGTAATAAACTGCTAAAAAACAGTGTTTTTACATCGATATAGTTGTCAATTTGCGACACGATTAGCGTTTGTGCAAACTGCGGTTTGCATTTTGCATTTTAACATTTTGCAGAGGCAATTTTGCAACAGGTAAATTGCCGTAAAAGTGTGGGGTTTTTAAGTATAAAATATATGATTATTTACGATAATAAATATTCAGAATATTATTTTCAAAATCATAACTTCGTAATATGAATAAGCGGTTAGATATTATTATGGCAGCCATGAAACTTTTTACAGAAAAAGACATTCAGGCAACACCTATGTCGGCCATTGCCAAAGAAGCAAAAACAGGCATGGGCACTATTTATAATTACTTTGCTACTAAGGAAGAACTCATAAACGCTATTTATGTACATATAAAGGAAGAGCAGGTTACCGCGTTTAAATCCCTGGTTACAGATAAAGGCATGCATGCGCAGTTTGATGCTTTTTTAGAAGGAATGATTAGTTACTTTATGGCCAATCCGTTACATTTTTATTTTACAGAGCAGTTTAAAAATTCGCCATTGCTTACGGCTGATTCACTTGAGTGGACTATGAAACCCTATGAACCCCTTATAGTTTGTATTAGTAAAGGACAAAAGAAGGGAAGTGTTAAACCGATGCCTGTTAACGACGTTATTTACTTTTTAGATGGCGCGCTTAATAGCTTTACCTGGGTAAGTATTACAGATAAGAAAGTTAAGAAAAAGGCTCTCGAAAACCATTTATCAATGGCGTGGAATGCTATTAAAAAATAATTAGAACGAATGTTCGTTCCAAAAAGTAAATTAAATGTATTTTGGTAACAATTCTTAATTAATACCGCCGGTTTTTTTTCGGAGCATGCTTAAAAACACAGGAGTTATCCCTAAAAACGATGCTATATATTTCTGGGCAATGCGCTGGTTAAGTCCTGGGTACAATGCTTTAAAACGTTCATACTTTTGGTCGGCGGGCAGGGCAAGCTCTGTAGTAATGCGGTTTTGGTACATTATAAACCCGTTCTGGAAAAGCACCCTGAAAAACCTTTCGAACTTGGGTACCTGCACATACAGCTTTTCTAAATTTTGTGCCGATAGCTGCAACACCTCTGTATCCTCCAGCGCATCAATACTATGTGTGGCGGGTGAGTTAGAGTGAAAGCTTAACAAATCAGTAATCCACCAGTTTTCGGGTGCGAGCATCACAATATGCTCTTTGCCATTTTCGTGAGCAGTAAACATGCGCAGGCAGCCTTTAGTCACAAAATTTATGGTACGGCAGCTATCGCCGGTATGCAATAAAGTATCGCGCCGGGTAATGGTTTTGTGCTCTAATAGCGACAAAAAGCAGTTGGCCTCTGTAACATCAATATCAATATGCAGGGCAATGTTGGCAAGTATAAGGTTATCCATAAAGGTGCGTGCATTAGGTGTTGGTAACAATGCCGCATTGTGCAAATATAAAGCTGTAAATGCTTAAATTTACATTTTATACCACATTATAATTATGTCTCAACTATATATCCCTGCTGCTAATTTTACCTTTTTAAAGCAACTACGCAACAATAATAACCGTGAGTGGTTTAATGCCCGTAAAGACGAGTATTTACAACATAAAGAAACCATAGAGGCTTTCGCCGATGGCCTTATTGCCCAATTAAATACCCACGATGTTATTGAAACGCCCAATGGTAAAAAAAGCCTGCACCGCATTTACCGCGATACCCGTTTCGGGGCCGATAAAACACCCTACAGCCCGCGTTGGGGCGGTCACTTTACCCGTGCCACACCACAGCGCCGTGGCGGCTACTACTTTCATATAGAGCCGGGCAATACTTTTTTTGTAGGTGGTTTTAGAAACCCTAATGCTGCCGACTTAAAGCGCATTCGGGAAGATATTAGTTATAATGCCCAGCCGTTGCGTAAAATACTAGCAGATAAAACATTTACCTCAACCTTTGGAGCATTAAGGGGCGAGCAACTACAAAAAGCACCTAAAGGTTTTGATGTTAACAACCCGGCGATTGACCTGTTGCGCTATAAACAGTTTTTACTGGTAAAACATTTTACCGATGATGAGGTGTTAAGTCCTGACTTTTTAGCCAATGCCAGCCAGGTATTTAAAAACATGCGACCATTTTTTGATTACATGAGCGAGGTACTTACTACCAATGCTAACGGTGAGGCGGTTGTATAAATAATGCCTGTTTGATAAGTAGTTTAGGCAGCATAAAAAAAGCCACCAGGTTTCCCTGATGGCTTACTAACCTTTTTATAAAAGTTATTATTGTTGCGTAGTAGTACCAGCCGGAGTTGCCTCTGCTGCAGGAGCTTCTACTTTACCTTTAATGGTAAGTATTTTTGGAGTTTCAGTATCATTAGTTGTAACGGTAACTGTTTTGTTAAAGCTACCTGGGTTAGCAGCATTGTAAGTAGCAGCTACTACACCACTTTCGCCTGGTTTAATAGGAGTTTTAGTGTAAGTAGGAGTTGTACAGCCGCAAGATGCTTTTACACCTGTAATAAGTACCGTTTGTTTAGATGTGTTTTTAAAAGTAAACTCGTGTGTTGCAGGAGTACCTTTTGGTATATCACCAAAGTTAAAAGTATCATCCTTAAAAGCAAGTCCTGTAGCTTTAGGCGCGGCAGCCACAGTTGTAGTAGTTGTTGTAGCTTTTACAGCGGTTGATTTTTTGTTAGTTTCCTGAGCGTTTGCAGAAACAGAAAGGAAAAGCGTTGCTGCTAATGCGAATAAAGAAATTTTTAATGTTTTCATCTTAAAATGTACTATTTAGTTAATAATGTTAATAGTTGCTTTTTTACCACATTACAAATATATTTACTTACTGCTATAAATATGTTAACCGTTTTCAAAGTCTTGTTAACAACATGTTAACGGGTTATAGCGTAGACTTTTTTATAGTAATATAGGCATGGCAAATTACGTTTTGTACATCACACTAGCAAATTATATTCCAAAAATTGAAATTCAATAAATTAAATACAATAGTTTTTATTGGCCTGCTTGCCATAGTGGGGGTAATTGCCATGCAGCTGGTTACCCTAAACCAGGCGTATACCTTTGAAAAGAAAGAGCTTGCCGAAAAAATTCACTTCGGCCTGCAGGATGTGGTGGCTAAAATTTACCGCGATAATAAAAAGGAACAACCTGCTGAAAGCCCCATTAAAAAAATTACCGAAGACTATTATGTGGTTAACGTTAATGATGTTTTTGAGGCCGATATACTCGAAATTTACCTGCGCAACGAATTTGCAAAGGTAAAACTCGACATGGATTATGAGTATGCCATTTATAATTGCGGCAGCGACGAAATGATTTATGGCGAATATATTGCCATGGCCGGCAAGCCCAATGCTACCGAAAAGCAAAAGTGTAAAAAATGCTTTACTAAGCGCCCGGGATTGGTGTATTACTTTGCGGTGCGTTTTCCGCAACTGCGGCATAGTTACATAACATCGTTACAGCAGTACTGGATTTACACCGGCGTGCTTATGCTGGTGCTGGTTATATATGTGTATTCGGTTTTGCTTCTGCTAAAGCAAAAAAAATATACCGAACTGCAAAAAGACTTTATTAATAACATGACGCATGAGTTTAAAACGCCACTATCATCAATACTCATTGCCTCTAACTATGCAGTAAAGCAAGAAGCTATTGAAGCCGACCCAAAACTGCACAAATACCTAAAAATTATTATAGAGCAAAGCAACAAGCTTAACCAGCATATTGAGCGGATACTATCGGTGGCTAAAACTGAAAACACACTTGGCTCGCTACAAAAAACTCCGTTTAATATTGTAGAAGCTTTAGAGCTTGTTAAAGAGAATGCTTCGATTAAATTTGAAAACGCTTTGGTAACGCTAAAAACAGATGCACGTGAATACGAGGTTAAAGGCGATGAATTCCACTTTTATAACATTGCCTATAATGTGGTAGAAAATGCCATTAAGTATGGCAGCGCACAACCCAAAGTGACTATTGATGTTAGTATGGAAGATAAAGGCCTGCAACTAATGTTTACGGATGATGGCCCTGGGATTGACCCGGAGCATATCGATTTTGTGTTCGATCGTTTTTACCGTGTGCCCCGCGAAAACAAGAAAGAGGTGGAAGGTTTTGGCATTGGGCTTTTTTATGTAAAAAAGATTTGTGAACTTCACGGCTGGAAGATTACCATAAAAAATAACGAGGGTGCTAACGGTATTACCATTTGCATTTTTATACCCAAACGCAGCCTGGCATGAAAAAAAGAATACTTTACGTAGAAGACGATACCACACTGGCTTTTTTAACTGCCGATAACCTGGAGCAGCATTACAATGTAGTGCATTTTGCTAATGGTAAAGATGCTTTTGAGGCTTTTAAAACCGAAGAGTTCGACCTGTGCGTGCTGGATGTTATGCTGCCGCAAATGGATGGTTTCGAGCTTGCTGCTGCCATTCGCGAGCGCAACGTGGCCGTGCCTATTATTTTTCTGTCGGCTAAAACGCTGAAAGAAGACCGTATAAAAGGCCTTAAGCTGGGTGCCGATGATTACCTGGTGAAGCCCTACAGCATTGAAGAGCTTATACTTAAAATAGAAGTGTTTTTACAGCGCAGCCAAAAACAACCTACCATTAAAGACAACACCTGTACTGTAGGCACTTTTACGTTTGACCCTGATAATTACATCCTGATAAAAAATGGCGAAACTACCCAGTTAACCGAAAGGGAATCTGCATTACTAAAACTTTTTATTGACAATAAAAACAACATACTTAAACGCGAAAAAATACTTACCGCCCTTTGGGGAACCGATGACTATTTTATGGGCCGTAGTATGGATGTTTTTATTTCGCGCCTGCGTAAAATTTTCCGCGACGATGATAGTATCCGTATCGAGAATATACCCAGGGTTGGGTTTAAGCTTGTAGCGCCTTAGTTTGGTATTTAGTGATTAGTTCTCAGCCGCCATTACTTTATAATGCGTTCAGAATGACAGGCAGTATATTAACCGAGTTTTGTCATTGCGAGATATGGGGACTTTCACATACGAAAATAGATTCTTGGGCTCTGCTACGCTGCGCTCAGAATGACAAAATGGGATAAAAACCTCCCTACACGTGTATCACTTCGTCATCAATAAGTAAATCTTCGCGACGCATGCGTAGTAATACCTGTGCAACGGCAACCACATCTTTTTCGCAATAGGTAACAATACGGTCGATATCTTTATCTACATAAAAAACATGGCCTACCTGGCTACCGTCAATATCGCCTTTAGGCGAGGGGATACCCAATATTTTTGTCATTAATTTAAGCGAAGTGTAACTTTTAAAATCGCCAAATTTCCATAACTCCATTGTGTCCAGGTGCGGCACTTCCCATGGTTTTTTACCAAACAGGTTTAACTTGGGTGGTATAGGCAGGCTGTTAATAATCATGCGGCGGGCAATAAACGGAAAGTCGAACTCTTTAGCATTATGCCCACACATAATGTGCTGTGGCTGGTTAAAGTGATTGTTAAGCAGGTTGCTGAAATCTTTTAATATTTTGGTTTCTTCGCCAAAAAACGACGTTACCCTAAAGTGGCGAATATCGCCCCTAAAGGTAAAATAACCTGCGCTTAGGCACACTATTTTACCAAACTCTGCCCAAATACCGGCGCGGTCGTAAAACTCTTCGGGTGTAAAATCATCCTTGCGCTGGTATTGGGTTTTAAGGCTGTACAGTTCGCGGGTTTCGGGGTCAAGCAGGTCGAAGCTTTCGTGCTCCGGCACGGTTTCTATATCTAAAAAAAGTATGTGTTCGAGCTTTATTTTTTCGATCATGTTGTTCTGTTTTGCCACGAATTACACAAATTGGCACAAATTTACAATTGTTTTTTCGACACGAATTTCACGAATTTATTATTAGTCCTTGTTTTTAATTTGTGTTCATTCGTGTAATTCGTGGCTAGAATATTATTTAATTTCTATGAGATAGCTCCAGAGGAGCTTCATGTCTACAGAAAAAGTATGTGTTATGTTTTTGAGATCCGAAGGAACGGCATGTAATTTATGCCACTCCTCCGGATCTCTAACCGCAAACCGGATGCGTTTTGCTATAAATATGCCGCCCTTCCAGGGCTAAGAAATACTACTTAACCATCTTTTTACTATTCCCTTCACCTTCGTTAGGTTTCATAAGTCCCAGCATTTTGTAGGCTTCATCTACATACACATAAAAGTCATTACTGTGCGGGTCTATTTTAGTATCTACCTGTAGCCCTTTTTTGTGGCCAAGGCGGGTAATGATTAATTTATCTTGCGGCACCACAATTACAAACTGACCCAAATGCCCGCGCATGTAGTACATTTTTTTGCCTAAATAGGTTTTTAACCACCAGCCGTAACCGTATTGTGGCGATGCTGCAAAGCGTGGCGTTACCATTTTAGTAACATGGGTGCTATCAATAATCTGGGTGCCATTCCAGTTGCCGTTGTGTTCAAACAATTTTCCAAAGCGTGAAAAATCTCGGGCGTTACTGCCCACACAACAATACGCTTTTTCAATACCACCATCGTGGTCCAGTTGCCAAAGCGCATCGTTCTCGGCACCCATTGGCTTCCAGAATGTATTGCTAACATAATCGGCTAAATGCTGCCCTGTTGCTTTTACAATAACCATTGCCAGCAGTTGCGTGGCCCCGCTTTTATATTCGAAAGCCTGCCCGGGTTGCTTTATAATACCTATGCCCAGCATGGTTTTTTCCAGTTCGGTGCCAAAGTAAGCGCGGGTGGTTATCGAGAAAGCACTGCTGTACTCTTCATCCCAATCCATACCCGTTGCCATGCTCGAAAGGTCGCCCACAGTAAGCTGCGCGGCAAGGCCTTTGCTAAACTCAGGAAAATAGTCGGACACCTTTTGGTCGAGGCTTTTAATTTTACCTTCCTCTATCGCCTTAAACATTGCTGCCGAAACAATACTTTTCGCCATACTAAACGAGTTCGATTTAGAGTTGGATGTATAACCGTCATAATAGCTTTCGTGCCAAAGGCTGTCGTTTTTAATAATAAGGTAGGCTACAGTGCCAAGCTCTTTATTAACCTCGTTAAGCCTTGCGGTAGTTTTTACCTTATTATAATCAGTAGCCTGCGGCCATGGCTGTGGTGTGCCTTTGTGTATAATTCGGTTATCAAAATGAGTGTAATCATTTAAATAAGCCGTGGTTTTACCATGCAGGTACACCACGCGAACGGCTTTAAGCAGGTAGTCTACATTAAAAATGTACAGCAGCGCAACAATACAAGCAAGGATACCTACAAGCCAAAGCAGAAATTTTTTCATAAGAGTACTGGTTGATGAAACGAATTTACACATTTTTAAGATTACTTGCCAAGCCTGTTTGGTTTAGTACCATTACAGCGCAAATGTTTCTGCTACTTTGTGTTATACCATCATGAAAAATATATTATATTTGTTTATATAACAACAAGCAACAAAAAAGTTACAAAATGGCAACATTAACCGATCCATTCGGCATACAAAAAGCCCTAACGCAACTGGGTATATCTGCAATAAACACCGGTACATCTACCGGAACAAACAGTTTTGCTAATGGCGAACTTATATCATCTTACTCACCTGTAGATGGCTCGTTAATAGCCCAGGTAAAAACATCTACGCCAGATGATTACCAGGCGGTAATGGCTAAAGCCGAAGAAGCATTTAAAACCTGGCGCTTGGTGCCTGCCCCAAAACGTGGCGAAGTTGTGCGCCAAATAGGCGAGGAGTTGCGTAAGTTTAAAGATCCGCTGGGTCAGCTGGTATCTTACGAAATGGGCAAAAGCCTGCAGGAAGGCCTTGGCGAAGTGCAGGAAATGATAGATATATGCGATTTTGCCGTAGGCCTGTCGCGACAATTATACGGGCTTACCATGCACAGCGAGCGCCCGCAGCACCGCATGTACGAGCAATGGCACCCGCTGGGGGTGGTAGGTATTATATCGGCCTTTAACTTTCCGGTAGCGGTATGGAGCTGGAATGCCATGCTTGCCCTGGTTTGCGGCGATGTTTTTGTTTGGAAACCAAGCTCTAAAACACCACTATGCGGCATTGCCTGCCAAACTATTTTAAAAAATGTGTTAGAGCGTAACCACGTGCCCGAAGGGGTTTGCAGCCTGGTAACCGGCGAAGCCTGTAACGAGCTTATAAATAACGATAAGCGTATTCCGCTAATATCCTTCACAGGGTCTACCCGCGTAGGGCGCCACGTATCTAAAACCGTGGCCGAACGTTTTGGTAAAACCATATTAGAGCTTGGTGGTAATAATGCCATTATAGTATCTGAACATGCCGATCTTTCTATGGTGCTGGTTGGTGCCGTGTTTGGTGCTGTGGGTACTGCAGGGCAGCGTTGTACTACTACCCGCCGACTTATTATTCACGAAAGTATGTACGATAAAACGGTTGAAGTACTTAAAAGTGCCTACAGCCAACTAAAAATAGGTAACCCATTAGACAGCAATAACCACGTGGGCCCGCTAATAGATACTACTGCCGTACAAAGCTTTTTAGATGCCATAGAAAAGGCTAAAGCCGAAGGCGGTAAAGTAATTACCGGCGGCGGTGTGGTTAAAGGGGCAGGTTACGAAAGTGGCTGCTACGTTAACCCATGTATTATTGAAGCCGAAAACCATTACCAAATTGTACAGCACGAAACCTTTGCGCCTATTTTATATGTAATGAAATACAGTACGCTGGAAGAAGCTATTGCGCTTCAAAATGGTGTTCCGCAGGGGTTATCATCGTCTATATTTACTAATAATATGCGCGAAACGGAGCTATTCCTGTCGCAAGCCGGATCAGACTGTGGTATTGCCAATGTAAACATTGGTACATCGGGTGCAGAAATTGGCGGTGCTTTTGGTGGCGAAAAAGAAACCGGTGGCGGCCGCGAGAGTGGTAGCGATGCCTGGAGGGCGTATATGCGCAGGCAAACCAATACTATTAATTATGGAAGCCAATTGCCATTAGCGCAGGGCATCCGTTTCGATTTGTAATTTATTTGAGTAGTTTTTAATATTTACTAAACTGCCCCAGTGATGAGGGGCAGTTTTTTTATTTATGGGTGTTTGCAACGCAGGTAAATAATTAACAAACTATAACAGTTAGTTAGTATTTTATATAGATAATAGATTGGTAACTTGTGTGTTATAAAATAACCTAAACTACCACGCCATGAAAAAGTTTACAATACTACTATTGTTTTTATCATTATCGTTTGCATGTTCTAATGATGACGATAATAACAAATTAAAACCATGTACTACCGAGGTAGTAGCAGGACTTGAAATATTAGTTACCGATGCGCAAAACGTTCCTGTTATTGAGGGTATTACAGTAACAGCTACTGATGGAGATTATATAGAAAAACTAGAGCCACGGGCAATTACTAAAGTGTTTACCGGCGCCAGCGAAAGAGCAGGCACATATGTAATTACTATTACCGGAGATGGTTATGAACCCTACACTTCTGAAGCTATTACTGTTGAGGCAGACAGGTGCCATGTGGTTACCCAAAAAGCAACCATAAAGCTTAGTCCATCTGTAGAATAAATTGTTAAAGTCGCAGTAAAATGCGGCTTTTTTTATGCTTATATTAGAAATTCTAATTTTTAACCGTCGATGAAATTTGCTGGTTTATTGACAAATTTTAGGTATTAGTAGTCAAAAAATTACAAAATTTTAAAATTTACATTAAAAAGTAGCATTTTTAAAACTAAAAACCGTTATTTGTCGTTATATATATAGTACTGCAACACATTGTGTCTTCTTCAAGAAATTACGGCTCCCCGATAATATTAGAATTCCCTCTCCAATTGCCAATCAAACATTGGCACTGCTAAAAAGTTGTGGCTACCCATTTTTTATGAGTACGAAGTTAAAATTTAATAATAAAGCACAATCGCAATTTTTGGCAACAACCAGGTTGCGAGTAGATCAATACTTTAAAGAAAATAACACCTCGCGAAACGCAAATAGCGCCATGTGGGTAAAAGCCATTTTCTTTTTAACGGGTTTTGTTGGGTTATACGGCCTTATAATATCAAATGCATTTAGCCCGCTTGTAATGTTGCCTATGGTTATATTGTTTGGTATGTTTAGTGCCTTTGTGGGCTTTAATGTATGCCATGATGCTATACACGGCGCATTCTCATCAAATAAAAACGTAAACAAAGCCTTTGGGCAATTATTCAACCTGCTGGGTGCAAGCCCATATGTGTGGAGTATTACCCATAATGTAGTACACCATACCTATACTAACATACCAGGCCATGACGAAGATATTGAGGTTGCAAAAGGCCTTATAAGAATATCTGAAGAAGAGCCAGTAAACCGTGTGCAGCGTTTTCAGCACTGGTATGCTTTTCCATTATACAGCCTTGCTTCAATATCATGGGCGCTACGAAAAGATTATAAAAAATTTTTCCAGGCAAAAATTGGCGAAACCGAAATGCACCATCCTAAAAAAGAGTATTTTAACCTGTTCTTTTTCAAAGCCATATACTATTTTACCTTTATTGTATTGCCTTTACTGGTTTTAGATATTACCTGGTGGCAGTTTATAATAGGCTTTATAGTAATGCATATGGCACAGGGGCTTACTATGGGGCTTGTGTTTCAGTTAGCACACGTTGTTGAAGGGACTGATTTCCCTATGCCAGACAGTACCGGAAATATGGAAGAGGCCTGGGCCGAACACCAAATGCGCACCACGGCAAACTTTGCTACTGGCAGCCCAATTGCGGCTTTCTTTTTAGGTGGATTAAATCAGCAAATAGAGCACCATTTGTTTCCTAAAATGTGCCACATACATTATGTGCAAGTGGGTAAAATTGTAAAACAAACCGCCTTAGAATTTGATATACCTTACATTGAGAGCCCTACAGTTTTAAGTGCCATGAAATCGCACTACCGTATGCTGCGCAAGTTTGGTAAACATGCTTACCAGTGCAAAACTGCCGCTATTAGGGCAGAGGCCGCACTCGCAAAAGCGAACTAAATATCCCACTTTTAAAATTTGGTATTATATTTTTAATGCATATATTTGCACCCTGAAAAATAATGGCTTCGTAGTTCAACGGATAGAATGGGAGTTTCCTAAACTTTTGATCCAAGTTCGATTCTTGGCGAGGCTACAACAGTAAAGCAGTACAGTAATGTGCTGCTTTTTTTATGTATTGCTATTGCAGGGCGAGACAGTATTACTACAAAACCCGCTTCATATAAATGGAACGGGTTTTTTGTTACTTACTATTACAGGTTAGGTTATTCAATTAATTTGGCAACCTGAATATTTGCAATAAGTTTAATATCTTCTCCTAATCCAAGGCCTCCTGTATCGGTCATTTTATTCCAGGTCATTCCAAATTCTTTACGGTTAACTATTCCTGTTATTTCAAAACCATGTTTTATGTTGCCATGCCCATCATTTTCAGAGCCTCCATATTCTGCATTTAATTCAATTGGCTTAGTTACGCCTTTTAAAGTCAGGTTGCCTGCCACCTTATAATTACTATCGCCACCATTTATAAATGATGTAGATTCGAAAGTAATTTTTGGGTATACATCTGCTTCAAAAAAATCGCCGTTTTGCAAATGCTCATCACGTTGTGGCTGATTGGTATCTATACTTTTTACATCGAGAGCCACAGCTACTTTTGCATTGCTAAAATCTGTTCCTTCGGTAATTATACTGCCTTCAAACTTTCTAAACGAGCCCGTTACGGTAGAGATAACTAGGTGCTTAATTTTAAAAAATACTTCAGAGTGCATAGGGTCTATAACCCATGTTGTTTTGTTTGACATATTTAAATTTTTTATAACCACAAAACTATCTAAATTTACTGCTTAAAATATAGTTGTTACCTTTTAGTAAGTAGTTACCAATAAGTAACTGCCTTTAAAATCAGATAAATATGAGCCAAAAAGATGATGTATGCCAGTATAGGTTAATGGTTGTAAGAGATACATTAGAAGTAATTCAGGGTAAATGGCGCTTGCCCATAATTATTTCGTTAACGCATGGCAATAAACGGTTTGGAGAGATACAAAGGGATATTTCAGATATTTCTCCAAAAATGCTTTCGCAGGAATTAAAAGCGCTGGAAACCAATCAGATTATTACCCGCACCCTGTATGATAGTATGCCTGTAACTGTAGAGTATGCCCTTACACCTTTAGGTGGCACAATGAAAAATTTATTAGAAGAAATTTTAAATTGGGGGGTTCATTTCAGAAAAGAAATTATAGCAAAATAGGTTATAAATCCTGTTTCCTGATTTGATTTATTTAAATAAAAGGCCGGAAAGGAGTAATAAACCCTCTTCTTTCCGGGTTTTATATTCTTATTTTTGATGCCTTAAACTTCATAACATCTTTACTCAGCGATTTATCATCGGGATTAAACGCCATTAAATCAGATGCCATAGATGGTCTTGTATCAATACATTCGGCAATAATTTTATAAGCAATCTCTTTTACAGGTACTCTAAGTACTTCGTGCTTACTAAACTCTATTTTAAGTATTTGCAAAAAGGCATCGTTCCTGCTTTCTTCCAGTTCGGTAGTATAAAAGCGCTCTATCTCGGTAACAAGCGTATTAACATCCTGTATATTGGCAAAATAATTATTTAGGCAATTGTGGGCATCCAGTTTTTTATGCCAACCCTCCAGTAATAATGCCTGCGCCCGTAAAGGCTGATTCATTTTTTTGCGGTATATAAGCGATGCTTTTACATACTGTTTATTTTGTACACAATCTTCGGCAACCATTGTATAATAGCGCTCAGCCTCTTCTTTCTGGTTAAGTAGGGTATATAAATCGGCTACTTTTTCGGTTTCGTTAAGTTCCTTATAAATATCTATTGCCTGTGCATATAACTTTCCTTTTTCAAAACACTGGGCAGCCTTAGCTTTATCTTTACAATATTTAAGATAAATAGCCCCTGCCTCGCCATAGTAACCACCATCTTCTAAAACCTGGGCAGCCCTTAAATTGTTTTTTAGTAATTTTAAATAAACACTTGCCGCCTTTTGGTATTCTTTTTTGGCAATAAAATCTTTAGCCAGTTGTTCATACCTGTTTTGCAGGGTTGTAAACTTATCATTAGCTATAATTGCAGCCCTGCCAGGACTGCCTGTGTTGCTTGATCCTGAATTGCTTATAAAAGCATAAATAAACCTGCCTGCCAAAATTATAAGTCCTATAGGTAATATAGACGGACCTTTGCTATTAGCACTGCCAATTAAAATTGCCCCGAGAAGAATTATAACAGCAATACACGCTAGTATAAATAAAACCGAACGTATAGCTGAGTCGGGATTATTTAAACCACCCATGCCCGTGTTTTTGCCAAATGTAAATTTAGCGCCGCCGCCGCCGCGGGAACTGCCCATTATATCTAACGGAATACCCAGGGTTAATGCAGCCTCAGGATGTTTTTCTAAATACTTAAGCAGCTTATCAATTTCGCGCTGGTTGCCTTTCATTATCTTATTCATATTAAAAGGCACATCTGTAGCATCTTTTCCAGCCTGGTTTTCTATGCTTTCGGCCAGTGCTTGTTCATCGGCCTCTATGCTTAAAGAACGAATGGCATTAGGTATATAAACCCCTTTTAAGGGTGTTGTTATTTCTGCCGAAGCTGGCTGCGGCAACTCCAGTAAATGGTTCCAGTCAATTTCTTCAGTAAGTTCGGCCAGGCCAATATCCTGGTGCATAATATAAGCAGGGGCTGTAAATTGTTTTGCCCATTCGGCATCGCTAAGTTCGGGAAATACAACACTATGCTCCGGAATAAAAAGCCTTTCGCTTATGCACTGCATGTAGGTGTTTTTACCGGCATTAGTAATTTTCGTTCCATCTTTTGGCACAACCAGGCAGCCAAACAGCTCATTAGCAGTTTTACCCGCAAGTGCATACATAAAGGTATCCTCCGGGTCGAGCCCCATAGCATATACCTCCTTTAACCATGCAAATGCATTGGGGCTTTTTATAAACACACCACGCCTTGGGTAACTGTTTTTATGAAAGGGCTTAATTTTAAACTCCATGACTTGTAATAACTAAAATAAATGGCTTTAAAAATCGTTCTTCAAATTCTTCTATAGGTATTATTTTCTGGCCAAACTCTCCTTTAAAATAATTTTTATCGCCTGCAAAAAAACTATCTGTAGCCATTGCCAAATTGGTATTCAGGGTAGTAGGCATATAAATATAAGGTAGGTTAGCATCGCTGCTTTTAAAGGTTAGCATGCCTAAACCATCGCGATGTATAGCACTGCCATCTGGAAAAACAAACCTGCTTGCTGTTTTTTCATAAACGGCTTCTACTTTAGGTACAAAATCACGGTTGCTTAAAAGGCTAATATAAAGCTGTTTTGAATAATCTTTTTGAAAAACCAGGCGGTGCTTGTTTAGCTGTAACTCATTTTTTTCGGTAATACATAATGGTAAAAAGTTAAGCAAAACAGTATTATCTATAAAGCTATTTTCGAATGTTTCGATTCTCTTTTTCGCTTCAGAAAAATACTTGGTAAAGCCACTTTTTGGACCAATATTATTAATATGCAAGTCGCCTTTGTGCACATAGAGGCTAAAATATTCTCCTACAACAGGAGTATCGTAAAAAAGGTAAAATCCGTTATCATAAATAATAGAATACTTATCGGCAGCGCCTTTTAGTACAATTTTTTTCTTGTAATATTCTCTCGTATTTAAATTAAGTATGCTTACATACATTTCTGTTGCATAAAATGCAGCAAGCAGGTATTCTCCATCTTCAGTTATTTGCAGTGCATATTGCCCGTTTTGATTTACAGATAAGTTTTGCAGCAATAGCTCAGCCCCCTTATGGTACCTGTAGTACCGTTTGTTGTCATCAGAATTTTCTATATACGTTTTAAACAATTTTCCTGTACCGGTAAGCATGTAAAACAAATCTTTTTTAGGCGAAAAAACAGCCATGCGACTTTTAGGGGGAGGAAACAGTACAGGGTAATTTACCGCTGGAGCAGTATCGCCCTTTACAATGCTATGCTTGCTTTTAACCTGCTGTTGTGCGGGTTTTTTAGACCAAAGCTCATCTAGCGGTAAGTATATATGTTGTATAAGTTTCCTGCCACGGTTTTGTATTCTGTAAAAATTAAGGTTGCCGCTTGTTTCGGCCGTAATTATGTATTTAACCTTTTCGTGGTGGTCACTTAAAGTGCGCTGCATATTGGCCGAGGCAAGAGCATCTTCAGATGTTATTAAAAAAATTTCAGAATGTTTTACATCGGTATTTTCGTCGAGTATTTGGTGCAGTGCCGGTGCTACATCCAGCCCCGATCCTAAATTATTAAGCCCATCTATAACATCATAAATTGTTTCGACAGCTATTTCTTTATAGCCATTGCCCAAAACAAATATTTTGCATTCAATATCTGTTTTGGGGTGTTTGGCTATAGCCAATGCCGATGCAAACGCAAGTATTTTTGGAGTTCCCCAGTTTTTAAGGGAACAATCTATTAACAACAGCCGTACAAATTTATCCGATTCTGGCGGTACTTCCCTTTTTATATACAAGGCTTCGTTATTAGCAATGCGCGACATAAAAACGGTATCGTCATTAGCAAATTCAGAAATCAGTAATTTATCAAAATCGCCTTTATTAGTAAGGTCAGACACGCCGCCCAAAGGCTGATGGCTTGGCGCCGAATGGTGTAATGGTATGTTAAGCCCACCCCATATGCGCTGTATAAGGCTGCCTACCGGAAACGTTTTTGGCTCGTTTATAAGCTCATCTATAAAATTGCCCTGCGGTGCGGCCACAGGCTGCTGTTCATTTATTTCTTCGCTAAGCTCAGGCAGGTTTGGCACGCCGCCTATTGCTGTTAACAAGGCTAACTGTGTAGGGTATTTTATATGTAAATGCCCAAGCGTGTTAAGGTCTTTTTTTAAATTAGCCTCGCTAAAAGGTAACTTTTGCGCACAGGTAACCAGTAAATGTTTATGCTCTTTATAATGCTGCATTATATTTTTTGCCCTGGTATCGCTCAAGCCGTTATGGCATTTTTTAAAAATAGTTTGCAGCAATAACTTTCGCTTATTGCCCTCTTTAAATTCGGTGGGCAACTGGGCAAGCGTGTTTAAAAAATTATGGGCGTAGGTAAACGCTTTTGGGTATTCTGTTGCTTTACGTACTGTTTTACTTTTGTCTATAATTTCAAAAACTTTTGCAAGGGTTTCCTTACCATTAGCATTTGTGGCTATAAGCGACAGGAGCAAGGTGCCAAAGGGCGGAAAACCATCTAACAATAGCAGTTCGAGCGTTTCCATAACAAAGCGCTCATAAGCAATGGTGCTGCCCTGCGGTACAACTAGGGCTTCAAAAACAGTATCGGCAGACAGGATCTCGTTTTCCCACTCCCAAAAATAATTGTCGTACGACTGAAAATATTCCTGAAAATCCATTTATTCCGCAGGGTAGGTTAAACGAAATGAACTTATTGAAAGTGGCATAAACGCCTCTTTTTTTATAGATAGGTACGTATTATTATGCTGCCATAAAATAAGGGTACTATTGTCGGGGTCTATTTGCTGCTTTAGCTTTTTTGCAAGCAAAGGCAATTCAAAATCAAAACCCAATGGTAACAAAAAATCATTGCTTAACCAGTACGACCGGCCTGCAACAGGCAATAATGGTGTACCTGCAATAAGCAGGCTATTATTTATGCCTACCCATGTTAACTTACTAAGCCTTACTTTAGGCGCAGTTTGTATATAGTTACCCGCGGCTGCCTTTTCGGCAAGCACGGCATATGCAGGTTGTTCTTTTTGCGATGGTAGTATTGTAATGGCAATTTTTTGGTTTATGCCAAAATAATTATGGTTAATTGCCGGCAAGCTAACCGGTAAAGCATAAACCAGTGGCGACCATAAGGCCTGGGGCATTTTTTTAACCGGCAATAAACTGCCTTTTAAAAACAGCAACCCATCTTTAGCATAATATAATTTACTATAAGGCAATGCTTTTATTAGGGTGCTATCTGCCTGCTCGCTGCTAATATCCTTAAGCCAAAGGTTATCGCCCTCAAAGGCGGCCTTAAGGTTATCCCAATGCCGTATATGCCCTAACAACTCTTTATGAGTAGCGGGCAGCTCCAGCAAATAATCAGTTACAGGGTTTGCAGTATATTTTGCCATAAGGCCTCTATTTCTTTTTGTATGTATTGTTTTTGTTCGCCATTTTTAATCCAGTCGCATCGTGTTTGCAAATAGCGAAGCTTGTCTTTAATAACGTTTTTTTCTTCGAAAGAAAGTGAACTGTCCTGCCATCTGGTGGTAAGTTGCTGTACCTCTTTTATAACCTCTTCCGGGTTTGGCGCTTTATTAAACGTTACCTGCGGGTGGGCAGCCGCATTAGTATCTTTTTCTATAACCGTATTTATTATGCCTTCCAGCACTTCAATCTGCTCCTCGGTATCCCAAATGTATTTAAGCACCCAAAGATCTGATAGTGTTGCAACATCACGGCCACATATTAAAGCACTTGCCGCAATAAGGTTTTGCAGTTTTACAGCCCTCCTGTCAGACACTTTTATGCCTGTATTTCTCAGGCTGTGTACCAGGTTTACATACTCCTCCCTGATTCCCGAAATATCTACATTTCTACAGGCAGTTTGTAATTTTTTTATCTCATCGGCATCTATGGTAGCAAGCTCATCGGCAACAGCGTTTTCCAGTTTCCAGCCTGCTAAAAGCACTTCATGCAACTGGTCCGGGTTTACGTAATCGCACTTAATACGAATTAAAAAACGGTCTAGCAGGGCGTTTAAAGCTTCATCTTCGGGTAAAACATTGCTTGCACCTACAAACATAAGTGCGGGCAGTTTTTTAGTTTCTTTACCCCTTCTAAAAATCTTTTCGTTAAGTGCCATCAACAAGCTGTTAAGTATGGCAGAGTTAGCATTGAAAATTTCATCTAGAAAAATCATCGAAGCTTCGGGCATCATGCCTTCGGTGTTGGTAATAAGCTCACCATCCTTTAGTTTTCTAATATCAAAAGGGCCAAATATTTCATTAGGCTCTGTAAAGCGGGTAAGCAGGTATTCAAAGTTTTTGCCTTGCGCTATCCTGTCAGACAGTGCCCTTACAATAGCACTTTTAGCCGTACCCGGCGGGCCAAGTAAAAAAGCGTTTTCGCGGGCTATAAGGCCTATACCCAGTAAATCTATAATTTCGTTTTTACCTACAAAGGTGCTTTTAAGCTGAGATAGGGTTTTGTTTAGTTTTGTTGCCGTAACCATGTATTTATATAATGATGCCTTTTAAGGCACGTTTAGTTATTTAATTCGCGCCACAAATGGGTTTTGTAGTTGCCTACATTAGCAAGTAGTGCACTTTTTATTACTGTTTCGTTAGCCCATTTTATTGCTTTTCTTTCGGTTACTCTGTCTAGATAAAGCTGTTTCAGGCAATTGTTATTTATAATTATTGCAGTATCGGGCACTGTAAATTCGCCATCGCGCCCTATGCCCGAATAAGGAAACTGTTTTAAATACTGCTCTATAACCGGTAGTAAAGGGTCGTTAACATCTACTCCTTCTAACGCATATTTAATTGATGGCAAAAAGCGTAGGCACAAATCGGCAGAGAGCATTGCAGATGCATCTATAGTACCGCTGTAAGCCGGAAGAAGCGATGGCAAATCGGTAACCTTGTTTTCCCGGTATAAAAATAACTGTGCTGCAAAATATACCGTTTTAGCAGCCCATAAAGCCGCAGTGGCCGAAAACGGCGGAGGTGTATAAGGATAATCGGTACTTTCTCTTTCATATTCGCCTTCTAAAAAGGCTATAACATCCTGCTCTTCTTTAAAGGGCACGGCAGTAAGCTTGTTATATAAAATAACATGCTCTACAGTACGCAAATGGTATAGGGTTTCTAGAAAAGGCTGGCTGGGCTGGTTCATTGTATACTTTTACCTGCTGGTAACAGGCTTGGGCGCAAAGTTATAATAAAAAAGTTTTAATCACTTTTATTTAAAAAATATTCATTTGCTCATTATGAACAATGCTTGGCATGGCTAAAAAATTTACAAGATATAAAACATGCGGTTTTAAGATGATTTTGATTAAGGTGCAGCTTAAACACCCGAGCCGTACAGGCAATTAATTTGAGCCGTACAGGAAAATTTTTACTGTTAAAAACGCGCACCTTTGTGTAGTTATTCTATATAAAATTAAAAAAAAAATGAAAACAGTAAATAAAATGGTTTTGGGTAAAAATGGCCCATTAGTATCTAAACTTGGGTTAGGTTGTATGCGCATGTCTTCCATATGGGGAGGGCCAACACCTAACGAAGCCGAGAGTATTGCTACAATACATGAAGCGTTAGATAATGGTATTAATTTTTTAAACACCGGCGACTTTTACGGTGCCGGCCATAACGAAATGCTGATAGGAAAGGCTATTAAAAACAGGCGTAACGATGCTTTTATAAGCGTAAAATTTGGAGCTATTTTTCATAACGGCCATTGGCTGGGGTTAGATTTGCGCCCTATTGCCATTAAAAATTTTGTAAACTATTCGCTTACCCGTTTGGGTATAGAAACGATAGACCTGTACCAGCCCAGCCGTATGGATGGCAGTGTGCCCGTTGAAGATATTATAGGTACGGTTGCCGATCTTGTTAAAGAGGGCAAGGTGCGCAACATAGGCGTATCTGAAATTTCGGCCGACCAGCTTCGTAAAGCTAACGACGTTTACCCTATAAGCGCATTAGAGATTGGGTATTCGCTGGCCGACCGCCAAATAGAAACTGATTTACTGCCTACAGCCAAAGAATTAGGCATTAGTGTGGTGGCTTTTGCTAATACTGCCGAAGGTTTGCTTACCGGTGATTTAAAAGCGCCGCTTGCCGCAGATGACTACCGCAACCATTTCTCCCGTTTTCAGGGCGATAACTTAGTTAATAATCTTGAAAAAGCAGCGGTTTTAAAACAACTTGCATCGGCCAAAGGTTGTTCGCCTACACAACTTGCCATTGCCTGGGTAAAAGAGCAGGGCGATTATATTATGCCGTTAGTAAGCATGAGCCGCAGGTCGCGCCTGCCGGAAAATATTGCAGCTATGGATATTGTATTTACACCACAGGAACTAAACACTTTAAATACTACATTTGCAATAGGCGCTATACACGGCGGCACTTATTTACAACGCTAAATGATAAGTCCAGCAGAAATTTTACCGGGAGTGATTTTTTATTCATACCTCTCTGCCGAGCGTAAAGAGAAGGCATGTTTCTGGAAACACCCTACTTTAATACTTCAGGTTTCGGGGCAGTTTGTTTTAGAAACCTCGGGGCACACTATTTCAATGACGGGAGGAGAAATGCTGCTTATAGGCAAAAACCAGGTAGGTACTATTACCAAAACACCGCTTCCGGGGGCAAATTATGAAACAGTTGTAATATCCCTTCAGGAAGATTTGCTGCGCAAAATAGTGTTGGAAGAAAAGTTGGAAGCAAACAATAAATATATTGGCCCGCCCAATGTTTTAATTCCGGCTAACGAATTTTTAAAAGGCTATTTTCAATCTATTGTTCCCTATGCCCGAAGTTCCGGCGCTACCATGACTGATGAAATGGGAATCCTGAAAGTGAAAGAAGGGGTAAAATTACTGCTGCTTGCCCTGCCGGAACTTCGTAACTTTTTATTCGATTTTTCGGAGCCTTATAAAATAGACCTGGAGCAGTTTATGCTGAAAAATTTTCATTTTAATATCCCTGTAGAAAAGTTTGCACAACTTACCGGCCGTAGTTTAGCGAGCTTTAAGCGCGACTTTCAAAAAATATTCGACGCACCGCCACGGCAGTGGCTACAGGAAAAACGCCTTACCGAAGCGAAACATTTACTTGAAAAAAAACATTTAAAACCCTCTGAAATTTACCTTGACCTGGGGTTTGAAACCCTATCGCATTTTTCTAATTCATTTAAAAAACGGTTTGGTAAATCACCATCGGTATGGGTATAATAATAAGCTGCACGCAAGTGTGGCTTTTTTGTTTAAATAATATAAACAGTATTTTCTTATTCTCTTCAAAAACTCGATATTGCAGCTTTATATCATTTAAATATTATGCAGTTAATAATAAACGATTTAGAGTTTAATTTTAAAAAGTCGGCAGTAAAAGAATTTGATACAGAATGGGCATCTACAGTTCATTACAATAAATACGAACTGGGTTTTACATTTAATGAATCGTTATTTCTGGATAAACAATCGAATACTATAGTTATTGATTGGGAATTAATTGAAGAATTTGCCAGCCATGTTTTGCAAAATTTAGAAACCATACAATTAAAAGGATCTTTGGTTTTAGAAGAACTTTACCGACAAGTTTTTGGCGAAGAAAGTTTATTTAGAGATAAAGGGTACTTTTTAGTAGGCGGAATTGAATTAAAAAGCTTCAGGAAAAAATTATTTGAAAAGAATTTATTAGGCGATTTTCCGCTAATACGCTATTATTTTGAATATGAAATTTATTATTTTCTTGAATCTGACATACATGGTATGTTAGACCCTTACCATTCCTACTTTGCCCGTTTTTCTAACCATAACAATCTAAACATTATTGGAGTTTCGCGAATAGGATAATTATACCATACAGGTACTTAAAGTAAGCCGTTTTGCTTTAAGAAAATAATTAAATTTTGTATTCTAAACGGGTTTATAATTTTAAATAAAAAGCACTTTAAGGTGGAATACCTGCAGATTGCTTCGTGCCTCGCAAAGACGGTTCGTGAAAATTAGTGTAATTCGTGTGAAACAATCCCCTAAAATCCAAGTATCAGTTTAGCGATCGAGAAATAAATAAGGATACCACAAATATCGTTACTGGTAGTAATAAACGGGCCAGTGGCGAGTGCCGGGTCGATACCAAATTTATTAAGCAGTATGGGCACAAACGTACCTATAAGCGATGCGATTACAATTACCGAAACTAATGACACACAAACGGTTAAACCCAACTCGAAGCTTACACCCAGTATAAAGTGACTGCCCAAAATAAGTATTATAGCTAGTATAGCACCGTTTAGCAAACTAAGCAATACCTCTTTAATAAGCCTGTTAAATAACGATCCGCTAAGGGTGTTGTTAGCCAAACCCTGTACAATAATCGCGCTACTTTGCACGCCCACATTACCCGCCATAGCCGCAATAAGGGGTGTAAAAAAGAAGAGTTCGCCGTGGTTTGTCATCGCGCCGCTAAAACCATTAAGCAGTTTTACACTTACAAAGCCACCCAAAAGGGCAAGCACCAGCCACGGTAAGCGGGCTTTGGTAAGATCTACAATGCTGTCATCGGCCTCAACATCCTGAGAGATACCCGCCGCTAATTGATAATCCTTGTCGGCTTCATCTTTAATAACGTCAACAATATCATCAATGGTAATACGGCCCACGAGCCTGCCCAGTTCATCTACAACAGGTATGGCCTCAAGGTCATACTTTTGCATAATACGGGCTACCTCAACATCGGGTGTATTTACCTTTACAAAATCAACTTTAGGTATGTAAATTTCGCTAATGGGCGTTTTGGTACTGGTAGTCAGTAAATCTTTAAGCGAGAGCCTGCCTTTAAGGCGGTTCTCGTCATCTACCACATAAATAGAGTGTACGCGCTGCACGTTTTCGGCCTGCAGGCGCATTTCTTTAACGCAGGTAAGCACGTTCCAGTTTTCGTTAACCTTTACAAGCTCTTTACCCATAAGCCCGCCCGCGGTATCTTCGTCGTAACGAAGCAGGTCTACAATATCTTTGGCGTGCTCAACATCTAAAAGCTCCGATATTACCTCTTCCTGGCGGCTTTCCGGCAGCTCCGATATAATATCGGCAGCATCATCGGTACTAAGCTCATCCAGCTCTTCGGCAATTTCCTTTGGCGATAAGCCTTTAAGGATTTTTTCCCTTACCTCTTCGTCAAGTTCCAGCAGTATTTCTGCTGTTTTTTCACTATCAAGAATATGGAAAATATAAATGGCATCAGCGTCATCCAGCTCTCCCATAATCTCGGCAATATCGGCATAGTGAATGTCCTCAAGAAGTGCCTGTAGCTCGTTCTCACGGTTTTCACTAACGTATTGCTCTATTTGGGTGATGAAATCCCTACTGATCTTAAACTCCATTGGCCGCTATTTTCTGTGTAAGGTCTATAAATTGTTCTACCGAAAGTTGCTCCGGACGCAGGTCAAAGATAGTATCTTCCTTTAAACTATCCGAGAGGTTGTATGTTTTTAAACTGTTACGAAGTGTCTTTCTGCGCTGGTTAAATGCCATTTTTACTACCGAGAAAAACAGGCGCTCATCTACCGGAAGGTGGTAATTTTCTTTACGCCTTAAACGCAGCACGCCCGACTTTACTTTTGGCGGCGGAATAAACACGTGCTCATCTACCGTAAAAAGGTATTCGGCATCGAAAAAGGCCTGTACCAAAACCGATAGTATACCGTATGCCTTAGTGCCTTTTTTCTCGCAAATGCGCTCTGCTACTTCTTTTTGAAACATACCTGCAAATTCCGGGATACGTGCCCTAAGCTCCAGTGCCCTGAAAACAATTTGTGTAGATATATTGTATGGGAAATTGCCAATTATTGCAAACTGGTCGTCGCCAAAATCTTCCGACATATTGTAACGCAGCACATCTTTAGATATAATGTGCCCTTCGAGTTTTGGGTAATGCTGATTTAAGTAATCAACCGACTCGGTATCGATCTCGATAACAAAGGTTTCTACCGGTTTATCCAGCAGGTATTTGGTAAGCACGCCCATACCGGGGCCTATTTCCAGCACTTTACTATACCCCTCTAACGTTAGTGTGTCGGCAATTGCTTTTGCAATGCCCTCGTCTTTCAAGAAATGCTGACCGAGGTGTTTTTTGGCTTTTACTTTATCCATGTGTGTATGTGGCAACCCAAAAAACCACAAGGGCGCCGGGCAGCTTATGTATTAAACTGATTTAAATTCTTTTATGATTTGCAAAGATACCATTACTTATTGTATTGGTTACAATTTTCATCATCCACAAATTCAATTGCATTTTTTGTTTTCGCAGCCCAAGTAATAATTTCGCCCTTAATCATTTGTTTATCACTATTTGTTAACGGCTTCTCCTTAGGCAAAATCCATGTTGTTGTGTTAGAAAAATAAACTATTAAAGCAGATATACCTAATTCAAGCTCTATTTCTGCTAATTTGCCATTTTGGGAAAAATAGAGATAACCACTACGCCCATCCGATTTTAAATGAACACCGTTTCCCAACTTTAAATCCTCAATTTTATCCTTTTTCCTCCTATCCGCTCGCCATTCTTCCTGAAGCTTTTTAGAAATAAAAGTTTGAAAAGTGTCATCAATTTTTACAGATGTCCATCCGAAAGGCAATCTAACATTGTCTTCTTTATTTTTGGTAACCTGCTGTTTGCAATAACCTGCATTTTCAGTTTGATTAAATTTATCGGCTACATCAGCGAGACCTAACCAAAAGCTGTCAGAAAAATAATGACCTCTTTCAACAGCAAGCTCAATCAAGCTATCCAAGGCAAGAGCCCACTCATGATGCGCAGCATATTCAACACTGTTTAAAAATTGTCTATCGTTTTTATATAAAGCAGGCATATAATCAATTACCCTAACAATAAAATCTTCAGGGTTTTCTTTATCACTTTTACTGCTTCTTAAAAAACTGAGTAATTTCAAATAGTGCTTATTAAACTGATTTAAATTCTTTTATGATTTCCAGCTCTGTGCGGAACTGTAATACTTTATCGCCAAAAAGCTGTTGCGACTCGCCACGAAACTGTGGTGAATGGTCTTTATAATATTCGGCAAGTTTTTCGCGGCTATCGGCAAAATATTGTACCGAATAGGTTGTACCGCCATGCTCTTCATCTACCAGTACCTTTACAATTTTAATTTTGTAAAATTTACCGGTTTGCATAATTTGAGGTATGTGTTTTTCCATCATCCACGCCATCCATTTGTCGTGTATGCTTTCGTCTACATTACTGGTTACGTTATAAATTATCATGGCAATTATAGTTTTTGGTTGTTTGTGTGTTTTGCTGTGCCAAATTTAGTGATTTCTTAAAAAATAGCATCCAACAACAAAGATAGTTTAGACAGCCCTTTTTGGATTATAATTTTTTGGTAATTTTTTTAGATTAGGATTTGGTAAAGGCTATTTTAAAACATTCTAAACATTAATTAAGATAAAGTCTTCGCTTTTTACTAAAGCCACGGCGGGGCGAAATATCTATAGCCATTTTCAACCCCGATTGATTGAGCTCCGGAGGAGCGGGATAAATACATGCCGCTCCTTCGGAGCTCTGCGCCATGCTACTTCTATATTTCTATAAATATGCCGTTCCTCCGGAACTCTATGCTGTTTGATGTAATTACTAGTTACTAATTGCCTATTGCCTGTTGCTAATTGCATTTTGCTAATCAACTATTCACATCGCCCCGCAACAACCTGAACTCTTTACGTGCCTCTATAAAGTAAATACTATCCTGATGGTCGAACAACACCTTTTCGTACAGCGGTTTGGCCTTTTCGGGCTGGTTGAGTTTTTTGTAAATTTCTGCCGAAAAAAACAACGCTTCATCTACATAAATACCGTCTTTATAATTATTAATTATTTGCTGATAGCTTTGCAGGGCTAATTCGTTTTGGTTCTGGCTTTCGTATATTTTACCCAACCTCAGCAACGTAACATCCTGAATGCTTGCGGTTTTATCACCGGCTAGCAACTCTTTGAAACCAGCAAGAGCTTCGGCTTTTTTATTTTGGTAGAGTTTAAAATCGGCACGGGCGAACTTTTTAAGCGCGGTTTGTGTACTGTCTTCTACAGTATTGTCGATTATAAGCAGGTACAGTTCCAGCGCATCGTTAGCAATAAGCTGCGAAACGTTCGATTTCAACACCTTAAGCTGCTTTTGCGCCCAGGTAAAATCGCCTTTAAAGTAGCTGGCCTTTGCCATTTTCAGGCTTGCCTGGTGGCCTACGGCATCGTTCTTTAAATCTTCCTCGATTTGAGCGTAGTATATAATAGCCTGATTGAACTTTTCATCAAGCAGCAACACGTCCGATAGTTTCATCTTTACATCGGCCTGCTGGTATTTATTAAGCTGCAGCGTTAACGCTTTATCGAGCGTGGCAATGGCAGTCTTACTATTTTTAAGATGGAAAGCCTCAAAGTCGGCTTTTAAAATTTGCAGGTCGAGCGAATACGGGGTAATACCATACTCTGTAATCAGGGCGTCGATGCGTTGTTTAATGCCCGGCAGGTCTTTATCCTGAGCCAGTTCGATATCCATAGTAAGCAAGTACTCGTTGGCTTCCATTAAAACATCAGGGTCGGTGGTGTTTTTTAAAACAAAGTCGAAAATTTCGCGGGCGGTAGCATCCTCATTCTCTTCGGCGGCCAGTTTACCCAGGTTTACAATGTTTAAAAACATTTCGGGCTGACGCTTAAAAATCGCTTTTTCCTGAATAAACGCCTTGCCGTAATCTTTCTGCTGTACAAAGAACCAACTTAAAAATTCGTTCCAGAAAATATCCTGCGTTTTTTGGGTGTTCAATAACAATGCCTTACGAAGCGACGCATTAAAAGCTTCGCCGGCCTCGTCTTCCATAAAACGAGATAACTGGTTTTGCACCATAATAAGGTTTTGCTGGTTGGCAAACGAATAACTCAACAGCTTTTCGATCATTAAATCGGTATTGCCTATTTGCCCTTGTAGCAACGCCATTTGGTAATCGAAGTTGAGGGTTTTATTAACCAATGTTGCTGTTTCGTACGTTTTAATAGCCTGTGGTACCAGTACTTTTTGCTCGAACGTATTAGCAACCATGTATACAACATTAGGGTTGTCTTTAACGGCAGCAATAGCCTGGTTGTAAAACTTCTCTGCTTTGGCATTGTCTTTAAGTAGCTGATAGTTATACCCCATTTCTACAAGCAGCATGGGCTGTTTGGTACGCTCATATTTTTCGATAAGCAATTTACCGGCTTTGTCGTACTGACTAAGCTGTTGGTAACAAGCCACTACTTTTTGGGTAAAAAAAGTGTTGTTAGGCTGCGATTTTTCTAAGTCCTGGTAAATGGTAAGGGCTTTTTCGAACTCGCCTTTTTCGAAATAATTATAGGCCAGCTGCTCGTTTTGGGCAAATGCCGCAAGCGAGAACAAAAAGGTTATATAGAAGAATAGTTTTTTCATAATCAAAAATCGATTTCCGAATCGGATGTTATATCTGTTAGCGTAAGCAGTTTATCAATCTTTATATTTTCTGTAACGGTTTTTTTATTGGTAATTAAATCGCCAATAATATTATCGCCGGTGGTAGCAACCTTTTTTCTGGTCAGAAAGTCAGTCTTCGTATTACTCATGTCGCCGCTAAACTCATTGTATTTTAAAGTATCGTATCCAACAAGTACAAAACCATTATCCTGAAAGCGGAAAATATAAGCGGTATTGCTCACATCAAAACTACTGCTCACATCATTGCTACGATTGGTTAACCTGTAATCAAAATCAACATGTAAGTTGCCTTTGGTTATAAAAACACCGCCATCATTCAGTAAAGGGTCGGCCAGGTTAGGATTTTTTACTTCATTAGCTGCGGGAATAATAGTAGTATGCTTAGTTGCAAGGCTGTAAAAGCCATCACTTTTGCGCTTAAACAGCACCAGCAAGGTACGCGGGTTAATGTTTAAAGTAAGCGTATCTTTAGTTATAAAACTTTCCTTTTTGGTATCTTCTATAACCAGAGCAACATCTTCGGTACCATCTTTATTTAAATCGCCTTTAGTGGTGGTAATTATTTTCCAGCCTTTGGGCACAAAACTATTTACGCTTTTAGCATACGTAACCTTTGTGGGCTGCTGTTGTGCAAAACCCGCAAATGCGAAAAGAAGTATGTAAAGGAATAGTGGTTTCATATCAAAAATCGATTTCCTATGTGCGGTTTAAATCCGTTAGTGTAAGTAGCTTGTTGACCTTTATTGTTTCCCAAACAATTTTATGTTTCGATTTATCGTCTTCAAACCTATTTTCGCCGTTGGTTGAACTTTTCTTTTTAGTAAGATAGTTAATACTGATGTTAAATACCTCGCCTGTTGCACGATTACTTCCGTTTGAATCAAAACCTATAAGTTTAAATTCTCCCTGCTGATACCGCAATGTGTATGTATACGTATCATCTGCCCAGTTACCACAACTTGTAAAATTCTGCAGTGTTATTTGCAGTGTGCCATTTTTAATTGCTAGTTCGCCAGAGTCGAGAAGCGGATCAACAAGGCACGGCATATTAGGGTTATCTTTTGGTGGAATAAAACTCTCGTTTTTAGCTTGCAAATAATATGTATTAGCCAGCTTATCTTTAAAAAGCAATAATAAATGCCTGGGATTAGTATTAAAATTTTCCGGGAGTGCGTTTGCTTCAGTATTGGTAATAATATTAGCTTTATCAGTATCTTCTATAACCAGTGCAACATCTTCGGTACCATCTTTATTTAAATCGCCTTTAGCGGTTGTAATTATTTTCCAGCCTTTAGTTACAAAACTATCTACGCTTTTAGCATACGTAACCTTTGTGGGCTGCTGTTGTGCAAAACCCGCAAACGAGAAAAAGAGTATGTAAAGGAATAGTGGTTTCATATTAAAAATCGATTTCCGAATCGGATGTTATATCTGTTAGCGTAAGCAGTTTATCAATTTTTATGGTTTCCCAGTCAGTTTTATGCTTCGATTTATCGTCTTCAAACATATTTCCGCCGGTGGTACTACTCTTTTTCTTAATAAGAAAGTTAATGCTCGTAGTGGTCATTTCGCCACTTGCCCTGCTGTATTCAGACGTATCGTAACCAATAAGCGCAAACCCATTATCCTGATAACGGAAGGTATACTGTTTATTGCTTACTCCATAGCTACCACAACTAAGCCAGTAGTTAAAATCAACAATAAGATTACCTTTAACTATAAAAATACCGCCATCCTGCAATAAAGGGTCGGCAAGGCAGGGAACTTCCTGGTCGTTTGCTTCAGGAATAAGTGTGTCCTGCATAGCGCCCAGACTGAACGAGCCATCGGGTTTGTATTTAAACAGCACCAGTAATGTACGCGGATTAACGTTTAATGTGGGCGAACCCATGCTTTCGTTAGGTATAAAGTTTTCCTTATCGGTAGCTTCTATAACCAGTGCAACATCTTCGGTACCGTCTTTATTTAAATCGCCTTTAGCGGTGGTAATTATTTTCCAGCCTTTGGGCACAAAACTATCTACGCTTTTAGCATACTTAACCTTTGTGGGCTGCTGTTGTGCAAAACCCGCAAACGAGAAAAAGAGTAAAAGGAATAAATATCTCATCCTGAAAAAAAGAACGCGAATGCCGCGGATCAGGCGGATTTTCACGGATTTTAAATTTGTTACTACTATAATATAAACGTAAATGACACAGATTTAGCTCATGGGCATTGATTTTAAAATCGGTGCCTATCTGCTAAATCCGCTTCATCCGCGTTCTATAGTATCAAATTTACTAATTTATTATATCAAATCCGGTGTAAGGGCGTAAAACTTCAGGGATTACAATACCCTCCGGAGTCTGGTAATTTTCTAACAGTCCGGCCAGTACGCGTGGCAGGGCAAGGGAGCTGCCGTTAAGCGTGTGTGCCAGCAGGTTTTTACCTTCTTTATCACGGAAACGAAGTTTTAAACGGTTTGCCTGGAAGGTTTCGAAGTTAGATACCGAACTGATTTCTAACCAACGGTCCTGCGCGGTTGAGTAGACTTCAAAATCGTACGTAAGTGCCGATGCAAAACCCATATCGCCACCGCAAAGGCGCAGTACACGGTACGGCAATTTAAGTTCGTCGAGCAATGTTTTAACATGCTCTACCATACCATCAAGCGCTTCGTGCGATTTTTCAGGGTGCTCTATGCGTACAATTTCTACCTTATCAAACTGGTGCAGGCGGTTAAGGCCACGTACGTGTGCGCCATACGAACCTGCCTCCCTACGGAAACATGGCGTATACGCCGTACACAATACAGGCAATTCGTTCTCTGCTAAAATCACATCACGAAACATATTAGTTACCGGAACCTCAGCCGTTGGTATAAGGTATAAATCATCGGTAGCATCGTGGTACATTTGCCCTTCTTTATCGGGCAACTGCCCTGTACCATATGCCGACGCTTCGTTTACAAAATGCGGTACCTGGTATTCTTTATATCCGGCATCGGTATTTTTATCTAAAAAGTAAGCAATAAGGGCGCGTTGCAACCTGGCACCTTTACCTTTGTATACAGGGAAACCGGCACCGGTAATTTTGTTACCCAACTCAAAATCTATAATATCATATTTTTTAGCAAGGTCCCAGTGAGGCAATGCACCTTCATGTAGCGTTGGTACTTCGCCTGCGGCAAAAACCTCAAGGTTTTCTTCAGGCGTTTTACCTACGGGTACAATATCGGCAGGGGTGTTAGGCAGTTTGTAAAGTGCCTGTAGCAATTCTTCACTAACCGCAGCAAGGGTTTCGCCCAACTCTTTACTGCGCTCTTTGTACTGTACTGTTTTTTCTTTAATAATGGCTGCTTTGGCTTTTTCGCCGGCCTTCATTAATTCGCCAATATCTTTAGACAGTTTATTGGATTCGGATAAAACAGTATCAAGCTCTACTTGTGTGTGCCTTCTTTTTTCATCAAGTGCTATCACTTCGTCTACCAGTGGTGTAGCGTCAAAATTGCGCTTTGCCAGTGCCTGGATTACTTTTTCTCTGTTTTCCCTAATAAATGCTGTCTGTAACATGGTTATGTTTTTTTATAAGTGGAGCAAATTTAATGATTTGTTTTAATTAATGGATTTTAATTTTGGCCTTACCCAATCCTTGACCTCACCCCCAACCCCTCTCCGAAGGAGAGGGGAGCGTGAACGGATACTAATCCATAGAAATTGTTTATTTTAAAGCATAGCGTAGCTGCCCCCTCTCCGAAGGAGAGGGCCGGGGTGAGGATATTTATAAAAAAGATACGTAATCAAGGTGTAAGTCCTCACCCCCGACCCCTCTCCGAAGGAGAGGGGAGCGTGGAATGAATACTGCATGTTAACAAACACCGTAACTTGAAATGCATAGCGTAGCTACCCCCTTTCCTTCGGAGAGGGCCGGGGTGAGGTAAATAAAAATTCTATACCTTTATATAGTTTTAAAAATCACTGCTATGATAAAAAACACTACCCTTATACTTTTACAATTGCTTTGCCTTACCACTTTTGCGCAGCAAACAAAACATATTACCCCGCAGGATGCTATTGCCGAAGCCGAAATGAAAACGGCCTACAAAATAAAAAACTTTAAAGCCAATGCCAATACCGGCAATTACAACGTAGGCCACCAAACTTTAGAATTTACGGTTGACCCAACCATTCATTTTATATCGGGAAAAATTACCAGTATTATTACCGCTAAAGAAAATCTGTCGTCAGTTACGTTCGACCTTAATAATACCTTTACCGTAAGCAGTGTTACCCAAAATGGCAGCAGTCGCAATTTTACACAGAATAGTAACGATGAGTTGGTGGTTATCCTTCCGCAAACATTAGCAACCGGAGCAAGTACCACGCTTGTAGTAACCTATAGTGGAGTTCCCGATGAAAACAGCGATGCCTTTGTAACCGGTACCCACGGCACCAGCCCTGTTTTATGGACACTAAGCGAACCCTACGGTGCTAAAGACTGGTGGCCATGCAAGCAGGACCTTATTGATAAAATTGATGGGGTAGATGTGTACATTACCGCACCCTCGCAATACATGGCCGTGAGCAATGGTTTAGAGCAGTCGCAAACTACAAACGGCAACAACACTACTACCACACATTTTAAACACAATTACCCTATACCGGCTTACCTTGTGGCTATTGCGGTTACTAATTATACAACGTATACCCAAACGGCAGGCACGGCGCCCAACACGTTTCCTATAGTAAATTATGTTTACCCGGAATATTTAGAATTGGTAAAGCCCGAACTGGATAAAACCCCGGATATTATGAATTTTTATGAGCAGCGTTTTGAAAAATATCCGTTTGCTGCCGAAAAATATGGCCATGCCCAATGTGGTTTTGGCGGCGGCATGGAACATACTACGGTGTCGTTTGTGGGGTCGTTTGAACGTGGCCTTATTGCGCACGAGTTGGCGCACCAGTGGTTTGGCGATAAAATTACCTGCGGGTCGTGGAAAGACATTTGGCTTAACGAAGGGTTTGCCACCTACTTATCTGGCTTAACCATTCAGCACCTTGATGGTGACGATAGTTTTACTGCATGGAAAAACGAGCAGGTGGCGAGCATAACATCTGCACCCAATGGCAGTGTGTACCTTACCGATAATGATACCATAAGTGTTAACCGTATTTTTAGTAGCCGACTTACCTACAACAAAGGCAGTATGGTGCTTAATATGCTTCGGTTTAAGTTGGGCGAAGATGCTTTTTACGCAGGGGTTAAAAGTTACCTTGCCGATAGTAACCTTGCCTATGCCTACGCAAAAACTCCCGATTTGCAAGCGCATTTAGAACGGGCCTCTGACTTTGACCTTACCGAATTTTTTGCCGACTGGGTGTACAATCAGGGCTATCCGTCGTACAAACTAGATGTTAGTGCTCCTGTAAACGGGCAGGTGGTTGTAACGTTAAACCAAACACAGTCGGATACTTCGGTTTCCTTTTTTGAGATGCCCGTACCCATACGGTTTTATAGCGCCACTGGCGCAGTGTACAATACCGTAGTAGAAAACACACAGAACAATCAACGGTTTACTATAACTGTACCTTTTGGTATTGACAGGGCAGACGTAAATGCTGACTTCGATTTAATAACAGGCGAAAATACCACCACACTTAGCACCAATACTTTTAATGTAATAGATGCTGTAACGCTGTATCCAAATCCGGCAACTAATCAACTTAACATACATCTGCCGGAAGGCTTACAAATTCAAAAAGCTGTATTTTATAATACGCTCGGTCAAAAAGTGATGGAAACCACTAACCAGACTAACTGGAACGTGAGTAAACTATCGGCAGGGGTACATTTTATAACGTTGGTAACAAATCTGGGCAACAGGCAGCTTAAGTTTGTAAAGCAGTAGAATTTATCAACATTAGCTTACTATAAAATATTATGTGTGAATTTGACTGGTCGCAGATATTTAATATCATAAATGCTCTTGGCAGCATAGCTACTTTTATAACATTTCTTTTACTTTTCAAAAGAGATAAAAACAAACAAGCTCAAATCGATAAACTTACCTCAATTGCAACTGAATTGACCCAAATGAGATTAATTGATAATGCTCGGATTAACTTATCTGTAAAACCAGAAATTCGTAAAACTGACACTACCACTCGCGGTATAGAAGGTGAATTAACTATTACCATTAACAATATTGGCGAAAGAGCCGTTTTGACAAAATTTATACTTAAATCAGATGATGTCATTTTGCATAATGAAAATTTACCGCATACACTTCAAAAAGATAATAGCAGAAAAATATTTGCAAGGAGTTTCGGTGAAAAAAACATTACAGAATGTGAATATGAAATTGATATTCATTACACAGATAAACTTGAAAATTTATACATATCAACAATTAAGGGTAAAGGAGGCAAATGTAGGATTACACAAACAAAGTTATCTGTGCCGTCAAATCTGATTTAAATCACTCACCTCAAAATCCTTATAATCAAAACAATGCGAAACTAAGCAGGGTTTGAATTTTTATTCTAACTCAAAATTTTTTAACTTAGGCTTTTCATATACACCTTTGATTATGACTACACTTGTACGTACCGATTCTGACCATGAAGATTTTAAATACCTTATTACTTTTTTAGACAGGGAGTTAGCCGAACGCGATGGCGACGAGCATGCTTTTTATGCGCAGTTCAACAAAGTTGATGCCATTAAGCACGTTGTGGTGGCGTATATTAAAAACGAACCCGTGGGTTGTGGCAGTATTAAAGCTTTTGATGATGAGTCGGTTGAAATTAAACGTATGTATGTAGCCAACCCGCAACGCCGCAAAGGGGTTGCCCAGGAAATACTTGCCGAACTGGAGCAATGGGCTGCCGAACTGGGCTTTGAAAAATGCGTTTTAGAAACCGGAACCAAACAACCCGAAGCCATTGCGCTGTATCAAAAACTGGGGTACACTATTATCCCGAATTACGGTCAGTATGCCGGGGTAGAAAACAGTGTGTGCATGCAAAAAAATGCGGTGTAATTACTAAAACCGCCACTGTTGTAGGATATAAGTAATTGCAGTATTTTTGCCCGAAGCGTTTTAACTAAAAACCATCCTGACAAGGGCAACTTAATATGGGCATTTTAAAAGTAGTAAACAGTACACGACGGGTAGTAATGCGCAAACTGGCCAAAAACATTGGCACATCGCATGCTAACAAGCCTATTAATCTCGATGGTAAAAAGGTCGAAATTAAACGCGTACTTATTAGCCGCCCTAACGACAGGCTGGGTAACCTTTTATTAATGACACCGCTATTGCAGGAAGTTATAGCTACTTTTCCTGATTGTACTATAGATGTATTTGTGCGCGGCGGCCTTGCCCCGGCCTTGTTTAAAAACTACCAAAACGTAGACCAGATTATTAACCTGCCCCGCAAGCCTTTTAAAGAGCTTTTTAAATACCTTATGGTATGGGTTAACGTAAAAAAACACCGTTACGATATTGCAATTAATGTGGTTAAATACTCGTCATCGGGGCGTTTATCGTGCCAGGTGGCAACATCGCGATTTAAGTTTTTTGGGGATGATGAAGAGTTGGACACCCAAACTAATAATTCTGACTATTTGCACATTGCAAAACAGCCTGTTTTAAGCTTCAGGAACTATGTAACCAAGCTGGGCTTTACTAAAAGTACGGCACCTATCCCTCCACTAAATTTAAAACTTAGTGAAGCCGAACTTTCCCACGGCAAAACGTTAGTTGATGGTTTGGTACACGACCCGGCTAAAAAAACCATTTGCCTGTTTACCTATGCTACCGGTCGCAAGTGCTATTCGCCTGAATGGTGGGCTGCCTTTTACGGCAAGTTAAAAACAGAATTCCCCGATTATAATTTTCTGGAAGTGCTGCCTAAAGAAAACGTATCGCAAATTAATTTTGTAGAGCCGGTTTTTGATAGTGGTAACGTGCGCCATATAGGTGCCGTGATAAAAAACACTGCTATTTTTATTGGTGCCGATAGTGGTATTATGCATCTTGCCAGCGCTGCGGGGGCTACTACCGTTGGTTTATTCCACTACACCAATACTAAAATATACGAACCCTATAACCACAACAGCATTGCTATAGATACTAACTTTGGCACCGTTAACGATTGGGTTGAAGTGGTAAGGGAAAGGTTGGCGTAAATTATCTTATAATACATTATAAATTCATCCGTTGTAAAATAACCAACCAACACTTACAACTATGTTTTTACGATGCTTATTCTTCACCCTACTAATAACATCATCACTCTGCGCACAGCAAAAAGGCCTGCGTTTTATTGATGCAAAAACAGGTATCCCTGTTGCCGATGCCGATGTGTATACCGATTCGACCTTTATTGCACCCACTAATTTTAACGGCAATGTAAAGGTTGATATTTCCGGCAATTACAAAACCCTTATTGTAAGCCATGTTGCGTATTACAGGCGCATTATTCCGCGCGATTCGCTTGCGGTAAAAAAAGTGTACACGCTTAAAAAACGTGCCGATGTACTGCAGGAAGTTTTTATAGATAACGGCAAACCGCAGGATTCTACAATATCTGGTATTACACAATTTAGTCATGGTGCAAAAGGAGCTACATTTATAATACCGCCATTAAACAGTATTATTACTAAAATAAAATTTAGAGTAGTAGATGGCTACGGCGTAAAAGGCATGAGATTTTTACCCTTCAAGGCAAACATTTACGAGATGGACAGCGTTACAAAATTACCCGGTAAGCAACTACTGCCTAACGATGTATTGGTAGAAAACAAAAAAGGTGCCGACTGGGCTATAGTAGATGTTTCGGCCTATAAGTTAAAATTACCCGAACATGGTGCCTGCCTTGTATTTATTGTTCCGCCCTATTCTGATGGATTGTATACTACTCGAACCGTATGGTCGGAAGTGGGAGAAATTGATGCCGCACCTCAACTTAAAAGCGAAGCAACTTTTAAAAAATACCAATCGTTTTATTATTATCAACTTCCTTTTGATAATGCATTACGAAATTTTCCCGGCTTTAAGTGGCGGGTAGTAAAAAACCGCCGCTACATGATTGAAGCTGAATTTATTCCCGATACCTCGCAAAATTAAGTTAATGCGCCTGTTATGTTAAGGGCTTATGAATATTGTACGTTTAGTGCTAAAGTTTTATTAAGGTTTATCTTCTTAAAAAAGTTTCTATTTACTTTTATGAGAGCAATAGGGCATTGCGCTACAAATGCAGGCCTTAAAGCTTAACCAAGAGATTTCATCAACCTAAAACTATATAACCATGCACATCACTATTTTTAGAACATTGTACAAACATGTTATCGACCACGACCTTATAGAGCGCCTGCTTAAAAGAAACAATATTGCTTTTGAAAGAACCGCTTATGATGCCGGTTCACGCTACAAAATTGTTGCGGAAAGAGAAGACTCGTTAGCGATATTTAAAAAGCATTTACGCGAAATATACCCACAAATTGCACTAAGCGCATAATACAATTTGCTACTGTTTTTGTAGCACCGTTGTAGTTTGCTGATTACAAAATTATTACCCAACAACTATAAAACCATTGCGTTTTTAGTTAATAACTATTACTTTGCCATTGCTTAAACGCGCCATATTTCGCATTAATTTGTGTAGTTTTGGGGTTGTGTAATTAATGAAAAAGAAGGTAGTATGGGCATGTTTGTAATCAGCAAACGCATAAACGGCGATTTTAAATTCGAGTTTACATCGCGCAAGGGTAAAACTATTTTTACCAGCATTAGCTGTAAACAAAAGTCGGATTGCGAAATGATGATCGATGCCATTCGCAGCCAAATTACTATGTTTGCCTTTACCAAAAACAGGGCAGGCAGTGGCAAATACTTCTTTCGCCTCTCTAAAGGCGGGTTGGTGCTTGCTACCAGCCGTAAATATTCTACCGAGTTAAGCATCCAGAAAGGTATCTCCGAAATTTTAAAATACGTGCAGCGCGCAGAAACCTTAGATTTTTCTGAAAACGAAATGATTTTCCCACCTGCCGAGGATGTTTTTGCTGTGGTGGAGTAAATTCAATATTACATCATTACTTTCGAATTGTAGTGGTACTCGCGTTAGCTAAATTTAATGTATTTTAGAGGCACGTAACCAACCACCACCCTTTATGAAATTTATTTTAAGCTTACTTACCTTAAGCCTGGCATTTATTTGTGCGGGTGTTACGGTGCCCATTACAAATCTAAACCCTGACAAAGCCATTCATCTATCTGTTGATAGAAATGATACTATTATACAGGCAGTTATTTTAGATGAAGTCAAAAATTATTTTTTTGATAATTCGGTCATGAAATCTAAAAAACAAATTAGTGACCTGGATTATAATTTCAATCTGTCTGCTCCCCGGTTATTTCGCATGTATTGCTACAAACCTGCATCTCGTGTACTATTTATTTTTGTTCAGCCTGGCGATTCTGTAACCTACAAGTTAGATAAAAGTAAGAACATAATTTTTGAAGGTAAAAACGCTGCTCACTATAATTTTTTCAGCACCATAAATAATGAAGCATTTTATTACCCTTTATATGAGGATATAAAAGACATATCTAAATTTAAAGAAAGGGTTGACTTTATATACAATAAAAAGCTAAACTCCCTAAGCAATTACTTAAAAACCGAAAAGGTATCTGACTTATTTACCAAAACAGTTAGAGATGTGCTTAAATATGAATATTTAAATTGTTTGGTAAGAATGCTTCCAACAAAAGTGTTAAAAGACAACCCAAAATATTTAGATGATATTGATTTTAAATTATTTAATCGAAATGACCAGGAAAACAACAATAATTTTTATTTGGCTTTAAATAATTACCTGCACGCTACTACAATAATAAATGATTCATCGGACGAATATTCTGACCAGAAGCTTCAATACCGACTAAATTTTATTAATACCCATTTATCCGGAGATATTAAACAATTTGCTATTGCAGAAACGCTGACCGAGTATGACGAACATTTAAATTCCGGGGCTATTGATTATTTAAAGCAGTCTGTAACAAAAAGTTTAACCCAAATAACGGTAAAAGAATACAGAGCACCGCTGGAAATAATTAAACAGAAACTGGAAAGGTTTAGCGCCGAATTACCTGCCGATGTTTTAAATTTTAAACTAACAGATGTAGATGGAAATGCTATTACCTTTCAGGAAATTTTAAAACGTAATAGCAATACTGTTAATGTAATCGACTTTTGGGCAAGCTGGTGCGCTCCCTGCATTGAAGAAATTAAAAAGAGCTACCTGCATCGCAATAAATTAACCGAGGAAAAAAAAGTAACATTTTTATATTTTTCGATTGATAAAGACCCACAAAAATGGAAAAACAAAGTTGTCGAATTAAAAAAATACGGCATAGACAAAAACCAATATAATATAAGTGAAGGGACATACTCTGTGCTGGGAAAGTATTTTTCACTTAGAACCATACCTAAATATGTTGTTTTAAACCCGGTAAACAACATCTATATTAACTTTGTAGCATCGCCCAGCAGTGCCCAATTTGAAGAGGTTATTAATAAAGTAAAACAATAAACAGTTTCACTTTGTGTTATAACTAAACAACCACAATTAACCACATTATGAAAGCATTTAAAACATATACCATATTAGCACTATTACTTTTTGTAAGCATATGTACTGCACAGGAAAAAATAAAACTGGAAGATGTTATTGCGCAAAATAAAGGAAAGGTAGTAGTTGTCGATTTTTGGGCAAGCTGGTGCGCACCCTGCCGGAAAGAAATTCCATCGGTAAAAAAAATCGTGAAGCATTACCAGGGCAGCGATGTTGTTTTTGTGTTTATATCTATGGATATAGAAAAAGATAAATGGCAGGAAGCTGCCGCTAAAGAAGGCATTGCCGATGTTAGCACAAGCTATATGGTAGGGAGTTTTCAAAAGTCTGATTTAACTAAGTTGCTCAATATAAATTCTATTCCGCGTTACGTTGTTTTTGATAAGGAAGGTAAACTTGCTATAGCAGAGGCACCCCGCCCCAGCGATGGTAAAAAACTGCGTAATGAAATTGATACTTATTTAAAGCAGTAAGTTAACCTCAAACACCTTATGTTCAACCAAAAGTTACTCACTTTATTAGTGCTTATTATTTTGCATTATGAGGGGTTTTCTCAGACAAAACTGGTAGATCAGAATAATAACTCGCCAGTATCTTACGTCCATATTTTATTAGATGATAAGCTGTATACGTATTCAAATCAAAATGGAGAGTTTGAAATAGCAACAAATCAAAAGTTTGATACTATAATGATTACCCATTTATTATATGAAACCAAACGATTAAGCCACGACGATTTTAAAAGTAGGACTACAATAGCGTTAAAAGAAAAAGCCACAATACTAAACGAAGTTGTGATTACATCTTCTGCAAAAAAAAGAAAAACACAAATACTGTTACCAGAAAAATCGCCCAGAGATTTACTTATGGCCAAAAATGATATGCAGCTTTTATATGAAGACGTCATAATAGATACTGATGTGCATACCACTGCCATTATTGCGAAGGCAGTTTACGTTCCTAATAAAGAAAATAAAGAGGCGGTAATCAGGAAAATAATTTTAAAATCGGTTGATAAGCAAATTGCAGGTGACACCTTGTACATTCCGTTTAAGGTTAACTTAATGACGTATGATAGTGTAAATAAAATTCCGGATAAGCCAATTTTTACCGAAGACCTATCTGTAGGTAAAAGGAGAGGCGAAACGTTAATAATCGATTTAAGTAAAGAAACTCCGGTGCAGTTTCCTAAAATTGGGATTTGTATTGTAGTATCGGTTTATCGATCCCAGTATTATATAAACAAAGGCTACAAAAAACCACCGTCGTTTCATGCTGTGCAAATACCCAAAAGCTCTTTATTTAGAGAGTATTCTAATGGGATATACAGTAGTATATGGACAGAACAAACCTATAGCAAAACCCGCGAACAGTGTTTTGATTTTGGTATAGAAATAGAATTTGCCAAGTAAGAATTGTTGCTCCAAATTTTCTATAGCTTATCATCCTTATACTACTTGGTTTTGTAGTAAATTTACCGCTTTACCAAAAACATGATAAGCACCAAAACACTTTACCTTACGGTTGTACTCTTTGTAGTGAACCTGTGCACCCTACAGGCACAGCAACAGGATGAGTTGCTTTATCAATTAAAAAATTCTAAGCCGGGAACTCAAAAAATAAACACGTTGCTGCAACTTAGCGACTATTACATTTTTAAAGAGTCGGAAAACAAAACCAATCTCGACAGTGCTTTTACATTTACACAGCAGGCAGAAAAAGAGAGTCAGCGCATACAGTACCAGCGCGGCATTGCCCGCAGTTTTGCCTTATATTCCAGAATTTACGAGGAACAAAGAAATAAAGACAAAACGCTTTATTTTGCGAATAAAGCCCTAAAAATTGCACTGGCTAATAACTATCAGGATATTTGTGGTGAGGCGTATCGCGAAATTTATTCTCAGTTTAATTACTACGATGAGATATCTGCGAAAACTGAGTATTTAGAAAAGGCCATTACCGCTTTCAGGCTTAAAAGTACAAAACTTCAGCTTGCAGATATTTTAACCATTGCCGCAGAACATTATAATTATTTAGGCGAAACCGATAAGCCTATTGCCTTAATTAAAGAAGCCCTTAGCCTTTACAAAGCCGCGCGCTACAACAATATGGTTAACCCTTACCGGGTTGCGGGCAGCCTGTATGCCGGCCGGGGCGATTATAAAAAAGGTATTGATTATTCGTTAAAGGCGGCCACCGCTGCAGAGGGTAAAGCGCATGTAAACGAGCAGCTTAGTTTTATTTATAATCAGCTGGCTTCTATTTATCATCATTTAAATGACAACAGGCTGAGTGAGCAGTACCAGCGCACATCGCTTATTTATGCCGAAAAAGACAATAATACAGAGATGGTATACACTGCAGCCAATAATATTATTTACAACCTGTTACGCGATAAAAAATATACCGAAGCCGAGACGTTTTTAAAACGCATTTACAGCCGTAACAAACCTGTGAGTATAGCCGATATTTTTACAGTAAACGATTGCTTTTTAAACATCTACACAAAAATGGCGCGGTTTGCAACTGCCAATGTGTATGCTAAAAAAATGATCGAGCTTATTAAAGATAAAGGTGCCGATGTGCCTAAGCAAATAATGTACAATGCCCACCTGGCGCTATGCCGTTTTTACCTGGCTAAAGGCGATTATGCCACAGCAAGGACACACCTTGACACCAACCTTAAAAACATCGATCAGCGAAGTTATACTGCCCGAAAAGGCATGTACACGTTTGCTTATCAGCTCGATTCGGCGCAGGGTAATTTACCGCAGGCTATTGTGTACCTTAAAAAGCTTAAAACCATAGACGATTCTATTTTTAATATCGAGAAGAATAAGGAAATTTCGCAGTTAGAAATTTCGTATGAAACCGATAAAAAAGATAAAGATATTCAGCTTAAAGCCAAGAGTATATCGCTGCTTAGTAAAGAAAAAGAGCTTCAAAAACGTGATATTCAACGTACCAGCTTCGAGAAAAACATAGCCATTGCAGCAGTAATATTTGCACTAATAGGTGCCCTAGCCATTTTATATGCCTACCGTAAAAAACTGGTATTAACCAACCTGTTACAAAAACAAAAAGCCGAGATCACTACCAAAAACAGCACCCTTAACAAACTGGTTGACGAAAAGGAATGGCTGCTTAAAGAAATTCACCACCGGGTAAAAAACAACCTGCAGGTGGTTATGAGTCTGCTCAACACGCAAAGCGCCTACATGACCGATGAATCTGCCAAAGCCGCTATTAACGACAGCCAGCGCCGGGTACATTCTATAGCGTTAATTCACCAGCAGTTGTACAAGTCGGAAGATGTATCTGCCATAAAAATTTACCGCTATATTACTGAGTTGATATCGTATTTAAAAGATACTTACGATAGTGCCTTTGTAAAATTTGATATTGAGGTAGACGATGTTGAGTTTGATATTGCCCAAACCATGCCGATAGGCCTTATACTTAACGAGGCTATTACCAATTGTTTTAAGTATGCCTTCTCGCCCGGGCAGAAAGGGTTGATTAAGATATCGCTTTGCAAGCATGAAGGCGACCTTTACGAACTATTAATTGCCGATAATGGTAATGGCCTGCCTGCCGATTTTGACCCCGACAATTCTAACTCGCTGGGTATGGATTTACTTACCGGGCTTAGTGGCGACCTTAACGGCGACTTTAAAATTTATAACAATAATGGTGCTACCGTAAAAATTGTGTTTAACCCGCAGCAGGCGCATGGGTAAATTGTGTTGCCGGGCACAATAAACATTCGTGCGAATGCCGTTTCAAACTTCCACCCAATTGCCATCTAAAAGTTGAGTTGGCGAAACACTGGTGTTAAGGTTTGTTGGTAGCTATGTAACTCAAAAAAATGTAAGGTTAGTATGTAGGCAACTTATTTAAACCTACAAGGTCGAGGAAGACATTGCAGGAATTATCGCACATTTTCGTAATCTACAAGGTTTTTAAAACCTTGTAGGTTTAATTTTACGATACAAAGAGCACTACACCAACCCAATTCTTTCCGTAACTTTGCAGCCTAAACACTACACATGCCAACGCAAAATATAAACATACTACATATAGACAGCAACCACCCAATTTTATGGGGCGGACTCGAAGCTGCCGGCTATACTAATCACGCCGATTATACATCTACCAAACAGGAAATTGAAGCTAAAATACACCAGTACAACGGTATTGTTATCCGCAGCCGTTTCAAGATCGATAAAACTTTTATAGATGCCGCTACTAACCTGCAATTTATAGCGCGTGTTGGCGCAGGGCTGGAAAGCATAGATACGGCCTACGCCGAAAGCAAAGGCATTGCGCTTATTGCTGCCCCCGAAGGTAACCGAAATGCGGTGGGCGAGCAGGCACTGGGCATGCTGCTATCGTTATTCAATAACCTAAATAAAGCCGACAGGGAAATTCGCGAAGGGCACTGGATTCGTGAAGGTAACCGCGGGCATGAGCTCGATGGTAAAACAGTAGGGCTTATAGGTTACGGCAACATGGGTAAATCGTTTGCTAAAAAGCTTAGGGGTTTTGATGTTGAGGTACTTTGCTACGACATTAAACCGAATGTAGGCGATGCTAATGCTACGCAGGTATCGTTAGAACAATTGAGGGCTAAGGCCGATGTGCTGAGCCTGCATACACCATCTACCCCGGAAACGGACGGTATGATAACATCCGACTTTATAAATGCTTTCGCAAAACCTTTCTGGCTTATTAATACAGCAAGGGGCAAAGCAGTTGTAACTGATGATTTAGTGGCTGCATTGCAAAACGGTAAAGTTTTAGGCGCAGGACTTGATGTGTTGGAATACGAAAAACTATCGTTCGAAAATTTATTTACCGATGTTATGCCCCCTGCCTTGCAGTATTTGCTTAATGCCAATAATGTATTGCTTACACCGCACATTGCGGGCTGGACGTATGAAAGCCACCAACGCCTGGCACAGGTAATTGTAGACAAAATAAAAGCGCTTTATGCATCATAAGCAAACACTTTTACGTAGTTGCCTTTTCAAAATTTTCGATGAACGTTTTAAAATAATTGCACTCTAATAAATTATGGAAATTTAATTTATCAAATATTTTTGCATTATGAGATTCTGAATATTTGTATTTAGTTTCTCTAAGCAAAACTTCTTTTGGTTCCACAATTTGACTTACATTTTCATGTTGCAAAATTGTAGTTCCATACATTTTATTAAAAGTGTCAATATCTGCAAAAATCAAGGCTTCAATTTCGTAAACATGTAATAATGGGATACTTATTCTTTGCACAATATTGTTGTTTTTTACAAAATATCTTTTCCTTTTAAATCTTTGTCCATTATCAGACCATAGGGAATCTAAGTCTCTAATAAAAATTATTAGATCAGGTCTTTTAAATTGGTTTTCCAGTCGCAATAATGTTTCTGTATATTTATTGTCTAATTGTGACCCCGTAATATTATCAAGCATGTTTTCAAAAATAAAATCTTTATCATGATATTGCTTAGAGAGTAAATTTTTTATAGAGGCCGTGTCATTTGGTGCTTCTCCTACTAAACCTATTTTCATAATTACTTTTCTAAATCAGAATATAACCAATAATCACCTAAAAAGACTTCGTCAATATAAGCTCTTGCCTTATTTATTTCCTGTTGTTCTAAATGCCTTAATTGCGTTCCGTCGGCGCCAGAGTATGCTATAATAATACGATTTAAATCATTTTTATCTAAAACATTCAACGCTTGTGGCGAATGTGTAGATATAATTATTTGTTTAGTTTTGGATTGCTCTTTTAGAAAATCCATGATTTTTTTAAATTGGTGAGGATGCACTCCCAGCTCTGGTTCCTCAATTAAAATAATTTTCTGAATGTTATCATAATTGCGATTATAATCATCATTAATAAGTCTATAATAATCAAAAGTTTCAGATAATATATAAAAAATTCTTTTAGTTCCATCAGAAAGATTTGAAAATGGCAGCCAATACCCGTCTATGTTAAATTCAAAGGATAAATTGCTAACTATAAATGTTTCAGTATTATCAATAATATGGATATTGAAATTTTCATTTAAACGTATGTCCTTGATTGGAGAGAAGTTTGTAAGAATATTTTTCAATTCCGATAGTTTGCTAAATGTTCCACTTAGCATTTTTCTGATAAAATCGTCATTTGGATCAGTATTATTATCAAATTGAAAACTGGAAGATATTAAAGAAAAACACAAATCATTAACAAAATTAGAGTCTGTTGTTTTTATAATTTCAAGTAATTCATTTGGGAATATACTCTTACCCATCGAAAATGATAATGGTGCATCAACTATTGGATAGTAACTTGGTAGTCCATGACGAATAAAAATATTTTTATAGCGAGCTCCCGCCTTATTTAAATCCGATTTCTCTACGATTCCATTTTTTACTTTTGTTTTTCCATCATTTATTTTAATTGAACTTTGTGGCTTTGAAGCAAGTAAATCATCCATACTATGATGTGGAGGAAAAGCTTTTCCTGAAGATAATACAATCGTATCTTCTCCTTTTTTAAACTCTAGCCATGAGGAAAAAAAATACATTTCCTCAAAGTTTAAGGATAAACATTTATCTAAAAAACTTAAAAAATTTGTTTTACCAGCTGCATTTTTTCCAATCATTATATTAAGACCAGGTACTAAGTCAATTACTACATCTTTAATAGATTTGTACCCCATTAATGTAACTTTCTGTAAATACATCGAGTTTGTTTTTTCTTTCATAAACTTTCACGCCAAGTTATATTACAAATGTACTACAATTAAAAGTATTTTAGATTTAATATCAAAAAATGCAAAAGAATAGATAAACGAAAAGCCCCAATTAAGGGGCTTTTTGTTTATCTATAAGTAAAGGTATTATTATAAAAGCTCTTCTCCTTTTTCTAAAACTTTACGTTCCAGTTCGGCCTGAAATTCTTCCATTACGGGTCGAACGGTGCTTTCGGGTAAATCAGCGATACGTATGTACATTAACCCATCTACCGAGTTATTGAAAAGCGGGTCGACATTAAAGGCAATAACCCGTGCATTTTGCTTAATGTACTTTTTAATAAGTACCGGTAGGCGCAGGTTACCCGGCTCAACTTCTTCAATAATTTTGTCAAATTTATTAAGGTCGGCTTCAGCTTCGTTAAATACAAAATCTTTATCGCCATCTTTAAGCTTCACTTTGTACTCCTTTTTAGGGTGTACGTACTGTGCTATATAAGGATCGTAATAATGCGATTTCATAAACTCGATCATCAGCGATTTAGAAAAATCACTAAACTGGTTGCTTATACTCACACCACCTATAAGGTATTTATGTTCAGGGTAATGCAGTGTTAAATGCACAACACCTTTCCATAATAAAAACAAGGGCATAGGTTTTTGCTGATAATCCTTTATAATAAAGGCACGGCCCATTTCGATAGATTTGCTCATCATATCATATAGCTCCGGCTCAAACCTAAACAGATCGTGAAGGTAAAAACCATCAATACCATATTTTTTATAAATCTGTGCGCCAAGGCCCATACGGTAAGCACCCGCAATTTGCTGGGTAGTATCGTCCCACAAAAACATATGGTGGTAGTATTTATCATACTGGTCAAGGTCTAACGACTCGTTAGTGCCTTCGCCTACCGCACGGAATGTAATTTCGCGCAGGCGGCCCAGCTCGTGTAGTATAGCAGGAATTTTATCGGCAGAGGTAAAAAACACTTCATAGTTTTTGCTTTGCAGCAGCCTCGCATCATTTTTACGTAACTTTTCTATCTCGGCAACAATTTTACCGTGATTAGCAGGGCCTGCAATTTGCTTAGGACCCTTGTTGAGTTTTAAGTTAAGGTTAGAGGTGTCGATAAGTTTAGTTTCTTTTTCAAACGCGTTGGCTAACATATAGGTTTTTTTGCGCAAAAACTCAGAGAAAGCCTCGGTAGTTTCGTGCTCAGCCTGTTCGGCTACAGATATTGGCTTGCCTATACGTACTTTAATAACGCGATTTTTTTGGGTAAGCAGTTCCGATGGTAACTTGGCGGTACGCAGTGTATCGCTAATTTGCGATAAAAAGTAAAACAGCCTGCTGTTTTTAGCATGAAAGTAAATAGGTACAACGGGCACTTTAGCTTTTTTAATTAGCTTCATGGCGCCTTCTTCCCACGGTTTATCAATCATTAGCTTGCCCTCTTTGTAAGTAGATACCTCACCCGCCGGAAAAATACCCAGTGGTTTGCCATCGCTTAAATGGCGAAGCGCATCTTTAAGGCCGGTCATGCTGCTCTTGGCATCCTTATGGCTTTCAAACGGGTTAACCGCCATTACATAGGGCTTAAGCGGTAGTATGCGGTGCAGTAAAAAGTTAGCGATTATTTTAAAATCAGGCTCTCTTTCTACCATTAATTTAAGCAGCAAAATACCATCTATACCGCCCAGTGGGTGGTTAGATATAGTTATATACGGACCACTTTTAGGCAGTCGTTTAAGGTCTTCTTCAGGAATTTCAAATTTTATCTGGAACTCGTCAAGTATGGCGTTCAGGAACTCAAGGTCACTAAGATGCTTGTTCCTGTCGTATATTTTGTTCATGGTCGATATCTTCAGGATCTTCATCAGCAGCCAGCCTGAAAAAGTCCCTAAAAACCCATATTTGTCTGTCTTTATTGCTTTTGCAACCTCTTTAGGGGTAACTAAACTCATCTACATTTGTTTATTTCGGGCGAACCACAAAGATAACAATTATAACGAAACGTTAAACCCTATTGAGGTTTTTAATTCTTTTGTTAAAAACTTGCCTGTTAGGGCATTAAATATGCAACAGGTTTATTTTTTCAGGATACTTAAATACCTGTGGCAATGCGGCACCTGTGTAGCCATTTATTAACCCAACTTTACCGAAATATTAAATATGGCATCGCCCTGATATACAATGGGCGCATCGTTAGCATTAATAATGTAGCCATCGTTTGGGGCTTTAACCTTTTGCTCGAATTTACCAAACGGGTCGGTTATCATTGCAATCACATCGCCTTTGGTTACAAAATCGCCCGCCTGCACACTTATTTGGAACATACCCGAAAACCGTGCCCGCACCCATGTAGAGGTCTGAATATTAATAGATGGCGCATCGGGCACTTTTGCGTTTTTCCTGATGTTAAGCATTTCCAGATATTCGAGCACGCGCTTAGCGCCCTGCACACCTTCGTACGTAATTTTTTGATTAAGATCGAGCGATTTGCCACCTTCAAATAATAAAAGCTTAACGCCTAACTTGGTAGCGGCACCCCTAAACGATCCCGGTATGTTTTTAGAGGCCAGTGTAAAAGGCGCATGAAACACATCGGCCAGTTTTTTCAGCACTTTGTTATCGGGTTCAATCCGAATTTGTGCTGCGTTAAATCGCGAAGCTCCACCGGCATGAAAATCAATGGCATAATCTACAAAAGGGGTAATTTCGTTAAGTAAGTGCCAGGCAAAACGGCTGGCCAGCGACCCGGTTTTACTCCCCGGGAACACCCTGTTAAGGTCGCGCCCATCTGGAAACTCTCTTGTTTTATTTACAAACCCAAAAATGTTTACAACCGGTATGCATATAATAGTACCTTTTTTAGGCTTATTTATTTTTCGAACGATTATTTGGCGTACAATTTCTACCCCGTTAATCTCGTCGCCATGTATGCCTGCCGTAAACAATACTACCGGCCCATCTATTTTAGACCGTTCTATAATTACCGGAATTTTAAGTTTGGTCATGGTATGCAGGCGGGCAATTTCCATATTAATGGTTCTGCTCTCGCCGGGCAGTATGGTTTCGCCGTGTATGGTAATTTCTTTATGAGGCATAGGCTTTATAAATTGCTAACTACCGTAATTATAAATACGAAAATAGCTGTTAAAGTATAAAAATAGTAAATACAACTAATATGGCGTAACAATACCTGCTTATTATCGTTTATAAGTATCGATTTGTTTTTTAACTTTGTTACATGCAAACTCCGCTGGAATTACAAATACAAACATTGCCCGATAGCCCGGGTGTTTACCAATACTTTGATAAGGATGAAAAGCTACTATATGTAGGTAAGGCTAAAAACCTTAAAAAGAGGGTAATGTCATACTTTAATAAGGTGCACGAGGTAGGCCGCACCCGTGTAATGGTACGCAAAATTGTAACCGTTAAACACATTGTGGTACCTACCGAAAGTGAGGCTTTACTGCTGGAAAACAACCTTATAAAAAAGCTGCAGCCCCGCTACAACGTGCTGCTTAAAGACGATAAAACCTACCCGTGGATATGTATTAAAAAGGAACCTTTTGCAAGGATATTCTCTACACGGTCGGTAATAAAAGACGGGAGCGAATATTTTGGCCCGTATACCAGTTTCCGCACGGTGCACACGCTTTTAGATTTAATAAAAGAGCTGTACCCGCTGCGTACCTGTAATTACGACCTTACCCCGCACAACATACAATCGGGCAAATATAAGGTGTGCCTGGAATATCATTTAGGTAACTGTAAAGGCCCGTGCGAAGGCCACGAACCGCTGGATGTTTATCAGCACCATGTAGATGCCATTCGCGAAATACTGAAAGGTAATTTTAAAGAAAGCCTTAAAGATTTTAAAAAGCTAATGCATGAACTTGCTGCCGATATGCGTTTTGAAGAGGCGCAGCGTATTAAACAAAAAATCGAGGTACTCGAAAATTACCAAGCGCGGTCTACGGTATTTAACCCGAGGATATCTAATGTAGATGTGTTTACTATAATTAGTGATGAAGCTACGGCTTACGTAAATTTTATACAGGTATCGCATGGGGCGATTATCCGGTCGCATACTATGGAAATTAAAAAGAAACTGGAAGAGCCCGATGAGGAACTTTTAGAGCTTGCCGTGGTAGAGCTTCGGGAACGCTTTAGCCTTATGAGCCGCGAAGTATTAGTGCCGTACCAAATAGACCTGGGCGAAAAGGTAACGGTTACCGTACCCAAAATGGGTGATAAAAAACTAATACTCGACCTTAGCGAACGCAACGCACGTTTTTTCAGGATGGATCAGCTTAAGCAGGAAAAAATTGTGGACCCCGACAGGCATACAAACCGTATTATGGCGCAGATGAAAAAAGACCTCCGCATGCCTGAAGAACCCCGCCATATTGAATGTTTCGATAATAGTAACATTCAGGGGACTAACCCCGTGAGTGCCTGTGTGGTATTTAAAGACGGTAAGCCGAGTAAAAAAGATTACAGGCATTTTAATATAAAAACCGTTGAGGGCCCTAACGATTTTGCATCGATGGAAGAGGTGGTATACCGCCGCTATAAACGATTGGTTGACGAAAACCAGCCGCTGCCACAGCTTATTATTATAGATGGTGGCAAGGGGCAATTATCATCGGCATTAAAAAGTTTAGAGGATGTAGGCCTGCGTGGCAAAATTACTATTATAGGTATCGCAAAAAGGCTGGAGGAAATTTTTTATCCTGGCGATTCGGTACCTATGTACTTAGATAAAAAAAGCGAAACGCTAAAAATTATACAGCACCTGCGTAACGAGGCGCACCGTTTTGGTATTACCCACCACCGCGATAAGCGAAGCAAGGGCGCGCTGCAAACATCGGTAGAAAGCATACCCGGCATTGGCGAAAAAACCATGGTAACACTGATTACCCATTTTAAATCGGTCAAGCGAATGGCAGCCTCGTCTGAAGAAGAAATTGCCAAAGTGGTTGGCCCATCTAAAGCCAAAAAAATTACGGAGTATTATCAGGCCAAGAACAAACAATAACAATGAAAAAACTGCTCCTTCTGTTGGTGTTTTTATCACTTGCCGGTACGGTTACCGGGCAGGAGGCGCAGCCTAAGCGCAAACTAAAAATAGGTGTGGTGCTTAGTGGCGGCGGGGCAAAAGGCCTGGCGCACATAGGCGTGTTAAAAGTACTTGAAGAAGCCGGTGTAGAGGTTTCGTTTATAGGCGGTACAAGTATGGGTGCCATTGTAGGCGGCCTGTATGCATCGGGGTATTCGGCAACAGAGTTGGATTCTATTTTTAGGGGGCTGGATTCAGATGCGCTATTGCGTGATTATACCCCGCGTGGCTCGAAGAATTTTTTCGAAAAACGTAATGACGAGATTTATGCGCTGCAACTGCCCTTTAAAAAATTTAAATTGGGTTTCCCCAGTGCGCTTAGTAAAGGTTTATACAATTATACTACCATAAACCGCCTTACCGACCATGTGCAGCACATTAGGGATTTTGATAGCCTGCCCATACCTTTTGTTTGTATTGCTACCGACATTGAAACCGGACAGGAAGTGGTATTGCGACACGGCGTACTGCCCGATGCTATACTGGCCAGTGGGGCTTTCCCATCGTTATATGCCCCGGTAGAAATTGATGGGCGTGTGCTTATAGATGGCGGCATTGCCAATAACTATCCTATTGAAGAGGTTAAAAAAATGGGTGCCGATTTTATTATTGGTGTTGATGTGCAGGACCCTTTGCGTACCCGCGACCAAATAAAAGGCGCAACCGGTGTACTGGTACAAATTAACAACTACCAAATGATACAAAAAATGAAAGCCAAGAGCGAGGCAACGGATATTTACATCCGGCCGGATATTGAAGGTTTTTCTGTAGTATCGTTTGAAGATGGTGCTGCCATTATTAAAAAAGGCGAGGAGGCTGCCCGTAAAATAATCGATTCGCTTAAAGCCATAGGCAACGGCGCGCCTATTATAAAACCGCATATTGAATTAAAAGATTCTGTTTACGTAGAAGAAATCCGTATTAACGGGCTTAAAAACTACACAAGGTCGTACGTTATTGGTAAGCTTAGCTTTAAGCCGGGTACTAAACTAACGTATGATAAGTTTAACAGCGGGATTACCAGCCTTAATGCCACTCAAAACTTTAACTCATTATCCTATTCGTTTGATGAAGGCGCAAAAGGGGGCGAGGTGCTAAAACTTAACCTGCGCGAAAACCCTAACGACCGTTACCTTAAATTTGGACTGCATTACGATGGCCTTATGAAAAGTAGTTTACTGGTAAACCTTACCCAAAAAAATCTTATAAAGCGTAATGATGTAGCATCGCTAGACCTTATTTTGGGTGATAATTTTAGGTACAACCTTGATTATTATATAGATAATGGTTTTTACATAAGCTACGGGCTGCACTCGCACCTGTACAGTTTTAACCGTAACATTTCGGCCGATTTTGTTTCCGGCAGCGACGGCGAAATTTTAGATGTTAACTCTATAAATGTTGATTATACTGATTTTACCAACCAAATATACATACAAACCATATTCGCACAGCGCTTTTTACTGGGTGGCGGTGCAGAGTATAAGCACATTAAGGTACGATCGCCAACGGTGCGTAACATAAACCCGATTTTTGATGATAGCGGTTACGGATCGTTATACAGTTACTTAAAGTTTGACTCGTACGATAATAAATACTTCCCTACCGAAGGGTATTATTTTTCTGGTGAGGCTAAGGCTTTCCTGTATTCTACTGATTATAATAACCTGTTTCATAATTTTACCATGATACGTGGCGAATTAGGCACGGCTAAAACGCTGGCTAAAAACTTAACTATTGAGGTACAGGCCGAAGCTGGTTTTTCACTTGGCGAAAATGAGGTTAAAACCTTCGATTTTATACTAGGGGGTTACGGCTATAATATGTTTAACAGCTTTAGGCAGTTTTATGGTTACGATTTTTTAAGTATATCTGGCAACAGTTACATAAAGGGATTAGCCACTATTGATTATGAATTTTTACGTAAAAACCACGTAAACCTTACCGCTAATTATGCCAATGTAGGTAATAATTTGTATGAAGAAGGTAAGCTGTTTTCATTACCGGAATATACCGGCTATGCTGTAGGCTACGGAATGGAAACTATTGTAGGGCCGCTTGAAATTAAGCACAGCTGGACGCCCGATACTAACAAGCATTACACCTGGATTAGTTTTGGTTTTTGGTTTTAGCGTAGAGACGTTGCACTGCAACGTCTAAAAATAAAATTATATATAAAAATAACGCGCGACATTTATATCGCGCGTTGTTTTATAACGTCTCTACAGGGTTTCAAAACTCTTTTCCAGCGTTTGTAAAAACACCGCCGGATCCTGCGCACCAGATACCGCATACTTTCTGTCAAAAACAAAAAACGGAACCCCGCGCACTCCCAGTTGCTGTGCTTCATCTATATCGGCTAAAACTTCATCGGCGAAAGCCCCACTGCCCATTGCTGCTGCAAAAGCCTGTGCGTCTAAACCTAAAGTTGTGGCAATACCCATTAATGTATCGGCACTGTCAATGTTTTTACCATCGGTAAAATATGCCTGAAAAACCAATTCTTCCGCTTCCTGCTGTTTGCCGTGCTGCTTTGCAAAATGTAAAAAGCGGTGCGCGTTAAAACTGTTGGCTACTATGCTTTTATCAAAGTTATAGGCAAGGCCTACCTGTGCCGCCATGTGTGCAACATTATCGTTCATGCCGGTAGCTTCTTCAAGGCTCATGCCTTTATGGTCGGCTAAAAACTGGTGAATGTTTTTGGTGGTGTCGGTTTGTAATTCGGGTGCCAGCATAAAGCTTTTCCATTCAATTTCTACCGCATCTTTATTATCAAAAGCTGCCAGTGCCGCTTCAAACTTACGTTTGCCTATGTAGCAAAACGGACACATTATATCGCTCCAAATTTCTATTTTCATAATCTAAAATTTTAGGCTTATCTGTAAACTAAGCTCCTGCAAAATTACTAAAATTAATGCTGCGCCGGCCTATTGCTTTACTAACAGATAGTGCTCATTACTGCCCGATAGCAACAATGTGTTGCCCAATATTTTAAAAGTGTAGGAAGTACTCTCGCTCACACCACCTTTTTTAAAGTAGATATAATCGGTAGGGGGTAACTCATCCGGGTCGTTTGTCGCAAAATCAGTGCCTACTACATAGCTTTCCAAACCTTCAAAACCCGTTACTTTTCCATCGGCTGTAAAGCTGACTTTAACAGCGGGTTTGGTGCCTTCAATTATATAATTACCGGCAATAAGCGTTTTGTTTACTATATTCTCAATTCCCCAACCCGTATTTTTAGGTGTAACGGTATTGCCTACGCGGCTGTACTTTTTAAACGACGATAGCTTACCCGTTTCATCGTAATGATTGATGACCAAAAGGGTGTCGGTTTTATTTATACTGTAAGTAAGTTCGTAAGTATGCGAAGAATCATCAAAATATTTGTAACCGGTGGTAAGGCTGTTTTTTGTTTTACCAGATTTAAAGTATAAGGGAATGGTGCCATCTTCATGGTTGTTGTAATTTACATGGGCAATAAGGCTGTCTCCGGTAACGGCAGCACCATCAATAACTAAAGCCGCAAGGCCATGTAATTCTTCGTAGGCTTTATAGGGCGATTTTGTGCTTTGTAATTTTGTAATGTAATCGGCTGCAACCCAATTACCCTGTATAACAGGCAGGAATTGTTTTTTAAGCGATGTTACTTTAGAGCTATCTGCATCAGTTTGGGCAGAATTAGCTTCTTTTTTACAACTTAAAATCAATAAAAGGCAGGGTAGTGCTAAAAGGTATTTCATGTAAATTGATAATAGGATGGTAAAAATAGTAGTTTTTTTCTTAGGCTTTGATTTGCATTGCCTTATATTGTTAGGTATTTGATTTGTAGGTAGTTGTGTGTTTTAATAAGATATTTTTTTTCTTAAATTTTTTATGAATATTCAATATTTAAATAATTTAATTATAAATTTATCATACCACCCCTAAAATATCATTGTATGCAAACATCGATACTTTGGTTTAAAACCGACCTTCGTTTATACGACAACGACACCCTTGCCCAGGCTATTGCCCAAAGCGATACTATTATACCCGTGTATTGTTTTGATGATGCCCATTACACAACTACCAAGCTGGGTTTTAAAAAAACGGGCGCTTTACGGGCGCAATTTATAATAGAATCTGTCGCTAACCTCGACGAACGTTTACGTGCTGTAGGCTCCGGCTTAATTGTAGTAAAGGGCGACCCTGCCGAACAGTTAGTGCAAATAGCCAAACAATATAACGCCACAACGGTATTTACTAAAAAGGAAATTGCTCCCGAGGAAGCATTAACCGAAAGAAAGGTAGCCAATGCTTTAGAGGCCATAGGCTGTAATTTTAAAACCATACAATTAGGCACGTTGTATGAAGAAAAAGACCTGCCTTTTACCATGCAAAACCTGCCCGAAATTTTTACCAACTTTAGGTTTAAGGTTGAAAAAACAACCAGTGTTAAGCCTGTTGTGCCACATCCTGCAAAGGTACCATCGCCGCAACTTCCCCCTACGGTTTTACCTACACTGCAGGAACTTGGCCTGCAACCCGAAGAGCAGGACAGCAGGGCATCGTTACATTTTAAGGGAGGCGAAAAGGAAGGCCTTAATCGGGTAAATACCTTTTTTTATGATACTCATGCGGTTGCCACCTATAAAGAAACCCGTAACGAACTTATGGGGCAAAATTATTCGTCTAAATTTGGGCCCTGGCTGGCACAGGGATGCCTTTCTGCACGGGCTATTTACCATGAAATTAAAGACTATGAAGCCGAATTTGGCGCTAACCAAAGCACGTATTGGTTAATATTCGAATTGTTATGGCGCGACTATTTTGCCTTTATGATGTGCAAGCACAATGCTAAAATTTTCAGGAAAGGCGGTATTAAAAACCAGCCACCAGCCCGGCCGGAACATAACGAACGTATATTTAGGCAATGGGTAAACGGCGAAACCGGACAGGATTTTGTAGATGCCAATATGCTCGAACTGAAACACACCGGTTACATGAGTAACCGGGGCAGGCAAAATGTAGCCAGCTACCTGTGCCATGACCTTAATATAGACTGGCGTTATGGTGCTGCCTATTTTGAGCAGCAGCTTATAGATTATGATGTGTGCAACAACTGGGGCAACTGGGCTTATATTGCCGGTGTGGGCAACGACCCGCGCGAATACCGCTATTTTAATATTGCCAAACAAGCCGCAGAGTACGACCCCAGTGGGGCTTACCGTAACCTGTGGTTAAGCTATAGCCCTAATAATTATAACCATAACAGCTATTCGCAAAAATTATAGTCGCCTTTTGCACATACTTTACCGGTTTTAATAATGGTATGCGATTGCTCTTTTTCGCCTTTAAGGGTGCGGTTCATAAAATCGATAACAGCTTGCGGGTCTTTACTAAAAAGCTCGTCGCTGTATTCGTGCCCGCCGCCACAAAAAGTGTATAAATGCGTGCTACCATTAAGGCCTATAATGTGGTTGTAAATAGAGTACGATCCAAAAAGCATTATCCATCCCGTCGATCCCGGAGGGCAATAATGGTGCGATGCCGTAGCATAAGGCACTGTAGGGTCGCAACTACCGTGAAAGAACAACGCCGGAATCAAATTCTTTTTGGTGATGAGGTTCAAATCCATAATAGCGCCAGAGCCCGATATTAAGCCCGCGTACTTAAACGTGTCGGGTAATTTTTCAGGGTACAGGCTCATGGCCTTCCTGTCCCAAAAAGCGGCGTGCAGTACGGTTTCGGCACCTGCGCTACTGCCCGATATAAATATCTTATTAGTATCTATATTATACTTCTCGCTGTTTTTAATGAAGAATAACGTTGCCTGCCATAATTGGTTAGCGGCTATTTGGAACGCTTTTACTTTTTCTGATAATTGCCCGTCGCAGCTAAATTTTTTACCCTTCATGTAAAGCGTATAACTTATAGATGCCGATACATAGCCATTACTGGCTGCCTTTTTTGCAATGGTGTGGCCCCACTCTCGGGTGCCTATAGCAAACCCGCCACCGTGAACGTGTATAAGCAATGGCAATTTCTCCTTGCTCTTAGTTTTAGGTAAAAATAGGTCGAGTTCCAGCTTGGTGCTGTCGTTTACAAAATAGGTAAGGGTTTTAAAATCCTGTGCCTGTGTGGTTGCTATGGTTAAAAGTGTGAGTAGGAGGTAGAGGTGTTTTTTCATGATTTAGGCTTGATACACAAATTTAAGCATTTTTATTATTATCAACCTTTAGTATAACTCTACAATTATACTAATATACTAACCTGCTTGCTTTAAAAACCGTACTCCATTTTTCGATAAAATCATTTTGCAGCGTTTTTTTCTTCACAGCAATAAAGTTTACATATAAAGTTTCTTCGCCCTGTATGGCATAATATAGTTGCGACTCTGGTACAGGATCGTCAGGAAACCTTGGCGTTTCTACTTTAAAAATAATCCAGATGTTTTTTGCAGTATCATCTTTTTCAAGTAGCGTTAACTTGGCATCGGGCGATTCTGCTAAAGATGACTTTTTATACAAATCTGTTATTTTTGATGTAACAGTATAGTGTATCCCTTTAATAGAGGTCATAGTGCCCAATAATGTCCATTTTTTGCCGGTTTCATTACCCGGAATAACTTCAATAAAATGTATTTGCTCCTTTTCCTGGTCAGTAATTGTTTTCCATTTATATTCTTCGGGCCAGTTAATTTTAAGGCTTTCCTGTTTTTGCTGGCTAAATAAAAGTGTAGCGCATAGCACGGCAATAAGGCAAAATATTTTTTTCATAATAGTTATTTGGTGTTATTAGTTACTCATCCTTTTTTACAATTAAGGTGTCACGACTTATTTGTTTTCCCAAATCGTTAAATGTATAAACTACTTTTTTGTCATCGTTGTTACTTTGCAGATATTCTGTTTCCTGTTGTAACAGTAGGCTATAACCTTTTATTGTATAGGTTTTTCGCCAAAACAATCCGCTTGTACTAATGGTATTGCCTTTAACTTCGGCATTTCTTAATTCTGGTTCTTCCTTATATAGTAAGTTTTTTGTTTCAGGATTATAAAAAAGCAGGAAATTGTCGTCGCCATACGACCCACCCGATGGCACCGAATATAAAATATCGGTATATCCATCGTTATTAAAATCTTTATACTGTATAGGGGTCACACTAAAAGCAAGAGAAGCCGCTGCACTGAATATTTTTTTATAAGAGCCCTTTTCAAATTTAAAAAAGGTTGTAGAGGCGCTATCAATAACAACTGCAAACTTTTGTTTTTCGACTTTAAAAATGCCAATATGCACCATCATATCTACAGTTTTATTAAGGGTATCAACATCTGTATATAATTCTAACGACTTTTCCAGCGGTAAATTTTTGTATAGCATAAGCGAGTCTATGGGTTTATCGCTCATAGTATTAAAGTCGTAAATATAGGGGTACCATATAGGTTGGTTTACAACAACTTTTTTAGTGTTATTACACGATAAAAGCAGTACTATAAAACCAAACAGTAATATAGAATTGAAAACTGATTGTTTCATTTAATTGATTGGGTTGGTACACAAACATAATTAAATTACTCTTACAAAATTAGTTGCTAATTCAAATTTAAACAGAGTTAGTCTATATTATTTGTAAATAGTTTACATACTATCCTCCCCATCATCTGCCCTCATTTTTACCATAACATAAAAAAATTCATTACTTTCGCAAATCGATTTTTACAAGCTATAAAAATGAGTAATAAGTTTACTGAATACAAGGGGCTTGACCTGCCTACAGTGGCAAGCGAAGTGCTGGAATTTTGGAAGAAGGAAAATGTATTTGAAAAAAGCGTAACCACCCGCGAGGGCAAGCCGCAATATGTGTTTTACGAAGGGCCGCCCAGTGCAAACGGGCTACCGGGTATACACCACGTAATGGCACGAAGTATTAAAGATATTTTTTGCCGATACAAAACCCAAAAAGGGTTTCAGGTAAAGCGTAAAGCAGGGTGGGATACCCACGGCCTGCCCGTAGAGCTTGGTACCGAGAAAGAACTGGGTATTACTAAAGAAGATATAGGCAAAACCATAACCGTAGAAGAGTATAACGAGGCGTGTAAACGTACCGTAATGCGCTATACTGATGTGTGGAACGACCTTACCGAAAAAATGGGCTACTGGGTAGATATGGAAGATCCATACGTTACTTACAAACCTAAATATATGGAAACGGTTTGGTGGCTGCTTAAACAAATTTACGATAAAGGCTTGCTTTATAAGGGTTATACCATACAGCCGTATTCGCCTAAAGCGGGTACAGGTTTAAGTTCGCACGAGGTAAACCAGCCGGGTGCCTACCGCGATGTGACCGATACTACTATCGTAGCACAGTTTAAAACCTTGCCAGATACCCTGCCACAAGTATTCCAAGGCTTTGGCGCTGTAGATATCATGGCATGGACCACTACACCTTGGACATTGCCGAGTAATACGGCATTGACTGTTGGCCCAAACATCGACTATGTTTTGGTGCGCACGTTTAACCAATATACGTTTGACCCTATTAATGTAGTGCTTGCTAAAAATTTAGTAGGCAAACAATTTGGCAAAAGCTATTTTGAAGCTATAGAAGAAGCCGACTTTACCAACTTTAAAGAAGGCGATAAAAAAATTCCATACTTAACTTTGGCCGAAGCTAAAGGTAAAGACTTAGTAGGCATTCGTTACGAGCAGTTGTTGCCGTATGTATTGCCGCATCAAAACGCGCAGGATGCTTTTAGGGTAATCTCGGGCGATTTTGTTACTACCGAAGATGGTACAGGTATAGTACACACCGCGCCTACTTTTGGTGCAGATGATGCCAAGGTAGCTAAAGAAGCCAAACCGGAAATCCCGCCAATGTTAGTGTTAGATGAGTATGGCAACCCGGTGCCGCTGGTAGATTTGCAGGGTAAATTCACGAGCCATTTGGGCAGCCTCGATAATCCTAACGGAAAGGCTTTAGAGCTTGCAGGCAAGTACGTTAAAAACGAATATTACGATGCCGGTACAGCTCCGGAGCGTTCGGCAGATGTAGAGATATCTATCTACCTAAAAGAAAACAATAAGGCTTTTAAAGTTGAAAAATACGTACACAGTTACCCACACTCGTGGAGAACTGATGAGCCACTTTTATACTACCCGCTAGACAGCTGGTTTATTAAAGTGACCGATGTTAAAGAGCGCATGTTTAACCTTAACGATACCATTAACTGGAAGCCTAAAGCTACCGGCGAAGGGCGTTTTGGCAACTGGCTTAAAAATGCAAACGACTGGAACCTTAGCCGCTCACGCTACTGGGGTATCCCGCTACCTATTTGGAGAACTGAGGATAAAACCGAGGAGGTACTTATAGGCAGTGCCGAAGAGTTGTATAACGCGATCGAGAAATCGGTTGAGGCTGGTGTTATGAGCGAGAATCCGTTTAAAGGGTTTGAGCCGGGTAACATGAGCGATGCCAATTACGATCTTATCGACCTGCATAAAAATGTAGTCGATAAAATTGTACTGCTTTCACCATCGGGTAAACCGATGAACCGTGAAACTGATTTGATAGATGTTTGGTTTGATAGTGGTGCTATGCCGTATGCGCAATGGCATTACCCATTCGAAAATAAAGAGTTGATTGATAACCACGAAGCCTTCCCTGCCGATTTTATTGCCGAAGGGGTAGACCAAACCCGTGGCTGGTTTTACACACTGCATGCTATAGGCACCTTGGTGTTCGACCAGGTGGCGTATAAAAACGTAGTAAGTAACGGACTTGTACTTGACAAGAACGGACAAAAAATGAGTAAGCGCCTTGGCAATGCCGTAGACCCGTTTACTACCCTGGCAGAATATGGCCCCGATGCTACGCGCTGGTACATGATTAGCAACGCGAACCCTTGGGATAACCTTAAATTCGACCTTGAGGGTGTTGCTGAGGTGCGCCGTAAATTCTTCGGTACGCTTTACAACACCTATTCGTTCTTCTCATTATATGCCAATATAGACAACTTTACCTATGCCGAGCCGGAAGTTCCGTTGGCAGACCGTCCGGAGATCGACCGTTGGATTTTATCAGAATTAAATACCTTAATAAAAGAGGTAGACGCGTTTTATGCCGATTATGAGCCTACACGTGCTGCCCGCGCCATATCGGACTTTGTTCAGGAAAACCTGAGCAACTGGTACGTGCGTTTGTGCCGCCGCCGTTTTTGGAAAGGCGAGTACGCGCAAGATAAAATTGCCGCTTATCAAACCCTGTATACCTGCCTTGTTACTGTGGCTAAACTGGGTGCGCCTATTGCGCCGTTTTTTATGGATAGGCTGTACAAAGATTTAACACAGGCTTCACAGTCAGAAAAGTATGATAGTGTACATTTGGCCGAGTTTCCAGCGTATGCTGATAACTTTGTTGATAAATCGCTGGAGAGCCGTATGCAGAAGGCACAGACCATATCATCACTGGTACTTTCGCTAAGAAAGAAGGAAATGATCAAGGTACGCCAACCGCTGCAAAGGGTAATGATTCCGGTACTTGACGCTAAACAAAAGGCTGAAATAGAACTGGTTGCAGAGCTTATAAAAGCAGAGGTTAACGTTAAAGAAATTGAGCTGTTAGACGATGCCAGTGGGGTGCTTGTTAAGCAGGTTAAGCCTAATTTTAAAGCACTTGGCCCGAAATTTGGTAAGGATATGAATCTGATTTCTAAAGAGATACAAAATTTCTCTCAGGAGCAGATAGCCGAGATAGATAGCAAGGGCAGCCTTGATATTGTAGTATCGGGAAATAGTATTACTTTAACCACGGCAGACGTAGAGATATCGAGCCAGGATATACCGGGGTGGCTGGTAGCTAACGCAGGCGGAATAACGGTTGCTTTAGATATTACCTTGACTGATGAATTAAGGAAAGAAGGTATAGCGCGTGAACTGGTTAACAGGATACAAAACATACGCAAAGACAGTGGTTTTGAGGTAACCGACAGGATTACCGTAACGCTGAAAGATAATAATATACTAAAAGAAGCCGTTATGGCAAATAGTACGTATATAAAGAGTGAAACCTTAACCGATGAACTGATTTTTAGTGCAGACGTTGAGAACGGAACCGAAGTTGAATTTGACGATATAACAACACTAATATTAATTTCAAAATAGATAATTGACAATGGTAGATGAGCAAGTAAGATACTCTGATGCAGACCTAGCAGAGTTTAAGGAATTAATTTCTAAAAAAATAGAAAAAGCAAAGGCCGATTTAGATTTAATACGCAGTGCTTACATGAACGACCTTAATAATGGGACTGACGATACGTCGCCTACATTTAAAGCGTTTGAAGAAGGCAGCGAAACAATGAGTAAGGAAGCTAACTCGCAGTTAGCCATTCGCCAGGAAAAGTTTATCCGCGACCTTAGAAACGCTCTAGTACGTATTGAAAACAAAACGTACGGTGTTTGTAAAGTAACCGGTAAGCTAATTGGTAAAGAAAGGCTAAAATTGGTTCCGCATGCTACAATGAGCATCGAGGCAAAAAACCTTCAACGATAATAAAGCTAAAGCTGCCCCAAAACGGGCAGCTTTTTTATTTTGGTTAAAAAGGGAAGGGGAAGATGTTGCTATGTAACGTCTGAATTTCTGCGCTTTATTGCGAAAATATTTGATGTAAAAAACACACAGGCGCTTATTAAGGTATTTGTTAAAGTAGTACATTCGCCACACCAAATACCACCAATAAAATCGCCCTTCGTGAAACAAATTTTACTCTTAGCATTTCTCTTGTTTTTTCCGTTATTACTATGCGCCCAATATTATGAAGGCAGCATTACGTTAACCAATGGTTTGGTTAAAACAGGCTATATCCATATTCCACATTACTATAAAAAAAACATCAGGTTTAGGGAAACCGAAAAAGCATCTACCCAAAAAATTAAAATTGATGAGGTATTGGGCTTCGAGGTATTTAATACTGACCACAAGAAATCCGAATTTTTAGCCCTCAATTTAGCCAACCCCGATAATAACGGCGGGTATGTTATCGACAAAAAAAAGTCGTGGGTAAAAGTACTGCGTAAAGGCAAGCTTAATTTACTGCTGGCCTATTACAAAATACCATCGGTACTTAGTACCGTTAACCGCACGGGTTATTCGGAGTTTATTTTTTATGTACACAAGCCCGGCGATACGGCCTGCAATTTTATTTTCGAAACCTATGATGGCCATTTTTTTGTAGACAACCAGTTCAGATTGTTTAAAGATTGCGTTACCCGAATTTTTAAAACCGATTGCCCCGATATGGTTACCGCTTTAGATAAAAGACTGTTCTCTGTATACGGCCCCAGCATAGTGGTAGACCTGTACCAAATGAATTGCGGCAAATAAATTTCCGCATTATTCTTTTAGCAGAAAAATCCGTACAAAATTTCACTTCTTATTTATTATCAGGCACATTGCCTCGTGTTTGGCTATATAAATTAGTTAATATTATTATAATATTATCAAAACCGCTATATTTGGAACTTCAAACACAAAACAACTAAAAAAATATTTATGTCTATCTGGAGAAGGAAACCACTACATCTACTTATGGCAGAATCGGCCGATTCTGAAAAGGGTTTAAAGCGAACCTTAACTGCTTGGTCGTTAGTAGCTTTAGGAGTTGGCGCCATTATAGGGGCCGGCTTGTTTGTAAGAACAGCCACTGCCGCGGCTCAAAACGCAGGCCCATCTGTAACCATAGGGTTTATTGTTGCTGCCATAGGCTGCGCACTTGCCGGTTTATGCTATGCCGAACTTTCGTCTTCTATTCCTATTTCCGGTAGTGCTTACACCTATACGTATGCTACCATGGGCGAGTTTTTAGCCTGGATCATCGGGTGGGACCTTATATTAGAATACGCCGTAGGTGCTGCAACTGTAGGTATTGCATGGAGTGAATATCTTAATAACCTGCTGGTCAGCGTGCTGCATACAGACCCTATTCCGTACGCGTTATCGCATTCGCCATTTCAGGTATCTGCCTTAGGCGAGCACGGTATTATTAACCTGCCTGCATTATTTATTGTAGGCGCGATTAGTTTACTACTTATACGTGGTACGCAGGAATCTGCTTTTGTAAACGGAATTATTGTAGTGGTAAAAGTTGCCATTGTGATAATGATCATTGTTTTCGGGTGGCATTTTATTAACCCTGTTAACCACGCAACATACATTCCGCCAGCATCTACTTATACCGATGAATCTGGCGTAAGCCATAACTTTGGTGGTATAATGGGTATTCTTGGGGCCGCGGGTACGGTATTCTTCGCCTTTATTGGTTTTGATGCCGTGAGTACCGCAGCACAGGAAACAAAAAACCCTAAGCGCGATATGCCAATAGGTATATTAGGTTCGCTTGCCGTTTGTACAGTGCTTTACATACTTTTTGCACACGTTTTAACAGGTATTGCAACGGTTGAAGATTTCCGTACAGGAGGTAAAGAAGCATCAGTAGCATTTGCTATTAACAAATATATGGTGGGTTATGCCTGGTTGGGTAACTTTGTAACTATTGCTATTTTAGCCGGTTTCTCATCGGTAATATTAGTAATGTTGTTAGGCCAGAGCCGCGTATTTTACGCAATGGGTAAAGATGGTTTATTGCCAAAATTCTTTAGCCACGTACACCCTAAATTCCAAACGCCTTATAAAGCTAACCTTGTAATTTTAGTAATTGTAGGTTTGTTCGCGGCGTTTATTCCGGGCGATATTGTGGGCGACATGACCAGTATTGGTACTCTGTTTGCCTTTATATTAGTATGTATATCGGTTATCATTTTACGTAAAAGAGAGCCGGATATGGTAAGGGAATTTAAAACCCCGTTTGTACCGTTAGTGCCACTTTTAGGTGTAGCTGTTTGCCTTGCCATGATTTACGGCCTGGGCTGGTTAAACTGGATGCGACTAATTGTATGGATGCTGGTTGGTGTGGTTATTTACTTTGTATACAGTAAAAAACACAGCGAACTTGGTAAAAAAGAAAGAGAATAACAAACACATATAGTTTTTCGAGAAAGAAATCCCAGAGGCCGCAAAGCCCTTGGGATTTTTTTTGTGCCATGCTTTATGCAATGCCTATATTTGTATACCATACTTTACGCAATGACAAAACAAGAACTCCGCACAAAATACAAAGCCCTGCGCCAGGCCATGACGGTTAATGAAACGCAGGATAAAAGCCTGGCGATTGCCAATATGCTGCTTACGCTGGATGTTTGGGATAAAACCTACTTTCATATTTTCCTGACTATGGAAAACCAAAAGGAAGTACATACCGATTATATACTGAATATACTGGCAGGCAAGGATAAGGAGGTTATTGTGTCGCGATCGGATTTTGAGAGTTGCAGTATGGTGCATTACCTGCTTACCGATAATACCAAACTGGTGCTAAGCAACTATGGAATCCCTGAACCTGCGGAAGGCATAGAGGTGCCGTCTAACAAAATGGATGTGGTGTTTGTGCCCTTACTGGGCTACGATGCTAAAGGACACCGTGTGGGGTACGGTAAAGGTTTTTACGACAGATTTCTGGCAGAATGCAAACCCCGTGTTATAAAAATAGGGTTGTCGTTTTTTGAACCTGAGGAAAATGAAATCCCGTTTAACCCTACCGATGTGGCACTTGATTATTGTGTTACGCCGGAAAGGGTGTTTGCGTTTTGATTTTGGTTCTTTGTAGAGACGCACTGCGTGCGTCTCCCACAATAAACGTCCATGGGCGAGACGCACGCAGTGCGTCTCTACGGTTAGCCCGGCAACCATCAACCACCAACTATTTCTTAGGAAATGCTTTTTTATTAAAAACAATTAATATACCCACACCTACAGATATCGCGGCATCGGCAACATTAAAAATCGCGTTGAAGAAAGAAAATTCTTTACCGCCAATACCCGGTACCCATGACGGGAAATGTGCATCTTTAATGATAGGGAAGTAAAGCATATCTACCACTTTGCCATGAAAGGCAGTACCATAATGGTGTGCGGTATCAAAAGTAGCTACTTTGCTTATAAGGCTATGGTCGAAAATTAGTCCGTAAAAAACCGAATCGATAATGTTACCAAACGCACCGGCAAGTATCAGGGCAATAGAAACTATAAGGTAGTTTGATTCTTTTTTCTTGACAGAATCCCACAGCCACCACCCAATACCGCCCACGGCCAAAATCCTGAAAAGGGTAAGGGTAAGTTTGCCGCCAAGCCATGAAGGTATTTCAGTTCCCCAGGCCATACCATCATTTTCTATAAACTGTATGTAAAACCAGCTAAATACTTCTTTGGCTTCGCCTAACCTAAAATGGGTTTTAAGGTATATTTTAGAGATCTGGTCTACCAGCAATACAAGAATTACAATGATGTAGGCTTTCTTTAGCGACATTTTTTAAAATTTAACTGCAAAAATAAATTAATTTATCAAACCAGCACTTACTTATGAGTGTTAATGAAATGTTTATCTTTTACGATGCATGAAATTAAATACATAATTTTATTTTTCTACACGCCAAAACTTCATTGCTTGATTTTGAGCCATTTAATACTTAGTGATGGTTCATTGAAATTTTGGTCATCTAATTCTTAACAAAAGCTTAACTAAATTTTGGTTCGTTTAGTTCGGTTGTAACCGAACTAATACATACATTTGCGTCAAATTTGAAAATTTAATGTCGGATAACAGCAAGGAACGAGAAGAACTTATAGAGATGTTTGGGGTACATTTTGAAAATGTACATCATCTCCCACCATTGGGTTCGCGCATTTTTGGGATACTTATACTCGATTCATTTAGTAAAAAAACATCGTTTGAAGATCTTATCGAATTAACAGGAGCCAGTAAGAGTTCAGTGTCTACTAATCTTAACCTTTTGCTCAAGTTAGGTAAAATAACCTACTATACCTTGCCGGGCGATCGTAAAAAGTATTACCGCCCATCGGCTTTTAGCGAGCGTTTTGATAATTATCTGCGTATGATAAATTTTGAAAAAGAAATTATGGAGCGCATGCTTGCATACAGGGGTAAAAACCTTACCTGCGAAGATGAGCGTTTTGAGCTGGAAAAAACAAAAGCTTATAAAGAGCACATTTTACAAATGGAGGAATTGATATTAAACACCATCGAAAAGTTTAAGGTGCTCGAAAAACGTCAGAAAAACTAAAATACAAAAAGTAAGCAAACACTAAAAAAGAGGTAAAAGCACCTTGTTTGTAGATGAAAATGGCCATTAGGTCGGGTTGGTACAAGTAAAACCATCATTTACAACTTACTTTGTTTACCAAAGTTTACATATAAAAACAGGCAGATATACATAAAAAACAACTAAGAAAAATAGGTAATTTACATGAAAAAGAAAGTTTATACGGGTGCCATTGCGGCCCTATTGCTAATAATAACAGGTTGTGGTAAAAAAGACGACCAGGCGGCAGCGGCTGCCGCAGCAGCAGGGCAACCTAAGGCTTATAAAGTAGTTACGTTAAGCCCACAATCGGCCACGTTAAACGTTGATTATCCTGCCAGTATACAAGGTCAGGAAAACATCGAAATTCGCCCAAGGGTAGATGGCTACATCGAAAAAATATTTGTAGATGAAGGTGCTGTTGTAAAAGCAGGCCAGCCCTTATTTAAAATTAGCGCACCACAGTATGAGCAGGATGTGCGTACTGCAACAGCAGGTATAAAAAGCGCCCAGGCAAGTGTAAGCGCAGCAAAACTGGCGGTTAATAAAGTTACCCCACTGGTACAACAACAAATTGTAAGTAAGTACGAGCTGGAGTCGGCACAGTTTAATTATGAGTCGGCAATGGCAACGCTTTCGCAGGCGCGTGCAGCTTTGGTAAATGCACAAACTAATGTGGGCTATACCTTAGTTAAAAGCCCGGTAAACGGCGTGGTAGGTTCTATACCTTTCCGTTTGGGTAGTTTAGCGAGCGCATCTAACACTACAGCTTTAACTACAGTATCGAGCATTGGTAACGTATATGCCTACTTTGCATTTAACGAAAAACAATTACTTACCATTACTAAAGATAGTACAAGTACATCGCTTGCTGCAAAAATCCAGAAAATACCGGCAGTGTCGTTATTATTATCTGATGGTACAGAGTATGGCGAAAAAGGTAAAATTGAAACTATTAATGGTTTAATTAACACCGCAACAGGATCTGTTAACGTGCGTGCGCGTTTCCCCAACTCAAAAGGAATTATCCGTAGTGGTAGTAGTACTAAAGTAAGGATTCCGCAAGATGTTAAAAACAAAATTATTGTGCCACAAAGTGCTACGTTCGAACTTCAGGATAAGCGTTTTGCATCGGTAGTTGGTAAAGACGGTAAAACTAAAAATGTGGTTATTACAGTATTAGATAATACCATAGGCAATTACTATGTGGTAGAGAGCGGCCTTAAAGAAGGCGACCAGATAGTGCTGGAAGGTGTTGCTAACCTTAAAGAAGGTACACAAATTAAAGCTACACCGGAAAGTGAAGGAACCGTTTATGCAAATTTAAAATAACAACACATGTTTAAAAGATTCATCCAGAGGCCGGTACTAAGTACGGTTATCTCTGTAATTATAGTAATCCTGGGTATTTTAGGCCTTACGGCCCTGCCTATTGCGCAGTACCCGGATATTGCCCCGCCTACGGTTGTGGTGGCAGCAAGCTACACCGGTGCCAATGCCGATGTGGTTTTGAAAAGTATTAACGTACCGCTAGAGGAGCAGATAAATGGTGTAGAGAACATGACCTACATGACATCTACCGCTACTAATGATGGTTCGGCAAGTATAAAAGTATTTTTTAAAGTAGGTACCGACCCCGATCTTGCTGCGGTAAACGTGCAAAACAGGGTATCGCGTGCTACCAGCCTTTTACCGCAAGAGGTAACCCAGGCGGGTGTTACCGTTACTAAAAGCCAGAGTAGTAACCTGCTTATTACATCGCTTTACAGCGAAGTGCCGGGTTACGACCAAACGTTTTTACAAAACTACATTAAAATTAACCTTATCCCACAAATACAACGTGTTACAGGTGTGGGTGAAGTGACCGTTTTTGGTAGTAAAGATTATGCTATGCGTATTTGGCTAAAGCCGGATGTTATGCAGCAGTACAGCCTTATACCAAGCGATATATCTGCCGCGCTGGCAGAGCAGAATATAGAGGCTGCACCGGGTAGGTTTGGTGAGCAGGGCGACCAGGCTTTTCAGTATGTAATTAAATACAAAGGCCGCCTTATTACCGAGAAAGAATTTGGTGATATTATTATAAAATCGGCAGGGCAGGGGCAGTTTTTAAGGCTTAAAGATGTTGCAACCATACAACTTGATGCTTTAACCTATACATCTACCAGTAATACAAATGGTAAAGCATCGGTAGGTTTTGCGGTAAGCCAGACCCCGGGGAGTAACGCACGTGACGTTATTAACCAGAGTAAAGCGATTATAGATGAGGCTGCAAAAACGTTTCCGCGTGGTATAAAAGCAACTACGCTTATCAACATTAACGATAACCTGGATGCTTCTATCGAAAAGGTAATACATACCCTTATCGAGGCATTTATATTAGTGTTTATTGTGGTATTCCTTTTCCTTCAGGATTTCAGGTCTACCCTTATCCCGGCCATATCGGTACCGGTGGCAATTGTAGGTACATTCTTCTTCCTTAACCTTTTTGGTTTTACCATCAACTTACTTACGCTTTTTGCATTAGTACTGGCAATTGGTATTGTGGTAGATGATGCCATTGTGGTGGTAGAGGCGGTACACGCCAAGCTCGACGAAGGCTATACTTCGGCAAAAAAGGCGAGTATCGATGCGATGAACGAAATTTCCGGAGCAATTATCTCTATTACACTGGTAATGGCGGCGGTATTTATACCGGTAACCTTTATTGGCGGATCTACGGGTGTATTTTACAAGCAGTTTGGTTTAACACTGGCTATAGCGATTATACTTTCGGCTATTAATGCATTAACACTAAGCCCCGCGCTTTGTGCTATTTTGCTAAAACCACATAAAGACGACCATAAACATAAAAGCTTTTTACAGCGTTTTTATACGGCGTTTAATACAGGCTTCGAAAAAGTAACCGGCAAGTACAAAAACTCGGTAAACTTTTTAGCTAAAAAACAGTGGATTGTTGGTGTGATGATATTAGTAGGTGGTGGTGCATTATTTTACATGATGAAAACCACGCCATCTGCGTTTGTACCGTCTGAAGATCAGGGTGTACTGTTTGCAAACATCAGCCTTCCACCATCATCGTCATTAGAGCGTTCTACCGTTATTGCCAAGCAGGTAGATAGTATTGCGCATACATTGCCAGAAGTGCAAAACACACTGCGTATTGTGGGGCAAAACTTTACCGCCGGTGCGGGTAGTGCTTACAGTATGGTAATTGTAAGGTTAAAGCCGTGGGATAAACGTGAAAAAAGTGTAGACGATATTATTGGGCAGATGTTTGGCAAAGTAGCCGGCATCCGCGAAGCGAGTATCTTCTTTATTTCGCCACCTACGTTACAAGGTTTCGGCCAGAGTGGTGGTTTTGAGTTCCAGTTACAGGATAAAGGCGGCCACAGTACCGATGAGTTTTATAAGGTTAATAACGATTTTCTTGCAGCCTTGTCTAAACGTCCTGAAATTCAGTATGCTACAACATCGTTTAACCCTAACTTCCCTCAGTACATGATGGATGTTAATATAGAAAAATGTAAAGAAGCCGGCGTAACCATTAATACTGTGCTTACAACCATGCAAGGGTATTATGGCGGTATTTATGCGTCTAACTTTAATAAGTTTGGTAAGCAGTACCGTGTAATGATACAGGCTTTGCCGCAGTACCGTAAAAACCCGGAAGACCTTAATAACATATTTGTACGTAATGCTGCCGGAACCATGGCGCCTATTACAGAATTTATTAAAATGCGCAGGGTTTTTGGTGCCGAACAAATATCGAGGTTTAACTTATTTACTTCTATAGCCATTACAGGAGCGCCAAATCCGGGCTTTAGTTCGGGTGATGCTATTAAGGCCATTCAGGATGTAGCTGCCGAAACATTGCCTACAGGTTATGGTTACGAGTTCTCGGGCTTAACGCGAGAGGAGCTTGCATCGGGTAGCGAAACCATATTTATATTCATGCTTTGTCTTGTATTTGTATACTTCCTTTTAAGTGCGCAGTACGAAAGTTATATATTACCTTTTGCGGTACTACTATCGTTACCATTTGGTTTAGCAGGTGCTTATTTATTCTCTATCATCTTTAAACTAAACAGTAACATTTACCTGCAAATTTCGCTTATTATGCTTATTGGTTTACTTGCCAAAAATGGTATCCTTATCGTAGAGTTCGCGCTCGACAGGAGGCGTACCGGCATGCCTATACTGCAATCGGCTATAGAGGGTGCAGTGGCACGTTTCCGTCCGATTCTTATGACGTCTTTCGCGTTTATCTTTGGCCTTATGCCGCTTATGTTTGCCAGCGGTGCGGGTGCAATTGGTAACAAAAGTATTGGTACAGGTGCCGTGGGCGGTATGCTTATAGGTACATTAATTGGGGTATTTGTTATACCGGTATTGTTTGTAATATTCCAAACGTTGCAGGAAAAAATTAGTGGCCCGGCTAAAGCTAACTACGATGACGACGATGATGACGACGACACGCCGGAAGAGCCTGTATTAGCATTGCCAGAACATACTCCTGATTTATAATTAAAGCACTTAAAAACATGATTAGTAAATATAAAATACCGGTTTTTACTGCCCTTGCCGCTACATTGCTTTTAAGCGCCTGCGTTACAAAAAAGTATGAAAGGCCCAAGCTGGAAACCGAAGACGTGTTTAGGGACTTAAAAGGTACCGATACCGTTACTATGGCAACCATGCCATGGCAAAAACTTTTTGCCGATGAAAAACTTAAAACATTAATTGCTAAAGGCCTTGCCCAAAATGTAAACCTTAAAAATGCCATAGAAAATATGGTACAGGCACAGGCTACATTACGCCAGGCTAAGCTGGGGTACTATCCTACGCTTAGTGCCAATGCCGATATTACGCACACAAAACAGGCTAAAGCGGCGTTAAACTTTCCGTCGGGAATTAACATCAATACACAAACAAATACTTACAGGGCTTATTTAAGCACATCTTGGGAGGCAGATATTTGGGGTAAAATAAGCAGTACTAAACGTGCCGCTCTTGCCAGCTTTCTTCAAAACGATGCAGCAAAACGTGCAGTGCAAACACAGCTTATTGCAGATATTGCCAATACGTATTATAACCTTATTGCTCTTGATGAGCAGTTAAGGATTACTGAGGAAACACTTGAAAGCAGGATTAAAAACATTGAGGTGGTAAATGCCCTTAAAGAAGCTGCTATTTTAAACGGTGCTGCTGTTGTACAGGCAGAAGCGAACCGTTATGCTGCCGAGGTTACCATACCCGACCTTAAGCAAAACATTCGTGAGGCCGAGAACGCGCTTAATATACTGCTATCGCAACCCCCGGGAGCGATAGACAGGAGTAAGCTGGAAGGCCAAACAGTACCGTCTACCCTTGATTTGGGAGTATCGGCACAATTGCTTGAAAACAGGCCGGATGTACAACAGGCCGAATTTGCTTTTAGAAATGCTTTCGAAAATGTAAACCTTGCTAAAACCTATTTTTACCCAAGCCTTACGCTTACGGCAAATGGTGGTGCATCTACATTACACTTAGAAAATTTCTTTAGGCAGTCAATATTCTACAGTCTAATAGGTACACTTACACAGCCCATATTTAACCGTGGGCTAAACAAGCAACGCCTTACAACGGCACAATCTCTACAGGTACAGGCGCTTAATACCTTCCAGCAAACTATATATGTAGCCGGGCAGGAAGTAAGCAATGCATTGTACTCTTACGATATGGCCGTGCAGAAAAAACAATCGCGCGTGAAGCAGGTTGAAGCACTTACTAAAGCGGTAGATTATACACAGAAGTTGTTAGAATATACATCTACCACAAATTATACCGATGTTTTAACATCGCAACAACAGCTTTTAGCCGCACAGTTAAGTGGCGTTAACGACCAGTTACAGCAATTACAGGCTGTGGTAGAGTTGTACCGCGCGCTTGGCGGAGGTTGGCAATAGCATAGTTAGGGTTGTAAAATCCCAATTATTTTAGATTAATTGTTTGTTTTATGTAAGCCGCCCGGACTGATCTTGTATCTATCCGGGCGGTTTTTTGTAGGATAAGCTTTGTGATAAAGTTTTCTTAACGGTACTATATAGTAACAGTTTGGGTATAATAGTATAACCTTTTGCTGTTTACAAGCCATAGCTTTGCGGTTAGAGCAAAAATGAAATGAATAAAGAAGGCAAAATAATAGTATTAGATTCTGATAGAGAGCATCGGGATTTTTTATGCGGATACCTAAAAGCTATTGGGCATAAAAACGAATTGGTTTGCTTTAGCGATGCACATGAGGCGGCAGTATTTTTAAAAGATAACCTTTTAGATGTATATATGTTTTTTCAAAGCACTAATTCACCCGGCGTACAGTTACCTAATACCCGCAATATGGTTTACATGCACGAAAAATTTAAGATAGATATTTTACCTTACATGTTTTTAGTGCTTAGTACAGAAGCGAGAGTTAAGGGCGAACTGCACAAGTTTGTACATACGTATTACAAGTTTACCGAGCCTCAAATAGTATCGCAAACCTTAGCCGAAGTGATTGATTACTGGAAAGATCACGTTTTTCCGCCAAAGGTAAACAGGTTTCAGTTTTAAAAATTAAAGGTTTATTATAATTCACAGCTCCTCTATAGGAGCTTTTTTGTTTTCTATTTTTAAAACTTTGCAACTTTTCTGATTGTTGATAATATTTTCATTTATTAATAAGATTATTTTCTTATAATTTGTAATTTGTCGCTATCTTAAAAGCAGCAGATTATGAAACCGGAAAAGATAAAAGGGCAGGGGGCAGTTACTAATATTCACAATCATTTTATAAAGCACCGTTACGAAAAATCCATCTACGATGATGATTTTGAAGAAACGGTAGCGAAGACGGAGATACTCGAAGTGTTTCCTAAAAGTATTGTAAACCCGGTTAAAAGTCCTGATTTGCGTATGGCTTATAGTATGAATCCGTACCAGGGTTGCGAGCACGGCTGCGCCTATTGCTTTGCCCGCCCCACACACGAATACTGGGGCTACAGCGCCGGAGTAGATTTTGAACGTAAAATTTTGGTAAAGAAAAATGCGCCGCAATTACTAGAACAATTTTTTAAAAAGCGGGGTTACAAACCCGAGCCTATTTTACTATCGGGTAATACCGATTGTTACCAGCCTATTGAGCGTAAACTCGAAATTACCCGCAGAATACTTCAGGTTTTTTTAGAATACCGGCATCCGGTAGATATCCTTACTAAAAATGCGCTTGTTACCCGCGACCTGGATATACTTACACAACTGGCCGAGAAAAACCTTGTGAGCGTATCGCTAAGTATCCCTACCATTAACGAAGAGCTTCGGCGCAAGCTGGAACCCAGAACATCATCGGTAAACACAAAACTGGCAGCTTTAGAAACGCTTTCTAAAAACGGGATACCTACCCATGTTATGGTGGCACCTATAATCCCGGGACTTAATAGTATGGAGATTTTAAATACGCTAAAAGTAATTGCAGAGAAAGGCGCGACCAGTTTTGGTTACACACTGGTGCGGCTTAACGATACGGTGGAGCCCATATTTATAGACTGGCTTAACGAGCATTACCCCGATCGTAAAGACAAAGTGCTGAACCATATTGCGAGTATGCACGGCGGGAAATTAGGAGAAAAAAATGTAGCCAAGCGCAAAAAAGGCGAAGGCAATATTGCCGAAATGATTCATACTACCTTTCGCATTGGGCGGCAAAAGTTTTTTACAAATGAGGGGATTCCGCCTTTAGCAACGCATTTGTTTGATGGCACAAAAGGGGATCAGTTGAGTTTGTTCTAGTAGGTCTAATTACTTAATCTCCTCTAAAAACGGAATTTCGGCGTTTAGTATTTCGTTAATGAGCAGGACCAATTGCGATTTAAAATCAGATAGAATAGCACTATCTATAACATCTACAACGGGCAGGCTTTTATCGTAAGCATCTTTAAAGCCAAAGCCCATAAAGCCACTCTTCATATTTTTGAAGGAGATAATTCCGGCCTCAATTTCCATTCCGTTAGCATGCTCTTCATACATAAATGCGTAGCAAAGCAACTGGATTATTTTATCGTTTTTAATATCGGTAGTAAGGCCTTCCCAAGTTTTAAGTAGTACGTTGCCTTTATCTACCTTTCCGGTTTTATAATCGGTAATCCTGATTTTACCGTTGCGCTGCTCAATACGGTCGATATTACCAGATATTATAACAGGGTAAGGCAAACTATCATCTTTAAGTTCACGCGAAAACTTTTGCTCTAGTGCTAAAATTTTTACCGTATCGCCGGCAACAAGGCTTTGTTTTTCCTGTTTTAAAAAGTTGTGTACGTTGCGTTTGGCAACCTCAAAAGCAAGTAAGTTACGGCCTTTTTTTATTTCACCTTCTTTATAAACCTGTGTAAACTGCTTAAGTACTTCATCATCGGCCAGTGCTGCCATGCCGTTTATTATTTCAACCGATAAAAACACACCTATGTAAGGCTTATACAGTTCTTCTAACGCACCGTGAATGATTGTTCCAAGCGTGTTTAAAGCAATGCTTTCTTCAACTTCTTCAACCTCTCTTATACGCAATATACGCTGATAGTAAAACTGTATAGGGTTACGCAAATAACCGGTTAATGCCGATGGAGAGAACCCTTTATCGGTAGCGATTTCTTTAAGTCGTGCCTGCACCGCAGCAGTTTTAGGTACTTCCATAGGTTCGTAGGCTTTTTCGGGAAGGTGGGCATTGTGTATGGTGCTGGTAAGGTTGTGGGCGGGTTTCTTCTCAATTTCTAATTGAGTTAAAAAACGGCTGCGTTCGCCAGCATCGAGCCCTTCGCTTTCGGTATTATATAAAAGGTAAATATTTTTTGCCCTGAGCAATAAGTGGTAAAAGTGGTAGCTGTAAATGGCATCTTTTTCTTTATAAGTAGGCAGGCCAAGTTCGCGCTTAACATCATAAGGTATAAACGAGTTTTGGGTTTTCCCTGCGGGGAATTTCCCTTCGTTCATAGATGTAATGATCACGTTCTCAAAATCGAGAACGCGGCTCTCTAACACCCCCATAATTTGCAAACCCGATAATGGCTCTCCTTCAAACGAAACTTCGGCCAGATCGATTACCTGTTTGTATATAGTGTGCAGCACGGCAAGGCTATCCATATGCGCGTGCGCATCGTAATAATTTATAAGCTTGTTGATTACTTTAAATATCGAATATAAAAAGGCTTTGGCTATTTTATCCTCGTCATCATCCGGGCTTAAAAATGATTTTAACGCCATTAGTAAATCGCTCAGTCGGGTTAAAATTTCGCCTGCGCTAACATCCCATCGCTCAAACAGCAATTTAAAAAATGGAGAGCTTTCGTTCTGAATTTCAAATAGTTTATTAAGTGAGAAGAAGGTAATGTTATTGGTATTGATCACTTTTACAAGCTTCTCGGCACCGGCATAGGGCTCTACCATCGGGTGCGTAAGTATATCAAGCACCTCGCGGTAGTACAGCGTATAACTTTTTTCGTTACGCCCTATGGCATTGGTGTGCAGCTTAAATAATTTCTGGATAAGTATTTGTGCCGGGTTGTTTCGGCTACTGTAACCCATTGTTATATTTAGGCTGCCTACATTAGCGGGCAGGCTGTACAATAACGGTATCAGCAGGCTTTCTTCACCCAGAACCAATGCGGTTTTATCGAGGCTGTAACCCTCGTTTTGTATTTTCTCTACTATCTGGCCGGCAATTTTTGCCTGGCCTACGGTTTTAGGGGTGCCTATTATGTTGATGTTCTTAGTCTGGCTAAACTCATCGGTAATCCATTCAAACGGGTGGGAGCTGTATTGTTTCCACTCCTTTTTAAAACGGCGAATGAACAATCCGGCATCATGATATGGGTCGATTAAAAAAGCATAATCAATATCCCAGTAAATGCGCCCCTGTCCAACAGATAACAGGTGCTGAATAATTTTTTCTTCGGCGGCATTAAGTGCGTTAAACCCGGCAAATACCATTTCGCCCTTAGTATAGGCATTACTAAAATGGTTAATGTTGCGCACGGCCTCACGGTAAATAAGCCCCTGGTAACCCACGCCTTTATCTAGTAGATGAGCGTAAAGAGTATTGTAATAAGAGGGTAATAGTTTCCAGAATTCAAGATAGGCCTCTATCATGGTAGTGCGTTTATCTACATCTACGGCCCAGTGCTCTATTTCCTGTATATTTTCGAGGTAAGTAAGTACATAATCGGGGTTAAGCAGGTAACGGTCTATCTCGTTAAAATCCTGCAATAAGGTTTTAGCCCAGTTAGCAAAAGTTTCAAACGGTTGCTGCTTGTCTTTTGGGGTAAGGCTTAGGTAAATATTGTAAAACTCGAACATAAGCTCTATAGCATCTATACTTCGAATGCCGGCTACATCCTGAACAAAATCTTCAATACTTATAATATTTGGAGCAAACACCGTGGTGCTAAGCTGCTTTTTTAATGCTTCGAGCAAAAATATACGTGCCCTTTTATTGGGTAGTACTATGGTAATGTGTGGCAGGTTAGTGCCGTAGTTGCTAATTATTTGTGTGCTTAGTTTATCGAGAAAAGTAATATCTGCCATGGTATAAAAATAAAAAACGCCCCCGATATATCGGGGGCGTCTTCAAATTATTTTTGGAGAATTAAAACTTAGTTTCTTTTGATAAGTTTTACTTCAACTCTTCTGTTTTGAGCTTTACCTTTTGCAGTTTTGTTAGATGCAACTGGTTTAGTTTCACCAAAACCGATAGAAGTTAATCTCTCAGTAGCGATACCGTTTTCAACTAAGAAAGTTTTAACTGCACCTGCTCTGTTTTCAGAAAGTGTTTGGTTAAGCGCGTTGCTACCATCGCTATCTGTGTGACCTTCGATGCTGAAATCAGCATTAGGGTATTCTTTAAATATAGCAAGCATAGAAGCTAGTACTGGCATAGTTTCTTCTTTGAAAGTAGCTTTACCACTGTTAAATAAGATAGTTCTAGCGTACTCGTTAAGACGTTTCATTACTTCTTCAGTAACTTCTGGACATCCACGGTTAGCAGCAGTACCTTTAACGTTAGGGCAAAGATCATCTTTGTCTAATACACCGTCGCCATCAGTATCTGGCCATGGGCAACCACCGTTTTCTTTAGGACCTGCTACAGTTGGGCATTTGTCATCTTTATCAGCAACACCATCACCATCTCCGTCAGGACATCCTTGTAGTTCTTTAAGACCTGCAACTTCAGGACAAGCATCATCTTTATCAGCGATACCATCACCGTCAGTATCTGGACATCCTTGGAATTCTGGTAAACCAGCTACGTCTGGACATGCATCATCTTTGTCTGGAATACCATCACCGTCAGTGTCAGGACATCCTTGAAATTGTTTTAAACCTGGAGTTTCAGGACATAAATCGTCTTTATCATAGATACCATCTTTGTCAGTATCTTTTCCACCAAATTTGAAGGTAATACCTGCAAAGTGCTGTATGTGTCTTGGCACGTTAGCATCTGCCTGGTCTTCAAATGTATGTTTGTATGTAGATTGTACAGTAAGACCAACATTTTCTGTAAACCAGAAGTTGATACCTAAACCACCATTTACAGTACCGTTACCTTTTTCGTCGATCCAAGTGTAACCTCCACCAACGTGAACGTAAGGGTTGAACCAGCTTTTAGGAAGGAAGCCATATTTGATGATACCATCTACAGCGTAGTAAGTAAGATCGCCCGGATCTGTAGTTGTGTAATCAAGAGTACCTGGAGTTCTTGAAACTAATTTATCGATTTTGTTAACCGATCCTGTAAGACCTACAGTAAAGTTGCTACCAATGTGTCTTCCAACAGTTAGGTAAGATACAGATGGAAGGATATTCCAGTCTTTAGTTTTGAAGTAACCTGTAAATTGGTCGCCAAATTCTGAGGATGCGCCAAAACGATTACTTACTGCATTGACACCAAAGGATATAGCCCAAGGGTTGTCTTCGTCCTGCGCCTGGGCATTTAAGCCCACTACCATAAGGGCAGCAACGAAAAGTTTGTTAAGATGTTTCATACTTTTTTATTTAAATTACAAATAGGTTATATAGGACAAAATTAGTGTGTTAAAATATAACAACAAAACGTTTTAATACAAATTGTCTTACGATTTGAGCCAAAATATAGTTAAATTACACTTAATGCTTTCCCAACAGCAGTAAATGAGGCAATTGCGTGGTCTAAATGTACCTGAGAATGTGCCGCCGAAAGTTGTACTCTTATTCTTGCTTTATCTTTTGGCACTACAGGAAAGAAAAATCCTATAACATATATCCCTTTCTCTAATAATTGGTTAGCCATTTGCTGCGAAAGCTTCGCGTCATACAACATTACGGGCACAATTGCAGAGTCTCCTTCTACTATATCAAAGCCTGCTTTTTTCATTCCGGCTTTAAAATAATTGGTGTTCCACTCTAGTTTATCGCGTAGGGTAGTATCTCTTTCTAAAAGCTCAAACACCTTTAATGAAGCACCTACTATAGAAGGAGCTAGTGAATTTGAGAATAAATACGGCCTTGAACGTTGCCTAAGCAGTTCTATAATTTCTTTTTTACCGGTTGTGTAACCGCCCATAGCACCGCCAAGGGCTTTACCAAAGGTACCCGTTATAATATCTACACGACCCATAACGCCTTTAGCTTCCAGTGTTCCTTTACCAGTTGCGCCTATAAATCCGGCAGCGTGGCACTCATCTACCATAACCATGGCATCGTACTTATCGGCCAGGTCGCATATTTTATCTAATGGGGCAACAACGCCATCCATAGAGAAAACACCATCGGTAACAATAATTTTAAACCTGCGGCCTTCGGCATTGGCTTTTATAAGCTGCTGCTCCAGGTCTTCCATATTACTATTTTCGTAACGGTAACGGGCAGCTTTACATAAACGAACACCATCTATAATAGAGGCGTGGTTTAGGCTGTCAGATATTATGGCATCTTCCTCTCCTAATAAAGGTTCGAACACGCCACCGTTAGCATCAAATGCTGCGGCATACAATATAGTGTCTTCCGTACCATAAAAATGGGCAACTGCTTTTTCAAGGTTTTTGTGGATGTCCTGCGTGCCGCATATAAATCGAACCGATGACATACCAAACCCGTGTGTATCGAGCGCATCTTTAGCGGCCTGAATAACTTCCGGGTGCGATGATAGCCCAAGGTAGTTGTTAGCGCAAAAGTTTAATACTTTTTGTCCGCTCTCTAAAGTTATCTCTGCATCCTGAGGCGATGCTATAATGCGTTCGGTTTTATACAGGCCATTCTCTTTAATGGTTTCGAGTTCGGCAGCAAGGTGTTCTTTGATTTTTCCGTACATGCTTATTTGTGTTTGTTGTTGTTTTAGTTATGTTTGTTCGCAAAGTTACACAAAGCTATTGTAACCTATAATGTATTATTTTATCGATATACTATTAATTGTATAATTTTTACGCAATATAGGGTTTTAAATTGCGAATGATGGATTTACAAATCACGTTCTAGATGTAGAGACGCATTGCATGCGTCTCCTTTATATTGTATCAATTGTTAGACGCATGCAATGCGTCTCTACGGGGAACATCACAAAAAAAACGGGCACTTCTCAGCACCCGTTTTTATATTTTAATCTATTTCAGACTATTTTTCTAAAGCATAACGCCTTGCAACTTCTTCCCAGTTAACTACTTTAAAGAAAGCCTCAATATAATCCGGCCTTCTGTTTTGGTAGTTTAAGTAGTAAGCATGTTCCCAAACGTCAAGGCCAAGTATTGGTGTGCCATCGCCACCAATTTCCGGCATTAAAGGGTTGTCCTGGTTAGGTGTGCCCACTACTTCAAGCTTGCCGCCTTTTTGTACTGTAAGCCAGGCCCAGCCTGAACCAAACTGAGTTGCAGCAGCTTTAGCAAATTTTGCTTTAAACTCTTCGAACGATCCAAACGCTTTATCAATAGCTTCTTCCAGTTCGCCTGTTGGCTCGCCTCCGCCTTTAGGCGAAAGTATTGTCCAGAAAAGGTTATGGTTGTAAAAACCACCGCCGTTGTTTCTAACCGCAGCGTTAGTAGGGTCAAGGTTAATAAGTATGTTCTCTATAGTTTTACCTTCTAAATCAGTACCTGCAATAGCAGCGTTTAGGTTAGTAGTATAGGCATTGTGGTGCTTAGTATGGTGTATCTCCATAGTTTTAGCATCAATATGTGGTTCAAGAGCGTCGTATGCGTAAGGTAATTTTGGTAATTCAAATGCCATGATATCTTAAGTGTTTTAAAGATTAATATTATCTAATATCAAATTTACAGATTTTAAGCTTTATAAAAAACAACATTTTGTTATTATTTCCCCTTTATTTTAGTAAAAAGCTATTTTACAGAAAAACAATATGGTGTGTACTAGCAAATAAACCAACTAATTACAGTTTGCGTTAACGTTATAGTTTAAATGAAGACAAATTTTTAAAAGCCTAAATTTATAGTGCTATAGTAATGCCGGCTTTTTATTATAAGCTCAAATTTGTTTTAGTAACAATGTAATAAAAACCTGTTAACGTGCTCAAAACCTAAGGGAGATACATTTGTAGTTAAACCTACATTCCAAATGAAAAACAAAAACCTTATTGCCTTTTTTGCAATTACTGCTACACTTTTAGCAGCATGCAGCACTAATGATTTAGATACTGGTGCAGCAACTAATGCAACTACAATCCCTTCAATAAAATCTAAAATGGCTCCGGCAACGGTGCTTGCCGCCCCGGTAGCCGAAGCTAAAGTATATAAACTGCTGCCTGGCTATGATAGTTCGGATGTTTTTGAGGCCAGCGGTGTGCAGTACCTTAACGGCTATTTTTACATTGCATGCGATAATACACAAAAAATAGCCAAGATAAAAAGTACACTACCCACAAACAGCTCTAGCAATTCTTTACTCAGCACAGGTGCGCCGGGTTCGGGAAGTTCTAACTACGAAGGTATTACTTATGAAGCCGCCGGTACGCCCCATTTTTATGTAGTGGAAGAAACCGTTGCAAACGGCAGCAGCTACCAGCCCCGCATTAGCAAGCTCGGTGCCAGCATGAACTACCAAAGCAGGGATTGGGCCGATTATAATTTTATATCGGCCAACAGTAATAAAGGTTTTGAAGGCCTTGCGTGGGTATCGCGCGGCGGAAATACCTATTTACTTGGATTGGTTGAAGGAACCGGAAAAATTGCTGTTTTGCTAAAAGGCAGCTCCAGCTGGAATCTTGTAACCGAAATTACATTGCCATCATCGGTAACATTTACAGATTATTCAGATATAGCCATTTCAGCATCTGGTAAAGTGGCCATTACTTCTCAGGTCGACGGCCAGCTTTGGGTAGGCACACTAAGCAGCTCATCGTGGGCTATTACGGGTGGTACGGCCTATACCTTTCCCCTTGGTAATTCGAGCGGTGTAGTAGGCAGCGGTACTTTACAATTGTATGGAAATGTAGAGGGAGTGTCGTTTATTACCGATACCCAAATTGTAATATGTTCTGATAAAGCCGATAGCAGCCAGCCAAGCTACCAGTCGTATAAAGAACAAACAGTTTCTATATTCAACCTGCCTTAAATCGTTTACTGATCTATAAAATATAAAAATGCTCTGTTGATATAATCGGGGCATTTTTATAGCATAAAACCGCTAATGCATTTTGTAAATACCTACTTTATACTAATAGCACGTATTAGGCCTAAGTAGCTTTCACTATATTTGTATATGCAAAAAACAGCCTTTTCTATTTACAACGCCTCGGCCGGGTCGGGCAAAACCTATACACTGGTAAAAGAGTATTTACGCATACTGCTACAATCGAGTACCGATGATGCCTACCGCCGCATACTTGCCATAACCTTTACCAATAAGGCCGTTGAAGAAATGAAAGGCCGTATTGTATTGAACCTTTCCGACTTTAGTAAAGACGAACCCGGCCCGCGTGCCGAAGCTTTGATGAAAGACCTGTCTGTCGAAACCGGCCTGTCTATAGCTACTATAAAAGACAAGTCGAAGTCGATCATTAAAAACATTATACACAATTACGCGTCGTTTGATATTAGTACCATCGACCGTTTTACCCATAAAGTAATACGTGCCTTTGCGCACGACCTTAACCTCTCTGTTTCGTTTGATGTTTCGCTGGAAACAGATATTTTGTTGCAGGAAGCCGTAGATGCCATTATTGCCAAGGCGGGCGATGATGCGGTACTGACATCGTTATTGGTCGACTTTTCGTTAGATAAATTAGATAATGATAAAAGCTGGGATGTTACCCGCGAGCTTTTTGATACCAGCCGTTTATTGGTAGACGAAAATAACCGTAACGAACTGTTGCAGTTTAAAGATAAAAGCATTGAAGAGTTTTTATTAATACGTGAAAAACTTCGTGAATCGGTCGCGGGACTGGAAGCAGAATGTTCAGCATTAGGCCATGAGCTTGATGCGTTGATTGAGAGTAACGGTATCGACCCAAAGTCGTTTTCGGCGGGGCATTTCCCTAACCATATTGGGTATATAAAAACGGGCGAACTAAAAAGCACCCATAAAAAGTACCACGAGGCGGAAGACATTAAAATAAACAAAACGGCTAAAGACCGCGCGATTATTGAAGGCATATTAGATGACTTGCTCATCCTGCTTAAAAAGGTGTACAAAAACTACGAGAAAAAGAATTTTTATACCGCATTCCTTAAAAATATCACTCCCCTATCGCTGCTTAACTCTATTGGGCAGGAACTGGAACGCATCCAGAAAGAGCAAAACGTACTTTCTATATCAGAATTTAACGCAATTATTCACCGTGAAATTCAAAACCAGCCGGCTCCCTTTATATACGAGCGTTTGGGCGAACGTTACCGTCATTTTTTTATAGATGAATTTCAGGATACCTCGCAAATGCAGTGGCACAATTTAGTACCGCTAATCGATAATGCCCTTGCGGGCGAAGACCCGTTGGCGGGGCCGGGATCGCTTATGATAGTAGGTGACCCAAAACAATCCATCTACCGCTGGAGGGGTGGGCATGCCGAGCAGTTTATAGAACTGGGCAAAGCCGATTTTAATCCCTTCTCTAACCCCAGTAAGCTTACACTGCCCTTAGCTACCAATTACAGAAGCTATAGCCATGTGATCGATTTTAATAATACATTCTTCTCATTTTTAGCAGGCGAATTTGAAAATGCCGACTATAAACAACTGTATACCGAAAGCCCTCAAAACATTAATACTAAGGCAGGCGGGTATGTAAACATATCCTTCCTTCCGGAAATCGCACAGGACCCCGAAGAAGAGGATGCCGATAAAAACGAATTATATTTAGAAGCTACTTTAGCTGCCATAAACAAAGCCAAAGCGCAGGGCTACCAGTATAAAGATATTGTGCTGCTTACTCGTAAGCGTCAGCCCGGCGTTATGCTCGCTACCTATTTAACCGAGCAGGGTATTAAAATACTATCATCTGAAACATTGCTTATTGAGAATGCTACCGAGGTGAAGCTTATTATAAACCTGCTGCGCTACCTTAAAAGTGCCGAGAATAAAGAGGCTAAGGCGCACTTTTTATATTTCGCATCGGGTAGCCAAACCATCCAGGGCAAGCATGATTTTATTGCCGAAGGTATGGAGCAACCTACCGATGAGGCTTTGCAGCAATGGCTTGCCAAACACGATATTATAATATCGTTTAAAGACTGCCGTAAAAAATCACTTTACGAAGCGGTTGAAACTATTATAGATGCTTTTATAAAACAAAAAAGCAACCAGAGTTATGTGCAGTATTTCCTGGACTTGGTACTCGAAAGAGATATCCGCAGCCAGATGGGCATTTCTGACTTTTTAGAGTACTGGGATAATAACGGGTCTAAATTCAGTATACCGTCGCCGGAGGGTAACGATGCTGTGCGTATCATGACCATTCATAAATCGAAAGGGTTGGAGTTTCCGGTAGTGATCTTTCCGTTTGCGGAAGAGGACTATGCCCGCTCCCGCCGCGACAAGCTGTGGCTGGAACTGGATGATGATACCTTTGAGTTTCAAAAAGCGTTAATAGATAGCAGCAAAGCAGTATCGGAATATGGCGAAAAAGCCGCCGAGCTGTACCTTATTAAATCGCAGGAAGAGTTACTGGATAACATTAATATATTATATGTTGCCCTAACACGAGCCGAAGAGCAGCTGTACATAATATCAAACCGTAATTTTACATCACGTGGTGAGCCCACCAATAATATGTCGAGTTACTTTATAAAGTATCTCATGCAGAAAGGAATGTTTGATAACCGTGTAACCGAATATGAGTTTGGTAATCCTGAACGGATTTCTGAAAGGATTGAACATGTAGGCGAACAGCATACCATACAGGTAGTGCAGGAACATTTCGACCCGCGACGGGTTAAAATTGCGCAGCGCGAAGCCTTAATGTGGGGCAGTACACAATTGCAGGCTATTGAGTTTGGTAATGTAACCCACGAAATTCTATCCTTCATTAAAACCGAAAATGATATTCCACTGGCTATAATGAAGGCTATTGAGAATGGGCTTATCATTCACTCACAAAAAGAGGCTGTAGAACAAACCCTTAAAGATGTAATTAACCACCCGGAATTAAATATTTTTTTCCAGGAAGGGAACACTATTTTTAATGAGCAGAGTATTATTAGTAAGGATTCTGCTACTATTAAACCCGACAGGGTGGCTATTCGTGGCAACAAGGCTTATCTGTTAGATTATAAAACCGGTGCCCATATGGATAAGTATGCCAAGCAACTTGCCGGTTATGAGTTTGCCCTGCGCCAAATGGGATTACTAGTCGAGAAAAAAACTATTGTATATATAGGAGAAGAAATCACGGTAGTGGAGTTGTAGTTACCCATTTTCGATTTGAGCTAATATTAAATAGATATAGATTCTTCGACTTCGTTGCACCATGCTCAGAATGACAAAATCATGTATAATTTATACTGCTTGTCATTCTGACGAAGGAAGAATCTATATAAGTATTGAGATTCTTCGACTTCGTTGTACTCCGCTCAGGCCCGAGGGCTTTTGCCCGAACTGACGAAGTAACGACCAGTAGGACCGATTATTTCTAACTATCTAATATTCCAAATTACCCCTGTATCCCGGTGATAGTATTATATAGTAACAGCGCTTTACCATCGGTAAGGGTGCTTACAAAATGGCAAATGTGCAGCAGGCGGTCGTACAATTCCATTTTTTCTGTAACAAATTTTTCGGGTAAAAGTTTTAGGATAAGCTTGTCGTAATTACCGGCTTTGCCTTCAAATTTATTGTTGTATGCCGTGCAAAAAGTATCTAAAAGGGTATTGATAATACGGTAGCCAATAACTTCTTTTTCTACCACCTCGCGGCTTTGGTAAATGTTTTTTACGCTCAGGTTAATAATATCACGCATTTGCGCGGTGTACTGCCCTTGGTCGGTCAATGCATGCGGGTAATTACCTGCTAAAATAAGTTCCTCATTCTCTAAAAATACATTTACTGCGTCGCCTATAAGTCGGCTAATTGCCAGTGCACGCAGGTAACTTATACGGTCTTCCTTAGTAGTAAGGGTGTTGTACTTGGCAACATCAATACTGTTTTTAACTAGTTTTATAAGATATTCTAAAGCAAACTCCTCCGGTATAAGACCCAAGTTAATGCCGTCTTCAAAATCAATAATGGTATAGCAAATATCATCAGCCGCTTCAACTAAGTAAGCCAGGGGATGGCGTTCGTAACCAATATCATCGCCGGTTTTGTTGGGTATCAAGCCTAAATCGGTAGCAACATCTTTAAAAAACTCCTTGTCGCATTGGAAAAAGCCATACTTTTTATCGGCAATATTAGGCGTTGGCTTTTTAGGCAGCGACTCTTTAGGGTACTTCATAAACGCACCCAGCGTAGCGTACGATATGCGTAAGCCGCCCTCAATACCAGGTCGCGTTGCCGTAAGCAGGTTAAAGCCGTTAGCGTTACCTTCAAAATCTATTAGGTCCTGCCACTGTTTATCGTTTACCAAGCCTTTGTATTGCTGGCCACGGCCTATTTTAAAATATTCGCCTATGGCTTTTTCGCCACTGTGACCAAAGGGTGGGTTGCCAATATCGTGGGCCAATGCAGCAGCGGCTACAATAGCGCCAAAATCGTTCATTTGGAAACCATGAATATCGTGCAGGTGTGGGTGCTTTTCGATAATTTTTTTACCTACAAGCCTGCCCAGCGATCGGCCAACAACCGATACTTCAAGACTGTGCGTAAGGCGTGTATGTACGAAATCGGTTTTAGAAAGGGGTATAACCTGTGTTTTATCCTGCAGGCTGCGAAAAGCCGACGAGAATATAATACGGTCGTAATCTACCTCAAATCCCAAACGGGTTTCGTCCTGCTCACGGCGCAGGCGCTTGCTTGTGTCGCCCTGTTTTTTTAACGACAACAGCTGTTCCCAATGCATCATTTTGTTGATTTTTTGATTTGGCAAATGTATAACAAAATTGGTAAGGGTGTGTAAAGCAAATATGATAAACAAGTTAGAACACTTGACACTAATTACACCAATTTCCACAAATTATGAGACGATCAAAATTCGTTTAATTAGTGCAATTCGTGTCAAAAAAGATAATAACACTACAGCATTTTGCTGCCTATTTCTTCATAAAAAGCATCAACGTTAAGCTGCGGCAGATTAGAGGCCATTACAGCCAACTGGTCGCAACGCTCGTTTTGCGGGTGGGCATTGTGGCCTTTTACCCATTTAAAATCTACCTTATGCTGGCGGTAAATTTTCAGGAAACGTTTCCATAAATCAGGATTTTTTTTGTCTTTAAACCCTTTTTTCTCCCAGCCAAACACCCAGTTTTTCACTACAGAATCGATCACATATTTAGAGTCGGATGTTACAAGTACGCTCATGCCCGGATTTTTAAGTTTCTCTAAACCCACAATAACGGCAAGTAATTCCATACGGTTATTGGTAGTTAGGCGAAAGCCTTCGTAAAACTCTTTACGGTAGGGCTGGCCTACCAGCTCGATAACCACGCCATAGCCGCCGGGGCCGGGATTGCCCTTGGCTGCGCCATCGGTATAAATATGTATTTGGTGGGTCATTAGTTTATTTAAAAATTGAAAAATTTAAGATTGAAAGATTTGAGCTACATTCTGCTGTGCTAAATCGCTACATTAAAAAATTACTACATTATTACATTGCATCAAGCAACTGCTCAATCACTTTCGGGAAATGCTCATGCTCCAGTTCGAGTACTTTTTGGGCAACTTCTTCGGGCGATGCGCAGGCATCTACGACAACCGATGTTTGGAAAATCACATTACCTTCATCATAATTATCATTCACATAATGTATGGTAATGCCGCTCTCTTTGTCTTTATTTTGGTGTACAGCGCGGTGCACGTGCATACCGTACATGCCTTTTCCGCCATAATTGGGTAATAAAGCAGGGTGAATGTTAATAACACGCCCCGGATATGCTTCTATAATGTTACCCGGAAACTTTAATAAAAAGCCGGCCAGCACAATTAACGATGGGTTAAATGCCTGAAGTTTTCGTAACACGCTGCCATCATTTAGCTCGTCCTTATCAAAAACAATTGTAGGAATGGTATTGCTTTCGGCAATTGCCAAAACACCTGCGTTTGCGTTGTTTGTAAGTACCAACACGACTTTATTGATTTCACTATGTAAGAAATAACTTATTATTTGTTGCGCATTTGAGCCTCCGCCCGATGCAAAAAGCACTATATTTTTCATTAGAAAGTGTGTTTCGTTTTGCAAAAAAAAGAATAATATCCCGCAAAATAACGCTTCTTTCACATTATTGTAAAATTAATTTTTTACTTTAGTGCTCACATTTTTTGGGTAAACCTCGGTTTTAAGATAAAGTTTTTTATTTTTGCCGTTCAAATTAAATTCTAAAATTAAAGATTATGTCAGACATTGCATCAAGAGTAAAAGCGATTATCGTAGACAAATTAGGTGTTGACGAAAACGAAGTTGTAACAGAAGCAAGCTTCACAAACGATTTGGGAGCTGATAGCTTAGACACTGTTGAGCTTATTATGGAGTTTGAAAAAGAATTCGATATTCAAATCCCGGACGATCAGGCTGAAAACATTTCTACAGTTGGTCAGGCTATTTCTTACATCGAAGAAGCAAAAAAATAATAAATATGTAGCATCCATGTAATATACAATTGCATGGATGTTATTATTTATTGGCTAATTTAGCCATCAATAAAAAATACAACATTCAGGCTGCGGCCTTGCTATATAATATACACATACCCATGTTTTCTTAATTACTGTTAATGAGACGCATGGGTTTTGTTTTATAATTTTAAACTATAAAATTTACTTTATGAAATTAAAGAGAGTAGTGGTAACAGGTCTTGGCGCGCTAACCCCAATAGGTAATACGGTAGAAGAATACTGGAACAACCTTATTAACGGTGTAAGTGGTGCTGCCCCTATTACTCATTTTGACGCCACTAACTTTAAAACCAAATTTGCGTGCGAAGTAAAAAACTTTAACGTAGAAGATTTTATAGACCGAAAGGAAGCACGCAAAATGGACCGTTATGCCCAGCTTGCCGTGGTTGCTACAGATGAAGCCGTTAAAGATGCCAATTTTGACTTTGAAACTCTTGATAAAGACAGGGTTGGGGTTATTTGGGGCTCTGGTATTGGCGGACTTGAAACCTTTCAGGAAGAGGTAATTAATTGGAGTGGCGGTAACGGCACCCCTAAGTTTAACCCTTTCTTTATACCTAAAATGATTGCAGATATTGCCGGTGGGCATATTTCTATAAAATACGGTTTCCGTGGGCCTAACTTTACTACGGTTTCTGCCTGTGCATCGTCTACAAATGCTATGATAGATGCCTTTAACTACATACGTTTAGGCCAGGCCGATGTTATTGTTACCGGTGGTAGCGAGGCTGCGGTTACTATTGCTGGCATGGGTGGTTTTAATGCAATGCACGCCCTTAGTACCCGTAATGACGACCCAACTACAGCATCGCGCCCTATGGATAAAAACCGTGAAGGTTTTGTACTGGGCGAAGGAGCAGGATCGTTAGTGCTTGAAGAACTGGAACATGCCCTTGCAAGGGGAGCTAAAATATATTGCGAAATTGGCGGTGGCGGTATGAGTGCCGATGCACACCATATTACTGCACCACACCCGGAAGGGCTTGGCGCACGCAACGTTATGAGAAACTGCCTTAGAGATGCAGAAATGACCCCGGAAGATGTAGATGGTGTAAACATGCACGGTACATCTACCCCGCTTGGTGATATTGCAGAAAGCAAGGCTATTATAGAGGTTTTTGGCGAGCATGCTTACAAGCTTAACTTAAACTCTACAAAATCGATGACAGGGCACCTTTTAGGGGCTGCCGGCGCTATCGAAACCATATCGTGCATACTATCTATTAAACATGGTATAGTACCACCTACTATTAATCATTTTACCGATGATGAAAATATAGACTCAAAATTAAACTTTACCTTTAACAAAGCCCAAAAAAGGGATATGAAAGTGGTAATGAGCAATACTTTTGGGTTTGGTGGGCACAATGCATGTGTGCTTGTTAAAAAATTTGAAGCTTAATACAATGCTTGTTTATGAGCTTTTTTAAAAACATATTCTCTAAATCCCGCCATACCCCTCAGGAAGGCGGGATTTTTTTTACAGAAATGCAGGCTATACTAGGTTTCGACCCTATAAATATAGAGCATTACCGCAGGGCTTTTACCCACAGGTCGTCTAACAAACTCGACGAAAAAGGCGCTCCTATTAATTACGAAAGGCTGGAATTTTTAGGTGATGCCATGTTAGGATCTGTAATTGCGGCACACCTTTTTAACGAGGTACCTACCGGCGATGAAGGCTACCTTACCAAAATGCGATCTAAAATTGTAAGCCGCGAACATCTTAACGAGCTGGGCCGCGACCTTAACCTTATACAATGGGTAGAAAGTAAAGTGCTTACGCAGCATTTTGGTGAAAACATACACGGCAACCTTTTCGAATCGTTAATAGGCGCTATTTATCTTGATGGCGGTTTTACAGCCTGCGAAAGGTTTATTCAGCAAAAAGTAATAATACCTTACGTAGATATACCCAAGCTTGAGGGCAAAGTTATAAGCTATAAAAGCTTAGTAATAGAGTGGTGCCAAAAACAAAAACATACGTTTCATTATGAGGTGTATGAAGATAACGGTATTGAAGGACAAAAGCATTTTGGGGTTAAATTAAAGATTGACGGGCAGGAAATTGCACGTGCCAGGGAAACATCAAAAAAGAAGGCAGAAGAGAAAGCCTCTAAAAGAGCGTATTTCGCATTTCAGGAAAAAATTAACAAAAAATAAACGAACCCTGTTGATTACTCAATCGTTTTCGTGAAAAAAATAGCGTTAACTTAATTTTAAGAGTGCTTGGTGTAAGTTATAAATAGTATATTTACAACTTATTTGGATATAAAGCCATGGCTATTCACAAATTAATGATTGACGATTTTGATGAAGCCGATTACATGCTAATCGCCATACATTCGTCGTTAGAAGATTACCGCCTTGCCTACTTTGTTAATCGCGAACTGGAAATAAGGCTCGAAAAATGCCCTAAGGATATTGGTTTTAAACAAAAACAAACCACTGCCTTTTTTTCGAGATTTATATATGAAGATGATGCGAATGACATTGCCTGGAACCTTATCCAAAATAAAAATAGTGTAAACAGTACCCTTATGGGAGGCAATGCATCGCTTTTTACAGAAGCCGGGCTATCTATAACTACAAGTTCGTATTTTATTCCGGAGCTTAAAACAGTAGACTTTATACTTAAGGTTGATAATATTGATGAAAATCAGGCAATTGACACTATAGTAAACAGCCTGCTTGATGTTAAGCACATTGCCACTGCCTATAAACTAGACCACTATAAACTAAAATCGAAAAACAATTTAATTTTTTAAGATAATGCCGACAAGAAAGAAAACTAAAATTGTAGCCACATTAGGCCCTGCATGCAGCACTAAGGAAGTCATTAAAGATATGATTGATGCTGGTGTAAACGTATTCAGGATCAACTTTTCGCATGCTGATTATGCAGATGTTAAAGAACGTATAGACATCATCAGGGGACTTAACGAAGAGTTTGGCTACAACACATCTATACTTGCAGATTTGCAAGGCCCAAAATTACGCGTAGGTGTAATGAAAGAAGATGTATATGTAAATAAAGGTGATATCATCACTTTCCAGACTGCAGAAGATACTTTGGGTACCGCAGACAGGGTTTACATGAACTACAAACAATTTCCTAACGACGTAAACCCGGGCGAAAGAATTCTTCTTGACGATGGTAAACTTATGTTTGAGGTTATTGAAACTAATAAAGTTGACGAAGTTAAAACTGTAGTGGTACAAGGTGGCCCGTTAAAATCTAAAAAAGGAGTTAACTTACCTAACACTAAAGTATCGTTACCGGCACTTACTGAGAAAGATATCCGCGATGCGATTTTTGCTATTGGCGAAAAAGTAGACTGGTTAGCACTTTCTTTTGTACGTACACCACAAGATATTATCGATCTTCAGGAACTTATCGCTAAGCATACTGACGTTAAAATTCCTATTATCGCTAAAATCGAAAAGCCAGAAGCTGTAGAAAATATCGATAAAATTGTTGCTTATTGCGATGCACTAATGGTAGCGCGTGGCGACCTTGGTGTTGAAATTCCTGCTCAGGAAGTACCATTGGTTCAAAAATTACTTATCAACCGTGCTAAAACGGCGCGTATTCCGGTAATTGTTGCTACACAAATGATGGAAACCATGATTACAAGCCTTACGCCTACAAGGGCAGAGGTGAATGACGTGGCTAACTCTGTTATGGATGGTGCCGATGCTGTAATGCTTTCGGGAGAAACATCTGTAGGACAATACCCTGTAGAAGTTATCGAAAAAATGACACAGATTATTGAGGCGGTTGAGGATTCTCCGCTTATTACAGTGCCACAAAACATACCACAGGTACGTACTAAACGTTACATTACTAAATCTATTTGTTACCACGCAGCACAAATGGCTAATACCGTTAAGGCTAAAGCTATTGTAACGCTTACAAATAGTGGTTATACTGCATTCCAAATCTCTGCATGGAGGCCACAGTCGCAAATATTAGTGTTTACATCTAACAAAAGAATTGTTACACAACTAAGCCTGCTTTGGGGTGTTAATGCTTTTTACTACGATAAATCGCTAAGTACAGATGAAACTGTTGAAGAAGTTAATGCACTGGCTACACAAAAAGGCTATGCAGAAAAAGGAGACATTCTTATCAATCTTGCGGCTATGCCGGTTGCAGATATGGGAATGGTAAACACCCTTAGAGTTTCAGAAATAGAATAGTATTTATATTATCCGGTTTTATATAGTAAGCTGCTCCTTAACCGGAGCAGCTTTTTTTGTACTTTAGTGCCGCTACAAAAAACTACCAGGCAATGCTGTTTCATTTCAGGGATAAATTTCCGCAATTAAATATTTTTTGGGATAAATACATGCCGTTTCAGGAGCGGCTGGAAGTATCTGCAAAAACAATTTTGCTTGATGAAGGTAAAAACTCGCAGCATTACATTTTTATAGAAAAAGGCTGTGTAAGGGCTTTTTTTAATAATAATGGCGATGATAAAACGGTGCAGTTTTTTTTCGAGAATGAAGGGCTCACCTCTTTTGATAGTTTTATAAACAATGTGCCAAGCCAGTTTACTATAGAAACTATAGAGCCATCAGTCATTTATTTATTACCCAAACAGTATGTTCTTCAGTTAATGGAAGAGTTAAGCCACGAGCAAGACTTTGCCCAAATAATTTTGCAAACATCTGCCCGGCGGCAAACCCACTATATTAATGAGTTTGTATCGTTTATTCGCGATACTGCAGAGCAGCGTTACCAAAACCTGTTAGATAACCGGCTGCACATTATACAGCGCGTGCCGCAGCATTACATTGCATCGTATTTAGGTGTAAGCACGGTACATCTTAGCCGAATAAAGGCCAAACTTGCTAAAGGCAAATCTCATTTTTAAACTTAATAACATATGTTATCGCTCCAGGCATGCCTGCTAATTTACTTTTGCTATAATAAAAACAAGTAATATGAAAGCAGCAGTAATGTATCAAAAAGGAGAGTTACCCATTTACACCGATTTTCCTGAACCAAGACCCCAAAATGATAACGAGGTTTTAGTTACCGTAAAAGCCGTAGCTATTAAACATTTTGATAAAGGCCGAGACAGTGGCAGCCATTATTCGGCCAATGCAGATAATCAGGATGGCCGCGTAGTAGGTGGCGATGGTGTTTGCCTGCTAAGCGATGGCACTCGTGTGTATGGTACGGGTATAAGCGGAATGCTTGCAGAGAAGGCTACCATTGATAAAAACCGAATGGTAAATATTCCGGATGGTGTAGATGATGCTACGGCTGCGGCTTTGCCTAATGCAGTTATAGGCGCAGCTATGGGACTGTTGTTTAAAGCAGATGTTAAAGAGGGCGATGTTGTACTTATTAATGGCGCCACTGGTTTTACAGGCCGTGTTGCGGTACAACTGGCTAAACATTATAAGGCTGGTAAAGTTATTGTAACCGGCAGAAACCACGATTCGCTTAACGAATTGGTATTACTTGGCGCAGATGAAATAGTTCCATTATTGCAAGATAATGAAAGTTTTACAGCACATCTTAAAACCATCCATACGCAAACACCTATTGATATTGTTATAGACTACCTGTGGGGCTATTCGGCCGAAATGATATTGGGCTGTTTAAAAGGCAACGGATCGTTTACAAATAAAATACGGTATGTATCTGTAGGCAGTATGTCCGGCGACTTAATACAACTTTCTGCCGCAAATTTAAGAAGTGTTGATTTACAGCTAACAGGCTCTGGTTTAGGAGCATGGACAAAACAACAAATCGGCTTACTCTTTACCGAAATTTTACCCCAAATGTTTGCGCTCGCAGCACAAAGTAAGCTTACAGTAAAAACCGCTACAGTTAAGTTGCGGGATATTGCCACTTTGTGGAATCTCGACATACCCAGCGGGCAGCGCCTTGTAGTAATTATTTAATAACCCAATGTCTGCGGGTGTTTAATTTCTTTTTTTAACCTCAAAATTATACATTATGATAGCTGCATTTTTAATTGCCGCATGGTCGTTTGTTGCCATAAAAGTACGTAAGTCGGCCAGGGTAAAACGCTTTATTGCTACAATAACTAAACGTAAAAAGGTGTGATTTTTTTAAGATGTATTTCTTTAAGCATTCTGATAATTTGCAATTAAGGTTTGATTATATTAATTTTACCATATGATTGATAATAAGGTATGCCAGGCTGCGGGGTTTAATACATCTGATTTTAAATCGAAAGGTTTTAAGGTATACGAAACGGGGAGTGCTGTAGCGCCACCGCTTAGTTATGCCCGCCGCGATTATTATAAAATAGTTTTGGCAAGTGGTGACATGACAATTTGCTATGGCGACCAAACTATTGAAGTAAGTGGTATGTTTCTGGCATTTTTAAATCCGCATGTGCCATACTCTGTAACGCATCGTGCCATCGATAAAAAAGGCTTCGCCTGCCTGTTTACCGAAAGCTTCATAGAAAGCAGGGAATGGATAGACAGCCTGCAACGGTCGGCTTATTTTAGGTTCGATGGTACGCCGGTGCTACCTGTAAATCCAGAACAGGCTGTGTTTTTAACGGGGCTGTATCAAAAAATGCTTTTGGTTCAAAATTCTGATTATGAGCATAGAAATGAGGTGCTTAAACGCTGTATCGAGCTTATTTTTCATGAAGCATTAAGCATACAGCCTGCTCAAAATGCACAGCTACATAAAAACGCCGCTACCCGCATAACACATTTATTTAGCGAGCTGCTGGAAAAACAATTCCCGATAGAAAGCACTGCACATCCTTTAAAACTACGCGCCGCTCAGGATTTTGCCGAAAGCCTGGCGGTACATGTTAACTATTTAAACAGGTCGGTTAAAGAGGTTACCGGTAAACCAATATCGGTACATATTGCCGACCGTATTGCTGCTGAAGCCAAAGCACTTTTGCAACACACTAACTGGAGCGTAGCCGATATTGCCTATGCCCTGGGCTTCGAATATCCTACTTATTTCAATAATTACTTTAAGCGTGTAACAGGTGTTACGCCAAAATCATTTCGAATATAAAAAGTATGAATATCTTACTTTTTGGTTTGATTCTCTTTAACATCATGGCACCATAAAATTTCAACTTTGTAGTATACAAAACAAGCTACAGCTATTTTGCTATGCTTTAAATTTATACTACAAATTATGACTAAAGAAGAAACAAATAAAATTGCAACCTCTGTAATTTCGGTTAGCCCTATTACAATTACATCATCATCCACACGTGGCGAGGCCTTACAGGTTAGGGTTTCTGCACCGGTAACCGGCGGTCAATTGCCTATTATTATTTTTGCGCACGGCTACGGTAAATCGTTAGATGGTTACGCACCACTTGTAAACTATTGGGCGGCTCATGGTTTTGTGGTGGTACAATGTACGTTTCTTGACTCAAGAAGGCTGGGCATCTCTCCGGAAGATGCGCGCACACCATTAATTTGGAAGTACCGTGTGGAAGATATGAAACACATGCTCGACCAGCTGGATGCTATTGAAGAGGCTATGCCCGGACTTAAAGGCCGTACCGACCGAAACCGTATTGCCGCAGTAGGGCATTCGTACGGGGCGCAAACCACGGGTATGTTATTGGGTGCACGTGTAATTGGTACCGATGGCAGTGTAGGTGAAAGTATGTACGATTCCCGAATTAAAGTGGGCGTGCTACTTACACCGGCAGGCAAAGGTGGTGCCAACCTTAGCCCTTTTGCGGCAGAGCATTTCCCATTTATGAACCCAAGTTATACAGAAATGGTAACACCCGCACTTATTGTTGCCGGAGATAAAGACATATCTGCACTAACTGTGCGTGGCTGGGATTGGTTTACCGATGCGTACACACTAAGCCCGGCACCAAAATCGTTACTTACATTATTTGGCGCAGAACATGGCCTTGGCGGAATATCGGGTTATGAAGCTGCTGAGACTACCGATGAAAACCCGGTTCGTGTAGCGGTACTGCAAGAACTTACGCTGGCTTATTTACGCACTGCTTTATATCCTGAAAATGCGGTATGGGCTACTGCATCAGCTAAGCTTGCGGAAAGCCCAGATGCAATGGGAGTGGTAGAAAATAAATAATTATTACAAGACGTTAATAGTTATAAACACAAAAGCTGTCCATAGGGCAGCTTTTGTTATATTATATTAGGGATGTATTATTTAAAGGTATAGCTTAAACCCACGCCCAGCATTTGTTTTAACTGCATTTTTGGCCCCACGGTAACTGATTGTCCGTCGCGCTCTTCAATGGCTTTAATATCATCGTCATAAATAATATTAGTACCTATGTTTGCCTTTACGTATTCGTTTACCGTCATATCAAGAGATATTTGCCAGTTAACATCAATGTTGCCAAAGTTATTAAGGTAATCTGTATACAACGTAATACGATGGTCTAGCATTATATTTTTAAATATTTGCCTTTTAAGCTGGTTGGTAACTAAAATACCTACTTCTGTGCGCGAGTTTTTACCAGGTGTTATAACATTACCATCGGCATCACGTACTGCTGCATCTACCCCAAAGGCACCTTTATCTGCAAGATACTGGTTGTAAACTAAAGTGGTTTTATCTGTAAGGGGCGATAAGTATAAGTTAAGGCCAATGTCTTTACGAATATATTCGGCACCAATACCTAAAAATATAGTGGCAGGAGCAAAGGGTGCAGAAATTACATCTTTAGTATTTGGGTAGGAGTAACCGTTAGCAAACTGCGTGTTAAAGTTAAACTTGGCGCCATAGTACCAGTTAGATATAGTGTCTCGCCTGTACCCAAAGGTGGAGTTAAATTGTAACTGGTCATCTGTTTTACGTGTTTCCTGGCCTTCCTGGCTGTTAAAACCGTAACGAACAATAAGCTCATTAAGCCAGTTTACGTTTTTGTAGGCATATTTACGGGTAAAATTACCTTTACCTAAAATAGTAATAGAGTTGTTACCACCCACGCTCCAGTTTACAAAGGCTATCTCGTTAATATCCATACCCACGGCGTTGTGCTTTTCCCAATGCGAAATAGTATCGGGCAGGGTAGTGGTAATAAGCACCTGGGCTTTGGCAGTTTGTGTAAATGCAATAATTACTAATGCAATAAGGCAGGCTTTTATTCTCATTTATACTTTTAGTGTTTGGTTTTTTTATTGGATGTGCAAAAGTCGGTATTTTTAGTAAGCTGTAAAAATATCTTTTAATGTTTTAACGTCAATACCACAGTAATGTTGCAATTGGGTAACAGTGCCATGCTCAATAAATACATCGGGTACACCTAACGTTTTGATTTTTAGGTTGTAACTGTGCTTTGCTGCAAAGGCTAAAATGCTGCTGCCAAAGCCTCCGGTAACCGTTCCGTCTTCAATAGTAATTATCTGCTGATGGTTTTTAAAGATGTTATGAAGTGCCCTTTCATCTAAAGGTTTTATAAACCCGAAGTGGTAATGGGAGAATGCAGACGTGTTCTCAACTTCGGCGAAAGCCTTTGTAACATTATTGCCAATAGTACCTGTGCTTAGTATTGCGACTTTAGTACCTTGCTGTAACTGGGTAGCCTTGCCAATTTCTATAGCTTTAAACGGCTGTAGCCAATGCACGTTTTGCCCACGACCCCTTGGGTAACGTATAGCAATAGGATGCTGCAACCCAAGCTGGGCGGTGTACAATATATTACGGAGTTCGCTTTCATTAAGCGGAGCGAAAATAATAAGGTTAGGGATACAGTTAAGGTAAGCTATATCGAAAACGCCGTGGTGTGTAGCGCCATCTTCGCCTACTAATCCGGCACGGTCAAGGCAAAAGATTACGGGAAGGTTTTGCAGGGCTACATCGTGAATAACCTGATCGTAAGCGCGCTGTAAAAACGTAGAGTAAATGTTGCAAAACACCACCATGCCCTGCGTTGCCATACCGGCTGCAAGGGTAACTGCGTGTTGCTCTGCAATGCCAACATCTATAGCCCTTTCGGGGAAAACCTCCATCATAAACTTCATCGAACTGCCTGATGGCATTGCCGGGGTAATTCCTATAATGTTGGGGTTTTGCTCGGCCAGTTCAACCAGTGTTAATCCAAAAATATCCTGGTATTTGGGTGGCAGGTTTTCATCGGCAATAGCCAAAACTTCGCCAGTAAGTTTATCAAACTTGCCGGGAGCGTGGTATTTCACCTGATCTTCCTCAGCTTGTTTTAATCCTTTGCCCTTAGTGGTAATTATATGTAAAAACTTAGGGCCTTTAGTATTTTTAAGGCGTTGCAGTTCTTTAATAAGCGCTTTAAAATCGTGCCCGTCAATAGGGCCGGTATAATCAAAGTTAAGCGACTTTATCATGTTGTTTTGCCGCGGGTTTTTGCCTTCTTTAACTTGTGTTAGATAATGTTTTAGGGCACCCACACTAGGGTCGATACCTATAGCATTATCATTAAGTACCACGAGCAGGTTAGCATTGGTAACCCCGGCATGGTTTAAGCCTTCAAACGCCATACCCGATGCTATACTGGCATCACCAATAACGGCAATATGGGTTTTATCGGCCTCGCCTTTTATCTGCGAAGCAATAGCCATACCCAATGCTGCAGATATTGAGGTGGATGAATGCCCTGTGCCAAAGGTATCGTACTCGCTCTCGCTGCGTTTCGGGAAACCGCTAATACCGCCAAGCTGACGGTTAGTGTCAAAATTAGCCTTACGGCCGGTAAGTATTTTATGTCCGTAAGCCTGGTGGCCTACATCCCAAACCAAAAGGTCGTTTGGGGTGTCAAAAACATAATGCAGCGCAATGGTAAGCTCAATAACGCCCAGGCTGGCACCCAGGTGGCCTTCCTTAACCGATACCACATCTATAATAAATTCACGCAGTTCGGCGGCCAGTTGCGGTAGTTGCTCCGGGGTCAGTTTGCGTAAATCGGCTGGCGATTGCAGGGTGTCGAGTAATTTGCTTTGCATAGCACAAAGTTACGATTTTTTGAAACAGAGAAATAATGCATATTGTTTATGTATTAAACAACGTTAAAAGAAAAACACACCCCTAGCCCCTCTCAAGAGGGGAACAGCTTCACTCAATTGTTATAAGCAGGAGTAAGCAGGTTTGAGTGTTCCCCTCTTGAGAGGGGCTAGGGGTGTGTTAAATTATTTTCAGGATGAAGTAACATAAAATAATAAATTGCGACAAATCAAACAATAGTAATAACCACACCACACCATGCAAATAACAGAACTTAAAAACCTTCCGGATAATAACACTGACGAAAAGCTAACTTTGGCATACATTCAGTTTCAGCACCTGCTGAATGAATTGTCGAAAAAGCCATTGCCGGATACCATTGTGGCGACCATTAACCAGGATATTAGCGAACTTAATACTCTTACCACGCCAGATCAGTTTAAAATTGCGCTAAAGCAAAAGCAAAAAAACATTTTAAAAGTACTTGAAAAACAGCTTAAAATGGTACCTAAAAACTATTACCGCAACCTGTGGTTTGTTTTAGGCATGAGTGCGTTTGGCCTGCCTTTAGGTGTTGCTTTTGGCAGTATGGCGCATAATATGGGCTTATTGGGCACGGGATTGCCTCTTGGTATGGCAATAGGCTTTGCCGTAGGCGCAGCGATGGACAAAAAAGCATTTACCGAAGGCAGGCAACTGGATTTAGAGGTTAAGTAGTCGACATATTATAGAACGCGGATACCACAGGTTTTTTGTCCTCACCCCAGCCCTCTCCAAAGGAGAGGGAGCAGCTACATAAAGCGTTTTGAAGGTGTGTTAGTATACATCTAAAAAATTACTTACTATACCCGTTTCTGGCTCCCCTCTCCTTCGGAGAGGGGTTGGGGGTGAGGAAAAATGAAAATTTTCAAATTAAACCCCATTCAAACCATAATTGTATTTTTGCGGTATGATAGATGTTTTTAACGACGAATATTTTATGCGCAAAGCGCTACAGGAAGCACAGGCCGCTTTTGATAAAGGCGAAATACCCGTGGGTGCCCTTGTGGTAGTCGACAATAAAATAATTGCACGCACCCATAACCTTACCGAATTGCTACATGATGTTACCGCCCATGCCGAAATGCAGGCTATAACATCTGCCGCTAATTTTTTAGGGGGTAAATACCTTACGGGCTGCACGCTGTATGTAACGCTCGAACCGTGCCAAATGTGTGCCGGCGCTTTGTACTGGAGCCAGGTATCTAAAATTGTGTTTGGCGCGAGTGATGATATGCGTGGGTATAGGGCTATGGGTACAAAACTGCACCCTAAAACTACGGTAGTACATGGTGTAATGGAACAGGAATGCGGCGAGCTTGTGAAAGCGTTTTTCAGGCAGCGTAGGGGTTGATAATCAGGTGGTTATTTTGTTAAGAAAAATTTAATAAAATTTCAGGTTTTATTTACAATATTTGTAAGACATTAATAGTTATAGCGTAAAATACCAACCTGTAATTTAACAAGTTAACCTAATAACCAACCACCAATGAAAACCCTGAAACTGGTACTGCTTTTTGCGGTTACCGCACTGCTGCTGCAATCGTGCAACAAAAAATCCGGTAAAGATTTTGATTCAGATGCTACCCTCTACAGGGAGTATATTACCAGTTATACTACAGGGGTTGTTTCTACCGGTGCCGATATTAAGGTGGGCCTTGCCTTTACTAAAAAAGAGTGGCAGGCCAACCAGGAACTTGATGAAGATTACTTTTCTGTATCGCCAAGTACAAAAGGTAAAGTGCTTTTCCTGGCTGATAACACCATCGCCTTTCGCCCCGCAAAAAAGTTGGAGCAGGATAAAGAATATCAGGTAACACTACATTTATCTAAATTTATAAAGGTGCCCGATAGCCTGGCAAATTTTAACTTCAGGGTAAAAACCCTAAAGCAGGATTTTATTGTTACTACCCACGATTTACAATCCTACAACCGTAACTGGCAATACCTGAACGCATCGGTTAAAACCGCCGATAATATGGATTTGGCTACGGCCAAAAAACTCGTTACCGTAACCCAAGGCAACAAAAAACTACCATTGCGCTTTGATGGTGTTGCAGGATCGGCCACCGAATTTCATTTTATAATCGACAGCATTCAGCGCAAAACGCAGGACAGCCCCATAAAAATAAGCTGGAATGGTAAACCTCATGGCATCGATCAGGAAGGATCGGCTGAATTTACCGTGCCAGGGAAAGACAACTTTAAGGTGCTTACTGTGCAGCCTGCCGATGGCGATAACCAAACGTTGCTTATTAATTTCTCCGACCCTATTCGTAAAGACCAGGATTTTTCGGGCCTTGTGGCGGTTGAAAGCACCGATGGGCTTAAATATGCCGTTGATGGTAACCTGCTAAAAGTGTTTTTTACCGAGCCGCTTAACGGTACTTTTTTGGTTGAGGTTTTCCCGGGCATAGAAAGTACCGAAGGGTTTAAAACCAAACAATCGTATTCAGAAAAAATAGTTTTCGAGCAATTAAAACCCGAAATTAAATTCATAAAAAGCGGAACGATACTGCCGGCATCGAGCAACCTGAAAATTAATTTTCAGGCGGTAAACCTTAACGCGGTAGATGTAAAAGTGTACCGTATTTTCGAGAATAACGTAATGCAGTTTCTTCAGGATAACGAAATGGAAAGCCAGTACGGTATGCGCAATGTGGCGCTGCCTGTGGCTAAAACCAAGCTGATGCTTAACACTAACAAGTTGCTTAATTACGGCAAATGGAATTCGTATGCGCTAGATATTTCTAAACTTATTAAGCCGGAACCGGGGGCAATTTACCACATTCAGTTATCTATGCGCCAGTCGTATTCGCTGTACAAATGTGCCGATAGCGCTACAGCGAAACCGGATGCTGATGATGAGGAAGAAGTTGAAGACGAAGACGAGCCTGAAACCGATTATTCGGAATATGAGGATAACGAATACTACCATGATGATTATGACTGGAATGAGCGTGAAAACCCATGCAGCAGTTCGTACTATTACAGCCGCCAGGTAAAAACCAATGTGCTTGCCAGCGACCTTGGGGTAATTGCCAAACGCGGTAATAACAACAGTTTCTTTTTCGCGGTAGCAAGCATTACTACTACAGAGCCTGTTGCCGATGCCAAGATAGAACTGTACAATTTCCAGAAACAAAAACTGGTAACAGGGCAAACTAATAGCGAAGGGTTGCTTACGGTATCATCAGATAAAAAGCCATTTTTTGCCGTGGTAAAACACGGCACCAATACTACGTATGTAAAACTGAGCGATGGCAATGCGCAATCGGTCAGTAATTTTGACGTAGATGGTACGCAGCTTCAAAAAGGGCTAAAAGGATTTATTTATGGCGAAAGGGGTGTATGGCGTCCGGGCGATACGCTGTTCCTTGGCTTTATTATGAACGATAAAGAGGCCAAGCTTCCGCCATCGCACCCTATAAAACTAAGGTTATCTCACCCTAACGGAAAAATGACCTACCAGGCCGTACAAACGTATGATGGTAAAAACCATTACAAATTTATTGTGCCTACACAGGCTGGTGCTATTACAGGTAACTGGGAGGCTAAGGTATCTATAGGCGGCGCCCAATTCTATAAAAGCATCAAAATAGAAACCATTAAACCAAACCGACTTAAAATTAAAAATGGTTTCGAAAATAAAACGCTTTACGCCAATGCTAAAAATACGGCTAATGTAAATGTAGCTTGGTTGCATGGCGCGATTGCCAAAGGCTTAAAGGTAGAAATGCAGGCTAAATTCCTGAAACAAACTACGGCGTTTAAAGGCTACTTAAATTATACGTTTGACGATCCCGCGCAAAAATTCGCGACAGAGGAAGTCAATTTATATTCGGGTGTGGTAGATGATAACGGAAATGCAGCTGTTACGTTAGAACCTAAACTGCAAACCCGTGCCCCGGGACTGCTTAAAGCGGCAATTATTACCAAAGCGTATGAGCGTGGCGGCGATTTTAGTACCGATGTTGTTTCGGCAACTTACTCGCCTTACGATACTTATGTGGGTGTAAAAATGCCACAGGGTAATAAGTACGGGATGCTTGAAACCGGAAAATCGAACCGATTTGAAGTGGCAACGGTTAATGAAAAAGGGCAGCCTAAAAAAGGGCGCTCGCTTGAAGTTAAAGTGTATAAGGTAGAATGGCGCTGGTGGTGGGATGCCAGCCACGACGATGTTTCATCGTACAGCAACGCGGTATCTAACACACCGGTATATTCACAACATATAACTACCGATAGTAGTGGCAAGGCAAGCTTTAATTTTAGCACTGCCGAAGAAGAATGGGGTAACTATTTAGTACGTGTTACCGATACCGAGGGTGGGCATTCGGCAGGGTCGACAGTGTTGATTGACTACCCGTACTGGAGTGGCCGTAGCCGCAACAGCAGTGGCGAAGAAGCTGCTATGCTGATGTTTACTACCAACAAAGAAAAATATGCCGTTGGCGAAAAAGCCATAATCTCTATCCCATCAAGTGCAGGTGGCAGGGCATTGGTATCGTTAGAAAACGGATCGAAAGTAATAAAAACCTATTGGGCAAAAACCAAAAAGGGCGAAACACAGGTAGAAATTCCGGTAACGGCACAAATGGCACCCAACGTTTACATATATGTAACACTGTTGCAGCCGCATGCCACAACCGAGAACGATTCGCCTATACGTTTGTACGGTATTGTGCCTATAGAAGTGGTAGATAAAAATACCATTATCGAACCGCAAATAACCATGCCCGCCGTGCTGCGACCGGAGCAAAAAACGACTATTAAAGTCAGTGAAAAAACAGGCAAGGCCATGACCTATACCTTAGCTATTGTAGATGATGGCCTACTCGACCTTACCCGATTTAAAACACCTAACGCGTGGGATAGCTTTTATGCTAAAGAAGCCCTGGGCGTAAAAACATGGGATATTTATGATGATGTTATTGGCGCATATGGCGGACAGGTTAACCAAATTTTTAGCATAGGTGGCGATGAAGATTTAGGTGGTGGTGCAGCCAAAAAAGCCAACCGCTTTAAACCGGTGGTAATGTATTTTGGCCCGTATACTGTGGGCAAGGGTCAAACACGAGTGCACAATATTAAGTTGCCTATGTATGTAGGATCTGTACGTACTATGGTGGTTGCCGCCAATGCCGATGCCAATGCTTATGGCAGTGCCGAGAAAACAACTCCGGTGCGTAGCCCGTTAATGCTGCTGGCTTCGCTGCCGCGAAAGGTAACGCCTAAAGAAAGGGTAACGCTTCCGGTAACGGTGTTTGCCATGGAAAACCAAATTAAAAATGTAACACTTCAGGTAAAAACCAATAAAGGGTTTAAGGTCGTAGGATCATCAACCCAAACCGTAAATTTTGCACGCCCCGATGAAAAAGTGGTGTACTTCGATTTAGAAGTAAACGACCTGATAGGTATTGGCAAAGTGACCGTAACGGCTACCAGCGGTAAAGAAAAAGCCAGTTATGATGTAGAGCTTGACGTAATGAACCCTAACCCTGTTACACAAAATTATAAAGAAATTGTGCTGGAACCCGGCAAGCAGGCTACCATCGACTGGAATTCGTTTGGGGTAGCAGGAACTAATAAGGCAAGGCTGGAAGTATCATCGTTCCCATCGATCGATTTTAACCGTAGGCTCGATTATTTAATTCAGTATCCGCATGGTTGTGTAGAGCAAACCACGTCGTCGGTATTCCCGCAGTTGTATTTGGCGGATATCGCCGATATTGACCAAACAAGGAAAAGCAAGATCCAGAAAAACGTAACCGCAGCCATACAAAAGTTAGGTCAGTTTCAGGTTGCGGGTGGTGGCTTCTCGTATTGGCCGGGGCAACAAAACCCGGATGATTGGGGCTCAAGTTATGCAGGCCACTTTTTAATTGAAGCCGAGAAAAAAGGGTATGTGTTACCGCTAAATTCTAAAAAAGAATGGCTGCAATACCAGCGCAACACCGCAAGGCTATGGCGTTATAATGTGGGTTACCATAATGATTTTGCTCAGGCGTATAGATTATACACGTTAGCATTGGCCGGTTCACCGGATTTATCATCTATGAACAGGCTGCGTGAAACACAGGGTATTACTAACGAAAGTAAACTGCGACTTGCCGCGGCGTATGCATTAGCAGGGCAAAAAAGTGTAGGTCAGCAATTGCTTGCCCAAAGCACTCTTGACGATGAGAATGAATACAGTTATTATTACTATGGCTCACCCGACCGTAACCGTGCTATGGCGCTTGAAACACTGATACTTTTAGGACAGAAACAAAAAGCATTCGAAATGGCAACCAAGGTGGCAAAACAAATGTCGAGCGCTACCTGGATGAGTACACAAACTACGGCGTATTGCTTGTACTCAATGTCTAAATTCGCGCAAAGCAACGGGCCAAAAGGCATCGATGTGAGCTATGTAAATAAAGGCAAATCACAGGTTATTAAAACGCCTAAAACCTTCGCCGACAGACAGCTTGAAATTGGCAGCACTAATGTGGTAACCATTAAAAACAACAAGCAGGGCACGTTGTACGTTAAAATCGCGTACAATGGTGTACTGCCTGTGGGGCAGGAACTTACCGAAGAACGCGGACTGGCAACCGGCATTGTGTTTAAAGACAGGGCGGGTCAGGTAATTAACCCGTCGAGTTTATCGCAGGGCACCGAGTTTGTGGCTGAGGTTACCGTTAACAATACTAAAGGCGAGTTTGTAGATAATGTGGCGCTTACGCAGATTATCCCGTCGGGTTGGGAAATCGTGAACACCCGTTTTACCGATTTTGGAAGCTTCGCCGAAAACAATGTTGATTATACTGATATTCGCGATGACAGGACGAACTTCTATTTCTCGCTAAAAGCGCATGAAACCAAAACGTTCAGGATATTGCTTAACGCGAGTTATCTGGGTAGTTATTACCTGCCGGGCGTGCAGTGCGAGGCCATGTACGATAATTCGTTTTTAGCCAGGACCAAAGGACAATGGGTGCAGGTGGTGAGGTAAAGGTTTGCGGAGGTAGAGGGAAACGAACCCCGGAGTTGGTGTGTTAATATGCCGCTCCTCCGGAGCTCAACAACGCTGTCTTTCTTATTTGCTATAGATATGTCGCTTCTCCGAAGCTTGACTGTTGCTAATAATAATAATAATAATAATAATAGTTGATATTAGCCCCAGCGGGGCGATATATCTATAGAAAAAATCAAAGTCGAAAGGCAACGAGCTCCAGAGGAGCGGCATAGTTTAAATATCTTGCTCTTCTGAAGTTAATTACTGCTGAGAGATCATGTAGTATGAGCCCAAGCGGGGCGTTATATCTATAGAAAAAATCAAAGTCGAAAGGCAGAGCTCCAGAGGAGCGACATAGTTTAAATAGAAAGCTTATCTAAATTAATTACTGCTGAGAGATCATGTAGTATCAGCCCCAGCGTGGCAATATATCTATAGAAATAATCAAAGTAGAAAGGCAACGAGCTCCAGAGGAGCGGCATAGTTTAAATAGAAAGCTTATCTAAATTAATTAATGCTGAGAGATCATGTAGTATCAGCCCCAGCGGGGCGTTATATCTACAGAAAAAATCAAAGTCGAAAGGCAGACCTCCAGAGGAGCGGCATAGTTTAAATAGAAAGCTTATCTAAATTAATTAATGCTGAGAGATCATGTTGTATTAGCCCCAGCGGGGCGTTATATCTATAGAAAAAATCAAAGTCGAAAAAGGCAACGAGCTCCAGAGGAGCGGCATAATTTAAAATAATAAATGGCAGATACATATTCGCAAATATACATTCATGTTGTTTTTGCAGTTAAAGGCAGAAACAATCTTATTTCTACAAAATGGAAAGGTGAACTGTATAAATACATGACAGGAATTATTAGTAATGAAGGTCAGAAACTGATTGCCATAAATGGAATGCCCAATCATATACATATTTTAATAGGCCTGAAACCAACTATGGCTTTATCAAATTTGGTTAGGGATATAAAAGCTAATTCATCTAAATTTATAAATGAAAAACAATGGATAGCAGGTAAATTTGAATGGCAAAGTGGGTTTGGGGCATTTTCATACAGTCATTCGCAAGTGCCTGTAATTGCAAAATATATAGAAGATCAGGAGGAACATCATAAAAAGAAAACATTTAAAGAGGAGTATACGGAATTTCTAAAATTATATAATATTGATTATAGAGACGAATTTGTTTTTGATGAGGTTTAACATCCCGCTCCTTCGGAGCTTTAACCTACACATTACATAATTTCCTATAGATATACCGCCCCGCCGGGGGTTGAAAATTTCGCGTTGTAATTAATGTTTTACACTAGCATAGCCCCGGCGGGGCGGTATATCTATAGAGATTAAATATTGAAAAGTCTTTATAAGCTCCGGAGGAGCGAAATAAAATATCACTAAATTATTTCTAAATCAAATAATACACTGCAATCCGTCAGGATGAAAAATAAATTCAGAACGTTTTTCAATAACACCTACAAGGTTTTTAAAACCTTGCAGGATTGTACCACACGTTGGGTAAAAGCCAATAAAATAAAATCTGCCATAGCGTTAGTGCTATTGGTAGCCTATTATTTTTGCCTGCCGCGAACTTTATTTAGCGACCCTTATGCCACGGTTATAGAAAGTGCCGAGGGCGAACTGCTTGGCGCGCGCATCGCTACAGACGGGCAATGGCGTTTCCCGGCGCAGGATAGCGTACCCTATAAATTTAGGCAATGCATAGTGTATTTTGAAGACCAGCATTTTTACAGCCATCCTGGGTTTAACCCGGTGGCAATAGTAAAAGCCATGAAGCAAAACCACGATGCCGGCAAGGTAGTGAGAGGCGGAAGCACACTTACGCAGCAGGTTATCAGGCTGAGCCGTGAGGGTAAAAAGCGAAGTTATTTCGAAAAAATTATCGAAATGGTATTGGCAACGCGATTAGAATTCAGGCATAGTAAAAATGAAATTTTGGGATTGTATGCCGCGCACGCGCCTTATGGCGGTAATGTAGTGGGGTTAGAAATGGCTTCATGGAGGTACTTTGGTGTGCAGCCGCAGCATTTATCGTGGGCAGAAACCGCTACACTTGCCGTATTACCCAATGCGCCAAGCCTTATTTATCCGGGGAAAAACCAACAGAAATTACGTGATAAACGTGACAGATTGCTGAAAAAGTTATTCGATGAAAAAGTAATCGATAAAACTACTTACGAACTTTCGTTGCAGGAAGGGTTGCCTCAAAAACCATTTGACCTGCCACAAGCCGCTCCGCATTTACTGCAGAATATAGCGAAAAGTAAACAGGGGCAACGTATAAAAACTACGGTTAAAAACAACCTGCAAAACCGGGTTAACCAAATTGCCGCTCGCTATTATCAGGAATATAAACAAACCGAAGTGTACAACCTGGCTATTATGGTGGTCGATGTGCAAACGCATAACATTGTGGCGTATGTGGGCAATTCGCCAACCGATAAAGCCCACCAAAAAGATGTAGATATTATTCCTGCGCCACGTAGTACCGGGAGTATTTTAAAGCCATTTTTATTTGCATCGATGCTGGATGCCGGCGAAATTTTACCCAACACTTTAGTGGCCGATGTACCTACCCAAATTGCGGGTTATAGTCCGAAAAATTATGAACTGACGTATGATGGTGCCGTGCCTGCACAGCGTGCTTTATCAAGGTCATTAAACATTCCGGCGGTTTTGATGCTGAAAGATTTTGGTGTGTATCGTTTCTACGAGCAGTTACAGCACTTTAAGCTTCGGGATATAAACAAGCAACCCAACCATTATGGGTTATCGCTTATTTTGGGCGGTGCCGAAAGCAACCTGTGGGACTTGTGCCGCACCTATGCCGGGCTAAGTTCTACCCTAAACTATTTTAATGCCAACCAGGCAAAGTACCGCAGCAATGAATTTACAGAACTTAATTGGGACGGCTCCGTTACCCGTGACTTTGGTAAGGAAGCGTATAACAAACCGCAACTGGGCGCAGGGTCTGTTTGGTTAACCTACAATGCCATGAAAGAGGTGAACCGCCCACAGGGCGATGAAGCATGGAAGTTTTACGACTCATCGTTAGAAATTGCCTGGAAAACCGGCACCAGTTTTGGAAGCCGCGATGGTTGGGCAATAGGTACTAATTCCCGTTATGTGGTGGGGGTTTGGGTAGGCAATGCGTCGGGTGAGGGGCGGCCTTCGCTTACCGGGGTAGGTAGTGCCGCACCTATTTTGTTTGATGTGTTTAATTTATTACCTAAGCAAAAATGGTTTGCTACACCGTATAACGATTTACAGCAGGCCGAGGTGTGCAGCCTTAGTGGGCATATTGCCGGCGAACATTGCCCAACCGTAAAACAATGGATTCCGCTTAGTGGGGAAAAGACGAAAGTTTGTCCCTACCATAAGGTTATCCATCTCGATGCCACGGGTACGTTTCAGGTAAACAGCAGTTGCGAAAGTGTTGATAATATGGTGACTCAAACCTGGTTTGTGCTGCCGCCCGTTATGGAATGGTACTACAAAAGCCTGCACATGGATTACCGAACGTTACCGCCTTACCGCAGCGATTGCCAGGGAACAACAGGTGCTTATATGGATTTTATTTACCCTAAAGAAGATGGTAAAATATACCTGACTAAAGATTTTAACGGCAGGGTGCAACCTGTAATTTTAAAGGCAGCGCATACATCAGCCAAAGCAAAATTATTTTGGTATTTGGGCGATAAATATTTGGGTGAAACACAAACGTTTCATGAAATGCCTATTGTTGCTAAAACAGGAACGTACTATATTACGGTTACGGATGAAGTAGGTAACGAAATTAAGAGGAAGATAGAGATTGTGAGCGGCAGCGGTAGTTAGTGTTCGATGGTCAGGTTTTAGTTTCAGTCGCAGTCGCAGTTTTCAGTTTGGTGGAGTGTAACGGCGTTTAAAAAAAAAACCTATAGTTTTAGTTTAGCCCCGATGGCAGCGGTATCTTGCCAACCGCAGGGCGGCAGATAAAGCGCATAGCGGGAAATTTATATTAATTTCCCGCTGTTTTATTCATATACTATAACTGAAGGAGGTTAAACAATTGCTGCTTCAGTGAAATTATATTGTTTTATTACTTTGGAGTCTATTTTTTCGTAATATAAAATTATGCTTTCTAATAATGTATCAATTGTAAATTCCTCTTTTTCGGATATATGTTTATTAATATTTAATTTAAAAATATAAGATGTATTCTCTTTTCTTAAACCTATTTTTTTAAATGATAAAATATTATGAGTACTATTCATAGCTGTTTTTGAAAATTCAATTAATTCGTTGAGAAAAAATTTATCATTGGTGTGAGCATAAAATTTTAAATCTCCATTTTGTAATTGAATCAGCAATGCAACTTTATTTGTTATCCAATGTTTTGGAGTAATGTTTATCAGTGGAATACTTGTAGTTCCTACAGATAAAAATGTTTCAACATCTAAACCTTTTTTGATGAAATGATTATCTAATTTTATTTTCAGATTAGAATATAGAAGCCTTATCCAGAATTTATTGGTGTTATCAGATTGATTATACATTATGGGTTTTAAATCTTTACCTAATTCATTATATGTTATGATATAATCGCGTAAGAACGATATATAGTGATTGATAAAGTTTTTTATTTCACTATCTATCACAGTAAATATATACTTTTCTAAGTAATCAAGTAAGTCTCTATAGTCTTTAATTATCCAATCAGTATATCCAATAAACAAATTTTTATCAAAGCAAAATAGAAATTTACTTTTTAAATGTTTTGGATATTCATTATTAATTATCTTATCATAATCCTGTAATTGTGGAACATTAGGAAAAGATTTGAATTTATTCTCAATAACAACAATTCTATCTTCATTGATTATTTCCAAATCGAATCTGCATTTTTTTCTTGGTCTCTTAGATAGACTATAAGATTTTTCTAAACTTACAATATCACAATTTAAATCTTGTATGTTTAAGAATTTTGATGAAAATTCATTGTCATTTTGCAATAGGAATTTTATGAAAGAAGAATGAATTAATTCTTTATTGTCTTTTTCAAGGATCGAAAATATATTAAAGCTCATATTGGTGGTTTTATAAAGTATAAACTTACATAAAATTATTATAAGGATGAATATTTTTTACGCTCCCTTAAAAACATATAGGCAAAAGCTCCTAACGTTATACAAGCTGAAATAGACAGTATTAGTGGTATACGAGCCAATACATCCTGATAATACCAACCTGCAGAAAGTGCGCCTATACCAATACCTGCTTCGAGGGCAATGTACATAGTTGCCATGGCTTTACCACGATGGTCGGGCAGACTCATATCTACCGTCCAGGCATTAAGTGCAGGCGATAATACGCCTTGTGCTACACCATAAATGGCAGCGCCCGTCATTAACATAATAAACGAGTTGGCAAACGCAGTAATGGTTAATGCGGTTATTAAAACTAATAACCCGGCTTTAATAATGCGGATGCGCCCATAACGGTCAGACGCTTTTCCGGCAACAAAACGTATTACTAACGATGCTATGGTGCATACCATAAAAAAGAGTCCTTTATTGGCTATGCCTAAATGGTCGGTCTGGTCTGGGATTAGCGTTAGTATCGCGCCGTAACCTATATAACTCATAAATATTACAATGGCAGCGGGGAGGACTTCTGGTGCAATAATATCTCCCTTTGATATTTTAAGCAGCGATAGGCTAAATTTTTGCTTGTTTGCCAGCGTTTCTTTCATGTTCATTAATATGATTATAGAAAGCAAAGCAAAAGCCGATGAAATATAAAACAATACGTTGATTGAAAAGTAAAGGGTAATGTAGCCGCCAATGGCAGGGCCTATTGCCATACCGGTGCTAAAACAAAGTCCGTGTATGCCCAGTGCTTCGCCCCAGCGGTCTTTAGGAGCAATATCGGCTACATATGCGGCGGTTGCCGTAGGTTTAAAACCTGTACTAAAGCCGTGAATTAACCTCAGGAACAAAAATCCGGAAACGGTACCCAATACCGGGTACAAAAATCCGCATACAAAACATACGATAGACCCTACTGCCATAACAGGCACACGGCCAAGGGTATCGGTCAGTCTCCCGCTAAAGGGGCGTGATATGCCTGCTGTTAAGGTAAACAGGGCGATGATAAGGCCTTTATATTCGGCACCGCCAAGGCTGCTTAGGTAAGCGGGCAGCTCTGGGATAAGCATGTTAAAGCTTGCCGAAAACAGCAGCGAACTAAGGCACAACAGGCCAAATTGTAAATTGTATATGGGGTGTTTTGTTGCTTGCATAATGAAGCAGGCAAAGGTAGCAATTAGGATAGAGGATATCAATAAAAAGTGCGGGTAAATTTTGGCTGCTTTCGCTACAAAAGTGTACTTTAGTGCGGTTAAAATCTTACAATGAAAAATCTGTTAATATTATTTACAGCCCTTTTATTACTTACCGGTTGTAAAGCTCAAAACACCAAAACTGCCCAAACATCAAAAGACCTGATGCACCTGCAATATGCTACGGCAAAGCAAAATACACTCGACTTATTTTTACCTAAAACCTATACCGAAAAAACACCTGTTATTATTTTAATTCATGGCGGTGCCTGGATGATGGGCGGTAACGAGTATACCGATAAAACCGCTAAAGACCTGCGCGACCGTGGCTTTATTGTTGCCAATATTGATTACCGCTATGTAAGCGAAACCGTTCATGGTAAAGATTTATTAATGGATATTGATAAGGCCGTAACTTTTGTTCAAAAACAGGCTAAAGACTATCATTTTGCGACTACAGGTTACAATATGTCAGGCATTAGTGCCGGGGCACATTTGGCATTGCTGTATGGTTATACCACAACCAAGAACATTAAGTCGATAGCGGTATTGTGTGCGCCTACACAGCTGGACGACCCTAAGCGCTTAGCCGAATTACAACAACACGATCTTGTAAAAAATGTAGAATTATTAGCAGATGCTACCTATATTTTAGGCAAGCAACCTAATAGTAAGTTTACTAATGTGAGTCCGTATGCGCACATTAAGCAAATACCTACATTACTATTTCATGGCGATAAAGATGATTTAGTGCCGTATGCACAGTCGGCATTTATGTATGAGAGCCTGCAGGCAAAGGGCGTGCCTTCTAAGTTAGTAACTATGACAGGTAAAGGGCACGACTGTGGTATGAACCAGCCCGATAGCGAAAAGCAGGTGCTTGATGAAATTACTAATTGGGTTAACCAGTATAATAATTAGGGACAGAGGTATGTTTATCATAACCCTAATCCCGAAAAGCTAAATAATTTTTAACTATCATAACGGTAAACCCAAAACGTTTTTACGTAATTTTGTAACCTGCTATACAGCAGATATAATAAACTAATACGCATACGAACATGAATTTTGTAAAAAAACTTTCTCTTATAGCCTTAACGGCAATCGCATTTGCAAGCTGCAACAAAACTGCTAAAGACGGTAATACTACAGAACCTGCCGAAGGCGTAGTGACTGATAGCGCTCAGAAAAAAGAAACAGCGGCTAATACTAAACTTGAAACAGCCAGTTTTACTATAGAAGGTATGACGTGCCCAATGGGTTGTGCTGCTACTATTGAGCAAAAACTTTCTAAAATGGATGGTGTTGATAAAGCTAAGGTTGACTTTGACAGCAAAACAGCTACAATATCTTTCGACCCATCGAAACAAACACCTGAGAGCTTTGTGAAAACTGTTGAAAAAATTGCTGATGGTGCTTATAAAGTATCTGATGTAAAATCAGGAAGTAAAGCGTAAATTGTACTTCTCATAATAAAAAAAGCAGCTTTCGGGCTGCTTTTTTTATTTACTAATTCACAAACTGTTTCCTGAACTCGACAGGGCTTAAGCCTGTTTCTTTTTTAAACAGGCGCGAAAAATAAGGCGGGTTTTCAAACCCTAAAAAATAAGCGGTTTCGGCAATCGTGTTTTGCGATGCCTGTAACAGGTTTTTAGCTTCGGCAATTAAAAATATATGAATAAGCTCTAAAGCTGTTTTGCCCGTTTCCTGGCGTAACAAATCGCTTAAATAACGTGGTGATGTATTTAAGGCATCGGCCATAAACCTTACACTTGGCAGCCCTTTTAGCTTAAGCTGGCCGTTATCGAAATACTCCGATAATAGGTTATTAAATTTAGATACCGTTTTACCTGATAGTTCCATACGGTTTATAAACTGGCGTTTGTAATACCGCTGCGAATATTTAAGTATCGAATCGATATGTGTAAGTATAATTTCTCTGCTGTATTCGTCCTGATTATTGGTGTATTCAGCTTCAATTTTATAAAACAATTCCCATATTAACTCTTCCTCACGGGCAGAAAGGTGTAATGCCTCATTAGTTTCATAATCAAAATAACCGTACTTATTTATTTCGTTATGCAGGTTATGCCCGTTTAAAAAATCTTCGTGAATATACAATACAAAGCCTTTTTCTTCCAGCTCCACATCTTTTATTTCCATAATTTGCCGTGGCTTAACAAACATCAGCGATCCGCTTTCATGGTCGTACTGCGTTCGCCCGTAAAGTACTACTCCCTCTTTCATTTTTTTGAAACTTATCATGTAAAAATCTCCTGTAAATGTGCCTTGGGTTATAGAGCACACATCGAGCTTTTCGCACACAATAAGGCTAAGCAACGGATTTTCCGGTGGTGGCAATCCGGCAGCACGGCTTAGTTCGCTTAAGGTTTTATAATGTTTCATACTACTACAAATTAAATAACACCTGCACCGTAAATGGGTACAGGTGTTATTGTAAAGTTATAAAAAATACCGATTGGTTTATTATTAATTTCCGTGGGCAGCAAGCGCAACTTCGTTCCATTCTTCCCATTCGGCAATGCGTTCGATATACACATTTTTAGCCCAAGGTAACGTGTGCTTACCTAAAAACAGGCGTAATGGCGGGTTTTTGCTATCTACTAATTTCAGCACTGCTTCAGATGTCGCTGCCGGATCGCCAAATACACCTTCCTGAGCATTGGCCTCGTTAAATGCATTGCGCACATCGTTATAAGCTGCGATATGTTCACTTTGTGTTGCACTTGCACCAGCCCAGTCGGTCGCGAAACCATTCGGTTCGATGAGTGAAATATTTATCCCGAAGCCTTTAACTTCCTGCGCAAGGGTTTCGCTTAAACCTTCCACCGCAAATTTAGACGCGTTGTACAAACCTAAAAGCGGTAAAGTAACAATACCCAAAATACTCGATACCTGTATAATATGACCGTGACCCTGCACACGGAATACCGGCAATACCGCCTGGGTAATCCATAACAGCCCGAATACATTGGTTTCAAACTGATCGCGGGCCTGCTGCTCGGTAGTCTCTTCAATCGTACCAAACAGGCCGTAACCTGCGTTGTTAATTACAACATCTAGTGTGCCAAAATGCTCTTTAGCTTTGTTAATGGCCGTAAAGCTGTCGGCACGGTTATTAACATCAAGCTGAATGGGCAAAATAGCATCGCCATAAGTAGCTACTAAATCATTAAGGCTATCAATATTACGGGCAGTTGCCGCAACTTTATCGCCACGTTTTAAAAAAGCTTCTACCCATAGTTTCCCAAATCCGCGGGAAGCACCGGTTATAAAAATTGTTTTAGACATTGTTTGTATCTTTAAGATTATGGTACAAAGCTACACCAGCAGCACGCCTGCCAACGTATACAAATGAGCGGAAAGATGATACAGATTTACCATTCCATGTATTTAAACTATACCACAGGGTAGTATTAAACTTATGTAAACAAGACGCCGAAAGCGTTTGTAACAGCTATCTTTAAGCTATAATTTACAATTTTTATAATGGAAAAAATATATACTGCCACAGCTACCGCTACCGGCGGAAGAAATGGCAAAGTAAAAAGTTCTGACGGATTACTGGATTTTGAATTGAAGATGCCGAAAGCCATGGGCGGCGCTAACGATAATTATACCAACCCAGAGCAATTGTTTGCAGCAGGATATGCGGCCTGTTTTGGCAGCGCCCTCGATATGATTGCCAAAGCGAATAACGCTGCTACCGGAACTACCACAGTTACTGCCGAAGTAAGTATTGGTAAAAACGGAGCAGGCGGTTTTGGCCTTGCCGTAGTTTTAAATATAAACATTCCGGGTATTGAGCTGGAACAAGCTAAAGACCTTGCCCATAAAGCCCACGAAGTTTGTCCTTACAGCAACGCTACAAGAGGTAATATAGATGTTGACCTTGTTGTAACAAACGAGGTGTAAACTAACTTATATAGCATTGCAAAAGCCACCTTTAGGGTGGCTTTTTGTTTTATTTAAAATCGTAAAATTCGTTAATAGTAAAGTTGGATTTGCTCTTTGCCTTGTTAAGCAATTCGAGTAAATAATACCTGTGAAAATACCCTGTAAGCACCACTAACTTTTTACCGGGATGGGCACGAACAACTGCTTCTATATTTTTAGCCATAGTTTTGTTGCGTAAATCCCAAAAATCGCAAAAGCGGTTGTATCCCTCGGCATAGCTTACTTTTTCATTAGTACTGGTGGTCACAAAACGCTGGGCAAACTCTTTACGCTGGTTAATTACTTCTCTAATTTCATAATGCTGATAGTGTTGGCGCAGTTTAGAGATACTATCGGTAGTTGTATTATTAAAGTCAAAACCGCGCTTGTACCCAAAGGAATTTAGTAACTCCGTCAGCCGCTTATATTCGGTTACAATAGCAGTCTGTTTTGCGGTTAACTTTTTAGCAGCGTACAAGCTATCCAGCAAATTCATAGTAGGTTCTTCAGCTTGTTTAATGCCTTTTTTACGACGATAGTCATTACGGCCTTCAAACTCAAACGGACGGATTAACGTTGCAGGATGTGCCTTTTTGTATTTTTCGGAAGCATTTTGCTCGTTTTCTTTTGATGGGTCTTTAAAGCTGAAATCAGGTGTAAAAAACGAACTATCCAGTTCATGCAAAATGATATCTGGCTTAATGCGTTCCAGCATTTTGTAGAGTGTATCGGCATTATAGGCAGGCATAGGTCGGTGCACATTGCCTATTACAATTACCTCACTTTTTTGGGCTGATAGTGTTGCGCTTATCCCGGTGAGAAGTAGCAGCGTAATGAGTTTTTTCATGGTTTATGTTGGTTTGTAGTTGTATAGTGAGGTACTACAAACCTACCTAATTTGTTGTGGAAATGCAACTTAATATTGACTCAGCCTTGCGCCTTTGGGTTCTTCGGTTTTTTGCCATTTTTGATTGTAGCGCAGTTCGCCCATGTATTGGTATAGTGTTCTTAACCCGTAAGTACCACTCAAACCATAGTCACTAATATGCTTCACTTTGCCATTATCATACGTAATAATTAAACTGGCTCTTGGAGCATCTGTATAAAACACACTATACGATATATTTAAAGCAAGAAAATCCATGTAGTTTAAATAGTCTACTAAATCTTCATAACTCTTTTTATCTACAGTAGTTGCGTAGGCAGATTTGTCTAAGCACAAATCTATTTCATTGGGAAAATTATTTTGATCCGCTAAAAAAATTGCCGATCTATCCTTATTGACAGTTATTTGGTAAACTGGGCAGTGCCCAAAACACGGTCCGGAAGAAAATTCTATTTTTTCAATGTTATAATTTTTAGGAGCTGGGTTATATTTACATAATCCAATAAAAGCCCATTTTAAAACACTTACAGAATCTTTATAGGTGGCATTTTTTCGGTCTTTAACAATTATATTAACATCTATAAACACTTTATTATTACGCTCTTTTATTATCGGAAAGCCATTTTTTAAATGATCTGTAAACGGAATAACTTTAGCCGGTTTTTTACCATAATTCATTACAATGTACGAATCATAAAAATATATAACATCATCTGTTTCTGTTGAAGACCCTGGCCATCCGCCAAAAAACACCATATCTGTATAGCCATTATTATCAAAATCAGCCCTATAAAAATTTTTATCCGGAGTATATTCTTCAATCAACTTTTTAAATATGCTATCGGTAGGTTTGTTTATTTTGCTAAGGGACCTCAGTTCAAAGTACTTAAAATTAGTATCGATAGTTTGTATAAATTTTTCTGCCTGCCTGTTAGTTTTTAAACTATCTATAGCGGAATACTTTTTAGCACTATGTACTAATTTGTGCTGCACTAAAGGCTTATAAGAAGGCAATTTTTCAACCTGAAAAAAAGAATTAGCTTTGTTATCGCACGACACGAGCAATAACAAGCAGATTAAAAATATAAGGTATTTCATAATAAATAGTTAGGTGGTTACAACAGTAACTATTTTATATTGATGTTTAGTATACTATAGAGAGGATTTGTTGATTCGGTAATTTGTTAATTCGGAACAATACTTCCACATCTTTATAGAAACTTAATAAACAAAAAACAGCCCCAATATATTAGAGCGGTTAGTCATTATTTGTAGATAAATCTAAGCAATTACATCTTTAGGTTTTGTTGTTGCAAATTCTCTTATAATAAAAAAGAGGCTGTAAATTGCAGTGCCAATTACCGGTACACCAATTACAAAAGCTGCCCAAAGCAGTGCAAAAATGGTTTTTTCGTTTTTAAAAATTACATATAAGTTATACGCAAGTAGTATGAGTAAAACTGCGACAAGAATTATAAATTCGGTAAGAGAGTAAGCTTCCATATTGATCGATTGTTACGCTAAGATATTATAATTTTTATTCTGAAAAGTAAAATTTAATTAATTAACATCGGTTCGTAATCAATTAAAAAACAGTTAGTCAATATAGGAATAGGCTATTCAATTATCGACTAAAAAATATGTTTAAAAGACACAAAAAAACCGCCCCTACATCAGTAGGGACGGTTAGTTGTTATTCTGTGATAGTATTGCCTTGGCTATCAAAAAAGTGGTATTCTAAATACGTGTAAGCGTCACGTGGTATAATTTTTACCCATTGTTTATGTGCTAAATACCATTTAGCACGTATAGATGGGATACCTTTTGTAAGGTATGCTGCCACAAAAGGGTGAGCGTTTAGGGCTACCTTTTTATTGGTCTTTAATATTCTTTCAAGGTCGGCCGTAATGCGGTCAATCACAAGTATAGGGGCTTCAATTTCCGAATTTTCGTTATTCGGGTCTTCTTCCCTTGTTTTTATGTTTACCTCAGGCCTTACCCGTTGCCTGGTAATTTGAATAAGCCCAAATTTACTAGGAGGCAGGATCTTGTGTTTTGCTTTATCGTCGCTCATCTCTTCCCGTAAGAAGTCGTACAGCTTTTTGCGATTGTCGGGATTAGACATGTCTATAAAATCCACAACAATTATCCCTCCCATATCCCTTAATCGCAGCTGGCGCGCAATCTCTGCGGCAGCTATAAGGTTTACCTCGAGGGCAGTATCTTCCTGGCTAAGGGCCTTGTTAGAGCGGTTACCACTATTTACATCTATAACGTGCAGTGCTTCTGTATGCTCTATAATAAGGTAGGCACCTTTGCTCATCGATACCGTTTTGCCAAAGGAGGTTTTAATCTGCCGTTCTATGTTATACTTTTCAAACAGCGGCAGGTCCCGGCTTTGGTAATGTTTCACGATATTCGCTTTATGGGGAGCTATCTCCTGCAGATAGTCCTTGGTTTGATAGTAGAGGTCCTCATCATCTACGTAAATACCGGTAAAGGTATCGTTAAACACGTCGCGCAATATTGATGAAGCCTTGTTAACTTCGCCCAATACTTTGCTTGGATGATGGGCGCTGGGAATCCTCTTGCACATTGCTGTCCATTTGTCCAGCAGGTTTTGCAGGTCTTTATCCAGCTCCGCTACTTTTTTCCCTTCGGCTACTGTACGTACAATAACGCCGAAACCTTTTGGCCTGATGGATTGTACCAGGCGTTTAAGGCGGTCTTTTTCTTCTTTCGATTCTACTTTTTGAGAAATAGAGATCCTATCGGAAAAAGGTACCAGCACCACATAACGGCCGGCCAGCGAAAGCTCTGAGCTTATACGCGGACCCTTGGTAGATATGGGCTCTTTTACCACCTGAACCAAAATAGACTGGTTAGAGCTTAGCACATCGGCTATGGCACCATCTTTATCTATTTCTTTTTCAAACGGAAAAGTTTTAAGGGAGTAATCTTTTAATTTACCTGCGCTTACAAGTTTCATGAATTTTATTAAGGTAGGCAGGTTAGGCCCCAAATCGTGGTAATGTAAAAAGGCATCTTTTTCGAAACCTACATTTACAAACGCGGCATTTAAGCCGGCCACAGGCTTACGGATTTTAGCAATATAAATATCGCCCACCGCAAACTGGTTGTTTTTATCTTCCTTTTCCTTATGTAATTCAATTAGTTTTCCATCTTTTAATAAGGCAAAATCTACCGCTTCAGAACCAGATCGAATAATCAATTCTTTGTTCACACTGTACATTTTTATCCGTACCGGCTATAAGTTTACAGTTTACGGCTTACAGTTGCAAAAAAACAACTGTAAACTGCTTGCTGTTAACCTTTAACTGTATAGTACAGATGGATTAAACAATAATTTACAGGTATTGTTGTACCCGAAGGAGTTAGTTGGCAGTATCAGTTTACAGTTATCAGGCTACTTAAAGTGTTTAAAAACAATTGCTTTATGCACACTGTTTGGCAATCTGAAATCTTAAATCTAAACGCCTAAATCTAAATCCAATTTCAATGAACTTTTTCTCAAAAAAGAAAAAAGTAGTTTACACTACTTTTTCTTTTTGTGACGGTTAGCTCTCGCTCGTTTTTTACGTTTGTGAGTTGCTACTTTATGTCTCTTTCTTTTTTTACCACTTGGCATAACGTCTAAGGGATTGGTGGTTAATAATTTAAATTAGTTTTCTTTTACTTCTGTATTGGTTTTAACACCGTCTACAAATATTTTTGCTGGCTTAAATGCCGGGATATTATGAGCAGGGATTTTTATAGTCGTATTTTTTGAAATATTCCTTCCTGTTTTCTCAGCACGCGTTTTAATGATAAAACTTCCGAAACCTCTTAGGTAAACGTTGTCTCCGGTTTCAAGTGATGTCTTTACTTCTTCCATAAAAGACTCCACTGTTGCTTGTACATCTCCTTTTTCAAGACCAAGTTTCTCCGAAATTTTAGCTACGATATCTGCTTTCGTCATTTTCTTTCTAAATTTATTATTGTGTATTTTTTTGAGTGTGCAAATATAAGAATTAAAAAAACAATAATTCAAGGTTAATCTATTAAAATTTAATAACATAAACTTTTACTTTTGCAAACCACCCGTTAACAATGAACTTTACTAAGCCTTTAATACAATGGTATTTGCACCATAAACGCGATTTGCCGTGGCGCAAAACACCCCAGCCCTACCCCGTTTGGCTGTCGGAAATTATGCTGCAACAAACCCGCGTGGCGCAGGGATTACCCTACTTTTTGAAATTTATAGAAGCTTTTCCTACCGTGCAGGATATGGCGCAAGCCCCCGAAGAACAGGTGCTTAAACTGTGGCAGGGTTTGGGCTATTATTCGCGTGCGCGCAATTTGCATGCCACGGCAAAACAAGTAGCGTTTGAGCTTGGGGGTAACTTTCCGCCCAACTTTGCCGGCCTGCTACAACTTAAAGGCGTGGGCGACTATACTGCCGCCGCAATTGCATCTATAAGTTATGGCGAACCGGTGCCCGTGGTAGACGGTAATGTATACCGCGTGCTCTCCCGCGTTTATGGTATAGACACCGATATATCATCTGGCGGGGCAAAAAAACAGTTTACAGAACTCGCCGCATCGCTATTGCCTAAAGATGAAGCATCGCTTTTTAACCAGGCCATGATGGAGTTTGGTGCCCTGCAATGCGTGCCTAAAAACCCTGACTGCGCCATTTGTATTTTTAACGTAGACTGCGTCGCCTTTAACACCGGGCGTGTAAACCAACTGCCCGTTAAACTGAAGAAGACCAAGGTTACTAATCGTTTTTTTAACTATATAATAATAAAAGATGCCACTGGCCGCAGCCTTATTAACCGCCGTGGCGATAAAGGTATTTGGCATGGGCTGTATGAATTTCCGGTTTTGGAGACATCAGAACTTACCGATGAAGCTACAACCATTGCCGCCATTAAAACGTTTACCGGGCTGGGCTTTACACCGCAAACTGTAACGCTACTGCACGATGATTTAATTATACATAAACTGTCGCACCAAAAGCTGCACATACGGTTTTGGGGTGCCGAAACAACAGACACCATACCTGAAGCTATTGATATAGAGCAGATAAAAGCGCTACCGGTGCCTATAGTGATCCATAATTTTATAGAACGTTATTGGGATTGATGATTAATTTTATTACATTTGGTTAACACTAAATAAAAGCCATGAACGGTACGTTAAACAAAGTGATGCTTATTGGGCATTTGGGCGACGAAGTAAAAATACATTACTTCGAAGGGGGCAACTGCATAGGCCGGTTTCCGCTGGCTACTAATGAGGTGTATATTAATAAACAAACCAACGAAAAAATAACGAGCACCGAATGGCACAACCTAGTGGTGCGCAATAAGGCTGCCGAAATTTGCGAAAAATACCTTAGTAAAGGTGATAAGATTTATATAGAAGGCCGCATAAAATCGCGCCAGTGGCAGGGCGAAGATGGCCAGACGAAATATACTACCGAAATTCAGGTGACGGAATTTACGTTTCTTACCACTAAAAAAGAGCTTGACAACCATAATAAGCAGCCTTTTAGCCAACAACAGCACGGCGAACCTGCTAAAGAAACTGTTGATTATACCCCTAACTTACCCACAAACGACGATTTGCCGTTTTAATGTTTAACTAATACCCAACGTTTTGGACCCCGGCCCCGAGAGTTTTTTATCTATAGATTATAACCTGGTTACAGGCTTTGCAGCCATTGTATTCCTGCTATTTTGTTCTGCATTTATATCGGGTACAGAGGTGGCGTTGTTTTCGCTCACACCCCAGGATCTTGATACCATTAACAATAAATCGCCTAAAAAAGCTTCGTTAATAACATCGCTGCTATCTAAGCCTAAAAAGCTTTTGGCTACTATTGTTATTACCAACACCTTTATAAACATTGCCATTATCATCTTCTTTTTTAAGATGGATGCTTTCTCCGGCATACCGTTAACCGGGCTTAGGTTCGCGATTGAGGTTGCCATAATCACATTACTTATATTATTGTTTGGCGAAGTGCTGCCCAAAGTATACGCAGGCCGTAACAGCCGCCGTTTTGCAAAAAAGGTGGCTTATCCGCTATTTGTACTCAACAAGGCGCTAAGCCCGCTTAGTATCCCAATGCGCGAGGTTACGCTATGGCTTAATAAAAAATTTAGCGTGCAGAAATCTGATTTTTCGGTTGACCGGTTATCGCAGGCATTAGAACTTACCGATTATGGCGATGCTACTGCCGAAGAACAAAAGCTACTACAAGGCATTGTGAGCTTTGGCAATACCGAGGCGCGCCAGGTAATGAGTCCGCGTATTGATATTTTTGCTATTGATATCGATGAGCCTTTTGCAGCCGTTCTCCCAAAAATTGTAGATACCGGTTTTTCACGCATACCTGTATACCGCGATACGATTGACACAATTGAAGGCGTACTGTTTGTAAAAGACCTGATACCCCATATTGAAGACGACGATTTTAACTGGCAGGCCATACTGCGCGACCCGTTTTTTGTACCCGAAAATAAGAAGCTTGACAACCTGCTCAAGGAATTTCAGGATATGAAAAACCACCTGGCTATTGTGGTCGATGAGTACGGTGGCACATCGGGTATTATTTCGCTAGAAGATATACTGGAAGAAATTGTAGGCGATATTAGCGATGAGTTTGATGATGAAGATATCATCTATTCTAAAATTGATGATAACACCTACCTGTTTGATGGCAAGATAAGCGTGCGCGATTTTTATCGTATTACCGGCGTTAACGAAGAAATTTTTGATGCTGCCAAAGGCGAAGCCGAAACACTGGCGGGCTTTCTGCTGGAGATAACAGGCAATTTTCCTAAAAAAGGACAAAAAATTACCTTTAATGGCAATATCTTTACCGTCGAATCTGTTGATAAGAGAAGGATAAAACAAATTAAGGTTGCACTTGCATGAAAATGACACAAAAAATAGTGGGTTTAGGTTTAGTAGTCGCATCAGCTTTGCTGTTTACAAGCTGTAAAGAAGATACCGTACCCAAGCCTAAAGCATTTTTAAGTTTAGAATATCCGCGAGGCGATTATAAACCTTTTGATGGCAATTGCCCTTATACCTTTGATTACAACGGGCTTGCTAATGTAAAATCTAAAGGCAATTGCAATTTTACTATAGAGTATCCTAAAATGAAGGCTACCATTTACCTTACCTATAAACCGGTAGATAACAACCTTGAAAAACTGCTTAAAGATGCCGAGGAACTTACTTACAAGCACGTTATTAAGGCAGATGAAATTAACTCCCAGCCGTACATAAATCGCGATAAAAAAGTATACGGTATGTTTTCGCAAGTTGGTGGCGATGCTGCTACTAACGCACAGTTTTATGTGACTGATAGTACCCGCCACTTTTTAACGGCATCGATGTATTTTTACGCCAAGCCTAATTTCGACTCCGTATTGCCCGCCGCCGATTATGTTAAGCAGGATATGCAAAACATTATCGAAAGCCTGAAATGGAAGAAATAATTACGAATTTGTAATTATGAATTACGAATGTTTTCCATTTTGACGTTAGGAGAAATCCCGACAGTATAACCATTTGAGATTCCTCCACTACACTGCGCTTCGGTCGGAATGGAAAAAATAGTTACGAATTAGTAATTATGAATGTTTTCCATTTCGACGACAGGAGAACCGGCAATTAAAATTCTTAAATATTAAATAATTATGAGATTTGCAATAGCAATTATGTTAATTGTATGCGGATGTAAGTCATCAACGGATATAGTGGGAAGAAAAAATATAAATATTGAAAATATAAACTTAGAATATCATCAGAAAAGTGCTATTAATAATGAATCCATCCAAATAAAAGATAGTATTATCATTAAAACTGTAATGTTTGAAAAAGATAGTTCCTACATTCAATATACATCTGCTAAAAATTCTACTTTATCAGATGTAAAATCATACTAAATTCTACAAAATTAAGAACAGCCGGCAGAACATTTTTTGATTTTTACATTGGTACCTACCAAATGTATGATGAAGATGGTAAAATGGTATCAGAAATTAATTTTGAAAATGGCTATATATTTTCAGTTAATCAGCTCGTTGAAAAAATGCGAAAAGATTTTAATTTGGACATTTTAGATATGTATAATTCATCAGGTCTACCTATCAAAGTTATTAGGGGAACTTTTAATGATTCTCCTGTATATTTTATAAGTACTGTCCCCGATCCTTCTGACCGTTTCAGAGTACGGATGATCATAGTAGATGGCATCACAGGCAAAACGATATCGGACAAGTTAGAATATCCCCATCCATAATAATATTTAAAAAGTACGCTTTAACAATAAAAATTAGTAGAGATGCTGTGAAAATTAATCGGTTAAAATAGTAAGGAAATCTTCCCTTAAAATTTCGCGGGCACCCAGGCTTTCCAGGTGATTGTTGTGTACCTGGCAATCCAGCAAACGGTAATTTTCGTTTTCAAGTTTTTTAGCAAGGGCAATAAATGCCATTTTACTGGCATTAGGCACTAATGAAAACATACTTTCGCCGCAAAAAACATGGCCAAGGTCTACACCATACAATCCGCCTACAAGCACGCCATCCTGCCATACCTCGACTGATTTTGCATGCCCCAGTTCGTGCAGTTTGCAGTACGCCTGTGTCATATCATTAGTAATCCAGGTGCCGGGCTGGCCATCGCGCTTAATATCGCGGCAATTGGCAATAACATCGGCAAAGGCCGTATTAAAAGTAATAGTAAACATATTGCGGTTTACTATGTTGCGCATACTTTTAGAAATATTCAATTCGTTAAAAAACAGCACCATCCTTTCGGGCGGGCTCCACCACAGTATAGGCTCATCATCTTCAAACCAAGGAAAAATACCGCTATTGTATGCAAGCAGTAAACGCTCGGGCGAAAGGTCGCCGCCTATGGCAACAATACCTTCGGGCGAGGCATGCCTGACAGCAGGAAAATAAAGTTCGCGCGATAAAAAGTACATAACAGCTTTTAAGTTTTAGTAATAACGTATGCTAGCATAGCAAAATTACATGTTTATTTAAAAAAACAAAACCCCACGATTAAATCATGGGGTCAGTTTATAAAAATTATGAATGACGAATTATAAATTTCAATTCAGCACGAGTGCGTTTCAATCTGAAATCTACAATCTTAATTCTGAAATTTAGTATCTGTAGTACTCTGGCTTGTAAGGGCCTTCAACTTCAACGCCTATGTAAGCAGCCTGCTCGTTGTTAAGTGTTTCAAGCTCTACACCTAATTTTGCAAGGTGAAGAGAAGCCACTTTTTCGTCAAGGTGTTTAGGCAGCATGTAAACCTCATTTTTATAGCTTGCGCTGTTAGCCCAAAGCTCTAACTGAGCTAACGTTTGGTTTGTAAATGAGTTACTCATTACAAAACTTGGGTGGCCGGTAGCACAACCAAGGTTAACAAGGCGGCCTTCGGCAAGAATAAGGATATCTTTACCCGCAATAGTATATTTATCTACCTGTGGCTTGATCTCGATTTTAGAGGCACCGTGGTTTTTGTTTAACCAGGCCATATCAATCTCGTTATCAAAGTGGCCTATGTTGCATACAACCGTTTTATCTTTCATTTGCTCAAAGTGGCGGCCTACAACAATATCTTTATTACCTGTAGTAGTAATAATAATATCGGCAGTAGCAATAACGGTATCCAGTTTTTTAACTTCAAAACCATCCATAGCAGCCTGTAGCGCACAAATTGGGTCAATCTCGGTAACGGTAACTATACTTCCTGCACCTCTAAATGATGCAGCCGTACCTTTACCTACATCGCCATAACCGCAAACAATAACACGTTTACCGGCAAGCATAAGATCTGTCGCGCGGCGCACTGCATCAACAGCACTTTCTTTACAACCGTATTTGTTGTCGAATTTAGATTTTGTAACACTGTCGTTTACATTAATAGCAGGTACTAATAAAGTACCGTTTTTCATTCTTTCGTAAAGGCGGTGTACACCTGTAGTAGTCTCTTCAGATAAACCTTTAATTTCAGCCACTAACTCCGGGAAACGGTCAAATACCATATTGGTAAGGTCGCCACCATCATCTAAAATCATGTTAAGTGGCTTACGGTCTTCGCCAAAGAAAAGCGTTTGCTCAATACACCAGTCAAAATCTTCTTCGTTAAGGCCTTTCCAGGCATAAACTTGTATACCGGCAGCAGCAATAGCCGCAGCAGCGTGGTCTTGCGTAGAGAAAATGTTGCAAGAGCTCCAGGTAACTTCTGCACCCAGGGCAACAAGAGTTTCTATAAGCACTGCAGTTTGTATGGTCATGTGCAGGCATCCTGCAATACGCGCACCCGCAAGTGGTTGTTGTGCACCATACTCAGCACGAAGTGCCATTAAGCCCGGCATTTCTGCTTCGGCAAGTTCAATTTCTTTACGACCCCATTCCGCTAACGAAATGTCTTTAACTTTATAAGCCACAAAAGGCAGCGTTGTAGTACTCATGAATATTGTATATTTGTATTAGCAAAAGTTTTTGCAAATTTAATGAATTGGTTTTTAATCATAACTGTTTTAAGTTTAATAAATGCCTTTATATAAATCTATTACTATAAATGCCGGTACTCAGCTACTTGTATGGAAAAATACAGAGAGTTTTGAGGAGTTAAGCCTGGCGGTAAACCTTAAAGAAGTTTGCGTGCTTAAAATGGGCAAAATGAAATCAGAATCGCACCGCAAAGCTTTTTTAGGGGTACGTATGCTTATGCAGCATATAGGTTACAGTGATTTTGATTTATATTATAGTGCCGATGGCAAGCCACACCTTAAAGATGGCAAAAGCATATCAATAACCCATTCATACGCTTTTTCGGCCATTATTGTTAGCGATAAAAATATTGGTATCGATATGGAATTGCAACGCGAAAAAGTAATTACCATTGCCGAGAAATTTTTAGAGCCCGAATTTGCTTTTTTAGACCCAACAAACCTGCACGAGTATATGCAAAAACTTATTGTTTTATGGGGTGTTAAAGAGGCGGTTTACAAAATGATATCGCGCCCGGGGCTTAGCTTTAAGCAAAATATAGAGGTTTTTGATTTTAATTTAGCCGATAAGCAAGGTAGTGCAGCAGTTAAATTTGAAGAAATAGAGGCACAATACCCTTTCTTTTTCGAGGAGATTGAAGATTTTACGCTAGTATACTGCCTGGGTAATTAAATTCTTGTTAAATATAATGTACGACTTTTTCAACTTTCTTTTTAGTCAATATAAAGATTATAGCAACACACAAATAGCACTCGAAAGTATTGCGGTAGTATTAGGTATTATTAGTGTTTGGTATTCTAAAAACAACAGTATCTTGTTGTATCCTACAGGGTTGGCAAGTACAATTATATATATATATTTATTATACGACTGGCAGCTTTATGGGGATTTGCTTATTAACATGTATTACTTTTATATGAGTGTTTATGGGTGGATTTTATGGGGTAGGAGGTACGAAAATGGCAACGATTCTCTAAAAATCACGTTAATTTCATATAAGGATTATATTGTTTGTGGACTAATTTTCGTTTTTTCGATTATATTTGTATCAGGTATTTATATCGTATTGAACAGGTTTGACAAATGGTGGGCCTATGCCGATATTGTTATGACCGGGCTGCTATTTGTAGGGACTTGGCTGCTTGCAAAACGAAAACTCGAAAACTGGCTGTTTTTAATAGCCGGCGATATTATTGCAATACCTCTTTTTTACTTAAAAGGTTACACACTTACGAGTATTTTAAATGTGTTTTTAATTGTAATTGCCATAGCTGGCTATTTATCATGGAAGAGAATTTTACCAGACAGAAAACTGATACCATAAATATTACTATTTATGCCGAAAGTGATAGCAAACCTACAGCGGCTATTTTAAACGAGCAACCATTTGCCGAAGAAAAAAATAACCGCCGCTTTTTTTTTAAAGCTAAAGATATAGGTTTAGTTAACACCCCAAAATCATCAAACATTGCTATTGTTATTGCCCCGGAAGGTAATACCGAAGCTAATGAACTGTATGAAAAATTAGGCGCGCAAAAAAATCCCAGGCTGCGTATTACAAATGATTATGATAATGTTTTCGAAAAAGTAACATTAATAGCATTGCAGCTGGAAAAGTCTATTGATCTGGGTTTGTCAATAAGTGATTTTTTACAAATACAAAGGCGCAATATAGACCTGGCTACTATAGAGAGCCAGCTTGCTATATTTAGTAATGGCATTGCAAAAATAAACCTGGAGCGCCCAGCTGTTTTGCAAGATGGTATTATTGCTTTTAGTAAAGACGATGTTGCCAGCCTTGCCTCTTTTTTTGATAGCCGTAAAGAAAAATATAAACTTAAAAAGTTTGTACCGGCATCTGGCGCGGCTACCCGTATGTTTAAGTTTTTGCATGATTTTATTGCAAACTACGACCCCAATAAAGAAACTATAAACGGTTACATAAACCGTAAAAAAGATAACTCGCTCGAAGTATTTTTACTTGGGCTGGAGCGTTTTCCTTTTTATAAAGAAATCGCACCAATTGCCGAAAAGCATGTACAGTACCCGGATCATGACGATGAAAACGTACGGGAAGATGCCCGTAATTATAGTTTTATAAAAACCATGATTAGCGAAGAGCATTTTGATTATGCTAATAAACCTAAGGGTATATTGCCTTTTCATTGTTATGATAGTTTTTCGGCTACGCCTATATACGAACATTTAAGAGAGAGTGTTGCTTATGCTAACTCGCAAGGGCAAACGCACATACACTTTACAATATCAGAAAGTCACCTAAACGGTTTTCTTGATTCTATAAACGATGTAAGGGCCAGGATTGAAGAGGAGTCTGGCATAAAAATCAACTTTAACTTTACCTACCAGCACCCGCAAACCGACACCATTGCGGTAGATATGGATAATAAGCCTTTTAGGGACGAAAAAGGTAATATTCTTTTCAGGCCGGGAGGTCATGGCGCGCTTATAGAAAACCTTAACCGCCTTGATGCCGATATTGTGTTTGTTAAGAACATCGATAACGTTAGGCATACAAAAATGGATACTATTGCCTTGTACAAAAAAGGCCTTGCAGGGGTACTGGTACAAGTACAGGAAAAAGTGTTTCATTACCTGGAGCGTATCGAAAAAAATGAAGTTACGGAAGAAGAGCTTAACGAAATTGTTGATTTTGCCGAGCATAAACTATCGCAGGATATATCTCCCGACTTTGATAAGTTTACGTTAGAAAATAAATTTATATACGTTAAGGAATGCCTCGACAGGCCTATCCGCATATGCGGTATGGTTAAAAACGAAGGCGAACCAGGCGGTGGCCCTTTTTGGGTAAAAGGCAAACGTGGCCGTGTATCATTACAAATTGTTGAGAGTTCGCAAATAGACCTTGATAATAAAATACAAAGCCATATATTTTCACAATCTACCCACTTTAACCCGGTAGACCTTGTATGCGGACTTAAAAATTATAAGGGCGAAAAGTTTAACCTTACCGAATATGTAGATCCTAACACCGGTTTTATTGTTTATAAAAACAGGTTGGGTAAAGATGTAAAATCATACGAATTGCCTGGCTTATGGAATGGTGCAATGGCAGGCTGGATAACCATTTTTGCAGAAGTGCCGCTTAAAACCTTTAACCCGGTTAAAACCGTTAACGACCTGCTTAAACCGGCACACCAAAAGCCGTAACTATTTACTTGTGGATACCGATAAGATTATAACAGAACTGGATTATAAAGCTGTGCGTAGCAGTGGCGCCGGTGGGCAAAATGTAAACAAAGTGTCCAGCAAAGTGGTGCTTAGTTTTAATTTGCCGGCATCAAACAGCCTTAGTGAAGAGGAAAAGCTTTTAGCCGAAACCCGGCTCGCAGCACGCCTTACTAACGATAATGTATTAGTACTGCAATGCGATGAAGATCGTAGCCAGCTGCGTAACAAAGCTATTGTAACGGCACGTTTTCTTCAAATTATGGCGGCAGCCCTTAAGATAGAAAAACAACGCAGGCCTACAAAAATTCCGCGTTCGGTTATAAAAAAACGTATCGAGAACAAACGCAGGCAATCAGATAAGAAGCAAACAAGGCGCAGGCCGGATCTATAGATTTCAGAAGTGAGATTTCAGAATTGAGATTGAGCTACATTTAAGAAGTGAAAATTTAGAATTCAGACGAAATTAATAATGAATACAGAGAATCCTGCTTTACGGCGGGATTTTTCATTCAATACATTTTTCTGCGGAAGCAAAAATTTCATAATAAAAAATGTATTTTAAATATTAAAAAAAGTACTACTTTTGCCCCGTCTCAAAGGGGTGCCCTAAACAATCGGGCTGAGATTATACCCAAAGAACCTGGGCAGGTAATGCTGCCAAGGGAAAAAAGCATACTAAACAGAGTGCACGCTGCTACTATGCTACAAAAACCATTGCTAATTATTTAACAAAGAATAATTACCCCTTTTATTCGTAAACCATTTACGAATGAAATTATTTACTTTTAAATCAAAACTTAAGGCCACTCCTCTTTACTTGACGGTAGCATTGGCAGCCTTTTCCTTAAATGCATTTGCACAGCAGCCCGCCGCTAAAGACACTACCAAGCTGGAAGAAGTTTTAGTGCAGGCCGTGCGTGTAACGGCGCAAACTCCCGTAACATTTAGCAACATTAGCAAGCAGGAAATCGCTCCGAGAAACCTGGGTCAGGATATCCCAATCCTGCTAAATTATTTACCATCGGTAGTTACCAGTACCGATGCCGGTAACGGTATAGGTTACACAAGTATACGTGTGCGGGGATCAGACGCTTCGCGTGTTAACGTTACGCTTAACGGTATACCGTATAACGATGCTGAGTCGCACGGTACGTTTTGGGTTAATATGGGCGACTTTGCCTCATCGGTAGAAAATATCCAGCTGCAACGTGGTGTAGGTACTTCTACAAACGGTGCGGGAGCCTTTGGCGCCAGCCTTAACTTACTTACCGATGCTTACAAGCAGCAGGCCAGTGGAGAGATTTCCAACTCAGCAGGTAGTTATGGGTCGCGTAAGCATACGGTAAAATTTAGCACCGGGCTTATGAACGACCATTTCGAACTGGCAGGGCGTGTGTCCGATATCGAATCGAATGGCTATATCGACAGGGCAGCTTCGAGCCTTAAATCGTACTTTTTTCAGGGTACCTATGTAGGTAAAACAACACTTATTAAAGCTATTGTTTTTGGCGGAAGCGAAAAAACCTACCAAGCCTGGAACGGTATCGATGCGGCTACGTTAAAAAGCAACCGTACGTTTAACCCGTCGGGTATGTATACCGATGCTAATGGCGATACACAGTTTTATAAAAATGAAACCGATAACTACTGGCAGGACCATTACCAGTTGCATTGGAACGAGCGCGTGTCTGACTACTGGAGTACTAACGTAGCCCTGCACTATACAAAAGGTAAAGGCTATTACGAAAATTACAACAGCGGTGCTACTTATGCCGATTATGGCTTACTGCCTGTAAACATTGGTGGTACAGAAGTTACAGTCGGCGACCTAATTACACGCAAGTGGCTTAATAATGATTTTTTTGGTACAACATTCTCGGCTAATTATAAAAAAGATGCACTTAATGCCACTTTTGGCGGAGCCTGGAATAAGTATTTAGGCGGGCATTATGGCAATGTAATATGGGCGCAAAACTCGGGCAATGTACATCCTAACGACCGTTATTATAATGATGATGCCGTAAAAACCGACTTTAATATTTTTGCCAAAGCCAATTACCAGCTTACCCAGAAATTTAGCATATATGGCGATTTACAATACCGAACCGTGCACTACACTGCCGATGGTGTTTTGGTAGACCCGGTAGATGATACCTTTAACTTTTTCAATCCAAAGGCAGGTTTAACGTATACGCTTAGCGATAAAAGTAATATTTACTTTTCTTACGCCAGGGCAAACCGTGAGCCACGTCGCGACGATTACGAAAACGGCAGCTACAAACCAGAACAACTTAATGATTTTGAGCTGGGCTGGAGGTTTAAACATGGCAAAAGTACCCTTAATGTAAACGGTTATTACATGAGGTATAAAAACCAGTTGGTGCTTACAGGAGCAATAAACGATGTAGGATCTGCAATATATGCAAACAGTGGCGACAGCTACCGTTTGGGCCTTGAGGCCGATGCTACACTTACCTTAACCGATAAAATAGTGTTGCGCCCTAACGTTGCCATAAGCACCAGCCGTAATATCGACTTTTTTAATGATACCGATAATGGCCCGGTAAATTTAGGGAATACTAAGATACCGTTTTCGCCTAGCGTTATTGCCGGTAACCAGTTTATTGTACTTCCATTTAAAAATTTTCAGGCGGCATTGCTGTCTAAATTTGTAGGTGAGCAATACATGGATAACCTGGAAACAGGTAACGATAAGCTTAAAAGTTATTTTATAAATGATATTAATGTAACATACGAATTTAAAAATCTACTTATCTTTAAATCAGTTGTTTTAAGTGGTTTAGTGAATAATATTTTCGATGTAAAATATGTTTCAAACGGTTACATGTATGGGCCAGACCCTTATTATTACCCACAAGCCGGAATTAATTTTTTAGCCGGTGCTACACTTAAGTTTTAAATTGCGTTAGTCTATATCTTAAAAATCCTGTTCGTTGTTCTGCGGCAGGATTTTTTTTTCATTATATCCGAGTCAGCTTCAGCTTCGGAGAAGCGACATGTTTATAGAAAAAGGGTTAGAGGAATGTTTTTGAGCTCCGGAGGAGCGGCATATAATTCATGCCGCTCCTCCGGAGCTCATTTGTAGTTGGCTTTATTCAATCTATAAACATGCCGCCCCGCCGGGGCTTATTTAAATTTTGATTGTAAAATCTTCAAAAATATTCTTCAATAAATAGTATTTTTATCCTTACAAACACTACTACATGAAACTATCGCTGTATACCACTGCACTGTTGTTACTTATTTCGGCGCAGGCATTTTCGCAAAAAGCATCTAAAAAAAATTACCAATACATAAACCCAATCATAGGTACGCAACGTATGGGGCATACGTATCCTGGGGCAACAGTACCGTTTGGGTCGGTACAATTAAGCCCTGAAACCGATACCATTGCTTACGAACTCAACAAAAAATACAATGGCGAGGTGTATAAATATTGTGCCGGCTACCAGTACGATGATAAAACCATTGTAGGTTTTAGCCATACCCACTTTAGTGGTACCGGGCATTCAGATTTGGGCGATTTTTTAATAATGCCTACCACCGGCACACTGCAACTTAATCCGGGTACGGCAGGTAAACCATTGTCAGGATATCGTTCTGCCTATTCGCATGCTAACGAAGTAGCTCAGGCCAACTATTATAAAGTAAAGCTGGACGACCACAATATTATGGCCGAACTTACCACCAGCCAGCGCGTAGGGTTTCATAAATACACATTCCCTAAAACGGGCGATGCTCATATTATACTCGACTTAATGAGCGGTATTTACAACCATAACGAAAAAAATGTGTGGACGTTTATCCGTATCGAAAATGATACGCTCGTTACCGGTTACCGCCAAACGCAGGGCTGGGCACGTACCCGAACCGTATATTTTGCCATGAGCTTTTCGAGGCCTATAAAAAACTACGGTGCTAAAAAGTATGACGATAATAACATTTACAATGGCTTTTGGAGAAAGTTCGACCAATCGAAAAACTTTCCTGAGGCGGCCGGTAAAAACCTGCGCATGTACTTTGATTTTGATGCTACACAAAACCAGGAAGTAAAAATTAAGTTTGCCCTATCGCCGGTAAGTACGGCAGGGGCGTTGGCGAATATGCAAAAGGAAATTCCGCATTGGGATTTTGAAAAAGCGAAGGCCGATGGGCAACAGCTTTGGGAAAAGGAGCTGAATAAAATTAAAGTCGAAACCCTAACTGAGACTGATAAAACAAACTTTTACACCGCCATGTACCATGCCTTTATAAACCCAACAGTGTATATGGATGCCGATAGCAACTACAAAGGCCTCGACCAAAATGTTCATAAGGCCAATGGTTTTACTAATTACACTACTTTCTCGCTTTGGGATACCTACAGGGCGCTGCACCCGCTGTTTAATTTAGTGCAGCCCAAACGTAACGCTGATATGGTTAACAGCATGCTGGCACATTACGACCAGAGTGTACACCATGCCCTGCCGGTATGGTCGCATTATGCTAACGAAAACTGGTGCATGATAGGCTATCATTCGGTATCTGTAATAGCCGATGCGATTATAAAAGGCAATGCCGGTTTCGATACCGATAAGGCGTTGCAGGCCTGCATTAGTTCATCCAACCTAAAGTATTATGATGGTATTGATTCGTATTTAAAATACGGATATGTGCCCGAAGATAAAAGTGGGGCATCGGTTTCTAAAACATTAGAATATGCTTATGATGACTGGTGTATTGCCCAGATAGCTAAAAAATTGGGTAAAAATGAGGTGTATAAAGAATATACCAAACGCTCGCTGAGTTACAGTAAGGTGTTTGATAAATCGGTTGGGTTTATGCGCCCGAGGCTAAGTGATGGCACCTTTAAAAAGGATTTTGATCCGTTAGATACTAATGCCGCCGGTTATATAGAAGGTAACTCTTGGAACTACAGTTTGTACATTCCGCAAGACCCGGAAGCGCTCATAGCGCTTAACGGCGGAAAGGAAAAATTCGCAGTGCATTTAGATTCGCTCTTTACTATGCAATTACCGGATAAGTATTTTGAACATACCGAAGATATTACCCGCGACGGTATTATAGGCAACTATGTACACGGCAACGAGCCATCGCACCATGTGGCATATTTGTACAACTGGGTAGGGCAACCATATAAAACACAGCAGCGCGTGCGCATGATTTTAAACGCTATGTATAAACCTACTCCCGATGGTTTAGGAGGTAATGACGATACCGGGCAAATGAGTGCCTGGTATATATTTAGTTCGTTAGGGTTGTATCCGGTAGCGCCGGGATCGGCAGAGTATTCTTTGGGTAGCCCACTGGTTAAAGAAGCTACACTTATTTTAGAGAATGGCAAAACGTTTAAAATAGTAGCTAAAAACCAAAGCGCCAAAAATGTATATGTAACTAAAATGGAGCTTAACGGTAAGCCTTATAATAGTACATTAATTTCACACAGTACTATTTTAAATGGTGGGGAGCTTGTATTTTATATGGGCAGCAAACCTAAGAAGTAGTTTTTGGCTATTAACTCAATCCGAGAACTTGGCTATACTTCGTTTCATCTTCGGCAAATTCTTTAACCATGGCATTACGGGTAATAAGCAAATTGGCCATATACTCTTTTAAAAATAAGGCATCGGCAATTTTGCCAAAAATCCAGAACGGACTTTCGTAATCAAAAATATCGGTCATGGTAACAATGCCATTTTGCACTTTAAAAATATGCTCGTGCTTAAAACGTTTAAACGCGCCCTTTACCATTTCATCGGCAAAATAAAGGGGCGCGTTATAAGCTGTAATAGTACTGGTAAGTTTTTGGATAATGCCCAGGTGTTTTGCACGCCAGGTAACACTTTCGCCTAAAGTGATAAGGTCGCTGGTTTTTCCGGCAATGGCCTCTTCATTAGTATGTGCTGTAGATAGTTTATGGAGGTCAATGCTTCGCGATAAATCAAAAACCACCTGTACCGGGGCATTAATAATGGTGTGTAAAACAATTACCGCCATTATTAGTTTGATACCCTTATAGATGATGTACCCGTAACAGTTACCCTATACGCCTTTAAGCCATATTTTACAGTAGTACCTTTTGTAGATGGTGTACCATCAAAAAGGCTATACTCTACATTATCGCATGGGCATTTTGCTAAAATACCGGTTACGGTAAGGGCAGAACATGATGTAACAGGCTGGTTAGGGCAGGTAAGCTCAAAAGCGACGTATGATCCATTGCCTGTATTCATTACTACAATACCGTTAACGCCCACGCCGCTGGCATATATAGTTACAGGGTTTGCTACATACAACAGTTTTGTGTACGATGGCAGGTTCATATCTATAGGAAAATCAAAGTTGTAGTTGGGTATATACTTATTACTATTGTTGTACCCATCGGCACTGCAACCTAAAAAAAAGGGCAGTACAAGGAGTAGTAAAATATATTTTTTCATGGCAATTAAAATTATGGTTAAAAATTATGAAACAAATTTAAATTAATTAACTTTGGATTGTGCTATTGCATATATAAAAAACGAATTATCAAAAAAATACTATCTTTGTAGAAAGAAATCCCGTCGCGATGGGATTTTTTCTATTTATATAAACGATGAAGTTATGAGTACAGTATCTTACTACACTGCAGAAGGGTTAAAAAAATTGAGAGACGAGCTGGACCAGCTTAAAAGCATTGAACGCCCTAAGGCAAGTGCTGCTATTGCTGAGGCCAGAGATAAAGGCGACCTATCTGAAAATGCGGAATATGACGCTGCTAAAGAGGCGCAGGGGCTTTTAGAACTTAAAATTAATAAAATGGAAGAGGTAGTATCTAACGCACGCCTTATAGATGAGTCGCAACTCGACGTGTCTAAGGCCTTAGTACTATCTACCGTTAAAATAAAAAACCAGGCTAACGGTATGGAAATGACTTACAGGCTGGTTGCTGAAAGTGAAGCCGACCTTAAAGCCGGAAAAATATCGGTAACATCGCCTATTGGTAAAGGGTTACTTGGTAAATCTGTTGGCGAAATTGCCGAGATTAGCATCCCTAACGGTACTATTAAATTTGAAGTGCTTGAAATTTCGAGAGACTAAATAAACTATAGTTATGAGTACTATTTTCACAAAAATTATAAACGGAGAAATACCGGCTTACAAAATAACCGAAGACGATAATTTTCTTGCTTTTTTAGATGTAAACCCTAATGCCAAAGGGCATACGCTTTGCATACCTAAACAGGAAGTGAACAAAATTTTTGATATGGATGAGGATCGGTACCTTGCCCTTATGAATTTTTCGCGCAAGGTGGCTATTGCTTTAGAAAAAACCGTACCCTGCAAACGCGTAGGCATGGCGGTGGTGGGGCTGGAAGTGCCGCATGCACACGTACACCTTATACCGCTTAACGAAATGGATGAGATGCGCTTTGTAAACAAAGTAAAGCTCGAAAAAGAAGAGTTTGAGGAACTTGCAAAGGCTATAGCTTTAAATTTATAAAAAGGCAGGAAGAAATTCCTGTCTTTTTTTTGCAATAAAACCCTTTAAATAATGTTAAGTAATTGTGCTGCTTGCCACTATTTTTATATTTTGCACACCTAACCGATAATACCCAAACAACAATGAAAAAATTATTAAGTCTTGGCTTTGTGCTTTTTTGCCTTGCCTCTTGCTCAGACGACGACTCTACACCGGCAGTAAGTTTAGATAACCTGCAAAAAAGATGGTACAATGTATCTACGCAATATAATGGTGGTACACCTGCAGCTTATGATGGAAATTTAGCCTGCGGAAAAGATTACCTTGAATTTGCTACTGGCAATGTTGCAAAACAAGTAGATGTTTACGATTGTCAGACAGATCCGCGTACTGTTACCGGTACTTATACTGCAACAGATAAAACCCTTACAACTGCATTAGGAGGTACAACCGTAACTTATGATATTGTTAAACTCGATGCTAAAGTGCTTCGTATATCTACAACATTTAATGGTGCTGTAATACAATACAATTATACAAGCACACCATAGTTTGCATTTGTATAAAAATCAAAAAGCGGGAAAGTAATTTCCCGCTTTTTTTATACCTTTTTAAAACTGGCCTGCATGGTGGTGCCTTTACCAATTTCTGATTGTAGTACTTTTATTTTCCCTTTATGATATTCCTCAACAATACGGCGGGTAAGCGAAAGGCCTAAACCCCAGCCCCGTTTTTTAGTAGTAAAGCCGGGCTCGAAAACTTTCCTGAACTGTGCTTTAGGGATGCCCTTGCCACTATCGGACACTTTTATCTTTACAAATTTTTCGTTCTCTTCAATCACTACCTCAAGTCTGCCTTTGCCCTTCATGGCATCAATTGCGTTTTTAACCAGGTTTTCAATAGTCCAGCTGTGCAGCTCGGGGTTAAGCATTACAGGTACATTATGTGTTGGTGCTTTAAAAGTAAATTCTACCTGTTTAGAAGCCCTCGATTTGAGGTATTCGAACGATTTTTCGGTTTCGCTTACAATATTAAGTGTTTCCAATACCGGTTCAGATCCTATTTTGCTAAAACGCTCGGCAATAGTTTGCAATCGGTTAACATCTTTTTCAATTTCGGTAACCGTGAGTTCATCAACATCATCGGCTTTCATAATCTCGATCCACCCTAATAACGATGATAGCGGAGTACCTATTTGGTGTGCGGTTTCTTTAGCCATACCGGCCCAAAGCCTGTTTTGTGTACCTACTTTTGTAGCGCGGTAAAAGTTGTATATCATTGCACCGAAAAGTACAATAATAAGTATTAGTACAAAAGGGTAGTACTTTAAAACATTCAGCAATTTAGAATTGCCATAATATACGTACTGAAATTCGCCCGGCAGGTATTCAAACTTAAGCGGTGTGTTGTGCGATTTATATTCTTCAAGGCGGTTGTATGCCTGTATAGAATCTTTCATAACGGTATCGTCAATATTTCTCCAGCTGGTAATTTGCCCTTGTCCATCGGCTAAAATAATGGGTATGGTGGTATTGTTGTCGCTAATGCTTTGCGGCAGGGCAAGCTCTTTACTTTCAATAGGTGCGTTGGCAATGGTTTCTACAGCGCTTACCCATAGCTTCATTTTATTATATTCTTCGGCTTTAAAAACCTGAAACAGGTAATACGTGTTCCAAACTATAAGCAGTAAAATTAAAGATGATATGACAATTATAATCCAGCGTGTAAAGTTACTGTTATCTGTAATTTGCATAAATAGTATTTGAGGCTTAAAGATAGTAAAACTTTTGAGGCATCATAGTAAGACAAGATGTTACAGTGTTGTAGTTTTAGCCACGAATTACACTAATTTTCACTAAATAAGAATGATACGGTTTTGATAGTATTTTAAAATTCGTGTAATTAGTGTAATTCGTGACTTATGTATTTCACAACAATTAACGCAATCACGGTTATATTTATTTTAAAACACCGCTGTTAAAACGTAATAGCATTGGTAGGAAAAACTATCTTTGCATACATCAAAATTAAAGCAACAATGCTTAGTATCGACCCTAAAGAACTTACTACACCACAACTGCATGGCTATTTGCAAAGCGCTGTGGGCCCGCGCCCTATAGCCCTAGCCAGTACTATAGATGGTAATGGTGTGCCTAACCTTTCGCCATTTAGTTTTTTTAATATATTTAGTTCTAACCCGCCTGTGCTTATTTTTTCGCCTTCGCGAAGGGTACGCGATAACACTGTTAAACACACATTGCTTAATGCCGACCTTAATCGCGAGGTGGTTATTAATGTGGTTAACTTTGCCATGGTAGAGCAAACATCATTAAGCAGTACTGAGTATGCCACTGGCGTAAACGAGTTCGACAAAGCCGGGTTTACCATGATACCCAGCGATATTGTAAAACCATTCAGGGTTAAGGAAGCACCGGTACAATTTGAATGCCGTGTGAATGATATTATTGCTTTAGGATCCGAAGGTGGTGCCGGTAACTTAATATTATGCGAAGTGCTAAAAATGCACATTGATGAAAGTATACTGGATGATAATGGCGCTATAGACCAGCATAAGATAGACTTAGTTTCTCGATTGGGAGGTAACTGGTATTCGCGCTCTAACCAGGGATTATTTGAGGTTGAAAAACCGCTAACCACACTGGGCGTAGGGGTAGATGCGATACCGGCTTTTATAAAGCAAAGCAAAATTTTTGATGGCAACGATTTAGGTAAACTTGGTAACGTACAAACCTTGCCTACCACCGAAGAAGTTGCTATATTTGTAAAAGAGAGTTTTGAGGTTAAAGGCGTTTTAAGTGCCGATGATGAAGATACAAAGCTACTGAAAGCCAAGGAATACCTGGATAATAACCGTGTAACCGATGCATGGAAAGTGCTGCTCGCCAAGAAAGATTTTTAAATAAATGTGTAACGATCGCTACCGGTAATTGGTAGAAAATATAAATAACAACAAGATTATGGAAGTTTCAGGAAGAATTAAGATGATTGATGAAACCAAAGCTTTTGGTGCTAATGGTTTTAGAAAGAGAGAATTAGTAGTTACTACAGATGAGCAGTATCCGCAACACATTATGATTGAGTTTACTCAGGATAAATGCGACCTGTTAAACAACTACGGTGTGGGCGAACCTGTAAAAGTTTCTATAAACCTTAGGGGCAGAGAGTGGGTTAACCCACAAGGTGAAACTAAATATTTTAACTCGATACAAGGCTGGAGAATAGAAAAAGCAGGCGATGCACCACAAGGTGGCGGTTACCAGCAACAAGCTCCGCCGCAATACCAACAGCCGCAAGGTGGTTACCAGGCACCGCAACAAAACTTTCAGGCTCCTGCAGCCCGCGATGCCTTTGAACCGGCTACTAACTATAAAGAAGAAGAGCACGACGATCTTCCATTCTAATTTTAGTTTAAAAAAGTTTCAGGTTTAAAATTTCAAAACCCGAAATAAAAAATCCCATAAGGTAATTGCTTTACGGGATTTTTGTTTTCTAGTAGTTATTTCTAATACTCAGGCTCTTCTAAATCATTAAAATCCCCGGTATCATAACCAGTGGTTTTATTGCCAAAGGTTGCCCTTCGCTTGTTCTCATTTAAAGTAGCATCTATAATAGCTTTCTGTAGGTCTTTTAACTGGTCGTTACCTGTAAGGCGCTTTGTACCGGCATTTTTATAAGCTTGTGGCAAAATCCTGTCACCGTTATTTACAAAGGCAATAGCCGATAGCTTATCGGCACTGCGGCCATAACCGTAGTTGTTATCGGTATTCGTGTTTTTTATTTTATAAAAATAAAAGCTTACACTGGTTTTACCCTGCTTTACAATTCTTTTCTCAACAAAAGTTACCGAGTCGGTTTTAGGGTTGGCGTTTGTTAATGTTACTAATGCCGATTTCGCAATTTGTTCATCGGTCACATTTTTAAGCCAGGCTGTTTCTTTTTGTTCTGTCAATATTCTTTGTATGTCGAACAGCGTAACCGGATTTGCGAGTAGTTTGTTTATCTCCTCTTTACTCGCATTCCCGTTTTTAATATCAAGTGTAGCTATGACAAGGTTGGCCTCTTTATCATCCAGCTTTTTAATAGATTCCAGTACCGTTGCAACAACCTTATCGTTTTTAAAAGGATACAGCAGTTCTATATAGTTTTTAAGGTTGCTTGGTTTTGCATCTTCATCATAATACTCACCTTCATCGGCTGACTGATTTGCCTTACGGCTTTTGGCACGCTTCACTTCAAGTCGAGCATTGGTAAGCAGCATTTTTTTATAGCTTTTAAGCTTGTTAGGCTTTATGGCATCATCTTCTAACAGGCGCGCGGTAAACGCAACAATAGGCTCATGATACTCTGGTATGCTGTAGTACTGCAATACATCCGGGAACAACACGGCGCTGTTTTCAGTGTCTGTGCCAAATTGCTGAAACAGCATTGTAACCTCGTAACTATCGTCAGATACCGGCAAGTCATACTCCATCAATTCCTGTATTATTTTATAGGCAGCTTTCGATTCAAATTCTGCTAAAGCATTAAGTATTGCAAATTGTGTAACGGTAGTACTGCTCTCGCTTTTGTATTGCTTTTCAAAAAACGGAATTGATGCTTCGTCTTTAAGCTTGCCCAGTTTACTGTAAAGCGTTACTAAAGCATCGGTTTCATCATCGTTGAAATCGAAGCTTTCAATAAATTTTTCGAAAGTAGTGCGGTCATCTTTAGTAATGCGCAACTGCCTTACCGATTGCAATGCCGAACTGCGTATGCTGTCGTGCTCACTTCGTGCATCATCTATAAACAACTGCAACCTGTTATCAGGTAAATTTTCGGCTTTAGGGTTGTCTAATAGTGTAAACGAGTTAAACGTTTTTTCGAGTGCCGGGTCGTCTTCTTTGTAGTTTTTATCTACTATGGTATTAATAATGTACGATGTGCCGTTATGGTAAAAAGCCTTAAACTTTATAGCCTGCGCACTGTTTGTGGCAACAGCCATAGCTTCGAATGTATCGTAATTACCATCGTTAACATGTTGCTGCTTAACATTAACTAAGGTTATTTTACGGGATTTTTTATCCATTATTTTATCCCAAACAGAGCCTTTTCCGCCTTCGGTAGTGTCGTACGCATCAACTGCTATTGTGGTATCATCTTCGTCGTCAGCATCATCCGAATTTTTCTCGTCAGTAATATAACGTTTCATATCTGCCCAAAGCGAATCGACACTTTTTATAGTGCGGTGCCTGTGGTACTGGTGGTAAAAAACATCGATAGATTGCCCCGACGGGATAACAAACTGGCGTGTGCTGTACTTTTCCTGAAACACATTTTTATCTTCGGGATCGATGTAATTACCACCGGAATATTTTGTCTCAAAATCAAGTTTTTCATTTTCAGCAATAGGTATGCTAATGCTGTAATGCGCCGTGGTATCTTTAAATATCCTGTAATTTTCAGCTATAGTGTAAGGTGTTGAGGTAAACGATTTTGTGAATTTATCGTTATTAGCCGCCGTAGCGCCCACACTGCCCAACAAGTAATACTTACTGCCTTTAATGATCGATTTTAACCTGATAGTCTTATTGCCAATAGAAGATACCGATGTAAACACTGCCGCATCGCGGTACAAATTGGTTTGTGTAGAGTCGATACCCAGATTGTTGTAAAACTCATAATGAATGCGCTCCAGCTCGAAGTTAGAATCTTCCAGCGTTTCGTTTTCATGCAGGGTGCGTTCTATCACAAAATAGTTGGCTTTATCGGCAGCGTCGTACGCATACAATGCTGCATCCTGAACCATTTTTAGCTTTTCGGTTTCGCCATACAATGCCCTGTAAGCAGGCAGCTGTACACTAAACCCTCCTTTTTTAGGCGAAGCAACCGTCCACGTATTGGTTATAGGTTTAAGGATTATGCTATTATACACCTCATTCTCAAACTGGCGAACATAGTTTTTTTCGCCGGCCATACTTACCACAATAACTTCAAGCGGCGATATATAATAGCGATAGCGCTGTGCATTGCCTGTTTTGGTTATGTTTTTAATATCATAAATGCTGTAACCATCTTGAGTATAAAACTTTTTGTCGAGTATTTTTCCTGGGATGTTCTCGTAAAAAAGGCTGTCGAGTGTAAGGCGGTTAAAGGGCTTATTGTCTTTTTTCAGAAAGTCCTTTAGCAGCAAACGCTTTACATTAATGTAACCCCCGTTTGCCAAATCTGGCGATTGCAAATTTTGTTGGGTTTCTATCACAGGCCCGTTAAAAACAGGTAGCACTACCATGCCATCGGCTGTAGTATATTTAGTAAAAGTGGGCTGAATAAAGTAATCTTCAATTTTTTCTTTATTGATGCGCCCGCTATCGGTATAGCTGTCTTTAACCGGGTTAACGGTATAGCCTTTATCCCGAAGCATTTCTATAATACCACGCCTGCCCGGTAAATGCGCAGCACCCACAGCGGCAAACAGGCTGCCGGTTTTAACCAGCGAATCGATAGAATGTACCATAACCACATTACGGTCGTACAGCAGGGTTTTAAGGTACGATTCAGATGATGCCAGTGTAGTAAGCGAGTCTAACATATCCAGATCTTTATCACGATAGTAATTAAGCAACGCCTGCTGATAACCTGTGTTTTTTAATATTTTTTGTAAGGCAACTATATTTTCTTCACGCGGTTTACTATTGCGCGTGTCGATATTCATAATATTTAATAACGATGTTTTTGTGTCTTCCAACCCCACCGTTTTTTTGTGGTACTTGCGGCCGGTACGGTAAATAAACATATCAAGATACGTTTCTTCCTGATAGTCTTTTTGCACTTCGTTAGTGCGAAACAGCAGGTTGTTTATGGTGTAATTATTACTGCGAAATAAAGGATACAAATTCTCTTTAGTAGCAGGCTCCATAAAAAAACCGGCATACAGTTTATTGCTGTTATTACGGTCTAACTCGTTGCCTACAAAACCCATCAAATCCATCCAGGTGCTGGGTTCGCTTTCGTTAGCTACTAAGTCGGCAGCCAGTAAATGCGTATAAAAAGCATCTGATAAATGGTACGAAACCTTATCGCTAACATGCATTGAGCCGTACAGGTACGAATTTTTTTTAAGCCCGTTACCCGATACTTCCCACAGCAAACCCTGGTATTTTTTTTGCTGAGCAAATAAAGATGTAGCCGCAAGCAGCAAAAGCAGGGTTAGGGACTGTAAAATACGCATAGTGTTGGTGGTGTATACCGTAAATATAAAAGTTTCTTTCTTGATAAGGCACTATGCCGAAGTAATTTATTAACACTTTAACCATAGTAATAGCGCCCATAAAGCATAACGCTTTCGGGGTTAAAAATGTTTTATAAATAAGGGTTTATTTGTTATGAATGTACTTTTCTATCATGCCGTGCCCAAGGTAAATAATAGGTGTCATTACAATAGCAATACCCAGCTTAATGGCGTAGCCCACAAGCCCGGAGGAAATATAGGTTTGCAAATCCATTTTACCAGTGGCATAAAAGGCAATGCCCAGTACAATAAAGGTATCAAAAAACTGAGAAATAACGGTAGAGCCCGTACTACGTAGCCAGATCATTTTTTCGCCGGTTTTTCTTTTCAGAAAATGAAACAGGGTAACATCTATAACCTGAGATACTAAAAAGGCCACAATACTACCCACAATAATCCAAAGGCTTTGCCCAAATACGGCGGTAAACTGCGCATCGTTTACCAATCCGTTGCCTTCAACAGCGGGTAGTTGTAGTGCAAGGTATAATAATACAAAACAGTAGGTTATAAGCCCGGCAGTAATCAGCGAAAGTTTGTGTACGTTTTTTTGGCCAAAGTATTCGTTTATTAAATCTGTAGTAATAAACACCACCGGCCACGGCAGTATGCCTACGCTCATTACATAATCGCCTACATGTATTAGCTTTCCGCCAATAAGTTCGGCCACTACGGCATTGGTTATAAATATACCTGCGAGTATTAAAAATAGGGTACCTTTGCGGGTTTCAAACATGGTAATAGGGGTAAAAGGCAAAGGTAAGGGATTTTGTTATTACACCATAAATTGTGTCTTACCAAAACTTCCATTTCTTCTTAATTAAATCTTTTATCCTGATTTTATTTAAAGATTTTGAATTGGTCTCTTCATGCTTAAATTGCTTGCTAACGGCATCAATAATATAAAGGTCGAAATTCGCCATATATGAATACATTGATTTATTTAAATCGTAATCAATTTCAATGTCCACTTTTTCGACTACTTCTATCAAATAAGCTATAGATTTATATCTAACGGGATTATACCAGCTAATTATTTGTTTGTTATCCCAGCTGGCGTAATTCAAAATCAATACTTCTGTGTTTTGAAAGTCTTTTTTGGTAGGGAGTTTGGATTGATTTATTCTTGTTGCAGCAATTAGATTCAGGCCATACTCAGTATCTTTTACAGCTTCTAAAACAATTGCGCCTCCAAAATTTCCGTTTTCAAGTTTAAATGTCAGGCAATCTCCTTTTTCAAAAACGGGTTGCCGTATGACTTTCCTTTTGCGAGGCTTAGCTTTTGATCGTTCTGTAGTAATAGTAATTAGAAATTTTTCTAAAACTATTTGTCGTTTTTTTAAATCTGAATTACTTGCATCCAGATCTTTCCATAGCTCAATGTCAGCCCCTGATTCAATTATGGTTTTTACTCTTTCTAAAATAATGCCATCAAGTCCTTTGCATTCCCATTGAGCTTTTGCAATTGCAAACCAAAAATTATTTTTATCCTCATCACTATTAATGATGCCCTGATTTTTAAGAATTAATTTCTCTGATATATCTTTAACATTTAGTCCTTCATTATATAAATCAAAAAAGTTTCCATATACATCTGCATAAGTGTCGTTAGATGCTATTGCTGTTCCCCATGCTCCCATAATTATTTTATTACTACCTCTTTCTTTACTAGCTTAATGTTCTCATCATTGGCATCAGTTTCATAAATGTATACTTTACCCTCTTCTTTAAAAACCCTTTTCTGAATGTCGTCCTGAGTAATTTCGTTACAGGCGGTTGGTATTAAAAATGGCTCGAATAATTTAGTCCACTTACCACCCTTGTGGGTATAGGTTGTCATGGTATACGCACAGCCATTTGAGGGAGCCTGAAATATAGAAAGTTCATCGGCACCATCGCCGTTAAGGTCACCCTCATTTACTAGCTGAATTTCGCAGCAGCCGGCACTAATAGGGTTGAGGTTTTTATTGCCAAATACCACGGTGTATTCGGCAGGAGAACCGTCTTCGGCGGGATTGCCAATAGCAACTTTGGTTTTAAGTGCTTCGGCATATTCCGGCTGAGTGTTACCGGTGAAGTCACCTTCAATTTTAGTGCCCACTGTTACTTTATGCCCAACATTCTCGGCTTCTTTTTCTAAATTATCAATTATGGAATCGGATAGGATGGTATCCTGTTGCTTAAATTGTACATCATCTTTATTACTATGCTTTTTGCATGAAAATAATAAGATAAAGGCAATTATAAAAAAGTACTTCATGGTGCGTTATTGTTTTCGTGGTACTAAGATAACAATAAAAGGTAAATTTTTATTTTTGAAGATTGACCCCTCAATTATAAATCAATTGCGTATTAAATTTATAAATATTTAAAGTGTATCCCTAAAATAAATAGGGTGTGTGTTGTTATATTTGTAAAAATATTAAACCATACCGTCATGAAAATAGGGGTGCCATCAGAAATTAAGAATCATGAAAGCCGCGTGGGAATAACCCCCGGTGGTGTTTTCGAACTTGTAAACTACGGTCACGAAGTATTTATTCAGGAAGGTGCAGGCGAAGGCAGTGGCTTTCCGGATGAAGATTACAAAGAAGCCGGCGCTGTTTTGCTGCCTTCAATAGAGGCGGTATATGCCATGGCCGAGATGATTGTTAAGGTTAAAGAGCCTATCCCGCAGGAATATCCGCTTATAAAACGTAACCAGATTATTTTTACCTATTTTCATTTTGCATCGAGTGAAACCTTAACCCGTGCCATGATTGCCAGCAAAGCCGTATGTATTGCTTACGAGACAGTAAGTGAAGATGATGGCTCGCTGCCACTATTAACCCCTATGAGTGAGGTTGCCGGGCGTATGGCCATACAACAGGGTGCCAAATATCTTGAAAAACCTATCAAGGGCAGGGGAGTACTTTTGGGCGGAGTTCCGGGTGTGCCTCCGGGTAAGGTGCTTATATTAGGTGCCGGTGTGGTTGGGGTTCAGGCGGCAAAAATGGCAGCAGGCCTGGGTGCTCACGTTACTGTTTTAGATATTAACATGAAACGCCTGCGCTATATTAACGATGTTATGCCGCCGCATGTAATTACCGAGTTTAGCAGTGTGTACAATATTAAACGACATATTAAAAACCACGACCTTATTATTGGTGCGGTACTTATTCGCGGGGCAAAAGCACCCCGACTTATTACACGTGCCATGCTTAAAGACATGCGCCCCGGTACTGTTTTAGTTGATGTTGCGGTAGACCAGGGTGGTTGTTTTGAAACCACACGCCCGACAACGCACGAAAACCCTACCTATATTATTAATGATATTGTGCATTACTGTGTAGCTAACATGCCGGGTGCTGTGCCTTATACCAGTACACTAGCACTAACTAACGTTACACTACCCTACGTTTTAAAACTCGCTAACCTTGGTTGGGAAACTGCCTGTAACGAATACCCTGAACTAGGCCGGGGCCTTAATATTGTAAAAGGTGAAGTGATGATTGAAGAGATTACCAATGCTTTTGAAGCTTTGGTTTAGATTATTGGATTTTTAGATTTCCTATCGTTAGATTTTCGACTTTTGGCAATCTTCGCATCATTAATTAAAAACAAAAAACCCCAAATCTTTAAAAAGAAATGGGGTTTTATATTTGTGTTTGCTATTACTTATGCAAGAGCAACGCGTTTAAAGCCTGTTACAGTTAAACCAGCATCAACCGATTTAATGTACTCGCTTACGCTTAATTTACTATCTTTAATATAATCCTGGTTAACAAGAGTATTGTCTTTAAAGAAGCGGCCTAATTTACCTTTAGCGATATTATCAAGCATAGCTTCTGGTTTACCTTCCTGGCGAAGTAAATCTTTAGCAATTTCGATTTCTTTTTCAACAACTGCAGAGTCTACACCTTCTTCGTTAAGTGCAATAGGAGCCATAGCGGCAGCTTGCATAGCAACGTTACGTGCAGCTTCTTCAGCGCCTTCTACGTTAGCAGATAAAGCTACAAGAGTAGCAATCCTGTTACCGGCGTGAATGTAAGAACCTACAAAAGCACCTTCAAGTCTTTCAAAAGCACCAATTTCAATTTTCTCACCAATAACACCAGTTTGTTCGATAAGTTTTTCTTCAACTGTAATACCGTTGTAATCAGCAGCAAGAAGTTCTTCTTTAGTTTTAAAGTTAAGCGCAAGGTTAGCGATATCTGTAGCTAGTTTAACGTAAGATTCGTTTTTAGCAACAAAGTCAGTCTCACAGTTAACAGATATAACAACACCTTCGGTTTTGTCAGCGTTAACAACAGCAAGAACCGCACCTTCAGATGATTCACGGTCAGCCCTGTTAGCAGCTACTTTTTGTCCTTTTTTACGTAGGTTTTCAATAGCTTTGTCAAAATCGCCTTCGGCTTCAACAAGCGCTTTTTTGCAGTCCATCATACCGGCACCGGTAATTGTCCTTAATTTATTTACGTCTGCAGCAGTAATATTTGCCATCTTAAGTTGTTTTGTTTTAGTTTTTAAAAAGTAAAGCCGTTATGTAGACTAATGCTACAAATGTAAACACCACCCTGCACAACGGCTTTATTGTAATGTTAAATTATTCTTCAGTAGCAGCAGTTGGAGCTTCTACAGCAGGAGCTTCAGCTACCGGAGCAGCTTCTGTTTCTGTTGCAGCCTCAGCAGCTGGCTGGTCCTGGAAATCATCTTTGTCAGATTTCCTGTCAGCAAGGCCATCAATAACGGCACCTGTAACTAAAGATAAAATTTTATCAATTGATTTAGAAGCATCATCATTTGCAGGGATAACATAATCAACCTGACGTGGATCAGAGTTGGTATCTACCATTGCGAAAACCGGAATGTTTAATTTTTGAGCTTCTTTTACTGCGATGTGTTCAGCCTTAATATCTACAACAAATAACGCGGCAGGAAGCCTTGTCATGTCTGCAATAGAACCAAGGTTTTTTTCAAGCTTAGCACGAAGACGATCAACTTGTAGACGTTCTTTTTTAGAAAGAGTCATAAATGTACCATCTTTCTTCATTTTATCAATAGAAGCCATTTTTTTAACGGCTTTACGAATAGTAATGAAGTTAGTAAGCATACCACCAGGCCACCTTTCGGTAATGTATGGCATGTTAGCAGCAGCTGCTTTTTCAGCAACAATATCCTTTGCTTGTTTTTTTGTAGCAACAAATAATATTTTTCTGCCTGATGCTGCTATTTTTTTAAGGGCGTCATTAGCCTCTTCTATTTTAGCTGCAGTTTTATACAGGTTGATAATGTGTATACCATTACGCTCCATGTATATGTAAGGGGCCATGTTTGGGTCCCATTTTCTGGTCATGTGTCCAAAATGAACACCAGCTTCCAGTAAGTCTTTAACTTCTACTTTATTTGCCATTTTTGTAATAGTTTACGTTCTGTTGAGTAAGCGCAATAGTTAGGTGGCGCACTGTGGCTGGCCCTAACCATTTAGATGCTAAACTAACCCTCGCCTCAGCGGGGCAACAACAACTAGGTTTTTTAAATTCAATAATAAAAAATGAACCAATTTGGATAGATATCCAAACAGTAACATATTAACGTTTAGAGAACTGGAATCTCTTACGAGCTTTCTTCTGACCGAATTTCTTACGTTCAACCATACGAGGGTCTCTTGTTAATAAGCCTTCTGGTTTAAGGATGATTCTGTTTTCTGCATCAACCTCGCACATAGCGCGGGCAATTGCCATTCTTACAGCTTCAGCCTGTCCAGTAATACCACCTCCGTAAACGTTTACTTTTACATCAAAGTTTTCAGCATTGTTAGTTAAACTAAGTGCTTGTCTTACTTTGTACTGTAAAGTAGCAGTTGGGAAATAGATTGAAATGTCTTTTTTGTTAACCGTGATTACACCAGAACCTTCGCTCAGGTAAATACGGGCAACGGCAGTTTTTCTCCTACCAATTTTGTGGATAGTTGCCATCTTACTTTAAGTCGTTTAAGTTAACGGTTTTAGGTGTTTGAGCATCATGTTTGTGCTCTGTACCTACGTATACATTTAAATTACGGAAAAGTTCAGCACCTAATTTGTTTTTAGGAAGCATACCTTTCACTGCTTTCTCTACTAATATTGCAGGGTTTTTCGCCTTTACAACTTTAGCAGTTAAAGTTCTTTGTCCACCTGGGTAACCTGTGTGACGGATGTAAGTCTTGTCATCCAGTTTGTTACCTGTTAGGTTAATTTTTTCTGCGTTGATAACTACTACGTTATCACCACAGTCAACGTGCGGGGTATAATTTGTTTTGTATTTACCTCTTAAAAGCATCGCAACTTTAGAAGCAAATCGGCCCAAATTATGACCTTCAGCATCAACAACAATCCACTCTTTACGAGCAGTAGCCTTGTTAGCCGAAACTGTTTTGTAGCTTAATGTGTTCACAATAAATAATTTTAATTAAACATTCCATCCCCAATAAAGGGGATGCAAAAGTACAATTATTTATCAGAAATTCAAATAACTATAAAAATTATTCTTATGAATATGTTTTTTAACGTTTTGAGGCACTCAAAGATAAGTGGTTTTAATGTGTTTTTCTAAAATTCCTCACCCCAGCCCTCTCCGAAGGAGAGGGGCAGCTTCACTGATTCTCATTTAGTGCGTTCAATTATATATGCTATATTAATATTTCATCAAAAGCCTAACAATACCCGTTCTCGCTCCCCTCTCCTTTGGAGAGGGGTTGGGGGTGAAGATAAATATGGAATACTGGCGCCCTTTGCGAATCTATGCGCTCCCTTTGCGCATCTTTGCGGTATAATTTTCTGGTGATACGTATTTAATTAAAAACAATACCTTTGACTTATAAAACAAAAACACATGCGCATTATAAAACACATAGTAGTACTAACCGCGGTAACGGCCGCACTGGTAAGCTGCACTAAAAAAGAAACGGCATACACCGATCCGTTGGTTACTAACCGCGACACCACCATAAACCCCGCAACCGATTTTTTTAGCTACGCAAATGGTGGCTGGTTTAAACAAAACCCAATACCGGGCAGCGAGCGCAGTAATGGTATTTTCCGCACCATTCAGGATACCGTAAACGCGCAGGTAAAAAGCATTTGCGAAAAAGCAGCCCAGCAAAAAGATGCGGCTAAAGGCAGCAACGAGCAAAAAATAGGCGATTTCTACGCATCGGGTTTAGATACCGTAGCTATCGAAAAACAGGGGTTGCAACCTTTGGAATCTGAATTAAAAAGAATAGAGTCGATTACCGATGTACCCTCGTTACTGGCATCCATTGGTTACCTGCATACGGTTGGGGCATCGCCGGCATTTTCTTTTTATGTAGCTCAGGACGATAAAATAAGTACCAAGTATGCAGCACAATTTGGGCAGGGAGGTTTAGGCCTGGGTAATCGTGATTACTATTTTAATACCGATAAAGAAACCGTAAACATTCGTGCGGAATATGTAAAGTATCTTGAAAATATTTCTAAACTTGCCGGTAGCGGAACTGCTGCACAGGATGCTGCTACAATTATGAAGCTGGAAACCGAACTTGCAAAAGCTTCGCGCAAGCTGGAGGCACTTCGTGACCCGGTTAAAAATTACAACAAAATGAGTGTGGCGCAGTTTAAGGCGTCTACTCCTAATATCGACTGGGCAACTGTACTACCTACATTAGGTATTTCTAAAGCAGATACTGTTTTGGTAGGTCAGCCAGAATTTTATGTGGCGTTAAACAGTATGGTTAAAAATTACCCGGTTGCAAGCTGGAAAACATACCTTAAATACAACCTTATAAACGGCTATGCTCCTTATTTAAATAAGGCGATTGTAGATGAGAACTTTCACTTTTTTGGTACAGTTATGAGTGGTGTGGCACAACAAAGGCCGCGCTGGAAACGTGTGGTAGAGCAAACCAACAGGTCGTTGGGCGAATTAATAGGTCAGGTTTACGTTAAAGATTACCTGCCAAAGGGATCTAAAGAAAAACTTTTAGAAATAGGCAACAACATTAATAAAGTGTACGCCGACCATATTAAAAAACTGGACTGGATGAGTGAGGCTACCAAAAAGAAAGCTTTGGTCAAGCTGAGTAAAATTATCATGAAAGTAGGTTATCCTGACAAGTGGAAGGATATGGGCAGTGTTGCCATTGGCAATTCGTACTGTGCTAATGTTATGGCGGTAGATAAGTGGCAGTACAACTATATGGTATCTAAATTTGGTAAACCGGTAGACCGTACCGAGTGGAGCATGACGCCACAAACTTACAACGCTTACTACAACCCAAGCAATAACGAAATTGTGGTGCCGGCCTGTAACATTATTGTTCCGGGGTTTGAAGGCCGCCTGCCCGATGATGCTATATTATATGGTATTATAGGAGGATCGGTCTTTGGGCATGAAATTACGCATGGGTTCGACGACCAGGGAAGCCAGTACGACGAGTTTGGTAACCTTAACAACTGGTGGACCGCGGAAGACTTAGCTAAATTTAAAGAAAAAACAAAACGCATAGTAGACCAGTTCAATAAGTTTGAGGCTTTGCCGGGTAAATTTGTGAATGGCGATGCCACACAGGGCGAAAACATTGCCGACTTAGGTGGTGTGGTTATGGGCCTTGAAGCTTTTAAAAAAACCAACCAGTTTACCAGTAACCAAAAAATTAATGGCTTAACCCCAACACAGCGTTTCTTTTTAGGGTACGCGTATGCCTGGATGGTTAACATTAAAAAAGAATCGCTCGCACAACAAATAATGACCGATGTTCACGCACCGGCACAATACCGTATTAACGGCCCGCTTGCTAATATGCCGGAGTTTTATGAAGCCTTTGGTGTTAAACCCGGCGATAAAATGTACCAACCCGATAGTTTAAGGGTGGTTATTTGGTAGAAATATAAATGAGAATATAAAAAAGGGCACATTTAATTACGTGCCCTTTCTTTTATATAGAAACGCATTGCCTACGTTACATAATGTTGCTAATAAGTTGTTATATGAAAATTATTAGTGAATAACTTCCTGTTTTTTTCTGTAGCATTTAATTGCTCAATGAGTTCAGGTATAGGGTAAGAAGCGATTAATAAGCTGTCGTTTATTAATTCTAAAACCATAAATGGTTTGCCTTTGTATTTTACGTTTGCCGCATTCATAACCTTAACTACGTCAAAATCATATTTAGAATCGATATTTACATCCCAGTATATAGTTGCTGTTTTATCTGTAATTTTCAGAGGAAACATCGCCCAGCATTCTGGTGTATATTCTATGCTTACTATTCCAGGTTGTCGTTTAAGGTCAAAAAGCAACGTACATGAATAATTCCCATTAGTAGTATCTGTGCATGATATTACATGTTGACTACTAATCACCTTATCGATAGTTTTGTTAACTCTAAGTTGCTCTGTGTTGTTTCTTGGGTTGTGCTTACAGCCAGTTACAGCTAAAATTAATATAAGGCTTTTAAATAATAAAGTTTTCATGATGTAGATTATAATTTAGGTATTGTTACTATATAATACTACTTATCAATAATTGCTTTACGGTGCAGTTTGCCCCAGTCGCGTAATGCGATTAAAACATCTTTAAGGGTTTCTGCGTGCGGTTGTAAAGTATACTCGGTAAGTACTGAAGAGTAGTCCGATATTGTGCGCTTAATCAACTTGTTGTTTTCCAAATCTTTCAATTCCTTCGCCAATACTTTAGATGATATTTTAGGGATACTCCGTTCAATTTCTTTAAAGCGGTTGTTGCCTAACGATATAGAACTTATTATAAGTAGTTTCCACTTGCCGTTTAAGGCTTCAAGCGCATCCTGTATGGGCATCATCGATGCCTGGCAATCTAAAGCTGTTGATTTAGCCATACTGTTTGTTTTTGATTACCTACAGGTAACTGGTTACTTTTGGTAAGCAAATGTAGGTAATTTTACAGTATTAAAATCAAACAAAATGAATATAGGAATTGTAGGCAGCGGAAATATGGGCAGAACCATTGGGCTTAATTGGGCAACAAAAGGGCACAACGTTTTTTTTGGCCACAGGCGGCCTGAAATGTTGGAAACCATTGAAAATATAGCGGGCGATTTACCCATTAAAACAGGAACTGATAGGGAAGCAATCCTAAATTCAGATGTTATACTGTACTGCTTGCGTAATACTTTACCATCGGCAATTGCCGAAAAGGAATTATGGAATGGTAAAATTGTTGTCGACCTTAATAATAATTGGGAAAGCCTTAAAACTTCAGGGGCGGAATCTTTAGCATACAACTACCAGCAGGATATTCCGGGGGCGCAGGTGGTTAAAGCATTTAATAACCACGCCCAGGAATTGTTTGAAACCGATGCCGATGTATTGCGAAATGCTAATGCCGGTAGTTTTTACTGCGGCGATAATACGGCTGCCAATGCAATAGTTTCGGGATTAATTAGTGATATAGGATTGGTGCCCATTTATAGCGGACCGTTAAGTAATGCCTACATACTCGAAAATATGGGCCACCTTATTAAAACCCTCATGCAGGAACGTGGCTTAATGATAAGTTATGCGCTAACCACTTTCCCCGAACCTACAGCTTATAAATTTGGCGGCAGGGTAGCGTCTACCATAAAATAATTATTCCAGCGGCCTTAATGTATTACTGCACGTAACTAAAAACGGGGCAGCTTCGCCCGGCTTTTTCATAACGTAAATGTACTTATGCTTCTGGGTATCGGCGGCTTTTAAAACTACTTCGGTTTTAGTTAGGTTGTCGTATATTTTAGTGTCAACGGTGTTGTCAATACGTGTGGTTGCGGCAATACCGGTTTTAATATTACTAATTACATAATCGCTGTACAGTTTAGTAGTAGCATTGCTCACGGTTATTTTTTCGCCTTTATAATTTTGCGTAAGCACTAATACAGAGTAGTTCTTGCCTGTAGCCTTAAGCGACTTTAAAAGTGCTGTACGCTCTTTGGCGGTGGCCGACCTAAAATCGTCGCGGTAGCGTACCTCAGGTTCTGCTTTTGCGGTACCTGTAGATGATTTGCTGCTTTTACACATTACTAATGTAAAAGCTATAATGAATATAAAAACTATCTTTTTCATGTTGTGTGGTAATTTTAGTACATAAAAGTACGCCAAAACCACGGGTTGCAAAACCTGTTTAAGATATAAATAACAAAGCCTCCCGGTTAGGGGAGGCTTCATCGCATTATATAACTTAACTAACTCAAAACTATCCTTTAATTAATTTAGTAGTACTCTGGCGGTTATTACCATCGGTAATTTTTACCAAGTAAATGCCGTTGTTAAGGCTACTAACATCATACGTATTGCCGGCTTGTGTAGCGCCAAATACTTTAACTAACTGACCTGTTATGGCATAAACTTCTACTTTTTGGGTAGTTATGTTTATACTAAATTGATTGCTTGCAGGGTTAGGATACAATGCCGCAACTGTTGCAGCAACAGGAGCCGCAGTGCCTAAAATGGCCTGCTTGTTACCCAGAATCCTAAACTCGCCCGGCTGTAAAGTAACGGTAGTTGTGCTGCCGCTAACTACAGTATTATCCATAAGGTTATACCAGTCGCCCGCTACAGTAAAATTAGTATTGACCGTTTTTGCGGTAGTATCAAAATTTGCCAGTATAATTACATAACGTAGCGCATCTGCCGCAAGGCTTTCGTTTTTAATATCTATTCTTGGTGTAGATGTACCAGATGTTACTGTAAATGTAGAGGTGTGGAATACCGGGTTGCTGGTACGTATGTTTATGATTTTAGACCATGTTTCATAAACCGCCATTCTGTTAGCATCTGTAGTATATCCAATTTCAGATGGAATTGGTTTAGCATCAGTACGGCAATCGTTGTTGTATGTATTATCGGCACAGCGGTTAATACCAAAATCGTAACCAAGTTCGCCAAACTGCCAAATCATTTTAGGGCCGGGAACGGTTAAAAGCATTGCACCTAAAGCCTTAGTTCTTTCAAGCGCTGTTGCTAATGTTTTTACATTATAGGTTCCAGATGCTGCTCCGTATAATAAGTTTTTATACATAAGCCTTTCTTCGTCATGGCTTTCTGCAAAACCTACCGCTCTTGCATAGGTAAATCCTTTGTTTTTAAAGTCTACATTGTTAAAGTTGCTATTGCTGTTAGAATAACCCATGGTGTTTTCGTTATAGGCACCATTAAGGTTGTTCCATAACATAATACCTTTACCTTCGTTAGCCCTGTAGTTAGACCATTCTACTTCCTCGGCAGCAGAGCTGTTTGCGCCTGTGCCTATACCTAGGTGTTCGAATATTACTAAAAAGTCAGGGTCTATAGCCCACTGCATATCGGCATATTTTTCAAGTATTTTAACCCTGTCGCTATGGTAAGCATTCGTGCAAACCTCATCAGTATCGGTACATTCCTGAGTGAAACCTTTTGTTAAATCCCAACGGAAACCATCAATATTAAACTCGTTCATCCAGTGTTGTATGGTACGCTCTACATAATATTGCGTAAGTGTGCTCTGGTGGTTAAGGTCGTTACCCACACTGTATGTGTGTTTTGCAACCGTATTGCAATAAGGGTTGTCTGTGTTTGGAGCACCATAACCATCACCATCAGGGTCGTTTGCCCATAGGCGTGCCAGTGGCGAACGGCCGTATACGTGATTAAGGGCAACATCTAGTATAACTGCTATACCATTTTGGTGGCACAGGTCTATAAATGCCTTCATGCTGTCTGCAGTACCATAAGCCTTATCGTTAGCCATGTGGAAAGCCGTGTTATAACCCCATGAAATATTACCTTCAAACTCCATTACCGGCATAATTTCTATAGCGTTAATGTGCAGGTTTTTAAGGTAATCTATTTTAGCCGCAAGGCCATCCCATGTTTTTTCTGAATCGAAATCACGTACTAAAAGCTCATAAATAACAAGGTCTTCTTTAGCAGGCTTAACAAAATCAGTTACCTGCCAGTTGTAAGCAGCTTGTGCTGTTTGAAGTACAGATACATCATAGCTTTGCCCTGCCGGATAAGCCGGTAGGTTAGGGTACTGCACCGCTGTAATGTACGGGTCGTCATCTGGCGAAAGCACAAGGGTAGAGAAGGGATCGGCTGTTTTAACCATTACTTGAGAGTTGGTAGTAGGCGTTTGATCTATTACCCAGTATTGGAACGTATTTACCGCACCACTTGTAAGGCCCGTAAGCTCTAACCAAAATTTACCTGTTGCAGGATCTTGTTTCATTGCATACGCCGATGTTGGCTGCCAGTTGTTAAAGCTACCTGCAACATATACAAAATCTTTACCCGGGGCATTTAGCACAAGGGTAGCCTTTGTAGCATCGGTGCCATAATTAATACCATCTGCAACGCCTGTAGGCAATGCCGCACTAACTACAGTTGGGTTAACAATTACCGTAAAATTTCTTTTTACCGATGTAGTTCCCTGTGTTACCGTAAGCTCGTAGTTTTGATTAGCCGTAATATTAGTTTGCGTATACGTATAACTTGCTGTAGCAGCATTAGTGTTAATAGTACTACCGTTAGATTTTAAAGTGTATGCTGCATTACCTCCGGTATTATTTGCAGCTATTGTAAAGCTGCTGCCAGACGTTACTATTGTAGTACTGCCTGCTGCCGGAGCAGTAAGGCTTACCTGAAATGCCCCTACCGGTAAAAAGGTATCGGCACTTTGTTGTGTAGCGGCATCATTACGGATTACAATACATATTTGAGATATTGTGCTTGTTGTAGGTACGCCAAATTTAGTAAATAAATCGGGCGTTAAATCCAGCTTGTATTTTGTGCCAGATACTAATGTAAAGGCAGGCTGGGTAGCATTATTTGCCCATGTACCTATAACCTTTTGCCATACTACACCATCTACCGTTACACCTATGTGTGCATAAAGCGTACCGGTTGAACTTGCAAGTGGTGTACCTGCTTTATCAAAATTTATGGTAACAGCGCCTGTAGCAATAGCCGGAGCCGGAGTAGTGGTTATTTGGCCGTAGCCTAAAACCCCTAAGGTTAAAAATAAAAACAGTATAATTTTTTTCATAGTCGAAGTTAAAAAAGGCTGTCCCGGTTAAGAGACAGCCTATTAAAAATATTATAAACCTGTAACGGTAGCGTTGCCTTTAATATCTATAGCAAGCGTAACAGTGGTTGCACCACCTGCAGTTTTAAGGTTTCCTGCACCATTGTTGTAAGCTACTTTAGGAGTACTGTCGCCTATTTGGAAAGCCCACTGATCTGCAGCTATTGCGTTTCCTGTATTTGCAGACCTGAATTTCATTTCATCGGCAGTAAGTGTAACATCAATTGCGTATTTATTAGATGCGAAGTCGTATGTCATAGCAGTTTCGCCATCCCAGCCGCCCGGTGTTGCAGCGCCAATAATACCCCAGTTCATTTTAACAGCTTTGTAAGTCATAGCATCTAGATCTACTTTAATGTAGTAAAAACCATCACCATCTGTAGCAGCAGCTTTAATGTTACCGCTTGCACCGCCGTTTTGTAGGTTACCATCTTGTGCTGTACCTACTGTACCATAGTTACCATTGTCAAAGTTTAAAGCGTCGATAAATTTAAACTCATCGGCAGCGCCAAGTTTTACATAAGCTTCAAAAAGCTGCGTTTTACCATCGCCTATGTAGCGCATTTCAAGTGCTGTAGTTGCAGTCCATGCATCTGTACCATAATATGCCTGTGGCGAACCAACAAGGTATAAAGTTGTTACCGGTACAAAATCTTTATAAGGTGTAATTAGCATTTCTACTGCATTACTGTAAAGTACCTGAGTGCCTACATATGCTTTTATCCTTACCTGAAAGATGCCAGACACTTCTGGCGTTGCGCCAAGTTTGTTAACGGCTGTATTTAAAATAGCATTATTAATTGCTATTTGTGTAGTGCCTACTGTAGTACCTACAACTTGTGGAGCGCTAAAGTTGTTCGCTTCAAAGTCAATCTCAATATCGTAGTTTGGTATAACATCTGCACCAAATGATGCTGCCGTCCATACAAACCTTTCGGCAAGTACATCTTTATTATCCTGTAAAAGTACATATACATTTCCTTCTTCCGGAGCTGTAAGTACAGGCGCATCGCCCGCAACAACTTTTACTAAATCTTCTGTATCATCTGTACAAGATACTGCAAATAGTGCCAGTATTGCTATTATAGAGTTTCTAAGTGTTTTCATATTTTACTATTTTATAAGTTGTATTAGTAGCCTGTGTTTTGTTGTAATAATGGGTTTGCTGCAATTGCGTTAGCTGGTATTGGGAAAACGTTTCTGAAGCTTGGAGTAGGGCTGCCGTTAGGTGTGTTGCCTTTCCATGGCCAGATGTATGAACCGCCTGTAAATTTGCCAAATCGAACAAGGTCTGTCCTTCTGTGGCCTTCCCAGTAAAGTTCTCTCGCTCTTTCGTCAAGTATGTACTGTAGGTCTATGCTGCCTACATTGCCCGATGTGCTGCCGCCATAAGCCCTTGTTCTAACAAGGTTTACATAAGCTAATGCCTGGCTCATATCTCCTGCTCCCCTTAGGGCGCATTCTGCATACATTAAGTAAGCATCTGCAAGCCTGAACATTGGAAAATCAGTATCAACAAAATCGCCCGAAGCGTCAGATCCTGCCACACCATCAACATTTACATTCCTAAATTTTTCGATAGCATAGCCATTAGTAAAGTTGCTAACATCGGCAATTTCTAATGTTTGGCCATCGGTATGGAAGTTAGCTCTTTGGTCTGATCCCGTAGTTGGAAATTTGTTTACAAAGGCAGATGTGGTTCTTAAACCGCCCCAGCCACCATTAATACCAAATTGTGCAGGAACCATTGTGCCACCTACCGGTGCATGTACTAAAAACGTAGTACCGCCGTATGTTTTAGTATTAAGGCCATCGAAAGCTACGCTAAAAATAAATTCGTTTTGCGCGCCATTGCGGTCATTATCTGCTAAAAATAACTCATCGTAATTATCGTGTAATGAGTAACCACTGTTAATAATATCTGCTAATAAAGGTGCAGCATCAGTATATCTTTCGGTACCAATATACACTTTAGCATTCATAAACAGTTTTGCTTTAACCATCCAGGCAGCAGCTTTATCTGCACGTGGGTACTCGTTAGTACGTGGTGCTTTAAGATCTGCATCTACAGCAGTAAGTTCGCTTTCAACAAAAGCAAAAATTTCCTGTGGGGTAGACTGTGCCGGTAAAAAATAATCGGTACTGCTTGTTTCTGTAACAAGGCCCACACGGCCACCGTAAAGATCTAAAAAGTGCCAGTAGCTCATAGCTCTTAAAAAGCGCGCTTCGGCACGGTAAGTAGTAATTTCTGCTTTAAGCGCATCGCTCACGCCACGGCTTGCCAGTTTTTCATCGGTAGTTTGGCGTAAAAACTCGTTACAGTTTTTTATCTGAAAATCGAGGCGGCTAAAGTTTGCATTAATAAAACCATCTGTAGCCGACCATGTTTGGTTATGAAAATCTTTAATAGTATTATCATTCCAGGCTATAATAGCTTCATCTGTAGGTAATTCATTTAAATACCATAAACCCCTTACATAGCCTGTAGCACCTTCATCTACACCGGTAATATCCGGCGATCCCGCAGGGCCCTGTTGCCCGCTTGTGGCAAGGCCTGCATATAGTTTTGCAAGTGTTTGCTTGTATGAGGCAGGATCTTTATACAGCTCCTCAACAGTAGGGTTAGATACTGTTGCAGGGTCTTTCTGGTCAAGATCATCTGTACACGCTACAAAAGATAGTGCGACAAATAAAATAGCAGTTGCCAGTTTTAAATTTATATTTTTCATTTTCAATTTTTTAGAAGTTTACATTAAGGCCTAAAGTGTATGTTCTTGGCCTTGGGTAAAAATTATTATCTAAACCGCCTGAAATTTCAGGATCGATACCATTGTAGCCTGTTATAACAAATACGTTTTGTACGGCACCTGTTAACCTCATAGTGCTGCCTGCAGAAAACACATCTTTAAACGTGTAGCCCACAGTTACGTTATCCATCCTTAAGAAAGAAGCATCTTGTATATAATAGTCAGACTGGTACCTTGGTGATGTAAATCCAGAATGCAATACATCGCTTTGTACGTTATTTAGGTAGTTACCATTTGATGGTAAACCTGTTGCCTGGTTGCCGGTGTTAGAAAATACGTTGTTGTAGTTGTAGTTGCCATAGCTGCCCCTAAAACTCATGCTTACCCACCAGTTTTTATAAGTAAAATCGGTATTAAAGCCATAAAAGCCTGTTGCCTGTGGTTTGTGGAAACGGTAACGGTCGTCGCCGTTTACAATACCATCGCCATTTCTGTCTACATAAACACCATCAATAGGCTTGCCATTTGCGCCATAAGCCTGTTGGTATACGTAGTAAGAGTATGGCCAGTAGCCCACCTGGTTGTTTTGTATAGTAGTATCTGTACCACCACTTATAGTACCGGTGTTGTAGCCCTGAAATCCTGTAACGCTTTGATTTGTTAGCTTAGTGATTTCAGAATTTTGCCACGTGTAGTTAGCGCCTATTCTCCAAGTCATATTATCGTTACGTATTGGGTACGTATCTATACTAAACTCAACACCATTATTTTTTAAGTTTCCAATGTTGTAAAAAGCATAGTTAGAAAAGTTAACACCTTGTGGGTTTTGTGCATACACAATAAGATCTGATGTTTTACGCTCATAGTACTCTACCGATCCTGTTACACGATCGTTAAAAAAGCCATAATCTATACCAAAGTTAAGGGTTGATGTTTCTTCCCATTTAAGGTTGCTGTTGTAAGCTAGTGGCCTGTATGTGTTATAGTAAACCGGGTTACCTGCGGCATCATACCCTATTTGGTATTGTGCTGTAGATGTACTGCCCTGATAAAGCGGGGTAGATGGGTATAATGATGTACCTACATCCTGCTGGCCAGTAATACCATAACTGGCACGCAATTTAAGTTGGCTTAGGTATTTACTGTCTTTTAAAAAGCTTTCCTGGTCTATTTTATATGCTGCAGATGCTGCCGGGAAATAACCCCAACGGTTATCTTTAGTAAAACGCGACGATCCGTCTGCCCTGAATGATCCGTTAAGGATATATTTGTCATCTATAGTTATGGTAGCACGGCCAAAAAACGATTGCAGGTTAAGGCGGTTGTTGTAAGGCTGTGTGCTAATTGTAGTAACATCGTTCACGGCGCTGTAGTTGCTGCCGCTGCCAAGGTATCTAAAATCCTGATAGTTATAGCCACCGGTAACATCTACATTAGTTTTTAACGACTCTATATCTTTATTGTAGTTAAAATAAAGATCCATTAACTGGTTCTTTTTAGTCGACTCGTTGTAATATGTAGCACCTCTGTCAGCAGTTACGATATAGTTAGAATCTGTGCTACCTGTAGTAGTACCCGATGCATAATCGTAACCAAAGTTTGCAATAAGCTTTAACTCTTCAAACGAATGTATTTTATACTCTAACTGGGCATTACCCAAACTCCTGAAAGAGCTGCCAAAGTTGTGTTTTTGCTCTAATACGGCAACAGGGTTGCGGCTTGCATTTACTTCATAATTATCGCTGCCCGGGGTATACCACTGAAAGTAGTTACCGTTATTGTTTGTAGCATGTATTGGTTGAGTAGGATCAAAAGCTACTGCCGATCCTATGGCACCTTTATCAGCAAAAATATTATGTTGTACAGATGACCTGTTGTTAACGTCTATTTTTAAGTGGTTGTCGAAAAAGTTACCGGTAATGTTACCACCTACAGTAGAACGCTCAAAATTATCGGTTTTTAAAATACCGTTAATGTTTGTATACCCTACAGATGCCCTGTAAACTATATTATCGCTACCGCCTTGTAAGGCAATGTTATGATCTGTACCTGTAGCGGTATGGTAAATTTGTTTTTGCCAATCGGTATTCGCAGTACCTAAAAGTGCTTTTTGAGCATCGTTACCGTAAGTGTTTACAAAACTGCGGTACTGGTTAGCACTTAATACATCTACAAATTTAACGCCCTGGTTTACCTGAAAGTTACCATTATATGTAACTTTCATATCGCCGGTTTTACCTCTCTTAGTAGTAATAATAACTACCCCGTTTGATGCACGCGAACCGTAAATTGCGGTAGCAGCAGCATCTTTTAATATAGTCATGCTGGCAATATCATTCTGGTTAATAGCAGCAAGGGCATTACGGCCTCCTAAAGCACCACCACCACCAACTTCTACCGGTATACCATCTATAACATATAAAGGGTCGTTGTTAGCGTTAAGCGATGATCCGCTTCGTATTCTTACTAACGATCCGCTGCCTGGCTCACCACCACCAGTGGTAATTTGTACACCGGCAACGCGGCCCTGTATAAGTTGCTCTGCACCTACAATAGGCCCTTTTTGAAACTGTTCTGCATTAAGGCTTGTTACCGCGCCTGTTGAGTTTCTTTTAGTTGTAGTACCGTAACCTATAACAACCACCTCTTTTAATTCGGTAGTGTCGTCTTTTAAGGTTACATCTATAGATAACTGGCCTGTATAGGCTATAACCTGGTTCGCAAAACCTATATAGCTAAAAACAAGGTTGCTGCCTTTGTTAACATTAGGTAACGTATAGTTACCATCCATATCTGTAGCAACGCCGTTTTGGGTGCCCTCTACAATTACGTTCACTCCGGGCAGGGGCTCTCCGGTATTATCACGAACGGTTCCTTTTAATGTGCTTTGGGCCAGCATACTAAACGGTAGCATCAGCAATAATAAGAGTAATTTTTGATACATAGTTTTCATACAATTTGTTTAGGTTAAATATTACTTTAAACGCTTATAAATTCACTTCAAAGGTTAAAATTATCTAAATTAATAACATAAAAAAAACGTTTTCGTAAAATAGGGTTACTCAAACGTTGTCGTGTTGAAAACTTTTGATTTTCAGGCCATAATATTTACATTTATCAAAATATTATTTACCTTTATTTGTAATTCAATAATTTTTTAATTTAAAATGAGAAGAAAGGTCACTTTAAAGCAAATTGCTAAGGAAATTGATGTATCGATATCAACAGTTTCTAAAGCCCTGCGCAACAGCCCCGAAATAGGCGAAGATACCCGCCTGAAAGTACAGGCATTTGCCAAATTATATAACTACCGCCCTAACAATATTGCACTTAGCCTAAAAAATAAAAAAACAAAAACCATAGGTATTATTATACCGGAAATTGTACACCACTTTTTTGCAACCGTTATTAGCGGTATAGAGCAGGTAGCTAACGAAAATGGTTATAACGTAATTGTGTGCCTTAGTAACGAGTCGTTTGATAAAGAGGTAATAAACATGGATATACTTGCTAATGGCAGTACCGATGGGTTTATTATGTCGTTATCTAAAGAAACGCAGCAAAAAAAGGATTTTCATCATATACACGAGGCTATAAACCAGGGCATGCCTGTAGTAATGTTCGACAGGGTTACAAACGATGTGCTTTGCGATAAGGTTATTATAGACGATCAGATGGCTGCCTATGAGGCAGTTGATTTTTTAATTACCAAGGGTTTTAAAAACATTGCCTTAGTAACTACGGTAGATTATGTAAGTGTAGGCAGGCTGCGTACCGATGGCTATATTAACGCGCTTAACGACCATGATATGCCGGTGCGCGAAGACATGATTGTTAAAATAGAAGATATTGAAGGCTGTGCTTCTAAAATTGAAGCCCTGCTTAAAGATAAAAAACCCGATGCCATATTTGCTGTAAACGAGCTGTTTGCGGTAACAAGTATTAAGCTGGCTACAAAAATGGGCTTTAAAATACCGCAGGAACTTAATGTTATAGGTTTTACCGATGGTATAATATCGCAATACTCGTCGCCAAGCATTACCACTGTGAGCCAGAATGGTATTACAATGGGCAGGCGTGCGGCAAAAATGCTTATAGACAGACTGGAAATGGAAGAAGTAGAGGAAGAAAACGAACAATATACCACAGAACTTATAGAAACCCATTTAGTAGAGCGAGAATCTACGTCAACGTTGTAGTGGTGTGTAACCTATTTGTATACAATATGTTAAAAATGCAATTCCGGCTTTTATGCCGGAATTTTTTTTGCCTAAAAAAAATTTCAGATTAAAAAAAAACTATATTTGTAACGATTATCAAAGCTTATAATTTCACTTCACCCAATTATAGTTTTGATAAGCCATACGCGCTTATCGTTTTATAAATCATTAAAATACGATAATGGAAAAGCGTAAGTTAGGTTTCTGGGAAATCTGGAACATGAGTTTCGGTTTCTTAGGGATACAAATGGGTTTTGCTCTCCAAAATGCTAATGTTAGCAGGATATTTCAAACCCTTGGTGCCTCTATAGATGATATACCGGCATTATGGGTAGCAGCCCCGCTCACAGGGCTTATTGTGCAGCCCATCATTGGATACTTTAGCGACAGAACCTGGACCAGGCTTGGCCGCCGTAAACCCTACTTTTTAGTTGGCGCGTTACTGGCATCTATAGCATTGTTTATAATGCCCAATTCGCCCATACTGTGGTTTGCCGCAGGTATGCTCTGGATACTGGATGCCTCTATAAACATATCTATGGAACCCTTTAGGGCTTTTGTAGGCGATGTTTTGCCAGATAACCAGCGTACAACCGGGTTTGCCATGCAAAGCTTTTTTATAGGCCTTGGTGCTTATGTAGCCTCAAAACTACCTAACATACTTACCTATTATAATGTAAGCAATGTAGCACCTGCCGGGCAAATACCAGATTCTGTTAAATACTCTTTTTACATAGGTGGTGCCGCGTTTATCTTATCGGTATTGTGGACCATCTTTACAACCAAAGAGTATTCGCCGGAGCAACTTGCCGCTTTCGAAAAACACGAAAAAGAAACATATAAGGAAGATGAGAAACCAGCATCGTGGTTTACAGCCAATGGTAACAAGCATTTAGTAATAGGTATATCGGCTTTTGTATTTGGCTTGCTATTAACCTATGTTATTTATGCAAATGCGCTTAAAAAAGATTTGTATGTACTATCGTTAGGGTTAATAAGCCTTGGTGGTATCGCATTAATTATATCGGGCTTGTTTCAAAAAGCAGGTAACTACCGCAACGGGTTTATAACTATCATGAACGATTTTCAGTTTATGCCCAAGGTTATGAAACAGCTGGCATGGGTGCAGTTTTTCACATGGTTCGCACTTTTTTCTATGTGGATTTATACCACCGGAGCAGTAACCGAACACATTTTTAAAACCACCGATACTACATCTGTAGCCTATAATACGGGTGCTAATGTGGTTAACGAAATGTTTGCCAATTACAACCTTGTGGGTGCTATTGCAGCCTTTTTGCTACCGCTTATAGCCAGGCGCACCAGCCGAAAATTTACCCACTTTTTAGCCTTGGTAGCAGGCGGGCTTGGCCTGGCCTCTATATACTATTTAGGCAATGCGGGTACTTTTAATAACGAGGTGTTTAGCCTTGGCACAAAAGGGTCGTGGTTTAGTTTTACATTTTTTATGTACGATTTTTCTATGATAGGCGTGGGCATAGCCTGGGCCAGTATACTCTCTATACCTTTTGCAATGTTAAGCGGTGCGCTACCGGCATCTAAAATGGGGTACTACATGGGGGTTTTTAACTTTTTTGTAGTAATACCACAGTTGCTGGCAGCATCGATATTAGGGTTTTTAGTATCCTTCTTTTTTAATAACGAGCCTATTTACGCACTACTAATAGGCGGCGCATCTATGATACTTGCGGGCTTTATGGCCCTTATGGTAAACGACAAAGCGAACATCACAATCAATCAATCATAATAGTACTAATGAATCAGAAAGCATTTATTTTCGACCTCGATGGGGTTATTGTCGACACGGCCAAATACCATTACCTGGCCTGGCAAAAAATAGCAAACCGCCTGGGTATCGATTTTACACACGAACATAACGAGTTGCTAAAAGGCGTAAGCCGTATACGCTCGCTCGATATAATATTAGGCCTTGGCAATGTTGAGGCTGCACAGGAAGATAAAGACAAATGGCTGATTGAAAAAAACGACGATTACCTGGGGTTTATTACCAATATGCAGGCCGATGAAATACTACCCGGCGTTATACCGGTCTTAGAATATTTAAAAAAGAATAACCAATTAGTAACCTTAGGATCTGCCAGTAAAAACGCAAGGCCAATACTCGAAAAAGTAGGCATACTGCATTATTTTGATGCTATTGTAGATGGTAACGATGTTACTAATGCCAAGCCCGACCCCGAAGTGTTTTTAACGGCAGCACAATTAGTAGGCAAGCCGGCAGTAGGTTCGATAGTGTTTGAAGATTCGGTTGCGGGTGTACAGGCGGCAAATGTTGCAGGCATGATAAGTATAGGCATAGGCGATAAAATCATATTGCACGAAGCCCAATACAACTTTAATGATTTTACAGAAATACACACAGATTTTTTAGAAACCTTAGTTAATAAATAAGATGAACCAGGATTATATAGTACCGGACAATTGGAGTATAATTGAAGAAGGCTTTGATGCGGAAAGGGTAAAATCGTCCGAAAGCTTATTTAGTATAGGCAACGGTGCCATGGGGCAGCGTGCTAATTTTGAAGAGAATTACACAGGGCACACCTTTCAGGGAAGTTATATAGCGGGTATTTATTATCCTGATAAAACTAAAGTGGGCTGGTGGAAAAACGGGTACCCGGAATATTTTGCAAAAGTATTAAACGCACCTAACTGGATAGGTATAGATATAGAGGTTAACGGCGAAAGCCTTGACCTTGCTACCTGTAGCGATATTGTAAACTTTAGGCGCGAGCTTAATATGAAAGAGGGTTGGTATAACCGATCGTTCGAAGCTGTAATGCCAAGCGGTATGGAAGTTAGGGTTAATGTAACCCGTTTCCTGTCGGTTAATCACGATGAGCTTGGGGTTATTAATTATCGCATTACACCAGTAAACCGTGCGGCACAAATTGTATACAAACCGTATGTAGATGCCGGTGTTAAAAACATGGATGCCAACTGGGAAGAAAAATTTTGGGAACCATTAGATGTTCAGCATAACGGTAACGAGGCTTTTGTAACGGCACGTACCTTTAAAACGCATTTTAATGCCGCAACGTTTATGCACAATTGCATTCACTTAAATGGTAATGATCTTGAAGTGTTGCCTGTAAGCGTAAAAGCGGGTAAAGATAAAGTGCAGTTAAGCTATAGTGTTGAGGTTAACCAGGGAGAAACATCGGGCATTATTAAGTTTGGCGGGTATACCGTATCGCTTAACCATGATAACGAGGCTTTGGTAGACGCTGCTAAAAGTGTGATAGCTTCGGCGAAAGCCAAAGGATATGATGCTTTGTTAGAGGAGCAAAAACAGGCTTGGGCATCTATCTGGGAAATGGGCGATATTACAATAGAGGGCGATGTTAAGGCACAACAGGGTATCCGTTTTAATATATTTCAGTTAAACCAAACCTATTTGGGTAAAGATCCAAGATTAAACATAGGCCCTAAAGGCTTTACCGGCGAAAAATACGGTGGTAGTACTTATTGGGATACTGAAGCCTATTGCATACCGTTTTACATGGCTACTAAAGACCAGCAGGTGGCAAGAAACCTGTTAACCTACAGGCACAATCAGCTTGGTAAAGCGATAGAAAACGCCGAAAAGCTGGGCTTTAAAAACGGCGCGGCATTGTACCCAATGGTTACCATGAATGGTGAAGAGTGCCATAACGAATGGGAAATTACGTTTGAAGAAATTCACCGTAATGGTGCTATTGCTTTCGCGGTATATAACTATTACCGTTTTACAGGCGATTATAGCTATATTCCGGAAAAAGGGCTGGAAGTACTTATTGGTATTGCACGTTTTTGGCACCAAAGGGCTACTTTCTCGTCTAATAAAAACAAGTACATGATACTTGGTGTAACTGGGCCTAACGAGTATGAAAATAACATAAATAATAATTTTTATACTAATTATATTGCTAAATGGTGTATTGATTATACGTCTGAGCAAATAGCAAAAGTTGAAGACGAATACAATGCCGATTTTAACCGTATTATGGCTTTGGTTAATTTAAATGCTGAAGAAATAAAAGACTGGAAAAAGGTGTCAGATAATATGTATTTACCTTATTCTGATGAGCATGGGGTTTACCTGCAACAAGATGGCTTTTTAGATAAAGAACTAATACCTGTTAGCGAGCTTGACCGTAGCCAGCGCCCTATTAACCAAAAATGGAGTTGGGACAGGATACTGCGTTCGCCCTATATTAAACAGGCAGATGTGTTGCAGGGCTTCTACTTTTTTGAAGACCATTTTACCAAAGAAGACCTTGAAAAACACTTCGATTTTTATGAGCCGCTTACAGTGCATGAATCGTCGTTATCGCCATGTGTACACTCCATTCAGGCAGCAGGCCTGGGCAGGATGGAGCAGGCGTATACATTTTACTTAAGAACATCGCGCCTTGACCTTGATGATTATAACAAAGAGGTGGAAGAAGGGTTGCACATTACAAGTATGGCCGGTACCTGGATGAGTATTGTAGAAGGTTTTGGCGGTATGCGTGTTAAAAACGACACGCTGCACTTTGAACCAAGAATACCGGAACAGTGGAAAGGTTATTCGTTTAGCATAAACTTCCGCAACCAGGTGCTTAAAGTATCGGTATATCCGGGCGAAACCCGATTTACTTTAGAAGGTGAAACTGAACTTACCGTTGTTGTAAACGGTAAAGAGGTTACCGTACAGCCTAATACGCTGGTAACGGTGTAAGCCTCACCCCAACCCCTCTCCATAAGAGAGGGGCTAAGTACACTCATACTTGATAAAATAACAATTTAATTTTCACGCTCCAATCTCCCCTCTCCTTTGGAGAGGGGCCGGGGTGAGGCTAATCACTATGAAAAAATTACTTTTACTATTATTGTTTACGAGCATAGCCTTTGCGCAAGCCGATAAGGTAGAACCTCCTTTTTGGTACGCGGGTATGCAAAACCCTGAACTGCAAATTATGTTTCATGGTAAAAATATAGCGCAGTACACACCATCGGTATCTAATAACGTGGTAATAAAAAATGTGGTTAAAACAGAAAACCCTAACTATGTTTTTGTAACCATCGATACTAAAAATGTACCCGCATCGGATGTAACCTTCTCCTTCAAAAACAAAAATAAAGTAGCGTTTACCCAAAAGTATTCGCTTAAGGCACGCAGGGCAAATTCGGCACAAAGGCAAAGCTACACCTCGGCAGATATGCTGTATCTTGTAATGCCCGATCGTTTTGCTAACGGCAACGCGAATAACGACAGTACTAATGATACCGCCGAAAAAGCAAAAAGAGATAACCCCAACGGCCGCCACGGTGGCGATATCGAAGGGATTATCAATAACCTTGACTACGTAAAAAACCTTGGCGCAACGGCACTATGGGTTACTCCTTTGTGTGAGGATAATGACAAGCGCGGATCGTACCACGGTTATGGCCAAAGCGATGTGTATAAAATAGACCCGCGTTATGGTACTAACGAAGATTATGTACACCTTTCGGCTGAGCTGAAAAAGCGTGATATGAAACTGGTATTGGATTATGTTACCAACCACTGGGGCGCAGAGCACTGGATGTATAAAGATTTACCAACGTACGACTGGGTACACCAGTTTCCGGGGTATTCGCAAAGCAACTACCGCATGGCTACCCAGTTTGATGTTAACGCTGCACAAATAGATAAAAGGCAGTGTGTAGACGGCTGGTTTGTACCATCTATGCCTGATTTAAACCAGAGCAATCCGTTAGTATTAACCTACCTTACGCAAAATGCTATTTGGTGGATTGAGTATGCCGACCTGGATGGTTTTCGTGTAGATACCTATTCGTATAATGATAAAGAAGGTATTTCAAAATGGACGAAAGCGATTACAGATGAGTACCCGTACTTTAATATTGCGGGTGAAGTATGGATGAACGACCAGGCACAAATGGCTTATTGGCAAAAAGACAGTAAAATTGGGGCAATACAAAGCTTTAATTCGCATTTACCAACCGTTATGGATTTTACAGGTATGGATGCCCTTGCCCAGGCTTTTAACGAAGATAAAGCCGACTGGGATAAAGGCATGCTTAAAATGTACAACAACTTTGCTAACGACTTTTTGTATGCAGATATAAATAACCTACTTGTTTTTGCCGAAAATCATGATACCGGCCGTTTTAACGAGATTTATAAAAACGATTTTAAAAAATACCAAATGGCTATGGCACTTGTGGCTACGGTAAGGGGTATTCCGCAATTGTATTATGGGTCGGAAATTGGTATGGCAGGCGATAAAGGTAAAGGAGATGGCGATATTCGTCACGATTTTCCGGGAGGCTGGGCAGGCGACAACCATAATGCCTTTACAGCTGCGGGCCGTACCGCTCAGGAAAAGCAGTATTTCGATTTTACATCCAAATTATTCAACTGGCGAAAAGGCAAACAGGTTATTCACACCGGTAAAACTACCCAGTACATTCCAGATAATAACGTGTATGTATACTTTAGGCACAACGATAAAGAAACCGTTATGGTGGTTATAAACAATGGTGCCGAAACCAACACGTTTAAAACCGCTCGTTTCACAGAGAGTATAAAAAATAATACAGTAGGTAAAGATGTACTGACAGGCAAAACGATAAACCTTAAACAGGATATTACTATTGAGTCGAAATCGGTACTGATACTGGAACTAAACTAATCGATACATGAAAAAAACAATTCTTTTAGGTATTATGCTTGCGGCTTTTTTGAGCTGTAAGAACGATAAAAAAACAGAAGTAGCGACTACGCAAACTACTGCTATAGCCGAGCTTCCGCCGGTAAGCGAGGCAACATCAGAGAACAGTGTAATTTACGAAGCTAACATTCGTAACTATAGTAAAGAGGGTACGTTTAATGCCTTTACTAAAGATATCCCTAAGCTAAAACAGCTTGGCGTTAAAATACTTTGGGTAATGCCTATTTACCCTATATCTATGAAACGCCGCAAGGCGACGGGAGATAAATCTATCGAAGATATTACCGACCCTAACGAAAAGAAAAAATACCTGGGAAGCTGGTATGCCATAAGTGATTATACTGCGGTTAACCCTGATTTGGGTACGCTTCAGGATTTTGAAAAACTGGTAAAAACAGCGCACGATAATGGCATGTATGTAATTTTAGACTGGGTGGCTAACCACACAGGCTGGGATCATAAATGGATCACCGAGCATCCTGAATATTACCAACACAATGCCAAAGGCGAAGTAACCGACCCTTTAAATCCGGAAACGGGCGAGCCGTGGGGCTGGACAGACGTTGCACACCTTGAGTATACTAATAAAAAAGTATACGAGCCTATGAAGGATGCCATGCTGTATTGGGTTAAAGATGTAAATATTGATGGTTTTCGTTGTGATGTGGCCGATAATGTACCTACTGATTTCTGGAACTATGCGATACCTAAATTAAAAGAAGTGAAACCGGTGTTCATGCTTATGGAATCGGAAAAAGAATACTTGCTTAAAGGCCAGTTTGATATGGGGTATGGCTTTGAGGCACACCATGTAATGAACGATATTGCCAACCGTAAAAAAACGGTTGCCGACTGGGATAAAATGATGGATCATCTGTCTAAAAAATACGAGAAAGATGATATCATGATGAATCTTACCAGCAGCCACGACGAAAATGCCTGGAACGGCAGCGAGTACGAAAGAATGGGCGATGCCGCCGAAACCTTTGCCGCGCTTACCTATGTAATGCCGGGCATGCCACTTATTTACACAGGCCAGGAGTATGATAACAAACGCCGCCTTAAATTTTTTGAGCAGGACCCGATTGAAAAAACAGTTGGCAAGATGTTTAATGTGTACGAAAAGCTTGGCGAACTTAAAAATAACAACCCTGCTTTAAACGGTGGGAAGAGTCCGGCAGCATACATTAGGTTAAAAACATCCGATGATGATAAAATTTTAGCTTTTAAAAGAGAAAAAAATAAAAAAATAGTGTATTATTTCGCAAATCTTACTAAATTTAATCAGTCGTTTACATTGCCTGTTACAGGTACATTTACAAACTATATGACAGGCGAAAAATTAACCCTCACTACCGGACAAAAACTAGATGCCAAACCTTGGCAATATTGGATTTTAACCCTATAATATAATACAATGGCTGCGTCATTAGGCGCAGCCATTTTTTTACCCAATTCACTATAACGTTTTCTTAAATTTAAATTTTTATTATGATGAAAAAATTACTTTTATTTTGTGCAGTGTTCATGGCGGGTACTGCAATGTCTTTCGCTCAATTTGCAAACATTGGTATTATCGGAGGATCTACCGCAACATTATGGAATTCTGATACCGATATGGTAACTACCGACGGTATTATTTACACTTTAAACGGTGTTGTTATTACAGATCCGCCTACGGGTACCGATGGCGGAATTAAATTCAGGCAGGATGATGCCTGGGTAAACAGTTGGGGCGGTGTAACATTTCCTGCAGGTAATGCTACTTTAAACGGTTCTAACATTCCGTGGGTGCCGGGTACTTACAATGTTACTTTTAATTTAACTACGGGTGCTTTTACATTTGTAAACCCTGCCTTTGATGTTATTAAGCTTTCGGGCACTACACCGGTACAATTATATTCTACAGATGGTGTAGCTTATAGTGTAAATAATGCAGTTGTAGCAGCAGGCGATAGCTCGTTTACCGTTAACAATGCAACAACAGGCTGGGGTGGTACAGGTTTCCCTGGTGGTACTGCAACTGCCAGTGCAACAATACCTGTATTGGCTAACAATTACAACATTACGTTTAATACAACTACTAAAGCTTACATGTTTAATTATGTAACCATAAGCCTTATTGGTGCGGGTGTTGTAGACTGGAATACCGATACCGATATGACTACAACCGATGGCGTAAATTATACGCTTAAAAACTTTACGTTTGCCGGTGGCGAAGCTAAATTCAGGCTAAACCACGACTGGGGCGCAATGAGCTGGGGTAGTGCTGATTTTCCGTCAGGAACAGGAAACAATGCTGCAGATGCTGCTAACGTAAAAATAACAGCAGGAGCTTACGATGTAACTTTTAACAGAACTACAGGTGCTTACGAGTTTAAAACGCCAAACACGGCGGGTGTTAATACGGTTGTTGCTTCTGCAATTACAGCATTCCCTAACCCTACACAAAGCGTTTGGAATTTTAACGCGGGCAACACTACCATCAGTAACCTTGTTATTGTAGATGTTACCGGTAAAATAGTAATGAGCAAAAATGTAAATGCGGCACAAACTACGGTAGATGCTTCCGGTTTTGCGGCAGGTATGTATTTTGCAAAAGTAGCATCGGCTGCGGGTACACAAACCATCAGGGTGGTTAAAAACTAACACGTTGATTTTTTTTAATAAGAAGAGCACAAGCCATTACGGTTTGTGCTTTTTGCTTTTAGTATCTTTACAAAAAATTAGGGTATGGCAGCAATACTAAAAATAGGGCACAGGGGTGCAAAAGGCCACGAGCCGGAAAACACCCTGGCATCTTTCGCAAAAGCGATAGGGCTGGGTGCCGAAGGTATCGAACTCGATGTACACGTATGTGCTACCGGAGAACTGGTGGTTATTCACGACTTTACGGTAGACAGGGTTACTAACGGCACGGGCGAAGTTCATAAACTATCGCTTGCTGAACTGAAGGCACTGACTATTGATGGCCTACATACCATACCCACGCTACACGAGGTGTATAACCTTATTGATAAACGTTGTTTTGTAAACATCGAAATGAAAGGCAGGCATACGGCAAAACCGGTATCTGAATTTATAGATGATTATGTTGCCAATAAAGGCTATGATTACAGCGATTTTTTGGTATCCAGCTTTCAGCGGGAAGAGTTGCAGGTGCTAAGCATCATCAACCCTAAAATACACTTAGGCGTACTTACCCAGGCAAGTGTTACCCAGGCGCGCGAGTGGGCAGACGAGTTTAAGGCCAAAGCCATACACCCGCATTTTACATTGCTTACTCCGCACAATGTTATTAAAGCACAGCAAGACGGTTATAAGGTATTTACCTGGACCCTTAATGAAATTGAAGATATAGAACGTATAAAAACTTATGGTGTAAACGGCATCATTTCTGACTATCCCGAACGATTATGAGTAAAAGTTATGATGTTATTGTTGCCGGTGGCGGCGCGGCCGGTTTTTTTACCGCGATTAATATTGCCGAGGCAAATCCTGATTTAAAAATTGCCATTTTAGAGCGTGGTAAAGAGGTGCTTGCCAAGGTGCGCGTTTCGGGTGGGGGCAGGTGCAACGTTACCCATGCCTGCTTTGTACCTAACGATTTGGTTAAGTTTTATCCGAGAGGTGAAAAAGAACTGCGTGGCCCTTTTAACCGCTTTAGCGCAGGCGATACCATTGAGTGGTTTGAACGCCACGGTGTAGAATTAAAAACGGAAGAAGACGGCAGGATGTTTCCGGTAACGGACAGTTCGCAAACCATAATAGATTGTTTTATAAATGCAGTAAATACACTGGGCATACAGGTACTTACCGGCGAAAGTATACAATCGCTTTACAAAGCCGAAAATCATTGGAAAATAGAAACCCAAAACGGTACGTTTATAGCCGCTAAACTGGTTATGGCTACAGGTAGCAACCCTAAAATGTGGGATATGCTGGCCGAACTGGGGCATACTATTGTTCCGCCGGTGCCATCGTTGTTTACATTTAATATAAAAGATGCCAGGATAAAAGACCTTATGGGGGTTTCTGCATTGGCAACGGTTAAGGTTAAAAATTCGAAGTTAGAAGCGTCGGGACCATTACTTATAACCCATTGGGGTATGAGTGGTCCGGGTATATTGCGATTATCGGCATGGGGAGCGCGCGAGTTATTCGCAAAAAGCTACCAGTTCGTACTTCAGGTTAACTGGCTTAACGATGTTGATTTAGAAGAATGCGATGTGCTGCTTAAAGAAATTAAACAGGAGCATGCCAAAAAAATGGTGGGTAAAAAATCGCCTTTCGATTTTCCTAACCGTTTATGGGAAAGCCTGGTTAACGCGGCTGGTATTGATGCCGAAACCAAATGGGCCGAACTTACCCGTAACCAGCTTCAGGCATTAGCCGCGCAACTTGTTAATGGCGAATACAACGTAAATGGCAAAAGTACTTTTAAAGAAGAGTTTGTTACTGCCGGTGGTGTTGATTTAAAAGAAGTAAACTTTAAAACTATGGAAAGCAAACGTGTAGAAAGCCTTTATTTTGCCGGAGAAGTTATTAATGTAGATGCTATTACAGGTGGGTTTAACTTTCAAAATGCGTGGACAGGCGCTGTTATAGCGGCAGAAAGCATTGCATTGTTAACGGAATAATGAAATAATAGTTGATGTAACAATTACAACATGGTTCAGAATATAAAGGTAGCGGTAGATGCCGTGGTTTTTGGTTACCAAAACAACAATTTATATGTGTTGCTTATAGAGCAAAAATTTGATGGGCAGCAACCGTACTGGGCACTGCCCGGCGGCCTGGTGCAAAATAATGAACCACTTATACATGCTGTAAAACGCGAGCTGATGGAAGAAACTAATGTTAGCGTAAATTACCTTGAGCAGCTTTATACCTTTGGCGATGATACTAACCGCGATGGGCGTAACAGGGTAATTTCGGTGGCGTATTTTGCATTAATAGACGCATCTAAAACCCTTATTAAAGCAGATACTGATGCCGATGCGGTACAATGGTTTACAGTAAATGCCATTCCGCAACTTGCTTTCGATCATAACCAGATAATCGTTACAGCCATAACACGTTTAAAGGCAAAGGTAACCTACCAGCCTATTGGGTTTGATTTACTTCCTGCTGAATTTATGTTTTCGGAACTCGAAAACCTGTATTGTACGGTTTTAGAAAAGGAAATCGACCGCCGTAATTTTCGAAAAAAGATAATAAGCTTTGGCTTTGTAGAGGAAACAGATAAATTTTCAGATAAAAAAAGTGGTCGCCCGGCTAAGCTTTTTAGGTTTAATAAGCTTAAATATAATGCATTAGAAAAAGAAGGCTTTTACTTCGAAATAAAGTTTGCGTAAATAACACACAAAATGTTTTGCAGGATCATTAATATGATTTACATTTGTGTAACAAATACGCAAATACCAAATATTATGATACTACTAAACCTCGACCCAAACTTTAGCCCGCTTAGCGGCACGGCCATCAACTTTAAAAGTTTTACTTTTTATGGTGGCGAACCTCACATAAAAATAGAACCCGGTTTTGATGTTTCTCAAACCATAACCATTACCCACAGGCTTACTGATTTTAATGCCTTAGGTACACTGTGCGTAGCGGTAGACGCGCTTAAACGTATGGGCGTAACAAAAATAAACCTGTTCATTCCGTATTTTCCTGCTGCAAGGCAGGACAGGGTTATGATACCGGGTGAACCACTTACAGTTAAAGTATATGCCGATATTATAAACGCCATGCAGCTGGGTAAGGTTACGGTTTTCGATCCGCATTCTGAAGTTACACCGGCACTGCTTAATAATTGCGAGGTTGTAAGCAATCATACCTTTATAGCTGAGGTAATTAAAGCTATTGATGGTAATGTTACCCTTATATCGCCGGATGGCGGCGCACTTAAAAAAATATATAAAGTATCAGAATATCTCGAAGGGCTACCGGTAGTAGAGTGCAGTAAAAGCCGCGATGTAAAAACAGGCAGGCTATCTGGCTTTAAAGTTTTTGAAGGCAACCTTAACGGCGCCAACTGCCTTATTGTAGATGACATTTGCGATGGTGGCGGTACGTTTACCGGCCTTGCCGAAGCTTTAAAAGCTAAAAACGCGGGCAACCTTTACCTTGCTGTTAGCCATGGTATTTTTAGTAAAGGTTTTGATGTTTTTGGCGACTACTTTACAAAAATTTTCACCACAAATTCTTTTAGTGATATACAAAATGATAGGGTGCAGCAAATAGCAATTACATTATGAAATATACAGTAGCGGCTTTGATTAATAGTGACGAGCCTAAAAAATACCTTTTCTTTTGGGGGCACACGCCATCTAAAGATGGCAGTGTTACAAAATCGTGCTTTAGCCAGTGGTGGGAGCAACCTTTTACCGAAAGTGATATAACATACAAATCGGCAGAGCATTATATGATGGCAAAAAAAGCCTTGTTGTTTAACGACCATGAAATTATGGATAAGATAATTGCGTGTGCCTCTCCAGCCGAAGCTAAAAAGCTGGGCAGGGAAGTTACAGGATATGACGATGCACTTTGGCTCGCACATAGGTTTGAAATAGTAAAACAAGGCAATTACTTAAAGTTTAGCCAGCACCCTTTACTTAAAACTTTTTTGCTGCAAACAGGCGACAGGGTTTTGGTAGAAGCCAGTCCGGTTGATGAAATTTGGGGCATTGGCATGGTTGCCGATAATCCGGATGCTGCGTATCCTGAAAAGTGGTACGGCCTTAACCTGCTGGGCTTCGCGCTTATGGAAGTTAGGGATGAGCTGGCGCAGTAGCAATAGTAGTAAGCAATAAAAAGTATCAGATAAAACTAATAACAATAATACAACCACCATGAACCCACTATTATTAACCGATGGTTATAAAACAGACCACCGCAGGCAATACCCAAATGGTACAACGCTTGTGTACAGCAACTGGACTCCCAGAAAATCACGTATTAATGGTGTAAACGAAGTAGTGTTTTTTGGGCTTCAGTACTTTTTAAAAAAATACATACTTCAGGATTTTGATACCTACTTTTTTAAACGCCCAAAAGATGAAGTGGTTAAACAATATGCCCGCAGAATAAACAATTACCTGGGCGAAAACCAGGTAGGTACCGCACATATAGAGGCGTTGCACGATTTAGGATATATACCTATGGTTTTTAAGGCACTGCCCGAAGGCGTTACCGTACCCATGAAGGTGCCTATGTTTACCATGTATAATACACTACCAGAATTTTTTTGGCTTACTAATTATTTCGAAACATTGCTTTCTGCCGTGGTATGGATGCCTTGTAATTCGGCCACTATTGCAAAACAGTACCGTAAAGTGCTCGATAAATACGCTGCGGAAACATCATCTGTCCCTGAATTTGTAAACTGGCAGGGACATGATTTTTCTATGCGGGGCATGGCGGGTATAGAGGCAGCAGTAACATCATCTGCGGGGCATTTGCTAAGCTTTACCGGGACTGATACCATACCGGCTATCGATTTTATGGAAGAATATTATAATGCCAATAGTGATACCGAACTTATTGGAGGATCGGTCCCGGCAACAGAACATTCTGTAATGTGCATGGGCACTACCGATGGTGAGTTTGAAACCTTTCGCAGGCTTATATGCGATGTGTACCCTAAAGGTATTGTATCTATAGTATCTGATACCTGGGATTTATGGAAAGTGCTTATCGAATATTTACCCGCGCTTAAAAACGAGATTTCCGGCAGGGATGGTAAAGTAGTAATAAGGCCCGATAGTGGCGACCCGGTAGCTATTATTTGTGGTAACCCAGATGGTAAAACCATACCGGAGCAAAAAGGGGTTATAGAGCTATTGTGGGATGCTTTTGGCGGAACCGTAAACAATAAAGGCTTTAAGGAGCTGATACCACAAATAGGTGCTATTTATGGCGATAGTATTACTGTAGAAAGAGCCGGGCTTATTTGCGAAAAGCTTAAAGCAAAAGGTTTTGCCAGTACAAATGTGGTGTTAGGTATAGGCTCGTTTACCTACCAGTACAACACCCGCGATACCTTTGGCTTTGCCATGAAGGCAACTTATGGTGAAGTGAATGGCGAAGGCCGCGAAATTTTTAAAGACCCGATAACCGATGATGGCACAAAAAAATCGGCTAAGGGATTAATGAAAATTATATTAGAAGAAGGTGCTTATAAACTTATTGATGGTGTATCATGGCAGGAAGAACAAACCGGAGAACTTAAAGAAGTTTTTAGGGATGGCAAGCTACTTATAGATCATTCATTGGCAGAGATAAGAAGCCGTATAATATAGTAATTTTACAAAACAAAACGCTCGATATAAATACTATAACGAGCGTTTTTTGTTAGGTATAGTATGATTAGTAATTACGCATTACCTGTGTAGTAAGGGTTTCGTTACTTCCGGTTGGTGGTGTAACATAGCCTTTAGTGTATATTGTGTAGATTTGGTTTTGTGTAAACTGAATGCCCGGGTTAGTATATATAATTGCCTGGGTGTTATGATCTGTAATTGTAAACTGGTAGGTTCCTGTTGGTATTTCTACATAATCAGTAGTGCTTTTAAAAGGCAGCCCTGTGGCATATGTTTGCGTAGTACTTTTAATATCTATAGGGTTAGAATCTGGCGAAAGGTTAATAAAACGAATCCTTGCATTGTTAGCCGTAGGATATACTAAAGGGTCCTGATAAGCAACTAACTCAAGGTTAGCAAAAGTATTTACTGCAAAAACACTAAAGTAGGTATTTGCAGTAGGGGTTATGCTTTTTGTAGCTAATACGGTGCCGGCTGTATTTTTAACAGTAATTACACGATTGCCCGTTTTAAAATTTAAATAAGGAGAGTAGTTGGTATACGTTAATGCAGAAGTATTTATTGCATTTTCATCGGCAAAAAAGTAAAGATCTCCAGAGTCTGGGCTGGCGTTTGCAATAAGGCCAAAAGCGGCATCTGTTGGGGTAGTCGTAACCGGGCTACTATCATCGCTAAGGCATGATGTTAATGATAACGTAAGGGCAAGGCTAAATGCCAAGCGGGTAAAAAATGTAGTTTTCATATAAATTGTAACTTTTTGTTTGTGTATAGTTTGTAGATGCAAATTAAAGTAAAAGGTTGCGTGCATTTTGCATTTTAACTCTTTCAGTATAGCAGCTTAATACTGTTATTGCAGTATTACATCAATCAATACCAATATTGTTATTAAGTGCCTCGCTTGTGGTGCGATACAATGTTTCTGCCGGAACCTGTAAATTTTCTGCCGGGTTATTTTGTAAAAAAGCATATTGTTCTTTTGCAAAAGCAGTAACATCTTCAATATATTTTACCTGCCTGCGGCCAAAATTTTCGAGTACATTACCTTTTAAACCAAGCTGTATGGCACGGCGCTCTATTTTATTACCGTAAGGGTCGTGCTCCGGGTCCCATTGCAGGCGCACCTGCTTTAATGTTAATTCGCTACGCCAGTGTTCATGGCTGTTGTAGTATTTAGGGTTAAAGGACGAGAAAGCTGCTTCACAAAGTATCTTCTCAAAGTCAGCTTTATCCAGCCAAAATGCTAATACACGCTCCTGGTTTTCTTTGGCAGCCCACCCGCAACGGTACATCATCCATAAAAAGTTAGGCTTTATCCACGACATACGGTTATAGCTAAAAGCATCGCCACCTAAATATTGATTTTTAATGGCAAAATCGGCTATTGCATTATTGTAAGCCTGGTATACTACAATGCTATCATTAGTTTGGTGTGCAGTTATATGTTGCCCTGTTTTTGGGAGTGCTTCAATGCTTTTAAAGTAGGGTTCAGTTATAATTTTCATACAAACCACGGAATGTCTTTGTTATAATAATCTTTAATATCATCAAAATTGCCGGCATTATTGCATCCGCTTATGTAGTGGTAAGCATCCCTTGCTTCTCTGCCCGGCTCATCTTTAAGATATTCCAGCGTATTATTTACGCCTCCAAAAACAGCTAACTGAACATCAACATAGCAAAAAGTATCAAAATCGGTTTCTTTAGCAATCCATATTTCAATACAATCTTCAATATGGCCATGTAAGCCTAATATATAACAGCATAGCATTATACTATCTCCAGATGCGGGCAGGTTGTGTGTGTTTATTATAGATCGTAATTCGGTAATTTTATGTAATAGCGTAAGTGCGAGTTCCCTGTTTTTGTTGAGCCTGAAATAGCGAATAATATCTTTTCTCAGTTCATCATCTTCATCAATCGCTATCACAATATCATTAGCAATAATTTTATTAATGTTATAGCTGTTTATAAGCTGTTGCGCAGTCATTTGTAAGTAGGTTTAATTAAAGTATTACCTGTTAAGCCAAAATATTGCGGCGTTAAGTGCCGTTGCATAGGTAACCCACGCCAGGTAGGGTATAAAAAGGTAACCGGCTATTTTATCTACTTTTTTAAACTGAATATACGTTTCGTAAATCATCAGCCACAGTACTATAATTTCAAACAACGCCAGCATGGGGTTTTTAAGCCCGAAAAATAAATACGACCACAAGGCATTTAATGCTAACTGGATGGCGAAAAACTTAAGTCCTTTTTTTACGGTTTCTTCCTGTACTTCAATACGGCTCCAAACCAGTCCGGCGGCAACACCCATAAAAATATATAAGGCTGTCCATGCTACCGGGAAAGCCCAGTTAGGCGGTGTGAAAAAAGGTTTTACAAGTGTAGGGTACCAGGTATCTACGCTGCTTTGCGTTACCTGGCTCGATAAATATCCTATGGCCAGGCAGGTGGCCACCATAACCATTATTTTAAATAGTTTAGACATAATTGTTTTTTTGCAGAACCAAAGTTAATGTAGTATTTGCCACAAATTACACCAATTTCACAAATTTTTAAATTCGGCTATTAGCATAAATTGGTATTTATTTGTGTAATTTGTGGCTATATATTATCAATCCGGGTGTAAACAAAAATCATATCTTTGCGGTAAAATTTTAAGAACATGGTATCCCCACAGGATTTTATACCTTCTGCCTACACACAAACCCTAAACGGCGGCAGCTTTACATACAGCGCGCCCAGCAATATAGCCCTTGTAAAATACTGGGGTAAAAAAGAAAATCAAATACCGGCCAACCCATCTGTAAGTTTTACACTGAATAACTGTAAGACAATAACCACAGTTGGTTTCGAAAAGAAAACAGCGATTGATGGCTTTTCATTCGACTTACTTTTTGAAGGCCAGCCTAAAGAAAGTTTCAGACCGAAGATTGAAAAATTCTTTGACCGTGTGGCGGTATACCTTCCGTTTTTAAAAAACTATCATTTTAAAATAGATACCCAAAATACATTTCCGCACAGTTCGGGCATTGCATCATCGGCATCGGGTATGGCAGCTTTAGCCATTAACCTTATGAGTATAGAGCGTTTGCTGAACCCGGATATGACCGATGCTTACTTTTACCAAAAGGCTTCGTTTTTAGCAAGATTAGGATCGGGTAGTGCGTGCCGTAGCATAAAAGGCAGTGTGGTAGTTTGGGGAGCACATGCCGAAATTGAGGGCAGTTCTGATTTATTTGGTGTGCCGTTCTCTGCCGATGTTCACGAAGTATTTACAAACTATCAGGATACTATTTTACTGGTAGATAAAGGCGAAAAACAAGTGAGTAGTACACTGGGGCACGACCTTATGCACGGCCACCCTTATGCCGAAAGGCGTTTTGCACAGGCGTACGAAAATTTATCGGCCATAAAAAAGGCGCTTGTTGAAGGTAATTTGGAAGATTTTATTAAGATTACCGAGAGCGAAGCACTAACCCTGCATGCCATGATGATGACCAGCCAGCCCTACTTTATATTAATGAAACCCAACACGCTGCAAATTATAAATGCAATATGGCAGTTTAGGGCAGAAACTGCTATACCTGTGTGTTTTACACTCGATGCCGGTGCTAACGTGCATGTGCTGTACCCGGAAAACGTTAGCGAAAAGGTTTTAGCATTTATTGAGGCAAAATTAGTTGGCTATTGTCAAAACAACCAGTACATTTGCGATAAAATTGGCACTGGCGCGGCAGCACTTAACTAAACATTTGTTAAAGCAAACTGCAAGCCCAAATTTTACGTACCTTTACATACAATTTAGATAGTATAAAACCCCTATGAAAGGACCCTTATTTTACTCGAAAATATTGCTTTTTGGAGAGCATGGCATTAACAAAGGCTCCAAAGGTTTATCTATTCCTTATAATTTTTACAACGGTGGACTAAAGGTAGATGATACCGATAGCGAACTTGCCAAAAAATCGAACGCAAGCCTTAGGCGTTTTGTTACGTATCTTGAAGAACTTCAGGCTACAGAACCCAACCTTGTTACTTTCGACCTTACCACGCTAAAACTTAATGTAGAGGCTGGTATGTATTTTGACAGCAGTATACCGCAAGGTTACGGCATAGGTAGTAGTGGTGCGCTTGTTGCTGCTATTTACGACCAGTATGCTAATAATAAAATCACGATATTAGAAAACCTTACACAGGAAAAACTGCTTACGTTAAAAAAGATTTTCAGTAAAATGGAATCGTTTTTTCACGGTACAAGCTCTGGCTTAGACCCGCTTAACAGTTACCTGAGTATTCCTATACTTATCAATTCGCACGACAGCATTGAGGCTACCGGCATACCAATGCAAAACCTGGAAGGCAAAGGCGCTATATTTTTGCTAGACTCTGGTATTGTAAAAGAAACCGCTCCAATGGTGCAAATTTTTATGGAAAGCTTAAAAGATAAAGGTTTCCGCGCTATGATAAAAGACCAGTTTCTTAAATATACCGATGCTTCTATCGAAAGCTTTTTGCACGGCGATGTTAAGGCACTTTTCTCTAATACAAAAGAACTTTCTAAAGTAGTATTCAACAACTTTAAGCCCATGATACCTGCAGCGTTTCATGAACTATGGCAAACAGGTATTGAAACTAACGATTATTACCTAAAACTTTGCGGCTCTGGCGGTGGCGGTTACATATTAGGCTTCGCGCCCGATATTGCTAAAGCTAAAGAAGCGCTTGCAGGCCATAAAGTTGAAGTTGTTTACCAGTTTTAATTATGGAACCTACTTTTGATGGCGTAGTTAAAGCGCTTTTACTATCTATATTTACTGGCTTTGGTATTATTATACCTATACTTAGTGCCGTAAAATCATCTAACCTAAAAACAATAGAGTTTAAAAACCTGTTTATACTTACGGCTATTCAGCTGGTGCGTGTTAGCGGGGCATTATACTTTGTATTGTGGTTGCTGGACTTGTACAGAAACTACGCCCAGTATGAGGTTAATAAACAAGGGGTAGATTATACTTTGTTTGGCCCGCTATGGCTTGTTTTCTGGATGCCGCCTATTTTGTACTTTATACTGTCGCAGCTATTCTGGATCAAAAAGTTATACACTAAAAAGTCGGCATTAATTACCTTTTCAATACTGCTATTTATACTTCCGTTCCAGAAACTATGGTTAATACTATCAACATTAACGCATCAATACCAGCGTGTAACCGAGGCTACACCTGCTTATACCATTGTAGTTAGCGTTTTGCTAAATATTATAATTTTTATATTCATGGTTTTTACGCTTGTATTAATGAGTGGAAAATTAAAAGATAAAGACAGCCTGAAGAATAATAAAAAAAAGTAGTTCGTAATAAATGAACTATCCTAAATATGGTATAGCAAGTAATCATGATTTTACAATATTTAAATTTATAAGTATTGGTAAAAATGGTGTCATTACTAAAGTTATCGAATTTACAAAAACTAATAATGGAAGTGTTTATAACTTAGGTTTTGGAGATAGGTTTGATATAAATACAGAAAAAGGTTTTAGTATAGATGATGTTGCTATAAGTAACAATGGCGATAGAAATAAAATTTTAGCTACAATAGCAAATGCCATTTTTGTATTTACAGAAAATTATCCCGAACGATATGTTTACTTTACAGGTACAACACTAGTAAGAACCCGTTTATACAGGATGGTAATTTCCAATAATATAAAAGAATTGTCATCGGTTTTTTATATCTTTGGTATAGTTCATGATAAACTAACGGGAAGAGATAGTGCGATTGATTTTGATTCGGACAAAAACTTCATAGGATTTTTAATTAAACGGAGGTGATTATGGGTAAAGTGAAAAAAAAGACGCAGATTACAGAAGTTGGAAATACTACTAAATCATTTTGGGGATCAAATATTTCATACGATTCAAAACTTGATAATGTTACAGTTGCATTTACTTCAAATAAACTTGAAGAAGCAAATAAGATTTTATCAAATTTAGAATTGCCTAAGATTTGATGCTATGGTAAATCAGATTAATAATGGAGCCTCAATTACAGAGGCTTTTTTTATGCATTATAAAAATTTTAAGCCTATTTACTTTTATCTTTACAAACCATTGCAATATTAAAACCGGGCACGAGTTAAAACTAAAAACAACCTATGGCATCAAGAAAACTAAAACTGGTACTTGTAAAGATATTCAGCTTATTTTCTGTGGTGCGCGGCTATAACATACCTATTATAGTACTGGCACAATACCTTTCTGCCATTTTTATATTAGATAAAGAACACCGCGCGCTCGATGTTATCCTCGATCTTAACCTGTTTATCATTGTTTTTGCAACATCGCTAACCATAGCATCTGGTTACATCATTAATAACTTTTACGATGCCCAGAAAGACCTTATTAACCGACCTAAAAAATCAATGCTCGACAGGTTAGTAAGCCAGGGAACTAAACTTCAGGTATATTTTGTGCTTAATTTTATAGTGGTGCTGTTGGCATTTTTAGTATCATGGCGTGCGGCATTATTTTTTGCCAGCTATATTTTCCTGATATGGTTTTATTCGCACAAGCTTAAAAAGTATCCGGTTATAGGTAATTTAACCGCGGCATTTTTAGCCGTCTTGCCATTTTTCGGGATTTTAATGTATTTTAAAAATTTTTACGAAGTTATTTTTGCCCACGCTACTTTTTTATACCTGCTTATTTTAACCCGCGAATTAATTAAAGACCTGGAAAATATAAAAGGCGATGTAGTAGCTAATTACCGCACAATCCCGGTTATGTTTGGCGAAAAATTCTCTAAAATAATCATCATTGCGCTTACGTTTTTAACCGTAATACCCGTGTATTTATTGATAGATGTGTATGATGTAGGCTATATGGATATTTACTTTTACATAGGCATGATCGTGATCATCTACTTTCTGGATAAATTATGGAAAGCAGAGAGCCAGGAGCAGTACTTACAGCTGCATAATATACTTAAAGTGCTAATTGTAACGGGTGTATTTAGCATTGTACTTATAGATCCTTCAGTTTTAGTGCACGGCAGGCAATTGTTATCTGCTATTTAATCCTATCTTTGCAAAAATATTTACGTAATAATGAACAACGGTAACAGCAGGAAAGGCGGGGCCTCAGGAAAAGGAAGTAATGACAGGCGAAAAGGCGGTACTCCCTCTAAACCACTAAATAAGGCAAGGAAACCTAAACCGGCCTCAGATAAAAGTGCGGCTCCGGGTGAGGGCGGCGCGCCTAAAAAAACGGGCTTCGTTAAAGGCAGCTTTGACAAAAGAAATGTAGAGCGCAAACCGGCAGCTCCTAAAAAGCCATCGAACCCCGATGAGCTTAGACTTAATAAATTTATAGCAAATTCTGGCGCCTGCTCACGTAGGGATGCCGATATTTATATACAATCAGGTAACGTAAAAGTTAACGGCGTTGTGGTTACAGAAATGGGCCACAGGGTATTGCTGACTGATAAAGTTGAATTTGACGGATCTGTAATCACTCCGGAGAAAAAAGAATATGTACTGCTTAACAAGCCTAAAAACTTTACTACCAGTGGCGAAGATGCAGGCGATATGCGCAACGTTGCCGAACTGGTGCGTGGTGCTACACCAACAAAACTACACCCAATAGGGCGTATGGATAAGAATACTACAGGCTTACTTATTTTTACTAACGATACCGATATGATTCGTAAATTCGGTTTACCGAACCAGAAATCATTTAAAATATACCAGGTTACGTTAGATAAAAACCTTCGTTTTGAAGACCTTGAAAAAATCGCATCGGGCGTAATGCTTGATGGGCATAGGTTATTTGTAGATGAGGTTACGTATATTGACGATCAGCCAAAAACCGAAATTGGTATTAAACTGCGTACACAAAACGTAAAAGTGGTTCGTGCTATATTCGAATCGTTTAAATATGATGTACTTAGGGTTGACCGTGTATCGTATGCCGGGCTTACTAAAAAGAACCTTCCGCGTGGTAACTACAGGTTCCTTACAGAGCAGGAAATCATCAACCTTAAAAACGTTTAAGGCGCATGCAGCCAAGAGATATCGAGTATATTGCCATGCAATGGTTTGAAGCTTTTAACGCTAAACAGCTTAATAAGTTGTTAGACCTTTATGCAGGCGATGCCGAACATTTTAGTCCGAAATTAAAAGTACACAAACCCGAAACCAACGGCCTTGTAAAAGGTAGGGCAGCAATGCAGGATTGGTGGCAGGGCGCTTTTGACAGGCTGCCTACTTTAAAATATAAAGTAAAAACGCTAACCGCTAATGAGTACAGGGTCTTTTCTGAATATACGCGTATGGTAGAAGGTGAACCTGATATGGAAGTTGCTGAAGTGTTTGATATTAAAGAAGGCAAAATTGTTTTCTCCCGTGTGTACCACGGATAATTAGTTGAAATTTAGAAGACTTACAATATAAAAGCCCGGTTTATACCGGGCTTTTTTTATAATAATTGCAGCAATCGTGGAATTCCCCTCTTGAGGGGTGGCTGAAAGCCGGGGTGGTTAATTGAGATTTCTCTCTATGATCGAAATGGTAAAATTGTTGTTCTTAACGTTGTTCCATTTCGAACGGAATGCAATGGAGTTGAGAAATCTCGATTCCTTAAAAAGATCGCTCCATGCCTCGCAATGACGAGGCTAGTACAAAAAAGAGACGCATACAATGCGTCTCTACTAATTAAGGTTTTATCATAACCGGTGGCTTAGCTTCTAATCCGCGTTTGCGCAGCAAAGGCTCTATAGACGGACTTGCACCCCTAAAGGTTTTATACATTAACTCCGGATCGCCGGTACCGCCACGTTCTAATATATTGGTTCGGAACGATTTTGCCGTTTTAGCATCAAATAGCGATGTGGTTTTAAACGCTTCAAAAGCATCGGTATCCAGCACACCACTCCATATATAACTATAATATCCGGCAGAATATCCTCCTGCAAAAATGTGTGTATAATAGGTACTCCTGTAACGTGGAATGATCGACGGGATTAGTCCAATATTTTTCATTGATGCCTCCTCAAACGGAACTATACTTTCAGATAGTGCTTCGGTTCTCGAATGGTAATTAAGGTCGAGATACGCAGCGGCCAAATACTCAACAGTTGCAAACCCCTGATCAAAAGTTGCTGACTCCTGTAGTTTAGCGATCAACTCATCCGGAATGGTTTCGCCTGTTTTATAATGCTTGGCATACAGTTTAAGCACTTCAGGCTCGGCAGCCCAATTTTCCATAATTTGCGATGGCAGTTCAACAAAATCGGTAGGTACGCTGGTGCCGCTCAGTGTTTCGTAATTTACATTGCTTAGCAATCCGTGCAGGGCATGCCCAAACTCGTGGAAAAACGTTGTGGTTTCGTCAAACGTAAGTAGTGCAGGAGCATTACCTGTAGGTTTAGTAAAGTTGCATACTATAGATATTATAGGCGTAGTACGGGTACCATCAATCACTTTTTGCTTGCGGTACGATGTCATCCAGGCGCCACCTTTTTTACTGGCTCGAGGAAAGAAATCCATATACAGCAAACCGATGTATTTACCATCTTTTTCAGACACCTCCCAGGCACTAACATCTTTATGGTATACAGGCACTTCTGTAACCTGTTTAAATTTAATACCGTACAGGTTTCCGGCAACGGTAAATATGCCCTGGCGAACACTGTCTAAACTAAAATACGGCTTTAGCTGCTGCTCATCAAGGTTATAACGCTCTTTACGAATTTTCTCGGTATAATACCTCCAGTCGTACGGCTGCACGGCATCGGTAATACCATCGGCAACCATTAATTTTTTAATATCGGCTTCTTCTATTTTGGCTTTTGCAAGGGCGGGTTTCCAAAGCTGGTCCATCAACTCGTATACCTTTTGCGGTGTTTTTGCCATACGCTCTTCGAGCACAAAATCGGCATGGCTTTTATAACCTAAAAGCTGGGCACGCTGCATGCGCAAATTAGTAAGCTGAACAATATTAATACGGTTATCGTACTTATCGCCATTGTTACCACGGTTTTGGTAGGCTGTCCATATTTTTTTACGCAATTCGCGGTTTTGGGCATATTGCAAAAACGGCATTACACTGGCGTTTTGCAGGGTAAAAATCCACTTACCCTCCTTATTCGCTTCTTTAGCTTCATCGGCGGCAGCCTGAATTACTTCCGGCGGCAGGCCTGCAAGGTCTTTTTTATTATCTACAACCAGCTGAAAATTATTCGTATCGGCCAGTACATTCTCACCAAATTTAAGCGACAGTACCGATAGTTCACTGTTTATCTTACGCAGTTTCGTTTTTTGGTCGGCACCAAGGTTAGCACCGCTTCTCACAAAAACCTTATACTTTTTTTCGAGCAGCTTGGCATCTTCGGTATTCAGCTTCATGCTTAGCTGGGTGTCCCAAACTTTTTTAACGCGGGCAAACAGCTTCTCGTTCATATAAACATCATCGTTATGTTTAGATAATTCCGGAGCCATTTCCTGTGCCAATGCCTGCAGGGTATCGTTAGTATTTGCCGTATTCAGGTTATTAAAAACGGTATTAATGCGGTTAAGCAACGAACCACTACGATCGAGCGCTACAATGGTATTTTTAAAATCAGCTGGGTGCGGGTCGTTAGCAATAGCATCTATCTCGCCCTGATGTATGCGCATAGCTTCTTTTAAGGCCGGCTTGTAATGTTCGTTCTTAATTTGGTCAAAAGGGGGTGCTCCGTATGGGGTATCCCAGGTGGCGAGTAACGGGTTATCTTCTCCTATAGTTCCTGATGTGTTTTCTCTGTGGCACGACATAAATATACTCGCTGTTATGGTTAAAATAAGTATTGCTTTTTTGTTCATCATTGTAAAATATCGCATGGATAGTAAAGTTATCTTTTAAAAAACGAATAGGCAAACGATTTACTAAATATAACGGACTTATAACACTTTTTTGGCTTGCCAAAGTACTAAAATACGTACCTTAGTTGTAACTTAAAACGTACACAATATGGCACTCATAAAGCCCTTTAACCTTAATAAATGGATAGACGATAACCGCCACCTTTTAAAACCGCCCGTAGGCAATAAAAATATATATCCGCTAAGCGATGATTATATTGTAATGGTGGTTGCCGGACCTAATGCCCGTAAAGATTACCATTATAACGAAACCGAAGAGTTGTTTTACCAGCTTGAAGGCAGCATAAAAGTTGTGGTTCAGGACGAAGGCGAACGTAAAGAAATGGAACTGCATGCCGGCGATATGTACCTGCACCCGGGCAAAGTGCCGCACTCGCCTATACGTAGTGAAGGTTCTATTGGACTGGTCGTTGAGCGTGTGCGTGCAGGCCGTGGCTTTACCGACGGTTTACTTTGGTTTTGCGACAATTGTAACCATAAACTACATGAAGTATTTTTTGAACTGCATAATATTGAGAAAGACTTTTTACCGCATTTCCAGCATTTTTATAATTCGGAAGAATTGCGCACCTGCGATAAATGTGGTACTGTAATGGCTGCTGATCCACGTTATGTAGTTAAAGACGGGGAGTAACTTTTTACACGAATTACACTAATTTACACGAATTGAATTTGTGCGAATTAGTGTAATTGGTGTTAACCTTAATTATGGTATCATTTTTGTTTACCTTTGCAAAAAATTACAATACGTAACAATGGACGATGGTCATCGGAAAATAGTATTAACCCGATAGGGAAGGCTTAAAATGCTTTTTCCCTATTACTTAATTAGGGAGAATTTGCATTTATGGTAACGTACTACAAAAATGAAACCGGGCTCGCGCTTGCGCAGCATATTAATGATGCTAAATGGATTAGCGTTGTTAACCCAACCACTGAAGAAACACGATTTTTACTCGACGAGCTAAAAATACCCGAAGCTTTTTACAATGATATTGAAGATATTGATGAGCGCCCCCGTATTGAAATAGAAAACGGCTGGCACCTTATCATTCTCCGCATACCTGTTAAAAATGCCGACGACAGGTTGCCCTATACCACCATACCGCTAGGCGTGGTTTTTAAAGATGATGTTTTTGTAACCATCTGTTTTAGCAAAAGCGAATTGCTGGAAGATTTTGTAAACTACACACAACGCAAAAAAATTGTTCCTACCGATAATTTCGATCTTGTGCTGAGGCTATTATTATCATCGAGCATATGGTTCCAAAAATACCTTAAACAGATAAACCACCACATTAAAGTTGCGGAGAACAATCTTGAAAAATCAATTCGTAATGAAGATTTACAGGAGCTTTTGCAAATAGAAAAGTGCATGGTGTACTTTATAACATCGCTTAAAGGCAACGAAATGCTGTTTTACAGAATTAGAAACTTACGTGGCTACAAAGATACTTTTGACCCGGAACTGATTGAGGATGTAGAAATTGAATTGCGCCAGGCACAGGATACTACAAACATTTACAGCGATATTTTAACGGGTACTATGGATGCCTACGCATCGGTAATATCAAACAACCTGAACATTATCATGAAAAGGTTAACATCGATATCCATCATATTGATGATCCCTACCTTAATAGCAAGTTTGTATGGTATGAACGTGCCCAACTCGTTACAGGATAGCCAATATGGTTTTATTATTGTAACTGTGGCATCGTTTATATTTACGATATTGGGTGTACTACTGTTTAAAAAGAAGAATTTGTTTTAGGATGATTTGATTACGTTTTTTTTTCATTACTGCGTCCGTTCGGGCTAAACCCTCGGGTCTGAGCGAAGTGTAACGTAGTCGAAGATCTTAAACAGATCCTTCCTTCGTCAGGATGACAACCTGTGTTCTAAAAAAATCGCATAACTAAATTAATTCCTTCCTTTTTCTTCAGGGTATAACTCATGCACAGGTTCGCTTTGCCAAAACTGTTTTGTAGTAACATCTAAAATAGTAAGTGGGCCACGGAAAGCAGCGCCGGTATCTACATTCCAAATGTTAGCTTTGTTAACAGGTATGGTGCTATCTATACGGGTAACGGGCGTGTGGCCTATAAAAATTTCTTTATAATTGGTAAAGCGCTTAGGGTAAAACGGGTGCTGAACATCTAACGAAACATCCAGAGCCAATGCGGTTTCCCATAAGCTACGGTCCCAGTACAACATTACCGGGAAATATTCGTGTGTAACACCATTCATATTCGTAAAGCCGGCGTGTACAAACAGGCGGTTATCATCGTCTAAATAATAATTTACGAGGCTTTCTAAAAATAAAGTATGCAGTTGTTTTTTGTCGTCGCTTAGGGCATTGTAGGTATCCATAGTAATACGGCCGCCGTGGTTAAACCATTGCTCGCTGTACTCGCCGGTAGTAAGCCAGTTATGTAATAACTCGTCATGATTACCACGCACAAAAATAACGTTATGGGTAGCTTTAAGCTCAATAAGGTAGTCAATAACCTCGGGCGACTGCCCCCAGCCATCTACATAATCGCCTAAAAAAATAAGTTTATCGGTAGGGGTAACGTTAGCGCGTTGCAGTATTTGCTGCAGTGCTTTAAAGCTACCGTGAATATCGCCTATAACGAGGGTTCTGCTCATTGAGAATAATTTAAAGACAAAAGGCTAATATAGCCGTTTTGTTTCATAACATAAAATACTTTTGCTTATCATTGGCAATATAATCAAATTATCCCCTATCATATTTCATTTTTCGCAATACTCGCATGGCTTCTTTAAACGAAATGTAAACCGTACTTTCGGGGTAGGCTTTTAGCAGGGGCTTGGCATCTATCATTTTGCGGCGGGCATCGGTAAAGCCATTCAGGTAGCAAATCATCAACGTATGGGGCAGGTTTTTAATGTCTTTTTGTTCCCTGCTTGATAATGATATTCCCTTTTGCAGTTTGCTTAACAACGCCAGGTTAGCATTATAAATATGGTACATCATTTTACGGTTGTACTGCGGAGGCTCAAACAACAATTGCGACTCAATTTTGTAGTAACCGTTATCTTCAAAGCTAATGGTAACCTGCTCGAGCGGATAGTAACTGGTTTTATCATTCAGTCCCAGTGCCACATATTCGGTTATTACAAAATTATCATCGGTATATTCAATGCTTACTTCATCTAACGCCGAATAGAACAGTTTTACCTGCTCGTTAATCAGCTCAATATCAACACGGCTAAAGTACGTTCTGCCTTTAACTACTTTTTTATGCCCTGCCCAACAAACTATGAACAACTCCTTAAATACTTTATACTTGGCTGTCATATCTTTATGGCGGTAGTTTATAAAGTCGATCACGCCTTCTAAAGTATACTCAATACTGTTGTGCGAACTATTTTCTATAGCTATTACCGTGTCGGCGTTTTGGGTGTTGGTGGTATCGACACTCTCGGCATCAACCGGAATTGAATTACTGCCCCGGCGCAAAAAAACGCTGCCGCCCAATATGGTATAAATGTTTTTTTTAAAGTACGATGTTTTCGCATTGGGGCGAATGGTAACAAGCCCAACCACACGGTCTTTTGGCAGTTGCGGGAAAGGCACGTTTTCGTACTGTATGCTGGGCGGATTGATGAGAAACGCATTTACCAGGTTTTGAATGCGGCTATCGTCATAAAAATCGGTACCGGTAATTTCGTTATCATGGTCTTCTACACCCACCACTATGTACGAGTTGTTATTAGGGTTAGAGTTGCTTAACGCGCAAATGTGCTTTATAAACTTGGCTTTACCTTCTTTAGTATGCAGGTTAAGCTGGCGCTTTTTGTCATAAAAACTGCTCTCGTCGTTATGGGCGAGCAGGTTTTTTATAAGGAGGCGCTTGTTTATCATGCAATTTAAAGATTGAAGATTGAGCTACACGTTTTCAACCTGCAAGGTCTCAAATACCTTGTAAGTTTTAGATTATACCTGCACGGTTTTAAAAACCTTGCAGGAGCCACGATTGCTATACTGCTTACAATTCATAAACCGTTACCTACAAATCTATTAAATAATAAACCAATACAAAAACGGCATTGTGGTTTTAACGTGCCGGGTTTACTATTAAATTGTTATTTTTGAGGTAATGAAACACTACCACTACATTTTTGCGGGTGCGGGATTATCGAGTTTAATGACGGTGTACCGCATGGCGACATCGGGGGCGTTTATCGATAAGCAGATTTTACTGCTTGATGCCGATACCAAACAGGCTAACGATCGTACCTGGTGTTTCTGGCAAAAAGGGGCAGGGCAGTGGGACAGCATTGTACACAAAACCTGGCACACAGCTTATTTTGCTAATGAACATTTTAACGCCGACCTTGATTTTGAAGGTTACAATTATAAGATGATTCGGGGTATCGACTTTTACAATTTTGTGTTTGCCGAATTGCGTAAGCATCCTAATATTGAATTTGTAAATCAAAAAGTAACCGATTTTGCCGACCTGAAATTACACGTGTTGGTTAAAACCGAAACCGATAGTTACACCTGTAATAAATTATTCAATAGTATTTACAATCCGGCGGTAGCGGCAACACAAACAAAATATCCGCTACTGCAACAGCATTTTATAGGGTGGCATGTAAAAACTACCCAGCCAGTTTTTGATGCAGATAAACCTGCCTTTATGGATTTTAATATTCCGCAGAAAGGTAATACACGGTTTATGTATGTACTGCCGTTATCGGCTACCGAAGCAATTGTAGAATATACATTGTTCTCTAAAGACCTTTTGGCTAAAGCCGAATATGAAGAGGCTATCGTACAGTATTTATCAGATAAAAATATAACAGAATACCAGGTAACCGATACCGAGAAAGGCAGCATCCCAATGACCAGTTATCCTTTCTGGAAACACAACACACATAACATACTTAATATAGGTTCGGCGGGCGGGTGGACGAAAGCCAGCACTGGCTATACCTTTCGCAATAGCGATAAACTATCGGTTAAGCTGGTCAACTTTTTAAAATCTGAAACCGACTTCACCACCTTCCATAAAAAAAACAAATTCTGGTTTTACGATTTGCTGCTGCTTGATATACTGGGCAGGACGAATGAAAAAGGATCGGCTATATTCTCGGCCATGTTCAAAAAAGGCAAAGCAGCCCTGGTATTTAAATTTTTAGACGAAGAAACTACTTTTGCCCAAGATTTAGCTGTAATATGGCGCTGCCCTAAAGGCTTGTTTATAAATGCACTGGTTCGGCGTATATTAAATCTGTAACAAAAATAGTTGCATTTACTTTTTTGGCTAAAAATTATTTACCTTTGTAGCATACAACTTTAAATAGTAAAATTATGTATCCTGAAGAACTGGTAAAACCAATGCGATCTGAATTATCAGACGCCGGTTTTAAAGATTTATATACAGCCGATGAGGTTAAAAATGCAATAAGTAATCAAGGTACTACACTTGTGGTAGTAAACTCTGTATGTGGTTGCGCTGCACGTAACGCAAGGCCGGGTGCTAAAATGAGTTTGGCTAACGGTAAAACACCGGATAACCTTATTACCGTTTTTGCAGGTGTAGATAAAGAAGCGGTAGATGAGGCACGTAGCCTTATGTTCCCTTTTCCTCCATCATCGCCAAGTATGGCCCTTTTTAAAGATGGCGAACTGGTACATATGTTAGAGCGCCACCACATTGAAGGCCGCCCTGCAGAAATGATAGCAGAAAATCTTAAAGATGCTTACGACGAATTTTGCTAACCGTTAAAGCATATTGATTTATAAACCACGCAATTGCGTGGTTTTTTTTTGATGGTACCAAGTAAATGCACATTTTTTTCGGAATGTTGTAAAAAGACAGTACTTTTACGCGATTTTTAAAAACAAAATGGAAAAGATACTCTCTTATTTCGTAACGGCTGTATTTTATCTGGTGTTTTTGGTGTTCCTGCTCATCTTTCATCCGGTGCAGTGGATATGTCTAAATGTGTTTGGTTATCAGGCACATAAAAAAAGTGTCGATCTATTAAATGGCTTCCTTATGCGGTGCCTGCACATTCTTGGCACTACTATTGCATTTAATGGTATAGATAAGGTGCCGCATGGCGTGCCGCTTATTATTGTGGCAAACCACCAGAGCATGTATGATATACCGCCCATTATTTGGTTTATGCGCAAATTTCATCCTAAGTTCATCAGTAAAAAAGAGTTAGGTAAAGGCATACCAAGCGTGTCGTACAATTTAAGGCACGGCGGCAGCGTTTTAATAGATAGGAAAGATGGCAAGCAGGCATTAGCCGAAATTAAAGTGCTGGCAGAATATATTGAAAAAAATAACAGGAGTGCTGTGATTTTTCCTGAAGGGACACGCAGCAGGACGGGAGAGCCAAAGCGCTTTTCAGAAAACGGTCTTAAAATTCTGTGTAAATACGCCCCTTCTGCTTATATTGTACCTATCAGTATAAACAATTCGTGGAAGATAGTCCGTTACGGGCAGTACCCATTAGGTTTGGGCAGCCGGTTAACGTTTACAATCCAGGAACCTTTTGCGGTGAATAGTATTCCTTTTGAAGAGGTGATGGAACGAACAGAAAATGCAGTAATACAAGGAATTAAAAATTAATATAAGATCATGTCTATACAAAACATCCGACTGGAAGTAATGTTGTTTCTCGAAAAGAATATCGATTCTTTCGTGGACAGCTACCTTATTCCTGTCGAAAAAATCTGGCAGCCGACGGACTTGTTACCGGACTCTCAAAACGAAAACTTTTTTGAGGAGGTAAAAGAGCTGCGCGAAATTGCCAAAGACCTGCCTTACGATTTTTGGGTTACCCTTGTGGGCGATACCATTACAGAGGAGGCACTGCCTACTTATGAGTCGTGGTTAATGGACGTTGAAGGTGTAAAGCAAACCGAAAATGTAGGTAATGGCTGGAGCAAATGGATACGTAACTGGACGGGCGAAGAAAACCGCCACGGCGATGTGCTTAATAAATACCTTTACCTATCTGGCCGTGTAAACATGCGCGAGGTAGAAATTACTACCCAGTATTTAATAAACGATGGTTTTGATATTGGTACCGGCCGCGACCCGTATAAAAACTTTGTGTATACCAGTTTTCAGGAGTTGGCTACGTATATATCGCACAACCGTGTAGCGCAAATGGCAAAAAAATATGGCGATAACAAACTATCCAAAATGTGTAGGCTTATTGCGGGCGACGAAATGCGCCACCACCAGGCTTACAGTGAGTTTGTAAACCAGATTTTTAAGGTAGACCCAAGCGAAATGATGCTGGCGTTCCAGTTCATGATGAAGCAAAAAATTGTTATGCCGGCACACTTTTTAAGAGAGTCAGGCCAAAAAGCAATTAGCAGCGCGTTCGAGCAGTTCTCTGATTCGGCACAGCGAATAGGGGTGTATACCGCAGCTGATTATGTTGATATTTTAAGGAAGCTTATTGAGAAATGGCAAATTGATAAAATTGACGGCCTTACGGCAGAAGCCGAAAAAGCCCGCGATTACCTAATGAAATTACCGGACAGGATGGCAAGAATATCTGAAAGGATGGTTATCCCGCCAGATTCGCATATATTTACCTGGGTAACACCGGCGTTAATTAAATAAAAAAGAGGCTTCGGCCTCTTTTTTATTTGTGTTTATTAATCATCTATGAATTTGCTGTTTACCATTTTGGTGTTAGTATCAATTTTAAAAACGTATGAGTCACCTAAAAGTCCCCGGTCGTAAAAAATAATTATTTCATTTTTGTATAGGATGATGCTTCTATCCTCCTTGCCCCATTTTTCTCTCAAACGTGCAAGCGGTACGTTAATATCAGTTGAATTAAATTTTCGGCTATAGTATCTTTCAATGCCAATAACAGTAATTATTGCGCTAAAAAATAATATTGAAAGCAACGAAACGATGAGGGTTAAAACTTTTTCATACTACAGGATTACTATTACTTAACTGTAAATTCCCAAATTTATTATTCCGTTTATTATCGGGTAAGTTACATACCGTTGCTCCGGAAACTTATCATTGGAATGTTAAAAAAATAACAAGCTTCGGAGAAGCGGCATGTTTATAGAAAATATATTAGGAAAAAAAAGAGCTCCGGAGGAGCGGCATAAATTACATGCCGCTCCTCCGGAGCTCAAAAATATGGTATGGCTAATCTATGCTATAAATATGCCGTTCCTCCGGAACTAAAAACTTTAATCCAATTCTATAATAAATTCTTCTTTTGGCATCCTTACTTTTGGTAAATCAGCAATCCAGTCGTTTGGTGCATCGCGGTAACCTAGTGGTAATAATGTAACACTGCGAAGTCCTTTTTCGCGCAGGCCTAATAATTCGTCAAGCTTAGCAGGGTCGAAACCTTCAATAGGTGTAGCGTCAACTTCAAGCGTAGCAGCTGCGGCAATTGCAAAACCGAAGCCTATGTAAGCCTGTTTAGCAGTGTGTATAAAGTTCTCTTCGGCAGGGCGGTTAACATAAAGATCTATTATATATTTGCGGTAACCATCCCAACGCTCGTTAAAGCCACGTTGTTCCTGCATATTTTCGAACACGCGGTTAATACGATCGGTAGTGTAGTTATCCCAAGCCGCGAAAATTAATAGGTGCGAGCAGTCGGAAACAACTGTCTGGTCGTTAGCTACAGCCCTTATTTTTTCTTTAAGTTCTTTGCCTTTAACCACCAATACATTAAAGGGTTGCAGCCCGCTTGATGTAGGTGCCAGTATAACCGATTCTAAAATGGTATCAATTTTATCCTGCGGTACTACTTTGCCGTTCATGGCTTTAGTAGCATAGCGCCAGTTTAAATGTTTTATAAATTGCATAATTAGTTTAATTTTTAAACGGGATTGTTCCCTTTAATTTTGTGCAAAGATACAATGATGGTATATACACGGCTGTTAATAGCTTGCTATATTGCAATATGCCATGATAAAGTTGCTTTACAGGATGATAGCGATGTGTTGATTTTTGTTGTAAATTTCGGGTATAAAACACAATTTGTAAATGAATTTCAAACAAATTAAAATAGTAGCACTGTTTTTTATATGCACATCAATATTTGCGCAAACCGACAAACTAAAAAGCGATATCGAAAATATCTTAAAAGATAAAAAAGCAACGGTAGGCATTGCTATTAATGGTAGTGATGGTAAGGAAAGCATCAATATTAATGGTGCTTTACATTTCCCAATGCAAAGTGTTTTCAAGTTTCACATTGCCATAGTAGTACTATCTGAGATGGATAAAGGAAATCTTAATTTCGATCAAAAAATCACGGTGTCTAAATCGGAATTGCCTCCTCATACCTGGAGCCCTTTACGTGATGATTACCCAAATGGTGGTGTTTTTACCCTTGCCCAGATTTTAGAATTTACGCTAAAGCAAAGTGATAATATTGGTTGCGATATTTTATTACGACTTTTGGGCGGCCCTAAATTTGTAGATGATTACTTCCATAAAAGCGGATTCAATAATGTTGCTATTAAAGCGAACGAGGCTGAAATGCATACAAATAGCATAGCCCAATTTACAAACTGGACTACGCCTGCCGAGGCCAATAAAATATTGATGGCGTATTACATTAATAAAAACGAGAAGTTGTTATCTAAAAAGAGCCATGCCTTTTTATGGGATACTATGAAAGGCACGTTATCTGCACCTAACAGAATTAAAGGGCAACTGTCTAAAAACACAGTAGTAGCAAACAGAACTGGTACTTCGGGAATTAATGATAAAGGAATTGCTGAAGCAACTAATGATATTGGCATTGTGTTCCTGCCAAATGGCAACTACTTTTACATAAGTGTATTTGTGGCGCACTCTAAAGAAGATGAAGCTACTAACGAAAAAATTATTGCTGATATTACAAAGCTTGCTTACAATTATTATAGTAATTTAAACTAAAAAGATTTATCTGCTTTAGTTATGAAAAAATATATACTGATTATCCTTTTATTTACCGTTACTACGAATGCGCAGATATCTGGCCGTGTTTTTTCCGATGGTTATCCTGATGTTGTTGTGCAGGCAACAATTTTACAAACTGGCGAAACTACGGAACCTGATTTTGACGGATGTTTTTCTGTTCACATTCCTGATAAAATAGGTATCTATGATTTATTAATTGATGCCGGACAGATGGATTTTAAAATTGAGAATATTACACAAGAATTCCATCAAATAAATTTAGGTGACATTGAATTTCCTTTTTTGAGAACTATATCTATAGAGCAGTATAACGAATTACAAGAAATAGAAAAGATAAAATACGTACCAATATATCATTATGCAAACCTTTTGGTCTATTGTGATAAATTGACTCTTTCAAGCAATTATATTACTTTTTATTGTAAGGGTGTTAAACACCAAACAAATCAGTTCACTTTTAATCCTACGGAAATGTTGATATCTATAGATGCTAAAAATCTGATTAGATGTGATAATTAGAAGGGTAACGACCCCTTTAACACCTCCTTAACCATTCGCTAACCCTTACAAACGGAACAGTTTTTGTATATTTACATACCTCGTTCGTGTTCAGGCTCCCCTCTCCTTTGGAGAGGGGCTGGGGGTGAGGCTAAAGAAGAAAGAATGTATGCAGACAGAAATTAACAAAGTAGAGTTACGAAATTTAAGGATAGAAGATTATAAACAACTACGCCTTACCATGCAGCATGCCTACAGGGCAGTTGATTTGGATATGGAAGAGCCGTATTGGGGCGAAAAAGATATTAAGCGACTGCTTAAAATTTTCCCCGAAGGGCAGCTGGTTGTATTGGTAGATGATAAAGTGGTAGGCTGTGCCCTTTCGCTTATCGTTGATTATAAAAAAGCTACCGCTAACCATACGTACGAAAAAATTACCGGCAATTATACGTTTGATACGCATAGTTACGATGGCGAGGTGCTATATGGTATAGATGTTTTTATAGACCCCGAATACCGTGGCCTGCGCCTGGGTCGCCGTTTGTATGATGTGCGTAAAGAGTTGTGCGAACAGCTTAATTTAAAGTCGATTATTTTTGCGGGCAGGATGCCTAATTATAACGAAAATTCGGAGGAGTTAACCCCAAAAGAATATATCGATAAGGTGCGCCTTAAAGAAATTCACGATCCGGTGCTGGCGTTCCAGATAAGTAACGACTTTCACGTAATAAAGGTAATGCGCAACTACCTTGAGGGCGATAAAGATTCTCAGGATTATGCCGTACTTATGGAGTGGAATAATATTTATTACGATAAAAGCCCGGTGCTTATTAACTCTCGTAAAAGTATCATCCGCCTTGGGCTGGTGCAGTGGCAAATGCGTCCGCTAGCTAATGTAGAGGCATTATTCGAGCAAGCCGAATTTTTTATCGATGCGGTTTCGGGTTACGGTAGCGACTTTGCATTGTTTCCGGAATTGTTCGTGGCACCGCTTATGGCCGACTTTAACCATCTTAGCGAAGCCGATGCTATTAGGGAAATCGCGCATTATTGCGACCCTATACGTAAGCGTTTCCAGGAAATGGCAATATCATATAACATAAATATAATTACCGGCAGTATGCCAATGGTAGAAGATGGTAACCTGTATAACGTAGGCTTTTTATGCAAACGCGACGGTACTTTCGAAACCTATACTAAAATACATATTACGCCAAACGAGGTGAGCTACTGGGGTATGGTGGGCGGTAGCGAAATTAAAACTTTTGATACCGACTGTGGTAAAATTGGCATCATGATTTGTTATGATGTAGAGTTTCCGGAACTTGCCCGATTAATGGCCGATGAGGGTATGGATATATTATTCGTTCCGTTTTTAACCGATACCCAAAATGGATATACCCGCGTTAAGCATTGTGCACAGGCCCGTGCTATAGAAAACGAGTGTTATGTAGCTATTGCCGGTTGTGTGGGTAACCTGCCAGGGGTTAATAACATGGATATTCAGTACGCGCAAACCGCAGTGTTTACACCGTCGGATTTCTCATTTCCGTCTAACGGGATAAAAGCAGAGGCGACTCCAAATACGGAGATGACTATTATTGTAGATGTCGATTTAGATTTACTGAAAGAGCTGCATGAGTTTGGCAGTGTGCGTATACTTAAAGACCGCCGCCAGGATTTGTACCGTATTAAAAAACAACCAATATCTAAATCAGACCCTAAGCCTGAAAGTGCTGCTGATATTGTGGTTGATGCCACAGCTATAGATGAAGTTGCGAAGCCTGCAGCCCGTGCGCCAAGAACAGGATCGCCGCGAATTGTAGCACCTAAAGCAACGCCTGCTAAACCTGCTGCTACTACCAAAACAACAACGACGCGTACAACATCGCCACGAGCTACTACGCCACGCGCAACAACGCCAAAGCCCCGCGCTAACGCCGCTGAGGTGAAACCTACAACACGACAAATTAAAGGATAAGATATTAAATGGCACAAATTTCGGTACTCGGCTGCGGCTGGTTAGGCTTCCCTCTTGCTAAGGCATTGCTTCAGCAGGGTTTTAAGGTAAAAGGGTCAACTACTTCGGTAGATAAGTTAGAATCGCTTAGAGGGGCGGGGATTGATTCTTACCTTATCAATTTAGATACAGATGTTGCCGAACAAGCCACGGCTGATTTTCTCCGCGAAAGCGAAATCCTTATCATTAATATTCCGCCTAAAACTCATTTGGGCGATACCAGTTATGCCGGTAAGTTAGAAAAGCTGTTGCCATACATTCAGCAAGCCGAAATTAAAAAGGTGTTGTTTGTAAGTGCAACATCGGTCTATGCCGATAATGATGGTATTGCCACCGAAGATGATATTCCCAATCCGGATACTTCGGGAGGTAAGGAATTACTAAAGGCCGAACAGGTTTTTACAAACCAGGCTGATTTTAAAACTACGGTACTGCGATTTTCCGGACTGATGGGAGAGGAGCGCCATCCTATAAAATTTTTAGCCGGACGGGAGAATATTGCGAATCCGGATGCTCCCGTAAACCTTATTCATTTAGAGGATTGTATTGGCATCATCCTAAAAATTATAGGGAAGGAAAGCTGGGGCGAAATTTACAATGGTTCGGCGCCATCAAACCCATCACGGGAAAGTTATTACACCCAAAAAGCTATCGAATATAATTTACCCGCGCCTAAGTTTAATAACGAAGTGCCATCGGTAGGTAAAACAATATCGTCTAAAAAAGTAACTGATGTTTTAGAGTATACTTTTATTGTTGATTTATAATTTATAGCGTACCGTGAACAGCGTAATTCTAGGCAATATATAAATGGTTTGTGTAGCAATGGTATAGTCAGAAAAAGAACTGGTGGTTTTTTGGCGGTTGTTTAAAAAGTTATTCACGCGTGCTTCAAATCCCCACGGGCTATCCTTTTTTTGGTAGCTTAATGATGCATTACCCACCTGGTAATAATTACTCTGGTTTTGGGTGTTGTTATTATTAAAATACATATAGTCGGCTTTAATAACCCATTCTTTAAACAAGGTATAATCTAAAGAGGTATTAAACGTATCGTTTTTATAATCAGAACGTACCAGGCCGCTAAACTGGCTAAAACTTTTGTTATACCCTACCATTACCGATGGCCATTTTACATTAGCCGTACGTAATGATACACCAACATTCTGACTATTTTGTGTATTGGTAGTTGTTTGTCCGTTAAGGGTTTGTATGTAGTTAAACCAGCTAAGGCCGGCATTGAGTTTCAGGTTAAAGTTCCAAATTTTTTTCTGCACAGTTCCCTGCGTGTTCCAGCGCGTTTCGGGGTTATCTGTAATTGCAGGTGTAGTAAACTGGTTAATTAGTAGTACGCCGTTTTCTTCGGTTTGCTCTACATTAATCTGGTTGCGTATGGTTCGCACTTTTTTATTGAACGAAGCACTACCGTTAATGGTAATACCCCTGTACATATTTATTTTACTATAGTATAAAAATGCCGAATGATAGCGCTCATTTCGCAGCAAAGCATTCCCTTTAAAAACCGAATTATAGCTCTGTAAAGTATATCTGTCGGCCATTTGCGCGCCATTTGCAAAATTGTTAGCCAGCCTGTAATTAAACCGTAAGCTTTCTGATTTATTAAACTCATATTCGGTATTCCACTGTGGCTGAAAAAGCGTTTTGCTAATCCGGTAATTATTATCGGGCTGTTGTGTATCTAATCGGTACCAATGCAGGTAAATGCCCGGCCTGTTTAGTAGTTTACCTATCTTAAATTTGTACTCTATACCGGCGTAAGCATCGTTAAGGTTGTAGTGCAGGTTGTTGCCAAAGTTGGCGTTATCGGCAAAGTTATTAACGGTGCCGTTGGTAAGCAGTTGTTTTTCGGCAGTTACAAAATGAGTGTTAATGTTGTTATTACCAATTACAGAGTAAATGTGGTTGTAATTATTAAGTACCCAGTAGTGCTTAAACAAAGCATCTATAGTATTATTTGTAGTGCTTTTAATTTGGTTAACATTATAGGTAGTATCGTCCTGGAGGGGGATAAGCCCCGGCAAAAATTCCTGATTGGTTATCCAGGTGTTTTGCGGCGTGTTTTTTTCGTAACTCTGGTTAACCACAAAGGTGGTTGTATGGTTTGCGTTATAGGCTTTATGCCACTCAATATATTGCTTTACGGCGCTGTTGTCTGCCTTGCTTAGTGTTTCAAACATACTGGTGTTTCCATTAATGACCGAGTTTAGCGTACTGCCAAAATTGTTATTAGAAAACTGGTATTGTGCGTTGTAGTACCACTTTTCTTTTTTAGATGCGTCATAATCCAGTTTAATATTACCCAAAGCCATTAGGGCATTGTTGCTACTGTTGTACAGCCTGTCTTCGGTAGCGTTGCCTTCATTTTGTAAGTAAAGTATTTCGCTCTCACTTCGGGTTGCGGTAAACATTTTTGAGAACATGGCAAACCCCGAAACCGCCAGCTTATCGTTTACCTGATGGCTAAAGTTAAGCGCCCCAAACTGCGATTTGTTCTGCCTTACATCGGTATTATTGCCGGCAAAACCGTCCAGGTTTACCAACGATGGCCGCCCTGCAAGAAAGCTACTGGCGCCGCCGCCAAAACGGCTGAGGTCGGCATACGAAAACGTACTTTGCCCAATGTTGTTCATATCGCCAATAAAGCTAATATTGGTTTTAGGACTGTAATAAAACAATCCCGCATGGCCCTGGTAATACTTGTCGTTGCCTGCACTGGCTTCAACGTCGCCAAAAATAAAATTCTTTTTATCTTCTTTAAGCTTTACGTTCATGGCCAGGTCTTCGCTGTCGCTAACCTGTTTCATAAAGCCTACCTGGTTAAAATGGTCTATTACCTCAATTTTATCGAGCGCATCGGCGGGGATATTTTCAACGGCAAGCTTAGATCCTCCTCCAAAAAACAACTTGCCTTCAACCAGCAGTTGGGTTACTTTTTTACCCTGTACGGTAACGTTACCATCTTTATCTACCTCTACGCCGGGCAGTTTTTCGAGCACTTCTTTCATTTTGCGTTCGTTACCCGATGCAAAACTGGCAACATCATACAGCAATGTATCTTTTTTTACCACAATGGGTTTAAAATCGTGGGTAATAACAATTTCTTTAAGGTCGATGCCTGTAGGCTGCAATTTAAAATTATATGATTTCACATCAGATGCCGGGTCGAATGTAAAAACCTGGTCGTTAAAGCCAATGTACGATACCGCGATTTCATATTTTATGCCATTTTCAAGCTCCAGTTTATAACGGCCTTTATTATCGGCAATGGCAAATTTTAGTTGCGCGCCATCCTGCAATGGTTTTGCCATAACGTTAGCCTGTTCCAGCGGATTGTTAAGCGTATCTGAAACTACACCCGTAATGGTTTTGGTTTGCGAGTAGGCAAAAGTTGTAATAAGTAAAAGGCAGATAAGTAATTTGTGCATTTAGTGCGGGTAATTAGTGTAGGCTTATTGTAATATGGTTAACCCCTTGCGTTCGATATAAATTTTTGGCGCATATCGTCAACTTTTGCATCAAGCTCCTGGCGGGTTATGGCACTTTTGTCATTAGGCTTAGTTATTCTAGGTTTTTTTTCAGGCTTAAAATCTATTTTTTCAACTACCCATGTTCGATAATCTTCATTTAATTCTAAAATTAATCCAGGTAGGCCTGCATAGCGTGTAGGGCCAAGTTTAACGGGTATAGCAGGGTCATACCAGGCTGTTACAGCATTAGTCCGGTCTTTGCCAGACCAGTGAAACTTATAGGTTGTTGTGGCTTTATAGCATTTATGCCCATCGATTGTTTTAGTTTCGGGGGTTAATTTCCATTCGATGTTTGATATTTTAGATTTGATGGTTATTTTCTGGCCTAAAATTTCGGCTACTTCAAGGGCTTCGTCTGTTTTTACATTGGTATAAAAAGTATCTAAACCATTAAATGTACTTTGGGTTGTCATAACATTAGTAGCGTCAAAGCCGTCTGAGTTTAACATGTCGGTCATAAAAAAGAGCGACTCCCCATCTTTGTAGTGTAATTCAAATCGTAATGTTTTAGCAATCTCTTCACGTTGCCGCTCGGCATAATAAGCTGCTTCCGACTGTTTTTTTATATCTTCGGTAGCCGGCGATTCGTTATAAAATGCTTTATAGGTAATAATACCTGATTTTTGAGAATATCCTGTAAATGATATTAGTGTAAGCAGCATTAAAATGTTTTTCATTTTCTAGTTTCTGAAGAAGATTAAAAGCTATTGCCTTTGATTAACAAGTTTGTTCATTTCGTCGTTAAAAATTTGGGTAAATTTTTCAGGCGTAATTGTTTTTTGGGTTGGGAATTTTATAACTGGAGGTTCTTTTAAAATTTCTATTTTTTTTACATATAATCGCGTTTTGCTTGTAGCTTGCCTTGCTTCAAATACTAATCCGGGTAATCCGAAATATTCATCAGGGCCATATTTGTAAGGAAAGGCAGGGCAAAACCATGCTTCAAGCCCATAAGATCCTTTGCCTCTAAAATTATCGTAATACACAGTTGTTGTTGCCTTGTAACAAACGTAATTATTTATAGTTTTACTCTCGGTAGTAATTTCCCATTTATAAGTAGTATCAATATTGTATTGAACGTAAAAGTCATTACCTGCAAGGTTTTTTTCTTGTATAATTGTATTTTTTGCAACATCGTAACTAAATACAGAATTACTTGCTACCATAGCCACAGCCCTTTGGTTATATCCATCTTCTTTAAGTTTGTCTATAACATTAAATTGAGCATAATCTTTATTAATCAACAGCTCAAATTCTACCTTTCCTACAGTCGATGACATACTAATAATATTGGCTCTTACATTTGGGTCTTTAATAGCTTCCAGTTCTTCCTTACTGTATATACTATTGGCACCATAAATTATCCTCATATTTTGCGGATATATTTTAAAAACGGATGTTATAAATAACAGTACGATTAATGTTTTTTTCATGCAGTGAAATTAAATATTTTCATTTTAGAATTACCCATGAAATACATCATGGGTAATCTTTAAAATCTCTTATGGATTTTTAACTATAATAACAGGTTGTAAAATAGGTGTTCCAGTTGAGTTTGCTTCTTGACAAACAGATAAATACCAGTTATACGCTTTCCAGTAATCAGCGTCTGAATATAATTTACCAATTGCCAATTGCTCATCATTTACTGCATGATATGCATATTCAGTACAATTAGTTGCTGTAGCATCTTCTGTAATATTAATATCTGTGTTAGCTCTACTAACAGTCGTAAACGCCACTAAAGCTATAGCGGCAAACATGATTTTTTTCATTAAAATAATTTTAAAAATTTGTAAATAATTTGGTTGATCGATCATTGTAAAGTAAGATTATAAATTTTAATCTGTGGCGCGGATTTTTCTCAATTAACAAATAATTAACAAGAAAAATGTTAAAATATTGAGATTTATTCCTATTACGACTAACGTAGTCAGAGAGCGAATAATTACAGATTTTGGCACGATTTTATTCTAACAATGCGTAAGAAATCGAAGTGTTTTAATAACAAAAAGTTATAAATTTTTAATGTCAAAATGGCTCAAAACACTTTTTAAAGATATTAATGTGTGCATTATTACTTTTTAGCCACTATTATTTACCCGGGTAAACTTATCTTATAAATTTTTATCTTTGTACTTATGGATAACAGCACACAACCTATAGGCTTATTCGACTCCGGTATCGGCGGTACATCTATCTGGAAAGAAATTCATGCCCTTTTACCCCACGAAGACAGCATTTACCTTGCCGATACTAAAAACGCTCCTTACGGGCAGCGCAGCAAACAGGAAATAATTGACCTGAGTTTTAAAAACACTGATTTTTTATTGGCACAAGGATGCAAAATAATTGTGGTTGCCTGCAACACAGCTACTACAAATGCTATTGAAGAATTACGTGCAGCTTATAAAATACCATTTATAGGTATAGAGCCGGCTATTAAACCAGCAGCCATACATACTAAAACTAATGCTGTAGGGATACTTGCCACGCAGGGCACCTTGTCGAGCGCATTGTTTAATAAAACGGTAGCAGGCTTTAAAAACGTAAATGTAATAGAACAGGTTGGGCACAACTTAGTGCCGCTTATAGAAGGTGGTAAGTTAGAATCGGAGGAGATGCATGAGCTGTTAGAGAAGTATCTTGAACCGATGGTTGATGCTAATATCGATTACCTTGTTTTAGGCTGTAGCCATTACCCATACCTTATTCCTCAAATAAAAAATATACTACCAAAAAGTGTAACCATTATAGATTCTGGTGAAGCCGTAGCAAGGCAAACTGAAAAGGTGCTTAAATCACATAATTTGCTTAATTCGGCTAGTCATACCGGTACGCAGGTGTTTTATACCAATGCTAACCCAACGGTGTTAGATGCTATTTTAGAGCATAAATATACTGTGCTACAAAAAGATTTTTAAGCCTATTCTTCGTCTTTAAACCAGGAAGAATACATAACGTAGTTGTTGGATATCCTTTCAATTTCGCCTGCGAAATTAGACTGATCAATATCCTTCACTTTTTTGGCAGGAACTCCCGCATATATAGTGCCGCTTGGTACTGTAGTGTTTTGGGTAACTACAGCCCCCGCTGCAATTATACAATTACTTTCAATCACGCAATTATCCATTACTATGGCACCCATGCCTATAAGTACGTTATCTTTAATAGTGCAGCCGTGTACAATGGCGTTATGCCCTATAGAGACATTGTTGCCTATAACGGTTGGATGCTTTAAATAGGTACAGTGAATTACGGCGCCATCTTGTATATTAACTTTATTGCCAATAGCTATCTGGTTTACATCGCCACGCACTACGGCATTAAACCAAATGCTGCACTCTGCGCCTAAAATCACATCGCCTACAATAGTTGCGTTCTCTGCAACAAAGCAGTCGGCAGGTATTTGCGGGTACTTTCCGTTAACTTCTCTGATTACCATATATGTTTTAAAAAAAAAACGTCCCGATAGGGATACTATCGGGACGGAATTAATAATATCTGCTTTATAATTAATTAATCGCAGGACAATTACAATCGTATTTCTCTCTCTTGCAGAACAGGTTTAAACCAATTGTAATTTGGTGAAAGCCACTGTTGTCAAATTTAACATCGCCGGCAAGGTATGAGTAAGTGTAAGAAAACATAAAGTTTTTATAGTTTACACCAATAATAGGGGTAAAGTACTGTAAATGTTGTTCGTTAATACTACCGCCAACTGTAGGCCTATACTGAGCGCTTTCTAAACCTCTCCTGTATGATAAGCCTCCCCAAACCCTACCAAAGTCTAATTCTTTGTAGGCTTTTAAGTTAACGTCGATAGTTTTTTCTTTGGTTTCGCTAATTGCCTGAAACAAAAACGATGGCTCTAAAGACCAAGTGTCATCCGGCAGGCTAAATACATAACCAGATGATAATAAAAACGCGGTTAGGTTATCGCTTTCGTAATCTGTGTAAAGGTTTCTTTTACTTTTAACTACGTTTTTAGCTGTAAAGTGAATATAAAAATCAAGGAAGTTGTATGACGCACCTATATCAACATTAAAGTAGGAATCTTTTTGTTTCATACCGCCGTCAATAATAGGGTCAAAATCAGGGTCAAATTTAGTTTCGTCAAGCCTGCTTTGTATAAGGCCTGCGCTCATACCAAACGAAAGTTGGTTAAGATCGTAATCACTACGTGAAAAACGAATATGGTGAGCGTATGTTAATTTTGCTCCTGTTTGTGAGTGGTAACCATTTTTGTCATTAAACGCAATAACACCAATACCGCTGTTTGTACCTACTGCAGTATTAAAACTTACAGTTTGCAATTGTGGGGCATCACTCTGGCCAAACCATTGCTGGCGTGCAGTAACCCTTACTTTGGCGCAATTTGCAGCACCGGCCATAGAGGGGTGAATTAGGTAATAATTGTCTGATAGATAATCAGAATACACCGCAATGCCTTCTTGTGCAAAAGACATCTGGGCTAAAAATAAACCAAGAATTAGATAAATCTTTTTAAAATTCATGTTGACCTTATCGTTTAATGAAATGCGCGTTTTGTTAAACCTTTTGGGCAAATTATGTTAAATAAGCTCCTACTACCTACAGATGTTCATCTTCCGTACTATGCTTACTCTCCACCTATTTTCCATAGCGGTCAAATATATAAATTTTTGTCTTAGGTTTATCACTAAATGCAAATATTATTATAAAAATAGCTTGTGTGTGCGAGAGTGGTTTAGAATTGATTATATTTTAGCATTTTATCGAAAAATTATGTTGTTAATCGGGATTAATGCAAAAACGTATTATTCGTTTTATAACTAAAACACCTCATGTTCACTCCTATATATAACGTAGCTATCATTATATAAAGTATAATAAACTTATAGGAGAACCTTTTTATTGCTAATTTTGCATAAAAATTAGACATCATGGAAACCATAACGATAAAACCCACCCAAAATCAAGCTATAGTTAAGTTCGAATTTAGCGATTTTATTGCCAATAAAGGTAATTTCGAATTTAAGAATATAGATGATACGGCTAACTCACCCCTGGCACGCCAGTTGTTTTACCTCCCGTTTGTAAAAACAGTGTACATATCGGGCAACTTTATTGCGGTAGAAAAATACTCTATTGTTGAGTGGGCTGATGTGCAGGACGACGTTGCCAAGCAAATTGAAGAATTTGTAAATAACGGCGGCGAAATTGTGCGCGAAACTGCCGAGGCTAAAAAGAAATTACCATCTACAGTTTATGTAGAAAGCACCCCAAACCCAAGCGTGCTTAAATTTGTTGCTAATAAGATACTGACAAAAACCAGCGCAGAGTTTAAAAGTATTGATGATACGGCTGCATCGCCACTGGCACGCGAGCTGTTTAATTTTCCGTTTGTAAAAGAAGTTTTTATGGACGAAAATTACATATCGATAACTAAATATAGTGTAACCGAGTGGGATGAGATTACCCCAGAGATACGTAGCTTTATTAAGGTATACCTTGAAAACGGTAAAACGGTTATTGATGAGTCGTTGATACAGGCATTGCCAGCTGCCGAAAAACAGAATGAAGCTTACTTTGACGCGCTTGATGTTACATCGCAGCAAATTATTAATATATTAGAGGAGTATGTAAAACCAGCCGTTCAGGCCGATGGTGGTAACATTGCTTTTGAGAGTTATGATGAAACGGAAAAACGTGTTAAGGTAGTATTGCAAGGAGCTTGCAGTGGCTGCCCATCGAGTACGTTTACTTTAAAAAGCGGTATAGAGAACATGCTTAAAGATATGCTTAACGATAATGATATTAAGGTAGAGGCTATAAACGCTTAATCTTTTTTATATAGGTTATAAAACAAAATCCCGAAACATTGTTTCGGGATTTTTTATTGATATTAGTTTTTATCTTCTTTCTTTTCGCGGGTTTGCTTTTCTGTATTAGTTTCAAGCTTTTCCTTTTTTATAACGGTATTGGTTTTAGTGTTGTATTTAGCTTCGTCAATTTTTTGGCCGGTTTTACTAAACACTTTTATTTTAGGGTCGCTTTGCGTGCCTACCACGGTTATAGGTATACCTATCCATCCGGCAGGGGGCAGGCCAAGGCGAATTCTTAAATCCAGCAGACCATCAAAACTGGTTGTACCTTTTATCGATGGCCTGAAGCCGGCAACTTTAAAGGTAAAATCCTCTATCTTAATAAGGTTATTGTTGATGGATGTTTTAACAGTAATATCCTTCATATTAGGGTTGTCTAAACCTTTCTGGCCTGTTTTGTCGCTAATGCCACCAAACATTTTTAATCCCGAAACTTTTACATCGCGAATGCCTATAGTACCGCCACCATCTAACGATGGGTATATTGGCCCCATATTACCATCAAGATCACCTTTAATTTTATAGTCTATAGATATTATACCTTCGGCTTTCTCGGCAGCACTCACCATATCATGAAACATTGGTATCTCTTTATAAGCACGCTGAATGCTAAAATCTTTAGCCCTAAAGTGCGCGTCGAAATTTGCACTGGTAGGCGACTCATCGTCATAACGGGCATCAATACCCACTTTACAGCCTATAATATCAAACGTAGTGTTTTCTAAGTTTATTTGTCCTTTTGCAACTCCCACTTTACCAATAAGCTGGTTAAGCACCAAGCCGTTATATTCAACCTTATTGGCATTCGCAATTAGCGATACATTAAGGTTTGTAGGCACCGCTACCACGCCACTCATTTTAGAGTTTTTTTCTTCCTTTACGTCTTTGGCTTCTTCAACAGCGGGTTTCATATCTTTATTCTCACCCGGTTTAAGCGCCATAAATTCGTCCACATTTATAAGCTGCGACTTCACGTTAAAATTACCGCTCAACGTACCGTGCGATTCTAAAAAGTAGTTAATAGTATTCAGCAGGTAACCGTTCATAGCAAAGTCAGACTGGCCATAGTGTGCTTTAAACTTTTCAAACCACATTTTTTCGTTCTCAAAACGGAAGAACCCTTCGTTTATAAAAAATGCTTTCGGGAAAAACTGTGTAGTGGTTTTAATGTCTTTAATTACAATGGTTCCTTTATTATCCAGCTTGTCGTACTGGCCTGTGGTAGCATAGCTTTGCCTGCCTTTAAGCGATAAATCTGCTTTGGCATAACCCGTAACATCAATACCTTTTTGTTTAAATACTTTATAAATACGGCCTATGTTAAGCTCGCCTTTTACGGTAGCATCGTAAGCAACATCGGTAAAATCGGCTACGGTGGCATTTACGAAAACAGGGTTGCCTTCAAACACAAACGATGCCGGAGTAACCGCAATTTTTACATCATCAAACTTACCGGTGTTATTAATAACGCTGGCTACAAATTTAATGTTAGTAATTGGGTTAGGGTAATATTTGGTTTTAAGCCAGCCGTTTTGCAAATCGATACCGCCCTTAGTTTTAGGGAATAGTTTTTTTGCTGCACTATACGTTCCATTCGCCTGAATATCGGTACGTAAAGACCCTTTTAGTTTAAAGGCTTCTAATCCTAAAGCAGCATCAACCGTTTGCAGGTTAAGCATCCCTTTAATGTTAGCCTTAACATCCATTTCGGTCATACCTTTAGTAACCACTGTGGCTTTAAAGTAATCTTTATCGCCTACTTTAAAGTTCAGGGTTTTAAGGTTAACCGCAAGTTTTTCTATATCTAATGATGGCATAAGTGCAGCCAGGTCCATATTAAAATCGGTAATTGGCACCGGAGCAGCTTTATACAATATACCGCCATCTTTAATTTTTAACTTAAAGCCAAGGTCTGGTTGTAAGTTTTGGGCAACGTTGTAACGCCCTTTAAAGGTGAATAGCAAATCGCTGCGACCATCAATTTTAGTGTCTTTCATCCAGGTTAAGTACTGCGGCGGCAATACCGAAAACAAGTTTTCGAGTGTAGTGTTTTGCGACGAGGCATCGATATTAATTTTGTAACCATCTTTAAGTATGGTAAAGAAACCCGTAAACTCTACAGGCAGCTCGTTAATACGTAGCTCATTTTTTTGAAGGATGAACGATAATGCATTGGTATTAATACGGGTTATTAAATCCGCATGCAACTCTTTCTTTTCAAGATACGCAGTGTTAGCATAATTAAAATCGATCGAGTCGATACGGGCATCGGTTTCTAAGTCGAATACATCATCGCTTAAATTACCCTTGCCTATGTAATTAAACCCGTGGGCATCGACTAATATTTTAGCCGACTTATCGTTATATTTTATGTGGCAGTTTTCGAAGTCAATACGGTCTAGCTTAATGGCTGTACCTTCTTCGGTAGTATCTTTAGGCTGTTCGGCTTTGGGTATATATACATTATAATTAGCCTGGCCTTTTTCGTTAACCATTACATTTATAAAGGCCTCAGATACGTAAAGCTCATCTATTTTAACCTCGTTATCAAAAATAAGGCGCTTAAGGTTAATACCAAAAGCTACCTGGCGCGAACTCAATAGCGTGTCATTTTGATAAGGTGCCGACCCTTTTAACGAAAGTTCATCTAACGAAACAGTAAGTGACGGGAAGTGCGTAAAAAACGAAAGCTTCGACTTGGTAAAATTAAGCTCGCCTGCTAAGTTTTGGTTGGCTACTTTTTTAACCTCTGCAGCAATAGTGCCGGGGAAAAGCAGTGGCAGTAAAAACATGAGCAGTAGTATAAACGCGATAAATATACCGGTCCATTTTAATATTTTCAGTCCTATTTTTTTTGCAGATGTGGCCATAACTCTAGTTTTTAACAAGCAATAAAAGTAAGGGAAATTCTGTTAATCCATAGTATGTTTTAACGTCCCCTTAATATCATCGTAATTAAATTGCTTAAAACTGAGGTGAACTGGCATTATTGTGCGGTGAACAGATAAGTTTGGTTAATGGCAGCCACAATCGTCACTGCCGCAGTTGCCTGCTTTCTTCTTTTTAAAAAAGTATTTTTTCACTAAAAAAGCCACGGCTGCTGCCACTAAAACGTATACTATAATTTGCTGAATATCCATATTACTTTAGTAGTTGATAGGTTATTAACGATACTATGTATGCAAAACCACTCATGCCTATTAGTTGTATTATAGGCCATTTCCATGAGTTGGTTTCCTTTTTAGTAATGGCAAGAGTACTAATGCATTGCATTGCGAAAGCATAAAACAGCAATAATGATGCCCCGGTTGCAAAACTAAAAACTTTTTCGCCGGTAATGGGATTAATTTCAGCATCCATACGTTGGCGAATGGTAGCTTCATTCTCGGTATCGGCACTGCTGCCTATGTTGTAAATGGTGGCAAGTGTACCCACAAACACCTCTCGTGCTGCGAACGATGTTACTATGGCAATCCCTATTTTCCAGTCGTAACCCAACGGTTTAATAACTGGTTCAATGCCTTTACCGGCAATACCTATATACGAGTTCTCTAGTTGGTACGCCGCAATTTTATCGTTAAGCTGGCTTTCGGTTAAGGTTTTGCTTTGCGGTTGTTGTGTAACAATATTAGCCGCATGACTAAACCTGGTACCCGGCCCGTGCGACCCTAAAAACCAGATGATGATGGATAGTGCCAATATAATTTTACCCGCGCCATATACAAACGCTTTTGTTTTTTCTAAAACTGTAATGCCTATGTTTTTAAGCAGGGGCAGTTTATAGTTAGGCATCTCTGCAACAAAAAAACTTTTGTGCCTAACATCTAATATTTTGTTTAATATCCAAGCCGAAATTATCGCCCCCGCAAAACCAAGCAGGTACAATAGCATTAGCGTTAGCCCTTGCAGGTTAAAAATACCCAGCACATAACGGTTAGGAATAATAAGCGATATTAATATAGTATATACCGGTAGCCTTGCAGAACAGGTGGTAAACGGCGTTACTAAAATAGTAATAAGCCTTTCGCGCCAGTTCTCGATATTTCGGGCGGCCATAATTGCCGGAATGGCACAGGCCGTACCCGATATTAAGGGTACTACGCTTTTACCACTAAGGCCAAAACGTTTCATTATTTTATCCATTAAAAAAACCACACGGCTCATGTAGCCGGTTTCTTCTAATATTGATATGAAGAAGAACAGGAACGCGATTTGCGGAATGAAAATGATAATTCCACCAATGCCGGGAATAATTCCCTGGGCAATAAGATCGGTTAATTTTCCGGGTGCCATGTGCTCGGCAATATAGCCCGATAGCCATGCGAAACCTTCATCTATCAAATCCATTGGTACGCTCGACCACGAAAATATCGACTGGAAAATAAGCATCAATATCCCGAAGAATATTACATAACCAAATATTTTGTGGGTAAGCACTCTGTCCAGTTTGGCACGCAGGCCTTTGTCTTTAGTGCTGTCTACAGCCATGCCCACTTTAAGCACATCGTTAATAAACTGGTAGCGCTTAATGGTTTCTTTTTGCTGCAACCTTTTAAGTTCCGACTTTGTTTTGGTAAACGATGTTCCCTGTAATTCTTTAAGGTCGATAAGCCCGAAGTTAACATCTTGCGTAATTACCAGCCAAAGCTTGTACAGCAACTGATTGGGGAATGCCTTGCGCAGCCTGTCAAAATATTCAGGGTCAATGCTCGATGCGTTAAGGCACGCTTCAGGCGTTAGCGCTTTATAATTTTCAATAAGCAATTTAAGATGATCTATACCTGTGCCCTTACGCGAGCTTATTAAGGCAATGCGTGTTTTAAGGTGCTGCTCTAAATAAGGAATATCTAACGTAATACCTTTTTGTACCATCCTGTCGGACATATTGATGACCAGGATTGTAGGTATCTCTAAATCTTTAATTTGGGTAAAAAGCAGCAGGTTGCGTTTAAGGTTCTCAACATCGGTAACTACAACGGCAACATCAGGGTAATCTTTATCGTTTTTATTAAGCAGCAGCTCAATAACCACGTTCTCATCCATCGAGCTGGCGTTAAGGCTGTAGGTTCCAGGCAAGTCAAGCAAGGTTGCTTTAGTGCCGTCAGGCATGCGCATAGAGCCTATTTTGCGTTCAACCGTAATACCAGGGTAATTACCCACCTGCTGGTTAAGGCCGGTTAAATGGTTAAATACAGATGTTTTACCCGTGTTAGGGTTGCCAATTAAAGCTATTTTAAGGGGAGGAGTGCCGGCCATTAATTATTCCGTTATAATTACAACGTCTATTTCGGCAGCAGTTTCTTTGCGAATAGCCACATGGCTGTCGTTAACGTTAATATAAATAGGGTCTCCAAGCGGAGCAATTTGTAAAAGTTGTACCTCATTACCGGGCAAACAGCCCATTTCCAGCAGTTTTAAAGGGATAGCATCCACATTAAAATCAGTGATTATGGCCTTTTGGCCTTTTTTCAGTTCTGCAAGGGTTGTTTTCAACTTTATTTAGAATCAATTCAGATTACAAAAGTAATCATTAAAATGTTATCAGTACTAATTTTCGTGCTCTGTTAACCATTTGATATCTTCTAAAAGCTGGTTCACGTTTTTTTCGCCGTCTTCGCCTTTTTTGTTTAAAAGCAGTCCGTTGTAAAATCCGCGAATGCGGCCTTTTTGGTCTACCAAAACAAAGTTTTCGGTATGCACCATATCATACATTTCACTCGATGATGATGTTTTAACTGCCAGGTAACTTTTGCGGGCAATGTAGTAAATGTCTTTTTTGTTACCTGTAACTAAGTTCCATTTACTATCTATAACGCCGCGTTCTTTAGCATAGGCTTTAAGTACCGGTACGCTGTCAATATCGGGCGTAACACTGTGCGATAACAGCATTACATTAGGCATGTTTTTAATTTTATCCTGTAGCCATACCATATTTGTAGTCATTTTTGGACAAATGCTTTGGCAGGTGGTAAAAAAGAAATCGGCTACATAGATTTTGCCTTTATAGTCATCTTGTGTAATGGTTTTTCCATTCTGATTGGTAAAGCTAAAAGGGGCAATAGTATGGTGGTGGGCAATGCTTTGCACGGTGCTGTCGGCTAGTTCTGGGTTAACATCGGCAGGGCTGTAAATTTTCAGTACTTTTTGCGGACTTAACGCGCTATAAAAAAGGGCAAGTATAAGGGCAGATAACGATACAAATGCTATTATAAAAATCCTGTATTTTTTAAAAAAGGCAAGCATGGTAATTTTTTTTGCAAAATTACAAAACAACGGGTATCAAGTGGCCTTAAAATTGTAGTTTTATCTGCTTAAATAGGTATTACATCTATATTTAACAATTAAAGGAAAGGTTTTTGTATACCATACTTTTATATTTGTATCATCAGATTTTAAAATTTAAATATGAAATTAAACATCACTGCAAAATATGCTGCTGCCGCACTGGTACTTGGCACCGGCGTTTGCAAAGCCCAAACTGCACCCAAGCAGGAAAAACCAGGTATTAATTTACAATACATGGATAAAAAGGTAAAACCGTCTGACGACTTTTTTAAATTTGTTAACGGTACCTGGGTTGCCGAAACTGCTATACCAAGCGACAAAACACGTTGGGGTAGTTTTGACGAACTTCGTGAAAGCACTAATAATGATGCGCTTGCTATATTAAAAGAGGCGGCTGCCAACAAAAACCTTTCTGCAAAGTCAGACCAGGGCAAGGCGGCTAACCTGTACAAAACCATTATGGATACCGTTGCCCGTAACAAAGCAGGCATTGCTCCGTTAAAACCATATTTGGCTAAAATTGATGCTGTTAAAGATGTAAAAACGCTACAGGCATTACTTGCTGAAATGGAGCCGGAAGGTGGCCTTGGTTTTTTCGGTGTGTACATAGGTGCCGATGCTAAAGACAGTAATAAAAATGTAGCTTACCTTGGTGTTGCCGCTCTTGGCCTGCCTGATAGGGACTATTACGTATCTGAAGATGCCGATAGTAAAGAAAAGCGTGCTAAGTATGTTACGCACGTTGCTAAAATGCTAACCCTTTTAGGTTATAAACAAGCGGATGCCGATGCACAATCTAAAAAAATACTGGCGCTTGAAACTGCTTTCGCACAACCTATGATGGATAGGGTAGAAAGCCGTGACGACCGTAAAAGCTATAACCCAATGACAATTGCCGAGTTGCAAAAACTTACCCCGGCAATTAACTGGAACACCTACTTAAACGGTATTGGTATTAAAGGACTGAACAATATTATTGTAAGCCAGCCTAAATTTATGGCGGCACTACAAACCATACTTAAAGAAAATAAAGTTGAAGACTGGAAAGCCTATTTACGCTGGACGTTGTTGCGTAAATCGGCCGGGTTGTTATCTACTAACGTAGAACTTGCTAACTGGGAGTTTTATAACAAAACACTTAGGGGTGCGCTTAAACAGGAGCCACGCGATAAAAACGCACTACAAACTATAAATGGTACAGTAGGCGAAGCACTTGGTAAATTATATGTTGAGAAAAAATTCCCGGCAGAAGCTAAAGCTAAAGCTGAGAGTATGATTAAAAACGTAATTCAGGCATACGAAAACCGTATAAACAAATTGCCCTGGATGGCTAAAGAAACTAAGGTTGCCGCTATTGATAAACTGCACAAGCTTAGCATTAAAATTGGCTATCCAGATAAATGGAAAGACTATTCGGCACTTACCATTCAAAGCCCTGCCGAAGGTGGTACGTACTTTAGTAATATGAAAGCTATTTCTCGTTGGAGGGAAAAAGAAAACATTGAAAAACTGGGCAAACCGGTTGATAAAACAGAATGGGGTATGGCACCGCAAATAGTGAATGCTTACTTTAACCCATCATATAACGAAATTGTGTTTCCAGCAGCTATCCTTCAGCCTCCTTTTTATGACTATAGGGCAGATGAAGCAGTAAACTATGGTGGTATTGGTGCTGTTATTGGCCATGAAATTTCACACGGTTTTGATGATTCAGGGGCGCGTTATAACGCTCAGGGTAACTTATCTAACTGGTGGAGCGATGCTGACTTAACTCAATTTACAGGTTTAGGTGGCGCATTAGCCGATCAGTACAGTGCTTTACAGCCACTACCGGGCATACACGTAGATGGTAAATTTACATTAGGCGAAAACATTGGCGACCTTGGTGGTGTTAACGTAGCTTACGATGGTTTACAACTATACCTTAAAGCTAATGGTAATCCTGGACTAATTGACGGTTACACGCCAGAGCAGCGTTTCTTTATTTCGTGGGCTACCATTTGGCGTACAAAAGCCAGGGATGAGGCTATAAAAAACCAGGTAAAGACAGATCCGCATTCGCCGGGTATGTACCGTGCTTATGTGCCTTTGCAAAATGTTGATGCGTTTTATGATGCATTTAATATTAAACCAGGCGATGGTATGTATGTAGCTCCAGATAAAAGAGTTAAAATTTGGTAATTCAAATTATATAATACTACTAAAGCCACGCCATTATAGCGTGGCTTTTTTATTGCAATACTATATACGGTTAAAGCAGCTTGTAAACAAGTTTACATGGAGATTGCTATTATTAAGGAAAAATATTTTATAGGGTAAATATCAATAAATTAGATAATAATCAATATCATTCTTTTAAAATTATCTTTTGTAAGAAATTGTGTTAAAAATTTTTTAGTTATAAAAATGGACTGATTATGATATGACTTAATAGTTGCTTATAATTAATGTTAAAAAAATGAATAGTATATTGATAATAATTACTAAATTACGTAAGATAAATAATTTTTATGTTTAATGAGGAAAACCGTAAAATGTTAATTGCGGAAAACCCGTAATTTGTACACATATTTAAAAATTAACTTTGTAAAGACCAACTAATGCCCCTAGTTTGAAAAAATTACACACCCTTGCCATAGACGACCATGCTGTGGTTCTTGAAGGTTATCATTATATGTTTCAAAATCTTGAGCATAATTTTGATGACTTAGAATTTGTTAAAGCCCATGATTGTCAGTCGGGCTATTTAGCAATTGATATGCATAAAGGCAATCCGTTTGATGTTGCACTTATAGATTATAGCATACCCCAGTTTACCGAAAAGAAATTACACTCGGGCGAAGATATAGCCCTGCTTGTAAGGCAGAAAATGCCTGGTTGTAAAATTATTATGATGACAATGCACCGCGAGATGGATATTATAGCCAGTATTTTGCAGCGCGTAGCCCCGGAGGGTTTTATTAATAAAAGCGACTGCTCTACAGATGAGCTTATTACCGGGTTTAAAGAAGTGCTGGACGGCAATACGTTTTACAGCAAAACTATTTATAATTATATTGAGCGTAAGCAAAAAGGTATAATGCTGGATGAAGTAGATGTACGCATTATACTATTACTGGCTAAAGGCATCAAAAATAAAAATTTGCACAATTATATACCTCTATCTGAAAGTGCTATAGAAAAACGCAAATACAAAATAAAAAGATTACTAGAAGTAGATGGTGGCGATGAAGATCTTATAAAAGAAGCGCGTATACAGGGTTATATCTAGACTTTTAGAATAACAAAAGCAGCCATAGAGGCTGCTTTTGTTATTCTAGGTAATAGCATTTTTGCTACATACTAATTACTAAATCTCTTTTTAAAAGAAAAATCAGGGTTGCGCATTTCTAACTCATTTTTAAATGTTTCAGTTTGAGCGGCGGTTGCGTACACAAACATTTGTTTCTCGTAGTTGCTTATAGCATCTTCAATAGTTTTAAATGTTCCGTTAGTCAGGTTGTTAGATAAAAGTAAAGTATCCATCAATCCGTTATTTACACCTTCGCCGGCAAAGGGTGGCATTACGTGTGCGGCATCGCCAATAAGTGTAATAGGTAATGCACGATCGCTTTTCCAAGCAATATTCAACGGCAGTTTACGGGTTGGCAATCCCCAGAATAATGTTGTTGCTGTTAGCAATTGTTTGTAAAGCTCATTCCAACCAGATAATCTTTTTAAGAGAAGAGCACTGGTGGTTTCTGATTGTTGTAAATTTCCATTTCCATCAGCCCAATCTTCGGGCGTTTTAATAATAACATTATACGTTAGCGCACCGTGGTTGTTAGGGTTTGCAGCTAGTAATGTACCGTTATGGGCAGTCATGAGTATATTGTTGTTGCAAAGTTTGTAAAATTCAGGGCAGTTTATTTCTGGTTCGTGCACTTCGCCTTGTATAATAAAAGTGCCGGTATCTTCAACTTCTGCATCAGTAACATATTTTCTAACGGCCGACATCCCTCCGTTAGCGCCTATAACAAAATCGGCAATTGCATCTGGTCTATCCTCAAAATGTATAAGCCATTTATTGTTGTGTATGGTAAGGTTTGTAAATTTCCTGTCCCAAACTACGGTATCGCTGGTGAGGCTATTAAGTAACAGTGTCCTTAAGTCGTTTCTGTTTATTTCAGGAGTATTACGTTCAGGTTGTACAGCAAAAAATACATTACCTTTTTCGTCGGCTAACGTTCTTCCCATAGGCGTTGCATTAGCAAAATAGTGTTCCAGTAAGCCTGCCTTTTTTAATGCCTGTTGGCCTGTTGCTTCGTGCAGGTCGAGTGTGCCTCCCCATATTCGAGCCTGCGCGTTTTTGTCTCGTTCGTAAACGGTAACATGTGCGCCTTTTTGTTGTAGTAGTTTTGCCATTGTAAGGCCAACAGGGCCTGCACCTATTATGGCTATTTTTTTATTTTTAAGTAACATGATTTTTGCATTGTTTGATTATAATGCAAAAATGATAAATGCTATTATATTAGGATTGTACAAACGCGACAAAAAGCATTTGCGACTATTTGTTTTTTAAATTCCTTATAAATGCAGCTGGTGAAGTACCACTGTAGCGTTTAAACTCCCTACTAAGGTGCGACTGATCTGTATAGCCTAACTCCTGTGCTAAACCGGCAAGATTGGCAATGGGATTAAGCAACAAATAATTACGTACCTGTTCAAAACGAATGAGGCCGGATACATCTTTAACAGTATGGCCAGATGATTGTTTAAACTTTCGCTCTAAGGTGCGCACTGTTGTATTTGCGGCATTTGCAACCTGGTTTACGGGTAAAGTACCGTTAGCTGTATTAATAGCAGCTCCTGCCTTTAAAAGCATACCATTATTAATAGCAGTTTGTGGTTTTACATTTACTAAATAGTTTCTAACCAAATCTATTGCCTTATTTATATTGCCACTGGCCATACAATCGCTTAAAGCTGGCTGAAGTTGGGAAATAGGATGCCCTAAGAGGTGTATTTCTTTTTTATTTGGCGGTAATTCAAGAAGGTCGAAAACTGTCCAGGCATAGCATCGGATTGCAATAACCTCTAAAGTGTTTTTTGCGTTTAAGACAACAGGTGTATTAACAAGCCCCATTGTATAAGGCGATGGTAATGGCTTTATAATTCCGTTTTTCGAAATAGTACATTCGCTTCCAAAATAAAAAATAATTTCGGCATAGCCATCGGGCATTATTTCCAGGCCTAATCCTGTTTCTTCAAAATCAACCCTGTCATACCAAAAGCATTTTATACTGTCCTTTAAGGCTAGAGGAGGATCAAATTCTTTATGATATGTATTGGCAGGTGACATTCAGGTTACGCTATAAGGTTATTTGCAAGGTAGTGTAAAAAGTTCTGGGGTCAGACGGGATAATACCCGGGCCAGGATATCCGGTAGCCCTGCGGGTAAAATAGTAATGGTTTGTAAAGTTATTAATGCCTGCCTCTATTTTTAGCCTACGCCATTTATACGATGCCGAAAAATCGGCTACGTAATACGTGGGTATCTGCCCGGAAATACCAAAGGTATTGTCTTTAGTGTCGGTAACACTGTTGCCAGAATCAGTAAACTGCGATGATAAATAGCTAACCTGCACACTGGCTAAAAAGTTTTTATACCCTGCAGATGTTCCTGCTTTTGTATTAAACAGTGGTACAAATTCCACCTTATTGCCTTTAATATTTGGCACATTGCTTTTTAAATATTGCGATCCTGTAATGGCATTATTCACAAAAGCCTTCCAGGTAAACGACTCGTTTTCCCTAAAAAATGTTTTGCTAATATTCCATTCGCCCATAGCTTCCCAACCATAGGTAATTGCTTTGCCTACATTACTGCGGTAACTTACCGGAAGGCCTGATCCGTTAGGGTTTGAGCGTAGGTACTGGCCTATTTTATCGTCATATAATAATCCATATATACTGGTGTCGAACGAAAAACGGTCATCTATCCTTCCGCGAATACCAACGTCAGATGTAAAGCCTTTTTCATCGGTAATATTAGGGTCTATTACTAAACTTGGTGTTACGGTGTGGATATCATTAAAAGTAACCGACCTGTAGTTTTGCGATACATTGCCATACAACTCGAAAGTGGTGCTAGGTTTATAGCTGGCACCCACACCAAATAATACAAAGTTTCTGTTTTTGGTAATGCGATCGTCTTCGCGCTGGTTTAATAGCACGTTTCCTGCCTGATCGAGGTTAATAAGTTGCTTGTAACCCTGTGCTTTGGTATTAATATTTTCGAACCTAAAGCCGGGCGTAATGGATAATTTTGGGGTAACCACAAAAATATTCTCCCCAAAAACACTAAAGTTGATGTTTGGATATATATAATCTGACTGGTTTTTGTAATTAGGAAACTCTTTAGTGGCAAAATTAAAATCGGGGCCACTGCCGGTACTTCCCGGGCCCTGGGTGGCGGCATTGCGTGCCTGGTAATATTTTGCTCCAAGCAGCAACGCATGTGTTGTACTGCCAAAGGAATATTTTTGAAGAAAACGCGTCTCGGCACCCCAGTTAATAAATTTGCCGGTAATAAGGTCGCGCACGCTACCGGGAGTATCTGGGTTGCTTACACGGTTAGTAGAGTAGCCTACGGTTTTACGGCTGGCATCCAGCCCAAAAAGCTGTAGCGAAAAATTAGCATTCTCCGTAAACTTGTGTTTAAGGCGCAGGGCAAACAAGTTCCAGTTTACATCAAACCAGTTGCGGGTACGGTTGCTTTGAAACATATCCTGATGAAACATAGCATCGGTAAGGCCGCCGGGTTGCTGTGCTAAATAATCAAAAAGGGTATAATCAAAATGCAGCGATGTTTTTGCGTTAAGCTGATAGTTTATATTTGCAAAAAAGTTGCGGCTATTAAAGTTAGAATTTGGCCTGAAGCCATCGCCCTGCTTGTAGTTAAAAAACGTATAGTAACTAAACTTACCGTTAGTACCACTAACAGATGTAAAGTTTGTTAGCAAACCGTACGACCCGGCTGTAGCCCTGCTCACAACTTCGATAGGTTTTGTGGTAGGCGACTTTAATTTAAAATTTACCAAGCCGCCAAACTGGGTGCCATATTGTAATGATGCTGCACCGCGGGTTACCTGAATTTCTTCAAGAGCTTCGGTAGGCGGCGTGTAGTAACTTTCGGGGTAACCCAAAACATCGGCACTAATATCATAACCATTTTGGCGTGTATTAAAGTTAGAGGTACGGTTGGGGTCGAGCCCGCGGCCACCAATACTTAACTGCAAACCTCCGTCGGAGCTTTCATTAATAGTTAATCCTACAATTTGCCCAAAAATTTGCCTGGCATTGTTAACCGCTTTGTTGGCCGTTATTTTATCGAGGCTTATTACTTCGGTTTTTTTACCGGCATAAATGGCGGTTTCATCAATATCTTTCATGTGGCTTAGGGCAAAAAGCTTGTCTTTTTCTTTTTGGATAACCACCTCGTTAAGCTCGGTAACTTTTTGTAAAATAATACTAACCTCGCTTTGGGATGATGGTACTACCAGTTCCTGCAACTGATACCCATCTTTATAAAACAGGATAGTATTGTCGCCATCATTAAGTGTTATTTTAAACTGCCCATTGGTGCCTGTAACTGTTTTTACACCCGTAGTGCTGTTTGCAACATCGGCTAAGTTTATGGCAAATCCATCGGCATTTGTAATGGTTCCGGTAAGTGTTTGCGCTACACTTTGTGCCGAAACAAACAATAGTAATAAGCTAAAAACCTTTAATAACATCGGTAAAAGGGAGTATCCAGGTTTTATGGTAAAATGATTCATCTTGTTTTGCAAGGTTTACGTTGGGGTCTATATATACAGTGCTAAGGCGACCGTTAAGCGCTACATAACTATTAACCCTAACTTCGGGGTCGTGCATGCCTTTCGCCTGATAATGTTTGTGTAAAAAATGGGCATATTCCAATATAAAATCGGGCTGAAAAGCCATCTGTTTTTCCTGAAAAGCCGTTAAAAAATCACTATTGTTTACAGCAATGCTTTGTTTAGTGGCAGGGTCTGTTACGGTAAATTGTGTATATCCGGCTTTTTCCATAAGCATTACACGCCACGAAAACCGAAAGCCTTCTTCGGTCCAGAATAATTCCTGCGGATATAAAAGATACCTAAAAGGAAACAAAAGTTGGAATGCCACAAATACTACTAAAAAACCAATTTTAAGGTTGCTGTTGACTAACTTATGCTTGTTGTCGCAAAGTACCGACTTTGGCAACCAGAATATTTGGGTAATGTAACGCAGTATTTTTTTATGAAAGCTGGCATCAAAATATAGTAATGATGATACGATCATAACAAACGGGAAAATGCCTATGGGGAATAATATTTTTGTAAGTACATGAAATACCACTACCGATGTAAAGCCAAACCAACGGGTACGCTTATTAATGAGTAAAAATACAATTACCAAATCGTAAATAGCACCTACCCAGCTAAAGGCATAGGCTACCCAAACTTTACCCAGTAACGGGCCAATAATTGGTAAATCAGCATTTGCGGGTAACCAAATACGCAGGGGCAGGGCATTAAATAGCCAGTCAGAATTTAGCTTTGCAATACCGGCATACAGGTAAACTATAGCTAAAAGTAGTTTAAGTATATCAATAGTCCACCGTGGCACTTTACCATAAGCTTTCTCCGAATTTTTATAAGCGTCGACAGAAAAATAAGCATTGGCCGGTAAAAAGATGAGCACAAAACTTACTACAGATATAAAATAATAATGGTTGAGGTACGTAGTTTTATCTAACAGTTCGATGTATGTAAAACTCAGGAAGAAGATAATAATTGCCGGCCGGTATTTATAACCTGTAGCTACCATTAGTGCACATAGTCCGCAAATAATAAAAGCCAGGTAAGTATAAAATCCATAGGGCTTTACCCAGCTAAAACCATAATAGGTAAAATGAAAAACAGGCTTTATGTAAAACTTATCAATCCAGCCGTAGCTGGCAAAGCGCACCATACTTAAAAACATCATAAGGCCAAACGCCAGCCTGAAAAAGGCCAGCGTAGCGGCAGGTGTATACGTGTTTAAATAGGTTTTAAATAAATGCATGAATTAATCGCCATCTCCATCTACATAATCTATAGATATATTCAGGGCGCTTATCATGTCTAATTTTGTAAGTACCACTACTTTTTGTATCGCATTATAAGCATTTACTGCGGCAGTATTATCGGTAACTATCTGCTGCGAAAAGTTGTCATTTAGCGGAGTAATCGCGCTAAAAGCAGCCATGTAATTAGTGTTTATTACATCGCTTAATTTATTATCGCCACCAGCGCCTACAGCATCAAGGTAGCCTTTAAGGCTTGGGCCTGTAGCATCGGATGCAAAATATTTACCGTTAAAAAAATCGTGCGATGCGTTTAAAGCTTCGGTAAGTAATACTTTACTAATATCTTTTTTGTAGTATGCTTCCACTTTATCCGGGAAAGTGGTTCCGTTAGAAAACAATCCTGCCGGGATGCCTAGTTTAGGGGCACGTACATCTTTTTCAAGATTTTTAATAAAATTATTGGTAGTCTGGTTTATAGAGCTACTTACAGATGTACTTGTTTTACTAATAAAAGTATCGCGGTAACCACCATTCCAGTCGGCTACAACAGCATCGGCAATGGTTTTAAGCTGGGAGGTAACATCGGTAAGGTATTTTTTGTAGTTAGTGGCATTAGCGTTAGTGTTGTAAAAAGCAACAATAGCATCATCATTTGCCGCGAGGCCGTTAATAATATAATCCAGCGCGGGGAAACCCTGCCTGGTATACTGTATTTGCTGGTTAAGGTTATAGTTACCTGTAGTTATATTAGTAGTAATTCCGGCAACATCGGTAGGGTAGGTGTTGCTACTTGCTATTAAATAAAGTTCTTCTGATTTCCCGGTATCAAAAATACCCACGTGCTGGTAGGCTTTATAAGCATCAACCCACGATTGCCTTACGGCTTCGAGATTAGTTGTGGTAGGTGTTGCGGTAAACGTTGCTGCCCTTTGGTTAAGCATATTTACCTTGGCCTGGTAGTTAGTATAAGCAGGTATAATTATGTTATCTGCCCAATTAGTAAGCAGGGCAGTCCTGTCGTAATTGCCATCATTACTAACCGATTCGTTATTGTCGTTAGACGAGCACGCTATGGTAAGAGCTATGATAGTGAGCGCTATATATAACTTTTTCATTATAAATTTTTTGTAAAAGTATGAAACAGATCTTTCTTATGTTTACTTATTCTAAATAATTTAGCCTCAAAATTAAAAATTTTAATGTTGACTTGTTTTTTCGAATAGTAAATGTACTATTTTTGTGCAGTTTTTAATCAATCTAAATAAAAATATACCAATGAAAAAACTTTCACTAAGCCTTACACTGCTTGCAGTAACAGGTTTATTTGTTGCCGCCTGTAGCGATGATGACAAGAGTTCAGGCAATTCTTCAAAAGTTTCAAAAGAAGCAGTTGTTGCTAACTATGCCGATATTGTTTACCAAAATTACAAAGACGCTTATGATGATGCGGTAGCACTTGAAACTGCTATTAATGCATTTACGGCTAACCCTACAGATGCTGCTTTTACTACTGCAAAAGATAAATGGAAAGCTGCCCGCGAAACGTATGGAACTACTGAGGCTTTCCGTTTTGCAAACGGACCAATTGATGACGAAGACGGACCTGAAGGTTTGCTTAACTCATGGCCGCTAGACGAAAACTTTATTGATTATGTAGATTTTAATGGCACTACTGTAAATGGTGGTATTATTAACAATACAGTTTTATACCCAAGCATTACTAAAGATTTACTTGTTAGCCTTAATGAAGATGGTGGCGAAAAAAACATTAGTGTAGGCTACCACGCTATTGAGTTTTTACTATGGGGCCAGGATTTAACAGCTCCTGCCGTTAAAGAGCCGGGATTAAGAACCTATACTGATTTTGTAGATGGTGGTACTGCGCTAAACCAGGATAGAAGACGCCAATACATTAATGTTTGTGCCGATTTAATTACAGATAACCTTGATTATTTAGTACAACTTTGGAAACCGGGCGGAACATACCGTACTAAATTTCTTGCATTACCTGTAAACGAAGCATTACAAAACATTTACCTTGGTATTACTACCCTTGCAGGATCTGAACTTGCTATAGAGCGTATGGATGTTGCCCTAAGTAACGAAGACCAGGAAGATGAGCATTCTTGCTTTAGCGATAACACGCACCGCGATATTTACTTAAACTTCTCTGGTGTTGTAAATGTTTACAAAGGTAAATACGGTTCTATCGATGGGCCATCGTTAGAAGACCTTGTTAAGCAGGCAAATAAACAGGCATATACTGATACCGATACTGCTATTAATAATGCCGATAGTGATATTAAAGCAATCGCAATACCTTTTGATTATGCAATTTCTGGCGGAGCAACATCTGTAGAAGGTGCTAAAGTAAAAGTATCTGTAACACAATTACAGGAACTAGCCCAAAATTTACTTGCTGGGGCAACTGCGTTGGGTATTGTTGTAAACGGTTAATTTCTATTACAATACTAAATATATTAAAAGAGTGCCGTACATTTGCGGCACTCTTTTGTGTTTTACATTACCATGAATAAAAAAAGTATTACCTGCCTGTTGCTGTTGTGGCTTTTTGCTACGGCATGCAGCAATAATGAGAGTGATTATGTACCGCTAAAGGCTGAAGATGGCGAGCAGTACTCCGGTGGAACATCTACCGTACTTAACGCTACCGAAGAAGCTTTTGGTTTTGCATCGCCTACCTTAACGGCCGATGAAGAAACTGATTTTGGCGTGGGTAACTCATTATTCAGGCAAAGCTGGGTATCGGCACCATCATCTACCACCGCGCGCGATGGGTTAGGGCCTTTTTATAATGCAACATCCTGCTCTAACTGCCATTTTAAAGATGGCCGTGGGCGGCCTCCCGCTTATGATGGCGAATTTGGCAAGGGTTTATTGTTACGATTAAGCATTAACAGTGCCGATACTTTTGGTGCTACTTATGGCGACCCTGTTTACGGACACCAGTTACAGGACAGTGCTATTATTGGCCCCATTGTTAAAGGGCAAGTAGGCATTACCTACCAAACCCTCACCGAGACATTTGATGACGGCACTACTGCCAATCTACAAAAGCCCATTTACCGTATAGATAACTTGGGGTATGGAGCATTAGCTGCCGGCCTCAAAATATCACCTCGTGTTGCCAACCAAATTATTGGGCTTGGCCTACTAGAAGCCGTACCGCAGGAAACGCTTTTGGCTTTTGCCGATGAGTTTGATACCAATGGCAATGGGATATCAGGGCGTGCTAATTATGTGTATGATGCCGATAGTAATTCGCTTAAAATGGGGCGTTTTGGCTGGAAAGCAAACCAACCTAGTGTTAGGCAGCAGGTGGCAGCAGCTTTCTCTGGCGATATGGGTATAACATCGTCTATGTATCCTAACGAAAATTGCCCTCCCGGGGTAGATTGCAACACCATACCTAATGGCGGCACTCCCGAAATTGTAGATGCTAATTTTAATAGGGTAGTGGTATATTCGCAAACATTATCTGTACCTATGCGCCGTAATTATAACGATAGCAATGTGCTTAACGGCAAAAAAATATTTAGCGATATTAATTGTGCTGCCTGCCATATACCTAAAATGCAAACGGGTAACAATTATGCTATAGCAGGTTTGCGTAACCAGACCATACGCCCTTATACTGATTTACTGCTGCATGATATGGGCGATGGCCTTGCAGATAATGCTCCTGATTTTTTAGCTACCGGTAGCGAATGGCGCACACCGGCACTTTGGGGTATTGGCCTGGTACAAACTGTAAACAAGCACACCCGCTTTTTACATGATGGCAGGGCGCGTAATATTACCGAAGCCATACTTTGGCATGGTGGCGAAGCGTTACAGGCTAAAAATAACTTTAAAAAGCTTTCTGCTAAAGATAGGGATGACCTGTTGTCATTTCTTAATTCGCTTTAAAAAGAGATTTTCTTAAATAGGAAAAGGACAAATGGCTGAATGCTGTTTGTCCTTTTTTTTATTTTGATAGAATATACTTTATGATTTCGAGGGGTACAGAAATTGTTTTTTCTGATAGATTATTCGATTTCTTTAATTATGTAAACTGCTTCATACACCGTTATTGCGAGGTACGAAGCAATCTGTTTTTAGAGTAGTTGTTTTGTTTATCGACTATAGTATGGTATTCTGGTTGTCGCCTTATAGTGGGAAAAGTTCTATAATAAGATACATGTACAGTACTAACAAAAAAAAGCAGGATAATTGCTTATCCTGCTTTTTATATACTGTAACCAAGCTACTATTTAAAGCCTAATTCTTTTTTAACGTCAGCCATTAAATCCGGGCCATCAGCTAATAATACTCCGCTACCTGTAGTAGAGTCAAGCACATACTGGTATCCTTTAGCTTTAGCAACTTTTTGGATAGCAGCTCTTGATTTCTCCATAATAGGTTTGTAAATAGCCTCTTGTTTTTCCTGAAGCTCTTTAGAAGCATTTTGTTGGTAATCCTGAATTCTTTTTTGCATGTCCTGCACCTCTTTACTACGTGTATCGTTTATAGCTTCAGAAACTGTAGACGATTCTTTTTGGTACTGGTCAACTTTTTTCCTGAATTCTTCAACCATAGAGTTGTAGTCAGTATCGTAAGTTTTAGTTATTTTTTCAAGTTGTACATTTGCAGCTTTCATATCAGGCATAGCCGCCATTAACTCATTTACATTAATATGCGCAACTTTTGCCTGTGCCTGTGCGGTTTGGCTAACTCCAGCAAAAAGTACTGCAGCAATTAATAGAGATTTCAGTTGTTTCATCATTTCAAGGTATTAATTATTAATTTTTGTTTTAGTTTTTATCGTCTCCGTCTGTAGGCGCAGGAGTTTGCGCAGGTGTATCTTCTTTTGGGGCTGTGCCATTTTTCTTTGCTTCACGAGCCAGCCTTGCAGCTTCTTTTTGTTCTTCAAGTAATTTTTTTCTGGCTTCAATCGCTTTATTGCGTTCTTCCAGTTTTTTAGCGCGGGCAGCTTTAGTATCTTCTACAGCTTTGTCTCTTGCCGCCGCTGCATCAGCCGCTTTTTGTGCTTTTGTTTCTGCTGCGGTTGTTTTAGCTTCGGTAGTAGTTGCCTTATTATTTGCTACTTTTTCTGCTGCAGCTGCTGCTTTTTCTTTTGCCGTAGTTGCTTTAGCTTCAGTTTCGGCGGTTTTATTAGCCGCAGCTTTTTCTGCTGCTGCAGTTTTATCGGCCGCTGTTTGTGCTGCTTTATCGGTTGTTGTTGCGGCGGCTTTTTTAGCTGCCGGCGCAGTATCATCGTCTATAGCATCATCGTTATTTGTAGCATTGGTAGCTGCTGTTTTAGCTGCAGGTGTTTTAGTTGCAGGAGCAGTACCATTTTTACGGGCTTCACGATCGGCAATTGCCTGCTGGCGTTTTGCTATAGCTTCATCACGGCGTGCCTGTGCTGCTGCTTTTCTATCTTCAATAAGTTTTGCCCTTGCAGCTTTTTTATCTTCAAGCGATTTTGCCCTGTCTACATAATCCGGGTCAGACTCTAACTCTTCTTTCTTTTCCTGGGCTTCAAGGTTTTTAACCTCTTTACTGCTCAGCTTTTCTCTTTTTGCAGTTCTTGAAAGGCGTTTAACAATAAAATCGCTTATATCGTATTTTTTAGCTGCGAAAAGCATAGTAAGATCTGACGATTTGTCGAAAACAAAATCATATTTCCTTGAGTCGGCAACATCCTGAACTATAGTAAATATCTGATCCTGTATTGGTTTAACTAACACTGATTTTTGTGTAATAAGTTCACCTTTAGGGCCAAATTTTTTGTCCTGAAAATCAATTAACTCTTTTTCCTGAAACAGGATTTCTTCTTCACGCTCCTCAATAAGCTCTTTAGTTAAAAGGGCTTTTTCTGCCTTAAGGCTTTCTTTAAGTTTCGTGATTTCGTTTCTTTTCACGTCCATTTCCTGTTTCCATCGGTTGGCTTTTTGTTCAAGCTGACTTTTGGCTTCTGCATAATCAGGCACCTTATCGAGTATATAGTTCATATCTATATAGCCAATTTTTGGGCCTTTGCCAGATTGCGCGCTTGCGGTAAAGCAGGCGATAACGGTAAGTAGTGTTAATAAATGTTTTTTCATAACCTTATTTACGTATTAGAAAATATCATGCCAAATTTTTTAAAACTGCTGTCCTATGATAAAATGCGTTTGCCATCCGCTTGGGTTTGTATAACCCGGCATAGGGTCGAAACCATAACCAAAGTCAATACCTAATAAACCAAATGCGGGCATAAATACTCTAAGACCAAAACCTGCCGAACGTTTAAGCTGGAAAGGGCTATAGTCTTTAAACGCTGCAAACGAGTTACCGGCTTCTGCAAATGTTAAGGCATATATAGATGCCTGCGGTTTAAGTGTAATAGGGTAACGCAACTCTAACGAGAACTTATTATATATAGTAGCACCTACCTGCGTACCGGCAGCATCTACCGGGCTTAACGACTGGTTTTGGTAACCCCTTAACTGTATAACCTCGCGGCCATCGAGCGCATAGTTAGCCATACCATCTCCACCAAGGTAAAACCTTTCGAAAGGTACAAGGCCACGGGCAGAATTGTAAGCACCCATAAATCCAAACTCACCTAACGAACGTAATACTAAATCGTCGTAAATTTTAGTATACCAGTCTCCTTTAAATTTAATTTTATAGTACTCCAGCCAGTTAAACCTTTTCTGGTCAAACTTAGCCGCATTTACAGTTGCATCTTTATAACTATCTACACGGTTACCATTAGCATCTATATAATCGCCTTTAAGTACGCTTACATTATTAGCATCGGTATACGGGTCACCAGTGTTAGTAGCTTTGTATGCTGCCGTGTTTTTAAGTTCGTTATAATTAATACCATTTACCATAGAGTAAGGGAACGTTGTTTTAAAACTCACACTAAACAACGAACCATACGTAGGATAAATTGGGTTTCGGCCCCTGCTTTCCCTGGTAAGCTCTACCGTATAGTTAAGGTTTCGCGATGTACCATTACCAAAGGTAAATAATCCGGTGTTATAATTATCAAGGTTATAGTACTGGAATGTAAGTGAGTTAGAAAGCCTCATGTTATAATCTGGCTCGCTTAACCTTTTTGTTACACCCATTGTTATAGATGATATTGTAAAACTTTTACCCCTGTCTACATCCTGGTTAGAGTAGTTGTATAAAAACTGCTTACTGTATGATAGCGACGAGAACAACTGTATAGGTTTTTTACCATTAAACCAAGGTTCTGTAAACGATAAGCTATAAGTACGGTAATAGGTACTACCCTGAAGGCGTAAAGATAACTTTTGCCCGTCGCCCATAGGTAGTGGTGCATACGCCTTTTTGTTAAATATATTTCTCATAGAGAAGTTATTAAACGATAGCCCCAGTGTACCAATAAAGCCACCGCCACCATAACCACCCTGTAATTCTATCTGGCTCGATCCTTTTTCGGCCACGTGCCACTCTACATCTACAGTACCCGATGCAGGATCGGCATTTTGAACGTCGGGGCGAATAGCCTCTGCATCAAAAAATCCTAGCTGGCCAAGTTCTCTAATTGTATTAATAACATCTTGCTTATCCCATTTTTGGCCCGGCCTTGTGCGTAACTCACGGTAAATAACCTTATCGTTAGTTTTATCGTTACCTACAACCGTTACTTTATTAAAGTAAGCAATAGGGCCTTCGGTAATTCTTATTTCAAAATCAATAGTATCGTTAGCAGTACGTGTTTCTACGGCATTAATGTTAGAAAACAAGTAACCGTGGTTTTGGTACAGGTTAGTTATATCTTCGCCATCAGGTTTTTTAGGGTCGGCAATACGCTGCTGTAATAAAACGCCGTTATATACCTCACCTTTTTTAATACCTAAATACTGATTAAGCTGCTGGTTAGTATACACGGTATTACCAAGGTATTTAATATCGCCAAAGTAGTATTTGCGGCCTTCTTCAACATTAATATTAATGGCAACAGTGTTTTTAGCAGGGTCGTAAATAACGGTATCGTTAATTACACGTGCATCACGAAAACCTTTTTCTTTAAACTTATCGATAACCTTACCAAGATCATCTTTATACTTAGCGGCTATAAATTTAGATGGTTTAAAGATGCGCAACGGGTTAGGAAAAGCTTTTTGCTTAGTATCCTTCATTGCCTTTCTAAGAGATTTATCTGAAAGTTCTTTGTTACCGGTAAACTCTATTTTAGATATCCTTACTTTTTCGCCTTTATCAATATTAACTACCATTTTAACAGTGTTAGTGCTATCTGGTATAACATTAATGGCTACTTTAGTGTTGTAATACCCATCTTTTTTATACTTGTTTTCGATGTAGTTTTTACTTGTAGTAAGTAGGTTTTCGTTTACAATTTTACCCTTTGTTAAATCGGTATCCTTAATAAGTTCGTCTTTTTTACCTTTTTTTACACCATTCATTTTTACTTCGCTAAGCTTAGGAAGTTCGTTAATGCTTAGTTCAAGAAAAATGCTATCGCCTTTAATATTGTTTACGTAAAAATTAACATCGCTAAAAAGACCCAGTTTCCAGAGTTTTTTAATAGCGGCGCTAATTTCTTCACCGGGTACATTAATGGCCTGGCCTTTTTCAAGGCCGGTAAAAGTAACAACAGTTTGCTCGTTGTAGCTCATTTTGCCGGTAACGTTAATATCGGCAAGAATATACCTACCAGCTTCAAGCCTCGCATCCTGTGCAAAAGCGCTGTGTGCGGTTGATAAAAATAAAATCCCGAAAAGTAAAATAATCCCTTTTCGAAATAATTTTGTGTTACTTAATCTGTTCACTGGTTTTTCCAAATCTACGTTCTCTTTTTTGATAACTAACAATGGCTTCGTGTAAATCTTTTTCCCTAAAATCGGGCCATAACACATCTGTAAAATACAACTCGGCATAGGCGGCCTGCCATAAAAGGAAGTTGCTTATGCGTTGCTCTCCGCTGGTACGTATTACCAAATCGGCATCGGGCATGTTGCTGGTGTACAAATGGCTGGTAACTACAGATTCACTAATGTCAGCAATGTTTAATTGGTTGTTTTTAACTTTTTCGCTTATAAGTTTTATTGCAGCGATTATTTCTTCCCTCGACCCGTAGCTAAGCGCCAGGGTTAAGGTCATTCCTGTGTTGGTTTTTGTTTGGTCTATAACTTCAAAAAGCTGCTTGCGCGCCCTGTCGGGCAACATATTTGCATTGCCAATGGTGTTAAGCTTAATGTTGTTTTTTTGCATTATGGGCAGCTCTTTTTTAAGAGAGTTCATTAGTATGCTCATTAGTGCATCAACCTCAAGTTTAGGCCTGTTCCAGTTTTCGGTAGAAAAGGCATAAAGGGTAAGGTACCCTATTTTTAATTTAGCGCAGGCCTCTACGGTTTCCCTAACCGATTTTACACCGCTTTCGTGCCCAAAAGCCCTAAGCATACCTTTTTGCTTAGCCCAACGGCCGTTACCGTCCATAATTATGGCGATATGATTAGGCAGGTTATCGTGGTTTATAGTAGTGGTTTTATCCATAAAATTATTCTGAGCAATAGCAAGGTTTATTACCAAAGGTATAGGTTAGCGTAACGCCGGTAAATACATACCAGTCGTTGCTGTCCAGGTTACCAAAACGCAGGTTTTCATATTTATTGTCGCCAGGGTTACTGCCGTCAAGGTTATCTGCAAAAGTGTAGCGTGCGCCGGTTTCTATACCTAAAACTAAATCTCTTGCAATATGTGCTTTAATGCCAACCGTCATGGGTATTGCCAGGCTACTCCCATTAGCATAATCTTTACCTTCCTTATCGGCATCCATATATAATTCATCGTACCAAAAATAACTAAGGCCGGTAAATATATATGGTGTTATTTTAAAATCTTCATCATGAAGGTTAAAGTCAAAAAAATTAAACTCTAAACCTGCCTGAAGCTCTTTAACTGTGTTTTTAAATGAGTTGCCACGTTGCTTGCGTCCGGAAACGTCACTATCGTTATCATCGCTGGCAATACGCCCGTAATTAAACCCAAACCTCCACGAATGGCGGGGGCTACGGTTCCATTTATACAAAATACCAAGCGCAAGCTTATCTGGCGCAACGTAGGTTGTTGGGCCTACATCGCCAATATAATTGGCTCCGCCAACAAAAACCCCGACTTCATTTATCTGGGCTTCAGCCTTAAAAGCCATCGCGGTTAATAGTAATACAAACAGTATGCGTTTCATCAAAGGTAAAATTGGGTGCAAATATAGCAATATAGATTTCTAAATGACCTAACAATTAGACAATTTACCCGCTATGATCTACAGATGTTGTAAATTTATACAGACTTGAAAACGGAATAAGTATAAATGTAGTATGTGTGGGTGTGTAAATTTGGCAAAATTAATTTCGTTTGTCTTCGCCCCAAAGTAGTTTTTTGCGAAGCGTAACCAGAAATTTTTCCTGCGGAAATTCGACTAAATTAATTTTAAAACCACCTTTTTTTACCCTCATAACCGTTTCAACATCGATAGATACTATGCGTGAATCGAGCGAAACAAGGTGCTGCTCTTCGCGGCTGCTTACACGCAGCTCAATCTCGGTATCATCGGGTATTACAAGTGGGCGGGCGTTAAGATTGTGCGGGGCAATAGGGGTAATTACAAGGCTGTTTACCTCCGGCATTAATATTGGGCCGCCACAGCTTAAAGAATAGCCAGTAGAGCCTGTTGGGGTAGATACTATTAAACCATCTGCCCAATACGAGTTTAAATATTCGCCGTTTAACCTTATCTCAATAGTTATCATCGAAGTAGTGTCTTTACGGCTAACGGTAATTTCGTTAAGGGCATAATCCAGCTCTTCAGCCTCGGGGTTGCGGCCTTCATATTCTACCGTTAATAAAGTACGGGGCGATATTTTATATTGATTTTCGAAAATTAGCGGCAACAAGGTTTCGATATTTTCCTGCTGTATTGTGGCTAAAAACCCCAGCCTGCCGGCATTAATACCTATAATAGGTATGCCTTTATTGCGCACTAAGGTAGCAGCGCGCAGCATGGTGCCATCACCGCCTATGCTTATAAACAAACCAAAGCCTTCATCCAGCCCTTCGTGGCCGGTAAAGGTTGAGTAACTTTTATTAAGCAGGTTTTTGCCGTTTAAAACTTTGTAAAACGCGTCTTCAAATACAATTTCGGGGTTGTAGTCGCTAAGCACACGAAGTACTTTTTCTATAATATCCTCGGTATTATCTTTATAGTATTGGCCGTAAACAGCAATTTTCATAAATTATATATTGAGGTATTTATCTAAATAATCAGATCGGTCTTTAAGCTGGTTCAGGTAAGCATCTTCCTGGTGCTCTGTAATAATCTCGTAATCATACCTCCTAAAGGTTTGTATAATTTCGCTAAGGCCACCCATGCTTATTTTTAAAGTAATGGTAACTTTATCAAGCGTCGCTTCAGATATAAATAATCCCAGCAGCCTACCGTTGTTGCTCTCAACAATTTGGGCAACTTCGCTCATGCTGTATTCCCTTACACCTTTTTGTACTACCAGTATGCCGCCTTCTTCTTTTAAAAAAGGGGTTTCATCAAAAAACTTAATAATATCGGTAATCTCGTAGTAGCCTAAATACTTGTTTTCGGCATTAAGCACAGGTACAAGGTTGGTTTCATTTTTAGCAAAAATTTCTAAAACATCAAGCCATATAGCAGTGTCGCGTGCAAAAAAACGGTCGAAGCTGTAACGCATATCGTCCATTGTTTTCTCTATGTCCATCAACTCAGTATCTTCTGCGCCGGCACAGCCTATGTAAACGCCATCTTCCAGAACCGGAAAGTGCGAAAAAGGGTATTCTGCAAAAAGATCCTGCGCATCGGCCACAGAGTCGGTCGTTCTCAGCGCCTTAATGTTCGAGTTTAAAAAATCGGTAATTTCAGTCATGTGGAATGCTACTAAATATTATGCAAAATAATCAAAAATAAGCACACGCTGCCCTTTTTACTTTGTATTTTTGTGCTTCAAAACTCATTTTGCACTAATTATGGCTAAATTAAGCGTAAATATTAATAAAATCGCTACCCTAAGAAATTCGCGTGGCGGCAACGTTCCTAACTTATTACAGGTAGCAAAAGACCTTCAGAAATTTGGCGCGCAGGGTATTACCATACACCCAAGGCCCGATGAAAGGCACATACGTTATCAGGATACCCGCGATTTGGTTCCTGTAGTATATACCGAATATAATATTGAAGGTAACCCGATACGTAAGTTTATCGACCTGGTTTTAGAAACCAAACCTACGCAGGTTACTTTGGTACCCGATGCCGATGATGCGCTTACAAGCGATGCCGGTTGGGACACCCTAAAACATAAAAGTTTTTTACAGGAAGTAATACAGGAATTTAAGCAAAACGGTATTCGTACATCGGTCTTTGTAGATCCCGACCTTAAAATGATTGAAGGTGCTAAAGAAGTAGGTGCCGACCGTATTGAGCTATACACCGAAGCCTTTGCACACCAGTACGGGCTTGGAAATTCCGATGGTATTAAGCCCTATACGCAGGCAGCGGTTTTAGCCGAGCAATTGCATCTTGGCCTTAACGCCGGGCACGACCTGAGCCTTGACAATATTAAGTTTTTTAAACAGAATATTCCCGGGTTGCTGGAAGTATCTATAGGGCATGCACTGGTAGCCGAGTCGTTGTACTTAGGGTTTGATAATGTTGTGAATATGTACCTTCAAAAATTAAAATAATATGCTTAATTCGAGAATAGAAGGCGAAGGAAAACCTTTAATAATTATTCATGGTTTTATGGGCATGAACGATAACTGGAAAACACTGGGCGGGCAATATGCTGCCAAAGGTTTCCAGGTGCATGCGCTGGATATGCGCAACCACGGTAAAAGTTTTCATTCGGATGTTTTTACTTATAGTGCTATGGTGCAGGATGTAGTAGACTATTGTGCCGAAAATAATTTACAAAAGGTAGATGTTATAGGCCACTCTATGGGAGGCAAGATAACTATGTTTTTAGCCATGCAGCATCCTGAATTATTAGACAGGATTGTTGTAGCCGATATTGCACCTAAATACTACCGCCCGCACCACCAAGCTGAACTTAAAGCCCTTAATGCTGTCGACTTTACAACGAAACCCGACCGCCATGCTGTAGAAGCTACTATGAGCGAATATATTACCGATGCCGGCACGCGCCAGTTTTTAATGAAAAACCTGTATTGGAAAGAACCGGGACAGCTTGATTTTAGGTTTAACCTGCCTGTTTTTAATGCATCTATAGATAATATAGGAGAGGCATTGCCTGAAGGTACTACTTTTAATGGCCCAACACTTTTCCTGAAAGGGGAGAAGTCGAACTATATTAAAGACGAAGATTACAACAATATAAAATCGTTTTTCCCACAAGCGGAAATCAAGGTAATTGCTAACGCTGGGCACTGGCTTCACGCCGAAAACCCTACTGATTTTTTAACTGAAACACTTGCTTTTTTAGAAGCTTAGTTTACAGTCGTAGTCACAGTTTTCAGCGCGTTGTTCCATTTTGACCGCAGGGAGAAATCTCTATATCATTTGAGATGCTTCCTTCGTCAGTATGACATAAATTGTAGTATAAATGTTGAAGAGTTTGTCATTACTTCGTCAGTTCGGGTGAAGCCCTCGGGTCTGAGCGAAGTGCAACGGAGTCGAAGAATCTCTGATTAATAAAATATAATAAAACGAAAAAGCAGGATAAGTAATTATCCTGCTTTTTTTATAAATGTTGAGATTTCTCAACTTCGCTCCGCTTCATTAAAAATGGAATAGCATCTCATCTGAACACTGAACACCGATTACTAAATACTACTTACGATGCTGTTTTAAGCCTTTTAAGTAGCGTTCTGTTTAAATGGTGGTCTACATATTCTTTATCAATGCTTAACGTAGTCTCATCGCTGCCAGGTAATTCGTACATGGCTTCGGTAAGGATGGCTTCGCATAACGAGCGTAGTCCCCTTGCGCCAAGTTTGTATTCTAAAGCCTTGTCAACAATATAATCTAAGGCATCGTCAGATATAGTTAACGCAACATCATCCATAGCAAACAGTTTTTGGTACTGTTTTACTAAGGCATTTTTAGGTTCGGTAAGTATCGCGCGAAGCGTTTCCCTATCTAACGGATCCATGTGGGTAAGCACTGGCATACGGCCAATGATTTCCGGGATCAGTCCGAAATCCTTAATGTCTTTAGGTATAATGTATTGCAATAAATTATCTTTATCAATATTATCTGCATTACGCGATGTGCTATAACCCACTGCCTGGCGGTTAAGCCTTTTAGAAATGATACGTTCTATACCATCAAAAGCACCACCGGCAATAAACAATATGTTTTGGGTGTTAACCTCAATAAACTTCTGGTCCGGGTGTTTACGGCCACCCTTCGGCGGAACGTTTACCACAGTACCTTCCAGTAATTTAAGCAATGCCTGCTGCACACCTTCGCCAGATACATCGCGCGTTATAGACGGGTTATCGCTTTTACGGGCAATTTTATCTATCTCATCAATAAATACAATACCGCGTTCGGCTTTAGCCACATCATAATCGGCAACCTGTAAAAGGCGCGTAAGTATACTCTCAACATCTTCACCTACGTAACCTGCTTCGGTTAAAACAGTAGCATCTACAATGGCAAGCGGCACATTAAGCATGCGCGCAATGGTTTTTGCAACCAGGGTTTTACCGGTACCGGTTTGCCCTGCCATAAGTATGTTACTTTTTTCTATTTCAACCTCGTCGCTGTCTTTTTGCTGCATTAACCTTTTGTAGTGGTTGTATACCGCAACAGATAGTACTTTTTTAGTCTGGTCCTGCCCAATAACATACTGGTCCAGGAACGCCCTTATTTCTTTAGGTTTTTTAAGGTCGAAATCTAACGCTGCACCGGTTGCCCCGCTTTGCTTAAGCTCTTCGAGTACAATGCCATGCGCCTGCTCAATACAACGGTCGCAAATGTGCGCGTTAATACCGGCAATTAATAAATTAGTTTCCGGCTTCTTCCTGCCGCAAAAAGAGCACTCTAATACTTCTTTAGCCATCTTTTCTTATTGTGTTATACCATAACAGGGATGCTTAAATGGCAATCCCTGTTACGCATAACGTGAAATTTTAAATTTATTCTCTTATCAACACCTCATCAATCATTCCGTACTCCTTCGCTTCAGGTGCTTTCATCCAGTAGTCACGCTCACTGTCTTTATGCACTTTTTCGTAGTCCTGGCCAGAATGCCTAGAGATGATTTCGTAAAGCTCTTCTTTAAGCTTAAGCATTTCGCGTAGGTTGATCTCCATATCTGTAGCAACACCTTGTGCGCCGCCCGATGGCTGGTGAATCATTACACGTGAATGCGGAAGTGCAGAACGTTTGCCTGCTGCTCCTGCACATAATAGTACTGCACCCATAGATGCTGCCATACCGGTACATATTGTAGCCACATCTGGCTTAATGTACTGCATAGTATCATACATACCCAAGCCTGCGTAAACGCTACCACCCGGTGAGTTTATGTATATCTGGATGTCTTTAGACGCATCTGCGCTTTCCAGGAACAATAACTGTGCCTGTACTATGTTAGCAACCTGATCGTCTATACCTGTGCCCAGGAAAATAATCCTGTCCATCATAAGGCGCGAAAAAACGTCGATTTGCGCAACGTTCATCTGCCGCTCTTCCATAATGTAAGGCGTAAGGCCCGTAGGCGTCACACGGTTTACAAGCTTATCATAATATAAATTATTTACGCCGTGGTGTTTAGTGGCATATTTTTTAAATTCTTTACCGTAGTCCATAGTCTTTTTAAAATTTTTAGTTTGTTTAAAAGAAACGAAAAAACGTCAGTCCCGGCGGACTGACGTTCAAATATACTCATTTTTTACGAGATTATTCTCCGTACATTTCTTTGATAAACTCCTGATAAGTAACTTCTTTAGTTGTAAAGGTTACTTTTTCTTTGTAGAAGTTCAGCATTTTTTCGCTCATAACCTGGTCAGAAAGCCTTTTAACCTCTTCCTGGTTGCCAAGTACACGTGCTACAATACCGTCAACATCAGCATCGGTAGGATCTATCTGGCCAAATTGTGCCATTTGTTTCCTGATAACATCTTTAGTGTATGATTTTAAATCTTCAAAAGTAACCTGTAAGCCACTGCCTACAACTACTTTACTTTCAATAAGCTGGTAACGTAAACCTTTTTCAGATCTTGCAAATTCAGCTGCTGCTTCTTCAGGAGTTAATTTCTTTTCGCCTGCGTTTTGAAGCCATTTGATAAGGAAAGCCGACGGTAGGTCGAATTTAGTATTATCAATTAATGCCTCTGTAGCATCGTTAAGGAATTTTTGGTCTGCCTGTTGTGCAAACTGCTGCTCAGCATCTTCTTTAATTTTAGCTTTAAGCTCATCTACAGATGTTACATTGCCTTCGCCAAAAAGTTTATCAAATAATTCCTGGTTAAGTTCTGCGGGCTCTGTAGCGTTTATTTCTTCAATTGTAAAGTTTACCTCAGCATCAAAACCGTGAACATCGTCATGGCCTATTTTAAGGTAATCCATTAATTTGTGGTCGTCATCAAAAAGGCCTTTTGTAGAAAGTACAACTACATCGCCTACTTTTTTACCAACAAATTTTTCGAAAGTAGCAGCATCAGCAAAAATATCGGCAGATAAAGTTGCAGGGCTGTCAATACCTTTCTCTTCGTTTTTAAAAGTACCGGCAACATCATCTGTAGCTTTTACTTCATCCTGAGGGATAAGTTTACCGTACTGTTTTTGTATGCGGCCTATTTGCTCATCTAGCATAGCATCGTCCGCAACAATGTTGTAAAGTACAACACCGTTAGCCGAAGCAAGGTCTACACTAAATTCAGGAGCTAGTCCAATTTCGAATTCAAAAGTAAAATCTTCTGCATCCCAGTCAAAATCTTCAGTAATCCTTGGTATAGGGTTACCCAGCATGTCTAGTTTTTCTTTAGCTAAATAGCTATTGAAAGATGTTTGAAGTAGTTTGTTAACTTCTTCCTGCAATACCGGCTTACCGTATTGTTTTTGTATGTGGCTAACAGGTACTCCGCCTTTCCTGAATCCTGGAAGTGAAGATGTTTTCCTGTAGTTATATAATGCCTTATCTACATTAGTTTTATAATCGTCTTTTGTAATAGTTACTGTTACAACAGCGTTTAATGCATCTACCTGCTCTCTTGTAATATTCATTAGTTCAATTGTTTTTTTGACCATAAAATTATGGACTGCAAAATTAAAGTTTTTTTGCAACCCATACAAGTTTTTAAACTATTGTATTACAATATGCTTAAAATACGCAACCCTTAATTATTACATTGTTATTTTCCCTGTAGGCTGCTCACTATACTTTGGCAAACCGATAATATAAGGCTGAATATTAGCGCGTGTATAAAATCGACTATTCTAAAGCCGTCGATAAGTGCATCGCATATCATTACTATGATTGCATTAATGACCAATAAAAATAATCCAAGTGTAACTATTGATATGGGCAACGTAAATAATACCAATAATGGTTTTACAAAAATATTAAGTAGTCCCAGTACGAGTGCTACAATTAATGCCGTGTAAAAACTGTCTACCGTTACGCCGGGCATAAAGTTAGCCAGCAGCAGCACAAAAAATGTAGTGAAAAGGATATTGATTATTGTTTTCATAAGTAGGTGATTTTAGGTAAAAATAAAAAAAGCACCGGATATACCGATGCTTTTTAGGAGTATTTTATTACAATTTAGTTTGATGGCAGTACTGTAGCCCCTGGTAAAAACGCCGGGTTGATTGCCGGTAGTTTAGCATGGTAAAAACTGTTTATTACATTAATTACCTCGTTAGCAACTAATGCATAACCCCTTGCGTTAGGGTGAACCCCATCTAAAGAGAATAATACGGTGCTAATGGTTGTTGTGCTAAAATAATCGGCGGTATAAATAGTGCCATCATTTTGTTTTAAGCCACTAACAAGTTGGCTAAGTATTGCGTTCATATCTGCAACAGCAATATTTTTAGATGCTGCAATTGCTTTTATACTTGCGTTAAAGCTTGCTGTAGCATCGCTAATTGCTGTAATTTCTGTAGGTACTAACACATGCTGGTCTTGTAATGGGTACGTAATACCAAATACATTAAGCGGAGCCGGTGCGTTAGCCGGAGCTGATCCTATTACCGTTCTGGTGGTTAATAAAATTAAGTCGGCTGCAGTTGCCTGCCTTGCCTGCCCATAAGTAGAACCAATAAATGCGGCGGTTTGTGCCGGTTGGCCTGCTAGTACCAGTGCTCCTGTAAGTTGAGCTGATAAATCGGTCAATGCCTCATCCTTAATTAAAAGTGGGTTAGCATCTGTTTCAGATAAAAGGTTAATCCTGCTGCCCTGACCGTAAGCGGTAAGAATTTGTTTTACCGGGCCGTATAATGAGGTGTTAAGTTGTTTAATTGTAGCTACCCCAACGGCTGCATCACCTTTACCAATGGTAGCGGCTGTAAGTGGGTTATAAGGTACCGTTGTAAAAAACGGAATTGAGGTAATGTTAGGTACTGTTGCTACAACACCTTTAGCTCCGTTAGATGTAAGTGTTGTTACAATAGTGTTGTAAACGCTTGCAAATACATTTGGGTCGGTAATATCGTTACCGCCATAAGTTGCAGGGTTAAGGTTACCTGCCTGGTTTACACCTGTACCGCCAGATGTGGCGTAGGCCAAAACATCGTTAGCGCCTATCCAGTTTGTAAAGAAAGTAGGGTTAAGCGACATCGCATCGGCCAATACCGTAGTTGTTGGCGATGTTGCTGTACGCACAAAATAAGGGTTAGACTGACCTGTAGCTACGCCTGCAAGGTTACCGTAACCGGCAGCCAGAAGGTGAAACGATTTTGCACCGGGAACCCCCATATTGTTATATGCCTTAGCCTGAAGTTTAGAAACTTCGATGGTAGATGTACCTGCAATGTTTTCAGGGCCGCCGGCACCTGCATCTATAATAAGGCGTGTAGCGGAGATAGGTTGCCCGCCCAGTAATAATCCGCCCAAATTGTTAATGTCATCATCGTAAGATGGTTGTGTAAACGCCCCACCACCTACAATAGCAAACTTTTGTGCTAACTGGTTTGGAAACGAATATGACTGGCCTACGCGAGATACGGTGCCATCCATATAGCCCGATGTTAATGAGTTACCTACGGCTACGTAAGTAGAAAAATCAGCATCGCCGGCAGAGTAGTCGCTATTACTAACAGCGTGGTCAAATTCCGGTTCGCAGGCTGCAAATCCCGCAGCCAGTATTGCTAGATATATAATTTTATTTTTCATAGTAATGTATTAAAAGCTATAAGTTACACCAACACCCGGAGAGAATACCACGTTTTTATACGTTCCGCCAAAAGAGATAGGGTTACCACCTTCGGTATAATGATCGTAAGAGGCTTTAACCTGGTCGAAATGCAGGTAAAGGAATGAAGCATCTATACCGAATTTAGGCGTTAACTGGTAGGTTAAACCACCTGTAAAACCCATAGAATCGTTTCGTGGAGTTTCTGGCGCGAAGTAGCCTTTTTGTACAGGGCTTTCATCAAAATACCAACCTGCCCTAAAGGCAAATTTATCATTCGGTTTAAATTGTGTACCTACCCTAAATGTACTTGCGTCTTTATAGTTACGCGGGTTGGTAGATGTAGGTATGCCATTAGCAAAATCAACAACAAGTGATTTGTAAACATTCCAGTAGGCGCGGTTATAATCAAAAGCTACTAACCATTTATTGGTAACCTGTACAGAAAAGCCTGCAGTAAGTTCGGCAGGCAATGGTAAGTCTGCATTAAATTTTGTGTTAGAATAGGTGCCTTGTGCAAAAGCAGGTACATCATGAAACGTAGCGCTGCCGTTACGTGCTTTCATGGTAATTTCAGATCGGTAATTAACCCCTATCCTAACTGTTTCAAGTGGGTTAAATATAAAGCCTGCGGTATAGCCCCATGCAGTTACGTTCGTTGCTTTAATGGTTATATCGCTTCGGTTGCCCTGCTCATCGGTAAGGCTTCGGTCAAGGTTACGGTTAAGCTCTACACCGCCGGTAACATAAATAGGGCCACCACCAATAGCAAATTTATCGTTTACTTTTATCGATACTGTAGGTTGTACGTAAATAGCCTCAAGGTCGATGTTGTTAACAAGGTTAGACCCCTGCCAGTCACGGTCCCATTTTACGGCACTACCATAAGGCGAGTACACCGCAAGGCCTACAGTAAGCCAGTCGGTAGCGCGATACGATGCGTAAATTTCAAACGGTGTTCCTGTATTATCTGTAGATGCTTTCCAGTTGTAGGTTTCATTCTGGAATTTAGTTCGTGCAAAAAGTGCATTACCACCTGCCGAAAAGTTAAAGCGGTCTTTTAAAAACGCTGCGCCGGCCGGGTTAAAAAACAAAACCTCGGCACTGTTTACTACAGCAACACCGGTGTGCCCCATCGCAAGCTGTTTTTGCCCCTGCAAGCTCACACGATAGCCCCCTGCAAATGCCGAAGTAGCTGCAAAAGCTATCATAGTTAAGGATAATAGTTTTTTCATAAGTAATAATCAAGTTAGGTTGTCAATTTGATAATCTTCATATCAAATTTATAATAAATTATCGATTCTACAATAATATGATGCAATTTATTATGCATTCATAATAATTTATTTGACAGAATATAGTGAAACATTTTAAAGATAATTTAGTGAAGTTATACTAATACAGATAATTTGCTATGCGTGCCTACTATTTTAACTCCTTATTGCTGTTTTGGTTATGATTTTGAGCCTTATATTAATAAAAACATAAATAAAATTGGCACACCAAAATATCGTAGTAAATTTCATTCATAAATCATTTTTATGCGCATATTAAAAAAAGTAGCCATAGTTTTAGTAAGCCTTTGTGTACTGCTGGTTATTATAAATTACGGAGTTAGCTATTATATTTCAGAAAAACTACCATCGATATTAAAGGCAGAAAAAGGCTTTCCGTACCTTATAAACTATAACGACCTTGATGTGAATATCATCAGTGGCAGCTTTACCATGCGCCGTGCTACCCTGCAACCTAAAGACAGTATTAAGGCTACCGTTAAAAACGGGATTTATGGCGATATAAAATCTATCCAGGTAAGTGGCTTAAGCTTATGGCAGCTTATAAAAAATAACCGCATAGTAGTAAGCAGTGTTACTGTAGATGCGCCTAATATAATTTTATACCACCGCGATAAAAAATATAATGTAGAAAGCGATATCGAAAAACCATTTAAACAGGTAGTGCAAACCGGCAGTGTAGAAATTATAAATGGCGATTTCAGAATGCTCGATGTTAAGCAGCATCCGCTTTTAAAAGCGAAAAACATAAACTTTGCGGTTTTTAAAATTAAGGTAGATAGTGCCACTGTTAAAGAAAACGTACCTGTGCGTTACCGAGACTATCGTTTTGCGTGCGATAGCTTTTACTATAACGCCGGAGAGTTTTATAACCTTACACTAAACAATATTAAATCGACTGATAGTACATTGAGGATTGATAACTTCAGGATGATACCCAAGCAAACCCGTAAGCAGTTTGTAGCCATGATGCCTAAAGAAAAAGACCAGTTTAACCTGCAGGCCGGTACTATTAGTATACCTAAACTCGACTGGGGTTTTGTGAACGATACCCTGTATGTGCATACCCCGCAAATGGTACTGCAAAAAGTGCATGCTAATGTGTACCGAAGCAAAGAACCTAAAGACGACCCAACCCGTAAAAAACTGTACAGCGAAATGCTTCGCTCAATAAAATTTGACCTTAAAGTTGATAAACTGCTGCTTAAAAACAGTTTGGTAGAATATGAAGAACAAATTGATTTTAGCAAGCCTGCGGCGAAAGTAGTATTCTCTAAATTTTATGCTACGGTAAGTAGTGTCTACAGCCCTATTGCAAAAGCTAAATTGCCTAATACTACTATAGATGTGCAATGCCTGTTTATGAAAGCGGCTCCGCTAAGTGTTAACTGGTCGTTTAATACGCTCGATAAAAGCGATTCGTTTACCATTATTGGTCACCTGCAAAACCTTAGCAGTAAGTTGGCTAACCCAATATCTAAACCGTTAATGAATGCTACTACCGATGGTACTATTAGAGACCTTCGTTTTGTATTTAACGGTAATCGTGTACGTTCTACCGGTACGTTTGCTATAGAATATGAAGATTTAAAAGTGGGTATTTACAGTAAAGATGGTAAAAAGAAAAACAAACTTATTAGTGCTGTAGCCAACCTTGTGGTTAAAAACGACAGCGACGATAAACTTAAAAAAGTGAACGTAGCGGTAGAGCGCAAGCAGGATAAATCGGTATTTAACTTTTTGTGGAATTTTATAATGCAGGGTTTAAAGCAAACTATTCTACCTAAAATTGTTACATAGCTTTATAGCTGCTATTCATATTCGCATAATTTGGGGGCAAATAAAATAAAGTTGTCAACACGCAAACGTTTTTTAAGGGTCTGGATTATTAAAAATCGTTTTCGTAAAGCTTATTTGGGTAATTTTAATCCCTGAACTAAAATTATACCTTCATGAAAAAACTGTTATCGGCAATCATCCTTATTACAGGTATGGCATTGCACGCCCAGCAGGTATCCTCTCCTGATAAAAACATTACGCTAACATTTAAGCTATCGGCTAAAGGCGAGCCTACGTATGCGCTTACCTATAAAAACAAACCGGTTATTAAAACCAGTAAACTGGGTATAGATACTAAAGATGTTGCCCCAATGCTGGATGGCTTTACGCTTGATAAAGCTGATAATGCCACGTTTGATGAAACCTGGACACCGGTATGGGGAGAGCAAAAAACAATCCGTAACAATTATAATGAGCTGTTAGTTACCCTTAGCCAAAAAGCACAAAAGGGCAGGTACATCCGTATCCGTTTCAGGGTGTTTAACGATGGTCTTGGGTTTAGGTACGAGTTTCCGGAGCAGCCGGAACTTAACTATTTTGTGATAAAAGAAGAAAGAACGCAGTTTGCCCTTGCGGGAGATCATAAAGCATTTTGGCTACCCGGCGATTATGATACGCAGGAGTACAGCACCATGACTACTAAACTTAGTGAAGTGCGCGGTAAAATGAAAGAGGCTGTAACGCCTAACGCGTCGCAAACGCCATTTTCGCCTACTGGCCTTCAAACGCCATTAATGCTTAAAAGTGATGACGGAATATACATAAATATACACGAAGCTGCATTGGTAGATTATTCTTGCATGTCGTTAAACCTTGACGATAAAAACATGATTTTAGAATCGTGGCTTACGCCCGATGCTAAAGGGGCTAAAGCGTACATGCAGGCAGCAACGCAAACCCCGTGGAGAACCGTTGTGGTTAGCGATAAAGCCGGTGATATTTTATTATCGCGCATGATACTTAACCTTAACGAGCCTACTAAGTTTAAAGATGTATCGTGGATTAAACCTGTTAAATATGTAGGTGTTTGGTGGGAAATGATTACCGGTAAAAGTACCTGGGCGTATAACGACTTAACAAGTGTAAAACTTGGCGAGCTTGATTATTCTAAAACCAAGCCTAATGGTAAGCACGCTGCTAACACAGCCCACGTAAAAGAGTATATTGATTTTGCGGCGAAACATCATTTAGATGGTGTTTTGGTAGAAGGGTGGAACGAAGGCTGGGAAGACTGGTTTGGTAAATCGAAAGATTTTGTGTTCGATTTTGTAACGCCTTACCCTGATTTTGATGTTCAGGAGCTGCACCGTTATGCGGCTTCTAAAAATGTTAAAATGATAATGCACCATGAAACATCAGGATCAGTACGTAACTATGAGCGCCATATGGATAAGGCTTATAAATTTATGGCAGATAATGGTTATAGCGCTGTAAAAAGTGGGTATGTAGGTAACATACTTCCGCAGGGCGAATACCACTATGGGCAATACATGGTTAACCATTACCTGTATGCTATAACAGAGGCGGCTAAATATAAAATTATGGTTAATGCCCATGAGGCAGTGCGCCCTACAGGTTTAGCACGTACGTATCCTAACCTTATTGGTAACGAGGCGGCACGAGGTACCGAGTACGAATCGTTTGGGGGTAATAACCCAGACCATACTACCATTTTACCTTTTACACGTTTAATGGGTGGCCCTATGGATTATACTCCGGGTATCTTCCAAACAAAAATTAGTGCTTATAACCCAGAAAATAACAGTTATGTGCACACTACGCTTGTTAAGCAGTTAGCACTATATGTAACTATGTACAGCCCATTACAAATGGCGGCCGATTTACCGGAAACCTACAATAAGTTTTTAGATGCTTTTCAGTTTATAGAAGATGTAGCGGTAGACTGGGACCAAACTTGGGTGCTTGAGGCAGAACCTGGCGATTATATTACTATGGCACGTAAAGCTAAAGGTAAAAACGAATGGTACATAGGCGCTATTACCGATGAAAACAGCCGTACCGCAACCATTAATTTTGACTTTTTGCCTAAAGGTAAAACGTATACTGCCACTATTTATGCCGATGGTAAAGATGCCAGCTACGATAAAAACCCACAGAGTTATGCTATACGTACTGTAAAAGTAACCAGTAAAACTAAGCTTAAACAATTGCTTGCCCCGGGTGGTGGCGCTGCAATAAGCATTAAATAAGTAAAATAGTTTCAGGCTATGGTAAATATAAAAAAGGCAGGACGTGAGTCCTGCCTTTTTGCATTATTAAAAATTGAGTTAGTTTTTAATAAATTTCAATGTCTTAGTTTCGCTGCCTTTATCTATTTTAATAAAGTAAATACCATTGCTGTAGGCAGATGTGTTTATGCTTAGGTTAGCAGTGCTTGTAACTTTAGCTTTTGCAACTACCTGGCCAAGGCTGTTAAGCACAGTATAATTATCTGGCAGGTCGCCGCTTGCTATTGCTATATTAATTACGGTTTGTGCAGGGTTAGGGTAAAGGTTTACACCATTAAGTGCTTTAAATTGCTGTGTACCTGCTGTTGTAGCCTGGCAAACGGTAGATGTTAAAAGCGTTTTACGGCGGTCGGCGTTTTGCAGTACCGTTACAATCCTGTCTTTTTGGTCTACAGTAAAAATATTCATGCACGAATCCGGAGTGTAATCCATATAATTTTCAATCATATCAGTACCATCAGCATCCGGGCAGGAATCTTCAGATACGCAGGTATAGTGCAACTCGTTAATTGCAGGAGTGTCAGGGCAGTAATCTTTACGGGAATCGGTTGCATTTACAACACACGATGTATTGTCACCATCTACGTGTCTCAGGCCAAGGTAATGCCCAATTTCGTGAGTAGCAGTTCTTCCGTATATATATTGGCCAGATGTATCATAAGTTCCGTTTGCATATATTTCTTTAGATCCAAAATATTTGTAACCAATAATTACACCATCGGTAGTATCGGTACTGCTACTATCTGTTAAGCCAGCCAGTGTAGAGTTTTGAGGGAAGGTAGAATAACCTAAAACATCGGCAAGATCGCCGCCAAAGTTACAGACCCAAATATTAAAATATTTTGTGGGATCCCAAATAGTTTGCGGTTTTAAGGTAGCTTCAATAGTACTTGTACTCCAGCTTGCAGCACTAAGCCTTTGCCTGTCTATACCTGTTGTAGGGTTGCCATCCGGGTCTACCTGCGCAAGGCAAAATTCAATTCCCACATCGGCACCTACCTCATTTTCGTTGTAGCCGCGGCTGCCTGTTAAGCGCCTGTAATCCTGGTTAAGTACTGTAATTTGCGACAATACCTGGTCATCGCTAATATTTTCGTTGCTGCCTACAGCGTCGCCATTATGTATAATATGCACTACTACAGGTAGTGTAATAACCGCCTCTGCTGCGTTAGTAGTTAGTTTTTGAGCTTTACGTGCCGCAATTTTTGGTGCAAGCCACGCTTCAAATTGCGCTTCGGTTTGCATATTTGCGTTTTTAGATTGCAAATCCTGCATATATTCGGCAGATACACATCGTACTAAACCTGTAGATGGGCTTGCTTTAAGCGTTTGCCCAAATGCTTTTGGAGCATCTTGTGCATGTAAGGCGCCTACTGCGAATAGTGAGGTGATTAAAAAAGATTTGTGGGTAATTAAATTTCTCATTCCGGTCGATATTAATAAGGGTTTAGGGACGTATTTAATTTGATCCGGAAATAGCACGGAAACATATTTAATACGCAGTAAACTTAACACTGGTTTTTATTAATATCAGGAAAATGAGGTGTAGCACCGTTAAAGTGCGGTAAACTAAGTTAAAATTAAAAATATTTTGCAACTATATCCTTATAGGTGTCGCCTATAGGTATTACAAAATCTTCTATTTGTATTGTTTTGTTATACAGGCTCTTTACTTTTTTTACGGGAATTATGTAGGAGCGGTGCACCCTTATAAAATCGGGCTGAGGTAATTTTTCGAGAATGTTTTTCATCGATAGCCTGGCAGTAATAGGTGTTTTACCTTTTATATGAATGCGAATGTAATCATCCAGCCCTTCAATAAGCAAAATGTCATCAAACTCTATACGGTGCTGTTTATAATCGGCCCGTACTAAAAGATGATTGTTGCCATTAACCGTAAGGCGTGCGCGTTTTTCTTTACTTGCTTTATCTACAGCAACTAAAAAACGATCGAATGAAAAGGGTTTTAGTAAATAATCTATAGCATTAACGTTAAAGCCTTCAACGGCATATTCGCTATAAGCTGTTGTAAAAATAACCATAACCTCGGGGTCGAGCATTTTGTAAAAATCAAGGCCATTTTTACCGGGCATTTGTATATCTAAAAACAATAAATCGGCGGGGTTTTTTTGTATGTACTCCAGCGCTTCATCCGTTTTAGTAAAGGTTTTATCAAGCTCAATAAAATCAACCTGGCTGCAAAAGTGCGTAATTATTTTAAGGGCTAATGGCTCATCATCAATAGCTACAGCTTTTATCATACCAGGGCAAGTGTTAATTTAATTTCAAATTGTTGCTTGGTATCAAAGATAACTAATTTGTGTTTATTAGGGTATAAGTATTCCAGCCTTTGGCGGGTATTATCTACGCCATGCCCACTTTCCTCTACCGTTGCATTGCTAATGGTTACCTTATTGTTTTTAGTTGTTAATAGCAGTTCATTATCGGTAATATCAATATGTATATCTATGGCTGCATCTTCATCTGGGTTAAGGCCATATTTAAATGCATTTTCTATAAAAGGTATAAGCAGCATGGGCGATATATACTTGCCTGCTGCATTACCTGTAACAATAAAAGTAAAAGCTGTGTTACCATCCATACGCAACTGTTGCAGGCTAATGTAGTTTTTAATATAGCTAATTTCGTTATCAAGCGCTACGGTATCACGGCCACTTTCTGTAACTACATACCGCATCATCGATGATAGTTTAAGCACGGCCTCTGGCGCTGCATCACTTTTTTCGAGTGTAAGCGCATAAAGGCTGTTAAGGGTGTTAAACAAAAAGTGCGGATTTATTTGTGCTCTTAAATAAGAAACCTCTGTTTTAAGTTTTTCTTTTTCAATATGGGTAAGGCGCTGGTTAATGCGCAGTAAAAATGATAATGAAAATACCAGTAAAAACTGTAGTAACGACCCACCCTGCATAGGAAAAAAGAAGAACCCGGGACCCATACGTCCCGGCCCCATTTGCCCAGGCCGCATAGACATATTACTACCATTATTACCATAATGTGGTGGCATTGGCATTTTAGGTATATGGAAACTACTGCGCGGAAATAAATAATCAGGTAAAAAAGCTACAAGGCATAAAAAAGCGGTAATGCTTAAAAAAAATAACCAGTGACGGCGCGTAAAATAAAACCGCGGAATAATGTAAAAATAATTAGTATAAAAAAACACCAGCAACAACAGGTAGGCTAAAAAGTTATGCCTAAACGGTATAAGTGCAAACAAATCGCGCTTAGAACTAAGATGCGGCGCTGTAATTATAGGGATGCTTATAAAAAGTAAGCAACCCAGAATGTGTAATATATAGCTTTGAATTTTTTTTGACATTGGTGGTAGATAATGACCAAAAATAAGCAGAATTATTTTTTTATTATACCTAATGCGGTAAAACGTTTAATTGTTGCGGTAAACATATTTTTTTGCCACATATACAGTGTTTTAAATAATAATATGTAAGAATTTACTTTTTAGAATTGTAACTTATAAGTTTTATAAAAGTTAATTGTAAAATTATAAATGCCTCTTTTTAAGCTTGTGTTACTAAATAAATTACTTTTGAAGGTTATTTTTTTACAAATGAAAAATATTGCCCCCTTTATATTTTTATTTTTATCTGTTACTGTATCGGCGCAAAAAGAAGCCAATAACTGGTTTTTTGGAGCCTATGCGGGTATTCATTTTTTAGATGACGGCTCTGTGCAGCCTTTGGCCGGCAGTAAAATGAAAACTAATGAGGGGTGCAGTTCGATATCGGACAGTAATGGAATGTTGCTTTTTTATACCGATGGCCGCAGCGTTTGGGACCGTAACCACATATTAATGCCTCATGGTGATTATTTTGGGGGCACTGGTTTGCTGGGCGACCCGTCGAGTACACAAAGTGGTATTATTGTGCCTAAAAAAAATGACCCTAATATTTATTATATTTTTACGGTAGATGAGCCTCATAATCTTAATGCATCTGTTTATCCTAATCAGTTTACCGGTTTTTATGATAATAATGAAACCATACCCGATGCAGATGATGGCTTTAATAACGGCCTAAATTATTCGGTACTCGATCTTTCAATAACCGGTGTAAATGGTAGCATAGGCGATATTTTAACCCGTAATGTACCATTGCAAACGTATGACCCTTCAAATATTGATGAGGCTAAATACAAATGTTCTGAAAAAGTTACGGCTGTAAAAAATAAAAATGGAACCGGCTTTTGGGTAGTTACCCAGTTTATAGATAAGTTTTATAGTTTTTTAGTAGATGCAAACGGCGTTACCACAACTCCTGTTATTACACAAATTGCGCCTGTTGTACCGGTATCGGGCTATCGCCGTAATGCTATTGGTTGTATTAAGGCTTCGCCTAATGGTAAATTTATAGCTATTGCTCATGAAGAGATAGGTATGGTAACCGGCGGCAATTCAGATAATGGCATGGTATACCTTTATAATTTTGATAATGCCACAGGGAAACTTTCTAACCCGGTACTTATTACTAGCGGAGTTAACCCTTACGGATTAGAATTTTCGCCCAAGGCACAAAAACTATATGTTGCTTATGATATACCCCAGCGTGATTTTAGCGGAGAAGTACATCAGTATGATTTGCTTAGTGCTGATATTGCTGCATCCGATGTTTTGGTTCATCAGGGCAATACGGCAGCAACCTTGCAGTTAGGGCCAAACGGAAAAATTTACAAAGCTATTACCAATGGTAATAATATTGATGTTATTAATAACCCCGAAGAAAAAGGCAGTTTATGTAATTACCAGGCTGCGGGAGTATTTTTACAATCGGGTATGACTTGTATATTTGGGTTGCCGCCCTTTATCACATCTTTATTTTCGGCAAGTATTGAAGCGGAAAATTTATGTCTTAACGATTTTGTTTCGTTCAAACTTAATGTTAGCGATGATTTTGATAGCGTTACCTGGAGTTTTGGAGATGGTACAACATCTACAGAGCGCACACCAGAGCATCAATACAAAGTAGCACAAAAATACACAGTTACTGCGAGCATAGTGCGCGATGGTGAAACTGAAGTGATAACTAACGACATAACTATACAACCCTTACCGCCCGATATTCAAAATGCGGTATTAGTACAGTGCGGGCTTTCGGGCAATGGTATTGCACAGTTTAACCTTACCCAGGCCGATAATCAATTTACTGCCGGCGATGCTAATTTAACGGTTACCTATTTTACAGATGCTATAACTGCAAATGATAATAATAATGCAATTACCGGAGCCTTTACAAATACAGCCAACCCGCAGGTTATAAATGCCAGGGTTACAAATACCCAAACCGGTTGTTACCGTATATTGCCGCTTACGCTAAATGTAAACTTTACCGCTATACCATCGGTTACCCTTAAACGTTGTGATGATGATGGTACCGAAGATGGCCTTGCCGCCTTCGATTTGGCACTTGCTAATGTAGATGGTGGGGGTAATGCAGTTGCTTATTATCCTTCAGCACTGGATGCTTTAACCGAGCAAAATGAAATTACTGGCATTGATAATTTTACCAATACCACGCCTAACCAGCAAAGTGTTTATGCCCGTATAGAAAGCAGCAATAATGAATGTACCGGCCTGCAGGAAATTATACTTATAGTAAAACCATTGCCAAATATTGAGGTAAACGATACTGCTAACGTTTGTGTTAATACTAAAGCAAATATTAGTATAGATGCTGCCACTATGGGGGCTTTAAATAAGTATACTTATGTATGGTCTACCGGAGCAACAACCCGCAATATTAGTGTTAACGAACCGGGAACATATACAGTTATGATTACAGATAATAGCGACCCTGATGTATCGTGCAGCAAGTTGCGTACGGTTACTGTTATACCATCTGACGTTGCCATTATTAATGATGTTGTTGTGCAAGACCTGCGCGATAATAACACGGTTACCATTAACGCATCGCCTACAGGGGGCGTAACTACAACCTATTTATACAGTATTGATGCGCCTGATGGCCCTTGGCAGGAATCATCACATTTTGAAAATGTAGAACCCGGCATACATACCGTATATGTGTACGAGCCTAATGGCTGTGGAGTGATAAAAAAACAAATATCGGTACTGTCTATCCCTAATTTCTTTACACCTAATGCCGATGGTAGCCACGATTACTGGCATGTTACAGGCATAAGCGCATCGCAATATAACGCAAGTAAAATTTATGTTTTTGACAGGTATGGCAGGCTGGTGGCAGATGTTAGCCCTAAAGGCCAAGGCTGGGATGGCCTGTATAATGGTCACCCGTTGCCAAGTACCGATTATTGGTACCAGCTTTTACTAACCGATGGGCGCACCGTTAAAGGGCACTTTAGTTTAGTGCGATAGGTAATTATAAAACAAAATGCCCAACAGCAATGTTGGGCGTTTCTTCAAATATATTCTGATAAAAATAAGATTCTATTTTAGATAGAAGCCATATCATGGTGTACCATTTTTTCTTCAATAGCATCCCAAAGGCCTATTCTTTTTTCGAGCGCCTGGCGCGAAATTTCTTCCACCTCTTTCCATTTCTGGGCATCGCCATCGCAAAGCTCAACTACCATTTGCATTGCCATTGGGCCATGCTCATCGGCATCAAGCTCAATATGCCTTTCAAAGTAATAAATAAGTTTACTTAAGTCAGCCTCAGGAAAATTCTCCTGAAAATTTCTTAATATCTCGGTAAACATTCCCGGTATAAGGTCTTCACGGCCAAAGGTAAAGGCAGCAGCAATTTCATGCGGTTTTCCTTCTTCAATAACCCTGAAGGTAAAGTCTAAAAAGGCTTTAATATCTTCATGCAGCCTGCTTTGTTTTATAGATACAAAAATGTTTTGTGTAGCAGCAACATCATCTAGAAAGGCTGCGATAGCATTAGTATCGGCTCCGCTTGCCGTCATAGCATCTACATACATTTCAAAATGGCTCTGGCGTTTGCCTTCAAGGTTAAGGTCGGTTTCTTCGGCCAGTACAATTTCGTTAATTAAGTACCTTATTTCCGGGTTGCCCACAGGCATCCACGGCACAGTTGTGCAGGTAAGTTTAGACTGTAATGCTTTTAATAGCGACATAAAATCCCAAACGGCATACACGTGCCCTTCAAGAAAATGCCTTAAATCATCGATAGTTTTTACCCTGCCGTATAAAGAGTGTTGCAACAGCTGTTCCCTTTGGGGGGTTAAAAGGCTGTTAATAGTAGCTGTATTCATAGCGCTATTTTTTTTTACAAATTTAAGAAAGCTTAGCTCCATAATGAAGCTTTGCTATTGATTTTATCAATACAATAACAGTGCCTGTTTATTTTAGGTTTCCATATTTTAACGTGATATGCTTTAAAATATTGATTGCCCTGCGTACTTAATTATACGTATTGCTTAACTACAAGGTTTTTTGTTGATGACTATAGTTTTGTAAAACGCTATAAATAACAGGAAGCCAAAAACAAAATAGTATATTCTGTTTTTGGCTTCCTGAAAAATATTGTATGCTGAGGTTTTATTTAAATGCCGGTAGCCCGGTAACATCCATACCGGTAATAAGCAGGTGAATGTCGTGTGTACCCTCATAAGTAACTACACTTTCCAGATTCATCATGTGGCGCATGATAGGGTACTCGCCGGTAATGCCCATACCGCCCAGCATTTGCCTGGCATCGCGGGCAATGGTAAGTGCCATATCTACATTATTACGCTTAGCCATAGATATTTGTGCCGATGTTGCCTTGCCTTCATTACGCAACACACCCAGTCTCCACGTTAGGAGTTGTGCTTTGGTAATTTCGGTAATCATTTCGGCTAATTTTTTTTGTTGTAGTTGGGTTGCGCCAATAGGTTTATCAAACTGAATGCGCTCTTTACTGTAACGGAGTGCGGCATCGTAACAATCCATAGCGGCACCAATAGCGCCCCAGGCAATACCGTAACGGGCAGAATCTAAACAGCCCAGCGGTGCGCCAAGCCCGGATTTATTTGGCAATAAATTTTCTTTAGGCACTTTTACATTATCAAAAATTAACTCACCGGTGGCAGATGCTCTAAGCGACCATTTATTATGTGTTTCGGGAGTTGTAAAACCTTCCATGCCACGCTCTACAATTAGGCCGTGTATGCGCCCGGTTTCATCTTTAGCCCATACCACGGCAATATCTGCAAAAGGTGCGTTGCTTATCCACATTTTAGCGCCATTAAGCAAATAGTGGTCACCTTTATCTTTAAAGTTGGTTACCATGCCTGCAGGATTAGAGCCATGGTCTGGTTCAGTAAGGCCAAAACAACCTATAAATTCGCCCGAAGCCAGTTTGGGAAGGTACTTCATACGCTGCTCTTCATTACCATATTTCCAGATAGGGTACATTACTAACGATGATTGGACCGATGCAGTTGATCGCACGCCACTATCGCCCCTTTCAATTTCCTGCATTATAAGCCCGTAAGATATCTGGTCAAGGCCTGCGCCACCATATTGTTCGGGTATGTAGGGGCCAAAAGCGCCAATATCGGCTAGGCCTTTAATAATTTGTTTCGGGAATTCTGCCTTTTGGGCATATTCTTCTATAATAGGCGATACTTCGCGCTTAACCCACTCACGGGCGGCATCGCGCACCATTTTGTGTTCATCGGTTAAAAGGTCGTCTAAAAGGTAATAATCAGGAGCCTGGAATAAATCGGGTTTCATGTTTAATTTGTTTTGACTGAAACAAATCTAAACATAATTCTAACAATTCAATAAAGAAATGTTGTGATTTTTAATAAAAATGAAATTTTAACCCATTGCGCTATAGTCGGCAGGTTTACTATTTATATCCTGTAGCATGTTTCGTATTTCAGACAGGTCTTTTATATGCTCTTCAAAAATTTTATTGATACTCACGTTTGTTGTTTCAATAAGTTTGGATTTCTTTTTACTCACAAAAAAATCTGACGGATCCAGCTCCAGGCAGTTGCAAATTTTTATAAAGTTGGTAATAGTTAAATGGGTTTGGCCTCTTTCTATTTTAGCAAAAGAGCTTTGGGTAATATCGAGATAATGGGCGAGGCTTTCCTGAGATATTTTTTTTTCAAGCCTGGTTTTTTTAAACGTGTTTAAAATGTTAGTTAGCATGGCATTATTTTTAAGCGTTCGTGATTTGATCGATACCTCAAAACTAGCCGTAACACAACCGCTGTACAAACATATATAAGTGCAATTCTCGAATTAGTGGTTTGTAGACTATTAATTACAACACATCAAGAGATATTTATAGTGCTGATAATAAGATGACTGTTGTTTTAAAAGATACGTCACGTCTAAGAAAGAAGATTTTTTATTGAAATTTGCATCAGATAGTCAAAATCCGACTTAAGTAGTCATAAAAGCAATTGCGGGAGTGCTAAAAACACATTAATATTGCCGTAATACAAATAACCAACCATTAAATAATTTAGAAAGGGGCGGCTACAATTAAGCAGTAATTACATCAATCAACCATCACTAAGGTAAATTACTTTACACGCCATACAACAACTACCAAATAAAATATAAGTTGCCCCTTCTATTTATTACAAAAACCATCCTGACAAATTATGTATATAATAGGTGTAGCTATATGCATGGCTGTTTGCACTGCAATGGTAAAATTGTTTGGCTCACTAATAAATCAATTACATTTTTAAATAAAAATCCTGGGTAAGGTTAATATACTCGGGTGTATATTGGTGGCGGGCAGTTTCAATAATAAGTTCGTCTATAACAACTTCATTATTTTCTTCCCAGTTAAAAGCCAGTAAGCTTCGTTTAATTTCAGCTGTTGGTGTGCCTTTTACGCGTGTAGCTTTTAAAAGGTGTAAACCTTCTTCGTTAGCCAGTGCTATAAATTTAGCCTCTTCCTTAAAAGGAATAATTACACAAAGTATTCCAAATTCAGATAACAACATTCCGGCAGCTTCTACTAAATCTTCAAACGGTAACGACTCGTTAAAGCGGGCGGTGTCGCGCTGCTCATCTCCACTGGTGTAATCTTCGGTATAAAAAGGTGGGTTACTCACAATCAGGTCGTACTCATCTTCGGGTTCTTCCATAAATTCGTCCAGGCCGGCGTGGTAGCAAAACAAGCGGTCTGCCCATGGCGAATTTTCAAAATTATCTACAGCCTGTTCGTAGGCGGCATCGTCAATTTCTAAAGCATCAATCTGTTCGGCATGGCTGCGTTGCGCAAGCATAAGGGCAATTAACCCGGTGCCGGCACCAATATCTAAAATAGAGTAGGGGTGAGAAGGCATAGGAGCCCATGCGCCCAGCAATACACCATCGGTACCCACTTTCATGGCTGCTTTATCCTGCTGTATAGTAAATTGCTTAAACTGAAAAGTAGACATTAGGTTGTTGGATGGTTAGAATATTTGGATAGTTAGATGAGAGACATAAGATAATAGATATCAGATGTGAGAATTGAGATGTTAGATAACGAATGGCTATACATACTCAACTTTAAAAAAACCTGAAACCTGAAACAAAAAAATAAACTTGAAACTAAAACTACGCGTTTAAATACAGGTCTACCAAACCTTCTGGCGTATCGAGTATAATTTTTTTATTGTCGCGGTCTACCTTAACAATAAAATGGTCTATCATAGGTATTAATATTTCTATCTCGCCATTTTTGATTTCAAAAAGAGCCTGTGCAGAAGTATCGTTAACGCCTACAATTTCGCCTATATAACCTAAACGCTGGTCTTCGGCTGTAAAGCCAATAATTTCGTGAAAGTAAAATTTGTCGCCTTCAAGTTTTGGCAACATAGTAAGGGGTAAGTAAACATCGCAGCCTAAAATTCTTTCAGCCGCTTCTTCATCCTCTACATCTTCAAAACGAACCCTTAAAAATTCATTTTTATGTATCGAACTTGATTGAATAAAAAAAGGAACCAGGTGTTTGTGTAATTCCACAAACACCGATTCCAAATTTTCGTAGAGTCCCGGGTCGTCAGTATCCAGCCATGCCAGAACTTCTCCCTTATAACTAAATTTTTTGGCGATCTTGCCTAAATAGAAACAATCTTCTTTACGCATGCGCCAATAAAATTATGCTTGGGTTTCTTCAGTTGTGTTTTCGTCAGCCGTTTCTTCTGTAGCCTCTTCAGCAACAGGAGCATTTGCAGCAGCAAGGTCAGCCTCAGCTTGTTTTGCAGCAGCAACACGGTCAGCGTTTACTTTTTTCTCAGCCTCAAGAGCTTTAGCTCTAGCGTCTGCTTTAGCGTCAGAAAGTCCACCTTTCTTAGCATCTACTTTACCGGTTTTTTCGTCTAACCAGGTAGCTAATTTAGCATCAGCCTGCTCCTGAGTTAAAGCGCCTTTACGCACACCGCCATCTAGGTGATGTTTAAGTAAAGCACCTTTGTAAGATAGTATAGCCCTTGCAGTATCTGTAGGCTGTGCACCATTGTGTAACCACTGTACAGCAGTTTCAAGGTCTAAGTCTATAGTTGCAGGGTTAGTGTTTGGGTTGTAAGTTCCTATTTTTTCAAGAAATTTACCATCCCTTTTAGAGCGTGCATCTGCCGCTACTACCCAGTAAAAAGGTTTTCCTTTTTTACCGTGTCTTTGTAATCTAATTTTTACAGGCATCTTTTTAAGATATTGTGGGGTTCCCGACCCCTGATTAATTGAGCGTGCAAATATATAAAAGATTAGTATACAAATAGCGTAAAACGCTAAATTTATGATTTTTGCTGCTGTAGATTATTCTAAATATTAAATTTTGTTGTGATTTATTTCTTTTTGATTAGGATATATTCCATAAAAAACTATTTTTGTCGTTGTAAAATTGGAGTTACCCCTTCTAACTATATAATAATGAAAAAATTTTTGTCACTTTTAGTGTTGCTGACTGTTTTTACCTCATGCGAAGACGATGTGAAATTTAATACCCCGGCCGTTCAGGGTCTTAAAGACAATGAGTTATGGAAAGCAAGTAAATTTACCGCAACGGTAGGAACTGACAATTCGCTTACAGTAACCGCTACCAATGGTTTCGAAACCGTGGTTTTAAAAACGGCAAGCTATAGTGCCGGCTCGTATCCGTTAGGTGTTAACGAAGCTAACAAAGCATCGTACACGCTGGCGGCAGATGGTATTGAAGATAATTATCAAACGGGTACCGGTGTAGGGAGCGGGGAAATAGTGATAAGTGATAAAATTACAGAAACAGACCTTACTAAAGGTTTTATTACGGGTACTTTTCGCTTTAGTGGTTTAAACGATGCAGGCGATGCAGTATATTTTCAGGAAGGATACTTTTATAAAGTGCCTATTAAATAGTATATATAGTGCCTTTAATGGTAATGATAGATGCGGTTTTAAAGCTTTTTTAAGTTGTTTATTATTAAAGTTTTATTAAATAAAATTTAAATAGTAGGTTTTAATCTAAATAAGACTACATTTGTAAGTAACTGATTAGATAAAGATAAACAGCTATATTGCGAGTACAATACGTATCAAACAAATAATTAATTTAGAATTTTTATGAATATTTTCGTTGGTAGCCTTCCGTTCAGCTTGGGCGAGGCAGATTTAAGAGAGTCTTTTGAGGCTTATGGACCAGTTGATTCTGTTAAAATAATTACAGATAAAATTACTGGTAGAAGTAAAGGGTTTGGTTTTGTTGAAATGACAAACGATGACGAAGGCCAAAAGGCTATTGATGAGCTGAATGGAGCTACTGTTCAAGGTAGAGCTATTGTAGTAAACAAATCAGAACCACGTCCGGAAGGCGAAAGAAGAAGCTTTGGTGGCAACAGCCGTCCAGGTGGAAACAGTGGTGGTGGATACAACCGTGACAGCCGTTCAGGTGGCAACGGTGGTGGTGGTGGTTACAACCGTGACAGCCGCGGTGGTGGTAACAGTGGCGGCGGTGATTACAACCGTGGTGGCCGTTACTAATTAAACGACACAGAAAATTTATTATCCTATAGATATATATTTATACCGGCTGCATTTGCAGCCGGTTTTTTTATGCCCTTCCGTTAAATAAAATATATTGCTTTTGTATTAAGACTAACCTGTTAACCACGGATCGATTTTTGTTTATAACTTTTAAAATCCTTATTTTTAAAAATCGTATTTTTGGGTTGTTGCCTTTTTAAGGCGGCACTCTTGTTAATTTGCTTAAAATCCATTAGTTGGTATGTACCTGATATTTGACACTGAAACAACCGGATTACCAAAACGCTGGGATGCCCCTATTACCGATACTGATAACTGGCCGCGCTGTATACAAATAGCATGGCAGCTGCACGATAGTATGGGCAGGCTTATAGAGCACCAGGATTATATGGTGCGCCCAGACGGATTTAATATACCTTATGATGCCGAACGTATTCACGGCATCTCTACAGATCTTGCCCTGGAGCAGGGAATATCGCTTACCGAAGCGTTAGAGAAATTCAATATTGCTCTTTCTAAATCTAAATTTATTGTTGGCCAGAATGTAGGTTTCGATGTCAACATTATGGGTAGTGAATTTCACCGTCAAGGGTTAGAAACTCCGCTTGCAGCAATGAAAGTGCTGGATACCTGTACCGAGATTACTGCCGAAATGCTTAGGCTGCCCGGTGGCCGTGGGGGCAGGTTTAAACTACCTACACTTACAGAGCTGCACCAGTATTTATTTAATGAGCCTTTTGCCGAGGCGCACAACGCTACTGCCGATGTTGAGGCAACTACACGTTGCTTTTTAGAACTCGTTAAAAGAGAAAACTACAGCCACAGCGAGCTGGATGTGTATCCTGAATATTTTCATGATTTCAGGACTACCAATCCGCAGCCTATACAGCTTATTGGTTTAAAACATATTAACCTTAAGCAGGCATCTGAAGAAGTTCGTAAGCGTTTAGAAAAACTTAAAAGCGCCGAAGAAGTGCAGTACAAAGCACCGGTGGTTACCCAAAACCTGGCCGATGTTGATTTTGTACACCTGCACAACCATACACAGTTTTCGGTACTGCAATCTACCATATCAGTACCTAACTTGGTTAAGGCTGCTGCCAAAAATAAAATGGCTGCCGTTGCCATGACAGATCATGCTAACATGATGGGGGCTTTCCATTTTGTGAGCAATGTTATGAACCATAACAAAGCCGCCGAAGCAAAAAACAAAGCCGATATAGAAAGTGGCATTGAACCCACAGAGGTTATTATGAAACCTATAGTGGGCTGCGAGTTTTTTGTATGCGAAAACCACAAAGACAAAACACGTAAAGATAATGGCTACCAAATCGTGATATTGGCCAAGAATAAAAAGGGCTACCACAATTTGGCTAAAATGTCGTCTATCGCCTATACGGCAGGGTTTTATTACGTGCCGCGTATTGACAGGAATATAATTGAGCAATATAAGGAAGACCTGATAGTATTATCGGGCAACCTGCAGGGCGAAGTGCCTAACAAGGTGCTTAACATGGGTGAGAACCAAGCCGAGGAAGCGTTGCTGTGGTGGCACGCCCAGTTTGGTGACGATTTTTATATTGAGCTAATGCGTCACGGGCAGGAAGATGAAGATCGTGTAAACGAAACCCTGATTAAACTGGCACGCAAAAATAATGTAAAGCTGGTTGCTACTAATAATACGTATTATGTAGATAAAGCCGACTCGCATGCGCACGATATTTTATTGTGTGTAAAAGATGGCGAAAAACTCGCAACACCTAAAGGGCGTGGCCGTGGTTTCCGTTATGGGTTGCCTAATACCGAGTATTATTTTAAGAGTGGCGATGCCATGAAGGAGATCTTTAAAGATGTGCCCGAGGCTATTGTTAACGTACAGGAAATTGTAGATAAGGTAGAACCTTACTCATTATACCGCGATGTACTGCTGCCTAAATTTGATATTCCGGAGCAGTTTTTGGTTGCAGAGGATGAACAGGATGGCGGCAAGCGCGGAGAGAACGAATTTTTACGCCACCTTACTTACGAAGGTGCTTTAAAACGTTATAAAGTAATTACCGATGATATTCGTGAACGTTTAGACTTTGAGTTGAACACTATTAAAAATAGTGGTTACCCGGGATACTTTTTGATTGTTCAGGATTTTATTGCCGAAGCCCGACGTATGGGTGTGTCGGTAGGCCCGGGCAGGGGTTCTGCGGCGGGTAGTGCGGTGGCCTATTGCCTCTGGATTACCAATATCGACCCTATTAAGTACGATTTGCTTTTTGAGCGTTTCCTGAATCCTGACCGTGTATCGATGCCCGATATTGATATCGACTTTGATGATGAAGGCCGTAGCAGTGTTATGGACTACGTTATTAAAAAATACGGTTCCAGCCAGGTAGCGCAAATTATTACCTATGGTACTATGGCAGCAAAATCGTCTATACGCGATACTGCCCGTGTGCTTGATTTGCCACTGTTTGAAGCCGATAAAATAGCCAAGCTTATACCAAACCTTAAGCTGGCAAAAATTTTTAGTTTAGATCCTGCCGCGTTAAAAGCCGCAATGCGATCTGAAGAGTACGAAAAAGTGGTCGAGCTAATAGCTATGGCCAGCGGTGCCGACCTTACCGGTGAAACCATAACGCAGGCAAAAGTACTGGAAGGGTCGTTGCGCAATACGGGCATCCACGCATGTGGTGTTATTATTACGCCCGATGATATTACCAACTTCGTTCCGGTTTCGGTTGCGAAGGATTCAGATCTTTACGTTACCCAGTTCGATAACTCGGTGGTTGAAAGTGCCGGCCTGCTTAAAATGGACTTCCTGGGGTTAAAAACCTTAACCCTTATTAAAGATACTGTTAAGCTGGTAAAATATAAAAGGAACATCGATCTCGACCCGGAAGAATTTCCTATAGATGATGTAAAAACATACGAGCTTTTCCAGAGAGGAGAAACGGTAGGAGTGTTTCAGTATGAGTCGCCCGGCATGCAAAAATACATGAAGGACCTTAAGCCTACTGTTTTTGCCGACCTTATTGCCATGAATGCCTTGTACCGCCCGGGTCCGCTGGAGTATATCCCGAGTTTCGTTCGCCGTAAAAATGGTGAAGAACCTATACAGTATGATCTTGATGCCTGCGAAGAATACCTAAAGGAAACCTACGGTATTACGGTATACCAGGAGCAGGTGATGCTACTGTCGCAAAAACTGGCTGGCTTTACAAAAGGTGAGGCCGACGTTTTGCGTAAAGCAATGGGTAAAAAGCAAAAGGATGTACTCGATAAAATGAAGCCTAAGTTTGTGGCCCAGGCCGCAGAAAAAGGGCATGAGCCTAAAACGCTCGAAAAAATCTGGAAAGACTGGGAGGCATTTGCAAGTTACGCCTTTAATAAAAGCCACTCTACCTGCTATGCGTGGGTGGCATACCAAACGGCTTATTTAAAAGCGCATTACCCTGCCGAATATATGGCGGCCGTACTGAGTAATAACATGAACGACATTAAGCAGGTTACCTTTTTTATGGAGGAGTGTAAACGCATGGGCTTAGAGGTTTTAGGCCCCGATGTTAATGAGTCGTTCTATAAATTTACGGTTAACGATAGTAATGCGGTTCGGTTTGGTATGGGCGCTGTAAAAGGTGTTGGTTCTGGCGCTGTGGCAACCATTGTTGAGAACAGGAAAACAGGCCGTTATAAATCTATTTTCGATTTGGCTAAAAGGCTGGATTTACGTGCAGCTAACAAAAAAGCATTCGAAAATCTTGCGCTTGCCGGTGGTTTTGATTGTTTTAGTGAAACGCATCGTGCGCAGTATTTTCATATAGATAGTAGCGAGAACATTACCTTTCTAGAAAAGGCCATTCGATATGGTGCGAAGTTTCAGGAAAACGAAAATTCAAGCCAAATGAGCTTTTTTGGCGAGGCCAGCGAGGTGCAAATTCCGGAACCTGTAGTACCACCCTGTGAAGAGTGGAGCACGATGGAAAAACTGGCGCGCGAAAAAGAGGTGGTGGGTATTTACATATCGGGCCATCCGTTAGATGATTATAAATTTGAGATAAAATATTTTTGCAATGCCAAGCTCGAAGCACTTAAAAGCCTGGAGCAGCATGTAAATAAAAACCTAAGTTTTGGTGGTATTATATCAAACGTGCAGCACCGCGTGGCTAAAAACGGCAAGGGTTGGGCGTCGTTTATGTTGGAAGGGTATGACGAGAGTCACGAGTTTAGGATTTATGGTGAGGAGTACTTAAAGTTCAGGCATTTCCTGATTGGGAATAACTTTACGTTTATGCGGGTTATGGTGCGCGAAGGGTGGACAAACCAAGAAGGTAAAAAGGGCGAGCCACGATTGCAGTTTGTAGCGATACAATATTTGCAGGATGTGCTTGTTACCTTTGCTAAAAAACTTATTATTCAGTTTAATATTGCCGATTTGCAGGAGCATTTAATTACCAGCCTGTACCAGTTGTTTAACGATAACCGTGGTGATAACCAGGTAACTTTTGAGGTTATGGAAATCGAAAAAATTAAGAAGCAGATTGCACTGGCAGCAGAAACCCCGGTTAAGGAAATTACTGATGAGGAGGGTGAAACCGAGTTTGAAGAAATGGCTGTAGCCGAACCTGTAGTGGCCGATGTGGATGATGTACAAGTAAAGACTAAGCTAACTATGCCAAGCAGAAAATTAAAAATAAAAATATCGAACGAGTTGTTGCAGGAGCTTGAAAAACTGCAAATTAACTTTAAGCTTAATTAATTTCTATTAGTTTTAGCTATAGGCACATAACTAAAAGCAATAGGTTTAACGTATCTTTTAGATTATAATGCTTAATTTTGTTACATCAAATACTAATATAAAAACATACAAGATAATGGCACAAGCAATAACCGATGCTACTTTTGAAGAGCTAGTATTAAAATCAGACAAACCAGTTTTAGTTGACTTTTGGGCTGCATGGTGCGGACCTTGCCGTATGGTAGGGCCAATCATTGAAGAAATTGGTAACGAATATGCAGGTAAAGCTGTAGTAGGTAAAGTAGATGTAGACGCTAACCAGGAGTTTGCTGCTAAATACGGTATTAGGAACATTCCTACTGTATTGGTTTTCCAAAACGGAGAAGTAGTAGGCCGCCAGGTAGGTGTTGCACCTAAAAAAACATACACAGATTCTATTGACGCTTTATTAGCATAAGCCTCAGCTTTTAAATATACAGTAAAGCCCCAGCGTAAGTTGGGGCTTTTTGTTTTATGTTTGTTGCAATGAATTAATGAGTTCGAACTTATCAAAATTATGATAAAATTTAAATTGACCAAAAATACAGACATCATAGCCTATAAGTTTCTGCTAATATTTTTGTTAGCTTTTTTAACCATTAGTTGTAGTCAAGGAGGAAGGCGAAGCGAAGTTATTTATTTGTCATCTAAAGATAAATCGCAGGTACTATCTATAATTAGTAATTATGCAAATAATGAGAGAATAATTGCTGTTGGAAAAGTGACATCTGCACCTTTAAAAAATTATGTGAAATTAAATATATCTGAAGTAACCGAACTGGCAGATGAAATAGGAGTATGCTGGTCGCAAAATGGCAATGGATGGCAATTGGTAAACGATAAGGCAAAGATTATTAAAACAAATTTAGATACAAGAAAGTATATTGTAAAAACTGCCTGGTATGAAGATGACAACAAAATACCCAATACTAAATATTATACTGGAAATAATTGCTTCACAGTTGGAACGTTAGATTATAGTAAAGTATATCCTGCGGATAGTGGTTTTGTTGAAAGGCGATAGCTATGTTTCTCTATAGCCCCGATGGTAGCGGCATCCCCGTAGCGTAGCGAAGGGATACAGCGAACAGCGGGTGCGGCAATGGCAAAAGTGCGCTTAGTTGGCTGCTGTAAATATTAACCCTACAAAGTTTTGAAAACCTTGCAGGCTGGGATTGCTAATTATTTGCTACTAAATAATGTAGAGATGCCTAACTATAAAGTCTTCTTTACGATCATAATATTTTTCTCAGTATCAAAGTTTAGAGAATACTTACTGTCTTTAAGCAGTAACTCCGCTTCTTTTTGGCTTAGTTCTTTACCGGTTTCATCCTGCCATTTAACCGAATTTTTTAGTTTTATTTGTGTGCCAGCCTCTGTTTGTGTAATCTGAGTACTGGGGGTTGCAAAGGTTTTGTCTAATAAACTATTAAGTTTCTCGCCACGTAGGTTTCTGCCAATTACAATTCTGTTCTTATCTATTAGTACATTATCTGGAATGTTGTTAACCTTATAAATTAATGCAGCTAAATTATACTGACCCTTTAAATCGCTTAAATGTTTCCACGGCAGGCCATCTTTTTTAATAGCATCAATCCATCGTTTTTTGTCCTCGTCTAAAGAAATTGCTACAATCTCGAAACCTGAATCCTTAAATTTATTGTACGTTTTAATCAATCCAGGATTTTCATTTCTACAAGGCACACACCAGGAAGCCCAAAACTCAAGCAGTATAACTTTACCTTCAAATTCAGAAAATTTATGTGGTATTCCCTTTTGGTCTTCCATTTCAAAATCGGCATATTTCTCACCAATTTTGGGTGTTTCAGTAATACTTAAATTTAAAAAGGCCGATATTTTCTTTCCATAAAGCGATTGCTTATTTTTAGCAGAGAACTTTTCGAACAATGCTGCCGATTTTTCTATACCAAAAACCCCTGCCATAACTGAAAGGCTGAAGGCGCTTAAAATAGTATTAGGATTTTTGTTTATAAAGTCAAATTCCAGTGCTACCTTTTCTTCGTAAGTTTTTAGTGTGCGTTGTGTATTTCGTAACTGTATTGCCAAGTCATCAGTTACAGAGCCGGTAATAATAGCATCTTCAAAATTTGATGTAGTAGCATCAAAAGTCATTTTGTTGTTCTCTGCCCAAATTGATCTGACATTAGCATCATCTTTCCAAAGAATTACTTGATAAGGATAATCAGGTAATGTAGTAGTAAGCTTGAAACTATTATTTAAAACCTTTACAGAATCTATCATTTTATCGAGTAGAGGATCTGACAATTTTAAGATTGTACCGTCAGGGATATTATTGGTTTTTCCGATAAGGGAAAAATTGTTTTTGCCTTGGGCAAAACCGGAAGTGACGATAAAAATTATTACTATTTTGAAGAATTTTTTCATGAATAATGGTATGATAGGTTGTTGATTTAATAAAGGTATGCTTTTAATTTATAAACTTTTAGGTTGGCATAACTACTCAATAATGAAATTCATGGCAAAACTTTTATAAGCACTGCAAATTACTTACTTTTGAGAGTATGAAGATTGAAACCCAGTTAGAAAAAATATCAGGTTTTAAAAACCTCGAATTGCTGGCCAACCAAATTGTGGAAGGCTTTATATCGGGTATGCATAAAAGTCCGTTTCATGGGTTTTCGGCCGAGTTTGCTGAGCATAAAGTGTATAATGCGGGCGATAATACTAAAAACATCGACTGGAAATTATATGCGCGCACCGACAGGTTATACTCTAAACGCTATGAAGAGGAAACCAATTTGCGGTGCCATATCATTATAGATAATTCATCGTCTATGCATTATCCTAAGCTAAAGGATGGGCAGGCGTTTTACGAGAATAAGATAGGTTTCTCTGTACTGGCATCGGCAGTGTTGATGGATTTGCTAAAACGCCAGCGCGATGCGGCAGGGTTAAGTGTTTATAGCGATACTTACGAATTTTACGCTCCGGAAAAAGGCAGTGGCAGGCACCATCGTATGCTGATTGATAAGCTTGAAGGGGTACTTACTACGCCTAAAGAAACTAAAGCGACAGATACCACTACTTTTTTGCACCAGATTGCGCAGAAAATGCACCGCCGCTCGATGATTATACTGTTTACAGATATGTTTCAGCCGGGTAATGATGAGGCGTTGTTTAATGCGTTACAGCATTTAAAGCACGATAAGCATAAGGTGGTGTTGTTTCACGTAATTGATAAAAAAACAGAGCAAGCTTTTGATTTTGATAATGCTCCGCGCAAGTTCATTGACCTTGAAACGGGTGAGCAGGTAAACCTGTATGCCGAAAATGTAAAGGAAGCGTATGAAAAAAGTGTGGAGGCATACTTTAAAAAGGTAGCCGAAACGTGTATACAGTATAAAATTAAGTACGTTCCGGTATCTGTAGATGAAAAATTTGAAAAAATATTGACGACTTACTTAGTTGAAAAACAAAAGTTTGGCTAAAAAAGTAAAAATAATTTACGCAAATGTTGTAAAAACGTTTGGAGAAATGAAAATGTGTTGTATATTTGCAACCGCAATAAAGCACAGGTTTGGTAGTTCAGTTGGTTAGAATACGTGCCTGTCACGCACGGGGTCGCGGGTTCGAGTCCCGTCCAGACCGCTTAAATTGGGAAAAGTCACGTTAACAGCGTGACTTTTTTGCCCCAATAAGGTTTTTAAATTAAAACCTTTTAACGCAGTTGTGTTGTTTATGCCACGAGAGTGGTAGGTTTAGTAGTTAGACCAATGAAAAGCTTTCCATTTGTTTGGAGGGCTTTTTTGATTTTATAAACTTTTTTGATTACACAATTCTAATCTTAATTGCTGAATTTAGAAATTCCGCAATACTATTTTATTGCCTTATTCTGTATTTCAGGTAGTTATAAAATACTTTAAAATCTTTTGTTTTTTGCTGTATAAAAATGCTTAAAATGTAAAAAGTAATACTATATTTGCACTCGCAATAAAGCACTGGTTTGGTAGTTCAGTTGGTTAGAATACGTGCCTGTCACGCACGGGGTCGCGGGTTCGAGTCCCGTCCAGACCGCTTTAGTTAAAGGAAGCTCTTCGTTAAGAAGGGCTTTTTTTATGCTTATAAATTAGCAATAATAACAGTTTTGCTGCGCTAAATTATTTTTCCTTATTTTTGGGTGTCCGTATTAACGACATTTTGTGTTTAATGAAAAAATTATTCCTTTTATTTTTTACAATGCTGCTGGCTTCATGCCAGTATTTTGAAAAGCCGGTGCCTAATGAAGAGCAGTTGCTGCAACAGCGCCTAAAGGAAATTAACTGGAAGGAAGTAAGCACCTACCCATCATTAGCCGAATGTGATGCTATTACAGATAAAGCTCTTAAAAAAGAATGTTTCTTCTCGGTAATGACGCGCTTGGTGCAAGAGAAACTGGATGCTGATACTATCGCTTTATTATATCCTGAAATTGATACCATTCAGGTTAAGGTTACGGTGTTCCCGGATGCCAGTTTGGCTTTCGAAACCCAATTCCCGAAAGATAGTGTAGGTTATGATACGGTAAAAGTAGACAGTATTATAAAGGCCCGCCTGGTTGATTTTCCTAAAGTGGAACCTGCGCAAAAAGAAGGCGTCCCTGTAAAAACTCAATTTATACTACCCGTTATTCTCGACGTAAAGTAGGTTCATCTTCGACTAAAGATATTGCTTTAAATCGTAGTACATAATAACTACCAATAGTAACAGGAATTACAATGTTAAGCAGCCATTGCAGGGTTGCGGCAAATACCACTATCCATTCGTTTACGCCAATAATCCCAAAGAAATACACCGCTACACTACCGCGCACGGCAAAATCTAAAAACTGGAAGGTAGGTAATGACGACCCTAAAAAGTAGACACCCGTAATTGCGCTTATCATAACCGGGTACGGAATGTAAACCCCAAATAATAAAAATATAAAGTAATGCTGATGCACTATGCATAAGTATCGGCACAACGACAGCGCCATATTTTTACGATGAATGTTTTTAGGAATTTCATTTATACTTTCAAAAAACTTCTGTAGCGAATAGCTTTTAATGGTAATGTTGCGCGAAGCAAATACTATACTTACAACAATTATAATTGCCGCAATTATAATAAGCAATTTTGCTGTAGGTATCACGCTATAAATAGCATTAAAAGCAATAAGTCCCGCAAGCCCGGCAATTACCGCAATAATAAGCTGGGCACCGTTGCATATCAGGTTTAAAACAACAATGTTTTTAGCCTGGTCTTTTTTATAGTACAGTGCTTTAGCAGCATATTCACCTACTCCATTTGGGGTAAACATCCCTGCGGTTAAGGCGGCTAATACTTGTTTTGTAGCTTCGGCTTTAGAGATGTTTTGAAAAGACCCAATCAGGTTTTGCCATTTTAGTATTTCTAAAAAGCGGTTTAAAAAACTCAACAAAAGTATAACTGCTATTATGTAAAACGAGTGTTCTCGGGTTGTAGCATCGGTAAGGTGGTTCCAGTCCAGGTTATCGTTTTGGGCAATACGGTCGTATATAAAATAAAATGCCCCGCCCACTATTAAAAGTTTGGCAAGTACAACAAGATATTGTTTAGCTTTGCGGGGTATGGCGGCCATGCTGCAAAAGTAAAGAAATAAAATTGGCAAACGAACGCATTATATTAGGTATAGATCCGGGCACGACCATTATGGGTTTCGGGCTGATAAAAGTTATCAATAAAAAAATGGAATTCCTGCAGCTTAACGAGTTACAGTTAAGCAAGTACGACGACCATTATGTTAAACTCCGCATTATATTTGAGCGTACTATAGAACTGATAGACACGCATCACCCCGATGAAATTGCTATTGAAGCACCCTTTTTTGGTAAAAATGTGCAAAGTATGCTCAAGCTGGGCAGGGCGCAGGGTGTGGCAATGGCAGCAGGGCTTTCGCGCCAGATACCTATTACCGAATATGAACCTAAAAAAATAAAAATGGCCATTACCGGTAATGGTAACGCCAGTAAAGAGCAGGTGGCAAAAATGCTCCAACAGCTTTTGGGGTTAAAAGAACTTCCTAAAAACCTGGATAGTACCGATGGACTTGCGGCTGCCGTATGCCACTTTTTTAATACCGGCAAGGCAACGGTTGTGGGTAAAAGTTATACCGGCTGGGATGCTTTTGTAAAACAGAACGATGACAGGGTTAAAAAGTAACATCTGTAAATCTTCGCCTATGAAATTAGCAGCTATTTTAATATTGTTTATAGTTCAGCTTTCGTTTGGGCAGGCAACAGTGCTTAGTGCCGATGGCCCCGGTAAAACCTACGAGCTTATAAACAGCGTACTGGCTCCCGGGCATGATGTTGTAGAAGCGCCCGATTGTTCCCATGCTAACTTTGGCAGGCATATTGAAGAAGTTTGGGATGCCGAACTCAATAAATATGTTTTTAAATTTCACGTTCATGTGGAGCAGGATAACGACCGTTGTAAAAAGATGGACCGCCAGCGCAACGAAATAAAAACCTATAACCAGTCACCAGCTAACCTTGTAGGTACGCAGGGCGAAACTGTAGTATATAAATGGAAGTTTAAGCTCGATGTGGGTTTCAAACCGTCGGATAAGTTTACGCACATCCATCAAATAAAAGCGTATGGTGGTAAGTATGCCGATATTCCGGTAATATCATTCATTGCACGTAGCGGCAACCCCGACAAGTTACAGGTTATATATTCTGATACTATTAAGGCGGTAGAAGTAGCGCAGGCTAAACTTAGCGATTTTAAAGGGGTATGGGTTGAAGCAACCGAAACCATTAACTTTGCTACCAACGGCAAGTACAGTGTAGTTTTTAAAAAGATAAGCGATAATAGAACGCTATTAACCTACAGCGATAGCAATATAAATATGTGGCGGCCAGATGCACAGGGCATTCGCCCGAAGTGGGGCATTTACCGCAGCCTGCTAAGCAAAGCCATGTTGCGTGATGAAGCCGTACTTTTTGCCGATTTTTCTATTGAAGAAATTAAATTAGTGCCCGATAAAAAATAGCTTGTAACACTTGTCAATTCAAAAAATAGCATTTATTAAATATGGCTAAAAGGTCGTAACTTTGTGCCATGGCAGGTATTTACATCCACATTCCTTTTTGCAGGCAGGCATGCCATTATTGTGATTTCCATTTTTCTACTTCCATGAAAAAAAAGGATGCTATGGTTTTGGCTATAGCCAAAGAAATCGCAATGCGCAAAGAAGAATTTTCAGGCCAAACGGTAGAGACTATTTACTTTGGCGGAGGAACGCCATCGGTACTTACTAATGATGAAATTCAGTTGCTTATCGATGCTGTTTATAGTAATTACAGTGTAGGTGCCAACCCAGAAATTACCCTCGAAGCCAATCCTGATGACCTTTCTGTCGAACGAATAACCGAACTATCTAAAAGTCCAATAAACAGGTTAAGTATAGGTATCCAGTCCTTTTTTGAAGAAGACCTAAAGCTAATGAACCGTGCACATAATGCATTTCAGGCAGAAGCGTGTTTAGCGGAAGCCGTAAAGTATTTTGATAATATTTCCATCGACCTTATATACGGTACTCCGGGAATGAGCAACGAACGCTGGCTGCAAAATGTAAACAAGGCATTAGCCTTTGGAGTTCCGCACATTTCGAGTTATGCATTAACGGTCGAGCCCAAAACTGCCCTGCACAAATTAGTACAAATGGGTACTATAGCAGCGCCAAGCGATTCGGTAGCGCACGAGCAATTTTTATTGCTTATCGATGCACTTAATGCAAACGGCTTTGTGCATTACGAGCTGTCTAACTTTGGTAAAGAAGGTTATTTCTCTAAAAATAATACGGCCTACTGGCTGGGTAAAAAATACATTGGTATAGGGCCATCGGCGCATAGTTATAATGGCACGCACCGCAGCTGGAATATTGCCAACAATGCTTTGTACCTAAATTCCATCAACGATGATAAATTGCCCGGCGAAAAGGAGAGACTCACTCTGGCCGACCGTTACAACGAATATGTTATGACGGGTCTGCGCACCATTTGGGGCGTTTCGGTACAACGTGTGGAGGATGATTTTGGACTTCTGTATAAAAATTACTTACTAAAAGAAGCTGCCGGTTTTATTGCCCAGGGAACGCTTTTATTAGAAAATAACATACTTACAACCACCCGCGAAGGAAAGTTTTTAGCCGATGGCATTGCAAGTGACCTGTTTTTTATAAATTTGGATGAGGAATAATTACACACCCCTAACCCCTCTCAAGAGGGGAACTCGGCTAATATGAAAGCTACTATACAACACAACAACACTACGTTTACCGTTAATCTTTCGCAACCTATAGATATCTCGATACCGTTAACCAATAGCGATGCAAACCCTATTGCCTGGTATTTAGATAAGCCTGTAATAGAGCCTGTTATTATGGGCGATTGGGTGGGCAAAGTAGGGCAGGGGTCGAGCACTAATTTTAATAATATTTTTTTTAATCCGCATGCACACGGCACCCATACCGAATGCCTGGGGCACATAACCCGCGATTTTTACAGTGTAAACCAAGCGCTAAAGCAGTTCTTTTTTCTTGCAGAAGTGATATCAATTACGCCTGAAATTCAGGGAGAAGATTTGGTAATTACTAAGGTTCAGATTGAAAAAGCATTATCAGGAAAACAACCCGAAGCGTTGGTTATTCGCACGTTGCCTAATGAAACGGCGAAAAAATCTAAAAATTACAGTCATACTAATCCGCCGTATTTAGAAGAGGCTGCGGCTACGTACATCCGCGAATGCGGGATTAATCATTTACTAATCGATTTACCAAGCGTAGATAAGGAAAAAGATGAAGGCAAATTATTGGCTCATAAAGCGTTTTGGAATGTGCAGGATGTAAACAACCTGAATACTGATGCCCGCCATAACGCTACTATAACAGAAATGATTTTTATTCCGGATACGGTTAACGATGGTGCTTACCTGCTTAACCTGCAAATAGCATCTTTTGAAAATGATGCCAGCCCGAGTAAGCCGGTGTTGTTTGAGATTTTTTAGAAGAGTAATGATAGAAGGAAGATAATAGATAGTTATTGCCTAAAAATAAATAAAATGAACAACCTTATAAAGTTAGAAGAAGCCGCTATGTTTGCCTTTGGAATTTACCTGTTTAGTATATTACCGTATGCATGGTGGTGGTTTTTGGTGCTTATTTTAGTACCTGATTTCGCCATGATAGGCTACGCTTTTGGCAACAAAGCCGGGGCGTGGGCGTATAATATATTCCATCATAAGGCGATTGCTATTGTGTTATATCTGGCTGGTGCTTACCTTGCTGTACCGGTGCTTCAGCTCGCGGGCGTTATAGTGTTTGCACACTCGTCTATGGACAGGATGCTGGGCTACGGACTTAAATATGAACAAGGTTTTAAGTTTACCCATTTGGGTGAGATAGGGAAGTAGACTGATAGATATTAGATGTTAGATTTGAGACATTAGACTCACACTGAACTTTATAACTTTAAACATTTCAACTTTAAACTACACTATGACCATACAGGATTTTTACGAATATTGCCTTAGTAAACAGGGCGTGACCGAACATTTTCCGTTTGATGAAGATACCCTTGTTTTTAAAGTAGGGGGCAAGGTTTTTGCGTTGTCGTCTCTCAGCAATTGGGAAAAAGGGGCAGCTGCCGTAAACCTGAAGTGTAACCCCGAGCGTGCTATAGAGTTGCGTGAAGAATATGAGGGCGTACAACCGGGTTTTCATATGAGTAAAGTGCATTGGAATACCGTTACCATAAACAGCGATGTGCCCCAAAAACTATTGCTCGAACTGATAAGCCATTCGTACGAACTGGTTTTTGCCAGCCTTACCAAAAAGCTACAGGCAGAAATTAAAGAAAAAGATAACTAAAAAAACACAATCACTTTTGTAACTTTGATGTAACAACTTGTAACTTATGAAAGACCAGATAAAAAAATTCCTTAACGAGGAGCAGGATCCTAAAGCGATAGAGAAAATAACATCTAAACTAAGCGACCTGCTCATGAAAAATGAGGAAATAGGTTATATAGGCGTTCAAAAAAAGCCTGCTATTACAGTTTTCCCAGATAGTATTGTGCTTACCAATAAGAGGATTATTTTCTGCAAGCCGAAAAATTTAGGGTTGTCTATGGATTTTACTGATTATCCCTGGAGCCTAGTTGGTGCAACTTTTGTAAAAGAAAATATACTGGGGTCAGAATTTTCGTTTACAACCAGTACCGATTTAACCCTGTCGATAGATTACCTGCCTAAAACACAGGCTCGTAAAATATATACCTTCGCTAAAGAGCAAATAGAACTTTTAAAAGAAGCCAACAATCCTGCAAAAGCAGAACCTGCAACACCTGTTACCCCAATTGCTGAGGCAGTAGCGGAGGAAGAAGACGATGAGGTTGTGGGAACTCCGTTACCTTTAAGTTTGATTGAAGAGGTGGAAGAAGTTGAAACCGAAGAGGTAAACGATTTCGGGCAGATAATGTCATCGGGCATTCAGCCAAATAATCAGTACGCCGAAGCGGCTCCGGTAGAAGAAAAAGCAAAAGACAAATCGGCACTGGCAGATCTTTCTAAAGAAGAATTGTTTGATAAACTACAGAGTTATAAAAAGCTGCTTGATAATGGCCTGATACTTCAGGGCGAATACGATACGCTTAAAAAAGAAATATTAGCCTACCTGTAATGGATGCATCTGTAAAGTCGAGCATACAAAACGGAGTGGGTACGGTAACTTTTTTTCATCCGCAGGGAAATTCGCTGCCGAGTGTTTTGCTACGTAAACTAGCTGATGAAATTACTGTTTTAGGTGTTAACCAAGATGTTAAAGTTATTGTATTGCGAAGCGAAGGGGAGCGTGCTTTTTGTGCCGGTGCCTCGTTTGATGAGCTTACGGCTATAAAAGATATCGAAACCGGGACAGCGTTTTTCTCTGGTTTTGCGGCGGTTATAAATGCTATGCGCAAAGCGCCACAGTTTGTTATTGCCCGCGTGCAGGGTAAAGCCGTGGGTGGTGGTGTAGGCCTTGCCGCTGCTGCCGATTACACTTTTGCAACTACTGCTGCCGAGGTTAAACTAAGCGAACTTGCCATAGGCATAGGCCCCTTTGTAATAAGCCCGGCTGTGGAACGCAAAATAGGCACGCCTGCTTTTTTAGAAATGTCGCTTAATGCTACACAATTTAAAAGTGCGCAATGGGCGCACACTAAAAATTTATTTACCGAAGTTTTTGAGAGTATTGCTGCTATGGATGATGCTATTGTCGCCTTAACTACACAACTTGCGGCATATAATCCAGAAGCGATGCAGTTGCTAAAACAGGTAGCGTGGGAAGGTACAGCGCATTGGGACACCCTGCTTACCGAAAGGGCAGAAGTGAGTGGTAAACTGGTATTGTCTGATTTTACTGTAAAGGCACTTGAAGCTTTCAAGGCTAAGTAGTTTTTAGATTTAGAAGCCTAAATTACCAGTATGTATTTCTTACTCTGATTATCTCTAAAATAGAAGTGAATACGCTATTTTTGTGCGTTACACAATCGATTTCCCTTGAAAAGATCTTATATTAAAAAAGTCATCCTTATACTTTTACTAATGTGCCCTGTATTTTTATTTCCTCAGGAGGTAAAAAACCTTGATACATTAGAAAGGCGGCTTGTTGAATTAAGAAATACACGCCCAGATGAGGTTATAAAAATAGGCGACTATATTTTAAAACACTCCGCATCAGACCGTCAAAAGTCGACTGCCTTGGTGTTTATGTCTTTTGCTTATTTCGCAAAAAAGGATACACATAAATTTACCGAACTGCTTTTTAAATCGAAAGAAATAGCCGAAGAGACAAAAGACCCTGAAATAATTACAAGGATATACGGCACTATTGCCCAAATGTACCTTAAAATTGAATTTAAAGATAAAGCCGCCGAATATATAGAAAAGGCTATTAGCGAAATACGAAAAATGCCTGAAGGAGATAGCAGACACAGGCTTAAGGGTTTGTCTTGTATCGAATTAGGGAAGATAAATGGTTCCGATAAAAAGAGTGCTGAGGCTAATGTGTATTTTAAACGCTCATTGGCTGAATTTAATAAAATGAAAGAAAATTCTCCTTATTTTATTAAACGTTCGTATTACAATATGGGCGATTGTTATTATGAAATGAAGGAAACTGATTCGGCTAAATTATACTTAAAGAAGGCGTTAGCAATTAAACAAAACCCTATTGTTAATCCTTATATTCTCTTCACACTATCAAATATTTATAGTAAGGAAAAGCAGTATCAAAGAGCTATCGACACATTAACCGGAGTTTTAGACCGCAATGAATTAAATGATGACAGTCTAAAATCAGAAATGTATTTAGCCATTTTAAAAAACTATAATGCTTTAGGCAATACTGAAAAGTACAATTTGTATAACGAAAAATACCTGGCATTAAACCACGAAATTGCTAACAATAACCTTAGCACTATTAAAAATGTAATTAAAATTGAGGAAGATAATTACACCCAAAAAATAAGCTCGGCTAATCAGCAAAACAATAGGTTGATGGTACTTCTTGCCGTTGTTTTTCTTACCGGTACCGGCGTGTTTTTTTATATACGCAGAAACAAGAAAGTACAAAAGAAAAAGTATGAAGCCCTAATTGACCAATTAGAAAAAGGAACTTTACAAACTACTATTTCTCCGTTAACGCAACCAGTAAAAGATGTTGGTGGACAAATTATATCGGCTGAAATAGAAAAATCAATTTTAGAAAAGCTTGTCAAATTTGAGCAGTCAGATAAATTTACTAATTCGAAACTTAGTATTTCTACAGTATCAATTCTGCTAAAAACAAATACTACCTACCTGTCTCAAATTATAAATAAGTACAAAAGGAAAAATTTTAATACCTACATTAACGAACTTCGGATAAATTACATCTGCGAAAAAATTCATAATAACCCGGAGTACTTGGCCTACAAAATTAGTTATCTGGCAGAAATGGCAGGCTTTACATCGCACAGTACCTTTACAACCGTTTTTAAAAGTGTTACAGGTATGTCTCCTTCAACTTTTCTAAGAGAAGCAGAAAAGAGTAAAAAATAAAGTTAAAGCATTGTTTGTTAGTTGTATAGTTTTAATTTTAGGCTTTAGAAATCAAGGATAAAGAAAGACATCTAATATATAAATGTATTTTCTATCAATACATTTGAGAAAATTTTAATTATATGAAAAGAATATTTACCCTGTTTTTCTTTGCCTTTTGCTTTTGCATGTCGGCACAAATCGGCTGCCTGGAGGCTGTAAACGGTCAGCAACCTTATGGGCAGTTTAGTGCTTATTGCAATAATAATTTTCAGAATATAACTACGGTTGCCAAAGCCGGAACATTCTCGACGGTAGAAGTAGGTGCGGGCAAAACGTATACGTTTAAAAGTTCTATAGCTACAGATTTTCTAACTTTATCTAACGAAGAAGGTACACAGGTTATCGTTTCCGGTACGGGTTCGGTAGTACTTGCTGCTACAACAGATCAGGTTATAAGGTTTTATGTACATTCAGATAATCAATGTGGCAGCGCGACCACTTTCAGGACAAAGAGTGTAAAGTGCGATCCGGGGCCAGACCCTAATGATCCTGCTGTACCGGTTGAAGGTTGCCTTAGCACTACAGCTTATTCTAATGGAGTAATTTACACTCCGTTTTGTAACGGCGCGCCAGAATTGATTACCGATTTTGCTTTTCCCGGAAGTTACAGCCAGATTTTGGTAACAGCCAATACTAAATATACTTTTAAAAGTTCGATAGCTACAGATCATATAACGCTTACCAATGCTTTGGGTACAGCAATTATAAAAACAGGTGCTGGCGACCTAACATGGACAGCAGTTGCCGATGGCGAAATACAGTTTCAGATTTTTATTGATGGCGATTGCGGTACAGGCGATTATACTGAAGAGCCAAGGGAAGTTTTTATACAATGCGGAGATGCATTGCCACCATCTGCAGGATGTCTGGATGCACCACGTGGCCAAGCACCTGTAACCGTGTTTACACCTACTTGCAATACTACGGTAGAGTCTGTAGTGCCAATGGGAGAGGCCGGGCAATATTCTATAGTTAAGGTTACAGCCAATACTCCATACACATTTTATAGTTCTATCGATACAGATATGATTACCATAGGTAACGAAGATGGTACAGCCGTTTTAGGATATGGATTTGGTACTTTTGAATGGACAGCAGATGCTGACAAACTAATACGATTTTATACCCATGCAAACGAATCATGTGGTTTAGATATAGCTACCCGTACAAGGGCTGTAAAATGCGGTAATCCTTTTGTTGCTACAGAACCAGACTTTAATTGCTTTCAGGGAGATGGCTTACACAGCAATAATTTTGAAGATGGTTTTTCAATATCAGAGGAAGAATTTTCTGTCGCAGATGATTTTGTAGTAGATGGACAATTTACAGTGCAACAGATACGACTAAATGTATTTTCGGCAGATGAAATAGAGGATATTTCTTTTAAAATATTTATAGATAATAATGGCAAACCAGGCGAAATAGCGCAAACAGTACAAAGTATTGTTCCGTCAGAACAGCTTGTTATTGGCGCGACTAAAGACAATCAATACTTTGTATACCAAGTAACGGTAGATCTTCCAACAGCATTAAAATTTTCAACGGGTAAATACTGGCTACAGCCTCTAGCAAGCTCTAGATTTGGAGCCTACTGGGAAATGTCATCTACGGGAACGAGCAATGCTAAAGTTCAATTTATGGCTCCGGAACACGATTGGGAGGCAAGCGACTTACAGGCGGTATTCTTTATTTCAGGAGAGTGCAGCACTTTATCAAACGATGACTTTACTTTAAATAAAATATCATTTTACCCTAACCCTGTAAAAGATGTAGTAACGTTTTCATCGGCTTTAGATATCGAAAATGTAGCTGTTTACAATGTATCTGGCCAATTAGTAAAAGTGCAGAAACCCGTAAGCGGAAAAGTAAATGTTTCTAATTTACAATCCGGCCTTTATTTATTTAAGGTACAATTACAATCAGGAGAATCTGAAACGTTTAAAATAATTAAACAGTAATATAATTTACGAAGTTTATATTTATCAAAAAAAGCTGCCTCATTAAGTTGAGGCAGCTTTTTTAATTTGGATATTCAATAGCAAGTAACACTTGATTTTACATTACCCCTTTTTGCTTTTCGCTAAAGCGGTCGGCTTGCATTTCCAGCATTTCTATGGCTTTGTTTTTCTTGTAATTAAACAACTCACGATCGGTTCTAATTTCGGCATACACATCGTCATAAATACCGGCATCGGTAGTTTTAAGTAGTTCCCGCTGATGGTTATTTTGTGCAAGGTTTGTGCGTATGGCTGCCTCACTGTCTTCAAGTTTAAAATCATATTCCCCTTTAGGTGAAAGCAACTTGGCAATAATAGGCGACGTTTCTATGGCTAAAAACAACAGCATAATAAATAACGAAGGCAAAAAAGGCAGTTTGTTAAGCGCGTTAATACGTGCCATTAACCCATCGAAACCGTCAATAATGGGCTGGGTATCGGCTACTTTTTTATCAAGGTCGGTCTGTAAAGTTTTAGCGGTTTTTTCGTTGGCTGCAATTTTTTCCTGGTTATGCTTGCGCAATGTATCCAGTTGCGTGAGAGCGGTGTCGTACTGAGCGCGTTTTTCTTTATAAATAGGGCCTTTACCCATTTTTTTTGTTCCGGCAGTACCTTCCGCCTCTGTTATGAATGATTGGTATAAAGCGGCAACTTCTTTCTCTTTTTTGCTTACTTCACTACGCAGGCTGTCGGTCTTCGTCTTGTTTTTATCAAGGTCGGTTTTAAAAAAATTGGCAACCTGCTTTTTGTTGGCAAGGGCCATCTCATTCTTTTCTTTAAGCAGCACGGTATTTATCTCTTTTTCGAATATCTTAATTTCAAGCGGTTTAGATATTACAATGGCAATAATTATAGCCAGTACAATACGCGGAGTAGCCTGTAGAAACTCCTGACCAAAACGGTTGCGCTTGCGAATGGTAGAAACTATAAATCGGTCCAGATTAAAAATAAGCAAACCCCAAACCAAACCGAAAAAACTGGCGGTATATACATTATCAAAAACAGTGTATAAGGCATAGCTGGCGGCTATCCAGGCAAGTATTGCGGTAAAAAAAACGGTAGCGCCAATACCGGCATATTTGTTTTGCTCTCCGTTAGAGCAGGAGTAGATAATGTTTTTATCGGCCCCGGAGCAGGTAATAAAAAAACGCTTTAACATGATGATTTGATTTTTGATTGATGATGTTACAAAGGTAACGTGTTTTTAAATACAATGTTGTAAGGGCTTGATACGTTTTGGTTTACCGCATAAAAAAATCTGCCACAGTGGGCAGATCTTTCGTTAACTAAACTCAAAATTATTGTATGCGATTATTTGGAAGGATTTATGGTAAGTGGCAAGTTATAGCTACAACGCACTACTTTACCATCTAATTCGCCCGGCGACCATTTTTGCATTTTTTGCAATACCCTTACCGCTTCTTCGCCCAGCCCTATGCCAGATTTATCGCGAATTACTTTAACATTAGATACCGTTCCGTTTTTTTCTATATCGAAACTAACATACACTTTTTGTACCTCTTCGGTAGTATTGGCTTTTTTAAAGTTTGCGCCAAAATATTTGAAAAGTTCTTGCAATCCTCCGGGATATTCCGGCTGTTTTGTAAGCCCACCAGCCGAGTATGTTTTATCTTCCTGATCAGTATTTATTAGGCTAGCTACAGATTCACTTTTTCTTTTTACCTCTAATTGTTGTTTTGTTGCCAGCATTCGTTGTTTTGCTGCATCGCGGCGTGTTTCTGCCATGGCTTTTCTTTCCATCAGCATAGTATAACGTTCTACCTTTTCATCGTCAGATAAAACTCTTGGAGTTTTTTGTCTAACACTATCCCTGTCTTTAAATGCATCCGCTCGTTGTTTTGCTGCATCACGGCGTGCTTCCATTATTGCTTTTCTTTCCTGCATCAGCGCAGAACGCTTTGCTTTTTCTTCTTCAGATAAAACTCTTGAAGTGTTTCTAACACTATCCCTATTAATAATTGCAGTAGTCTTTTCCTTAAGTTTTGTCATATACTCATCGTACATAGCAGGGGTTATTGTAGTTTGCGTTGCAGTTGCTGCTGTTTCTTTTGAAGCTGCTTTTCCTTCTGCCTCTTTTTTAGTTGGAGTACTTTTCAGTATCGGTCTAAACAGAATGGTTGTAACTGGAGTTGATGCAGTAGAGTCTGCCTTTTTAGTGTTAGCTGGCGTAATTTCCTGATAAGGTGCTTCCGGTATATACACTGTTTTGGCTACAGCTTCGGTACATAAAATAAACACTAATGCTGCGAGTACTGGTAAGGCAGATAGTTGTAGTAACAGTGCTTTGCCTTTGTTGGTGGCTTTTGTCATCATGGTAAATCGTTTTTTAGTTACAGAAAAATTCAAGCTGCTGGCAAGCTGGTAACTTGCCGGTGGCAGCGCTTTTTGTAATAATAATTGTTGGTATGAAATTACATTGTGGGTGGTAGCTACTACGCTTTCATCGGCCAGAAACTCGTGGTTAAGCTGTATGGCTTTTTTGTAAAAGTACAGTAGCGGATTGAACCAAAAAATGGTTTTGAGCACCTCGATAAACAAAATATCTATAGTATGTTTTTGGTTAACGTGTGCCAGTTCGTGCGTAAACAAATCCTGCTCTATAAGCCGGTTTTCATACTCCTGCCTGTTTATAAAAATAGAATTTAAAAAGGTATGCGGCAGTACATCCTGGTTAAGTAGCACAAGCTTTGCGCCTTTATGCAGTACCGTTTTGTTTTGATGGCTACTCCTTATAAATAGCCATAAGTTATACCCAAACCTGACAGATAATAGTAAAGCAACAAACCCATAAATGCCCCATAAAATATAGGGTGTGTAATTAACGTCTTCAGTTATTGGTGCAGATATTACAGGTATATCTGTAATTACAGGTAGTGGCTGAGTGATAACTTTAGTAACAATTTCGATGGTTATAAAGGGCAACACAAGCGAAAATACTAATGCAAATAATAAATAGAAACGGTTAAACAAATGCATTTTTTCACGCTCTAAAAACAAGTGGTACACGGCAAGTAACAGCGCCATGCTTACGGTTGATTTGATAAGAAAGTCAGTCATAAGTTCTGCTATTTAATTATCACTAATTTATTATTGTATGAGTACCGGAATAGTATAACTGCTGCGTACCGATTTGCCATTAAGTTGCCCGGGTTTCCATTTTTTGCCCAATTTCACAACCCTTACAAACTCAAGAGGGGTATTGTTATCTTCGGCATTAATTACATTGGTATAGCTCACAGTGCCATCTTTTTCTATAATAAGCGTTAAATAATATATGGTAATGGCTTTGTTCGCCTCAGCCGGCCTCTTGAAGTTATCAAGTATAAGTTTATCAAATGCTCGCATTCCATCAGCATATACTGGTAGCCTGTCAAGATCGGTGTACTGATAAATGTCTTTTTCATCGAGATAGTTAAAGGCCGCATTTACGTTGTTAAAAACGCGGGTGTCGTGCTTAACTTCTTTGCCATTTTTAAATTCGCGGAATATCTGCATTTTAAAAATACTATCGGGGTAATGCTTATATTCCTGATTTTTTAGATTTTTATCAAAGTAATCCTGAGTATATAAGTAGTATTCAAAAATTTGAGGACGCTCTTTAGATAATGATTTTTTCGAACGGGTAATAATTGCATATGATGCAAAATCTTTTGGCTTGTGCTGGGTTAAAGTTGCGTTATCTATGCTAACATTATCTATAGCAACTCTGTAGCCTTTTTTGTTTTGCAGCTTATTATACTCTGACTGTGATAATTGCTTTACAGCAAATGGCTCTGGTACAGACAACAGGTAACGCCTCTTTTGGTCGAGCGTAAGCTCTTCATAAATTTTATTGATGTTTACTCTGGTAACGTTATCATTAATAATCACTTTTACACCAGAGTAATATTTGTCACGTTTTACGTCTCTCGCTGTAAGTTGGGTTGTGCCATCGGTAACTTGTTGCGATAATACCTCAACTTCTACTGTAGTTTGTTGCGCCAGAGTTTGCACACATAAAAAGAAAACAAGCCCGCAGAAAACAATGCCTAAAGCGGCCTTTTTTATAGTAGCCCTTAGGGCAGGTGTGGTTTTGGTCATCATTTGCAATCGTTTTTTAGTTACCGAAAAATTAAGGCTGCTCGCCAGGTAAAACGGATGGCCCATTGTTGCTTTTGTTACCAATAATTGTTGATAAGGCAGGGTATCATATAAATTACTTACTACTTTTTCATCGGCCAGAAACTCGTGGTTAAGCTGTATGGCTTTTTTGTAGAAGTATAATAACGGATTAAACCAGAATACTATTTTTAACGCTTCAGTAAATAGTATGTCCAGCGTGTGTTTCTGGTTTACGTGTGCCAATTCGTGGGCGTAAAGCTCGTCTTCAACAGCATTGTTTTGATAGTCATCCAGGTTTACAAAAATATATTGCAAAAACGTATAAGGCACTGTTTTTTGCCGAACCAGCACCAGTAATGCCGACTGGTATTTTACTTTTCGGTGAGCCTTGACCTCCTTGGTAAATCGAATAAGGTTTAAACTGAACCTAAACAATAATAAAACGGCAACTGCTGCATACAAGCCCCAAAGTAAATAGGGCCTATAGTTGATGCTTTCTGTAGCAGGCGTTGTAATAATGGGCGATGTTGTTACTATTTGTTGCACTTCAATTCGCTGCACCGGAGCGTTTGCAATAGCAGCAACGGTAGGCACTTCGGTATAGACCTCTATATTTATAAAAGGTAATGCCAGTGAAAAAGCAATGCTAAACAGTAAATAGAAACGATTAAAACGGTGCATTTTTTCGCGTTCTAAAAACAGGTGGTACACGGCAAGCAACAATACCATGCTGATGGTTGATTTGATAAGAAAGGCTATCATTGCTTTTTCTTTTTAATTTCAGAGTCGATAATCTTTTTTAGCTCTTCTAGTTCGGCGGCACTCATATCGGTCTCTTTGGTAAAGAATGACGCGAACTGCGATGCTGAGTTGTTGAAGAAATTTTTTATCATTCCGTTCATCTGTTTAGAGAAATAATCAGATTTTGCGATTTGCGGAAAGTATTCCCTGCTCTTACCATATTCTTTATATCCCACAAAACCTTTATCGGTCATGCGTTTTAATAAAGTAGCTACAGTGGTAGATGCAGGTTTCGGGTCGGGAAACAGGTCGAGCAAATCTTTCATAAATGCCTTTTCCAGTTTCCATAACAATTGCATTAGCTGTTCTTCGGTTTTTGTCAATTGCATGTTCTACAAATTTAGATGTTGTTCTACAACGTGATATTGTATTCTACAAATGTAGAATAATAAATTACACGCGCAACTAATTTTAAAATTATTTTTATAAAGTTCGTGATTTATTTTATAGATATAACTTTGTAATGTCTTGAAATTCAATAAAAAAATCCGCTATTCAGCGGATTTTGATGTTTACTTTATAATAGTTTTAAGTTGTTTTGCAGCCTCATTTCCACTTTTGTAAACTGGTTTTACAAGTACGTTACCATTAACATCTATAAAGCCGAAGCCAAAGGGTTCGTTATTATAAACCATTAAAGGTTCACTGCCTTTTTTATCATCCATAAAAATAATTTCGTAATGAGGTGCAACAATTTCTTTTCCGGTTTCGTCTATCAGGCCAAATAAACCGTCGCGTTCTACCATGGCACGATTATATCTCACCTCGTTAAAATGTTCAATAACATCATAAACAGGTTCTACCACAACGTCGTGCTGTTCGTTTATCATGCCGGTACAGTTGTTTAAATAAATAGGTTCCCAGTTTACATAGGGGTCTAAGTACGGTAATGTTGAACTTGTTATAGTGCTGGCCGTCGTAATTATCGTTACTTTTTCTTCAAGCTTTTCTTTTTTACTTTCAACATTGTTATCGGCATTAACATAATAGCTTTGCAGCACCGGTTCAATAATTTTTTCAAAACCGGTTGCATTTGCATGATACGTTGTTTTACCCGAAACGGTTATAAGGGTATCTGCTTCCGACCTGAATTTTATAACCTCTGGTGTAAAAGTGTCATCAGGAACAGGTAGTTTAGTACCGTCAATCACTTTTTTGTAAGTACTATGACCTTTAACTTTAATAGTAAGTAGTGTGCCAATAGCCAAGTTGTTATCGTTAACAATAGTGGTGACTAAACTATCGTACTGGTGTTGCGTTACCTGCTGATCTACCCGTACATGCACACGTTTTAAACGGTTACTTACGGGCGATACCATAATCATAACCCGTATTTTGTTTTGATTAAGTTTTACGGTATTGGGAATTAGCGTATCCTGAAACGGCTTAAATGCTATCACCTGATTAGTTATTGTTTTACTGGTTGCATTTACAGGTTTTACCTGTGGTTTGATAACCGCGTTGTGTGAGGCTGTAACTACAGCATCAGCTACTTTTTTAGGTTTTACAGTATCAATTTCAGTTGTTGTTTCAATGTGCTCTTGCTCCGTGATTATTGTTTTTTGTTGAGGTAGCGTAGATTGCTTAACCTCTTTTTTGGGGATTAAAACAACCAAAAGCGTAACTACAATACTTACAACAGTAGCAGCAATAAGCAAACCTTTACCTGCAATTATACTTCCACTTTTAGGAGTAGTTGGCATAGTGTTAGATAGACCAGCATCAATTTTAGCCCATAAAGCATCGTTAGGCGCTTCGTTAAAAGCATCCTTACGGTCTTTAAAATAAGTATATAGCTCTTTATCTTCCATGGCTTATTTTTTTGGGTTGATGCGTACTAAAAAATGTTTTCTTTAATTTTTCGCGGGCATAGTGCAATTGCGATTTCGATGTCCCTTCAGATATTCCCAGTTGTTCGGCAATCTCGGCGTGCTTAAATCCTTCTATAGCATACAGGTTAAATATAATGCGGGCACTATCGGGCAGTATTTTAAGCATCTGCTCAATGTCATCGTTTAAAAGCGCATCAATTTCATCGGCCGTGTTACTTATCTGAATCGTATCCTGACTTACCTCTATACTAAACGTAGTTTTTTTGCGAAGTTCCATTAGGCAGCAGTTTACAGCAATGCGCAGTATCCAACCTTCAAAACTACCTTCGTTTTTATACTGATTAATTTTTTGAAACACCGACAGAAATGTATTCATAGCCATTTCTTCGGTGCGTTCCCTGTCTTTCATATACCGTTTGCAAATACCCATAACCTTACTGCCAAATGTAGTAAACACCTGGTGTTGGGCACGCCTGTCGTTTGCGAGGCATCCGGTTATAAGTTGGGTTTCGGTCATTTAAGTAGCGGTTAACAAATCATTTTAAATAGTGTTACTGCTAACATACAAATTGTGTGTATTATTATCATAACAAAAGCTTTTAAGATTGGCCATTTCTTATAAAGATGCAGGTACTTTACTTAAGGTTGGAATTGAGCATAAAAAAAATCCGCTTTTTTTAGGAAGCGGATTTTTTCAGTAGGCAGTCCCGGTCACAGTTTACAGACAGTTAGTACTGAAAACTGCGACTGTGACTGAAAACTCTATTTAGAAAGTTCAGTAAAATATTTATAGAACAACGGAATAGTCTCAATACCTTTTAGGTAATTAAAAATCCCGAAATGCTCGTTAGGCGAATGTATCGCATCGCTATCTAAACCAAAGCCCATCATAATAGTTTTGCTTTTAAGTTCTTTTTCAAACAACGCCACGATTGGGATACTACCACCAGATCGTACCGGTATTGGCTTAATACCAAAACTTTCTTCGTAAGCTAAAGCAGCCGCTTTGTAGCCAAGGCTGTCAATAGGGGTAACGTAAGCCTGCCCACCGTGGTGTGGCGTAACTTTTACGGTAACACCTTTTGGCGCAATGCTTATAAAATGCTTGGTAAACAATTCGGTAATATCATGCCATTCCTGGTCTGGTACTAAGCGCATCGATATTTTAGCGTAAGCTTTACTGGCAATAACCGTTTTAGCGCCTTCGCCGGTATAACCACCCCAAATACCATTAACATCGAGCGTTGGGCGAATAGAGTTACGCTCGTTAGTAGTGTAGGTAGCCTCACCGTAAACATCTTCAATATCTAACGCTTTTTTATAAGCATCTAACGAGAAAGGTGCTTTCGCCATTTCGTCGCGCTCTTCGCGGCTTAACTCTTCTACGCGGTCGTAAAAGCCTGGTATGGTAACATGGTTGTTTTCGTCGTGCAGTTGCGCGATCATTTTTGCCAGTATGTTAATAGGGTTAGCCACCGCACCGCCATATAAACCCGAATGCAGGTCGCGGTTAGGGCCGGTAACTTCTACCTCTACGTAGCTAAGGCCACGCAGGCCTGTAGTAATACTTGGCTGCGTGTTAGATATCATACCGGTATCGGATATTAATATCACATCGTTTTTAAGTTTTTCCTGGTTGCGCTCTACAAACCACGCAAGGCTAGGTGATCCAACTTCTTCCTCGCCCTCAATCATGAACTTAACGTTGCACGGCAGGTTGTTGTTTTGCACCATATATTCAAGTGCTTTTACATGCATGTACATCTGGCCTTTATCGTCGCAGGCACCGCGGGCAAAAATGGCACCGTCTGGGTGTAATTCTGTTTTTTTAATAACCGGCTCAAACGGTGGCGATGTCCAAAGGTCAATAGGGTCGGCCGGCTGAACATCATAGTGGCCATATACTAATACCGTAGGCAGGTTTTTGTCGATGGTTTTTTCGCCATACACAATAGGGTATCCCGGCGTTTCGCAAATTTCTACATGGTCGCAGCCTGCTTTTTCAAGGCTTGCCTTAACGGCATCGGCAGTATTAAATATATCTTGAGAGTAAGCGCTATCGGCACTAACCGATGGCATTTTAAGCAATTCTATAAGCTCATTTATAAATCGGTCTTTATGCTGACCGACGTAGTTTTTTATGTTATCCATTATAAATTAGTGATATACGATTGAGCATCAAAAATACGAAAAAATAAAATGAAAAAAAGTTTGCGTTTTAATTTGAAAACCGGAAAACAGTACTATATTTGCACCCGTAATAATGAAGCATTTACTGGTTGCATTATACGCCTGCGGGTGTGGTGAAATTGGTAGACACGCCAGACTTAGGATCTGGTGCCTCACGGTGTGAAGGTTCGAGTCCTTTCACCCGCACAACTTAAAAGCCTCTGATGTCTCAGAGGCTTTTTTATTACAATAAATTTAATTATTATATAATATAGATTTTTAAACACAATTTGTTTAGGGGTCTAAAAAGTTGTTATATTTGCATTAAATACATTTTATGTCCCTAAATACATCTAGTAAAGAAGATTTAATGCAAGAACAAATTTTGAAGGCAGCTAAGGCGTTGTTTTCAAGATATGGCCTTGCAAAAGTAACTATGGATGATGTAGCGAAAGCAATTGGTAAAGGGCGTAGTTCGCTTTATTATTACTACAAAAGTAAGGATGAAATAGTTGAAGCGGTTATTAATATCCGAATAAAGGAAATACGTACATTAATAGAAAAAGCTGTAAATGAATCTACAACAGCCGAATCGAAAATAAATGCTTTTTTTGCAACTAAGCTGAAATTAATACGTGAAAACAGTTCGTTTTTTGATGCTTTAGAGTCAGGCATGGATGCCGATGCAATATCAAATTTTAATAAAACCAAGATTACCTACCATAACCTTACTTTAAAATGGGAGGGTAATTTGTTGCATAAAATTTTAAACGAAGGAATAGAAAAGACTGAGTTAAAAGCTATAGGTAAAAATGAAATGGATACTTTGATTTTTATACTTTTAAGCACCTTGCATGGTTTAAAGCGTGAAATTAGGATGGAAAACAATGTGAGGGAAATTGAACCGGCTGTTAACCAATTTACTAAAATGATTATGCACGGATTATAGCTATAAATTTTTTTTGCATAATTTTAAACAAAAGAACAAAAAACGTCGAATAATCAAATTTATTGTAATGAAAACAATTACTGGTTCTAATACCTTTCGTGCCTTTCGCAATCGTAATTACTCCTTATTTTTTGCAGGGCAAACTGTTTCGCAAATTGGTACCTGGATGCAGCGCACGGCTGTTATTTGGGTTATTTACACACTTACACATTCTGCTTCAATGATTGGTTTTGCTGTGTTTGCTCAGCAATTTCCTTCTTTTTTACTTTCGCTGGTTGGTGGGGTAGTTGCAGACAGGTATAGCCGTTATAAAATACTGCTGGTTACCCAAGCAGCATCTATGATACAGGCAATACTGCTGGCTATATTGATATTAACCAATCATTACGTGATTTGGGAAATACTAGTATTAAGTGCTATATTAGGTATTATTAATGCTTTTGATGTGCCTGCACGGCAGCCAATGGTGCATGATATGGTTAATAATAAGGAAGATTTAGCAAATGCCATATCTCTTAATTCGGCTATGGTAAATATGGCAAGGCTTATTGGCCCGGCATTATCTGGTATGGTTTTACAGCAATTTGGTGCAGGTGTTTGTTTTGTAATTAATGCTGTAAGTTTTATAGCAGTTATTACTTCACTTTTGCTCATGAAATTTCCTGAATTTAAGCCGCCGGTTATTAAAAAAAGAGTTGTGCATGAATTAGCCGAAGGACTTACTTATTTGAAACAAACCCCTACTATTAGTATGCTTATCTTGCTTATAATTTGCTTAAGCCTGCTGATTATGCCTTATGATACTATGGAACCCGTATTTGCAAAGGTTATTTTTAAAGGTAATGCGGCTACCTATGGTTACATTAGTGGATGCATTGGTTTAGGTGCGCTAATAGGGAGTTTTTTATTAGCATCGGCCAAAAAAGACGCTAATTTCAGGAGTATACTTTTACTAAGCATTGCTGTGTTAGGAATAGGCCTTATTATGTTTTCACGTATGAGCCACTTTGCCTTTGCGCTGCCATTTGCCGTTATATTGGGGTTAGGATCTATAACACCAATGTCTACCAGCATTACTATGATACAAATGGAAGCAGCTCCAAATATGAGGGGTAGGTCAATGAGTTTTGTAGCAATGTCCTACTTTGGGATGCTGCCTTTGGGGAGTTTATTAATTGGCACGATATCTCAAAAAATAGGTGCCCCAATTACAATGTTGTGTCAAGGTATTTTAGCGCTGTGTATTGTCGGTTTGTTTTATAAATTATTACCAAAATTTACTGATAACCAAGCATAATGTAAGTAAATATAATTTCATCTCAATAAATAATATAATGGAACAAAAAACATCAAATACGGCTCTTTTAGTGATGGATATGCAAGCTAAATTTGTATCAGCGCTGCCGCCAGAATCCCAGTTAGTTACTAAAAGCGTAGCCCAAGCAATGAGTACAGCTCGAAAACATAATATACCTGTTATTTATGTGGTTTTAGGATTTAGAAATGGTATGCCCGAAGTGAGTGAAAATAGCAGCAAAGTTTTTGCACATAATAAATCCTACTTTTCAACATTAAATATGGAAGAATTTATGAAACTTCATGATGATTTATTGCCAACCAGCAGCGAGATAACTGTGGTAAAACGCCGTGTGAGTGCGTTTACAGGCAGCGACCTCGAAGTTGTGTTAAGGGCGTTTGGTATCGGGCATTTGGTGCTTACCGGCATTGCAACCCATGGCGTGGTACTTTCTACATTATTGGAAGCAGCAGACAAAGATTATGAACTAACTGTATTGTCGGATTGTTGTGCAGATAGCGATGCGGAACTTCACCATATGCTTACCACTAAAGTTTTTCCGCGGCATGCAAACGTGTTCACTGTTAGTGAATGGCTTAAGTAGTTGAAGTTATACAAACTAAAGCCTCTGATGTCTCAGAGGCTTTTTTTAAGGTTTAATTTTCCGCATTTTCCCGAAATCTAAATTTTTTATATAAATTTATCACTCAACTTAACCAGCTGAGTACTTATGAGTAGTATATGTAAAAATTGCTCAAACCAATTTACCGGACATTATTGTAATAACTGCGGGCAATCGGGCGATGTGCACCGGTTAGACCTTCACTTTTTATGGCATGATGTACGGCATGGGCTTTTTCATTTTGATGAAGGTATATTGTATTCTATAAAACAATTACTATTAAGGCCGGGTAACACGATACGTGATTTTATTAATGGTAAACGCAAAAGGCATTTTGCACCATTATCGTTAGTAATTGTACTGGCTGGTTTATACGGTATTTTGTATCATTACTTTCACATAAATCCAATTGTAGTTCCCAGTGATGACGATTCTGGGATTGATTACGAAAAAGTAAACGAATGGCTGGCTACGCATTATGCCTGGACTACACTGGCAACTATACCATTTTATACCCTGGGTACTTTTATAGCGTTTAGAAAACAGGGTTATAATGTGGCCGAATATTTTGTGCTGAATGCCTATAAGGCATCGCAAAGGCTGGCGGTACATATTATTTTGTTTCCGTTGCTTTATTGTTATAATCATACGCCGGCGATAACTACAATAATGTATATACTTTATTGTGTTGACTTGGTTCTTATTTTTTGGACTAACATTCAGTTTTTTAATAACATATCTAAAATTAAGGCTTTCCTGCTTTCGCTGTTAAGCCATGTAATATTTTTAGTCACTTTATTTATTGTTTTGGTTTTTATCATCCTGATATTTAAGCGATGATTAAGAGCTTGTATCTATCTGAATTTGAGCCTGCACAGACGTCGTTTACTTTTAATTCAAATTTTGATGTTTATTTCTTTACAGCTTTACTTTGAATATTAAAAACTAATTGTATATTTGCAGCCTTGTAATGACGCAAGATACTATTTTAGTATGCCCGCGGGTGTGGTGAAATTGGTAGACACGCCAGACTTAGGATCTGGTGCCGCAAGGTGTGAAGGTTCGAGTCCTTTCACCCGCACAAACTAAAGCCTCTGAGTAATCAGAGGCTTTTTTTATTTAAATAACTGCTGTACTATTTATTCTCGTTAACGAGCTTAAACATACTTGCATTAAATGCTTTGAGATCCATTCCCGTAACGGAGAAAAACGCATTATCGGCATTTTCTACAGCAATAATGGCATTTTGTAAAACCGTTTCGCCTTCGGGCGTAAGTTTTATAGTTTTTGCGCGGGTATCGGTAGGGTGTTCCTGGCGGGTAATAAACTTTTTGGTTAAAAGCGTTCTCAACACTTTAGATGTCATCATCCTGTCGGCATTGCACTGATTGGCAATATCAATTTGGGTAACCAAATCGCTTGTTTTAGCCAGCCACGCTACTGCGGCTAGTAAGGCAAACTGGGTTTGGGTTAGGTTTAAAGGATCTAAAACCTGCTTTAATTTCCTATGCCATATCATTGTAAGCTGGCCTAGTAGGTAACCCGGGCTGTCTTCCGGACTTTTAAAACTGAATTCAATTTTTTCAGGCATATTCTTTTTTTAGCATTTGAGAACTGATAAGGTTAAAATCGTGCTGGTTAATTTCGAAAAAACCAAAACGAAACGGATATCCCCAACTCTTTTTGTTGAGAATAAAATCCAGATCGTTTATCAACGGTAAAATGGATACTTCTCCGCTTTGCAAAAATGCAATATTACGCCGTGATGGGCAAAAATCTGCCGACATTTGAAACTGATACACAATATCATCGGCTACTTTGCCTATGGCGGTAAACTTCTGGCAAATATCTTTCATGCCCATTGTTTGCTTACCGGAGTAAAATATAACATAGTCATTTTTCCGCATTCTTTTTAAGGGCGCGGCCTTGCCATGGCATGCCTGCGCAATGCCTTCTGCCACACCTGTTATTACATGGTCTTTAGAGGCTACACTAATCCAGTATTTTACATTTTCATTTTCCATGACAAATCAATATTAGTTACCCTGCAAAAAAGTAATGTTATATCCGTCCGGGTCTTTAGCAATTAGTGTTTTACCAAACGGAGTGTTGTTTATGGTACCTAATATAGTTACATTTTTATCAAGAAGGCTGGCATGTAAATCTTCAATACTTTCATCAATTGCAAACCAAAGCGATACGCCCGTGCCAAGTTCACCATCGGGTAAAACACCAATAGGTTTTCTTATGGCAAAACTCGCTTCACCATCTTTATATTTAAAAATGCACGCTCCTGGATTCGAAAATTCAGATACTTCAAAACCTAATTTGATGATGTAAAATTCTTTCGAAACTTCAAGATCCCTAACCTGTAGCGATGCAAACTCTAACTTTCTCATAACATATAATTTTATTGTATCTGCAAATATAATATATACGACAACAATAAATAATATTATTTTGAATTTATTTTTAATACCTTTCATAATCGATATTTCTGTAAATAATGTCTTATGAAGTTCTTAATCCTTTCCTTTTTATCGCTATACGTGTTTGGTTTTTGCCAAATCACTTCAAGTTCAAATTCAAAAAAAGCATTTGCCACCATTAAAAACGGCGCTTTTATTTTTAAGATTGATACCGTAGCGTATAAGAAAAAAGTTAAAGAAGCTTTGTTTAATGACCCTGATATTGTTTTTAATAAGATTATAATCAGCAGGCAAATTACGCTCAATACAAAAAGGGAATTTTATTACGTAATGCTTTCTACTAAAGATAATCGCATCAGGGTTGCAAAATGGCTGAACAAAAAGGGTAACAATCTATTTTCTAATGATGAGATTTCCGAAGGCGATTTATTTGAGCAAATTTATGTAACCTGCGAGGGCGCTGGAACTTGTTCTCCACAGGTTTATGAAGACGGAACTACAAAAATGTGGGGCTGTTCTGAAGATATAAAATGCTACATTGGCGATAAAGTAAATTCTGATTGTAAAGCTTCAAAATCTATTATAGATTAAATTTCAATAGCAACAAATGTTACCACTAAGTTATAAATTATAAAAAAGCATGGTACTATGTACAGCGTGCCTTATCTTGCGGTTATAATTTATTTATTGCAATTATGACTTCGCCTAAAAAGTACAACCACCCTATTATAAAACTCCACCAGCCCGACGATACCTACAAAAAAATACTTGTACAACCAGCTATAGAAAACTATCCGTACCATTTAAACGCGGAAAGGTTTGCCGATTTGGAGGCTAATAAATTTAGTTTCCAGATGGTGGGCGATACCGGCGGTGTAAAATATCCTGACGGTCAGAAAAAAATTGCACAACAATTGTGCAAACAAATTGCCGAGAGTGGGGGCGGAGATAAACCTGCTTTTTTATATCATTTGGGCGACGTGGTCTATCATTTTGGCGAAGCCGAACAGTACGAACAGCAGTTTTTTAAACCGTATGAGCAGTATCCCGGTCCCATTTTTGCCATAGCGGGTAATCACGATAGCGATATTAATCCCGCCAACCCAACCCCGTACCATAGCCTTGATGCTTTTAAAGCCGTGTTTTGCGATACCGAAAGCCGCGATATACCTTTTACTACTACCAGCCGTAAAAGCATGGTGCAGCCCAATTTTTACTGGACTTTAGAAACGCCACTGGCAACCATTATTGGTTTGCAAAGTAATGTAACCAAATATGGCTTTATAGGAGAAGAACAAAAACAATGGTTTGTAGAGGAATTGAAAACGGCGGCAAGCCAGCGGCCAGATAAAATTATAATTGTTACCATACACCACGCGCCATATTCGGCAGATGAAAACCACGGGTCGAGCATTGCTATGATTACTTTTTTAGAAAGTGCTTTCGCAGAAAGTGGCATTCGACCGGATATTATTTTTAGCGGGCATGTACACAATTACCAGCGTTTTAATAAAACGTATCCCGACGGAAAGATTTTACCCTTTGTAGTTAGCGGTGCCGGTGGTTTCGACGAGTTACATGCCGTGGTAGAAGTTGGCGACCCTTATTTTAGCGATAAACATCCGTTACTAAAAAATGTGAGCCTCGAAAACTATTGTGAAATGCAACACGGTTTCCTTAAAATTACTTTAGAAAAGCAACCAACCGGAGTTAAGTTATCTGGCAAATATACTGTGTTGTGTAATGATGCCGGTAAAACTACCGATGTTAAAGACCAATTTACCTATTCGTTTTAAAGTGCTATTCTTTAAATTCATCTTCTACACTTTCGCGTAAATCATATAACATCCATTGTTTGTTAATAACCTGTTGCTTTTGCGATTGCAGTAATTTAATAAAATCGCTAACGCCTAAAGGTTCGTTACCATTACCGTGAATTAATACAATACTGCCTGCATTAGCCTGTTGGCCTTTGGCAAGCCAGGCATCACTGCCTACAGGTATCAACCCATAGCTTGTTACCTTTTGCACTATACTATTATCTGACACCAACCCCGGAAACCTAAAAAACACCGATGGTTGTAACTTTTGTTGCAACAGGGCAATTTCTACCCCTAAAATTTCGAAATTAAGATCAGTGCCCGGTTCCAGTAAAAAATTGGTAGTAAGTGGTGCTTTAGGGTTATAATGGTGGTTGTACGTATGGTTTGTCCATGTAATGTTAAGGTCGCCTGCCTTAACCAGGCTTTTAAGCCAGTTAATATCGTCTATATGGGTTAGCATAAAACGCCCTGTAATAGAGAGTGCTACGGGTACGGGTGTTTCTATTTTTTTAAATTCGGTAATTAGCGATGTAAAAATATCCCTGTCCAGCGGTTTGTGCGATGGGCATAAATCTATAGTAAGTGTAATGCCTTTTTCTTTCGGGTAACCGTGAATAATCCCGGCATCCTGCAAGGAGAACGATTGGCTTTGTGCATCCAGCAACGCTTTTACATACGGCGTGGTTTTATATTTATCTATTAGTTGTGCCCACGTAGCCGGAGTAACCTTTATTGCTTTAGCACTTAGTGTTTGTGTTTCGAGTGTGTTTGGGTTTATGGTTAAATAGCAGGCTTCTTTATTACGGTCTAGTTTTCGGGTAATTATAAGGGAAGTATTGTTGTATATTCCATTGGCAAAATACAATTTGTAATTGCTAATAACGTCTTGCGCTGTTGCAGAAAGGCAGGTAAATAAAAACAGAATTATAGCTGTAAAGTACTGTCGGCTAATCATAGCAAAGGTTTTGTTTCGGGCAATTAAATTAGCTAAAAAAACAAAACCCCGTTAAGAAATTTCTTAACGGGGTTTGTAATATATAAACTGGATAGGTTATCCTACAATAAACAAGCTTGCAATTGCCGTTGCAGTTGCGCCAGAAATAGCTTCATCAAATGATTCTGCTCCTGCACTTGCCGGAATAGCCGGAGAGTAAGTACCTGCGAATGATGCAGTGTTAAAGCCTGCCTGGTTAGTGTTTTCTTCACCATCGTATACAGCTTGTGCCTGCTCTGGTAATCCACCACGGTCGTTACCTACAATCCATCCTTTTTGGCCTCTCATCCTACGGATTTGAGATGCATGTTTTGCCTCAACAGAGTGTATCTGTAAAGCATACTGCAATAAATCAGGGGTAGATATTAAGTTACCAGCCTGGCCTTTGTAGGCACGTACTCCTGTATCTTCAAAAGCCTGAGAAAGTGCAAGGAATGTTGGGTAGTCATTAAAAGGATCAAATGCTTTAATAGCATTGGTGTCACCTTTTCTACCTGTAAAGTCGAAAGTTGGTTTTGCCGGAGCATCTGCTTTAAGCGCGCCTGCTAAAAAGGCAACGTGGGCTTTTTCATGTTTTGCAATTTGTGCAATAACAGTCTTGTCTGCTGCTGGTATTAAGCCGTTAGTATCTAACGCTATTGCGTAAAATTCGTTTTCAAGGTACTCTAATGTAAGTGCTAATTGTAATGCAGTTGTAGGTGTATCTGCAGCAGTAGAAAATGCGGCTGAAGCAGTTGCTGCGTTAGCTCTTTGTGAAAACAGTGCACCAAATGGTACGGCAGCTACGGCAGCAGCAGCCCCCATTTTTTGTAACTGTGCAAAACTATCTCTTCTTGATCCTTTACTTTGCAGGCTGTTAAGCATGTCTTCGTTAGTAAACGATTCTAAAAATTTTAGAATATTCATAATTTCTTGAATTTAATGGTTAGTTAATTAAGGTAGGTATTGGAAAGAAAATGGAGTTTGGATGAATTTTAAGCTTGCCACTTTTGGTACAATAACCGATGGTGCTTCTGCTTTATCTAATCCATTACCATCAATAACATCATCTCCTGCAAAACTTGCTGTACCAGGGCTAATTAAATCCCTGATAGCCGATGCGTGCCTTGCCTCAATCGACACAATTTTACCCGCTAATAGTAAGTAATCAGCGCTAACTATATATTTACCTGCACCGTTGTAAGCAGATACTCCTGTATCTTCAAGCGCCTGAGCTGTTGCTAATACCTGTGCCCTGTTACCAAAAGATACGCCATCGTATTTAAAAGAAAGGTCTGGCAGTAATCGTGTAGAAGCCTGGTCTCCTAAAGCACCTGTAAGGGCAGCCCTAAAAAATTCTCTGTGTATAACCTCGTGGTTATATAAATCTTCAAGCACTGTTTTTTCTGTAGCGCTAAATATCGAGCCAAATGTGTTGCCGTTTACCACTTTAGTGTAAAAGTCAGCCTCAAGCTGTTCTAAAGCATATGCATACGTAAGTATACCGGCATCGCCACCACCAAGATCAAAAACACCGTTGCGTACACCAGGTAGTTGGCTTGAATCCGGATTAGATCCGCTGTTGTCATCGTCGTTGCTGCAGCCTGCAAGTAATAATCCTGTACCTGCCAGTGTAAGGCCGCTAATTTTTAGAAAGTTCCTTCGGCTGTTAACTGAGCCCGGAGTAGCTACTTCCTTAACGTTTACTGTTGAATTTTTCATAATGTAACATTAATGGTTAATAATTGTAATGGTGTGGAAAACATTTGTTCGAATTCCAAAGTTACTTTTTAGATACGCTGATTTAAAGGCTCTGGTTTTTAACAAATGCGGTTTTTTTACTGTATTAACAAATTATTAATAAATTAGAGAATTTAATAATTAACTACAATGTTTGAAATTGCTGAGGTTATTGAGTGTTTTTGATAAATATTGCTAATTATGCAAACTAAGTGGTAAAGCAATAATTTAGGCTTTATTTAACTAACACAATTGGCAATTCATTAATAAAAAAATAATATTTAATATTATTTTACTTACAAGTTGCTTTTACGAGTAATTGTTGTGAATCAGTAATATGAGTTAAAAAATTGCATTTTCGTAAAAAAGACTATATTAAATTCACATTTTTTTCGTTTCTTTACCTTACAAAACTATTATTGAATATGAGACCTAAAGCTACCTTAAAACAAATCGCGAAAGAACTTAACGTTTCTGTTTCAACCGTATCTAAAGCATTGAGCAATAGCCCGGAGATAAGTGAGCCTACTAAAATCAAGGTACAGGAGTTTGCCAAACTTAAAAATTATAAGCCTAATAATATTGCTGTAAACTTAAAAAGTAAAAGGTCTAAAACTATTGGCCTAATTTTGCCAAACATACTTAACCCATTTTTCGCAAAGGCCTTTAGCGGTATCGAAAAACAGGCTAACAAACGTGGCTACAATGTAATTACATACATATCTAACGAATCGCTTGATAAAGAGATTTATGCTATGGATATGCTAAGTAATGGTACTATAGATGGTTTTATTCTTTCAATATCTGAAGAGACACAAAAAGAGCGCGAAATAAAACATTTTAAAGAGGCTATTGCCGATGATATTCCAATCGTAATGTTCGATAGGGTGTCTGAAGATATTAACTGCGATAAAGTAATTGTAGATGATTTTGACAGTGCCGTTCATGCCGTTACGCACCTTATTAAAACAGGCTGCAAAAAAATAGCATTATTTTCTACCATAGATAATATTAGTGTTGCCAAGCTTCGTGCCGAAGGGTACTACAAAGCATTACAGGATAATGGTATTGCTATTAACGAAGATTATATTATACGTACAGAAGGTACTGAGGAGTTTGACGAAAAGTTCCCGGTATTGTTTGATAAATTCAGTTCTGAAATTGATGGTGTTTTTGCTATTGATGAGCATGGCGCAGTAGCAGCAATGAAAGCAGCGATTAAAAAAGGCATTAAAATTCCGGAGCAATTATCTATAATAGGTTTTGCCGATGGGGTATGGTCTAAAAGGCTTACACCGAGTTTATCTACCGTGAGCCAGCACGCACCCGAAATTGGTGAGGCTGCTGCTAACCTGCTTATCGACAGGCTTACGGCTAAGGCAGGCGAGGAACCCGATTTCCAGACCGTTATTATTCAAACCGAATTAAGGCAAAGGGAATCTACCAGGAAACTGTAGATTCACTTCACATAAATATAAAAGCCACGTTTAGCGTGGCTTTTTTGTGTTTATACATTTTTATAGGAGTTATTTATATGCTCACAAGGTTCATTTCGAGATTATAGAAAAGTTTAACATGGCATCTAGCTACTTAATTTTTTTATAAAATAATTTTCTTATTAAGCTTATTAGAAAAAACATAAAGACAATAGTTAACACTATAGTTAAAATTATATTTTGATTGCTTGTATTTACTTGTTCAAAACCATATTGTGAAATCAATAAAACAATCATAATAACGATTGAAATTTTTAAATAATATATTACTGCTCTTTTCATAATTGTAATAGATGTTGTGCGGTTGTGTTTGCTAATCAATGTATCATAAAAAAAGTCTCCGCTCCATTTTGTTTCAGTGTAAAGCCTTTAGTGCTAAAAACCATTACCACACCGATGCATCATGGTTGAACTCGGTAGCTAATAGGAGTTAAGGTAAAAATATAAAACGTTATCTTCACTTAGTCTATACCGAGTAAATGTATTAATTTTTCTTTACCATTACGAGAAAATCCAATGCGGCCTACACCTTCATTTTTGTAATGAGCCTCTTGTTCTTGTATTTTTGGATTTGCAATTAATTTATTACAACTAAGGCTAATGTTAACGTATGCAATTATATTACTATTTTTAATTGCGATTATAGCATAGTCAGTATCAAAACAAGCTACATTTCCGCCTCCGTATGTTGTTTTGTCATGAAGTAATTTTATAATAGTATCAACTTTGTCTGCCTTGATAGTTCTTACATAATCAAAACACCCGGAAATTTCGTTTTTTTTAATAATTGAAACAGCTTTGGATTGATTGCATAAATTATCAGAATTAAATTTAAATAATATAAGAGAATCAGCTAACTTAAATTCGTTTGTAAGAGTTATATTTAGTTTTTCTAAATTTTTTATTTGACCCTGACAAAGAGAGGAATACATTACGAATAAGGTCAATACTACTTTTAATTTCATATAGTTGATTTTAAAGCTCAAGCTTATCTTACAATTATTTGCTATTACACTTTTACTTCTTAGTAAAAAATGTCTCCGCTCCATTTTGCTTCAATGTAAAACCTTTAGGGCTAAAAACCATTACTACGCCCGATGCATCATGGTTAAACTCGGTAGTGCTAATAGCATTTAGGTAGAACGTTCCCTGCTCATCGGCGTGTACACGTAGTTTACCATCTACCAGTTTCACGTTTATGGTAAAAGGCAGCTTGGGATTGCTGTAATTGCCTTCGTAGCTTTTAAGTATGGTATCGTCAATAGCAACCGTGCTAAAGTTCGGGAAACGGTAAGGCAGCTTGTAGTAACAGCTTAGTATACCTAATACCAAATCATTAAAATCGCAATTTTGTGCGTTGACGATTAATGAGAAGCCCAAATTTTCTTTTGCGTAATACCCCAGCACCGAAGAAAACCCTTCGATACCGCCGTTATGGCCTACAAATTTACGCTCACCAAACGGAAAGTTAAACACACCCTTGCCATAACCCATATCAATCTGGGTCATTTCAGTAAGCGATTCCGGTGTAATAAGTTTACCGGTAAATAAGGCCTGGGCAAATTTGGTAAGGTCGGCCGGGGTGCTTTGCAATGCGCCCGCACCACCGGCGATTGACTCACTCCACTCTTCGCTCTTTTCCCACTCACTATTTTTATAGCGGTAGGAATACGCTTCTTTTTTCTTAGGGTTTATTTTGCCAAAGTAATAGGTGTTTTTAAGTCCGACTTTATTAATGATACGTGCCGTAACATTTTCTTTATAGGTCTTTTTTGTAATATCCTGAATTATGTAACCTAACAGTAAATAGTTAGAGTTACTGTAATCGGCCTTAGTATCCGGCTCAAAAGCAGCAGGGTAGGAGTACAGCCTCTCCAGCATGTCTTTACGAAGCTGCAATTTTGTATTGTAAGTATTAAAAGTAGAATCGGCTGTGAAATTAAAAATACCGCTTTTGTGGTTCAGCATACTGCCAATGGTAATTTTTTCGGCATTTTTTATCTTCGGGAAAAACTCGGACAGCTTGGTTTTAAGCGTTAGTTTTTTTTCTTCAATTAATTGAAAAATAATGGTAGACGTAAACATTTTGGTAACCGACCCAATTTTGTACTTAGTATCTACCGTGGCAGGTGTCTGGTTTTCAACATCGGCAAAACCGTAGGCTTTAGCAAAAACCACTTTGTCTTTTTCGCGTATAGCTACAGATCCCATAAATTTATTATTAGCGTAATAATAAGTGAGCAGGCTGTCTATCTTCCTGAATTTTGCACCGTCGTTTTGTGCCAGTACCGACACGGTTATGAGCAGAATTAATAATGATAAAAAAGTTTTTTTCATAGGCTTGTCTAAAATTATCATTTCAGTTTTATGTTGTTTAATTAATGCGCTTCAAGCCAGCTTACGCCCTCGCCCATATCTACCTCTAACGGAACTTCGAGTACAAAAGCACTTTCCATTTCCTGCTTAATCATAGGTTTAATACGTTCCAGCTCTGTAGTATGAACGTCAAAAACAAGCTCATCGTGTACCTGTAGCAACATTTTACTTTTCCAGCCCTCGTCAATCAGCCTTTTCTGGATGTTAATCATGGCTATTTTAATAATATCGGCAGCGCTGCCCTGTATAGGCGCGTTAACGGCATTACGCTCGGCACCGCCACGTACCACCTGGTTTTGCGAATTAATATCTTTTAAATAACGCCTGCGGCCTGAAATGGTTTGCACATAACCCTGCTCGCGCGCCAGTTCTACCTGTTCGCTAATGTACTCTTTTAATCGTGGATAGGTTTTGTAATATGCATCAATAAGGTCTTTCGATTCAGATCGGCTTAACGAGGTCTGGTTACTTAAACCAAACGCCGACACACCATACACAATACCAAAGTTTACCGTTTTAGCATGGCTACGCTGTTCGCGGGTAACTTCTGCTAAGGATACATTAAATACTTTTGCAGCGGTAGACGCGTGAATGTCCTCACCGTTTTTAAACGATCGTATCATCTCAGGGTCGCCACTAAGTGCGGCAATAATGCGCAACTCAATTTGCGAGTAATCGGCAGATACTATAGTATGTTCCTCATCGCGGGCAATAAACGCTTTACGGATTTGCCTGCCGCGTGTAGTACGTATAGGTATGTTTTGCAGGTTAGGGTTGTTACTACTCAGTCGGCCGGTAGCGGCAACGGTTTGCATATAATCGGTATGCACACGGCCTGTCTTCGTTTTTACCTGAAGTGGCAATGCATCTACATACGTATTTTGAAGTTTAACCACCTGGCGCCACTCTAATATATCCTGAACAATAGGGTTCTCTGAGGCAAGGTACGATAGCACCTCTTCGCCCGTAGCGTACTGCCCTGTTTTGGTTTTCTTAATTTTATTACCGCCTATTTTAAGCTTGTCAAACAAAATATCGCCTAATTGTTTAGGCGACCCAAGGTTGAACGATTGCCCTGCGGTTTCGTATATGCGCAGTTCTAACGCTTTACTATCGGTAGCTAATTCGCCTGAAAGTTCTTTTAAATAAACAGTATCTAAGTTGATGCCTTCCTGTTCCATAGCGGCTAATACTGGCATAAGCGGAATTTCGATATCATCAAATAATTTACGGGTACCGGTGCGTTCCAGTTCCGGTGCAAAAATTTCTTTAAGCTGCAGGGTAACGTCGGCATCTTCTACCGCATATTCTTTAACCAGCTCTATCTCAATATCGCGCATGGTTTTTTGGCCTTTGCCTTTTTTACCAATAAGCGCCTCAATAGGCATGGGGCTGTATTTTAAATAGGTTTCGGCAAGTATATCCATACCGTGGCGCATATCCGGGTTAATAAGGTAATGCGCAATCATGGTATCGAAAAACTTACCTTTTACGGTAATGCCGTAATTATGTAATATCTCAAGGTCGTACTTTAAATTCTGACCTACCTTTTCAATATGCTCTGCCTCATAAAACGGAATAAACTTATTCACTATTTCCTGGGCTTCCTCACGGTTTGCAGGTACGGGTACGTAAAAGCCCTTGCCCTTTTCCCAAGAGAATGATATACCTACAAGCTCTGCTGTAAGCGCATCAATGCCTGTAGTTTCGGTATCAAAACTTACGCTGGTTTGTTTTAGCAGGTTATTTAGTAAAAATTTAATAGCCATATCGCCCTCTACCAGTTGGTAATGGTGGTCGGTATTTTCGAGCGTTTTATAAAATGCCGGAGTGTCATGCGCCGTTTCCGGATCGGCAGATCCATCATTAAACAAGTCGAACTGCTGCGTAGGCTTTGTAATGGTTTGCGTAGGCAAATAGCCCTGTACCGCAACATCATCATAATCCTCACCATGCGAAAACAGTTTATGAAACTGGTCTGCCATACGGCGAAATTCCAGTTCGTTAAACAACTCCTCTACCTTTTCGGTATCGGGTTTGGTTAGTTCGTAATCATCTTCGTTAAAGGTGACATCGCAATCGCAAATAATGGTAGCCAGTTTTTTAGACATGATGCCTTTCTCTCTATTAGCCTCAATGTTTTCACGTAGTTTACCTTTAAGCTCGTGCGTATTGGCCAGCAGGTTTTCCATAGAGCCATAATCTTTCAATAGCTTTTTGGCCGTTTTTTCGCCTACACCCGGTAATCCCGGTATATTATCAACCGCGTCGCCCATCATGCCCAGGTAATCAATAACCTGCTCGGGGCGTTCAATTTCAAAACGAGCTAAAACTTCGGGTACACCCCATATTTCAATGCCGTTACCCATACGGGCAGGGCGGTACATAAATACATTTTCGCTTACCAGCTGTGCGAAATCTTTATCGGGGGTAACCATAAAAACCTGGTAGCCCTGTTTTTCGGCCTGCTTGGCAATGGTACCTATAAGGTCATCGGCTTCGCAGCCGGCGAGTTCAACAACCGGTATGTGCATGGCTTTTAATAATGCCTGTATATAAGGTATAGATATTGTAATGGCCTCTGGTGTGGCACTACGGTTGCCTTTATATTCGGTATACATTTCTGTTCTAAAATGGCTACCTTCTTTATCAAAAGCTACGGCTAAATGGTCTGGGCGCTCGCGTTTTATAACATCTAAAAGTGAATTCATAAAACCCATAATGGCCGATGTATCCATCCCTTTAGAGTTTATTCTCGGGTTTTTTATAAAGGCATAATAACCACGAAATATAAGCGCGTAGGCATCCAGCAAGAAAAGTCGTTTTTGTGCAGACATGTAAAAAATGTATTTGGTGTAAAAATAAGCAAACGCGAGCATATTAAAAAACTACCATCTGCTTAAATAAAATGTCTTTATATTTGGGTTATAAAACTACAAGATGGCAAGTTTCTTTATTACGTTTAAGGATGGAAGGTGTTTTAGCCAAAGGTGGACAGGCTATGATTTAATAATCCGAATAGCAATTAAGGAATTATATTTAATTGAAAATGGTGTGGCGTTAGCAGAATGGTTAGAATCTCGGATACCGGGTTTGGAGATTAGTGATGAAGATGATGCCGGATGGGGATTTTACAAAAAAAGTATTGATGACTGGATTAATAGAGCGTTGGATTTAAGAAGCCTTACGCCTGAAAATCAACAATATTTTTGGGAAGCTATTCAAAACGGTAGAAAAAAATTAACATTTGGCGAGAAAGACTATTCAGATTTAAGTGTGGACTATTTTGAAAGATTTTATAAAATGTTTCAGCTTTCTTTGAGTGGAGAGCCGCCTATGGAATTTACAGACCTTATTCAAATTGCAGATCCATGCGTTGAAAAGAATGGCCCCGGATGGGAATAGAAACGTTTTTGATTCAATATATGCTTAAAATATGATTACCTATTCTGTTTTTTAGAAACATTAAAATTTCTAATTTATGTGACCGATTTGAAATAGCGGATTACAAAATGCTGTATCTTTGCTATACAATAGTAAGTAATGCTGTTGTGCTGCATTAAATTTTTTATACTATGCCAACTACTGCCGAGCCTACAGCGCTTACCCGGGAAGAATTAATGAAGGGCAAGCCCAATTTTGATACCGATGAATGCCGTAACGCCATACGATCTATAAACGATACTATGGATGTAATTAACGGCAAATGGAAATTTTCTATTTTAATTGCCCTGTTTTTTGGTGATAAGCGTTTTAGCGAATTGAGTAAACAGATTACCAAGATTACCGACAGGATGTTATCTAAAGAATTGCGCGAGTTGGAGCTTAACGGACTTGTAAGACGGAAAGTAACGGGCGATATTAACACCATTACCACATACTCGCTTACCGATTATGGTTTTACAATGAACAAGCTTATTAAAGAAATGAAAGACTGGGGCGCCAAACACCGCCAGCATATTATTAATGCCGATTTGAAATAAATAATTTCAATTTGAACTTTATAGCAAACCCGCCTGTTATTTTTCTCCTGAAATTTGCCGTGATAAAGTTCTAAATTACCCTCAACTGCTTTGTGGCATGTTTTATGCTGCCGCTATTGCCTAACAAATACACACTTAATGCGTCGTTTTTTTATATTTATTATCCTTTTTGCACTTGTTGCAGAAACCTATTCCTTTCAAGCGATACGAACGCTTACCAAATCGAAACCCATACAATACAGCTATCTCGCAGTTTCGATACTTATCATACTTTACATAGCCTATGTTTTCATGAATTTTGATAGGAGCCAGGGGCAAAACAAACAGTCGTTATTAGCCATGGGGTTAATGCTGCTTACCGTTGTGCCAAAGTTACTTATTACTATTATAATGCTTGGCGAAGATATTATTAGGGTTATTGCAGGGTTGGTTCGGCTGGCTTTTGGTAACGGGTCTGATGCGCCATTTTTACCGGAACGCAGGCGCTTTGTAAGCCTCGCAGCGCTGGGCATTGCGGCAATACCTTTTTTCTCGCTTATTTATGGAATGACAAAAGGTAAGTACAATTTTAAAGTGCGCAAGCAAACACTTACTTTTTCGGATTTACCTGATAATTTCGATGGTATGGTAATTACCCATATTTCTGATATTCACAGCGGCAGTTTAGATAATTCTGAAAAAATAAACTATGCGATTGATTTAATCAACGAGCAAAAAGCGGACATCATTTTATTTACCGGCGATATTGTAAACACCCACGCTACCGAAATGCACCCGTGGATTGATACTTTTAACCGTATCGAAAATCCGCCTATGGGTAAGTTCTCGGTACTAGGTAACCATGACTATGGCGAGTATGTAGAGTGGGCATCTGCCACGGCTAAAAACGAAAATTTTGCTGCCATTAAAGACCTGCACCGCCAGATAAACTTTAAGCTTATGCTTAACGAAAACCTTAAACTTAAAAAAGGCAACCAGGAAATTGCCTTGGTAGGGGTTGAGAACTGGGGGCACAATTTTAAACAGGCCGGTGATTTAGGTAAAGCATCTGTAGGGTTAAAGCCGGAAGACTTTAAAATACTAATGAGCCACGACCCATCGCACTGGGAATATGAGGTTAAAAACAGCCCAAACAACTATCACTTAACGCTTAGCGGGCACACGCACGGTATGCAATTTGGTATAGAAGTGCCCGGTTTTATACGCTGGAGCCCTGCGCAATACATTTATAAACAGTGGGCCGGATTATATAATCATTTAGGCAGATATGTGTATGTAAACCGTGGTTTTGGCTTTCATGGCTACCCGGGCAGGGTAGGTATTTGGCCAGAAATTACAGTAATAAAACTAAAAAAAGGTTAAAACACAGTAGGGTATGGTAAAAATGCTATATTTGTATGACAATTTACCCATAATTAGGTTATTATAGTCAGTAAAAAATTACCAGATTTATGTCAAAATTCGGAGAACTTATTAGCTCTCATGTTCCTGTACTCATCGACTTTTATACAGAGTGGAACGAGCCTTCGGTATCAATGCATCCTGTAATACGCGATGTAGCCGCTGCCCTTGGCGACAAGGCAAAAGTTATAAAAATTGATGTGGATAAAAACCAGGAACTGGCCGATGCGCTGCGTATTAAAGGTTTACCTACATTAATGATTTATAAAGAAGGCCAAATGGTATGGAGGCAATCAGGCGAGCTTGATGCCAATACTATTATTGGGCTGGTGCAGGAGCAAATTTAAGTTAGCACTGCAAAGCTAAAATCATTTTCTTTTAAATATTCTATAGTTTTAGGCAATGCGTAACGCAGGTTTGCTGACGCTTTAATGCTGTCGTGAAATATAATGATGCTGCCACTGGTTACATTATTAATTACATTGGCCAGGCATTGCTGTGGCGTGATGGTTTGGTCGAAATCGGCGCTTAAAACATCCCACATAATTATTTTATAGCCGCGTTTGCGCAATTCCTTAGCCTGCTTGTTATTTATTTTGCCATACGGCGGCCGAAATAACTTTGCCGATGGCTCTGTACGTTTTAAAATCGACGCTTCACACTTCTCAAAATTCTCAATGTATTTATTATAATCAGTACTCCAGCCATTAAGGTGGTTAAAGGTATGGTTGCCTATGCTGTGGCCATCATTAATAACCTGTCTAAAGGTGTCGGGGTATTTCTCAATATTATCGCCTATGCAAAAAAAGGTGGCTTTAATATTGTGTTCTTTAAGTACGCTTAACACCCACGGAGTAGCTTGAGGTATGGGGCCATCATCAAAAGTAAGGTAAACTGTTCTTTGAATACTGGGCACATCCCATACAAAACCACTAAAGATTTTTTTAATAAGGCGGCCTGTTTTTACCCAATACAATTTCATTACAAATGTGTTTAAAATAAGAGATGCAGCGTTACGGCTGCATCTCAAAGTTACTAATTATATTGCTAAAATTTATTCCTGCTCACGGTTAAAGCGGGCAAATTTCTGGTTGTAAGCGTTAAATTCTTTACGGGCTTTGTTGTAGCTGTCATCATCGCCGTTCTCTTTCATTATCAATAGTAAGCTTCTGTAACGCTCAATATCGGTAATAATATCCATTTTAGAGAAACTCTGGTCAGAGCCAGACATACCGCTAAAGAACAATAAATCTTCCTGGTATTTTTTAATAAGCTGTGCGAGCAATTGTTCTGCTTTCGCTTTTTCGCCCAACTGGTAATATCCAGATGCGAATGGCTCTAATAATGTATAGTAGCCAAAATAATCAACCGGCATTTTAGTCATGGCAAGGTCTATCACTTTACGTGCCCTTACTTTATCGCCTTTATTAATAAGCGCTTCTACAAGGCGGGCAAGGTTAGTACGGTAGGTAATACTGTTTTTACGGGTTTCAGGGTCATGGTAAATGTTAGGGCTTTCGCTGTTACCCCAATCCCATTTCATAACAATATCATACATTTTATCCGTATCAATATGGCCCATATCCAGCGGGCTGCCATCTTTAGGTACAGCGGTTTTAACCGGTATCAGTTTATAAACCATACCATCAAGCTGCAGGTAGTCTTTCATCCACAGGTAATCGTCATCGCCAAAGCTACCGCCGGTAAAGTAAATAGGCCTTTTCCAGTTGTTATTGTAAAACAGGTCGAGCATTAGTAAACGGTTTTTGTACAACGCATCGCCTTTGATATCAATATCGATATACGGAACGATAGAATCATACAATTCCGGAGACACAATTTTGTTTTTGATGATCTCCTCTTTGTTTACATTCATCCTTACTTTATTAGTAGGGTAAAAGTTTACAAAGTGGCCGTTGTTTAATTCTCGTTGTGCACGCGGATCGTCAGACCCTATAAACTTAAGCAAGTCGCCCAGATTCCAGCGAGCCTCAGTTCCTGGTACATACAGCATATAATCACGTGTGCCCTGTTTGTACTGGTCGTGTGTAAAGCTAACCGGCATTGGGTCGCTTTCGTATGCTTTAGCCTTCATCTGGTCAGCATACCAGTCGGTCATAAACAGGCTGGTGTTTACAATACGCACATCGGTACGGTAGCCTTCAACTTCTTGTACATACCATAATGGGAACGTGTCATTATCACCAATGGTAAACAGTATGGCATTTTTATCGCACGATGATAAATAGGCCTTAGCCATTGCAAGGGCAGTATAACGACCGGCACGGTTGTGGTCGTCCCAGTTTTGCGAGGCCATAAGTATTGGCGAAGCCAGCAAGCTTATTGCTATAATAGCAGGCCCGGCAATTTTAGGTTGCAGGTAATTTTTAAGAGTGTCGTAAATAGCATATACCCCAAAGCCAACCCACATAGCAAATACGTAGAAGGAACCTACTAATGCATAGTCGCGTTCGCGGGGTTCAAACGGCCTTTCGTTAAGGTATATTTTAAGGGCAATACCTGTAAATAAGAATAATACTAAGGCTACGTAAAAACTTTTAGGATCTTTTTTAGCGTGGAAAGCAAGACCTATTAATCCTAATATCAATGGAAGGAAGAAGTACATGTTTCTGCCTTTATTGTTTAACTGATCTGTAGATAAGTTAGACTGAGAGCCTATGTGCAATTCATCAATAAATTTAATACCACTTAGCCAGTTACCATCTATATCATCATAACGGCCCTGGTTGTCATTCTGGCGGCCTACAAAATTCCATAACAGGTAACGGCCATACATATAGCCAAACTGGTACTCGATCATGAACTGCATATTATCAAAAAACGATGGTTTTTCAACAATAAGGTAACGCCCGTATGAGTTTAAAAACTTGTTATAATCATCAAGATCCATCTGCCCGCTGTGGAAAGCCTGCCTGAACTCATTAATGTTTTTCTGAATATTATCCTGTGCTTCGGCTGCTGCCCTGCCTACTTCTTCATCGGTCATCTTGTCGATAGGTAAACCCATACTCGCAAGATCGTTCGTGAAATCATACCCCGGATCTATCTTAAAGTTAAGCGGTTTGCTAAATCGCATGTAGTTAGCAGCATGATCGGCACTCCACATTCGTGGCATAAAACCTTTGTGGGCATCATCTGTATTTTGTTTGGCATCTTTAAAATTGTTTACAATTACATAAGTGCCTGTTTTATAATCGCGCTGGTAGTTAGGTTTTTCATCTTCATACGGATGTTCCTTATCTAACCCGCTATAGGTGTCACTGTACATAGGGCCGTAAAACAGTTTTTGCTCACCGTACTGTTCCCTGTTATAGTACGCCAGTACCTCGGCAGCATCGCTTGGTTTATTTTCGTTAATAACCACGTTAGCGTTAGCACGAATAGGCAGCATTAACCATGTAGAAAACCCTATAAAAATAAACAATACACAAAGTAGTAATGTGTTATAAAATGGCAGTTGTTTCTTTTTTGTGAACTGTAACCCAAAATAGAAAAACGCGATAATAGCAAAAAATACAAATAGCGTACCCGAGTTAAACGGCATGCCTAATGAGTTAACCATGAAAATTTCGGTTAAACCGAAAAGTGCCATAGTATATGGTAATAGCAATTTAAAGATGAAAAGCAGTATGGCAACAATAACAACATTAGCGATAATGAAGTTTTTAACCGTGATTACTTTATAGTTTTTAAAGAAGTAGATGAACCCGATTGATGGTATTGTTAGCAATGCCATAAAGTGCACCCCGAATGATAGGCCGACAACTAATGATATGATAAGCAGCCATTTGTTGCCGCGTGGCGTGTGCATTTCCTGCTCCCAGCGAAGGCCAAGCCAAAGCAATAAGGCAATAAATAAAGATGCCATGGCATATACCTCGGCTTCTACGGCATTAAACCAAAAGCTATCTGAAAATGTAAAGGTTAGTGCCCCTACAGCCGATGCGCCCAGTATAACAACCGCATTATTTGTAGTAATTTCAGAAAATTTAGATACCAGGTTTTTTAAAATGATGGTACTCGACCAAAATAAAAACAGAATAGTAAATGCGCTCGAAAATACCGATAGCATGTTTACCATTAGCGCAACCTTATCGGCACTTGGGGCAAACAGGGCAAAAAAGGCACCCATCATCTGGAAAAGCGGTGCTCCCGGTGGGTGGCCTACCTCAAGTTTTGCGGCGGTGGGTATGTATTCTCCACAATCCCAAAAGCTAAGTGTTGGCTCTACCGTTAGCGAATAAACAAGAAGTGCAATGGCAAAAACGGCCCACCCGAGGATGGTATTCCATTTTTTGTAATTGAATGTTATCATGTAAGATTAATGTTCCTGATATTAATTGTTGCAAAGAAACTATTTTTTTGCCAATGGTAAAAAGTAAACCCGTTATAAAATGCAAAAGCGGCACTGTTTTATAACAAATGCCGCTTGGCTATGGTTGTAATTCTAGTTTATGTAACTAAAAGAGGTTTACTCGTTTTCTCTTTCAAACTGAGGGAACCAACTGTTACAGGTGTTAAATTGTTTTTTAGACTGGTTGTAAAACTCAGTATCGCCGTTTTCCTGCATTACTAAAAGCAGGCTACGGTAGCTGCCTATGTCGCTAATAATATCCTGGTAATCGGTATTTTGTTTCGATTGTGGTAACGATTTGTAGTATTCCAACTTCTCACGGTAAATTGTTATTAGCTCGGTAAGTAGTTTGCGGGCTGCTGCTTTCTGGCCTGTTTGATAATAACCACCTGCAAAAGGCTCAACCATAAAATAGAAGCCAAACTCTTTAACCGGCATTTTGGTCATAGCCATGTCAATCACCTTGCGGGCTTTGTCAAATTTCTTTTCCCTAATAAGCTTATCCATCAGCCTTGCCATATTTTTACGGAAACTAATACCGTTAATTCGCGTTTGCGGATCGTGGTAAATATTAGTGCCGCTATTGCCCCAGTCCCATTTGGTAACTACGTTGTACATGGCATCGGTATCTATAAAGCCCATATCCATCACGGTACCGTCTTTAGGTATTTTAGTTTTTATAGGAACAAGCTTTAACGCAACACCTTGCAGCTGAAGGTAATCTTTCATCCAGATGTAATTTTCATCATCAAAACTACCGCCGGAGAAATAGATAGGGCGTTTCCAGTTGTTGTTACGTACAATATCGAGCATCATAAGGTTGTGCTTGTAAATAGCGCTTTTAGGCAGGTCTACATCTATAAACGGAACAATAGAATCGTAATATTTAGGCGCTACTGCTCTGTTTGCGATAACAGCATTTTTATCTACCGGGAAACGTATTTTGTTACTTGGGTATATGTGTGCTTTTTGGCCGCCTTTAAGTTCTACCATAGCACGCTCATCATCATTTTTTATGAATTTCATAAAATCATCAATGCTAATGCGCTCTTCTGTACGGAGGTCATACAGCATATAATCACGCGTGCCATCTACATATTGGCTGTGCTCGAACGATAGTGGCACGGGTGCCGATTTATAAGTCTGACGTTTCATCTGGTCAATATACCAGTCGGTAGGGAATAAGGTGCTGCACACAATGCGCACATCGGTACGGTAGCCTTCAATTTCCTGGGCGCACCACAATGGGAAGGTGTCATTATCGCCAATGGTAAACAATATAGCGTTAGGTTCGCACGAATCTAAATACGCTTTTGCCATTGCTACGGCTGTGTAACGGCTTGACCTGTCGTGGTCATCCCAGTTTTCCTTTGCCATTAAAACAGGAGCAGCCAATAATGTTACTGCCAATACTGCAGGAACCGCTATTTTTGGCTGAATGTACTTTGTGATTCCATCAAAAATAGAGTAAACGCCAAAGCCTATCCACAACGCAAAAACATAGAAAGAACCTACAAGCGCATAATCACGTTCGCGGACTTCAAATGGCCTTTCGTTTAGGAATATTTTTAGGGCAATACCTGTAAACAGGAATAACAATAGCAGTACATAAAAGCTTTTACGCTCTTTACGGGCATGAAAAACCATACCCATAACCCCAAGTATAAACGGGATAAGGTAATAAGCGTTACGGCCTTTATTGTTTTTCATTATAGTGGTAAGATGGTCTTGCGGGCCTAATCGTGCTTCATCGATAAATTTAATACCACTTATCCAGTTACCGTTAATGTTGTCATACTTGCCCTGCTCGTCACTCTGCCTTCCCGAAAAATTCCACATAAGGTAACGCCAGTACATGTACCCAAACTGGTACTCGAACATAAACGCCATGTTTTGTGCAAATGAGGGTTTTTCAACAACCAGGTAATCTTTATAATTTTTAAGAAATTCATTGTATTCTTCATTTCCTACTTCGCCTTTAGCGTATGCTGCTTTAAACTCGCCTATGGCCTGCTCCAGTTGCCCGCGTGCCTGTGCAATGGCTGCGCCAGCCTGTTCATCGCTTAATTTATCAAGGTCTACACCATAGCGTAATAAATCTTCACTAAAATCGTAAGCCGGGTTAAGCTTAAATTTAGGCGCACCTGCAAAGCTCATGTAGTTAACAGCATGGTCTGTACTGCCCATGCGGGGTAAAAAGCCGCTTTGGCTTTCGTTAGGGTTTTGCTTGGCGTTTATATAGTTATTTACAATTTCGTAGCGGCCGGTTTTCTCGTTACGCTCGTAATTGGGTTTGGCATCGGTAAAAGGAGTATCGGGATCTAAGCCTACATATGCCTCGGTATACATTGGCCCGTAAAAAGTGCGCTGTTGCGGATATTGCTCACGGTTGTAATACGCCAGTACATCGGCGGCATTAGCAGGATTGTTTTCGTTAATAACCACATTAGCGTTAGCACGAATGGGTAATATCATCCAGGTTGAAAAGCCAATGAATATAAATAAAATGCAAAGTAAAAAAGTGTTGTACACCGGCAGGTTTTTCTTTTGCGTAAAGCGTAAGCCGAAGTAAAAAAACGCAATAACAAACAAAAACGCGAATATAGTACCAGAGTTAAATGGCATACCTAATGAGTTAACCATGAAAATTTCGGTTTTGCCGAAAAGGGCCAATGTGTACGGTAATAAGAACCCAAATACAAAAAATAGTACCAGTATCATGACTATATTAGCAATGATAAAGTTTTTTACGGTGACTAGTTTATAGTTTTTAAAGAAGTAAATAAGCCCTAACGATGGTATAGCAAGCAGTGCCATAAAGTGTACCCCGAAAGATAAACCTATAAGTAGCGATATAATCAACAACCATTTGTTACCGCGTGGGGTATGCATTTCTTCGCCCCAGCGTAAGCCCGCCCAAAGCAGTAGTGCTATAAATAACGATGCCATAGCATACACCTCGGCTTCGGTAGCGTTAAACCAAAAACTATCTGAAAATAAAAAGGCCAGCGACCCAACTGCCGATGCACCCAGTATCATTACAGTAGTATCTTTATTTAATTCTGAATAACTCGCCACTGTATTTTTAAGCACAATGGTAAGCGACCAAAACATAAATAGTATGGTAAACGCGCTCGATAGTACCGATACCATGTTTACCATAAGCGAAACCTTATCAGGGCCGGTAGCAAATAGTGCAAAAACGGCACCCACAATCTGGAAAAGCGGTGCCCCCGGTGGGTGGCCTACCTGTAGCTTTGCCGAGGTGGAAATATACTCACCACAGTCCCAAAAACTAAACGACGGTTCTACGGTTAAAGAATAAACAATAACGGCAATGGCAAAAAGGCACCAGCCTGTTATAGTATTCCATTTTTTAAAGGTAAGGTTGTTCATATTGGTTAGCAGGGTTTTATTGAATTGCAAAGAAAATATTTTAATGGATACAACAACGCGAAAAATATTTTTTTAATATTTTTTATTTTAAAGTTTGTAAAAGTAAATATATGTATTATATTTGCACCCGCAATGAAGAACAATTGGTCTATGGTGTAATGGTAACACTACTGTTTTTGGTGCAGTCGTTCAAGGTTCGAGTCCTTGTGGACCAACGGAAAACCTCCCATTTATGGGAGGTTTTTTATTTTAGGGTGTTTTGCTTTTAACTCATTGTAAGTCATATTTTTGTGTCTGATCGAAACAATTTGGAAGTGTAATTACACCGAAATTTATACTATTCCTGTGTCGGTTTTTAACCGATAAAATTTCTCTGTAAAACACAAAATGCGCAAAACTATACAGCCCTGCGCATTTTAAAATTTATGATATTTTATAATATAAATTACTTCAACCCAGATAAATCACTTCCTGCTTCAAGTTCTTCCGGTTCTTTACCCTGACGGAATAATCGTGCCTGTAAATCACCTTTTAAAATAATACTGTTGCCGTTAACCTCCAGCCAGCTGCCTTCGCGCAGGCCTAAAACCGGCGGCGTGTTAAAAGCATGAAACTCTCTAATACGGGTTTCACGGGTTTCACCCATGTGTACAGAATCGGGCAACGGATCCTGGTAATGCGGGTTAAGGTTAAAAGGTATGGCGCCTAGTGTTTTAAAACTCGGCGGGTATATAATAGGCATGTCGTTAGTAGTCTGCATAGTAAGGCCGCAAATGTTACTGCCTGCGCTGCTGCCTAAATAAGGCGTTCCGGTTTTAATAGCTTGTTCTAAAGCAGTCATAGTTCCGGTTTTATAAAGCTGGCTAACCAATAAAAAAGTATTGCCACCGCCGGTAAACACGGCTTCAGCGTCGGCTAATGCCTGTGCGGGGTTCTCAAATTCGTGCAAGCCTTTTACTATAATGTTTAATTTTGCAAAGAAATCGCGCGCCCTGTTTGTATACTCGTCATGGCTAATGCCGCCCGGCCTTGCATACGGTATAAATACCAGCGTGGTAACGTTTTTAAAATGTTGCTGCAGCGTGGGTAACAAATAGTCGAGGTAGGCACCACCATGTAATGTAGATGTGCTTGCAATAATTAGTTTTTTCATTCGTTTAATTAATGTAATAAAAGGTAAAGTTACAAAGATTTTAATGCCGCTAGTAAAAGTTATGTAACCTGCCTTGTATTACCAATCATCAATCACCAAACCTGTACTGTTTTGAAAACCGTTATATTATTTCTGCTATCGTTTAGCTTTGCCGCCGTTTATGCCCAGGAGCGTAAACCGCTAAGCGGTAAAGTAACATCTGACTTTGACGACCTTGAAGGTATTTATGTTATCAACAAAAATGCCGACCGATCTATAACCACTACCCGCGGTGGGTACTTTACTATTAATGCGCAGGTTAATGATACCCTTATATTTAGTTCGATACAATTTAATGCGAAAGAGGTAGTAGTGCAGGAAGAAAACTTTAGTTCCAACCTGCTTTTCGTCCCACTTCAAACTTTAAATCGTGAGCTTGACGAACTTGTAATTGTTGACTATAGTTATATCAATTCCGAGTCGCTTGGTTTGGTTCCTAAAGGGCAAAAACAATACACGCCAGCCGAAAGAAAACTGGCAACCGCTACCAACTATAAAATGAACCCAATGGGGTTAGATCCGTTAATAAACGGACTTTCAGGCCGTACCGCAATGCTAAAAAAAGCGTATGAAACGGAGAAGAAAGAGGATTTAATGGAAAAAATAAATTATATTTATACTGAAGAAAGTATTGTTGCCCAGCTAAAAATTCCGTTAGAATATGTGCGTGGTTTTATTTACTTTGTGGTAGAAAACAAGCATGTTGCTAATGCTATAAAGGACAAAAACGAAACTATGGCTAAGTTTTTGATGTCTGGACTGGCAGGCAAGTACCTTTCCTTATTAAACTCTAATGACTAAACTTTTAGGCATACTACTTTTTTTGGTTGCCGTTCCGGCAGTTAGCCAGGAGCGCAAACCTTTTGTGGGTAAAGTAGTGTTTGGTAACGACCCGGTGGCCGATTTATTCATAATTAATAAAGCAACAGGCGCCGAGGTTAAAACCAATAACGAGGGCAACTTTACCATCACGGCTAAAGTGGGCGATGCCATTGTAGTATACAGTCCGCAAACCAACGCCCGCGAATTTGCGGTAACCCCAGCGTCGTTTATAGAAAATCCGTACATGATTTCGGTGGAACGTAAAGCTGTAGAGCTTGATGAGGTTGTGGTAACGCAACCTAAGGTGTCCAGCCATTCACTCGGCCTTGTGCCTAAAAATTATATGTTCGAAACCGTTGGTCAAAGGCATTTGCACCGTTTTACTATGCAAAATAGTGGCCCTGTAGCACAGCTTATAAATGCTATAACCGGGCAAACGTATTATATAGAGCTTGCTAAAAAGTATGCTCAAAAAGAAATTCTTTTAGAAAAAACAGATTACTTGTTTACCGATGAACAGTTAAAAACAGATTACCAAATTCCGGAAGAATACATTAAAGGCTTTGCTTATTATATTGTAGATGATGCTAAATATGCAGAGGCAGTTAAATTAAAAAACTACGGTGAAGCTAAGGTGCTTGCTATGGGCCTGGCTATGAAGTACCGTGAAATTTTAAAGGATGAGTAAATTGCTTTACATAGTTGTTTTGTTGGTTTCGTTACCCACACTAAGCCAGGAACGTAAATCGTTTTTAGGGAAGGTTATTTCGGGCGAAATGGTAATCGAAGATATTTTTGTTATCAATAAAGCTACCGGGGCAGAAACGAAAACCGACAGTAAAGGCCAATTTACCATACCCGTAAAAATAGGAGATCAGCTTGTGGTGTATGGCACCAAGACCGATGTACGCGAGTTTACCATTAATAACCTGTCGTTTAACGAGCAGCCATATGTGGTATCGGTAGATATTAAGGGCTACGAGTTGGAAGAAGTAGTAGTTGAAGGCAGCACGGTAACATCAGAATCGTTAGGTATAGTGCCTAAAGGCCAAAAGCAATATACTCCCGCCGAAAGAAAGCTATACACGGCTACAGAAGGTACCGATGCTATTTTTAATGCGATGAGTGGCCGCACTAAAATGCTGAAAAAAGCTGCCGAAACCGAAAAGAAGGAAGGGGTAATAGAAACCCTTAACGGTATGTATACCGATACCGAGATTACAGAGCAATTTAATATCCCGGCTGATTATGTTAGGGCTTTTATATTTTATGCCGCCGAAGATAAAGGCATAGCGAAAGCGTTGAAAGGTAAAAACGATTCGCTTGTAAAATTGCTAATGATAGACCTTGCTAAAAAATACCTTATAGCCCTTAATAATGGCAAATAAACTACTTTATATAATCATTATTCTTTTTTCGCTGCCGGCAGTTTGCCAGGACAGGCAAAATCTTCAGGGTCGTGTAACATTAGGTAATGCCGCTGTTACAGGTGTATTTGTAATAAATAAAGCCACGGGTACAGAAATTAAAACAGATAATAATGGTAACTTTACTATACCGGCACGTATAGGCGATTACCTGGTTGTTTACAGCAGCAATGTCGAGGTTCGCGAATTTTATATAAGTGATGCAGCTCTTAAAGAGCAACCATACAGTATGGAAGTTAAGCCATCGGCCTACGAACTTAGCGAAGTTGTTATTAACGAAAATGTTAGTGCCCAGAAATTGGGTATTGTGCCTAAAAATCAAAAAAAGTACACTCCGGCCGAAAGGCGTTTGTATACAGCAAGCGATTGGAAGCCTACCTTTAATGTTGGTACTACCGCGGGCGTGGTAATACCTACAGATTTTATTATTAACGCCATTAACGGCCGTACAAAAATGCTTAAAAAAGCAGTGAAAACAGAAGCCCGGGAGTTTGCGATAGATAAAATTAACGGATTATATACAGAGCAGGAGGTAATAGATGAGCTTAAAATCCCCTCAGAATATGTACAGGGATTTTTATTTTATGCTGTAGAAGATGCTGCCTGTGCCAAAGCTCTTAAAGATAAAAACGACGATTTCTCTAAGTTACTGCTTATGGAACTCGCAAAAAAATACATTGTAGCCCTTAACAATGGTAAATAAGCTGCTTTATATCATCATTATTCTTTTTTCGCTGCCGGCAGTTTGCCAGGACAGGCAAAACCTTCAGGGTCATGTAACTGTGGGTAACGCTACCGTTGCAGGGGTATTTGTAATAAATAAAGCTACCGGCGTTGAGGTAAAAACAGATAATAATGGTAACTTTACTATACCGGCACATAAAGGCGATTATCTGGTTGTGTACAGTAGTACTATAGAGGTCCGCGAATTTTATATAACTGATTTAGCCTTCAAAGAGCAACCGTATGCTATGGATGTAAAACCTTCGGCATACGAACTTAATGAGGTGGTAATTAATGAAAATATTAGTGCGCAAAAATTAGGCATTGTGCCTAAAAATCAAAAAAAATATACAGTAGCCGAAAGGCGCTTGTATACCGCTGGCGACTGGAAACCAACCTTTAGCATAGGCACGCTTGCAGGTATTGTTTTACCTACAGATTTTATTATTAATGCTATAAGTGGCCGTACTAAAATGCTTAAAAAAGCATTGAAAACCGAAACTAAAGAATTTGCAATAGAAAAAATTAATGGGCTGTATACTGAGACAGAATTGATTGAGGAACTGAAAATTCCGGAAGAGTATGTGCAGGGATTTTTGTTTTATGCGGTTGAAGATGCTGCCTGTGCCAAAGCCCTTAAAGATAAAAACGACGACCTTTCTAAGCTGCTGCTTATGGAACTTGCTAAAAAATATATTGTACTTATAAAAGATGAAAAATAAGTTTTTACACCTGTTATTTACGCTACTATCGTTATCGGCAATTGCCCAAAAGCGTACCACTTTAAAAGGGCATATTGTTAGCGGTAATGCCGTTGTGACCGATGCTTTTGTTATAAATAAATCGCTTGGCAAGGAAACTATTAGCGATATTAATGGCAACTTTAGTATTCTTGCGCAGGTGGGCGATGTACTTGTGGTTTATAGTAAGCGAACTGAGTTGCGGGAGTTTAGCGTTAATAAAGAATCGTTTAAAGAAAATCTCTATACGCTGGAAGTAAAGCCTATGGCTACAGAACTGGAAGAGGTGGTTATTAGCGATAGTGTTCAGTTAGCGGCAGGGTTTCCCAGAATGACACCTAAGTATACACCTGCCGAAGCTAAATGGAGGGCAGGATCTGGTACTTACCATATGGATCAGGGTTTAATGATTCATGGCGATGCTATTATAAACCGTTTAACGGGTAAAAGGGCTGCGCTTAAAAGTGCCCTTACTACCGAGAAGAAAGAAGCTACCATGGAGGCAATAACGAATGATGCCGAACTGGTTGAGCTAATTGAACAGGACCTTGAAATTCCATCAGATTATGTACGCGGATTTCTGTTTTATTTAGTAGAGGATAAAGAGTTTGCCGATGCACTTAAAGCTAGTAATACCGAACTTTCTAAAATGCGGCTTATCCGCTTGGCAGATACCTATAAACAAAATTTAAAATCGGGCAATTAGGTTGTACTACTAAGTAAGATATTGAGTGTGTATTTCAAAACAAATAACCTTAACAACACCACCAATGAAATTTACCACCTTACTTTACCTGCTTTTTTTAATGTTACCAGCATTACTTTTAGCCCAAAACCGGCAAGTATTACACGGCAGGCTCGTAGCCGATTCGTTACTTGTAGATAATGTTTCGGTAAGTAATATTACCACAAAAGCGGAAGCTGTTACTAACAATAATGGAGGGTTTAGTATTTATGCCCGCCCTAAAGATACACTGCTGTTTTCTAGTGTTACGTTCCATTCTGTTTACCGGGTTTTAAAGGAGGAAGACCTCTTGCAGAATCCGTTAGTTATAAAAGTCGATTTAAATGTTACTGTTTTAGATGAGGTTGTAGTAAGCAATTTAAGTAACATACTTAAACCTACTAAAGAAAAAAGTATCGTCAGCGAGAAATCGCTTAAGTATGATGTGCCGCAACTCAACAAACAGGTTATAGAAAATCAAGTAGCTAAAAACGGTCAGGGTATCGATATTATAGGTGTTGTTAAATTATTTTCGCGCAAGCGTAAAGGGACTAAAAAAGATACGGAAGACTATCCTGCGCAAAAGGTGTTTGCAGTTAAAGTCAGAAATTTATACAGTGATACTTTTTTTACAAAAACACTTAAAATACCACAGGCAGATGTAGATAGTTTTTTGCACTTTTGCGATACCGGCGCTAACGTACAACATTTGCTTATTGCTAAAAACGAATTAGATTTAATAACGTATCTTACTAATAAAAGCACCGAATATCTTAAAAATAAATCATAGCTATGCGCCTATATAAAATGTTAGTTTTTGCAGTGTTACTATTTCCGGTAATTGCTTTTGCACAAAAGCGAACCACACCACGGCAGTTATTGCACGGCAGGGTAGCGGCAGATTCTCTGGTTGTAGATAATCTTTCGGTAAGCAATATTACTTCACGCATTAATGCAGTTACAGATCAGGACGGTATGTTCACTATTTATGCCCGCCCTACAGATACCTTGTTGTTTTCGAGTGTAACCTTTCGTTCTATGTATATGGTGTTAAAAGAGGGCGATTTTTTGCAGGACCCATTAGTAATAAAACTCGATGTAAATGTTACCGTGCTCGATGAGGTTATTATTACCCCAAATGTACTTAGCGGCGATTTGGAAAAAGACAGTAAAAAAACCAAAACTCTTAGCATTACTGCGGGTTTGCCATCGGCTAACGAACTTAACCGTTATGCGGTAAGCCCTGTAAAATATGATTTTAGGCAGAATAGTAGTTTGCCTCCCAATATGCAAAACATGAATGGTATTAGCCTTACCCGGGTGTTTGATATGTACTTCAGGAAAAAGAACATGAAAAAAGACAGGGGTGAAATTTATGATGTGGATGCTAAAAAACCATTTCCGGATGCGGTTAAAGAACGCTATACCTATTACTTTTTTACAACTACACTAAATATTCCTAAAGATGAAATTGGGCTATTTCTTAACTTTAGCGATACCGGCGAGGCATCGCGGGCCCTACTCGACGTTAAAAAAGAATTTGAACTGACGGATTATCTCGTTCAAAAAAGCAAAGAGTACCTGGCTAATAAAAAATAATTAGGCAAAAACGTATCTTTGTTTTATAAACAACACAACCGTTATGGATTTATACCATATTACTCCGCCTACAGCACCTAAAGTTCCTATAATAATAAGTTCACCACATTCGGGTACGTTTTTCCCCGAGGAAATTGCATCGCGCCTCTTCCCTGAAAAGGCAACAAAGCCCGATGATACTGATTGGTTTATAGACCGGCTGTACGATTTTGCCCCACAAATGGGTATTACCGTTATAAAGGCAAACTACAGCCGGTGGGTAATCGATCTTAACCGCGACCCTGAAAGTAAACCCTTGTATACCGATGGGCGTGTGATAACTGGGCTTACGCCACTTACCAATTTTAATGGCGATTCATTATACCAGTCGGGCGAACCCGACGAGCATGAAATTGCCGAACGTGTACACAAATACTACCTGCCGTACCACGAAAAAATAGAAGAATTACTGGAGCAGACAAAAAGGGAATTTGGCGTAGCACTGCTTTTTGATGCACATTCCATACGTAAAATAGTACCGGGCATACAGGCCGACCCTTTCCCGGATTTAATTCTGGGCGATAATGATGGTACTTCTGCTTCCGCAGAAATTATCAAAACAGCCTGGGATGCTTTACGAACAGATAGCTATAAAGCTGAGCATAACCATCCGTTTAAAGGGGGTTACATCACGCGTAGTTTTGGCAAGCCATCGCAAAACATTCATGCCTTGCAACTCGAAATGGCAAAAACCAATTATATGGATGCGACTGAAGAAAACTACAATGAGCAAAACGCAACTCAAATACGCGAAGTTTTAAAAGGCTTATTTACCCAACTTATAAAAACAGTGCAACCGTAATGGCAGCAACCACTTATACTTTTAAAAGCCTCCTTACCGAAAATGGCTGGCTTGCCAATGCCGTTGTGAATTTAGATGAAGCCGGTACTATAATTTCAATTATCGAAGGCGAGACAAAACAAGGCGAATACATAAACGGTTATGCATTGCCGGGATTCCAGAACGCGCATTCGCATGCTTTTCAGTATGCAATGGCGGGTTTAGCAGAGCTGCATACTGATAGTGGTGTTCAGGACGATTTCTGGAGTTGGCGTAATGCTATGTATGGCTTGGCTCTTACCCTTTCGCCAGACCAATTAGAGGTTATTGCAACCATGTTGTACAGCGAAATGGCACGCCACGGGTATACAGCTGTAGCCGAATTTCATTACCTGCATCATGATAAAAATGGTAAACCGTACCCAAATCTTGCCGAAATGGGCGCACGATTAATAGTTGCTGCCAAAACTGCGGGAATCCGTATTACGTTAGTACCCATGTTTTACCAGCAGGGAGGCTTTGGCCAGCCGCCGGTTGAACGCCAAAAACGATTTATATCATCTACAATAGAAGACTATTATAAACTGCTTGATAGTAGTATAGATGCTGCTAAAGGTTATGCAAATGCATCAACAGGAGTGGGTATCCATTCGCTAAGGGCGGTAAAACCCGAAGATGTTATAAGTATTTGTAATGCGCTCGATGGTAGTATGCCGTTCCATATACATGTATCGGAACAATTAAAAGAAATTGAAGACAGTATTGCTTTTCATGGCAAACGCCCGGTGCAATGGCTGCTTGATAATTGCAACGTAAATGATAATTACCATTTAGTACATGCCACACATTTAGACGATAGCGAGGTAAAAGGTATTGCCCAAAGCGGTGCCAATGTGGTGCTTTGCCCAAGTACTGAGGGGAATTTAGGCGATGGCTTATTCCGTTTTGAAGGTTATAAAAACTACAACGGCAACTGGAGCATTGGTACCGATAGCCACGTAGGCCTTAACCCGCTCGAAGAGTTAAGGATTTTAGATTATGGTCAGCGGTTAATTTCGCACAAGCGCACTACTTTTGTAACCGAAGGGCAGGGCAACAGCGCCTTTAACGCGATAAAAATGGCATGGCAATCGGGGCGAAAAGCTATGGGCGCACCTAACAAAGCATTCTTTGGCACAGGCCAGCCTTTTGATGCGGTAGTTATGAAAGCCGATTCGCCTTTGGTGGCTACGGCATCGCTACAAAACTTGTGTAATACATTTGTGTACAGTGCCGATGCATCGGACATTGCGGGTACTATCGTCGCCGGTAAATGGATTTATAAAAATGGGCAGTCGCGTGAAGCTATCGTGAATAATTTTGTGAGTACACTTACGGAGTTGGGTACGAGGGTGTAAAATATTATTTTACTTTTCTACTATTCGGATTTTGCCTATTATCCCAAAATGAAACAATTTCGATGTTGCTTTCGCTTACTTCATAAAATATGGCGTAATATTTCATCGGGATTGTTCTTGTAAACTTGTTGGTCGTAAGTCTGCCCATCAACTCATTTTGACTTAAAGTGCGCATGAGTTCGTCAACTTCATTAAGAAGGTTTATACTGTAAGTAGCACTCCCATTACGGTTAAGATAAAATTCAAGTGCTGTTGCAAGTTCAACGCGTGCAAGTTCAGACCAGATTATTTCCTTGAAAGCCATTCTCTCATTTCAGAAATTACTGAATCGTTAGTATGAAATTGGCCTTTTTTAAATTGATCCCGACTTATTGCTATAGACTTTTTCTGATCGTCGTTTAACTCATATAATGATTCTTCAGACGCATCAAATATGGTCTGAAGTGCCTTTAAAAAATTCAAATTGTCTGAATTTTTTATCCTTAAAATAAGGCTGTCCTTAATTTGGGTCGAGATATCCATCTTTAAAAGTCTATATATCAAAAGTAAATAATTTTTGAAGTATTTAATATATTTAGTATGTTAAATATATTGGAGATGAAAATTACTAAAATTCCGTATTTTTGACTCATAATTTAATTGTATGCTTGGACTTAAACTTTTAACCGATCCCCGCTGGGCCAATATTGCCGAATCTAATCTGGAAGAAATACTTACAGATCATGCCTGGTGTGAGCAAAAAGCAGCGGCTAATGTTTTGTATTTGATAGTTAATAATTCGGAGCACATCGACCTGGTTCAGAAACTGGCTGAAATTGCCATTGAAGAAATGCAGCATTTTGAGCAGGTTGTGGCGATTATTAAACAGCGTGGTTACACTTTAGGCCGGGAACGAAAAGATGATTACGTAGGCCAACTCATGAAATTTATTACTAAAAACGGCAGTCGCAATACTTCGTTTATAGATAGGTTACTTTTCTCTGCTATGATAGAGGCCAGAAGCTGTGAGCGTTTCAGGGTGCTGTACCAAAATATAAGCGATAAAGATCTGGCTAAGTTTTACTATGATCTTATGGTATCTGAAGCAACACATTACACCACATTTTTGGGCTTTGCCAGAAAATATACGGTTGACGTAGATGTTGATAAACGCTGGGCAGAATGGCTGGAATTTGAAGGCCAGCTGATTCAGAGCTATGGTAAATCAGAAGCCATACACGGTTAATGGTAGAGACGCATTGCATGCGTCTTTTTTAATAAAAACACACTCCTCCCCTCTCAAGAGGGGAACGCTCAAGCCGCCTACTCATGCTAAGAGTTCGAGTGAAGCTGGTTCCCCTCTTGAGAGGGGTTAGGGGTGTGTCAATTCAATTTTTCTCACTTAAATTTTTAACAAACGCATTCCACACCTCACTATCATAAAATCCAAAGAAACTTTGTATTTTAGCAAGCTATGAAAGGGGTAGTACGATTTGTTGTTTTGTTTATTGCGGTGTTTGCCCTGTGTTCGGCAGGGGTACATAAATATTACGTGGCGGTATTTCAGTTAGAGTATGTGCCGCAAAAAAAGGTGGTGCAAATAACATCGCGCATTTTTATAGACGACCTTGAAGCGGCCCTTAACAAAAAATACAGTAAAAAGCTGGGTATTGGCAGCGCTAAAGAGCTTGCCGAAACCACCGATTTACTAAAGCAATACCTTAACGAGAACATACATATAAAAATAAACGGCAAGGCAAAAACGATAAAATTTTTGGGTAAAGAAACCGAAGATGATGTTCTTATTTGCTATTACACCGTACCGGCTGATCCAAAAGTAAAGTCGGTTGAAATGACTAACACTGTGCTTTTTGAAACCTTCGACGATCAGCAAAATATTATACACACTAAAGTAAACGGCGATAAAAAAAGCCTGTTGCTTACTAATAGCAATCCGTCAGGTATTGTAGAATTTAATTAGATTATGAAAAAAATAGTATATACCCTGTCGGTTTTAGTAGCCCTTCAGGCCGCAGCCCAGGAAAAACCAGCAGCTAAACGCGAACCGGGCCACACCGATAGTAACCCGTTTAGCCAGATGTATGATTTACTGGCTACGCCTAATATGTTTCGCACGGCTTCCGGTGCACCGGGACCTGCATACTACCAGCAGCAGGCCGACTATAAAATGGATATTGAGCTCGATGATAAAAACACAAAACTGTACGGTACCGAGACGATTACCTACCATAACAATGCGCCTGAAGCTTTAGAGTATTTATGGGTGCAGTTGGACCAAAACCAGAATGCGGCAAAGTCTCCTTCAAAATTAATTGATAGCCAGAAAATGGACGCTGCTTACAAAGCCGATGGTTTTGCACGCAAGTACATGCAGGATGAGTTTGATGGTGGCTTTAAACTGGAATATGTTAAGGATGAAAAAGGTAACCCGCTAAAATATATGGTTAACCAAACGATGATGCGTGTAGATTTGCCTACGCCGCTTAAACATGGCGAGCAGGTTTCTTTCAGTATAAAATGGTGGTACAATATTAATAATTATCAAATTGTAGGTGGTCGCTCTGGCTACGAGCATTTTGACAAAGACAATAATAACCTGTATGTAGTAGCGCAGTTTTACCCACGCATGGCAGTTTATAACGATGTTGAAGGCTGGCAAAATATGCAGTTTTGGGGATCGGGGGAGTTTGCGTTGCCGTTTGGTAACTTTGAGGTAAACATCACCACGCCTGCCGACCATGTTTTAGATGGTACCGGCGAACTGCAAAACAGGAAAGATGTGCTAACGGCAGATCAGATTAAGCGTTATGAGCAGGCTACAAAAAGTTACGATAAGCCAGTAGTTATTGTGACCCAGGCAGAAGCAGAAGCAGCTGAAAAAGGATTTTCTGATAAAAAGAAAACCTGGAAAATGAAAGCAACAAATGTGCGCGACTTTGCTTTTTCTACATCACGTAAGTTTATTTATGATGCTATGGCGGTTAAGCTGGGCGAAAAAACAGTTATGGCGGTATCGCTTTATCCTAAAGAAGGTAACCCGCTTTGGGGCGAAACATCTACAAGGGTGGTGGCGCATACGCTAAAAACGTATTCTAAATATACGTTCGATTATCCGTACCCTAAAGCAATCTCTGTTTCGGCAGCAGATCAGGGAATGGAATACCCAATGATATGCTGGAACTTTGGCCGCCCTGACGAAAAAGGTGTGACGAGCGATGCCATTAAATTTGGTATGACCGGTGTAATTATTCACGAAGTAGGACATAACTTTTTCCCGATGATCGTAAATTCTGATGAAAGGCAATGGACGTGGATGGACGAAGGCCTTAATACATTTCTGCAATATTTAACCGAGCAGGAGTACATGCCTAATTACCCATCGCGCCGTGGCCCGGCATCTAAAATTGTACCTTACATGAGCGGTGACCAAAAGTTTCTGGAGCCTATTATGACTAATTCTGAAGATATTCACCAGTTTGGTTCTAACGCTTATGCTAAGCCGGCAACAGGTTTAAACATGCTGCGCGAAACAGTAATGGGGCATGAGCTGTTTGATTATGCTTTTAAAACCTATGCCAACCGCTGGAAGTTTAAGCACCCAACGCCGGAAGATTTTTTCCGCACTATGGAAGATGCCTCTGCGGTTGATTTAGACTGGTTTTGGAGAGGATGGTTTTACTCGACTAATTATGTAGATATTGCCATTACCGATGTGAAACAATATTACGTAACCGAAACACAACCTAAAGAGGCTAAAGATGTAACTATTAAAAAAGGCCGTTTCGATCAGGAAACAGGCCCATTTGTTTATATGGTTGCTAATGCGCCAGATGTGAATAAAAATCCGGTTAAGCCTTTGGCTGTGGGCGATGTAAAATTGCTTAACGATTACATTAGCGAAAAGTTTACTGCCGAAGAAAAAGCCAAGCTAAAGCAGCCTAAGTATTTTTATGAGGCTACGTTTACCAAGCCCGGCGATATGCTGATGCCTATAATTGCAGAGCTTACTTTTGAGGATGGTACTACGCAAACTGAAACATTCCCGGTACAGATTTGGAGGAAAAATAACCAGAGCGCTATTCGTGTTTTTGCTACAGATAAGCCGGTTAAAAAAATAACGGTAGACCCAAAATTGCTTACCGCCGATATTGATGTTACCAATAACACTTGGCCAAAAAGCGAAACTAAATCAAAGTTTGACCAGTTTGGTAACTAAGCTTTTGTGAAAGGTTAACGTTAAATTGCTCAAAAAAATAAAGAATTCAACATCTGTACTTACTATTAAAAACGTATTTATAGTTACATTTGTATATTAAAATTTTACAGCTATGTTTGGAATAGGAGGCGGAGAAATGTTTGTAATCATCCTGGTGGTGCTTATGCTTTTTGGGTCTGATAAGATACCAGAAATCGCACGTGGCCTTGGTAAAGGGATGCAGCAACTAAAAGATGCTACAAACGATATAAAATCAGAAATTCATAAAAGTGCTGATATTGATGGTATTAAAAAAAGCCTTACCGAACTTGGTAACAGCGATGTGCCTAACAGTATTGGCGAAGAAATAACTAAGGTAAAGGAGGATATAGAAACTATGTCCGGGCCTATAAAACGCATTAACTAGCATGCTGGAAAAACTGCAGCAATTAGACAGGACTGTATTTGTGTTTCTTAACGGCTTAGGGTCGGAAACGTTCGATCCGCTTTGGGAATTAATCACGCGCTTTTACAGCTGGATCCCTATTTTTGCTATCATTTTATACCTTACCTTTAAAAGGCTGGGCTGGCGCCATGCGTTGCTTATTATAGGTATGATAACTTTATTGCTGTTAGTAACAGACCAGACTACCAACCTTATTAAAAATAGCGTGCAGCGATTGCGACCGGGCAATAACCCGGAAATTGCCGATTTAATAAGGGCAGTGCAACGTCGTAAATCATTCAGTTTTATATCGGGCCATGCGTCAAACTCTATGGCGGTAGCCTTCTTTTTATACAGGGTAATGCATCCGTACATAAAATATATGGGCTTCTTTTTTTTATGGCCGCTTATATTTGCTTACAGCCGTATTTACTTAGGCTTACATTATCCTGGCGATATACTTATGGGTTACCTGTACGGTATATTTACAGCTTGGTTAGTACTTAAATTATACATATATTTAAGAGATAGATTTTTCCCGCAACAGCAGGAAGAGTTAGATAACCCTACTAACAGTGAGCCCGTCACGAATGGGTAGCAATACAGTCTCTACACGTGGGTCTTCTTTAATCAAACGGTTGTAATCTAATAATACTTTAGTAGTGCGGTCTTTTTCGTTTAAAGGTTCTAAAACCTTGCCGCTCCATAATACATTATCGCTAAGTATAATGCCGCCTTTGTTCATAAGTGGTACTATCATTTCAAAATAGTTGAGGTAGTTTTCCTTATCGGCATCAATAAAAACAAGGTCAAACTTTTTATTAAGCGTAGGTATAATATCCAGCGCTTCGCCTAAATGCTGAAATATCTGGCTTCCCCACGGCGACAGGTCAAAGTATTTGCGCTGCAAATCCTGCAACTCTTCCTTAATATCAATAGTATCGATAGTGCCATCGGTACGCAAGCCTTCGGCAAGGCTAAGCGTGGCATAACCAGTGTAAGTACCAATCTCTAATATATGCTGCGGGTTTGCCAGTTTTGCTATCATGCTAAGCACACGCCCCTGAAAATGGCCGCTAAGCATGCGGGGCTGTAACACCTTTTGGTAGGTTTCACGGTTTAGCGCTGCGAGTAGTTTTGGTTCGTCGGCACTGTGGTTGCTGGCATAATCCTGTAAATCATCAGATATAAAATGCATGGTATAAATTTTTTGCAAAGGTAATAAACCCAAAAAATAAGATAGGCATTACGGTTAAATAAATAATTGGCAAATAGTTGCTACCTTTGCACGATGCAAATGGAGAAAAAAGATATAAGGGCGCTTTCAAAAAATGAACTACGTGATTTTTTTGTGGCAAATGGCGATAAAGCATTTCGTGGCAACCAGGTATATGAATGGTTGTGGAGCAAACACGCGCATACTTTTGATGATATGACCAATGTGGCTAAGGCTACAAGGCAAATGCTTATAGATAACTTTGTTATTAATCATATTCATGTAGACCAAATGCAGCAGAGTACCGATGGTACCGTTAAAAATGCTGTGCGCCTGCATGACGGTTTGGTGGTAGAAAGTGTGCTGATACCTACCAAAACCCGAACTACTGCCTGCGTATCGAGCCAGGTGGGTTGCAGCTTAGACTGCAATTTTTGCGCTACTGCAAGGCTTAAGCGCATGCGAAACCTTAACCCCGATGAAATTTATGACCAGGTGGCCGCTATAGATAGTGAGAGCCGCCTGTACCATAACAGGCCATTAAGCAATATTGTTTTTATGGGCATGGGCGAACCGCTTATGAACTATAATAACGTATTAAAGGCTATCGAAAAAATTACCTCGCCGGAAGGTTTGGGTATGTCGCCAAGGCGTATTACGGTTTCTACATCGGGTCTACCGAAGATGATTAAGAAATTAGCCGATGACGATGTGCGTTTTAAACTGGCCGTATCATTACACTCGGGTATTGATGAGGTGCGTTCTAAAATTATGCCGTTTAGTTCTAATTTTCCGTTGGCCGATTTGCGCGAATCGTTAGAATACTGGTACAGCATGACCAAAAGCCGCGTTACCTACGAGTATGTAGTTTGGAAAGGTATTAACGACCGTAAGGTAGATATTGATGCGCTGGTAAAATTCTGTAAATATGTACCGTGCAAAGTTAACCTTATTGAATACAACCCTATTGATGATGGCGAGTTTCAGCAGGCCGACCCCGAAGCTATTGATGCGTATATAAAAGCTTTAGAGCGTGCGGATATTGTGGTTAAAGTGCGCCGTAGCCGTGGTAAAGATATTGATGCTGCCTGCGGACAGCTTGCTAATAAAAACGAAGCGGTGAGCCAGGAGTAGTTTTCAGTCGCTGTCTCAGTTTTCAGTCTCAGTCACAATTTTTAGTAAATGTAGTGTTGCATTGTTAAACTGCTATCGTAAGAAATTACCGTTTTATAACATCAATATTCAAATGCCAATAAATATAATCAATCTCTTTTGTTATCTTTACGGCGCATGAAAGTCGTTGAGCAAATAAAGCAGCCCATAACAGAGGAAATGGAAATTTTTGAAAAAAAATTCCGTGAGTCCATGCTGTCAAAAGTGGCGTTGCTAAACCGTATTACCTATTACATAGTAAACCGCAAGGGCAAGCAAATGCGCCCTATGTTTGTGTTTTTAACCGCCAAAATGATAAGTAATGGCCAGGTTAACGACCGTACTTATCGCGGTGCCGCTGTAATAGAGTTAATACATACCGCAACCTTAGTGCACGATGATGTGGTGGACGACAGTAACCGCCGCCGCGGATTTTTCTCGGTAAACGCTTTATGGAAAAATAAAATTGCCGTTTTGGTAGGCGATTATTTACTATCGAAAGGATTGCTGCTTTCTATAGATAATGGCGATTTCGATTTGCTAAAAATAATATCGGTAGCTGTGCGCGAAATGAGCGAGGGCGAATTACTACAGATAGAAAAAGCCCGCAGACTCGATATTACCGAAGACATTTATTATGAGATTATTCGTCAGAAAACCGCAACCCTTATTGCTGCCTGCTGTTCGCTGGGTGCCTGTTCGGTAAAGCCGGAAGGCGATGATACCGAGAAGATGCGCAAGTTTGGCGAATTGATAGGGATGGCTTTCCAGATTAAAGATGACCTTTTTGATTATACCGATGATGCCATAGGCAAACCTACCGGTATAGATATTAAGGAGCAGAAAATGACGCTTCCATTAATATATGCGCTGAACAACTGTACCAAGCAGGAAAAGAAGTGGGTTATTAATTCCATTAAAAACCATAATAAAGATAAGCAACGTGTAAAAGAGGTGATCGCTTTTGTAAAAAACAAAGGTGGCCTTAGTTATGCCGAGCAAAAAATGGGTCAGTTTCGCGAAGAAGCCCTTTTGTTATTATCGGGTTACCCGTCATCTGAATATAAAGACGCGCTGGTTTTAATGGTAAATTATGTAATTGAACGTAAAAAATAAGTCTTTTAAAATATAACGATACTTTAAGCTGCCAGTGGGTAGCTTTTTTTTGTAATTTTTTTAATCTGTATCTTATTGATAAATAGTTGTTTAAGAATTTATTTAAAAAAGATTATCTTAGCATGCAACCATTTTACAACTACAATCGTCTATGTTTATAGAAGTCGGTTAGTAATTGCAAAATGAAAGCTAACAACTAAAACCAACCACCAAACGACAAACGCTTTGAAAGTAATTAACCTACATCAGGACGAGAACGACCTAATACGGCAGGCCGCCGAGAACAACCGGCATGCGCAGCAAAAAGTCTACTCTAAGTATGCGCCTAAAATGCTGAGTATTTGCAGGCAGTACATAAAAGACCTGCACCAGGCCGAAGACATAATGATTACTGCTTTTATGAAGGTATTTACCAACCTTAAAAATTTTGAACATAAGGGCAGTTTTGAAGGATGGATTCGACGGATAATGGTAAACGAATGCATATCGTACCTAAGGGTACAAAAAAAGGTAGGTTTTTTAGAAGATGAGTTTTATGTAGAAGACACCTTTAATAATATAGAAAGCCACTTTAGTGTGGAGGATATACAAAGCCTTATTGATAGTTTGCCGGACGGATACAAAATGGTTTTTAACCTGTATGCGGTAGAAGGTTTTAAACATCAGGAGATTGCAAAAATGCTGGGGATAAGTGAGGGAACAAGCAAATCGCAACTCTCTCACGCACGAAAAATGTTGCAGGAGCAAATTAACAAACAAAAGAATTACGTAAATGGAACCGAACAATAAATTAGAACAACACTTTAAACAACAGCTGGAGCAGCGCACCATACAGCCTACAGAAATGGCCTGGGACAGGCTGGATGCGATGCTTACCGTGGCTGAACAAAAAAAGAAACCCAACCGTAGCTGGATGTATATTGCGGCAAGTTTTTTAGCGCTGCTGCTGGCCGGGACCTTCTTTTTAAATCAGGAAAATAACGATAAAGTTAACGGCATTACAAACGGTAACAGCGTTGTAAACAGCGAAAAACCGGAAGTTATTAAAGAAGATAATACGGCTAACCAAATTACTAATAATGTTGTAACACCACAGAATGCTGTTGCAACTACATTTACTCCGGTTAAAGCTGTACAGAAAAATAGCGTGGCAAGCACATCGGCTAAAACCATAAAGACTAATACTATCAAAAGTAAAACACTTGTAACTCCCGGTAACATTGGCACACCTAACGAAGGTTTGGTAGCAAACGAAACTCCGCAGCAGGTAAAATCATCAAGAATATCGGTTAGTGCGAGCGATTTATTAGCATCGGTAGAAAATCCGGGTCAGGTTAAAACAACATCTGCTACAGCATCTGTAGAAAAAACAAAACAGGGTAAGGTTAAAGTAAGTGCTAATACTTTACTATCATCTGTTGAGGGTGAACTTACCGAAAGTTTTAGAGATAAAGTGCTGCAATCGGTATCTAAAAATTTCAATAAAGTAAAAACTTCGGTTGCATCCCGTAACCACGAATAATAAACATCAATCATCAAATAATTTAAATCAAAGAACATGAAAACTATTACTTTTTATGTAGTGGCACTGCTATGCCTTGTTGCTACCAAACTTACTGCTCAGGAATCGTTCGAAAAAAGGGCTTCGGTAATTGCAACTAACATCGAAACGATTACCAAGCAGCAAAAAGATTCGCTTAAAATGGAAGTTGAAGGTGTTAACCTTCAGTTAGAGGGCAACCAAATAACACAGGCTCAGGCCGATGCCAAAAAACAGGAATTTGCAGAAAAACGCGCTAAAATTATAGAAGACAAAGTAGCTATTGAAGAGCAAAAATTATCAGATCTTGTGAAAGATAAAGTAGATGGTAATGTGCGAAATGATAGAAATGCATTTGTTATACGCTTTAACAATACTATGAAATGCGATACCTGTAAAGTAAAAGAACGTGTTTATAAAAGAACAACATCGCAATTAGTGTTTGCCCTTGGAGTTAACCGTGCAATGGCAGATGGCAAGGCCGATGCTAACTACAAATGGAGATCGGATTTTTATGAGTGGGGTGTAAGCTGGAATACAAGGCTGGCTAAAAACAACAACTTGCTGCACGCAAAATACGGACTGTCATTACAATACAACAATCTGCGTGCCGATAACGACCGTGTGTTTGCGATAGATGGTAACAAAACCATATTGGTAGATGCCGGCAGAAATATAGATGTTGCCCGCCTGCGTTATGTAAACCTTGTGGTGCCTGCACATTTAGAATTCGACTTTACTAAAAAGAAAATGAATGGTGATAAAACCTACTTCCCATCTCAAAGAAGTTTACGTGTGGGGCTTGGTGGTTATGCCGGGGTTAACGTAAAAGAGAAACAAATTGTTAAATACAGAAATGATAATGGTAACGATGTTAAAGATAAAACCAAAGGCGACTATAATGTAAACGACTTTGTTTACGGTGTAAGTGGTTACATAGGCTACCGTGATATCAGCCTTTATGCTAAATACGATTTACAGCCAATATTTGCTAATAATGAAATAGATCAGAATAATTTGTCTCTTGGCATACGTTTTGATTTTAACTAAGAGTTAAGGGTAAGTTTTGTACTGAGAAAAAGGCGCATCTGCTGAGGGATGCGCCTTTTTCGTTTTTTATAATTTCAGTCCGGTTTTTTTGTACTTTTAAATAATCATCTTTCTTAACTGAAACCTATTGTAATATGGTATCACATCATAATCGTTTTTCACTGGTTTGGCTTTCGGGTATGATATTGATAGTGCCTTTATTTGTTTTTTGTTTTTGGGATAAAACAGGTGTTTTACCAAATGAGCGCTGGATTCCTTTAATTGTATCTGATAAAACTAAAACATTTTCAAAATATTCTTTTGTGGTACCAGGAAGATCATCCTATAAGTTATTTGTGTGTAATGGGAATGATAAACATGATATAAAAGAGTTACAGGATTTATTATATTCTGCCCAAAACATGATGAAACTGAAAGATACAGTACAAGGTGTGAAAATTCACTTTAATGATAGGGCCAAATATAATTCATTTGTAACTGCTCTTAGAGCTCTTGCTGTGGCAAGGGTTGACCTTTACGAATTTGAAGGTAATAATCTTCGGGCCATTTACCTGTCTTCGGGAGAAGAAAGAAAGTCAAGGAATCTTTATCATCTAATGCCAGAGTAATGATAATGTTATAGTAAACTGTTTTAAAAAATACCTTTATATTTTTGGCGCCAAACAAAACACAACCATGTCTCACGATAACGGCCACGACCATGCACACAGCGTCTCGGCTAAAAATATAAAAGTTGCTTTCTTTTTAAACCTTGCCTTTACGGTGCTCGAAGTTGTGGGTGGGTTTTATGTAAACAGCGTATCGATACTTTCAGATGCGTTACATGATTTGGGCGATAGCCTTTCTTTAGGCATATCGTGGTACCTGCATAACCATTCTAAAAAAGGTGCCGATGCTAAATTTACTTTTGGCTACGGCAGGTTTTCACTGTTAGGGGCGCTTATAAATAGCGTAATACTTGTGGTAGGATCTATTTATGTAATTACAGAAGCTATAAAAAGGCTTATGCACCCCGAAGTTGCCGATGCCCGCGGTATGCTGTTGTTTGCGTTATTAGGCATAGCAGTAAACGGTTACGCTGCATTTAGGCTTAGCGGAGGCAAATCGCTTAACGAGCAGGTGGTAAGCTGGCATTTAATTGAAGATGTCTTGGGTTGGGTAGCCGTATTAATAGTATCTGTAGTAATGATGTTTACAAACGCGCCGTGGCTCGACCCGGCATTATCGCTGGGCATAACCCTGTTTATTGTTTATAATGTGGTAGGCAGGCTTAAAGAGGTTATGGTAATACTGCTGCAAGGCACGCCACCCAATATTAATACTGAAGATATTGAAGCCGAGATACTAAAAGTTAACCATGTACTATCTATGCATCATGTAAATGTATGGTCGCTGGAAGGGGAAAACCATGTATATACCGCTCATATTAAAACCCGCGATGTAATTACGTTTCCGGAAATTGTACAGGTAAAGCGCGATGTAAAAGCCATCCTTAAAAATATCTTTTTACGCATTATACTATTGAAATAGAATTAGAGAGTGAAGCATGTGAGTTGAATGCCTCAACCAATATCTATTAAAAATATTATATCCTCACCCCCAGCCCTCTCCGAAGGAGAGGGAGCAGTTACACTGTATAGTTTTCATAAATATTCATTTCACGCTCCCCTCTCCTTCGGAGAGGGGTTGGGGGTGAGGACTTACTAACAAAACAATAACAGTTGTTTATCTGCCTTTGCCATAGGTAATTGCTACCTTTAGGTAAAATCGCACAAAATGAAAATTCTGGTTACCGGCACCACAGGTTATATTGGCAAAAGGCTTATCCCGTTTTTAATAAAGGCAGGGCACGAGCTGGTGTGTTGCGTTAGAGATATAGAGCGTACACCATCATCGCTTAAAAAGCTGGAACGTATTAGTTTTATCGAAGTCGACTTTTTAAAATACGATGCTTCAATAAAAATTCCGCAGGTTGACTGTGCCTATTACTTAATGCACTCCATGTCGTCCGCCGGTGAGTTTGATAAGATGGAATTAGAGTGTGCCGAGAACTTTAAAAAATATGTTGCAGGTACCAAGGTACAGCAGGTTATTTATTTAAGCGGCATTGTGAATGAGAAAGAACTCTCTAGACACCTTAACTCCCGCAAGCAGGTTGAAGATGCTTTAACCGAAGGCAACTATGCCATGACTACGCTAAGGGCAGGTATAATAGTAGGCAGCGGTAGTGCATCGTTCGAAATTATTCGCGATTTGGTTGAGAAGCTTCCTATAATGATTACGCCTAAATGGCTTAATACTAAAACGCAGCCTATATCTATTCGCGATGTATTATCGTACCTGTCTAAAGCGGCGGGCGATGAAAGGCTGTACAATAACAACTACGATATTTACGGTCCCGATATTCTTACTTATAAAGAAATGCTTTTGATTTTTGCCGAAATACGCGGACTTAAACGTACCATTATTACGCTTCCGGTAATGACGCCCAAACTATCATCGTACTGGTTGTATTTTGTAACATCAACATCGTATAGATTAGCCGCATCATTAGTAGATAGTATGAAAGTTGAAGTAGTAGGCAGGAAAAATAACTTATCAGAAATGTTAGAAGTGTATCCTGTAAGCTACCGCGATGCCGTAAAAAATGCCTTTGCGATTATCGACCAGGATGGTATGACCTCGAGCTGGAAAGACTCTATGGTAAGCAGCCATTTTAGCGGTAAGCTATCCAACTATGTAACCATGCCTAAATACGGAGTGCTGCAGGATGTTAAAGAGCGTACCGTAACTAATCCAGAGCAGGTACTTAACCGAATTTGGGCATTGGGGGGTAGCACGGGCTGGTACTATGGTAATACGCTATGGAGAGCACGCGGCTTTATCGATAAAATTTTTGGCGGAACGGGTTTACGACGCGGGCGTACGCATCCATCGAACTTGCAGGCGGGTGACGCGCTCGATTTCTGGAGGGTAATTTCTGCCGATAGAGAACAACAGCGTTTGCTATTGTATGCCGAAATGAAACTTCCGGGTGAAGCGTGGCTTGAATTTAAAATTAAAGATAACAAACTGCACCAGCGTGCAGTATTTCGCCCAAAAGGTTTATGGGGCAGGCTGTACTGGTATTCGGTACTGCCATTTCATTACTTTGTTTTTAATGGGCTGATAGATAGTTTGGTGAAGGATAAATAATTATCGTGTTTTGATATAAATTGTAATGCCTATTCTATTAATATGATCTAATAAATCATCATGTTTAATTTGGTGTAAAATTGCTATATCAAAAGTATATGGCAACAGCAAATCATCAAGGGCCCAGCTTAATTTGTTTAGTGTGGTTCCCGAAATATTTTTGCCTTGCAGTACTAAATCAATGTCCGATGCTGGTTTAAAATTTCCTTTAGCTCTTGAACCATACAGAACAACTTTTTCTATTTCATTAATTTTTTCAAATTCTGAAATTATTGCATAAAGGGTTTTAGTATCTAATCCGTACTTCATAATTCGCTGGTAAAAATATCCTGTTGTGTACCACGATAGCCTGCCATTTTTAATTGAAATTGCTTGAACAAATTGTAATATTCGGTTACAATTTTAATAAAAATATCTTCGGCGGTTGCATCATTATACGTGTGGGTAGTAAGGTTGCGGCTTTTAATCATATCCATCCACACTTCTCCATTTTCAATCAGGTTTATTTTAAATGCCTCACGCGTAGCATCTCTCGATCCGCCTATATCCGTAGCGCCCTGGTATTCAATATAATCTTTCATAACCTTCCAGGCGAGTTCATGGGTATATTCAAACCGCTGGATCAATCCTTCTTTTTCAAGGTCAGATAATGTATCGGTAAAATCTTCCTTAGTCGTATCCAGCAATTCTACAGTTTCCTGCAACTTGGCAAAGGCTCTGTTATAATTAGCAAAGCGTTGTTCCCAACGTATATCTGTACTGCTCATGATCTCGATTTTATGCTACAAATTTATGTTTTTCTTTTTAAGCACAATAATAATCGCAGTACCTTATTCTGTTTAAATAATACCACTTGGTATATAATTTATAGCCTGTTCAATTTTCTTAAATATTATATACCGATAGGTATATAATATTTAATTCGATTAAAATCTTTGTAACTTTGCATCTTTACACTTTGCAACCCAGACTAAGTTTTGATATCTAAAAACACCATCGATACCGTTTTTGAAACCGCCCGAGTAGAGGAGGTAATTGGCGATTTCGTTAACCTGAAAAAATCAGGAACCAACTATAAAGGCTTGAGCCCGTTTAGTAACGAGCGCTCACCATCGTTTATGGTATCGCCGGTAAAACAGATTTGGAAAGATTTTAGTTCGGGCAAAGGTGGTAACTCGGTTGCATTTTTAATGGAACACGAGCATTTTTCGTACCCGGAAGCAATTCGGTACCTCGCCCGGAAATACAATATTGAGATTGAGGAAACCGAGCAAAGTGACGAAATGAAGGAACAGGCTAACGAAAAAGAAAGCATGTACCTGGTATCAGAATTTGCCCAAAAGTATTTTCAGGATGTAATGCTTAACAGCGATGAAGGGCAGGCTATAGGTTACTCGTATTTTAAAGAACGTGGCTTTACCGGCGATACTATTAAAAAATTCGGGTTAGGGTATTCGCCCGAAGAGTGGGATGCTTTTACTAAAGAAGCACTAGGCAAAGCCTATAAATTAGATTATTTAGATAAAACAGGACTAACCATAGTTCGTGAAGATGGCCGCCATGTTGACCGTTTCCGTGGCCGGGTAATGTTCCCTATACAAAGTATGTCGGGACGTGTACTTGGTTTTGGTGGGCGTATATTAGGCAACGATAAAAAGGCGGCTAAATATTTAAACTCACCCGAAAGCGATATTTACCATAAAAGTAAAGTGCTGTACGGTATTAACCATGCAAAACAGGCTATTGCCAAACAAGATAATTGCTATTTGGTTGAAGGCTATACCGATGTGATACAAATGCACCAGGCGGGTATAGAGAATGTGGTATCATCATCAGGTACCGCACTAACGCCCGACCAAATTCGGTTAATAAACCGGCTTACCAAAAATATTACCGTACTGTTTGATGGCGATGCGGCGGGTTTGCGTGCTTCCATTCGTGGTATCGATTTGATATTGGAAGAAGGTATGAACGTAAAAGTCTGCACCTTCCCTGATGGTGACGACCCGGATAGTTTTGCCCGTAAAACGCCTTACGACGAACTGATAGAGTACCTTGATGCTAACGCGAAAGATTTTATTCAGTTTAAAGCGTCTTTATTAATGGATGAAGCCAAGAACGACCCTGTCAAAAAAGCCGGGCTTATTCGAGATATGGTGGGTAGTATTGCTAAGATTCCCGACCGTATTCAGCGTGAAGTATATGTGCAGGAAACTGCCCGTATTATGGATATATCTGAACAGGTATTGGTGAGTACGTTAGCGCAATTAATATCTAAAGACACTGCTGATGCCGGCAAGAAAGTTAGGGAAGAGCAAAAGGCAGCGGTAATGCAGCCTGTGCTTGATGAAGAGGGCATGCCGCAGGAGCAACGCATTAATATACTCGACGGACTGGAACGTAAAATCACCGAGATACTTTTACTATACGGCAATACCGAACAGGACTTTGAAGATGTTTACATTAAGTACGACGAGTTTGGTAAAGAATACGAACATACCGAACAGAAAACCTATAAGGTATACGAGCGTATTTACCTAAACTTACAGGAAGACGAAATTGAATTTACCAATCCGGTTTTTAAGGATTTGTATAAAGGTATTATAGATCATTACCTGGCGCACCAGGAATTAAATGCCGAAACGTTTTTAAATACCCTACACCCCGAATTACAATACATCGCTGCCGATATTTTTATGCAGGATGAGCGGTACCATTTACATGAATGGGAAGAAAAACAGCAAATACCCGTTAAGAGTAAGTTGATGGCAGTTAGTGCTTATACAAACGAGCATATTATCGATCTGCGCTGGCTTTTACTTGGCAGGTTAATACAAGACCTTAAAATGCAGGTAAGCCCGGAGGCTGACAATATGGAGATACTTATGTCAGTTAACGATTATAATACATTGGTAAATTATTTAAGCCGAAAGTTAAGCCGTATTCGCAGTAGCTTTTTTTAAAGTCAGGCATCATTAGTTCGTCATTGCGAGGAGGCACGACGCGGCAATCTTTCTTTAGCTAAGAATTAAACAAATTCAACTAATTTTATTTTTTTCTGCGGAAAATTCATGAGTTGTCATTTTGAGCGTAGTGCAAACGGAGTCGAAAAATCTCTTGAATGATAGATCCTTCCTTCGTCAGGATGACACACTGGATTAAAAATCAGATACTACAACATCTATAAAAACAAAAACACCCCGATGAGGCAGGGCGTTTTGTCTTGTTTGTACGGCAACAAATGGTAGTAACCAAATGTAGCTGTTTGTACTGATGTTTTTAGAGTAGTTTTTTGTTCCTTCTTCTAGTGGAGTTGGTTAGTTGGCTTTTTAAACTATATCTAGTGTTTTTGCTTTGTTCACCAGGTCTACAAGGTTGGTAACATGCAGTTTGGTAAGCAGTCGAAGTTTGTACGTACTAATGGTTTTCTCGTTAAGATCCAGCAGTTTTGCAATCTCCTTGTTTTTTTTGCCTTCACTCAGGTAGCGCAATACCTCGATTTCTCTCGAAGATAGTTTGCGGTACAGCCTTTCCGACTTTTTACCTTTGTTAAGCAGTGCGAGGTTCTTTTTAACGGCTTCGCTAAATACCACTTCGCCTTCATTTACTTTTTTAATGGCGCTTTCAAGCTCTTCCATTTTTGCACTTTTGTGCACATAGGCCGATACACCGGCTTTAAGAGCATTGGGAGCATAAATTTGTTCGGCAAGGTTGGTAAATATAATTACCTTTGTTTCAGGAAATTCCTTAATAAGGGACTTTACAGAACTTATACTGGTAAGCCCTTCAAGTTCGAGGTCAATCACGGCAACATCAACCGTTTTTTTACCCAATACATCTAACAGGCTTTCCAGGTTATTTACCACACCCACAAAACTAATCTGCGGATTGTCGTTAAAATACGACTTCATCCCATAATGCACAACAGGATGGTTATCCGCAAGGCATAATTTGATCATAATTGCGTTTTTTTGGGTTTACATTGAAGTAAAGTTAGCCATTAGTTTCTTAAAGTATTGTGAATGAAAGAATTTTATTTCAAATTTAAGGGAATTTCACATACCGGTATCGGCTGCATCTTGTGCTGGTTATTTCTGTTTAGTCGTGTATAGATATCAAAAACTTCTTTTTCGCGGCCTGTAAAAGCATCGGTGGTCTTTCCGTTTTCGGCTTCGGCCATAGCCCATTCCAGTTCTTCGTAGCTGGCACCTATCTGGTCTTCATCGCTACGGTCGTCGCCAAATAAACCATCGGTAGGTTTTGCTACAAGTATATCGTTATGCACGGCTAAATGCCTTGCCAGTAGGCGAACTTCGGTTTTTGTCAAGTCGGCAATCGGGCTAATGTCAACACCACCGTCGCCATATTTTGTGTAAAAGCCTACGCCAAAATCTTCTACTTTATTACCCGTTCCGGCAACAATATAATTATGCAGCCCCGCAAAATAGTATAAGGTAGTCATGCGCAGGCGGGCGCGGGTATTGGCTTCTGCCATGTGGGTTATGGCATCGGTTTCCCCTTCATGAACCGCCTGTTTAAACGTTTCAAAAACGGTAGTAAGGTCGGCTAATTCAGAGGCTACATTGTTAAACTTTTCTTTAAGTAATTTAATATGCTCCCTGGCGCGGGTAACATGGCTCTCGGCTTGGTGTATGGGCATTTCTATACAAAGTGTAGGTAAGCCCGTTTGCGCGCAAAGTGTTGAGGTTAATGCCGAGTCGATTCCGCCCGAAATCCCTACAACAAAACCCTTTACCTTAGCGTTTTGAGCATAGGCGCGCAGCCAGTTTACAATATGTGTATTTATGGCTTCGGCCTGAAAATTGTTATGTGTAGACATTGTACTATATATATTAAAGATTGTGTTGCGTATATTTGCCCTAAATTTAAAGAATTAGCTGTAAAAAAATTAGCAATAAAACCTTAAAATGAAAAAATATATCCTTGTATTCGCCTTAGCGCTGTTAGCTTTTTCCTGCAAGAACGAAAATGCTGTAGAAGAAAAGGTGGCTGCCGTTAAAGTAGATAAGATTGATATTAAACGTTTTGACGATCTTTTTTATAACAGCAAGCCGGCAGATTTGCCTAAGCTAAAGCAGCAATATCCGTATTTATTTCCGCAAGGCAACCCCGATACGGTTTGGACGAATAAGCTTAGCAACCCTTTATTACAGGAGCTGCACCGCGAGGTAGATAAAAAATACCCGGCAAACAATACCGTGCTTCAGGACGATTTTGCGGCATTAGTGCAGCACATTAAATATTATTATCCGCAGGCTTCTACCCCAAAGGTGGTAACCGTTATTAGCGAGATGGATTACGAGAGCCGTGCTATTTATGTAGATACCCTGGCGCTTGTTTCGCTCGATTTATATTTAGGTAAAGAACACCGTTTTTATGTTGATTTCCCTAAGTACCAAAGGGAGCAGTTTGAGCCATCGCAAATAATGCCAGATATGGTTTCGGCATTTGCTTATGGTAAAATAAAACCTCCTACAGATCATACCCTGCTTGCGCAGATGATATATTATGGTAAGGAGCTTTATATGAAAGACCTGCTAATACCTGCCGTACCCGATTATAACAAGATAGGGTATACCAAGGAAAAACTGGACTGGACACTGGCTAACGAAAGCGAAATTTGGCGCTTTTTTGTGGAAGATAAACTTTTTTACAGCACCGATGCCAAGCTGCCTACCCGTTTTATTAACCCTGCGCCGTTTAGTAAATTTTACCTTGGCTTTGATAATGAGTCGCCTGGCAGGATAGGCCAATGGCTGGGCTGGCAAATTGTAAGGGCATACATGGATAACAATAAAAATGTAACTTTGCAGCAGCTTTTAGGCACCGATGCTAAAACTATTTTTGATAATTCTAAATACAAACCCAAAAAGTAATGGCTGATACTATTCATAAATCTGAAATAAAAATATTGGTGGAACTGGATGAGAACCGTGTTCCTGAAAAACTGTTCTGGACTGCTAAAGATGGCGGTGTGGCTAACGAAGAGAGTAAAGCCGTAATGCTATCGGTTTGGGATAACAAAGCCCAGGAAAGCATGCGTATTGACCTTTGGACAAAAGATATGCCTGTAGACGAAATGAAGGTATTCTTTCATCAAACGCTGGTTTCTATGAGCGATACGTTTGAGCGTGCTACGGGCGACAAGCAAATGAGCGAAACCATGAAAGATTTTTGCGACTATTTTGCTGAAAAGCTTGAGCTTAAAAAATAAATCGTTAGTTTTATACACGAGGGCCTCCTGAATTTCAGGAGGCTTTTTGATATACAATAGTTAAAAATGCAAACAATTAGCCACAACCAACAACTTCCTGTTTATAGTTTAGAACCAGACGAAACCGGTAATAAACATTTCAGGATGTATAATTTTGAAGGTACATTACCAGATCAGGCCGATTTACTTGTGCCACACCGTAAGAACCATTACCTGCTGGTTTTTATGAGAAAAGGCGGCAGCCGCCACTGGATAGATATGGTGCCGTATGTACTAAAAGATAATTCGGTATATTTTTCGGGCCCCGGTCAGGTTATTGTTAAAGAAGGTGCGCAGTGTTTATGGGCTACGGGAATAGCTTTTACCAACGAATTTTTATCACTTCATGAAGATGACGCTTTTAAAAGGCTACCCATAATACAAAATGCGCAAAATGTGCATGAATTAGTACTTGCAGCTGATGATGTGCTTTTTATGGAAGACATGCTGGCAAAGATAAATACAGAATACCGGCGCCCCGGCGAGTGGCAGCAACGTATGCTGAGTGCTTACCTGGTTACACTGCTAACTTATTTAAGTCGGATTTATACCGAACAGTATAAAGATAGTGCAACATCTGCCGATAAATTATTGCTACGAAAATACCAGTCTAAAATTGATGAATGCTACCGTGAATTAAAAGAGGTTAACGATTATGCATCGCTGCTAAATATATCTGCCGGGCATTTAAGTGAAGTAGTTAAAAGCCAGAGTGGCAAACCCGCCATTAAACACATACACGAGCGGTTGGTGCTTGAAGCACGCCGCCTGTTATTTCATACTAATAACTCGCTGAAAGAAATTGCATTCGATTTAGGTTTTTCGGACGCTTCGTACTTTAACCGATTTTTTAAACGGGAAACTGGAACCACCCCTGCCGAGTGCCGTAGTGCCATCCGTGAAATGTACCATTAATACGGGTAGATGTGTCACAACCGGTAAACCGTTGCTGCGTAGCTTTGTACCATAACAATTAAATATAATTATGAAAACAGTATTTATAACAGGAGCTAACAAAAGCATAGGTTTCGAAGCCGCAAAACAGTTATTACAAAAAGGGTATTATGTGTATTTAGGTGCACGTGATAGCAAAAAAGGCGAGGCTGCAGTAAGCCAGCTTAAAGCGGAAGGCTTGACTGAAGTTGAATTTATTGAGATTGATGTGAACAGTGCAGCATCGGTAAAAATGGCACGTGAAGTATTAGGACAAAAAACTAAAGTGCTCGATGTTCTTATTAATAACGCTGGCGTGTTGGGTTCTATGCCGCAAACATCGCTAACGGCAACTACAAGCGTATTTAAAGAAGTATTTGAAACTAACTTTTTTGGTGTTATAGAAGTTACACAGGCGTTTATAGATTTGCTTCAACAATCGGCTGAGCCAAGAATTGTAAATGTAACATCGGGCTTGGGTTCGCTTACTTTGCATAGCGACCCTGACTGGAAATATTACCATGCTAAGGCAGCGAGTTATGTATCGTCTAAAACGGCTCTTAATGCTTATACCGTTATATTAGCTTACGATTTACGCGATACACCCTTTAAAGTAAATGCGGTTGACCCCGGTTATGTAGCTACCGATTTTAATAACCATTCGGGACCCGGAACTGCCCAGGAAGGTGCAGGCAGAGTTGTAAAAGCTGCGCTACTTGGTGCTGACGGACCTACAGGCCAATTTTTTAGCGAAGACAGCGATTCGGAAACAGGTATTAGTCCGTGGTAACAAAAAATAATAAAGCATAAAAAAACCGGAGATAGTGTCTCCGGTTTTTTTATGCCCCAATAAATGAGAAAATATTATATAAAACCCTGATTGTTAAAAATTCCCTGGTTTAATTCTTCAATATAATTTAATACGGTATCACGGCCGGTAGCCTCTGTAGCCGATGTTACAAAATGCTGCGGCATGTCTTCCCAGTTGTTGGCTATCATTTGCTTGCGGTAAGCTGCTACGTGCTGGTCTATCTTACCACGGCTTATTTTATCGGCTTTGGTAAAAATGATGCAGAACGGTATTTCGGTTTCACCTAAATATTCCATAAACTCTAAGTCGATTTTTTGTGCTTCATGGCGAATATCAATTAGTACAAAAGCACAAACCAGTTGCTCACGAGTTTCGAAATAATCGGTAATAAATTGCTGGAAAACCTCTTTGGTAGATTTAGATACACGGGCGTAACCATAACCCGGTAAATCGACAAGAAACCAGTTCTCGTTAATTTTAAAGTGGTTAATAAGCTGGGTTTTACCTGGTCGGCCCGATGTTTTTGCTAACGAGTTACGGTTAGTAAGCATGTTTATAAGCGATGATTTACCTACGTTACTCCTGCCGATAAAGGCGTATTCCGGTATTAGTTCCTTAGGGCATAACGTAACATCAGAATTACTTACAACAAAATCGGCAGTATTTATTTTCATGGTTTTTTTTTTTGTGAGGCTATTGCCCAATAAGGGAGCAAAGATACATTTTTTTAAATTAGGGTTTTATTTAGGCAGGAAGCATCACAAAAACAAAAAATCCTGACAAGCAAAACCTGTCAGGATCTATATAAGTAGGAGTGAAGCTTAGTCTGAAATCTACACTCTGAAATCTGAAATCTAATGATTCGGCGTAAGCCCTGTTTTATTCAGCCACTCTTCCATAAGGCGGTTAAACTCGTCAGGGTGCTCCATCATGGCAGCGTGCCCGCATTTGTCTATCCAGTAAAGGGTGCTGTTAGGTAGCAGTTTGTCAAAATCGATAGCAACATCTGGTGGTGTTACGGTATCATTTTTACCCCAAATAATACCAGTAGGTACGTGCATTTTAGGCAAATCCTTTGCCATGTTGTGACGAATAGCACTCTTGGCAATGGTAAGGGTTTTTATTAATTTAATACGGTCGTTAGCCAGTGCAAAAACCTCTTCAATAATTTCATCGGTCGCCACAGCAGGGTCGTAAAACACTTCCTGGGCTTTCTTTTTAATGTAATCACGGTCGCCACGGCGTGGGTAACTGTCGCCCATAGCACTTTCGTAAAGGCCGCTGCTGCCGGTAATAATAAGGCCCAGCATTTTTTCCGGATACATTTTGGTGTGGTATAAAGCTATATGGCCCCCTAACGAGTTGCCCAATAGTATAACCCTTTCAAAACCTTTATAGGTAATAAAGTCCTTTACCCAGCGGGCAAAAGCTTTTACGTTCGTTTTTAGTAAACTTTGAGTATAAAGTGGCAATTCAGGTATTACTACCTTATAGCCTTTTTCAGGAAAATATTTAGCAACACCATCAAAATTACTTAAACCGCCCATAAGGCCGTGTAAAATAATTATAGGTGTGCCTTCTCCAGCTTCGTAATACTTGTATTTTCCTTCTTGTGCGGTAGTTTGCATAATGCTTGTAACAATTCTAATCAGGACAAATATATGATATTATCACTAAAAATAAGTTTTACCCCACATTATTTGGCTTAAATTTCATATTGCTATTTTTTGAGTTGCTATGCGTGCATTATAATTTCTAATATCAAATTCTTGCAAGTTGTAATTTTTAAACCCTATTAAATTTTTCGCAGCATTCTATTTTAATTGTTAATTTCTGAAAAGACCTTCATTCAATAATTAATTAAAATATTTATGCCTTAAATTTTTTTAAAGCAGTGGGCATGAGGGTTTATCACAAAGTGGGTTTTGAAGTGGTAAAAAAATGCAAAACTTATCAACAAAGTGGGAGCTGGTGGTAAAGAATGGGAAAATATATCTATATTTGCTTTAACATCATTAAAAACCTAACTACTTGAATACCATCATAGGCACATACGAATGTAAGGTTGATTCGAAGGGAAGGCTCATGCTGCCTGCTCCTTTGAAGAAGCAATTGCATGAAGGCCTGGAGGAAGGGTTTGTTTTAAAACGTTCGGTTTTTCAGCCATGTTTAGAGCTGTACCCAATGGCAGAATGGAATAAAATGATGGAGAAAATAAACAAGCTAAACCGCTTTGTAAAAAAGAACAACGATTTTATAAGGAGGTTTACAGCAGGGGTTAAAGTGGTAGAAATGGATAGCGCAGGCCGCATCCTGATATCTAAAGACCTTGTTGTGTTTGCAGATATTAAAAGTGATATCGTACTATCGTCGGCAGTGAACATTGTTGAAATTTGGGACAAAGATAAGTACGAAAAATCAATAGACGAGTCGGCAGATGATTTTGCTGATCTTGCAGAAGAAGTAATGGGTAATTTAAACGACGAAGATGGAATATCATAACCCGGTGTTACTAAGAGAAACGGTGGATGGGCTTAATATTAAGCCGGACGGCGTGTATGTGGATGTAACCTTTGGTGGAGGAGGCCATTCTCGCGAAATAATGAAAAGGCTAGGGCCAAACGGAAGATTGTTTGGTTTTGACCAGGACGAAGATGCCCAGGCAAATGTTATAGATGATGAGCGTTTTACGCTGATACCTGAAAATTTCAGGTTTATAAAAAGGTACCTGAGGTTTTACAATATTAGGGAAGTTGACGGTATACTGGCTGATTTAGGTGTTTCATCGCACCAGTTTGATGTGGCAGAACGTGGTTTTAGTACCCGTTTTGATGCCGGACTGGATATGCGAATGAGCAAAAAGAACGACCTGGATGCTTTTAAGGTGGTTAACGAATATGAAGAAGCCGACCTTAAAAGGATGTTTTTTGAATATGGCGACCTGCGTAATGCTGCTGCCCTGGCTGGTAGAATTGTAGAAGCGCGTGCAGTAACACCTATTCGTAACACGGGTGATCTTAAACAGGTGCTTGGCCGTTTTTTACCATCGCATAAAAGCAATAAAATACTGGCGCAAATATATCAGGCTATTCGCATCGAGGTGAACCATGAAATGGATGTGCTTAAAGAATTTTTAGAGCAGTCGCTGGATATTTTAAAACCGGGCGGCAGGCTTAGTGTTATAGCATATCATTCGCTTGAGGACAGATTGGTTAAGCGCTATGTACGTAACGGTATGTTTGAGGGTGAGCCTGAGCGCGATATGTTTGGTAATTTTGAAGTGCCATTCAAAATCATCGAAAAGCTTATTATACCAAGCGACGAAGAAATTGCAATAAATAACAGGGCCCGTAGCGCGAAGCTTAGGGTAGCTGAAAAGAAATAAGTTATGAAAGGCGGAGTATACAGTTTACTAAAAGCAAAATACCTGGTAGATGATGGGTCTATAGGTAACTGGCGCTTTATAGTGTTCTTAATACTTATGGCAATGGTAATGATCGCGAACTCGCATAACTACGACCAAAAGCTGTACAAAATAACCAAGCTTGGTAATGATGTGAAAGAGTTGAGGTCGGAATTTGTAGACCGCCGATCGGAACTGATGGAGTTGAAGATGGAAAGCACGGTATCGCGCAAAATGGAAGAGCGGGGAATTATGCCATCATCGGTTCCGCCGAAAAAAATTGAAGTCGTAAAGGCTAAGGAAAAAACAACGTGGCAAAAAATATGGGAGTAACAGAGGATAAACAAATCTCTTACAGGATATACCTGGTAGCCTTCGCGATTTTCGTGATGGCTATACTTATTTCCATTAAGTTAACCAATATACAGTGGGTTGAAGGCGATTATTACCGCCAGCTTGCTAAAGACCGTACCGTTAAAAACTTTACCATACCTGCAAACAGGGGTAATGTGTATAGTGCCGATGGTAGTTTGCTGGCAACATCTATACCTAATTATATTATAAGGTTTGATGCTGTAGCGCCTAAAAAGGAAGATTTTGACAAAAACCTTGATGGGTTGGCCGATTCACTTTCGGCAATGTTTGGTAAGCCATCACTACAGTATTATAACGATTTGCGCAAGGCACGTACCCATAAAAACAGGTATTGCCTTATTGCTAAAGATTTAAGCTATACCGAGCTGCTTCGTATAAAAAATTTTCCATTGTTTAAAATGGGGGCTTACAAAGGCGGCATTATTACCGAGCAAAAAACAATTCGTGAGCACCCTATCGGGCGTATTGCAGAGCGTACTGTAGGTTATGAGCGTATAGACGAAGATGGCGATAAATTATATGTAGGTATCGAAGGGGCATTTGCAGGTTACCTTAATGGTAAAGACGGCCGCCAGATGATGCAGAAAATTGCTAAAAACCAGTGGAAGCCTATTAGCGATGTTAACGAGGTGGAGCCAATTGATGGTTATGATGTAGTGAGTACTATAGATGTTTACATTCAGGATATTGCGCACCACGCTTTGCTAAAGCAGTTAGAATATTATGAGGCCGATCATGGTTGTGTAGTGGTTATGGAAACCAAAACAGGCTATGTAAAAGCAATATCTAACCTGGGCCGTGCCGAGGATGGGTCGTATTATGAAACGGTGAATTATGCAGTGGGAGAGTCGGCAGAACCAGGATCAAGCTTTAAGCTTGCCGGGCTTATTGCTATGCTTGAAGATAAAAAGGTAGATACCAGTAAGGTTTACGATAGCCACGGTGGTGATATAGCAATTAATGGCCGCCATGTACGCGATTCGCATAACGGAGGTTACGGTAAAATATCATTAGCCAGGGGTTTCGAGGTTTCGTCAAACACTGTTTTAGTACAGGCGGTATACGAGAGTTATAAAGAAAATCCGCAACAGTTTGTAGACCATCTTAACAAATTTGGGTTGAACAAACGTTTGGGTATTTCGATAAAAGGTGAAGGTAAGCCATACATACCGCAGCCGGGCGATAAATACTGGTCGCGCACTACACTGCCATGGATGGGTTTTGGATACGGAGTTAGCTTAACACCATTGCAAACACTTACGTTTTATAATGCTGTAGCGAACAATGGCGAAATGGTTAAGCCGCTTTTTGTAAAAGAAATTAAAGAGTGGGATAAGGTTATTAAAAAGTTTGATAAAGAGGTTATCAATCCAAAGATATGTTCGCAGGAAACCATTAATAAGGTACGTGCCATAATGGAGAATGTAGTTAAAAAAGGTACAGGTAAAAAACTGTATTCACCTAACTTTTCTATGGCGGGTAAGACGGGTACTGCGCAGGTTAACTACGCAAAAGGCGGTAAAACCAATGGCGACATGTATTATTCGTCAACCTTTGTGGGGTACTTTCCGGCAAATGAGCCGCAGTATTCATGTGTAGTTATTATCAATAAGCCACACGTTGCAAAAGGGTATTATGGGGCAGATGTTTCGGGACCGGTATTTCGCAGGATAGCCCAAAAGATATTTACTGATGCGCCATCTACTAACAAAGTAAAACTGTTAGACCAAAAATTAAAAGTACAGGAAGAGTTATATGCTTCGTACTATGATAAAGAAAACAAAAGTACTGCCGATGTTGTTCCTAATATAATAGGTATGAGCGGTATGGATGCCGTAGCGCTGTTAGGTAACATGGGCCTTAAAGTACAAATTATAGGTGTGGGCAAGGTTAAAAAACAATCGCTTACACCGGGACAGGGTTACAATAAAAACCAAACTATAATACTCGAATTATCGTGATGCTACTGCGCGACATATTATATAAAGCTGCTATTGAGGTTGTAAAGGGCCCAACAGATATTACCGTGGCTAAGGTTGAGTTCGACTCGCGCCTGGTTACTAATGGTGATGTTTTTGTAGCCATAAAAGGCACTTTAAGCGATGGCCATGATTATATAGAGAAAGCAATTAGCCTTGGTGCTGTTGCCATAGTATGCGAAACGCTGCCTGAAACCATTGCCGATGGTGTTAGTTATGTTGAGGTTAAAAGTGCGAGTTCAGCACTGGCGTATATGGCTTCTAACTATTACGGCAACCCGTCGCAAAACCTTAAGCTGGTAGGTATAACAGGTACTAATGGTAAAACTACCATAGCGACGTTGCTGTATCAACTGTTTAAAAATGCAGGGTATGAAGCGGGTTTATTAAGTACGGTTAAAATTATGGCAGGCAATGTAGAGTATAAGGCAACGCATACTACTCCAGATTCGCTTACTATAAACAAGTATTTAAAAGAAATGGTTAACGCCGGTGTAGAGTATTGCTTTATGGAAGTAAGCTCGCACGGTATACACCAGCACCGTAGCGAAGGTTTAGCCTTTGATGGTGGTGTGTTTACTAACCTTTCGCATGATCACCTTGATTACCACAGCAGTTTCGCAGAGTACAGGGATGTTAAAAAATCGTTCTTTGATAATTTACCTAAATCGGCTTTTGCCGTAGTTAATGTAGATGATAAGAACGGGTTGGTAATGTTGCAAAACACGAAAGCCAAAAAGCTTACTTACGCGCTTAAAACCTATGCCGATTACAGGGCACAGATATTAGAGAATCAACTGTCTGGTTTACTAATGAAAATCAATGGCGAAGAAGTTTGGGTAAAACTTATAGGCACTTTTAATGCCTACAACCTGTTGGCAATTTACGCTACCGCGGTTAACCTTGGGTTAGACGAGCGTGAGGTGTTACGTTTACTAAGTGTTTTAGAGAGTGTATCGGGTAGGTTCCAATTTATAGTATCAGAAAAAAACATAACGGCTATTGTAGATTATGCGCATACGCCTGATGCTTTAGAAAATGTACTAAGTACTATCGAAAATATACGCACCCGTAACGAGCAGTTAATTACTGTTGTAGGCTGCGGCGGCGACAGGGACACTACCAAACGCCCTGTTATGGCACACATTGCCAGCAACATGAGCGACAGGGCAATTTTTACCAGCGATAACCCGCGTAGTGAAGTGCCCGAAGATATTATTGAGGATATGGAAAAAGGTGTTGAGCCTCAAAACTATAAAAAAACAGTTGCGGTGATAGACAGGAAACAGGCGATTAAACTTGCCTGTCAGCTTGCCCGCCCAAACGATATAATACTTATAGCCGGTAAAGGGCATGAAACCTACCAGGAAATAAAAGGGGTAAAATATGATTTTGATGATATGCAGGTAGTTAAAGAAATTTTAGGGCAATTAAATAAATAACGGTATATGCTATATTATCTATTCGAATTTTTAGACAAAAAATGGGATATTCCGGGAACAGGGGTGTTTCAGTACATCACGTTCCGTTCGGGGTTGGCCGTTATTTTATCACTGCTTATCTCTACCGTATTCGGTAAAAAAATCATCAACTTTTTGCGCAAGCAGCAAATTGGTGAAACCGTAAGAGAACTAGGCCTTGAAGGCCAAACGCAAAAAGCGGGTACACCTACAATGGGTGGGCTTATAATCATAATCGCTACGCTTATACCGGTAGTATTACTGGCAAAGTTAGATAACGTTTACATCATGTTGCTTATAGTAACTACCCTTTGGATGGGGACTATAGGTTTTATAGATGACTACCTGAAGATCTTTAAAAAAGATAAAGAAGGTTTAAAAGGAAAGTTTAAAGTAGTAGGGCAGGTAGGCCTTGGGTTAATAGTAGGTTATGTACTTTATTTTCACCCGTCGGTTACGGTACGTACAGATACATCAAGGGTTAATATTTTTAGTACTTCAACCCAAAATGTAATTACGCAGGCACCGGTAGAAGAAAAGTCGACAGCCACTACTATTCCGTTCTTTAAAAATAATGAGTTTGATTATGCCGAGGCGCTTTCGTTTATGGGAGGCGACTACCAAAAATATGCATGGCTAATTTTTATACCTATCGTAATATTTATTATAACGGCGGTATCTAACGGAGCCAACCTGACCGATGGTATCGATGGGCTTGCGGCAGGAACATCGGCAATCGCCGTGCTCACGCTGGGCATCTTTACGTTTGTATCGGGTAACATTATATTTTCGAATTATCTGAACATAATGTACATACCCAACGCAGGAGAAATGACGGTGTACATAGCCGCCTTTGTGGGTGCGTTGGTAGGCTTCCTTTGGTACAATACCTATCCGGCATCGGTATTTATGGGCGATACGGGTAGTTTAACTATTGGTGGAATTATAGCAGTGTTAGCTATCGCGGTTAGAAAAGAATTACTGATACCGGTATTGTGCGGTATCTTTTTGGCAGAGAATTTCTCGGTAGTGTTACAGGTTGGGTACTTTAAGTACACCAAGAAAAAACTGGGCGAGGGCAAACGGATTTTCCTAATGGCACCGCTGCACCACCACTACCAGAAAAAGGGGTATCATGAAAGTAAAATCGTAACCCGTTTCTGGATCATCGCCATCATGCTGGCTATTTTCTCACTTGTATCTTTAAAACTACGATAAGTATGCGATTAGTAGTATTAGGCGGAGGAGAGAGCGGCATTGGTACCGCAATCCTGGGTAAGAAAAAAGGGTACGACGTTTTCGTATCGGATTTTGGGAAAATAAAAAATAATTATAAAGAAGTTCTTGCACTTAATAAACTAGACTGGGAAGAAGAGCAACATACGGAGGAGTTAATACTTAATGCCGATGTTGTAATGAAAAGCCCCGGTATACCAGATAAGTCGCCTATAGTGGTTAAGCTAAAAGAAAAAGGCATCCCGGTAATATCTGAAATTGAATTTGCATCGCCGTTTAATGATGTAGAAACAATAGGAATAACCGGCAGCAATGGTAAAACCACTACTACTATGCTTATTCACCACATATTAAAACAAGGTGGTTTAAATATGGGGCTGGCAGGTAATATAGGTAAAAGCTTTGCATGGCAGGTTGCCGAAAACAAAAGCGAAGGTTATGTGTTAGAGTTAAGCAGCTTTCAGCTGGATGGTATTACAAAATACCGCCCGCATATAGCTGTGATAACAAACATTAGTCCGGATCATTTAGACAGGTACAATTATGATTTTGAGTTGTATGTAGAGGCTAAGTTCAGGATAACGATGAACCAGACCAAAGATGATTACCTGGTGTATGATGCCGATGATGAAGTAATAACCGGATGGTTAAAAAAGAATAAAGTGAAAGCGCAGTTGATACCCTTCTCGCTATCAGGAAAAAATAAAGATGGGGTATATGTTAAGCACGATACCGTTATAAGCAATATAAAAAAAGGAGAATTTACCATGCCAATAAACGAACTGTCATTAGAAGGAAAGCACAATGTTAAGAATGCAATGGCATCTATTAGTGTGGCCCAGCTAAAAAACATCAGAAAGAAAACCATTATGGAAAGCCTTTCTAACTTTCAGGGAGTAGAACACCGCCTTGAAAAAGTACTTAAAATACAAAACGTAGAGTACGTAAACGACAGTAAGGCAACCAATACAAATTCTACTTATTATGCTTTAGATAGCATGAGCACGCCAACCGTTTGGATTGTAGGCGGTGTAGATAAAGGTAACGATTACAACGAGTTAATGCAGCTGGTACGCGAAAAGGTAAAAGCCATTGTATGCCTTGGTGTAGATAACCACAAAATTATGGATGCCTTTAGCAATGTGGTCGATGTTATGGTAGAAACTACCAGCATGGTTGAAGCCGTTAAAATTGCACAAAAAATGGCAGAAAAAGGTGATACGGTTTTATTATCGCCGGCTTGTGCAAGTTTCGATCTTTTTGAAAGCTATGAAGATCGTGGTAAGCAGTTTAAAGCCGCGGTTCAGAATTTATAAATCTGTTTACGGTTTTACGTAGAGACGCATTGAATGCGTCTTAAAAAAAGAAAGTGAATAAATGAAGAGGAGATTAAAATAGAAACAAAATGAAAGAATTAATCAATAACCTAAAAGGAGACAAAGGCATCTGGTCGTTTGTAGTGCTACTGGCCCTAATCTCGTTCATGCCGGTTTTTAGCGCAAGTACAAACCTTGTGTACGTTATCGGTAAGGGGTCTACCATAGGGTATTTGGTTAAACACTTAGTTCATATATTTATTGGTTTCGGGTTAATATACCTGGTACATAAAGTGCCGTATCATTATTACAAAGGCTTGTCGCAACTGGCATTGCCGGTTGTAGCATTGTTATTAGTGTACACGTTTTTTCAGGGTACGGTAATCGATGGCGCCAATGCCAGCCGATGGATAAAAGTGCCATTTATAGGTGTAACATTCCAAACATCGGCACTGGCCATGATCATTCTAATGATTTATGTAGCACGTTATTTGGCTAAAGCCGATGGTAAAGAAATTAGCTTTAAAGCATCTTTACTGGAACTTTGGGGGCCTGTATTTGTAATACTGGCGTTAATTCTTCCTGCTAACTTTTCTACAGCGGCACTTATATTCAGTATGGTAAGCATGCTGGTATTTGTGGGCAGGTACCCGTTACGTTATCTGGGTGCCATTGTAGGTGCGGGTGTGGTAATGCTGTTGTTGTTTATATTATTTGCAAAAGCATTTCCTAACGCAATGCCCAACAGGGTAGATACCTGGTTAGGCCGTATTGAACGTTTCACGTCAGACGAGCCTAACGAAGATGACTACCAAATTGAGAAAGCCAAAATTGCCATTGCATCCGGAATGATATACGGCGTTGGGCCGGGTAAAAGTATCCAGAAAAACTTTTTACCACAGTCGTCTTCCGATTTTATCTTCGCCATTATTGTAGAAGAATACGGATTAGTTGGTGGCCTTGCAGTACTGTTTTTATACTTAATGCTGTTTTTCAGGTTTCTGGTTACGGCACACAAAGCAAAATCGTTATTTGGTAAATTGCTGATTGTAGGGCTTGGATTCCCTATAATATTCCAGGCGCTTATTAACATGGGCGTAGCGGTAGAATTATTACCGGTAACAGGGCAAACATTACCACTTATTAGTAGTGGTGGTAGTTCTATCTGGATGACGTGTATATCGTTAGGTATCATCATCAGCGTTACCAAAAAAGAAGAAGAAATAGCGCAGGAACTTCAGGAGAAAGAAGACCGTGAAGCAGCCCTGCAACAATTGATAGACGAACACATACTGAGGGAAAAACAACGTCAGGAAGCTGAAGAATTAGGCTTAGGAGATGAACATGAACCTGCAGCCTTTTCGATTGAAGACCGATCGGTTAACCCAATGAGTGCTGTGTTTGGGAAATAATTTCAGATTTCAGATTGTTGATTTCAGAATAGAGAAGATGGACAAAAGATAATAGATTAACAAAGAAGCTTAGACGCTAAGCTCCTAAGCAACTTAGAACCTTAAAATAGATGGCTCACAAAAAATTCATATTAAGCGGCGGCGGTACCGGTGGACATATCTACCCGGCTATTGCTATTGCTAATGAGTTAAAGGAGCGCTTTCCCGATAGCGAAATACTTTTTGTAGGCGCTAAAGATAAAATGGAAATGCAAAAAGTACCACAAGCAGGCTACAAGATAAAAGGCTTGTGGATAGCGGGTATACAACGCAGGCTAACGATAGATAATGCCTTGTTTCCGCTAAAGCTGGTAAGCAGCATTACAAAATCGATAGGTATTGTAAGGGAGTTTAAGCCAGATGTAGTTATAGGTACAGGTGGATTTGCAAGCGGCCCGTTGTTAAGGGCGGCATCGGTTATGGGAGTGCCAACGGTTATACAGGAGCAAAACTCTTATCCGGGCATAACCAACAAATGGCTGGCAAAAAAAGCGAATAAAATTTGTGTTGCTTACGATAACCTTCAACGGTTTTTCCCGGCATCAAAAATAGTGTTTACAGGCAACCCTGTTAGGCAGGATTTAATTGGCACCGAAGATAAAAGGGAAGAAGCAACGCACCGCTTTAACCTCGATCCGGCTAAAAAAACATTACTGGTTTTAGGTGGCAGCCTTGGTTCAAGGCGCATTAACCAGCTAATTGCAAAAGAGCTGGCTTGGCTACAAGCGCAAAATGTACAGGTAATTTGGCAGTGTGGTAAATTCTATTTTGAAGAGTACCGCCATTATGGAGATAAAGAAGGTGTGCAGGTGTTATCGTTTATTGACAGGATGGATTTAGTATACGCCGCGGCCGATATAATCGTATCACGTTCGGGAGCTTCATCGGTGTCAGAATTGTGTATTGTGGGCAAGCCGGTAGTGTTTATACCATCGCCGAATGTTACCGAAGACCACCAGACAAAAAATGCCCAGGCCATTGTAGATAAAGTAGGGGCAATACTGTTAAAAGAAACCCAACTGGACACGCAGTTTCAGCCTGTTTTCGCAGATTTGCTTAGCAATGACGAGAAGCAGCGCACGCTGGGCGAAAACATAAAAAAACTGGCAAAAGTAAACGCCACAAAAGATATTGTTGAAGAGATAGTGAAACTTCTGAGGGACTAAGATTCTTAGAAACTTAGGTGCTTAGAAAAGAACAAAAATATTGAGATGACTAATGCAAAGAGATTGGAAGAATTAAGTTTCTAAGCACCTAAGTCCCTCAGAACCTTAAATAGAAATGAACTTAAACCAAATACATAACGTCTATTTTATTGGCATCGGTGGCATCGGTATGAGTGCCCTTGCCCGCTATTTTAAATTTATAGGCAAAAATGTAGCCGGTTACGATAAAACGCCAACGCACCTTACCGATGAGTTAAAGGCCGAAGGTATCAGTGTTCATTTTGATGATAAGGTAGAGCTTGTAGAGCTGCCGTATTTAAATAAAGAAAATACCCTTGTGGTAATTACCCCTGCCGTACCTAAAAACCACCTGCAATGGAGGTTTTTTGAGCAGAGTGGTTTCGAAATAAAAAAACGTGCCGAAGTATTGGGCATTATTACTAAAGATACCTTTTGCTTTGCAGTAGCGGGTACTCATGGTAAAACCACTACATCGAGCATTTTAGGACATATATTGTACGAAAGCGGCGTAGATGTTACCGCATTTTTAGGTGGGATTGTAGAGAATTATAACTCGAACCTAATTGGTAGCGGCAAAACAGTAACAGTAGTTGAGGCGGATGAATTTGACCGTTCGTTTTTACACCTGCACCCAAACGTTGCGTGTATAACATCAATGGATGCCGATCATTTGGATATCTATGGCGATACGGCTTCGATTGAAGCAACATTCAGGGAATTTGCCGATAAGGTTGAAGATAAAAACCACTTGTTTGTAACTACAGGATTGCCTTTAGAAGGGGTCACAGTAGGGGTAGGCACGGGGCATTTTTCGGCAGTAAATATTACAATACAAGATGGCTGGTATGTATTCGATGCTATTACACCAACCGAAACTATAAAAGGGTTACGGTTCAGCCTTCCAGGGCATCATAATTTAACCAATGCTATGCTGGCGCTTGCTATGTCAAGTACGTATGGTGTAGCAGCAAGTGACATTGCAAAAGCGTTGGAATCGTTTAAAGGTGTGAGAAGAAGATTCTCGTATCAAATAAAAAAACAGGGGTTGGTTTATATTGATGATTACGCGCATCACCCCACCGAAATTGACGCGGTGTACCAGGCAGTTACACAGCTGTATCCTAACGAAAAAATACTGGCTATTTTTCAGCCGCACTTGTTTAGCCGTACACGCGATTTTGCCGATGGGTTTGCTAAAAGCCTTGGTAAATTCGAGAACGTGGTATTGCTGGATATTTACCCGGCGAGGGAATTACCAATGGAAGGTATAACCAGCCAGTGGCTGTTAGACAAGATTGAAAACGACAATAAAAAACTGGTTAGCAAAGCTGATTTGCTACAGTTATTAAAACTAACCGATGCCACTGTTATTGTAACAATAGGCGCGGGTGATATAGGTGAAATGGTACCGGATATTAAACAAATATTAGATGAAAAACATTAATTGGAATAACCTAAGGCTGTTGCTCATTATGGGTGTGGTTGTGTTCCTTTATGCGTTCACATCGGCCAGAAATGAGAAAAGAATGCTTACTGAAGCGGGCGTAGAATTTGCAGATAATGAGAATTTTATTACAAAGGAAAACGTTAATAAGTTGTTGATACAAAATTATGGTACAGTAACAGGTATTCAGAAAGTTAAGTTAGATTTGAATAAGCTGGAAAAAAATATAGACAAAAACCCTATGGTCGACAAGGCAGAGGTTTACGCCACTGTTGATGGGAAATTGAAGGCCATAGTAGTTCAGAAAAAACCGGTTGCGAGAATTTTTGAGGGGGCGCAATCGTATTACCTGGATTATAAAGGTGGTAATATGCCACTGTCGGAAACCGAAACGGCGCGTGTGCCTTTAGTATCGGGGGATATTATTAAGGCAGACGGTAAAAAGCTACACCAACTGTTGGATTATATTTATGATGATGCCTTTTTGAAAAAAAATATCATTGGTTTAACGGTAACTCCTATTGGCAGTATGGTACTGCGCAGCAGGGGGTACGATTATGATATTGTTTTTGGCAACCCAATAAACATCGAACAAAAGTTTAAAAATTATAAAGCATTCCTCCAGGATGCCGCAAAAGACACATTGATTAAAAATTACAAAACAGTTAACCTGATGTTTACGCAACAGGTGGTGTGCACCAAAAAATAGAGTTATGGAAAAAGACAGCATTGCAGTAGGTTTAGATATCGGTACAACAAAGATTGTTGTTATGATAGGCAAAAAAAATGAGTATGGTAAGCTGGAAATCCTTGGCGTTGGTAAATCCAAAAGCCTGGGTGTAGCCAGGGGTGTTGTTAATAATATTACGCAAACTATACAGTCTATACAACAGGCTGTGCAGGAGGCTGAGCAAAACTCGGGTTACCGCATTAACGATGTGGTTGTGGGTATTGCAGGGCAACACATACGCAGTATACAGCACAGCGATTACATTAGCAGGAACAATCCTGAAGAGGTAATTGGCGATGCCGATATTGACCTGCTTATTGGCCAGGTGCACAAACTTGCCATGCTTCCGGGAGAAGAAATTATACATGTGCTGCCACAAGAGTTTAAAATTGATGGGCAGAACGAAATAAAAGAACCAATAGGCATGTACGGCGGCAGGCTGGAAAGCAGCTTTCACGTAGTAGTGGGGCAGGCATCATCCATACGTAACGTAGGCCGTTGTATTAAAAGTTCAGGGTTAGATCTTTCAGGTCTTACGCTTGAGCCATTGGCTTCGGCGGATGCCGTATTAAGCCAGGAAGAAAAAGAGGCTGGTGTAGCGCTTATCGATATAGGTGGCGGTACTACAGACCTTGCTATTTTTAAAGATGGCATTATTCGCCACACGGCAGTAATTCCGTTTGGTGGTAACGTGATTACTGAGGATATTAAAGAAGGATGTTCTATTATAGAAAAGCAGGCCGAGTTACTTAAAGTAAAATTCGGATCTGCCTGGCCGGGAGAAAACAAGGATAACGAAATTGTTTCTATCCCTGGCTTAAGAGGGCGTGAGCCTAAAGAGATTTCGCTTAAAAACCTTTCTAAAATTATACATGCCCGTGTAGTAGAAATTATAGAGCAGGTTTTTGCCGAGATTAAAGATTACGGTCATGAAGATCCCCGTAAAAAACTTATTGCCGGTATAGTGCTTACAGGTGGTGGTGCGCAACTGCAGCACATTAAGCAACTGGTAGAATATATTACAGGTATGGATACCCGTATTGGGTACCCTAACGAGCATTTAGCAGGCAACTCTGACGAAGAGATTTCTAGCCCGCTTTATGCAACCGCAGTAGGCCTTGTAATGAACAGCCTGCGTAACAATACCCATAGCGCAACGCCGTTAGTAGAGTTACAAAAACCTGTAGTGCCACAGTATGTACCAAGGCAGCAGCCAGTGGTAAACATAGCTACACCGCCCGAACCTGTAGACCAGGAGCAGGAAAAGGAACTGGTAGCGGTACACGCTCCTGTAAAGGCAATGGAAGAATCGACCGAGAAGAAAGTAAAGAGGTCGTTTTTTGACAAGTATATAGATAAGATTAAAGATTTTTTAGATAACGCAGAATAAAAACCCGGGATTATGATGAACTCAGAATTTGGAAACATTTCGTTTGATTTACCCAAAAACCAGTCAAACGTGATCAAGGTAATAGGTGTTGGCGGAGGCGGAAGCAACGCAATTAACCACATGTTTAAACAAGGCATTAAAGGTGTCGACTTTATTATATGCAATACCGATTCGCAGGCGCTGCACAACAGCTCTGTGCCTAACAAAATACAACTAGGTGTAAACCTTACCGAAGGCCTTGGTGCCGGTGCTAACCCAGAAGTGGGGCAGCAGGCTGCACTTGAAAGCATTGAGGAAATAGAAAAAATGCTTGATACCAATACCAAAATGTTATTTATAACAGCTGGTATGGGTGGTGGTACCGGTACAGGTGCTGCCCCGGTAATCGCGCAATTAGCCCGCGAAAGGGATATCCTTACCGTAGGTATTGTTACTATACCTTTTCAGTTTGAGGGTAAAGTAAGGTCAGACCAGGCTTTAGCAGGTGTAGACAGGCTAAGAAGGCAGGTAGACTCGCTTATTGTAATTAACAACAACAAGTTACGTGAAGTGTATGGTAACCTTGGCTTTAAAGCAGGTTTCTCTAAAGCCGATGAAGTTTTAGCAACAGCCTCAAGAGGTATTGCAGAGGTTATTACACACCACTACACACAAAATATCGACCTTAAAGATGCTAAAACCGTGCTTTCGAGCAGTGGTACAGCAATAATGGGTTCGGCTACAGCATTGGGTGAAAACCGTGCTAAAGATGCTATCATCAACGCATTGGATTCTCCGTTGCTAAATGACAACAAAATTTCAGGCGCTAAAAATGTATTGTTACTAATTGTATCGGGAACAAGCGAGATCACTATTGATGAGATAGGCGAAATCAACGACCACATACAAAATGAGGCGGGTCACAACGCAAACATCATCATGGGTGTTGGTGAAGATGAGTCACTTGGCGATGCTGTTGCGGTTACTATTATTGCTACCGGTTTTAATATCGAGCAGCAGAATGAGATCGTGAACACTGAACCTAAAAAAATCGTTCACGCACTTGAAGATGGGCAGACGATGATGCGTGATTTAACGCAGCGTCCTTTAGTTCCTTCGTTTGATTTTTCTGCTCCGCTAGAAGCTAAGAAAGAAATAGAGGCAGAACCTGTTGTTGAAGAAAAGATCGTATTTGCGCTTGAGGAGGAGGTTGCCGAAAAAAAGCCAATAGCTGAAGTTGAGGCAGAGCCCGCTTCAGACTACATAAATGGGCTTGATGTATTTTTCGAAATCGTAACGCCTGCTGCAAAAGTACCACAGGAATTTAAAATAGAAATGCCTGCTGAGCCTGTATTTGAGGTTGCAGCGCCAGTTGTTCCTGCTTATGAAGCTCCTATTGTACCTGCTTACCAGGCACCGGTTATTAAAGATGTAAGAGAAATTGAAGTTTTTGAACCGGAGTTTGTTATTGTTGATAAGGTTGAAGAGCAGTTTGCTTTTTCGTTCGACCTATCGGTTAACAATGCTAAAAGCGAAGAGAAATTACTATTCAGCTTAAACGAGGAAACCCGTAACATACAAGTGAAAGAGCCGGTACAGGTTGTGCCGATGACAGAACTTAATGAAACCGGTGTTATTCGTTACTCGCTAGAAGAGTACCTTGAAAAAGAAAACGAACTTTTAGACTCTAAACCTGTTGCTAAAGTTGAAGAGCCAATAGCTGCAGAACTTAGGTTTACACTTAAAGAGCAGGCGCCTGTACAACAACAGCCGGTAGCTCCTAAAGTAAATCAGGTTGTAGGTGATGATGTGTCTCCGGTAGAAATGACTATTGAAGAAACATTACGCTTAAGGGCTGAAGAGCGCAGAAAAAAGATGAAGGATTTTAATTATAAATTCCACAACAGCTCTGCGAAAATAGATGAGTACGAAAAAGAACCAGCATACAAAAGGATGGGTATCGACTTACATGATTCCCGCGTAGATAATAGCAAATCGCGCCTTTCGTTAGGAACAGATAGTAACGACGACTTACAGTTGCGTTCTAACAACTCGTTCCTGCACGATAACGTAGATTAACTAACCCAAATGTGAACCTTAACCCGAAAATACCATGGTATTTTCGGGTTATTTTTTTATCTTCGCTCCACAAATATAAGTACGCTATGAGTTTACAAAACGATATCATGGAAGGCATTAAAACCGCCATGAGGGCTAAAGATACTGTAACGCTGGAATCGCTACGTGCGGTAAAATCAGCAATATTACTGGCTCAAACCGAGACGGGAGCTAAAGCAGAAATTTCTGAAGAAGAAGAAGTTAAGTTACTGCAAAGGCTGGTAAAACAGCGTAAAGACAGTGCTGCTATATACATACAACAAGGCCGCCAGGATTTGGCTGACCCGGAACTGGAACAGGCTGCTGTAATTGAAAAATTCCTACCTGCGCAATTAACCGAAGAAGAAGTTGAAGCTGTAATTAAAAAGATTATTGCTGATAACAACTTTGCAGGTATGGCAGATATGGGTAAAGTTATGGGTATTGCCAGCAAAGAACTTGCCGGTAGCGCCGATGGCAAAACGATATCTAATGTGGTGAAGAAATCATTAGCATAAACATAATTTCAGATTTCAGAGTGTAGATTTCAGATTCGAGTGGTAATCTTAAATCTACACTCTGAAATCTGAAATGGAATGGCCGCGTAGTTCAACTGGATAGAATATCAGATTTCGGCTCTGAGGGTTGGGGGTTCGAACCCCTCCGTGGTCACAAAAAACTTCAGTATTCACTGAAGTTTTTTTTTATATCTATCTTGAGGAAATAAATTATAATATGAAATTACTCAAAAACTGCTATTTTAAATTATTTCTGATTGATGTGGATATACCAATTAAATTGACCCCCTCTCGCCAGAGCAAATTGACCCCTTAGAGTTAGTAATTTAAAAGAGCAAAAGTTGTAGTACTGACAGGTTAAAAAAACAGC